>VOFD01002723.1_pt1 | contig 684193 bp, 637 predicted proteins | sample 5384101 | NCBI WGS metagenome assembly VOFD01 (sample SAMN12384723, study PRJNA508395) | human gut metagenome | isolation source: healthy gut C | host: Homo sapiens
TCGAGCTTCTTCTCCGGCTTTGCCCAGATGATGAGGATATTATCTACCAGATTGTTGATTTGCTGGTGGATACCTGTGCGACCAAGCGAAAGATGCTGCGGATTGCCGGGGATGACCGCCCTGCCGAGGTAGTGCGTAGCCGGTTTATGAAGCTGAATGCCGACCACATCAAATTTGTGCTGAAGTGCTTTGCAGAGAACAGCAGCCCAATCAGGAACATGAAACAATATCTGCTCGCTTCTCTATACAATGCACCCACCACCATGCAGCTTTCCTATCAAAACCAAACCAACCACGACTTAGCGAATCGGAGGTGATGAAAATTTCAAAGAAAGCAACCACGATTGCCATCGTCAACCAGAAAGGCGGCACCGGCAAGACCACTACCTGTGAAAATCTGGGCATCGGGCTGGCGATGGAGGGCAAAAAAGTTCTGTTGGTGGATGCTGACCCGCAGGGCAGCTTAACCATCAGCATGGGCTGGCAACAGCCCGATGAACTGCCCACCACCCTGTCCACCCTGATGGCAAAAGCCATGAATGACCAGAGCATTCCACCCGGTGAAGGTGTGCTGCACCATGCAGAGGGAGTAGACCTCATCCCAGCCAACATAGAGTTGGCAGGGATGGAAGTTGCCCTTGTCAATACCATGAGCCGCGAAAAGATGTTGAAACAGGTCTTGGACAGCGCAAGGCAGGAATATGACTATATTCTGCTGGACTGTACTCCTTCCCTTGGGATGCTGACCATCAACGCGCTGGCGGCGACAGACACTGCTCTGATACCCGTACAGGCACAGTACCTTTCCGCGAAAGGTCTGGAACAGCTTTTGCAGACCATCAACAAGGTGCATCGGCAGATCAACCCAAAGCTGAAAATCGAAGGTATCCTGCTGACGATGACAGATAACCGCACCAACTATGGCCGACAAATCGACACGCTGATCCGGCAGGCATACGGAAAGCACATCAAAGTGTTCGGTCAGACGATTCCCCACTCCGTCCGTGCAGCGGAAATCAGCGCGGCGGGTAAGAGCATCTTTGTCCATGACCCGAAAGGCAAAGTGGCAGAAGCCTATAAATCTCTGACGAAGGAGGTGCTGGCCGATGCCGAAAAGCAGCGTAAACGCCAGTCTGAGCAGCTACGATGATATTTTTTCCACCGAAGAATCCCGGCAGGAAGAACAGCGCGAGCAGGTGCGGCAGATTCCGATTGGAGAGCTGTTTCCATTCAAGAACCATCCCTTCAAGGTTCTGGACGATGATTCTATGAGCGATACCGTGGAAAGTGTCAAGCAGTACGGTGTGCTTTCGCCGTTGATTGCCCGCCCCAGACCGAAGGGCGGCTATGAAATTATCTCCGGGCACCGCCGTCAACACGCTGCGGAGCTGGCCGGACTGGAAAATACTAATCATTGAAGATGATTTTACGATACAAACACAGCTTAAAACTCTTTTGTCTGGGAATGGATATGAAGTATTTGCAGTTACGGATTTTTCCAAAACAATAGAGCAGTTAAAAGAAGCTGCGCCACATCTGGTTATTCTGGATATAAAACTTCCGGGGAATAACGGTTTTGAAATATGCTCGGGGATTCGCACCTTTTCAGATATTCCGATTGTATTTGTAACAAGCAGCAATACAGATATGGACGAACTGAACAGCATTATGCTGGGTGGAGATGCGTTTATCACAAAGCCTTATAATCCCGCTATTCTTCTTGCTAAAATTGCTGCATTGTTAAAGAAAGCCTACCGTTCCCCTCAAACAGAAATTTATATGTGGAGAGAAGCTACCCTGCATTTGGAGAGTAGCATGATAGAGTACAAAGGACAGAAAGCAGAATTGACAAAGAATGAATTGAAAATCCTCTACTACCTTTTTAAGAACGCCGGAAAAATCTGTTCCAGAAATGATATTGTGGATTTTCTTTGGGATAATCAGCTTTATGTTGATGATAACGCCCTAAGTGTCAATATTACCCGTATTCGCGACAAACTGGCAGCAATCGGACTTGTAGATTTCATTAAAACAAAACACAGGCAAGGATATACATTATGAGTGGAAAACAATATTTGAAAAATCAACTCCCCGTTATTTTAATCAATCTGCTGGGTATGCTTGTCCTTGCTTTGTTCCTGATTGCAAGCGATAATCCTATCCAAACAGTCCTGTTTATTTTTGCAGTCTGGTCGATTGTCCTTGTTTTATCTTTGCTGGCATTTTATTTCTCACGAAAAAAATATCTGAATAAATTGCTCAATATGACGGAGCAATTAGAAGAACGATATTTATTGCCGGAAATCATGCAAGTGCCGGAAAGGGCTGATGAACAGGTTTTTTACCAGATTATGAAAATGGCTGAAAAATCTATGTTGGAACGGATTGGCGAAGTACAGAGGGAACGCAGGGAATATAAAGAATACATTGAACAATGGATACACGAAGTAAAAACACCAATTACAGCGATGAAGCTGCTGTGTGAGAATAACCGTTCTCCCTTTTCCAGAGAGGTATTGGCAGAGTTAGAGAATATCAACCAATATACAGAACAGGCACTTTACTATGCCCGGAGTGAACACGCTGAAAAAGACTATTCTGTCCGTGAAGTCAATTTATGCGATGTTGTGCATAGTGCAATCGCAGATAATAAGTATCTTTTGCGTCAAAGCAATATGTCAATTCAGATAGACGATATAGAAACAAAAGTTTATACCGATGAAAAATGGGTGCGGTTCATCTTAAATCAGATTATCGGTAATGCAATCAAATACCATGCAGAGCAGCCTATTTTGCACTTTGGGGCAACAAAAACGAATGACAAGATTGTGCTATCTATCAGCGATAATGGGATAGGTATTCCTAAAAGTGATTTACCCCGTATTTTTGAAAAAGGATTTACAGGTCAGAATGGGCGAACCGGGAAAAATTCTACTGGAATTGGCTTATATCTTTGCAAGCGTCTATGTGATAAACTGGGAATAGGGCTTACTGCTTATTCCGAAAACAGAGGAACAACGATTTCACTTATCTTTCAAATGAATGATTTTATTATCGGAGTGCAGGGCTGACAGGTTCTGCACTTCTTACATTTTTGTAAGAACTGTGTAAGAAAACTTGATACAAAAAATGAGATACTCCATTTACAATAAAGATATGGAACAGTTAAGGAGGTTTATCAGATGAATACGATTTTGAAACTGGAACATATCCAGAAATATTATGGCAATGAAGGGAATATTACCAAAGCCATTAAAGATATTAGCTTTTCTGTGGAAGCTGGGGAATTTCTCGGAATTATGGGTGCGTCCGGTTCTGGAAAGACAACGCTGCTCAACTGTATTTCTACGATTGATACCGTAAGTGCAGGGCATATTTTTTTAGATGGAACAGATATAACGGAAATCAAACCAAAATCCCTTGCCCGTTTTCGCAGGGAGAATTTAGGGTTTATATTTCAAGACTTCAATTTGCTGGACACATTGACGATTTCAGAAAATATTGCACTGGCATTAGCAATCAACAAAGTCCCTGCCGGGAGCGTAGAATCCCGCATTTTGGATATAGCCGGAAAGCTGAATATCAGCGATATTCTAAACAAATATCCTTATCAGGTATCCGGCGGACAAAAACAGCGTTGTGCTTGTGCAAGAGCAATTATCAACAACCCGAAGCTCTTACTGGCAGATGAGCCGACAGGGGCATTAGACAGCCATTCCTCACAAATGTTGCTGTCTACCATTCAAAGTATCAATGAACAGCTTAGGGCGACAATTCTTATGGTAACTCATGACGCTTTTACCGCCAGCTATGCCAGCCGTATTCTTTTTTTGAAAGACGGAGAAATCTTTATGGAACTGCGCAAGGGCAACGACAGCAGAAGTGCTTTTTTTGATAAAATTCTGAATGTCCTTACCATGATCGGAGGGGGACAAAGCCATGTATGCTAAACTTGTTTTCAGAAATGCAAAACGGTCTGTAAAAGACTATCTGGTCTACATTGTCACAATGACAATCTGTGTTACCTTGTTTTATGCGTTCTTGTCTATTTCCAGTAGTTATTATAGCCCGGATATAGGCAGCGAGTATGATTTTACTCTGTTAAGTGACGGAATGAAAATTGCAATCTGCATGATAACATTGCTGTTGTTATTTTTGATACGGTTCGTCAATCATTATATGCTAAGACGAAAGCAAAAAGAGTTTGCTGTCCAGTCCATTATGGGAATGGAACAAAAAACTATTGGCAGGATTTTCTTTGCAGAAACACTGATTATGGGTATGTTTTCCATTTTGATTGGTATTTTTTGCGGTGTATTTTGCTCTCAATTCATTACCGCAATGCTCCTTACTGCTTATGGAGAGCCTTATGAAATCTCATGGACATTGTTCCCGGACACCGTTTTGCTGACAGTGATATTTTTTGTGGTAAGTTTTTTTGTGGTAGGAGTTTTCAATACACGCACAATCAAAAAAACAAAAATTATTGATATGCTTTCCGCAGAGAAAGAAAATGAGCCAGAATTGAAAAAGAGCCGATTCATTCCTGTCGTAGTAATTCTGTTTTTAATGTTTACTTTATGGGAATTGTTTTCAGGAATACAAAATGTCCGATTTTATTATGACTCCCGCTTTGTTTTCCCGGTGAAAATCATGTATTGGGGAAATATTTTGCTCCCTGTTGTTACATTAGGCTGGGCGGCATTATGGATGTTGAAAAAGAAAAAAATTGCTTTTCAAAAGTTGATTGATGGGCTGCTTATTTGTTCTGTATTGCACGCCTTTTTAGCAGCAAGCGTACCTGCTCTTACCAATCAATACTATTTGCCTTTACATGGTGGAATACTGAATCAATATCTGGTATTTGTATTGATTGATTTGCTCTTCTTTATTTGTGCATTGATTTATCTTGCCAGCAGCTTGATTGTAGCATGGAAAGTAAAATCGCCGGAACATAGATACAAGGGAGAAAACCTGTTCTTTTTCGGGCAAATTATATCAAAACTAAATACAACCAGCAAAACAATGACGCTGATTTGTATAACCCTTGTCCTTGCAATCTTCATGTTTATTGCCGCCCCTATTTTGACGGGCTGGGCTTCAGGTTATTTGGATATGCGCTCTATGTATGATGTGCAGGTATATTCAAGATATAATGACGTATATGAAGAAGAAAATCTGCCGCAAGACAGTTATGAAATCATTACTGAGTTTCTGACAGAACACAAAATAGATACAGTTTATGATTGCACGTTCAATCTATATCTGCCAGAGAAAGACGATTTTCACAACAGACAGAAATATGATTTTCCGATTGTAGCAATTTCTTTGAGTGATTATAACACTATACGGGAAATGCTGGGTTATGAACAGATTATCTCTGGGAGGAAGATGAATTTACAACACAATGGAAAGCAATCGCCACCGAGGAAGAACGGGATAGCTTTTTGAAAGAACACACCAGCATTATGACAGACGCAGGAGAATTGACTCTTTCCGGGCAGTCCTATTATGAGGATCCGATTGGAGAAACAGCGTACAATTCCTATACAGATATACTCTATGTACTTCCAGACAGTATTTGTGAAAAGCTGTTGCCAGTAATAAAAAACCGATATATTACAACAACGGAAAATATCTCCTATGAAAATGCAAGGAAACTGGAAAAACTTTTTACAGAGAAATATCCCGAGCAGGCAGAAACCGGGGCTATTTATGGCGTGCGTTTTAGCACACTGCAAATCAATAGTTCCATAGCAAATAACTTTATTTTACAGACTGCAATGATTTATGGTGCTGTCGTACTGATGGTTATATGTCTTACCGTACTTTCTTTGCAACAACTCTTAGACGCAGGACAATATAAATATCGCTTCTCTGTACTCCGAAAATTGGGGGCGGAAGAAAAGCATATCGGAAAACTTATCTTGCAACAATTAAGTGTTTGGTTTGGGCTTCCAATTATCACAGCAATCATTGTAGCTGCTGTTGTAATAGCTTACTTTATCCAAACCATATCAGCAGAAATTTCAGCCCTTCAAGAATATCACCTCCAATATTAAATGTTTCTTTTCAGTCTGACAATTCAAAGTTTCTGTTCCTTACAAACTTCGATTTGTTAAGCTATCTATATAATATACAATATCATCTCTCTCTGATTATTACAATACCGACCGCCCTCGTTAGTTTTCAGGTCTAACGAAAGTGGTCGGTACATAAAAAAGCATTATTATTTTTATTCCACTGCTTCCATAAAGTAAATTCGGGAGGAAAAATCCGGGAACAGTCGGGTGTCGGAATTATATCCGGTACCGGCGAAAGCGGGTTTCAGGGCAATTCCCGCACGCATCAGGGTATCTCCATAAGCAGTCAGGTCTTCTTTTTCCCCATCCATATTTACAAATCGCGAAAGAATCTCCTGCAATGCAGATCCCTGCTTGATATGAATCGGAGAAACGGTGTTCACAAGGTCTCCGAAGTCTTTCAGATTGTATTTGATATTCCTGCCGTAGAAATGATATTTCACATCCGGAAGTAACCCCACCGGGCGATACCAGTCATGGGATTGGTTCGGAACTGTCAGGCGCCGGAAGAACAGCCCCACTGCTCTTCTGCCATCCGGGGACACGCAGGTCCAGGATAAGGTTTCCGAGTCGGAAGCTTCGTTTTCTGCTCCACGATAAAAGGATCCAAACTGGAAAACATCCCGCCATTTTTTATAAAGTGCAATCTGCTCCCGGATTGCGTTGAGATCACTTCCGGACAGATCCTTTAAATTACATTCATATCCTAAGACACCGAAGGAAGCCACCTGAAAACGGGTCTCAAGGGGCGTGATCCTTAAGGTCTGATGATTTGGACAAGATGACACATGTGCTGTAAATACCGATAAGGGATATCCATAGCTGTAACTGTTCTGAATCCCGGTACGGCACAGTGCGTCAGTATTATCGCTCGCCCAGATCTGCGGGAAATAACTTAATATTCCCAGATCAAAACGATTTCCACCTGAACTGCAGCCTTCAAACAAAATTTCAGGGAAACGTGTGGTCAGCTCATTCATAATGTGATAAAGCCCCAGCACATAACGATGTGCCGTCTCTCCCTGTTTCGCAGCAGGCAGATAAGGGGAATAAATATCACTGAAATTACGGTTCATATCCCACTTCACATAACGGATGTCTCCGGAGGAAAATACCTTCGTCATGGAATCTATTACATATTGCTGTACTTCGGGATTGCACAGATCCAAAAGGCGCTGATTGCGCCCCTCAGAGTGGGGATGTTCCGGAATCATCATTGCCCAGTCGGGATGCTCTTGATAGAGACGGCTGTTTTCACTGATCATCTCCGGCTCTACCCAGAGACCGAAATCCACCCCCAGGGCTTTGATTTTTTTACTGAGGGAAGCAATTCCTCCGGGCAGCTTCTTCGGATCCGGTTCCCAGTCTCCCAGGGAGGAGGTGTCATCATTTCGCCCGGAAAACCACCCGTCATCCATGACGAACAGTTCGATGCCGACATCTGCTCCCGCTTTTGCCAGCTGCAACAGCTTTCTCTCATCAATCTTAAAATAACAGGCTTCCCAGCTGTTTAACAGAACCGGACGAGGTCTTCTCTTCCACACTCCTCGGACAATATGCTCTCTGATAAAGGAATGTAACTGTCGGCTGAGTCTTCCATACCCCTTCGAAGAATAACTTAAAACAGCCTCCGGTGTATCAAAGTGCGCTTCCGGAGTCAGCTCCCAGGAAAAACTTTGTGGATTGATCCCACTTACAAAGCGTAGCTTCCCATAAGAGTCTTTCTCAAGGGCTTCATAATGATTTCCACTGTAGATCAGATTGCAGCCGATACAGGAGCCAAAAGTCTCACAGGTGTTCTTATGTCCCAGGATCATAAAAGGATTCGAGCGGTTCGAAGAGGTTCCTGTATAAGAAGCATTTACAAATTTGCCGGAACGTAAGGAAATCTGTTCTCTGTGCATTTCTCTTGCCCAGGCACCACTGAAATGAGTGATCATGGAATAATCCTCTGTCAGATCTAATTGTGCGCTGAGGCATCGATTCAAGGTGACAGATGCGTCACTATGATTGATCAACCGTGCGCTTCTGGTAATGACATCACATTCTTCGAATACGGTATAAAACAGCTGCAACTCCAAATGATTCGTAACATCCTGCAAAACAATCTGAAGGCATTCCGCGGAATCAGTTCCCACTTCCGAATAGCTGTGAGGAAGTCCGGAATCCTGCAGGCACTGCTCTCTTTCCTTTAAAGTAATAATTTCATAGGAATCAAAAGTAAAGTCAGAGGTGACACTTCCGTCGGCAAATCTGACTTCCAGAAAAGGTTCTCTGATATCTCCCTTTCCCAACGTACCAACCTCCAAGCAGACATCTTCCATGGAGATCTGCGGATGTTCCCTGTCGTAGGTACAGGTGTTGCCCGGAGCGAAGGCTCTCTGTATGACAAGGGGCGCACAGGAGGAAGGATCCTGTGAATCCACAGTGATCCGCTCACCGTAATACAGATGTTCTAAATGTCCGGTCTCCATGACCCACATTCCGTAAGTTGTGTGGGCTGTCTGTAAAAAGAACCATGGTCTTGTATCGGAATCTTTTAAAATCTGAATCATGCTTTAAGCCTCCTGAATCTCTTTTAATCGTTCCTCGGTCAGCTGATACTTCTTATGAAAGAAAATGACACCGATGACAAGGAGCAGAATGGGGAACAGTGTCATCGTCATACGAAGTCCCACTACAGAACTTCCGGAAGCTCCTGCAGCTGCCACAGCATCGCTGGTATCAGAGCTTAAGTTGCAGAGGTTCAGGCACAGAGAAGCCACTAACGCAGCAACACCGGAAGCCAGTTTTACCACGAAGGTCTGCATGGAGAAAATGACACTCTCGTCTCTGCGATGATTTTTCCATTGACCGTAATCTACGGTATTGGCTAAAAATACGGTGGTCAGTACGGTCAGCATACCATTGGCGGCAAAGATTAAGAAGCCGGGAATGAATAGTAAAAATACATTACTCATATTCGTAAAACATAAAAGAAGCAATACAGCATATCCGGCAATTGCCATCAGGAAGCTGACGTAGAAGATCCGGATGGTACTCATAAACTTACGAAATAACGGGAACAGAAGCATCATGGCGAGAATCTGTACCGCTCCACCGAAGGTGTTGAATAGTGTATAGGAATTATACCAGGTATCTCCGCCAAAATCGTATTTGAAGAAATAAATTACCAGGTTGGAGGTGGTATAGACCGCGCAGTTGATCAGTACAATGGTAATTACTACTGCCATAGCCTGATCGTTCTGAATTAACGCCTTGAACATCTGACCGATGGAAGGTGCGTCCACATCTACCGTAGATTTTTCCTTGATATTAATACAGGTAATGGCAATAAATATCACGAACAGCACAGCAATGATCAGGGTGAACCGGGAAAATCCGACCCGCTCTTCTCCTCCGCCCAGGGCATTGACGCAGAGCATGGTGATCACGGTGATAATGGCAGAGCCTACACCGGCGCAGGAACGTCCCAGCGTAGACAATCCTTCACGTTCTTTTCCGCTGTGAGTAAATGCCGGTATCATGGACCAGAAGGGAATATCCATCATGGTATAGGTCACGCCCCAGAGAATATAGGTGACTGCAGCATAAGCTACCAGTCCACTGCCATTCAGTGCAGGCGGTGCCGAGAACATCAGATACAGAACAACGGCATTGGTCACCGTGCCGATCATCAGCCAGGGGCGGAACTTCCCCCATCTGGTCCTGGTCTTGGCTACGATGACGCCCATGAAGGGATCGTTAAACGCATCGAACACTCTTGCAACCAGCAGAATGATACCCATGGCTACGGCGTTTACGTCTAAAATATCCTGATAATAATACAAAATATAGCTGGCAGACAGCATGTATACCATATCTTTGCCTACCGCACCCAGTCCATAAGAAAATTTTTCTTTTCCACTTAAACCCATAATGTAACCCTGATCCTTTCTTTTGAAATCCTTTGAAATCTAACGCTCAAATGAAACCATTAAATCATAATCTGAAAAGGTATCCGTATTTCCCCTGCCGTCTGTGACTGCAACAGCAAAGCTCCCCGACCGGATCTTCCCGTACTCTTAACATAAGTTCCACCCATGCCTCCCTGTAAAGCAATGGTGTCAGGTCCGATGATGGAGATGTCACCTTCCGCAATCAGACGAACCGGCTCCTGATAAAAGGGAAGCACATTTCCATGGTCATCCACTGCACGGATCCGCACCAGTGCCACGTCGTAGCTGTGATGCTCTGTCAGATTCGTGTGATCCGCTTCCGCCTGCAGCCGGATCCCATTTACCGGCTCTTTGGTGACAGACTTTATGACTTTGCCGTCTTTGATGGCATCAAAACGGTATACGGTGGCGGTACCGCCCCAGTCACCGATGTATTTCGTGTAAAGCTTTGTCACCTCCGCAAAATCAATATGATACAGCAGTACCAGCTTTAAGGCGGTAGGATACAATCTCTTCGGAATATGGTTCAGACTGCCTCTGGCCACGATATTCATGGCATCCGCCATTTCTTTCGCATGTTTCGGACGGAACCGTTCGTTCTTCTCCAAAGTATCACCGATAAAGTCATCGATGAGAATGGGACCGTGCTTTAAATGCTTATAAGGGGACATTTCTGGCCGGTATTCCTTGATAAAACGGTCGTTTTTATACATTCTCACACTGTCGGCATTGGACAAAATATACAGGTTTCCGCGGTTGCAGCCGGGATGCTCTCCGATATCCATGGAGGAGGTGATCTGAAGCACGGGGATCTCATCCTGTTCACAGGCATAAACGGAAGCTGCGAGCTTCGGATTACGGAACATATCCATGACACCGTGATAACAGATCCGGTCACCGCTTCCGAAGTCCTTATGGGTATTGTAGTCGAACATACACCAGCCGAAGCTTCCGGCGATATCCTCCTGCTCCGCTACGGCATCCAGTACGTTGGCATGGCGGATCGCATGTTCACTGCGGCGTTCCTCATTATCGAAGGCTTTTGTGGGATACATGTGTCCGTTGTATTCGCTGATCAGGTAAGGCTTGTCGGTATCGGAAGTGACCTTTTTCTTCGGGTCACAGCCGGGAGTCTCGCCGTCGTGCAGAAAATCGTTATAAGTATAGACGTCCTCCAACAGATGACTTTTCTTAATAGCCCGGACACCGCCGGTAGGTCTCATGGGATCCAGCTTATGTGCCACGGCATTGGTCTTTTCGTAAAACGGATCATCATCCGGGGATTCATTGATCCGTACACCCCACAAAATAATCGAAGGATGATTGCGGTACTGACGGATCATGTCCTCTGCATTGACCACCGCCTGTGCTTTCCAGGTGTCATCTCCAATATGCTGCCAGCCGGGAAACTCTGTGAAGACCAGAAGTCCCAGTTCGTCGCACCGCTCCAGAAAATAATGACTCTGGGGATAATGGGAAGTCCGCACGGCATTCAGCCCCAGCTCTTTTTTTAACAGATCCGCATCCAGCTTCTGCATGCTCTCCGGCATGGCATAGCCTACATAAGGATAACTCTGATGGCGGTTCAGACCCCGGATCCGCAGTTTTTTGCCATTGAGGTAAAAGCCGTCTTTTTTAAAAACTGCATCCCTGATACCGAAGGTGACCTCTGCTTCGTCCAGAAGCTGTTCTCCCTGCCAGAGCTGGGTCTTTAACAGATAAAGATGAGGGTGTTCGGTATCCCACAAAAAAGGATGTGGAATCGTTCCCTGAATACGAAACGTGGTCTCAGCCGTAGTGCCTGTGGGGACATTCTGTTCGCAGAGAAACTGCCAGCCATTATCTGATGTTACATCTGATACCACACCCGACATTACAGCATCGCTCTTTAACATATAATATTGTCTGACATTAAGGTCTTTTGCAACTTCATAAAAAGTGATTTCAGAAGTTACCTGAGCCTCATCCGGTGTGATCAGCGTGTGTACGAAAATATCCTCAAGGGCAATCTGGTCTTTTACTTCGAGATATACATCCCGGTAGATGCCGCCGTAGGTCATATAATCGATCACGTAACCGAAGGGAGGCACATTTAAGTCTTCTCTGCTGTCCAGCCGGACACACAGCACATTGTCCTGTCCGTAGTTCGCATATGCCGACAGATCTACAGTAAAGGCGGTGTAGCCGCAATGGTGCTCTCCCACCTTACTGCCGTTGAGATAGACGGTACTGTCATGACCGGCCCCTTCGAAGGTGAGCAGGATCCGCTTGCCCTGCCATTCGGTCGGAATATGCAGATGGCGTCTGTAGCCGCTGACCATCTGGTAGAGAGATTCGTCAAAATAGTGAAACGGGGTCTCCTTACAGGTATGAGGAATTCGGACGGGCTGCAGGGTCTCTTCCGGGTATTCTGTTGCAGTCATCCCCTCCTGAAAGTTCTCGTTAAAAAGCCAGTCTTCGCTTAAATAGATCTTCTGATTCATGGTTCGTTCCTCTTTCTTTGGGATATTATGGATTAATTCTGGATTATTCCATTGCCTCATTCTGATCTCTGTACGATGCCATACATGAGGATTTCCACAACTTCCTTCAGGGCATCTGCATAAGTCAGCTGATTTCGAGAGAGAATATCTCTCTGGAAGAACTGCTCAATGGAAGCTTCTAACATCATTTTCACCAGACAGATGGGAACCGGGCGGATGCTGCCCTCAGCCATGCCCATCTCGATCAGCTGGATTGTAGGCTCCCAGCCAGTGGAAAGTCTGAGTTCTACCTTCTGGTAGATCTTCGGGTATTTGTCCCGGAGGGAATATAATTTTCGAAGATCGATATTCTGATAACCTTCCGGCAGCACTCCCAGGATGCGGTGCAGTTTTTCCACTACACTGAGGGAAGGATCGGTCAGGATCATCTGCTCGCTTTCCTTGATGGAGTCAAAGATATAATCTACCATGGCAAGAAATAGTGCTTCTTTATCATCGTACACGGTATAGATGGTTTTCTTGCTGATCGAGAGTTCCTTCGCCAGATCATCCATTGTGAATTTCAGCCCTTTTTGATCGAAGACACGCAGGGTGGCGTCGAGAATATTTTTTTGCAGACCTTCTGTGGTATTCATCGCTTCTATTCCTCCGTTCGGTAAGATTGTAATTGCAGTATGGAAACTGAAAAGTAAATTGTGGTTTCCTATAAAAACAGGGTAGCATTTTTGAAAAAAAGATTCAAGAAACGTTTTTGCCAAAAAGAGTTTCCGAGAATTGTGAAATATAACAAAAAACCAGCCAACAAAACGGTTGACTGGTGAATGACAGAGTCTATAAATAGTTTTTCATGATGCATTCTTTTTCCGGAGAACATTTTTTCCATGGGATTTTAAAATACAAGAGAGGGATGCAAAGATTTTATAGATAGAGGTTTGTCATGATAAAGTATGATCCGTTATGGGATACCTTGAAAAAAAGGGGGATCAGCCAGTATTCTCTGATCAAAGATTATGGAATTGATAAAGCGCAGCTGCAACGCCTGCGCAGCAATATGGTAGTAAAAACAATGATTTTAAACCGGCTCTGTACGATCCTGGACTGCCGGATCGAGGACATCATGGTATATGTGCCGGATGCAAAAGAAACCGAACAAAAACAGTAAGAGGTATCAGAAAAAAAGTCTGATACCTCTTTTGTTTAATTTTATTATCTCTTGAATTGTTCTGCTAGCGTGGGATGAGATTTTTTGCGGGTGATCTCCACCAATCCTAAAGGCGTCATATCCACGATGCGGGGATGCTGGGGATCCCCTGCGGTCAGATTCTTTAATGTCTCCAGTAACTCCTTCTGCCGTTCCTTTTCCGCCATATTGATGAAGTCCACAATGATGATACCGGACAGATTCCGCAGGCGCAGCTGTCTGGCTACTTCTTCGGCAGCCTCCAGGTTTACCTGATAATAGGTGTCCTCTCCTGCTTTTTTCGCTTCGTTTTTACCGGAATTGACATCGATCACCGTCATGGCCTCCGTAGGCTCGATGACGAGATACCCTCCGCATTTTAACCAGACTCTCGTATCCAGTGCTTCCTCCATGCCGCGCTCCAGAGAATACAGCAGGCGTAAAGAGATCGCTGGATCATCGTAGAACCGAATGGACTTTTGTTTTAACAAAGGGTGATCTCCTTCCGACAGCTGACGATAGATCTGAGGATCATCGGTAAGGATCTCAGAATATTCCGAAGGATCCGCCATCTGCTCCAGAACCTCGTAAACGGCCTCAGAAGGCTTCAAAAGGCAGGTGAAGTACACTTTATGGTCTGCCTGTTCCAAAAGGCTCTGAAGGGCTTCAGAAGCGTTCTCAGGGGTGCTCCCGTTTTTACAAAGCAGCTGCTTCATCCGGGCAGGATCCGCAGTGGCGGAGGCACGCTTTGTCTTCTGGGCATCTCTGGTGACCATGACTACCAGCTCGTCTCCAGCTTTCAAGGTACCGTCTGCCTTACGATTGGTCAGATACGCCGCACCTGCTTCCCGCAGGGGTAGAAAGCACAATTCTCCGGGCAGGATCTCCACGAAGCAGGCATCAATATTTTTTGCCACATTCTGTATTTTCCCCAGATAGATGCCACCGATCTTACTGGCATCTGACCGCAGTACGCGTATAGCAGCCACGCCCCGGGCATTGACAAGCAGAGCTGCCCTGCGTTCCCGCAGACAGGTGAAGATCAGTTTTCCCTCCGTGCAATCCGTGGATTTACGGATCTGATTTACTTCTTTTTCTCTGGCCGGTCGTCCGCCGGTGAGACTGCGGCTCATTCCGTGTCACCGGAAGCTGCCCTGTAAGCTTCCTCACTGTCGAAACCTATGGCATCCAGGGGGAGAAGGGCGTCTGTTTCGTTTCTCAGATAGGTCTCTTCTCTGTTGACCAGAAGGGCATTTTCCTGCAGGGTCTCACCATTTTCGGAAAATAATGCTTCAATGACCTGAATGGGTTTGATATTTCCGGCACTGGAGGCATCCACCAGCAGATAAAGCTTTTCGGACTCCACCACCTTCATCTCATAGATACCTTCTTTTAAATTGATCTCCCGGCTTCCCTTTTTTGTCTCTTTGGTAATGAGGATCTCATCTTTTGCAAGAAAACGATCCACCGCGGAGCCCAGATCAAAATGAGGCCCTCTGCCCTCCCGGAAAGCTACCGTATATCCGGCGGCAGCAACGCTGGCCATGGCATTGCCGGCCTTGTCCGGCAGAATTTTCACCGAAGTGATCTCGATTCCCGGTACGGAAGCGGCATTCAACCGCTGCTTTACATCCTCACAGGAGGTCAGGGAATGCACTTCCAGGTCCATATATTCTCCGTTGCTGGTCAGTCCCACACCCAAAGGTGCGGCAAAGGACATGATCTGATGCGGGCTGAAGCCCCCGGTATAAGCAACATCCAGCTCCGCTCTGCGGTTGGCTTTCTGGAAAAAGCGCATCACATCCAGATGTCCGATAAAACGAATGGGACCATATTTTCTAAACTTGATTCTTAATTTCATAATGTTTCTTCTTAACTCCGTAATCTATACTTCCGATGTCTGTTGTGGCAATCATCCTCTGGGCTCCACACAGATACCGCAGCCGAATCTGGCGGCACCGCAGCCCTGACATGCCTGTTTGCAGTTCGGTGAGATCGTCTCGTTTTTCGCTTTCTGCCATTCTCTCTCCAGAAAAGCTCTGGATACACCGCAGTCCAGGAAATCCCAGGGCAGGATCTCGTCCAGAGGCCGTTCTCTGTGGGAATAGAAATCCGGGTCCAGACCACAGGCTTCAAAAGCTTCCATCCAGACATCGTTGTGGAAATACTCACTCCAGGCATCGTAGAAGCAGCCCTTGTTATAGACATATAAAAGCACCTGGGACAATTTTCTGTCACCTCTGGCCAGAACACCTTCCAGAACGCTGACATCCGCTTCGTGCCAGTTGTATTTGATGCTCTTCTGGTTCAGCTGCTCGGAAATGGCCTTTCTGGTCAGATATGCCTTTTCCACGAACTCTTCCTTGGTACACTGGGGCGCCCACTGGAATGGCGTAAAGGGCTTCGGCACGAAGAAGGAGGTACTGGTAACAATCTGCACTCTGCCGTTGACACGTTTCTCCTTCGGCACCGTATCGAAGAAAGTGGCCGCAATTTTGTTGGAAAGCTCAGCGATTCCCCGGATATCCTCTTCGGTTTCCGTGGGATGTCCCAGCATGAAGTACAGTTTGACTCTGGTCCAGCCGCCTTCGAAGGCAAGGGCGGAACCCTGTAAGATCACTTCTTCAGTGAGTCCTTTATTGATGACATCCCGCAGTCTCTGGCTGCCGGCTTCCGGAGCAAAGGTCAGACTGGATTTCTTCACATCCTGTACTTTGCTCATGACATCCAGAGAAAAGGCATCGATACGTAAAGACGGCAGAGAGATATTGATATGTCTCTTATCACACTCTTCGATCAGAAAGTCAATCAGCTCCGGCAGCTTGCTGTAATCGCTGGAACTTAAGGAACTTAAGGAAATCTCCTCATGACCGGTGTTTCTCAACATTTCCATGGCGTACTTTTTCAGAACTTCCACATCCCTTTCTCTGACGGGACGATACAGCTGTCCTGCCTGACAGAAACGACAGCCGCGGATACAGCCTCTCTGAATCTCCAGAACGACTCTGTCCTGTGTGACTTTGATATAAGGAACTACCGGCTTCATAGGATAAAAGCTGTCGGTCATATCCGTTATCAGCTCTTTGCGGATCCTTGCGGGAATTCCCTCTTCCGTAGGTCGAAAGGAAGCAATGGTGCCATTTTCATGGTAAGTGGTCTCATAGAACCGGGGCACATACATTCCCGGCAGCTTTGCCGCCCGGCGTAAGAATTCTTCTCTGCCTGTCTTCTCCGTCCGGCATTTCTTATAGAGATCGATCAGCGGCCGGTACTGGGTCTCGCCTTCTCCGATATAGAAAATATCAAAGAAATCGGCAATGGGCTCAGGATTATAGGTGCAGGGACCGCCGCCGATAACGATGGGACAGTCCTCTCCACGTTCGGTGGCAAGCAACGGGATCCCCGCCAGATCCAGAACCTGCAGAATATTCGTATAACACATTTCGTACTGAATGGTGATTCCCAAAAAGTCGAAGTCTTTTATCGGATCCTGACTCTCCAGGGCAAACAGCGGAATGTTCTCCTTACGCATAATTTCATCCAGATCCACCCAGGGAGAATACACACGCTCACACCAGACATCATCCCAGGAATTGAGCATGCCATACAGGATCTGGATTCCCAGGTGGGACATACCGATCTCGTAGACATCCGGGAAGCACATACAGAAACGGACATCAATGCTGTCCCTGTCCTTCACTACGGCATTGACTTCGTTGCCGATGTAGCGGGCCGGTTTTTCGATCTTCATCAGAATATCATCATTTAACGCTAACTTTTCGTTCATATTTACCTCAGGTTATTGATTTTTACATATAATTTTTCATCTGCCGGACATCTCCGTCTGTGCAGGGAACATCGGAATAACGGGCTTTTTCATAGATTTCAGCCATTCCTTCCACATCCAGCGATTTTTCGGCATCTCTAGCAGTATAAAATGGCAGGCTCATCTTTGCAAGCCCGCTGGCATTTATTTTTTCTGATACATCCGCCTTATCTTCTGGCCGGCATCTAAGAAAGCAAAAGAAAACCATTTCTGCTTCTGCTTTGCGGCAGTATTTTCCGGGGCAGCCTCCAGGTGTTCCCGCTTGTCCATGCTCTCCGGCTGTTCAGAAACAGTGCCGGGGAGGGAAAACTGCATTCTGTCCCTGAGAAATGTGATCAGCTTTCGAATTCCGCGGTACAGCAGAAATACGCAGACGATCAAAAGTGCGATCATGGCCACATATTCCAGAATGACCCATAAAATAAAAGGATCTTTCGCTTCCATGGGAGGCATATCGCCACCGCCTGCCTGCTGTTCCACCACTACCGCTTCTGTCCCGGAATCCATGGGGAGCAGTCCGAACAGGAAACGAAGAATCGCAGCCAGACCGTTTCGCAGTAACTGCAACAAGGGCTTTAACCAGGCAAACTGTGACACTGCCAGGAGCAGAAGCCCCGATAACAGCACGAAGGCTGCGGTGCTGTGGAGCCCGGAACGAAAGATCTCCTGAAACGGGATCTTGCCGGTACTCAGCCTGTTTACCGTAAGGAAATCCTCATAGGACTGCAAAAACAAAATGACAGCATACAATAAAAACACCAGGATCAGACTCATACGATAATAGAGATCCCAGACGTTGTTTCCCTGATAATGCTGCAGAAAAAGACACAAAAAGGCAATTCCGGCGGCTAACGGCAGAGGCAGCGGATCGGAAGCAAAGTCCTCCGTCCGAAAACGCAGCCAGAGGGAATAGATCACAAAGCCTGCACCTACCAACAGCCGGATACCACGGTTTACGCCGTTGGCTGCCGGAATGATATAAAAACATGCCAGTACCAGTCCGTGCAGAAGGAGCAATACCGACAGATGCTTACAGCGTTTTCTGGCGTAATACAGAAAAAACACCGGCAGCGCTCCGAGCATCCACAAAGCCAAGGACGGACGGCTCGCGGGAAGCCAGCGCGGCCAACAACGTGGACGCAGTCAGCGCCAGGGGATAAAAACATAATTGATTCATTAGATCAGTCAAAATTTCTTTCACATTCAGACGCTTTCTTCCCGTAGGGAGATAAAAGTGATCAAAGACTTTAACGCTTCCCCGGGATCAGGAGGTGTACTTTCGGAATAAGGATAAAACCATTTCATATCCGGGTGTTTTTCCTGATATTGCAGAAGTAATGCTGCAAAGTCTTCATAGGCATTGGGTGATACAAAGCAGGTATAGAGCGCATTGGACGCATCGGACATACGGGCGGCAAACAGCTCGGAAAAAGACTGTACCGGTTTAGCCGTATCGATTCTTGCAAGCGTCTGCAGACAGACATTCCGCTGTCTGACTCCGCCGCCGGCTTCCAGAATACAAGGGTCTCCACTGATTGTGTCAATACCGTTGCAATACAGGGCAACCTGCATCCCCTGTTCCAGAAACAGCAATAACAGTGCCGTGGCAATCTGCAGGCAGGCTTCCACGCAGTCCTCTTTTTTCAGAATACCGGTGTCCTCTAAGTTCACAAAAATCCGAACGGATTTCTGGGAGGTATAATTTTTCTGGTTTACCTTCAGATCCCCGGTACGGGCCGTGGCTTTCCAGTTGATGCTTTTTAAGTCATCCTGTGGTTGGTAATCCCGAATGCCCCGGTATTCGAAAGGGTCTTCCAAAAGATGTCGTTTTGTCAGAACTTCTCCGTTTAACTGTTTTAAAGACCGTTTAAAATCCGGATGGGAAAAGGGCTTCGGGTACACATAGAGACTGCAGTGTTCGATGGGTGTCGTAGCCGTATACTGTGCTGTCAGGAACAGATCGGATGCGACAAGATCCGCCTCCTGTATGGTGTAATAACCTCTTCTTCCGCCGGTAAAGTGCAGCGCTCTGGTGACCTTCTCCAGACGCCCGATCTGGAAAATATCATTGCGGTAATAGCGATCCGTGGTCCGGGAGCCTTTGGTATCGGCAAACACCAGATGTCTGTCAGTCTGGAATTTGACCTTCAACATGGTAAGGGGCAGCCGTTTGCGATTCTCAATGATCTCCGACAGCTCGCTCTCCTGTCCTTCCCAGATGCCATCCTCCCGGAAAGAAAGGGAAACCTTCAGATCCCGCTGCCATATTTTGGCGTATACATATTTCTGCCCCAGATACAGAAGCAGGGCAAAGACAATGATTCCCAGCAGTTGTATCATGGCTCAAACCTTTCTGTGGGAACAGGAACGGTGGAAAGGATGTTTTCCATTCTGCCTGCTGCGGAGCCGGTATCGGAACCGAAGCTGCATACCAGTCTGTGGGCCAGCACCGGAACAGCCAAGGTACGAACGTCATCCGGAATCACATAGGAACGTCCCTGCAGATAAGCATAGGCCTTGACACAGCGTAAAAGCCCAAGGGTTCCTCTGGGACTGACGCCTGCCAGAATACCGTCTGCCCGTCTGGTGGCTTCTGCAATCTGTACCATATATTCCCGGATGCAGGGATGAACAAAAATCTTCGCAGCCTCTGCCCGGGCAGCCAGAAGTTCCTCCAGAGAGACCACGGCAGTCAGGCTTTTCAGGGGATCTTCCTCCATGTACAATTCCAGAATCCTCAGTTCCTCTTCTTTGGTGGGAAGGTTCATGGACAGTTTTATAAGGAAACGGTCTAACTGCGCTTCCGGCAGAGGAAATACGCCGGCACTTTCGATGGGATTCTCTGTGGCAATGACAAAGAAGGGTTCACCCGGTGTATAAGAGACACCCTCGATGGTTACCTGACGCTCTTCCATACATTCCAACAGTCCTGCCTGGGTTCTGGGGGTGGCACGGTTCAATTCGTCTGCCAGTAAAATATTGGTAAATACCGGCCCCTTTCGCAGGGTGAATTCATTCTTCTGTCTGTCATAGACATTGATGCCGGTAATGTCACCGGGCAACAGATCCGGGGTAAACTGCACCCGGGAAAACTGGGCATTTAAAGATTTTGCCAGTGCCTTGGCCAGCTTCGTTTTGCCGGTGCCGGGGACATCCTCTAATAGTACATGTCCGTCAGCGATTAAGGCCGTCAGAAGAAGTTCTGTCACTTCCTCTTTTCCGACCAGGACTTTTTGAATATTGTTTTGTATTCTGGATGCTAATTCTTTTCCGTTTTGTTCAGCCATAATTGTTACCTTTTTGCTCATGAAGTTTACTCGCCCTATAAGCATTCCAAAATATTCTTACGAATACAAGTATTCGACGAATATTTACGAAATGCTTACATGGCTCTGAATAGTTATCATTATACCTTATAAACTTAAGTTCTGCCAGTACCAAAAGGCACATAAATATGAACTGCGAAGATTGCAGATACCAGAAAGGAATGTAAAAGAGCATGGAAAAAACATGATCACAGACATAAGGAAGAACTCTTACAGCAGATGCGCAGACAGGCAGAAATACGGCCAGAGCAAAACGATTCGGAACCTGCCGCATCTTCCGATACCGGTACGTTCAAAATCCGCCTTGCTCTGGCCGGAGTATTATTATTGACGATCATATTGCTGGATCAAAAAGGCAAATGCTTTGCCGGGATCTCCATGGATCAGGTGCTGCACTATATCACTGACGAAGATTACGGCACTTATCTTAAGACCTGGGTGGAAACAGCGGTTAACGGTTCGCAAGCTCTGTAGTGATCTCTTCCCAGGTGACATCTTTTTCTGCCATCAGGACCATCATATGATACAGGAAATCACTGATCTCATATTTGACCTCATTGGGGTTGGGATTTTTGGCGGCAATCACAATCTCAGTTGCCTCCTCGCCCAGTTTCTTGAGAATCTTATCAATGCCCTTGTCGAACAGGTAATTGGTATAGGAACCCTCCTTGGGGTGGACCTTGCGGTCTTTGATCACATCGAAGACTTCCTCGAATACCTGTAAGGGATTGTTGCTTTCCTCATAATCCTTTTTCGTGATCTCGTTGAAGAAGCAGCTTCTGCTTCCGGTATGGCAGGCAGCGCCCACTTGAGATACCTTCGCAAGGATTGTATCCATATCACAGTCCGCCACCAGTTCCTTCACATACTGGTAATGACCGCTGGTCAGACCTTTCAGCCATAATTCCTGACGGCTTCTGCTGTAGTAGGTCATCTTGCCCAGCTTCAGGGTCTGCTCATAGGCTTCCTCATTCATATAAGCCATCATCAGAACTTCCTGTGTCCGGTAATCCTGTACGATAACGGGTACCATGCCGTCACTGTTCTTTTTGAAGTCTTCCCACTTGTAGGCAGCCTGGAAGGATTCAATGGGAATATCGTTCTCCCGGCACAGATCCTTCAGGGCTATGATCTCTTTCACATTGTCATTTATCGTATTGCCGGTGACACCACAGACATTCTCATAAGCAAAAATCTCCAGCAATTTATTCAATGCCACCTGATTGATCTGCACGAAAAACGGAAGGGAAAGAATGGCCTGAGTCTCCCGGATCTGATGAGGGTTCATCAGGATCATGGCAGAGATATATTTCTCAATCTTCTCCTTATGTAATTCCAGAACGGACGGGTCGTTGTATGAGATCAGAATCTTGTCCTTACCGAATTTCAGAGAGACCTCTTCGGTAATCTCAATATTACTCTCTTTCTCATAGTCGAGAACTGCTTTTTTACATCCGGCATAAAGTAATTTCTTAATGTCCTCCATACGCTTGACATTGCCGGCACCGATGACATCCACTTCCGCCCTGGTACAAATCTCCTTGATGATATCCAGTGCGGCATCATGCTCCGCGTCACCTTCGGACATATCGAAAACGATCAGCTCATCCGCATTGTGCTCACAGTAATAATCTGCCAGACGGACGGGATCCGTATCCACGATGGTGGTATCCGTAAGATTCCGCACCGCATGCTCATGATATAAATAAATACAGGGAACAAATTTCTTGATGATCATAGTAATCCTCACGTCTTTCTATACCTGCAAAGCCTATGCCGCAGGCACGTATTTTTTACAGACTTCCTTTGGTACTTAAAACATCCGTTACCTTCGGATTATAGGAAACGGCCTGATCCAGCGCCTTGGCAAATGCCTTGAACATGGCTTCGATCATATGGTGATTATTGCCCGGAGACAACATTTTGATATGTAAGTTCATTCCGGCACTGTAGGATACGGCATAGAAAAATTCCTTTACCAGCTCCGTATCCAGTTCACCTACCTTCGGTACAGTAAATTCACATTCAAAATTAAGATAAGGCCGGCCGCTTAAGTCAACGGCGCACAAAGCAAGTACCTCATCCATAGGCAGAATAAAATAGCCGTAACGATTGATGCCCTTCTTGTCTCCTACCGCTTTTTTGATAGCTTCACCGAAGACAATGCCGGTATCCTCCACCGTGTGGTGACCGTCCACCTGCAGATCGCCCTTCACCTTGCATTCCAGGTCAAAAAAGCCGTGCCTCGCAAAGCCGTCCAGCATATGGTCAAAAAATCCGATGCCGGTAGACAGATCCGCTTTTCCGGTGCCGTCCAGATTTAAGGTGATGGCAATATCGGTCTCTTTCGTTGTACGGGTCACAGTTGCAATTCGTTCCATAATATCCGATGACTCCCTTCCCAGAGGAAATGATTAATCTTCAAATCTAACTTTAATACTGTTTGCATGTGCGGTCAAGCCTTCACTCTTGGCGAAGGTCTCGATCTGGTTGTGCACCTTTTCCAGTGCCTGCCTGGAATAAGAGATAATACTGGTCTTCTTGATGAAGTCGTCCACGTTTACCGGGGAGAAGAACCGTGCGGTACCGTTGGTGGGCAGAATGTGGTTCGGACCTGCAAAATAATCACCCAAGGGTTCGGAAGCATACTCTCCCAGGAAAATCGCACCGGCATTGCGGATACGGGTCATGGTATCAAAAGGATTCTTTGTAATGATCTCCAGATGCTCGGAAGCAATGGCGTTGGCGGCATCAATAGCATCTTCCATGTTGTCGGCTAACAGAATGTAGCCGTAATTGTCCAGAGACTTCTGGATAATGGGAGCACGCTCCAGTACTTTTACGAAGCCGTCCACTTCCTCGGAGACTTTTTCCGCCAGTTCCTTCGAAGTGGTAATCAGAATGGCACTTGCCAGTTCGTCATGCTCTGCCTGAGACAGCAGATCTGCTGCAACGTATCTGGGGGTAGCGGTCTCATCTGCCAGTACCAGGATCTCGCTGGGACCCGCAATGGAATCAATGCTGACATAGCCATAAACAGCTTTTTTGGCAAGAGCTACGAAAATGTTACCGGGACCGGTGATCTTGTCGACCTTAGGTACCGACTGGGTTCCGAAAGCCATGGCTGCGATAGCCTGGGCACCGCCGACCTTATAGATGGTATCCACGCCTGCAATATCAGCGGCGACCAGAGTTCCGGGATTGACCTTACCGTCTTTTCCGGGAGGGGTGGTCATAATGATCTCATCCACACCGGCTACCTTGGCGGGGATCACATTCATCAGTACGCTGGAAGGGTAAGCGGCTTTACCGCCGGGGACATAGACACCGGCTCTTTCGATGGCGGTGATCTTCATGCCTAAGATCGTACCGTCGGGCTTGGCATCGAACCAGCTGTTACGAAGCTGCTTCTGGTGAAAAGCGCGGATGTTTTCCGCAGACTGTCTGATCACATCGATCAGATTCTCATCCATCTGTGCATAGGCTTCGGCGATCTCTTCCTTTGTGACACGGATATTCTCTGCGCTTAAAGCGAACTTATCAAACTGTAAGGTATAATCGAACAATGCCTTGTCACCCTCGGCACGGACTTTTTCGATGATCTGGTTTACAGTGCTCTCATACTGGGAATAATTGTTCGGACTTCTCTTTAAAAGGTCGTTCAAAATACTCTGCTTTGATTCTTTATCCAATGCTACGATTCTCATGACGGTACTCTCCTTTAAATACTTTTTATGACGATGCTTATCGTCTCGGTCAGGCCTGTATTTTTAACTGCTCCCGGATCGCACCCACCAGCTTGCGGATACGGTCGGCTTCCATCTGCATACTCACCGGATTGACGATCATACGGGCGGACAGAGGACATACCTCTTCCAGAACCTCCAGCCCGTTTTCCCTTAAGGTGGAACCGGTCTCAACGATATCCACGATGACGTCAGACAGCTCTACCAGCGGCCCTAATTCTACAGAACCGTTTAATTTGATGATATCTACGGTCTGATGCTTTTTATTATAGAAATACTCTCGGGCGATATTGGGGTATTTGCTGGCTACCCGGATCCGCTCATGGTGTTTCAACAACTCTCTGGCGGAAGCAGGACCGCAGACACACATCCGGCATTTGCCGAAGCCAAGGTCCAGCACTTCGTAGACATTCCGGTTTTCTTCCAGAATGGTGTCCTTGCCGACCACGCCGATATCAGCAGCACCATACTCTACATAGGTGGGAACGTCGGGACCCTTTGCCAGGAAAAAGCGTAATTTGTATTCTTCATTGACGAAGATCAGCTTTCTGGTATCTTTATCCTTCATTTCTTCACAGGTAATGCCGATCTGTTCGAAAAGCTCCAGTGTCTTTTTGGCAAGTCTGCCCTTTCCCAGAGCAAACGTAAGATATCTTTCTTCACTCATTACTGATCTGCCTCCTCGTTCTCTGTGATCTCGGGGGAAAGCACGGTGGGAATCCCTTCTTTCCTCAGGGTTATGACTTCGGAAAGCTTCGCAAGATAATCTGCCTCGTCTCCTGCCCGGTAATACACGGTTTTGCCGGAAGCGGGAATATCGATATTCACTTTCTGGCGGGATAATGCTTCCAACAGGTCGTCAATGACGATGACGAAACCGATAGCTGCGGCATTCTTGCCGAATTTCCGAAGCAGATTGTCGTAACGGCCACCCTTTACCACGGCATCACCGATACCGTAGGTGTAAGCCTTGAAGACAACGCCGGTATAATACTGATATTTGCTGAGCATTCCGAGATCAAAGGAAATGTATTCCGCCACACCGTACTGCTCTAAGCGTTCTTTTAACTTTTCCAGTCTTGCAATCGCCTGTAAGGATCTTTCATTTTTAACCAGTGCTTTGGCAGCCTCCAGAGACTCTATATTTTCGAACATATCCGCCAGCTTTAACAGAATGCTGTGATAAGGCTCGGGGATCTGCTTCTGCTCCAGTAATTCCTGGGCAGCGAAAAAGTTCTTGCCGGAGATACAGGAACGAAGTTCCTTTTCCGTATCCTCATCCAGACCGGCTTCCTCACAGAGGCCGCGGAAATAATCCACCTCACCGATAGTCACCTGGAATCTGGTCAGTCCTGCGCTTTTCAGAGCTTCGATCACCATACTGATTACTTCGGCATCCGCCTCTACGGAAGGATCTCCGATGAGTTCTGCACCCATCTGGGTCACCTCTTTTAATTTACCCTGCAGATTGGAAGTGTTTGTAAACGTATTGCCGTTGTAACTGAAACGAAGCGGCACCTTTTCCTCCATAAAATACTTCGCTGCACAGCGGGCGATGGACGGCGTAAAGTCTGGCCGCAGCACCAGCGTATTACCCTCTTTATCAAAGAACTTATACAGCTCCTTACTGGGAGTGGTTCCGATCTCCTTGGAGAAAACATCGAAAAACTCAATGGAAGGGGTCTGGATATCTTCGTAACCGAAACAATGGATCGCCTGCTGCAGTTTCTGTTCTATAGCCAGCTTCTTTGCATATTCTTTGCCGTAAATGTCCCGGACGCCCTCCGGCGTATGTAAAAGTCTGTTGTTCATAAGTGTTCCTCAATTCATATACTTTAATATATTAACGTGCTACCATATTATCATAGTAGCATGTGAAACTATTTGTAGTATACTAGGAGACCTCTCCGCTGTCAAGAAATTATTATTTATTATTCCTCCCGGTCTTCCAGATCCTTTTTCAGAATATCCAGATAGGGAACCAGGATTCCCTGATGCTTCGGGATAATATATTCCGGGTTCAGTTCCTCGAAACGGAAGCTTTTCCGGCCGCCCTCCTGTGCCCTGTCCCAGAAAAAGCGGAGCATTTCATAGGGAAGGTAATATAACAGATCCTTATGGCTGTAAAATATCAGGAAAAAGGCGATACCCCCCTGTTTCTCGAACTGATGCATGAACTCCACCTGATGGGGATGGATATTTTGCAGTGAAAAGGTGTCCACCGCACATTCCTTGGCATCAAAGCAGACCGGAATGCCCTGTACGACACCGATATAGTCTACGGTACTCTTCTGTTCGAAAAAGGCCAGGGTGATCTGGCGGTTCTCCTTATCCATTTTGACCGGGGTAATGGGGGTGGGTATCTTCTGAATCAGGGCCAGACCGGCCTCGGCATATTTTTCATTGGTGCGGTTGACCATATCCTCCAGAGTAGATCCACGAAGCCCTCTGGTATTCCATGTTGCCATTGTTCTTAGTTTTCCTTTCTAGCAGGCGGAATCCGGTGTCAGATTCAGAGCCTGTAAGATCTCTGCAAATTTATGGGGAAGCGGTGCGTCAAAAGTCTGACCGCTCACCTTTGCAAGAGGTCCTTCCGCTTCTTCCGGGAAACACACTCTTCCGGCATGCAGAAGCTGGTGGTGCAGAGAGTATTCCGATTGCATCCTGCGATTTAATTTGCTGTCTCCGTACTTGGTGTCACCAAGTAACGGATGTCCGGTGCTGGCCAGATGGGCGCGGATCTGGTGGGTTTTGCCGGTGACCAGTTCTACGGTCAGCAGGGTATATTCCCCAGCCACCGCACTGGGAGTGTAGATTGTTTTTATAAAGGAAGCATCTTCCGGAGCCTCCGCCATATCTGGAAATACCTGTACCGTATTGGTGCGTTCGTCCTTGTACAGATAGCCTTCCAGGGTGCTTTCCTGTAAAATCTTGCCCTTACAGACGGTCTGATAATATTTCTTTACGGAACGATCCTTGATGATCCGGCTGAGTGCCTGGGAACCGGCCAGCGTCTTTCCGCACAATACGATACCGCTGGTATTGCGGTCGAGGCGGTTGCAGACCGATGGATGGAAAGTGGCAAGATCGGTTTCTTTTATGGCATCGGCAGCCAGCAGGTGGCCAATCAGCCATTCGTTCAGGGAAAGATCTTCCGGTTTGGCTTTCTGGGTCAGAACTCCGGCAGGTTTATTCAGCAACAGGATATTTTCATCCTCATAAAGAACGCTGATATCCTTTAAGGAACGGTAAGCCTTACGGTAATCGGAAGTATCTTCCGCTGCCCCGGCACCGGACAGAGAGGCATAAGTTTCCTCAGAGAAAAAGCATTTTACCTCGTCTCCCGGGGCAAGGATTTCTTTACCTTCAGCCTTTTTCCCGTTCAACGTAATGTTTTTCTTGCGAAGCATCTTATATAAAAATCCGGTGCCTGCATTAGGTAACGCTTTTTTTAAAAATTTGTCCAGACGTTGTCCCGCCTGATTTTTGCCAATGGTAAGCAACTGCATAGGACACCCTCCTTTTGAGAAGTAAGTTATAGAGATACGCTCTTTAAGGTCTGGCAGATCCCGGCAGACAGTTCCGGCTGTGAGGAAAGCTCCTTTAACTGATCACATCTTGTCAGATACTTGTCCAGATCGTTAAATATTTTCACAGAGACTTCTCTGTAATTGTCTTTTTTCAGAATGTCCTGAATGTGCTTGTAAAAAGCCTGTTCCGCAAATTTCGGATCCGTGGTGTAGCCACAGACCGTATTACCGCAGACTGTCAGATGATAGATAACATAATTCTTCTCATAGGAAGTAAATACCATATCGTAGAGAGTGGTAAGGCCTTCTGTATGTGCTGCGATTTTTGCAGCTACCTGCTCGTCACAGCCCCGGTAGCGCAGGAACATGAACATTTCTACCAGACTCTTGCAGGCCGGAAGACATCCCAGTACCGCCACGATGGTCAGGAGATTCTCACGGCTTCCGGTGCTGACCCATCCGGCGATAAACAAAGACAGAGAGATGGCAAAATAAAGCACGGTTCTTAAAATCTCATAAATTTTCTGTGTGCGGAGATACCCGCGGGTTCCTCTATAGGCATCAGTGGTAAACATTCTTTTGAATTGCATGAAAAATAACTCCTTTATTTATGATTTCTTTCCAGAGCCAGACAAGACTTCGATCTCTTCTTCCGTCAATGCCCGGTATTCCCCTCTTTGCAGGGAAAGATCCAGGGACAGGGGGCCGAAGCTTACCCGCTCCAGTGTAAGTACCTGATTATCAACCGCCTGCAACATCCGTTTTACCTGATGAAACCGGCCTTCATGAATGGTCAATAACAGATCACCGTTTTCTGTGAGTCTGGCTTTGGACGGGGCTGTCGGTTTCTCATCACCGATGTCAAGCCCGTTTTCCAACCGGTGGATATCTTCTGCGGAAAGCGGCTTTTCCGGCTTTACCAGATAGGTCTTATCCACATGTTTTTTCGGTGACAACAGATCATGGGCCAGAGCACCGTCATTGGTCAGGAGCAGCAATCCCGTGGTATCCTTGTCCAGACGCCCTACCGGGAACAGATCCTTTTGTTCCGGGACAGTAAGGAGACTTACCACGGTTGGGGCTGTATTATCGTTGGTGGCAGAGACAACCCCCTCCGGCTTATTTAACATATAATAGACATATTTCCTATAATGGATCGGCTGTCCCTGACAGACCACCGTATCGGTCTCTTCATTGACTTTTGTCTCCGGCTTTTTGATTATCTGGTCGTTTACTGTCACCTGACCTTTTTTAATGTACTCTTTCACCTGACTTCGAGTGCCAATATTGTTATCGCATAAAAATTTATCCAACCGCATGGGCTTTGATCTCTTTCTTAGACTTAATTTTTCTTCATCGGCATATAGTATACAAACCTTTCAAGGCAGACAGCCATGAAAAAAATATTCGGAATCTGTTTCTTTGTTCTAATGACCGGCTGTATTCTGACTCATTCTTCCCTGAGCCTTGCCTATGCTGCCCTGGGATTAAATCTTTGGTACGAAAAAATGGTGCCTGTGCTTCTGCCGTTTATGATCCTGTCCGGCACTTTGATCCGTATGGGCATGACGGACAGCCTGATCCGTCCGGTAAAGCCTTTGTTTGGAAGAATCTTTCGCCTGCCAGGACCGGGAATCTATGTGATCCTGGTGGGCTTTTTGTGCGGATTTCCCATGGGTGCCCGGACGATTGCGGATTTACGGAACCGACAGGAACTTTCTTCGGAGGAAGGACAATATCTATTGGCCTTCTGCAACAATCTGGGACCAGTCTATTTCCTGGGATTTGTACTGCCACTACTGCATAGGAAGCTGCTGTTCCCTTATGTATTTGGTATGTACGGCGTTCCTTTGCTATATGGCATTTCCCTTCGTTATAGCGTGTACAAAAATCGGATTTCGGAGAAAACAGACCAATCTTTTGGAAGAGATAATGCTGCGAAGTTTTTGGAACCGGCCGGTCCGGCTCCCCTTCCTGCCATATCTCTGCCGGATGCCCTGGATGATGCCATTACAGCAGCAGGAAGAAGCATCTTACAGCTGGGAGGCTACATGATCTTTTTCAATCTGCTGAACCTTCTGCCAAGGCTTCTGGTTTCCGACAGCTTCCGCTATGCACCGCTTTGGGAGATCAGTGGGGGTCTGAAAATTCTTGGAGACAAATGTCCTTTGTATGCACTATTGCTTTTGCCCTTTGGTGGCTTAAGCTGTATTGCCCAGACCGGAAGCTGTATCCGGAATACAGGGCTTTCTCTCAAGTCCTACATCCTTCATAAAATGGTACTGACAGTGCTTACTGCAGCTTATTATCTGGGATGGTTTCTGTTATCTCCGGATACTTTTCTGCTTTGATTTTTCCGTCTTCGTTTTCTGTGTCTGCCCTGTTGGATCTGGTATAACAAAAGACCAGTAACAACAGCACTACCAGAATCCCACAGATCACCAGAAAAACACCGAAATTCACTTCCGGACTTTTTTCGGAAGGCACCGGAGTATTTCCGGCGGCATCGGCCATGGTGATCACGGAACTGCCAGCTTCTGTGATCTGTTCCTCTGCAGCCCGGGAAGCTTCTGCTGCCTCCTGTGCCGCAAGACTTTCCTGTAATGCCTCTTCGGCAGCTTTTTCCTGATCAATAAAAGGCTGTGCAAAGGTGACAGGATCACTCTCTGTGAACAGATCCGCCTGATTGTAACCGCGGACGGTGATCACCGGCTGTTCCCCCTTTGTGAAGGTCACGGAAAATGTGAAGGTATCGGGATAGGTCCCGGCCATAATATCCAGTCCCGGCCAGGGAAGCAGTTCGGAATAAGTCCTGCCTCCATCGGTACTGTAATCGTAATACATCATGGGGCAGTCATAGTCGGCTGCCGTCACTTCCAGAGAGACTTCTCCGGTCTCATAGTCTGCATTCTGCAAAGTCAGCTGGCAGATATCCGGTTCGGTCTTGTCCCGCACAGTGGCAGGCAGAATGGATTGCAGCGAGACTTCCGGAAGAGCGTCTGCCTCTCCACTGTAGTCCACACCAAGACTTGCACTGGATAATCCGAAATATTTTGCAACAGACAAAGCATCCTCCCTGCCGAATTTCTTCCAGTCCTCTTCTGTCTGGCAGTAAGGAGTGTCTCTGCTCTCATCCACATGACAATGCTCGATGATGGCGGAGGGAATGGATCTGGAGGTACTTTCTCTTATAATTCCGTAATAGTCATCACCGTTATCTTTAAGTTTCGTCTTGACTCCCCGTAGAAACAGTCCCATGTCCTGCATCTGCTGCATCTGTTCCCAGCCGAACTGATAACCGTAAGCGTTGTAAGGCTGTACGGAAGAGATCCAGACTTCGGATCCGAACAGATCATGATCCATGGAAGCGTTGTAATGAATACTGAACAGGAAATCCGCATTCCGGTCTGCAGCAAATTGTGCCCGGTCTGCCAGAGACATGGTCACATCATCCGTATGAGTCAGATAGACATCCACATTATCGTATTTTGTCAGTTCCTCGTACATGGCCAGCGCGGTCACCATGGTCATTTTTTTCTCCTGTGCAGGGCCTTCCAGCGTTCCCTCGTTATCACCGCCGTGTCCGGGATCAATGACAATGACAACCCTTTCTCCGGTCTCCTGCGCTCTGGGAGCCGCCTGTGCAGGCAGGGAATTTCCATAAAAACAGGCTGCCGCAAGACTGACCGCACAGATCATTGTCCTGACTAACAGCCCTTTTTGCTTTTTCCATACTTTCATTTATCGTATTCCTTTATTTTTAAAAAACCAGCTTTCAGCAGAAAACTGGTTTTTCGTACTCGTTGTTTGGACATGCTTTACATAACGTCCAGATTGTCTTCGGCATCCGCAGCAGTATCTACGTCATCAAGATCCTCATCTACGGGGTGCAGCTCACTGCGGTTGGACTGGATGATGTCACGATACTGGTTCAGATTGCCGATCAGAGCATCGTAATTGGCGCTGGCCTGCTGTGTTGAGGAAGAAATAATATTCTCCAGATGTGCCAGCATATCATCCATGTACTGCATGGCAGCGGATTTGACATTGTTGGCCTCAATAGTGGCATTGTCCAGAATCTCCTGGGCCTGCTTACTGGCCATGGTAACGACCTCGTTGGCCTGGGCGTAAGCCTGCTGCATGATCTCATGCTCGTTGATCAGCTCGTTGGTATGCACGGTAGCCTCGTTGATCAATGCTTCTGCCTTGGCTTTGGCATCGTTTAGGATGGCTTCCTTGTTGCTGATGATCTTCTGGTAGCGCTTGATCTCATCCGGGGTCTTCATACGCAGTTCCCGCAGTAACTCATCAATCTCATCCTTATTCACGATGATTTCGGTACTGGACATGAACTTCGGCTTGCAACCCTCGATGTATTCTTCTATTTCATCAATTAACTGTTCGATTCTGCTGCTCATGAAACTCTCCTTATTTACACATCACTATGCTCTGAAAGCATTTTCTCGCGATATTTGTCGTAGATCAGTTTCGCCACAAAATCCGGAACACAAGGGGTGATATCTCCATCAAAACTTGCAATCTGCTTGATGGCGGAAGAACTGAGGTAGGCATATTCCAGACTGGTGGTCAAAAATACCGTATCAATTTTGCCATGGGACAACATCCGGTTGGTCTGTGCCATCTGCAGTTCATATTCAAAATCCGTAATGGCGCGTAAGCCCCTTACGATAACATGCAGATCTTTTTCCCTGGCATAATCCACTAAAAGCCCACTGAAACTGTCAATCTGCACATTAGGCAGATCTTTTGTGGCTTCTTCTAGTATCTTAACACGTTCCTCTACAGAAAACAACGGTGTCTTTTCTTTATTGTTCAAAATGCTGACGATCAGAACATCAAATATTTCGGATGCCCGCCTTATGATATCCATATGTCCGTTGGTGACGGGATCAAAGCTTCCGGTGTAAACAGCTCTTTTCATAAAAATCATGCCTTTCAGTGTTACTTCTTACGAAGGAACACATGCTTGTTGGTTTTGTATTTTTTCTCACGGATCACTTCAAACCCTAAGTCTTCCGCATAGGAGAAATCGGTATGCAGAGAGGCTTCTACCAGGATCAGAGTCTCTTCGGAGACATATTTGGCATAGCGCAGCTGCTCTAAGACTCTGCGCTCCTGCTCCTGATCGTAGGGTGGATCCATGAAGATCACATCTACGTGCTTTTCATAGATGCCCGTCAGTCCTGCGCAGGCATCCTGTTTTAATACTATAGCACGGTCTTTCATTTTCGTAAATGCCAGATTGTCCTCGATACATGCCAGGGCTTTCGGCGCATTTTCAATAAAATAGGCTTTTCTGGCACCGCGGCTTAATGCTTCGATGCCGATGCCGCCACTGCCACTGAAAATATCTACAAATACACAATCGGGAATATAGGTCTGCAACATATTAAAAAGGGTTTCCTTGATCCGGTCGGTAGTGGGTCTGGTATCCATTCCCTCTGGTGTCTTTAACGGCAGACTTCTTGCAGTTCCTGCTATGACTCTCATATATTTTTCTCCGTTTTCTAAGCTGACTTTGTTATACTCTGACCTTGGTGCCCTTGCTGTCGCGCTTTCCAAGCTTCAGATTGTTCAGGACAAGTTCCTTGCCCTTATATTCAATGGTGGTCTCTACGGCATTCTTCGTATAATATACATTTTCCACCTGATCACCGTCGCCCAGTTTCATGCCGCGGACGCCGATGGCTCCTTTTTTCTTCTCGGGAATCTCATCTACGGCAAAGCGTAGAAAAAAACCGGCCTTTGTCTGTAATACGATATTCCGCTGATCCGTAAGAGCCGTAACGCTGACAATGCTGTCGCCCTCCGCCAGCTTCGTGGCTGCAACGGTGCGCTTGGTCACATCGAACTCTCCGCCATCTACCACCTTCAACATGGACTGTGCAGTGGCAAAAATCACCTGACACAGATTCAGTTCCTTCTGACTGGTGATATAGACGATCTCTTCGGTCTTCTGGCTGAAGTTACTCACGTTGTCAATGGGCGTGCCTTTGTCACGGAACTTGCCGTAAGGCAGGTCCAGCACCTTGATAGTGTGCATCTGTCCGGTGGTGGTAAACAGGCAGAGCCTTCCGGTATTTTTACAGGTAAAGATGTATTTATTTTCTGCATCTGCGGCTTCTTTATTCCGCTCGTAAGTAGAGACATCCACGGTTTTGGCATAGCCAAAACGATCCATCAGGAAGACGACATCCATCTCTTCCAGTTCTTTTTCCTTGTAGACCGCTTCCTGTCCGTTCTCGATGACAGTTTTGCGGGGATGGCTGTATTCCTTCTTGAATCCGTCCAGTTCATTCATGATGACCTGGGCCATGGAATCTCTGCGGTCCAGAATATCCTCATAGCGATAGATGTTTGCCATGGTCTCTTCGTGTTCGTTGATCAGTGCTTCCAGTTCCAGACCGATCAACTTATACAGACGCATCTCTAAGATGGCATTGGCCTGTTTCTCGGTGAACATCAGCTGGGCTGCCATGATCCTGGATTCCTTGGACTTGAACTTGATGCCATCGACCTTACCCTCTACGAGACAGGCTTTTGCCATGGCACGATCCTTGGATCCGCGTAAAATTTCAATGACCAGATCGATCACATTGCAGGCCTTGATCAGACCTTCCTGAATCTCCTTGCGCTCCTGCTCCTTGGCCAATAGATTGGTATATTTTCTGGTAGCCACTTCAAACTGGAAGTCTACATTGGCCTTGATGATCTGCTTTAAGCCCATAGTCTCTGGTCTGCCGTTTGCGATAGCCAGCATATTGACACCGAAGGTATCCTCCAGACGAGTCTTTTTATAGAGCATATTTACAAAGTTCTCGGGATCGGCATCCTTACGAAGTTCGATGACGATACGGATGCCTTCCTTGGAAGATTGGTTGGAAATATCCACAATATCCTGTGTCTTCTTCGTCTCGGAAAGAGCGGCCACGTCGGATAAAAACTTCGCAATATTGGCACCGATCATGGTATAGGGGATCTCGGTGATCACTACATTGGTCTTTCCAGCTTTTCCCTTCTGGAATTCCACTTTGCCCCGCAGCTTGATCTTGCCGGTTCCGGTCTCATAGATGTCTTCCAGTTCATCCTTATTGATAACGATGCCGCCGGTGGGAAAATCCGGCCCCTTCAGGTAACGCATCAGTTCTTTTGTTGTGATCTCATTATTGAGCATATAAGCCTTTACGGCGTCAATGACTTCCCCGAGATTATGAGGGGGAATGCTGGTGGCCATGCCTACGGCGATACCTTCGGAACCATTAACCAACAGGTTCGGAATCTTTACCGGCAGTACGGACGGCTCTTTTTCCGTCTCATCGAAGTTCGGAACAAAGTCTACCACATCCTTGTCCAGATCTGCCAAAAAAGCTTCCTGCGTCACCTTCTGAAGTCTTGCCTCGGTATAACGCATGGCTGCGGCACCATCTCCTTCAATGTTGCCGAAGTTACCATGGCCGTCGATCAGGGGCATGCCCTTTTTGAAATCCTGGCTCATGACTACCAGTGCCTCATAGATGGAACTGTCGCCGTGGGGGTGATATTTACCCATGGTATCACCTACGATACGGGCACTTTTACGGTAGGGGCGGTCGTAACGGATCCCCAGTGTGTGCATATCGTAGAGAGTTCTGCGCTGTACCGGTTTCAGACCGTCTCTGACATCCGGCAAAGCTCTGGCGATAATAACGCTCATGGCATAGTCGATGAACGATTTCTGCATCTCCTCGGAGTATTCTGTTTTTATGATTCTGCTGTCGTCCATTTTTGGTCCTCGCCTTTCTGACATTACATTTCAGGATCTTACGATACTAGATGTCTAATTCCGCATCTGTAGCGTGATCATAAATAAAGGCTTTTCTGGGCGGTACATCTGTTCCCATGAGAAGCTCGGTCATCTCGGAAGCCATGCGGGCATCCTCGATCTCTACTAATTTCAACAATCTGCGTTCCGGATCCAGTGTGGTCTCCCACAGCTGTTCGGCATCCATCTCACCCAGACCTTTGTATCGCTGTAAGGTAAAGGGACCCTTGTGGGTCTTGCGGTATTTTTCCAGTGCCTTATCATCATACAGATATTTTTCTTCTCCCTTGGAGGGCATGGCCTTATATAAGGGAGGCATTGCTATGTATACGTGGCCTTCGAAGATCAGATCCGGCATGAAACGATAGAATAAGGTCAGCAGCAACGTGGAAATATGTGCGCCATCCACATCGGCATCCGCCATGATAATGATCTTGTCATAGCGCAGCTTACTAATATCGAAATCGTTGCCGTAGCCCTCGGAAAATCCGCAGCCGAAAGCGTTGATCATGGTCTTGATTTCGGCGTTGGCCAGTACTTTGTCAATGCTGGCTTTCTCTACGTTCAGGATTTTACCGCGGATCGGAAGGATGGCCTGATACATACGGTTTCTGGCAGTCTTGGCACTGCCGCCCGCAGAGTCACCCTCTACGATGAAGATCTCACACTTGGAGGGATCTCTGGACTCGCAGTTTGCAAGTTTTCCGTTGGAATCAAAGGAGAACTTCTGCCTGGTCAGCATATTGGTCTTGGCTTTTTCCTCTGTCTTACGGATCTTGGCTGCCTTTTCCGCACAGCCGATAATGCTCTTCAAAGTCTCCAGATTGCGGTCGAAGAACCGGACGATCTCTTCGCCGGTCACCTTGGCCACGGCCTTGGCGGCATCCTGGTTGTCCAGTTTCGTCTTGGTCTGGCCTTCGAAACGGGGATCCGGGTGCTTGATGGATACCACTGCCGTCATTCCGTTCCGGACATCGGCACCGGTAAAGTTTGCATCCTTTTCCTTTAAAATGTTCAGCTCTCTGGCATAGGTATTGATCACATTGGTGAACTGGGTCTTAAAGCCGGTAAGGTGGGTACCGCCTTCAGAGTTGTAAATGTTATTACAGAAGCCCAGTACATTCTCATGAAATTCATTCACATACTGGAAGGCCACTTCCACAGAGATTCCCTCGCTCTCGCCGGAAAAGAAAATGACATCATGTACGGTCTCCTTGGAATGGTTCATATCCTTTATAAAGCCAATGATACCTTCCGGCTCATGATAGGCGACCTTCTCCGGCTCTTCTTTTCTTTTATCTTCAAAAATGATCGTAAGCTTCGGGTTCAGGTAAGCGGTCTCATGAAGACGGCTCTTAACATCATCTTCCTTGAAACGGGTCTTGTCGAAGATGGTATCATCCGGCAGGAAATTGATGGTCGTACCGGTCTCTCTGGTCTTGCCCACTACGGGAAGCAGACCGTCCACCAGATCCATCACGGGGATACCTCTTTCATAACGGTCCTCATAGATGAAGCCACCACTCTTGACTCTTACAGTCAACTTTGTGGAAAGAGCATTTACCACAGAGGAACCTACGCCGTGCAGACCACCGCTGGTCTTGTAGGCGGAATTATCGAATTTACCGCCGGCATGAAGAGTCGTGAATACCAGGCGCTCCGCACTGATTCCTTTTTCGTGCATTCCCACGGGAATACCACGTCCGTTATCTTCCACGGTTGCGGAGCCGTCGGCTTCCAGTGTCACCTTTATCGTATCACAATATCCGGCCAGATGCTCGTCCACAGAGTTATCAACGATCTCGTAGATCAGATGATTCAGTCCCTTGGTGGAGACGCTGCCGATATACATTCCGGGTCTTTTTCTTACCGCTTCCAGACCTTCCAGAACGGTAATACTTGACGCATCATAATTATTGTCTTTTGCCATGAAATGGAACTCCTTATCAACACATTATTGTCTTAAGTATACCATAGATTTTGTGTTTGGAAAAGTAAAAAATACAAGGGATGGGGGAAACAGATAAGATAATGAAAACTCCCGGAATACTACTTTCCGGGAGTAACAGAATCATTGAAAATTACACATTGATTTTTTTACAGCATGCCAGTGCAAGGGAACCGGGGCCGATGTGGCAGGCAACACTTAAGGACAGTGGATCGATATGAATATCGTAGCCGGGGAATTCCGCCTCTACCTCGGTGCGAAACTGCTCTGCTGCGGCTCTGTCGTGGGTATAAGCAATCTGCAGCCAGATGTGCTTGTCCTCCGTCATGCCGCCGAAACGCTCGTTGATGTCCTTCTTAATAGCATTGATCATCATGGTTTTGCCCTGCGAGGTGGTTCTGGCCTTTGCAAAGGCATCCAGCTTTTCACCCTGAATGGTCAGCACCGGCTTCAGGCGAAGCATTGTACCGATGGCTGCGGCCGCCGGAGTGATCCGTCCGCCTTTTTTCAGATAATACAAGGTGTCCAGCATAATATAGATACTGCTGTTGAATTTATCATTTTCCAGGAATTCTTTGATCTGGGCCGCGTCTTTACCGGCTGCTGCAAGCTGCAGGGCATCCAACGCAGACTGACGCTGGGTTACGGAGATCCGCTGGTTGTTCACGACCTGAACTCTGCCATCATAATCTGCCGCAAAGGCCATGGCACTCTGACAGGAACCGGACAGACCGCTGCTCATAGGAATGTGTACGATCTCGTCATATTCCTGTAAAAGCTTGTCCCACAGGCTGGTGACACTGTCAGGAGACGGCTGGCTGGTGGCAATATTGGCACCGGATTTCAGCTTTTCATAGAACTGCTCCTGTGTCAGGTCAATATCTTCATAGTATGTGACTTCATCGATCATAAAAGGCATGGGCAGAACATGGATTCCGCGACGGGCTCCTTCTGCCTGTGTAATTCCGCTGTTACTGTCGGTTACAATTGCGATTTTTGACATTCTGGTATCTAAACCTTCCCTTTGCATAAATTAACATAAATTATCTGATCCTAAGTATAAAACTTTGAACATAAAAATAATTTTACTGTCAGATGGTCCGAAAGTCAACAACATTTACTGCGGTATGTTCTTTGAAATAGTTCACCAATGCTCGGCTGTCGTCATCTGTCAGCTCCGGATCGGATACAAGCAACTGTTCCACGGCATCTGAAGCCTCTTTTAAAATATTTGCATCTGTATATATATCACCCAGTACAAATGCAAATTCACCGCTCTGCCGGATGCCGAAGATATCTCCCGGACCTCGCAGTTTCAGATCCTCGGAAGCAATATGGAAACCGTCGTTGGAATGGTTCAGGATCTGTAATCGTTCCATGGTCTCTTTGGCTTCGGAAGTGCTGATAAAAATGCAATAGCTTTGGAATTCCCCACGTCCCACACGCCCACGCAGCTGATGCAGCTGTGCCAGACCGAAACGCTCCGCATTCTCCACCATCATCACTGTGGCATTGGGAACATTGATGCCTACTTCAATTACCGTGGTGGAGACTAAGACATCGATCTCCTTAGCAGCGAACTCTTCCATAATACGGTTCTTATCTGCCGGACGCATTTTCCCATGAAGATAAGCCACCTGTACGGAAGGAGGCAGAACTGCCCGGAGCTTCTCTGTATAATCCACTACATTCTCCAGGTCTTCCGATTCCCCTTCTTCCACCATAGGACAGATGACATAAGCCTGTCTGCCGGCAGCCACCTCTTTTGCGATAAATTCATAAGCCTTAGGTCGATAGGAAGTCCCTACAACACAGTTTTTGATCGGCAGACGATTCGCAGGAAGTTCATCAATGACAGAGACCTTCAGATCCCCATATAGAATAATGGCCAATGTCCTGGGAATCGGCGTAGCACTCATAACTAACACATGAGGCTCACTCCCTTTGGCGGCTAATGTCTCCCTCTGCCTTACACCAAAGCGGTGCTGTTCATCCGTTACTACCAGCGCAAGGGAAGAATATTCCACTTTTTCCTGGATCAGCGCATGGGTTCCGATGATCAGGTTAGCCTCTCCGGAAGCAATTTTTGCATAAGCCTCCCGTTTCTCCTTCGCCGTCATAGAGCCTGTCAGAAGCACCGGACGGAAAGCAATTCCATATTTTTCTATATAGCCTGAAATGGTCTCAAAATGTTGGACTGCCAGTACTTCAGTAGGGGCCATCATTGCTCCCTGATAACCATTAGCCGCACACATGAGAAGTGCCAGCACTGCCAGGATTGTCTTACCGGAGCCGACATCTCCCTGAATCAGACGGTTCATGGCATAAGGACTTCCCATATCCTCCCTGAGCTCACCCCAGACTTTTTTTTGGGCTTTTGTCAGCGGGAACGGCAGTTGCTCCAGAAATCTTACGGTATCCGCGGTCTCATACATGGGAAAATGATTCTCCGTCTTCGCCGCCAGATCTTTATTTTTCCGAAGAACCAGTAAAAAAGAAAAGAATTCTTCGAATACGATACGGTTCCTTGCTGCCAGCAGTTCCTCCCGGTTTTCCGGGAAGTGCAGTGAATTGACAGCTTCCCTGTGGGAAAGCATGGGTATTTTTTGCAATACGGACTGCGGCAGATATTCTTTTTCCGGGGGATAATATTCCAGTGCCTGGGCTACGGACTTCTGCACCATCTGGTTGGTCAGTCCTTTGGTCAGGGCATATCTGGGCAGAAGCCGACCTGATTTTTTCTGATATTCCTCCCAGGTAAACATTCTGGGCTGCTCCATGATCTTATGAGTGCCCCTCTGCTGTACCAGACCACGGAACAGATAGAATCCGCCGGGTTTTAACACCTTTTTTAAAAATGGCATATTGAAAAAAGTTAGCTGAATGGAATCTCCGTTGTCATCCGTCAGCACAGCGTTCAGGATCGACAGATTCCGGACCTTCTTCACATTGGGAATGGCCGTGATCTGCCCATAGATGGCCTGCACACTGCCGGCAGACACCTCCCGGATGGATACCGGAGCATCGTAAGTCTCATAATCCCTGGGATAATGGCGGATCAGATCGTCTACGGTATAGACATTGATCTTGCCGAACAGAGCCGCCGTCTTTTCTCCCACGCCTTTTATTCTGTTCACAGGTATTGCATCACTCATACCGGTCCCTCTTTTCTATTTAAATGGAAAGTTAGTTAAATACATTGGCAAAATCAACGAACTCCCGGAGCATGCGATACACATGTCTCGATGTAAGGTCTCCGGATGTGAATTTTCTACGAAAAGTGATGAGTAGTTCTCGTCATGACGGGGCCGCCTACAGTCGACATCCATGTCGACAATCGGCTGACGCGGACATCGTGTCCGCTTTCCCCCTGCCTTTCAGCACTTTTCTAGAAAATGTCAACATCCTCCGACAAACATCTTCGACATGGCACCGCATACGCCGGGAGTTCTGCGTTTTGGAAAGCTTTCAAAAAAACCAGTAGCCCCGGCTGGGTATAAGAATAAGCAGTGCCGTAAGCAGACGTCGGTACCATAGCGTCCCAAGGGACGCATTGCGGTCGTATTGTGACCGCTTATGTACCGCTACGCTCTGCGACAGAGCGCGAGCGTGCTGCGTTTCTTATACCCTGCCAAGGGCTACGGGGATTTGATAGCATTTCTTAACTAACTTTCTATTTACTCTACAGAAACAGTATAGTAATAAATAGGTTGTCCGCCATACTGCAGTTCAATATCGCATGCAGGATAAGCCTCTTCCAGATCTGCACGCAGTGCTTCGGCAGCATCTTCTGCTACATCACAGCCATAGTATACGCTGATCAGTTCGGAATCCTCATCTACCAGCTCGGCGATCATATCACGGGTCACCTTTACCATATCGGTGCCAACGGCTACAATACCCTGATCACCGATACCCATGAAGTCATCCTTCTTGATCTCCTTGTCATCGATCACGGTATCACGTACCGCATAGGTAACCTGGCCGGTCTTGACATTCTTGATCTCACGGAGCATGGTCTCTTCATTCTCTTCCACAGACAGCTCAGGAACAAAGTTGATCACAGCAGTGATACCCTGAGGAATGGTCTTGGTGGGAATGACTAAAAGCTCCTTGTCAGTCATCAGTTCCGCTGCCTGATTGGCTGCCAGAATGATGTTCTTGTTGTTCGGAAGCACGAAGATTGTCTTCGCATTCACCTTGTCTACTGCATCCAGAATATCTGCGGTACTGGGGTTCATGGTCTGTCCGCCCTCGATGATATAATCCACACCGAGACTCTTGAACAGTTCACTCAGGCCGTCACCTACAGAGACTGCCAGAAATCCTACTTCCTTGGGAGGCTGTGCAGCCTTCTCTTCTTCCGCTTTCTTCTGCGCTGCTTCTTTTTCGGAGAGCTTGAACAGCTTCTCCTGATGCTCTAAGCGCATATTGTCGATCTTCATGTTGGATAATGCACCATACTTCAATGCCTTCTGGATAGCCAGACCGGGATCATTGGTATGTACATGTACCTTGACCACATCGTCATCCGCAACACATACGATAGAATCACCAATGGACTCTAAAAATGCCTTGAAATCCATCTCTGCTTTTACGTTGAAAGGCTTATTTAACAGAATGATGAATTCGGTGCAATAACCGAACTTGATCTCTGCCTCTGCCTGTACTTCCAGAGAACTCTTGGTATCCTCTGCCTTCGCAGTAGCTGCGGGAGCTACGGTCAGATCGATCTCCTTACCTAAGAATGCGTCATACGCACCACTTAAAACTTCTACCAGACCCTGTCCGCCGGAATCCACTACGCCTGCCTGCTTTAATACGGGCAGCATCTCAGGCGTCTGGCTCAGTACGTAACGGGCATGTTCGATCACAGATCCTAAAAACTGCTCCAGATCCTCTGCACCATCTTCACACAGCTCCTTTGCCTTATCGGAAGCACCTCTTGCTACCGTAAGGATCGTACCTTCCTTCGGCTTCATAACAGCCTTGTATGCGGTCTCCACCGCTTTATCAAATGCACGGGTCAGAACAGGAATATCCAGAACCTGCTCTTCCTTGATGCTCTTAGTAAAGCCACGGAACAGCTGGGACAGGATAACACCGGAGTTACCTCTGGCACCACGCAGGGAACCGCTGGAAATAGCCTTGCACAGGGCAGCCATATCTGCATCCTCGCCCAGTGCTGACACTTCTCTTGCAGCAGACATGATCGTCATGGTCATATTGGTTCCGGTATCTCCGTCAGGAACGGGGAATACGTTCAGTTCGTTGATCCATTCCTTTTTATTCTCTAAATTCTTGGCGCCGGCTAAGAACATCTTGGAAAGCATCTTAGCGTCGATTTGTTGTAAAGCCACAATTACTTCCTCCTTAATCAATCACTCTTACACCTTCAACAAAGATGTTGATCTTTTTGATCTCAATACCGGTAAACTCTTCCACTTTGTATTTTACGTTGCTGATCAGATTGTCGGTGACAGCCAGAATGCTGACGCCGTAAGCTACGATCACGTGGAAGTCCAGAACCAGTTTATTGTTGTCCAGGGACACATTGATGCCTCTGGTGATGCTGTCCATCTTAAGCAGCTTTACCAGACCATCCTTCATGCTGACTCCGGCCATACCTACGATACCAAAGCACTCTACCGCCACGCTGCCGGCATACTGTGCAATGACTTCATTATCAATGACAATATTTCCCATATGGGTATTCATAGAAGAACCTTTCATATAGAACCTCCTTCATATTCGGATCACTTGTTTCTTCCGATATGTCTGCCTGAAAATCTACAGTTCAGACATATATAAATGTATTTTAACAGCTTTCCTTTGAAAAAGAAACAAGAAAATAAAAAAAATAAATATTTTTTGCTTGCTTTTATTTTGGTTTTCTGTTAATATATCAATGTTGTGAGCATTTCACACGTATTTTATTGAAAAAATTTGTTTAAAAGTAAGCGTAAGATGCGCGTTAGATCGAGGAGGTGTCAAGATGGCTAAATGTGATATTTGCGGTAAGGGCGTTCATTTTGGTAACAACGTAAGCCATTCTCATAGAAGAAGCAACGCAATTTGGAACTCTAATGTTAAGAGCGTTAAGTGCAAGGTTAACGGCGGAGCTAGAAGAATGCATGTCTGCACCAGCTGCTTAAAATCTGGTAAAGTTGAAAGAGCTTAATCTTCTGCGATAATATTGGATTTTAAAAAGCCAGAAATGAAATTCATCATTTCTGGCTTAATTTTTTGCTTGTAATTTTCCATGCAGTTACCAGAACCGCTCTTCCTGTTTCCGTTTCAGATATTCCTTGTTGATCTGTCCGGCCAGTTCACCGTCACCGAACAGGTTGTCCGGATGAAAGATCTTGATCAGATCCCGGTATCTCTTCCGTAAAGCCAGTGGATTATTGACTCCCCGGAATAAAAGCTGTACCGCTGTAAAACTGCCTTCTCCGGTAGCCTGCCCTGTGGCCTGCTGTTCTCTGGCTTCCTCTATGAGTATCTGCCGTTCCTGTTCGAACTTCTTCCGGTCTTCTTCCAGCTGTCGGAACCCCTCCTGTAAAATGGCCATTTTCTTCTCAAAAAACAGATTCTCTTCCTTCAGCCGTTTCCGTTCCATGATTGTACGACGGTTTAATTCATCCAGCTCGTCCCGCAGTTTCACCCGCTCATCCAGAAATTTGTTCCGGGCCTGTTCCAGTTCCGTACGCTCCTGCTCCAGCTCTGAGCGTTCCTGTTTCAGACGCATATTTTCCTGGAAAAGCCACAGTTTTATTTCTTTCAGTTCTTCGGTACTCTCTGCCTTAATGACCTCTTCCCAATCAATCATACTGCACCCTCTTACTCGCAACCACAGAAAAGATAATACCCTGCAAATAATAAAAGTGCTACCATGATCAAGCCGATAAAACGGTTATGGATCACAAGCATGAGCAGCATGCCGACAGCCACAAAAAAGAGTATCAGACCAATGATCTTCTTCATCTATCAAACGGATCCAGACTGTTCTCACTTTATTATATGCAGAGTATTTTAAATATTACTTGTCTTCTGTAGTTTTCTCTTCCTCTTCAGGAAATGCGATATCTACCACTTCCGCATCGGACATTTCTTCTTTTTCCTTCGGCTGGGTAAATTTATCTACGATATCGGGAATCATATCCAGAATCTTGGTGACTGTATCCTGATTCTTGATATTTACCAGCTTGGTGGAACCGTTTTTGATGACCAGAACCGCACTGGGGGTCATCTTACCGCCTAAGCCTCCGGCTCCGGATGCGGATTTTTTCTCGGAATTATTGCCGGCTCCGGCACCGACACCAAAGGTGACATCCACAAGCGGCAGGATGATCGTATCGCCGATCTTTGTAGCCTCACCGACTACGGTTTTAGTGGATAACACGGTATCCATACCCTTCAACAGGGATTCTACAACGCCCTGAAACTGATTCTCTTTGTCTGCCATAACAAACCTCCTGTTTTACACTGTTATTTTTTTTGTGTCTTCTGATATTGTCTGATTTTATGCAACAATTCCCGTAATCGCCGATCTAAAAGCAGTCGGACGGAATGGAATAATACACAGGCCGCGGTAAAATGTCCGGAAGCCTTGAAATCCCCTTCCAGAATCGCCTGTTCAAAATCCGGGGTAATGCAGATCCCCTTTCCCAGCTTCGGAAGCACCATTCCGTAGATACCATACAGATATCCCGTAGTATCCGGGGAACCGGTGCCGACCGTGGCATTGACCGTAAGCTTTCTCGGGCGCAGCCGCTTCCAGATATGTCCGAAACGTTTCCCGGCATGTTTCAAAAGTCCCTGGGTATCCGGGTCATTCCATAGGTTCTTGTAAAATGCAATGTTTTCCAGAATATTTTTGATTTTATCACAAATCTTTCGGACTGTGTACCGGATTCTTGTAAAAAATCCGTACAGACGATCCGTAATCTTCCCGGGAGCTTCTCCCGCTGGCTCCGGCGTTCCCGGTTCCGGGATTCTGGAATTCTCCCTTTCCGCAGCAGACTCAACATCTGCGGCCGTTGCCGAGAATGCCGTGGGATCTTCTGCTTCGATCAGCTTAGGCGTCCCGACAGATTCCGGGGTATGTTCTTCTGTTGTCTGCTCCGCAGAAGCGGGTGTTTTCTCGTTCCCTGTCGTTTCCGTAGATGTCCGGTCTGTTTTCTCCGGCTTCTCTATGGAAGAATCATATAGCGTAAAGAATAAAAACTTTACGCAAATTTTCCCGGGATCAGGATAATCGCAGTTCATCCGCAATAGACCGAACAGCCATTTTACTCTCGCGGTGATCCAGAATTCCTCTGCCGTCCGCTTTCCGGCAGCTTTGTAAGAAATCGGAAAGAACAGAACCAGGAGAATTACCACCAGTGCGATTCCCAACAGGATCAGAAGCACGATCCCAAGAATACTCAATATTTTAAAAAGAATCGTCAACATAGTAAATACTCCCGCAGATTACAGTCCCCTCTGGCTTTCAGGCACTCTCCGGTGATCCGTTCGATCAGCTGCAGCGCATCCTCGTAGCCGGAAGCCATACCGAGAACGAGAAATTCTTCGTCCTTATAATGAGGCTGTGCCAACTGTCTGGCATCAAAAATATCCAGCTGATCCGCCGGATTTCTGGCCGGAGTGATCAGATATACATTGGCCAGAAGAGGCTTTTTATTCAGCCTCTTTTTTAGTTTATCCAGTTTTTCCGGCGCGATGCCCTCTCCAAGATAGAGATTTTGCGCAAACTTCAGCTTTCCTGCCATACACAAGTTCCTTAAATCTTTTTCTCCTAGTATAGCATAGTTTCCTTTATATTACAATTTTTGTTACTTGACTTTTTAGCATGATATTTTATACTTGAATTAGTACAAATGAGGAGGATACAGCTTTGAAGGTTATTACTAAAATGGAGTTACAGCCGGATATGGTCCTGGGGGAGGACATTCTGGATCAGGATCGTGTGATCTACCCTGCAGGAACCACCATCACTCCGCAGATCATTGAGAAATTGAAACGGTACAATCTGGTATGTGTCACCATAATGGAAGATGTTGATTTCGCCACTACACATTATGCCAAGATTCGTTTTGATTCTAATTTCAAAGCATTCGAACGTGCTTATCCGTTGTTTTTGGGACAATATAAATTAGCCATGAAACAACTGCTGATCATGGGAAGAAAACCGGCGGATATTATTCTGCTGACAATTTACAACGAATTGTATTATTATATTACTTCCGGCCCGGTACTGTTAGACTATCTGTACAATCTGATGCCCAGTGAGGATGAACTCACCTACACTCAGGGATTGAACGCTGCTCTTCTGGCCGGAACCTTTGCCGACTGGCTGGGAATGAATGAAGAAGAGAAAAATACGCTGATCCTCTGTGGATTCTATTATGATATCGGTAAGCTGCAGCTGCCCTACGAACTGCTATGGAAGCCCGGCAAACTGACGGATGAAGAATTCAAAGTTATCAAGACTCATCCTGTAGTCGGTTATACCACCGTACGTAATCAGGATCTGAATGAGCATGTGAAAAATGCTGTGATCATGCATCACGAACGACTCGATGGCAGCGGCTATCCTTACCATATGTCCGGACAGAGAATTGATGTCTTCGCAAGGTATATTGCCATTATTGATGCCTATATTGCCATGGCGTCTCCCAGAACCTACCGTAATGCGTTGACACCGTTACAGATTCTTGGGAATTTCGAAAAGAGTCTGGATAAATATGACGTGGAATTATTGATGCCGATCATGAAACGTATTGCAGATGCCCAGATCGGAACCAGCGTGGAACTGAATGACGGAAGCATCTGGGAAGTACTGATCATTCATCCCAACAAATACTCCCGTCCCATTTTAAAAAATGATAAAAACGAATTTGTAGATCTCTTGCAGAGACCGGATCTGGAAATCGTCAAGAATGTTTAAAAATATTTCAGAAAAGCAGGAATAATCAATTTTTCCATTGATTATTCCTTTTTCTTTCCTGATAATCCGCATAGGCTTTTTCCAGAATCTGCTTTTCATTGGCAAATTTCAGAAGATGATATGCTTCATGATATTTGTAAAAGCCGGAATCCACAAAATACTCTTCTCTCTGGGGCTTGCTGTAATAGCTGTCCGTTCCCATCAGATACCAGTGGACTTCCTTCTCCACCACATCTTCCGGTACGGTAAAAGAATACTCGCTTCTGCCGATATAATCTACAATGTATGCCTTGGAACCGCTTTCCTCCAGTACTTCCCTGAGTGCAGTCTCCTCATGGGTCTCCCCGGCTTCGACGGTACCCTTCGGCAATACCCAGCCTTCATATTTATTCTTAATGTTCTTATACAGCAGCAGGATCTTCCCACGAAAGATCACAACGCCACCGCAACTGGTAGCCTCTATCATGATTCTTTTGACTCCTCCGATCACTCTTTCTGGTTGAAGTAAGCATCAAACAGACGTCTTGCAATGGGAACTGCGTAATCACCGCCACTTCCTGCACCCTCTACGATAATGGTGACACAGACTTCCGGGGCTTCTGCGGGAGCAAAACCGGTAAACCAGGCATGGCTGTCACCCTTGATATTATTGTATTCCGCAGAACCTGTCTTACCGGCAGCCGTATAGTTTAAACCTCTTAACTTGGAAGCAGTTCCCTCTTCCACAACATCGGTCATCAACTGTTTCAGAATCGCAGATTCGTCCTCTGTCATCAGACGGCCGTATTCCGATGCCTTAAAGCTTTTTACCACAGTACCTTCATCATTTTCCACATGATCAATGACATAGGGTTTCATCAGAACACCATTGTTGGCAATGGCACAGGTGATCATATTCAGATGCATCGGTGTGATCTGGGTCTTACCCTGACCGATGGAGGTCTGCATCATTTCCGCGGAAGGTGTACTTTCGGAGACGATAGCCGAGCTTTTGGCATAATTCAGCGTAAGTGGCAGATCTTTATTGAACAAAAGGTCATTCAGTGTCTCCTGAAAAGCCTCTCTGTCCAGGCTCATTCCAATATTGGCAAAGGACGAGTTACAGGATTTTGCAAAGGACTTCTGAAAGCTGACCTGTCCGTGACTGGAACCGTGATAACAACTGATTTTGCTGTCTCCCACCCGGAAAGAACCATTACAGTTATAAGAATAATTCTGATACGTGGTGGGATTCTCCCGGATATATTCCAATGCCGTTACGATCTTGAAGGTGGATCCGGGCGGATATAGTCCCTGGGTGGCGCGGTTCAACAGTACTGTACTGGAATCATTGTCGATCAGATCATCCCAGATCTCCGGAATGGTATTCGGATCAAAATCGGGATGAGACACCATTGCCAGAATCTTGCCGGTAGACACTTCCGTTACAATGATGGCACCACGGTAAATATCCAGCTGGTCGTTGGCCACCTGCTTTGGATATGGACATCCAGTGTGGTATATACATTATCTCCGGGATTCTTTTTCCCGGCAGTATCGTTTTTCACTTTATTGCTCAGGGAGGTATTGGTGTTGATCAGATAGTAATTGGCCAGAGCCTCCACTCCCATGCGTCCCTGGGTGGAATAACCTACGATATGAGAAAACAGATTCTTATACGGATAGTTTCGAGTCTCCTCTTCATCCGCATCCAGTATCGTCTCTGCCAGAACATCCCCATCCCTGGAATAAATGGATCCGCGGTAATTGCGGGACAGCAGAATCTGCTGACGGGAATTATAACTGTTGTTGATCATATCCTGTTCGCTGGTTGCCACAAAATGACACAGATAGACCAACAGGCACAAGAACAGGACACCGATGCTTCCGGCAGAAAGCCAGATTTCCCGCTGGTTGCCCATACGTTTTCTGTTCCGGGCGTCCTTTTTGCTGTCGGCATCTTTTTTCTGTGTATTTTTCTGCGTATTCTGCGCCTTATTTTCTGCCACCTCTGCGCTCTCCTTCCTTCTGCAGGCGAATATAGATTCCCTGTATAATGAAAAACATGATCATGGTCGTCATGACGGAACTTCCTCCATAGCTGATGAAAGGAAGTGTCACTCCGGTCAGTGGAATGAACTTGGTACCGCCGCCAATGGTCAGGAATATCTGGAAAATATACATAATACCGATGCCGTATACGATCAGCTGATAGAATCTGTCATGAATGCATACTGCCACCCGCATCATTTCCAGAAAACTGCTGACACAGATCAGGATCAGACATATTCCGAAGATCACGCCCAGTTCCTCGCAGATGGAAGAAAAGATAAAGTCCGCTTCCACATAAGGAATCGCTGTGGGATTACCTTTTAACAGTCCCATGCCGAACCAGCTTCCACTGCCGATGGCAAATAATGACTGGGTGATCTGATAGCCTTTATTGTCAATATATTTCCAGGGATCCTGCCAGGCCAGTACTCTGACCCGTACATGATCAAACAGCTGATAAGCCAGATAAGAAGCCGCACCTCCGCCGACAAGTCCTGCCAGAAGATACAGATAATTTCTTGTGGCAGCAAAAACCACAAAAACAAAGCCCACGAAAAAGATCAAAGCACTTCCCAGGTCCTTGGATACTACCAGGATCACCACATGGGCTCCCGCAATGATCGCCGTCAGAACGACTCTCTGGAAGGAGACATTTTCCCACAACGCTCCCGCCAGAAAGAACAGGAACAGGATCTTGACGAATTCCGAAGGCTGGAACGTGATTCCTCCCAGGGAAAATGAAATCTTGGAACCATGGGTCACCTCTCCCAGGATCAGCACCGTACTGAGCAGCGCAATTCCCAACGTGGCATACAGCCAGGTGATCTTCTTAAAAAAGTGGATCTTTCCCAGCAGATACGGAACCAGCAGGGAAAAGATCAGAGATACCAGTACGATCACATATTGCCGGATGGCCTTGTCAAAAGATAATCTCGATACGATGCAAAGACCGATTCCCAGAAGCATACACATATTATTCAGCAAAAGCCTGTTAATATTCTCGTAGATCAGCGATACCATCGTGATCGTGGCAAACAGAAAGATCAGTATAAATGCAAAGAAAAACAAATACTGAAAATCTCCGCTGACAAGGGACAGGTTCAGAAAACAGAGGACCTGCACCAGAAACATCAAAAGATCCTGTAAAATAAATACTCCACGATGCTTCTCTCCCACCGGATACCGAAAGGTATAAAAACAGCTTGCCGTATATAACACCATAAAAAAGGCGATAAAATATTTGGATAATTCAATCACATATTCCTGCATGGATCCAAAACCTTTCTGTCTATTCTACTCCACGTTTTTCATGACCGGTGGTATATTCCCCATAGGGCAATTCCTTACGGGTACCGGCAAAATACTCCAGGACTTCCAAAGTCTCGGTCTCATTTTCCGTGGTAAAATCCAGCCGTCCGGTCACCAGGCCGCTCCATTTACATAATTCCTTGTGCAAGGAAAGCGGAACACTGTTATAGATCACATTAAAACAGTGGGTACAATTCCGCTGAACCGGAAATCTTTTATGATAGCGGTCGATCAGATCCAATGCCTTCGGATTCTCCTGCGGCTGACACCGGTCAGTGGTCTTCTGCACGCAGTTGGCGGTGACCATCATAGGGATCCTGCCGTATATTACTTTTTCCGCAGGAAACGCAGGATCCAGAATGTCCCTCTGCTCTGCGGCATTCAGCTCCAACGGCAGACAATAGCCGTCTAAGAATGCCTTCCAGAAATCCCGGCTGGTCCGGTTCCAGAGATACAGACTATGATCCCCATAGATTTCTTTTCCGGTAAAATTCCATTGTTTTAATAACGCGATATGTTCCATGTTTGCTGCCTGAAAGCCATTTATATATGTCAGATTTTCCAGCAGCAATTTCCGTAATTTTTCAAGATACTGCCCATCCCGCAGGCGCAGGATCTTCGGCAGAGCGATCACAGATTGGATCTCTTTTTCAGTAAGGCTTCTCAAAATCTTCTCCGCAGCGGACGGATCCTGTAACAGGAAATCCGCATCCAGATAGAGTCTGAGTTGTCCGGCGGTTCTGACTGGATCTTTCCAGAAGGATGAACCGCAAAAGCCCTGGCATTGTTCCGGGGTCCGTATCGTGATAGCCCATTTTTCATCGGATTTTTGAGACTTTATACTATCGTTTTTCCGAAAATCACCATCGTCAGCCAGTGTCGGAGCTTTTTCGGAAGTTCTCTCATAAGGGAAGCCGTTTGCAAGGATCACTTGCTCCTCCAGCAGGGCAAGTCCCTTTCGGCGTAACTCGTTGATAGCTTTTAACGGGTAGAAAGCATTGTCACTTACCCGGATTCCGAGGGAGTCCTCCAGGTGGAAGTGACTGTCGCCAAGTTTCCCCAGCTGTTTTGCTATATTTTCCTGTGTGATGGGCTGTCGGGAAGCTTCTTCTACCACATTCCCTTCTACGGTGACTGCACTCTCTCCGGTCCACAAATACAATTTTGCGGTCTCCCCGGTCAGGAATTCAGCCTGCATGGATACCGGAAGGGTCAGCCTGTGTTCCAGATGCTCCTTCCGGATATTCTGAAGCAAAGTCTCATCACTACCGCTGTAAGCCGGGCTGTCCAGAGTCACCATCTCCCCGCCGTTGTGCTTGTGATAATAACCATCCTGTCTCTCACTGCGGATATAGAGGCAGGAAAGCGTATGCATATCTGCCGCAGAAATCTTCTGAGGAGCTTTGGAATCCGCATAATACCGGTCAATATATTTGCGATAAATTGCCGCAACTCCGGCGGCATATTCCGGCTTCTTCATACGGCCTTCGATCTTAAAGGAGTCGATCCCTGCCTCCAGAAGTTCCGGAATATATTCAATGGTACACATATCTTTCAGGCTTAAAGGATAACATTCCTTCGGATGTTTTCCAGTGGTATAGGGCAGGCGACAGGGCTGGGCGCAACGTCCTCTGTTGCCACTTCTGCCCCCCAGAATACTGCTGAACAGGCACTGTCCGGAATAGCAATAACACATGGCTCCATGGATAAAGCATTCGATCTCAAGCCCTGTGACTTCCTTGATCCTGCGGATCTCCGCAAGGCTCAGCTCTCTGGCGGGAACTACACGACAGGCCCCCTGTTCCTTCAGAAAAGCTGCCCCATACTCCCCTGTAATGGTCATCTGAGTGCTTCCATGGAGTTCCATCCTGGGAAAATGTTCTCTGAGATATGCAAACACTCCCATGTCCTGGACAATCACCCCATCCAGTCCGGCCCGGTAATAGGGCAATACATATTCATACAGTCCGGAAAATTCCGATTCTTTTACCAGTGTGTTTACCGTCAGATATACTTTTCGCTGAAAAAGATGAGCATACCGGATGCAGGCAACCAGTTCTTCTTCCGAAAAATTTTCCGCATAAGCTCTGGCCCCGAAACGGCTGCCACCCAGATATATAGCATCCGCACCGGCATGGATAGCCCCGTAAAAGGCTTCCGCATTTCCGGCAGGTGCCAGTAATTCTACTTTTTTTGCTGCTTTCATAGATTTCAGATTTCCTCTATTGCATTCGATTCATATAAGCAAATAGCTGCCCGAAAACGGACAGCTATCAATTTATTTGTCTTTTAATTCTGTCTCCAGACGTACAATCTTCTTGGCGTCTTCATTTAACTGCTTTTGCAGTTCCTTCCCCTGCTTTTCTGCATTTTCCAGTTTGATCTGTGCTGAAATCAGTTCATGCTTCAGATCATAAAGCTCTTTTTCCTTGCCCTGCAGTTCTTCCTCCAGAATGGAGATCTGCTTCTTGGCTTTAAAATAATCATCCGCAATATTCAACTGGAGCAGAATGTTCTGCTTATCCAGAGGTTGTCTGCGAAAGCCGTCCGCTTCCCGTATTCGGTAATCTTTCCGTTGATGTAGGAAGCAATTTTCTGCATATAATCTTCACTTTCATAGCCGCTTAAAGTAAATACTTTTCCGCCTATGATCACTTCTGTATCTGTCTTAGGTGACATCTCAACACCCCTCTTAACACTCTTTTGAAAACACAATATATGCCATTTACGCAAAAATATAATACAAGATTTATTATATATCAGAATGTATAGGGTGGCAAGTAAAATTTCGTAAGCTGCACGTATCAATTCAGTCCCAGATGATGATAGGTAAGATCTGTGACTACACGGCCTTTGGGTGTTCTGTTCAGAAATCCGTTCTTGATCAGATAGGGTTCGTAGACATCCTCTATCGTACCGGCATCTTCACCGATGGCAGCTGCCAGGGTATCCAGACCCACGGGACCTCCGTCGAATTTCTCAATGATCGTGACCAGAATATTGCGGTCGATATGGTCCAGTCCCATCTTATCGACATCCATCAGATCCAATGCCGTTCTGGCTACCTCCTCGGTAATGATCCCGTCGTATTTGACCTGCGCAAAGTCACGGACACGTTTTAAGATCCGGTTCGCCAGTCTCGGTGTACCGCGGCTTCTTCTGGCCATTTCCTTTGCTCCGGCCGGTTCGATCTCCACGTCCAGGATCCGGGCGGAATGCATGATGATCTGCTGTAATTCCTCTATGGTATAAAATTCCAGATGATGGATCATGCCGAAACGATCCCGCAGAGGTGCAGTCAGAAGTCCGGCACGGGTGGTCGCTCCCACCAGAGTGAATTTCGGTAGCTCCAGACGCACAGATCTGGCACTGGAACCCTTTCCGATCATAATATCGATGCAGTAATCCTCCATGGCCGGGTACAGTACCTCTTCCACCTGACGGTTCAGCCGATGGATTTCATCCACGAATAACAGATCTCCCTCCTCCAGATTGTTTAGGATCGCTGCCATTTCACCGGGCTTTTCAATCGCAGGGCCACTGGTCACCTTCATATGCACACCCATTTCGTTGGCTATGATTCCTGCCAGCGTGGTCTTGCCCAGTCCGGGAGGTCCATAGAACAACACATGGTCCAGTGCATCTCCGCGCTGCTTGGCTGCGGTAATATACACCTTCAGGTTCTCTTTGATCTTGGACTGGCCAATATAGTCGTCCAGTGTCTGGGGCCGCAGAGAGCCTTCCAGTTTGATATCTTCTTCTGTGATATTTGTCTCTATCATTCTTCTAGGCATAATTTATCCGGTTCCTTAAAACAATTTTTTCAGGGCAGCTTTCAGAATCGCGCCGGAATCCATGGTCTCCACATCCTCAAGGGCATTGACAGCCTTGAGGCTCTCTGCCTGTCCGTATCCCAGTGCCACCAGTGCTTCCACGGCTTCCTTTTTCTTCTCACTGTCAATATGCAGGCTGCCGGCAGTCAGGATTCCCTGGGCTCCGCCTGCGACGATCTCTCTGGAGATCAGTGTATCATCAATGGAGATCTTATCTTTTAATTCCAGAATCAGGCGCTGCGCCGTCCGGGCTCCCACTCCCGGGGCCCTGGAGATTGCCTTGGCATCCCCGGACATAATGGCAAACCGCAGAGAATCAGCATCCATGACCGATAATATTGCCAGCGCTCCCTTTGGACCGATTCCGCTGACTGTAATGCACAACTTGAACATTTCCAGATCACTTCTGGAGAGAAAACCATATAGTAAAAAGGCATCTTCCTTCACATAGGTATAAGTGTAAAGCCGAACTTCTTCTCCTATTCCCGGCAGCCTGGAGGCTGTATCCGCAGAAATCCTTACATTGATGCCAAATCCGTTGACATCGATCACAGCGTTATCTACCGTGGCATCTTCCAAAAAGCCATTCACATATGCAAACATGTATACTAAGTCCTCGTCTTTCCTGTCCTGCAAATAGTAACCTGTAAAAATCGGCTACGATATGTTTATCATACCATAGCCGAACATATGTTTCAAGCAACTTTTCCGTTTTCTGATTTCCATCAGCTCTGAATCTGTTTCAACTGATAAAATTCTCCCTGCAGAGCCATAAGTTCTTCATAAGTGCCGTACTCTGCGCAGCGACCGTCTGCAATGACCGCGATCCTGTCGGCATCCCGGATGGTGGACAGTCTGTGGGCCACGATAAAGGTGGTACGCCCTTCTGTCAGATTGTTCAGCGCCTGCTGGATCAGCTTTTCTGAAATACTGTCCAGAGCCGAGGTGGCTTCATCCAGTACGATCACCTTCGGATCCCGGATCAGTGCTCTGGCAATGGAGATACGCTGTCTCTGACCGCCAGACAGTTTGCCGCCGTGCTCTCCCACCATGGTATCCAGACCCTTAGGCAGTGATGCGATCAGATCCGACAGATTGGCAGCTTTGATCACTTTCTGCAGTTCTTCCTCCGACACATTTTCGCAACCGTAAGTGATATTGTCACGGATCGTTCCGGAGAACAGGATCGAGGTCTGGGGAACTACCGCCAGGTGCTTTCGGTAGGTGCGTAGATCGATCTTACTGATATCCTTGCCATCGATCAGGACTTTTCCGCTTTCCGCCTGATTAAAACCGATGACCAGATTCAGGATCGTAGACTTTCCGGCACCGGATTCTCCCACCAGTGCAATAGTCTCTCCCGACTTCACATGAAGATTCAGATGGTTCAATACATTATGCTCGTTATTTTTATAATGGAAACATACGTCCTCAAAATCAAAAGTACCGGTCACCTGTTCCAGTTTTTCCTTGCCCTCATTATCTTCGATATCTTCAGATAACAATACTTCACCGATGGAATTGACGGATTCAATACCCTTGGCAATGGTAGGCAGCAGGGTGACGATGGAGGACACCTGATTGACTACCGTGGCAAAATAACTCTGGTACAATGTGATATCGCCTGCCTGAATTTTGCCGCCAATGGCCAGATATCCGGTAAATGCCAGACAGATCACCTGGAAGATCTGGAATACTGCCCAGCCCACCGAGCCAAACAATGCCTGGATCAGATCCAGTTTGTAGCCTTTTTCCGCCACAGCAAAAAGCTGGCCGCTCATTTTTGCCACTTCTTCGTCCTCCAGGGCATGTGCTCTGGTCACAGGCACAAGTTCCACCATTTCCATGACTCTGGCGGAAGTCTCTTCCATTTCCTTACGGAATTCAGTATTCCGTTTTTTCATGATATTCCGGAAAGTGACCATGGTGATGGCTGCTACCGGTGTGGTCAAAAGGAAAAAGATAAATACGATCCGGCTCTTGCTGATGGTGACCACCAGCGCCACACCAATATTCAGCGCAATGTTCAGAATGCTTAAAAATAACTGTGTGGAAAGCCCCTCTACCGCTTCCACGTCACGCATGATCTTGGACTGCAATCGCCCGGACTGAGTCTCCACATGATAGGAAATGGATAACTGCTGAAGCTTTCGGATCAATGCTTTCCTCAGTCCCGTCTCCGCATAGCGGGTGGCCAGACTCTTGTAGGAAGTATACAGATAGTTCATCGGAATGTTCAGCAGGATCAGCCCTGCTTCCAGAATACTGTAAAAAATAATGTTCCGAAAAGTATCCGGGTTGTGGGATGTCACATCATTGATGATATTGGCCGTAATGATCGGCAGTACCCAGACGCAGGCATGCTTTGCAAAAAAGCAGATGACTGCCAGAACAAATTTATGATAATTTCCCTTGTACAGATGCACTAACGTCCGCAGAGGATGCCCCTGATTGTTCCGGTAACATTCGATAAACCAGCTTTCGGTATCCACTTTCTGCCTGGGAGAGGTTTTTGCTTCAAAATCTTTCATACCGCTTTTCATGCCTTTCCGTGATCTGCGCATTTATGTCTTTTCCTGTCCACAGATCTGTTTCATGTTTCAATGCCACGTTTCTATTTTTCGGGCTTACTTATTCATTTTATCGCAATTAATATGTATTTTCCAGTTTGTTTTTGCGGTTTTCCTTTGAAAACAACTGATTTTTTGTCAAAACAAGGCTGTGTCAGAACTTTTACATTCTTACACAGCCCTTTTGTCATAGCATTGGATTTTTTACAGTTGATTAGTTGTTAATCAGCTTATCACTCTCGTTGTTCCAGCTGTAAAGCTTACGGATCTCTTCGCCGACCTTCTCGGAAGGATGCTCAGCAGCAAGCTTTCTCATAGCCTTGAAGTGAACCTGCTTGCCTGCGGGAGACATATCTAACAGGAATTCCTTAGCAAAAGTACCATCCTGAATATCGGACAGGATCTTCTTCATGGTCTTCTTGGTTTCCTCGGTGATCAGCTTGGGGCCGGTGATGTAGTCACCATACTCAGCAGTGTTGGAGATAGAATATCTCATGCCTGCGAAACCACTCTGGTAGATCAGATCTACGATCAGCTTCATCTCATGGATACACTCGAAGTATGCATTTCTGGGATCGTAACCAGCCTCAACCAGAGTCTCGAAACCAGCCTGCATCAGAGCACATACGCCGCCACACAGAACTGCCTGCTCACCGAACAGATCGGTCTCGGTCTCGGTTCTGAAAGTGGTCTCCAGAACGCCTGCTCTTGCGCCGCCGATACCCAGTGCATAAGCCAGTGCCAGATCCTGAGCCTTACCGGTTGCATCCTGCTCTACAGCGATCAGACAGGGAACACCCTTACCAGCCTGATACTCACTTCTTACGGTATGTCCGGGTCCCTTGGGAGCGATCATGGTAACATCAACGTTCTTGGGAGGTACGATACATCCGAAATGAATGTTGAAACCATGAGCGAACATCAGCATATTGCCCTCTTCCAGGTTGGGCTCGATGTCGTTCTTGTACAGATCAGCCTGCTTCTCATCATTGATCAGGATCATGATGATGTCAGCACGCTTTGCAGCTTCTGCAGCGGTGAATACTTCGAACCCCTGTGCCTCAGCCTTTGCCCAGGACTTGGAGCCCTCGTACAGACCGATGATAACATGACATCCGGAATCCTTCAGGTTCAGTGCATGTGCATGACCCTGGCTGCCGTAGCCGATAATTGCGATAGTCTTACCCTCTAATAAAGAGAGATTACAATCTTCCTGATAAAAAATCTTAGCCATTTTCTTCTCCTCCGTTATGAGACATAAAATTTATAACTGATAGGGATCTTCCCTAGAGCTAACATAAAGTGTGAGGTCTTACGCCTGTCAGTCCTCAATCTTCAATATAGGTAACGTTCTCGATACCTCTTCCCAGACCTGTGATACCGGTTCTGGCAAGCTCCAGCACTTCGTACTCTTCCGTAAAACGCTGGATCAGCGCATTGACCTTGCTGTGATTACCGGTAAATTCAACGATCAGATTCTCCGCACCTACATCAATGATCTTCGCACGGAAATTGTTGGCAAGGAATTCTACCCCCTGGCGAATCTCCAGACGCTTTTCGGGATCTACTTTCACCTTGACCAGTACCAGTTCGCGGTACACGCTGTCATCCGGGTCCAGTTCCTTAATATCCCGGACATCCACAAGCTTTCCCACCTGCTTCTCGATCTGTTCCAGAATATCGTCATCTCCCGATGTCACAATGGTGATTCTGGTAAAACGGGGATCGGCGGTCACACCTGCCGTAATACTTTCGATGTTGTAACCGCGACGGGAAAACAATCCGGCAATACGGCTCAACACACCTGAAGTGTTGTCAACCAACAGCTGAAATACTTTTTTCTGCATGAATATCTACCATACCTTTCGTATTTCTACAGCCGTCCTCCCTGACGGAGAAGCAACTGTATTCTTAATATAGCAAGATGACTACAGAATGTCAATTAGTGAATTTAACATTATGATTGATGTATTTTAATCATCATTTTCCGTGCATTTTGATAATGCCAAGGTTCCTGTTCGAGCTACTTCCACAATACTGATGGTCTGAAGCATCTTGATCAGAGTGTCGATTTTCTCCGGAGCATCGCAAATCTGCAGCATCATAAAGTGTTTTGACATATCTACGATCTCTGTTTTCATAATGTCACAGATTTCTATAATATCCCTACGATTATTCTTGTTATATTTAACTTTTAATAACATTAATTCCCGGGTATAGCACTGTTCCTGGGACAAAGTCTTCACTTTGATGACATCCAGTTTCTTATTCAGCTGCTTTTCAATCTGCTCTAGGGTACGCTCATCACCGGAGCTTACAATGGTCATACAGGAAACTGCATGGTCATCGGTCTCTCCCACGGCAAGGCTGTCAATATTAAAACATCTTCTGGAGAACAGACCGGCTACCTTGCACAGAACACCGGAACGGTTCTCTACCAATACGGAATATATTCTCTTCATTTTAAGTACAGCTCCCTTCCGTTATTTTACCAGATCCATCGGATCGATCAGACATTCTAACAGCATGGTATTGTCTTCCGCCAGAAAAGCGTCCAGAATCTCATCCACGTGTTCCATGTTGTTCAATCGCAGATACGGAATATCATAGGCCGCAGATAATTTCTCCAGATCCGGGCTTCCGGACAGATCCACGACAGAATAATGATCTTTGTAGGTATAGTGCTGGTATTCCCTTACCATACCCAGATAATTGTTCTTTAGCACGATGATCTTTACCGGGATATTGTGCTGTCTGATCGTAGCCAGCTCCATCATGGACATCTGAAAGGAACCGTCACCGCATACCGCAATAACCTGCTTATCCATGGCCGCTGTCTTGGCTCCCATGGCTGCCGGAATAGAATAACCCATGGTTCCCATACCGCCGGAGGTCAGGAACTTGCCTTTTTTCACAATGTGATAGCCACAGGACCAGATCTGATTCTGTCCCACGTCCGCCACATAGACACCGTCCTCCTGCATCTTCTCGGAAAGTCTTGTGATAAATGCTGCAGGATCCACATAATCGGGATTGGGGGTTCTCTTCTTCTCCATGGTAGAACGATATTCATTCAATGTAGTGAGCCATTCCTCGTAGTTACAGTCAAATTCTTCTTTCTGAAAATCCTGGAAGATGTGTTTTGCATCACCTACCAGTGGAATGGAAGGACCCGCATTTTTGCCGATCTCCGCAGGATCCACGTCAATGTGCACCAGCACTTTGTTTCTTGTGATGAGATCTGGCTGACTGACCGCGCGATCTGCCACTCTGGCTCCCACCATGATCAGCAGATCCGATTCGTTCATGGCACGGTTGGCATAAGTCTTACCGTTATTGCCCACCATTCCATAATAAAGCGGATGTTCGGTAGGCATAACACCGATACCCATCATGGTGGACACCACGGGAATACCGTGTTCTTCCGCAAAGCTGCGCAGCTCCTCCTCGGCCTCACTGAGCAGGACTCCTCCTCCGGCACAGATAATGGGACGTTTCGCCCGCTCCAGTTCTTTGATAACCTTCTTGATCTGCACGGCATGTCCTTTGACGGTAGGCTTGTAGGTACGTAGATTCACTTCTTCCGGATAATGGAAATTTTTGATCGTTGCATTCTGGATATCAATGGGAATATCGATCAATACCGGCCCTTTTCTACCGGTATTGGCAATATAAAATGCTTCCTTGAACACTCTGGGAATATCATTTACATTTTTCACCAGATAGCTGTATTTTACAAAAGATTCCACGGCGCCGGTAATATCCGCCTCCTGGAACACATCACTGCCCAGCAGTTCACTGTTGACCTGACCGGTAATGCAGATCATGGGGATACTGTCAGCAAATGCCGTGGCAATACCGGTGATCACATTGGTGGCACCGGGGCCGGAGGTCACCGCACATACACCGGGTCTTCCGGTCATACGGGCAACACCGCTGGCCGCATGGGCTGCGTTCTGTTCTGTACGGATCAACACCGTTTTGATGTCAGAATCCAGAATGCTGTTGAAAAAAGGACATATGGCAACACCGGGATATCCGAAAACAGTACTTATCCCCTCTGCTTCCAGACATTTAATAATCGCATCTGCTCCAATCATTTTGCTTTGCTCCTTTATCTATACTCCATTATTTCTGTTGTTTCAGACTCTTTTACATCAGGCTTTTGGCCAGTTTCACGGCATCCGCCGCATCCTTGGAATAGCCGTCGGCACCGATCTCATCCGCATATTCCTGCGTAATGACAGCGCCGCCGATGATGATCTTGGCGGTGATGCCTTCTTCTTTTGCGGCTGCCACGATTTCCCGCATTCTCTGCATGGTGGTGGTCATCAGTGCTGACAGGGCAATAAATTCCGCATGATGTTCTTTCGCCGACTCCAGAATTTTCGCCTGCGGCACATCCTTGCCAAGATCGATCACATGGAATCCGTGGTTTTTTAACATCAGTGCCACCAGATTCTTGCCGATATCATGGATATCTCCTTCCACCGTTGCAATGACCACCACCGGCATTTCTTCTCCGGTGCCTCCGGTCTGCAGCAACGGTTCCAGCACCTCGATGGAATTCTTCATGGCTTCCGCACTGGCAATCAGCTGCGGCAGAAAATACTTGCCCTGATCAAAGAATTCACCTACCTGATTAATGGCAGGAAGCAGTACCTGATTCAATAGCTCCGCAGGTTTCTCTCCGCTTTCCAATGCTTCCTTCGTGATCTTTACAATGCCGTTACGGTTGCCTTTCAGTACCGCCGTCTTCAGCTTGTCCTGCATTTCATTGATCTGCGGACCGTTATCAGTAGTCGCTTCTTTGGCGGCATTGCCGGCAGTGCCTGTCTTGGCGGTTGTTCCCTGATTTTCCAGCAGTGCCAGTTTTTTTGCCAGTTCCGCTTCTTTCTCTTCTCTGCGCTCCCTGACACCACCGGCGTACTCGATATAGCGAAGAGCGGCTTCTTCTTTGTTCAACAGCAGATCCGCAGCCAAAGCACAGCTCATCAGAAGTTCCTGGGAAGGATTGGCAATAGCCATGGTCAGTCCCGCCTGAATTGCCAGCGTCAGGAATGCGGTATTAACAAAACTTCTCTCCGGCATGGCGAAGGAAATGTTGGACAGACCGCAGATCGTGGCAAAACCGTTCTCTTTGCAATAGCGGATGGTCTCCAACGTTTCCAGTGCAGCTTTCGGATTGGCACCTACCGTTGCCACCAGACCGTCCACCACGATATCTTCTTTGCACATTCCCAGAGAAAGTGCCCGGTCATAAATCTTGTGAATAATCTCTTTCTTCTCTTCTATATCCTGGGGCAGTCCCGCATCCGACAAAGGAAGCAGGATAAACATAGCACCGTATTTGGCTACAATGGGAAGTAGTTTTTCAAATTTTTCCGTCTCCAGAGATACAGAATTGACCAGAGCACGTCCGGGATAATTACGCAGTGCAGCTTCTAAGACTTCCACGTAGCTGGAATCCAGGGAAAGAGGCAGGTTCGTGACACCGCTGACTTCCTCCAGAGCCCGAAGCATGCTGGCTTTCTCGTCGATACCGCTCATGCCCATATTGATATCCAGTACCTTGGCACCGCAGGCTTCCTGTTCTTCGGCAAACTGTATCACCTTTTCAAAGCTGCCCTCACGAAGCTGTGCCTGAAGTGCTTTCTTGCCGGTAGGATTGATACGTTCTCCCACAACAAAAAAGCCGTCATCCAGACCAAAGCTGTGGGTAATACGTTCGGAGGTCAGATACCGAATTCCATCCGGTCTTCGGGATGCTGCAACCTTCGCATCTGTACCAAATCGTTCATGGATCTGTCTTATGAATTCCGGAGTGGTACCACAACAGCCGCCAAGAATCGTAGCTCCGGCATTGACCAGTACTTCCATCTCTTCTGCAAACTCTTCTGCTTCCATGTTGTAGCAGGTAGTTCCGTTTTCATCCAGAAAAGGAAGTCCGGCATTGGGTTTTGCAATTACAGGAATTCTGGTATGGGATACCATCTTCGAAATAATGTTCTCCATCTGAGCCGGACCAGTGGAACAGTTGGCACCGATAGCACTGGCCCCCAGGCTTTCCAACATAATGGCCGCCGTTTTCGCATCCGTACCGAACAAAGTTCTTCCATCCGCTTCAAAGGTCAGTGTAGCGATTACCGGCAAATCACAGACTTCTTTCGCCGCGATCAGTGCCGCTCTGGTCTCCGCCAGGCTCATCATGGTCTCCACCACCAGAAGATCCGCCCCGGCATCCACCAGACAAAGAATCTGCTCTTTATAAATATCGATCAGTGTTTCCAGCTCCATTTTTCCCATGGGCTTTAACTGTTCACCAGTCATTGTGAGATCACCGGCCACATAAACCGGATGTCCCGGAGTACTCTCTGCCGCTTTCTTCGAAATAGCCACCAGATCACGAATCATGGAAGTCATATTTTTTTCCAGATGATATTCTGCCAGTTTGACGCGATTGGCGGTAAAGGTAGGGGCATACAGGATATTGGTTCCCACCTGCACGTAATCCTTCTGTAATTGCAGCATGACATCCTGATGCTCCAGGATCCACTGCTCCGGGCAGACGCCGGAAGGCATTCCTGCCTTCACCAGATTGGATCCTGTAGCGCCGTCCAGATATAAAATATGGTCTTTACTTAACGTAATAAATTCTTCTCTTGTCATAGTTCTCTTTTCCTGTATCTTGATTCTTTTAATCATACCACAATGTCCTTTTATTCGTAAAGGGGACGTTTTAACATTATAAGGTTGCGTAAAACTGCAGAATATGATAAATTTTTAGATGGATCAAATGATTTGGAGGATATAATTTTGAACAAAAAAATACTTGCCCTTACGGCCGGACTGCTGACCGCACTTACGCTTACCGCCTGCGGAAAGGATCCTGCGCTGACACAGTTTAAGGAGGAAATAGATTCTTTTTGTACCGAGATCTCCGATATAGATACCGAGATCAACAACGTAGATGCGACATCCGAAAATGCCACCGATGAACTTCTCGGTTATCTGGATCAGCTGGACAGCGCTTTTCAGGATTTTGCAGCGTTGGATTTTCCTACTGAATTTGATTATCTGGAATCTCTTGCCGATGAAGCAAGCGAATATATGACCACTGCGGTAGAGAGTTACCACGATGCCTATGATAACGGTGGTTACAATCAGCTGACCGCAGACTATGCAAAGGAAAATTATGCCAGAGCTTACAAGCGGATCCAGATCATCATCACTTTCCTGCACGGTGAACAGCCCGAAGATGTGAATCTGACCACTGCAGAGGAAACAGCGGCTGCTTCTGCTGCAGAATAGTTACAATTTTTTAATAATCACAGAAACGTGCGCTGCCAGGCGCACCCATAAAAAGAATCCCCGATGTAATGAACACCGGGGATTCTTTTTATGACTTATTGTCATTTTTATTATTTTAAAATCTTGATCTGGCCGATCAGAGGAACTTCCTTCTCCTGCTCCTGGCAAGCATAAATCAGACCCATGATCCAGCATACAAACAGAAAGATGATTAAGATAGTGCCAACAATACCACCTACATAAGGAATGTAGTTGATTACTGCTGCAACGATCTGGCCGATCAGAATAACCAGCGCCTGATTCAGATGGAACTTAGCACCCTCTTTGTCACCTGCGCAAAAAGCAACGATCCAGCCGATCCAGGTAATGTAAGCAATGATACCCGTAGTTTTTTTATTCATGTTTTCTCCCTCTGCACTTTTGTGCGATAAAATATTCTGTATATGTAAAAAATGCAAATACAGTCATAATGTAATGTGAAACTTCAGAAGCAAAATATTCTTCAGAATAAAGTTCCCTATCATGATCCCTACCGCCGCATACAGATGCCATTCATGAAAGCGCCAGCCTTTGATCCTGCCAATATGTAATCTGGCAAGGGTCTGACTTAGCATAAAACCTCCAAAGATAACAACAGTATACGTAACCAGTGGATGATACCAGGTGGCCAGTAGCGGATGTCCAGTAAGCAGTGCACTTACCGCTCTCGTTCCACCACAGCCGGGACAGTAAATCCCAAATAACCGATAGACCACGCAGGTATATCCCTGCAGTCTCGGAACGATTATATGAAGATACAGAAAGCTTCCGATGCTTCCGACCAGCAGAAATATCCATCCTGCAATATAAAGCTGATCTTCCAGGCTCCGCTGGTTTTTAGTAGTTTGTAAGTTCACTCATAAATGCTACAGAAAATACTGCAGCTAAGATTGTAATGATAATTCCCAGTACAATACCAATGATAGAACAGATCAGTCCAGCCTTTGCCAGGCCGGTCTTGCCCTGCTTGTTGGCAAATACTGCGCAAATGATACCACCGATTCCAAACAGTGCGCCGATCCATCCGGTGCAGCATCCAAGTACGATGGAAAGGATACCCAGTACCAGGCTGACAATAGCCAGTACATTATCCGTACCAGCAAAAGATCGTACGATCTCAAGTCCCTCTCCGGAACAGGCCCCGGTAGTATCCTCATTGAGGCCGTTATACATATAATTACTCCAGCCGATCTCCATATCCGCATTATAATCATACTGTACGGAACAGTAGATTCCATGCTTACAGAAAGCCCCAAGTCCGAAAGCCGCTATCAGAAGCAAGATTTTTAAGCCGATCTTCTGCAGCCGCTTACGCATTGGCACCTCTTCCCAGGCGGACCATACCAGATCCACCAGTACTACCGCAATCAATGTGACATAGCAGGTGGCTTTCATGATTCCGCCAAGGCACCCCAGAAACATTATCAAAAACCATAAAAGGTATTTCCGTTTTCTCCCATTCTTCCGGAACAATGAATACAGTAGAAGAATCAGGATCGGCATGGCAATGGTGCTTCCGTCCGTATAGGGAATAATCTTCCAGGGAGAGATTCCCAGAAAGATGCTCTGAAAGACCAGGGCAATCACGGAAATTCCAAGGTTCCTGCTGACCTGAAGGACCAGAAGTACTGAACAGAATACCGCCAGTGACAGCATGACGCACTGGAACTGGATCCAGATAAATTCCGGATTGTAGGGATACCCCTTAAGTCCTGAGGCAAAAGAATACAACTGATACAAAAGCCATGTAACGGGAATATTATTACTGTAGATCGTATAGTAATCGTCATACCCCAGTGTCTGGCCCTCATAAAGCCAGCGGGCGGAATTGGCCACCATGCCGCAATCCCAGCCACCGTAAAATGCAATGCATTTGGATATTTTTATATTCACAAGACAGAACAGAATACAGACTGCCAGTGTGATCCCGGTAAACCAGACTGCTATGCGTCCGGTGTAAGGAATCTTTCGCAGAAAATAGTACGCTGCCCCCAGTACAGCCACTCCGATCACCGCGCACAGGGATAGTACTTTATTTCCCTCCACGGTAATGATCTTATGCATTTCGTTGTAGTTCACATTGGTCCCGTAGAATACTATATAATAGAAAACAGGAAGAAACAGTACAAGCAAAAGCACTGACAGTGTTGCTGTACTGATACATTTTTTCTTCATTGTCAGAAATTCCTTTCCATTCTTGTTCACAAAATACTATTGGTAATATTTTAGCATTTCTCTGAACTATTTACAATGTAACTACAGAAAATCGATCCCGTAGATCCTCTCTACCGGAATTTCTGTTCCCTGTATCCGAAGGCTTTTTGTGTTCTCATCGATTTTGCGGACACAGCCTTCTACGGCAGTATAACTGCCGCCGTCCTTTTTCTCATCCGGCACAAAATAAATAATTTTCACCGGTACTGTGTCCAGCAGATGCTGTTGCAAATAAGAAATCTGGCGGTCGATCTCCTGCTTCCTGTCCTCATCCAGTTCCACAAAACGGTCTGTCCGGCGGGCCGTTTCTCTCAGAGCGTCATCATATCCCGCCAATGCTGCAAACGGTGAAAACTGTGCAGCACGGTCCTGTAAAGCCATTCGGGGATGGGTGGCTGACACCGGGTGAGGCAGATGGAGCATGTCCTTATATTTTTCATTCATCTTTTTACTCTTTTCCTGTTATCGGATTTTGTGGACCGATAAATATTATGCCTTATGTCCGCCAATCTGACGGTTCCTGTCTATGGTTGTGGCTCCCTCCTGCAGATCGGCAGCCTTCAGAATCGCATTCTTTCCATACTTTGATTTTACGCTTAGCATTGCTTCCTGCAAGTGTTTTTCTTTTTCCAGCCGTTCCTTTTCCAGCTGCTTTGTTTCCCGGGAAGTTTCCTTCTGCCCCGTTTGCAAAAAGCCTCCGGAGAACAGATCCAGCTGTTCGTAGAACGGCTCTTCCTTTACGCTGTCCGCATCCTTTAGATGATTGGCCACCAGAGTGATTCTTCGGGTCAGCAGCATGGGATCTACAATCCGTTCATATAATCCCATTGTTGTCTCTGTAATCCTGCTGACTGACGCAGTCATTGCATCAAGGTTTCCAGTGCCGTGGGCATGCTTCGGCACGCTTCTGCCATAACGATCTACCGTGATTTCACCATGATAATGATCTGCGATCTCCGGAATCTTCAGGTTGTCAATATCATAGCCAACAGTCAGCACGATCTGATCTGTGACCAGCTTTTTTTCCACCAGATCCATTGCCAGCTGTTCTGCCATTTCCCGGACTACGATCTTGGCCTGCATAAAATCCGTGGCGCAATGCAGTACCTGGCCGGAGCTGATACAGTTAGTCTCCGGTCGATAGGATTTGATCAGGTCCATGGTCACCGGCTCATACCCCCAGGCATGATCGATCAAAAGCTCCGCATTGATGCCGAACATCCGGTACAGCAAATCTTCGTTATAGTAATCTCCCGGTCCTCCGATAGAGCATCTGGCCACATCGCCCATGGTAAACATTCCGGCGGCTTCCAGCTTCTTGCGGTATCCGGCGCCGACTCTCCAGAAATCCGTCAGCGGCCTGTGATCCCACAAAAGTTCCCGATAGCTGATCTCATCCAATTCGGCGATCCGGACTCCGTTATCATCCGATTCCATATGCTTCGCTACAATATCCATGGCAATCTTGCACAGGTACAGATTGGTTCCGATTCCTGCTGTGGCAATCAGTCCTTTTTTCTCGAGAATCTCTGTTGCAATTCTGGACGCCAGTTCTCTCGCTGTCATACCATAGGTCTTCAGATATTGTGTCACATCCAGAAACACTTCATCAATAGAATAGACATGAATATCTTCCGGTGCGATATATTTCAAATAAATATTATAGATCTGGGTACTATATTCCAGATATCTCGCCATCCGGGGCGTGGCGGTCACAAAACCAACTTCCAGTTCCGGATGCCTCTGCAATTCATCCGCAAAGGTGCTTTTTCCCAAAAATCTGCCGCCAGGGGACCGCACTTTCCGCATGGCATTTACTTCTCTTACTTTGGAGATCACTTCGAACAGTCTTGCCCGTCCCGGGATTCCATAGGATTTCAGAGAGGGAGATACCGCCAGGCAGATGGTCTTCTGCGTCCGGGAAGCATCCGCCACCACCAGATTCGTATTCAAAGGATCCAGCCCTCTGTCAACGCACTCCACGGAGGCATAAAAAGACTTCAGATCCATGGCAATATAAGTATGGGATTGTGATTCCATTGCTGCCTCCTTTCAAACACTTTCTATAAATGATTATAGCAGAATGCATGTTCGATTACAAAGTAATTTTGTGGAAAAAAAGACTCCCGAACAATGTCGGGAGCCTTGAAATCCTTGATTTATCTGATTTTATGTTTTAGAACTTACCAGCCTTAGCAGCTTCCTCGATGGATACAGCAACAGCTACGGTAGCACCTACCATCGGGTTGTTGCCCATGCCGATCAGACCCATCATCTCAACGTGTGCAGGTACGGAGGAAGAACCAGCGAACTGCGCGTCAGAGTGCATACGGCCCAGAGTATCGGTGAAACCGTAAGAAGCGGGACCTGCAGCCATGTTATCGGGATGCAGAGTACGTCCGGTACCGCCGCCGGAAGCTACGGAGAAGTACTTCTTGCCTGCTTCCAGTCTCTCCTTCTTGTAAGTACCAGCTACGGGATGCTGGAATCTGGTAGGGTTGGTAGAGTTACCGGTGATGGATACGTCTACGTTCTCCTTCCACATGATAGCTACGCCTTCGGGAACGCTGTTAGCGCCGTAGCAGTTAACCTTAGCACGAAGTCCCTCGGAGTAAGCGATTCTCTCTACTTCGGTAACGGTGTTGGTGTAAGGATCATAAGAGGTCTCAACAAAGGTAAATCCGTTGATACGGGAAATAATCTTTGCAGCATCCTTACCAAGACCGTTCAGGATAACACGTAAAGGCTTCTGACGAACTTTGTTAGCCTTCTCTGCGATACCGATAGCACCTTCTGCTGCTGCGAAAGACTCATGTCCTGCCAGGAAACAGAAACAGTCAGTATCCTCTTCCAGCAGCATCTTGCCCAGGTTACCCATGGCCAAGACCTACCTTACGGGTATCAGCAACGGAACCGGGGATACAGAATGCCTGTAAACCTTCGCCGATAGCTGCAGCTGCTTCAGATGCCTTTCTGCAGCCTTTCTTGATTGCAATTGCAGCGCCTACAGTGTAAGCCCAGCAAGCATTTTCAAAACAGATGGGCTGGATTTTCTTTACCTGATCGTATACATCCAGGCCTGCATCTTTTGTGATCTTCTCTGCTTCTTCGATAGAGGAGATACCATAGCTGTTCAGTACAGCGTTGATCTTATCAATACGTCTTTCATATGATTCAAATAAAGCCATTTTTTCTGTCCTCCTGTATCTTATTGTTTTCTGGGATCGATGATCTTAACTGCATCGTCTACACGACCATACTGGCCCTTAGCCTCCTCCCATGCAGTGTTGGCATCGTCACCCTTCTTGATGAAGTCGGTCATCTTGCCCAGGTTAACAAACTGGTAACCGATGATCTGATCATCCTTGTCCAGAGCGATACCGGTTACATAACCTTCTGCCATCTCCAGATAACGGGGACCCTTCTTCAGAGTACCGTACATAGTACCAACCTGGCTTCTTAAGCCCTTACCAAGGTCTTCCAGACCTGCGCCTACAGGCAGACCTTCCTCAGAGAATGCACTCTGGGTACGACCATAAACGATCTGTAAGAACAGCTCTCTCATAGCGGTATTGATTGCATCACATACAAGGTCAGTATTTAAAGCTTCCATAACGGTCAGACCGGGCAGGATTTCAGCAGCCATAGCTGCGGAGTGAGTCATACCGGAACATCCAACGGTCTCAACCAGAGCCTCCTGGATGATACCTTCCTTAACGTTCAGGGTCAGTTTACATGCACCCTGCTGAGGTGCACACCAGCCCACACCGTGAGTCAGACCGGAAATATCCTTAACTTCTTTTGCCTGCACCCATTTTGCCTCTTCGGGAATGGGAGCACAACCATGATGTACGCCCTGTGCAACGGGACACATTTCTTCAACTTCTTTTGAATAAATCATGTGAAATCTCCTTTCAATATGTACTTATAATACTATTGATAAAATAATATCATAATGGTCGTGTTCATTCTCTCATATTTCCTTTAAAAAATCTAGGGGTTTTGACAATTTTTTTCAATAGTTTATAGAAATAAACACCGTATCCCCCAATGAACTGCATGGGAAATACGGTGCTTTGTGATTGTTGAAAATCAATTATCAACAGCTTACCAACTCTTGATAAAGGTATCAATGTAATTGTCCAGACACTTTTTAATGACTTCAATTGCCTCATCTCTGTCGCCCTTTTCATTGACAGCAGTGGTCTTGTTCTCCAGTGCCTTATATACTGTGAAGAAATGCTCCATCTCGTCCACCACATGACTGGGCAGCTCGGAAATATCATGATAGCAGTTGTAATTGGGATCATTGAAAGGAACTGCAATGATCTTCTCGTCATTTTTGCCGTTGTCCAGCATGGAGATCACGCCGATGGGATACGCTCTTACCAGTGTCATGGGCTGTACCGGCTCGGAACACAGTAACAATACGTCTAACGGGTCACCATCATCACCGTAGGTTCTGGGAATAAAACCGTAGTTCGCAGGATAATGGGTGGAGGTATGCAGGATACGATCCAGGATCAGAAGGCCTGTCTCCTTGTCCAGTTCATACTTGTTCTTGCTGCCCTTGGAGATCTCGATGACACAGACAAAATCTGTGGGAGTGACTCTCTTGGTGCTCATAGTGTGCCAAATACTTCCATTTACTTCTTTCATAAATTTTCTCCTCTTCCTCTATAGTTATTTCCGACAGATGTCTTTGCATACAGGACAAAATACCCAGCCGGAGAATACGCAGATTATCCGCCTGTGGCGGGTCGCAAATGCTTATCTGCGGATCTGACCGTTTCCATGTATCTTGTATTTATAGGAGGTCAGCTCCTTCAGGCCCATGGGACCTCTGGCATGCAGCTTCTGGGTGCTGATACCGATTTCTGCGCCAAATCCAAACTCGAAACCGTCTGTAAATCTTGTGGAGGCATTGACATAAACACAGGCTGCATCCACTTCGTTTAAAAATTTCTCTGCAGTCTCCGTATTTTCCGTCACGATACATTCGGAATGCTTCGTATTGTAACGGTTGATATGGGCAATGGCCTCTTCCACGCTGTCCACAGTCTTGACAGATAGAATATAATCCAGATACTCCGTACCGTAATCTTCTTCTGTAGCGGGAATGCAGTCCGGCAGGATCTCCCGGGTGCTTTCGTCTCCCCGCAGTTCTACGTTCTTCGTCTTCAGGGCTTCCGCCATCTTCGGAAGGAACTTATCCCGGACGGCACGATGCACCACCAGAGACTCACAGGCATTGCAGACACCGATCCGCTGGGTCTTGGCATTCATCAGTATTTTTACCGCCATATCCACATCCGCATCCTTGTCCACATAGACGTGGCAGTTGCCGGTTCCGGTCTCTATGACGGGGATCGTGCTGTTCTCCACCACGCTGCGGATCAGTCCCGCACCGCCTCTTGGGATCAGCACATCCACATATTCCTTCATCTTCATAAACTGCGCAGTGACCGCACGATCCGTATCTTCGATCAGCTGTACGGCAGTCCTGGGCATACTGCAGGCTTCCAGTGCATCCTGTAATACTTTGACAATAGCGATATTGGAATGAATGGCATCGCTGCCTCCCTTTAAGATCACTGCATTTCCCGTCTTAAAGCACAATCCGAAGGCATCCGCCGTCACGTTGGGACGAGCCTCATAGATAATGCCGATAACCCCTAACGGTACTCTGACTTTATCGATTTTCAGTCCGTTGGGACGTTCGAAATGTTCTATGGTCTCACCGATGCAATCCGGAAGAGCCGCAATCTGCCGAAGGCCCTCTGCAATCTGCGCGATTCTCTCTCCGGTAAGCTTCAGACGATCCAGCAGTCCCGGATTCATTCCGTTGTTTTTCCCGTTTTCCAGATCCAGTACGTTGGCTGCAAGGATCTCTTCCTGTCTTTCACACAGATCATTTGCCGCTGTCTGCAGCGCCTTGTTTTTTTCTCTTCTGTAGTAAGCTTCTGCAATACATATTTGGCATCGCAGGCATTTTTTCCCAGTTCTAAAAGTTCCGACATTCCTTCCCCGCCTTTCCAAAACCAAAGATTTATACCAAAATCACCTGATAGGGCTTTACATCTGTCTCTTCCACAGGAACACTTTCGACCTGCTGGCAGCGGAACCCGACAGCAATACTGCGAAGTCTTAAGGCTTCCCTGTCTGCCAGATAGCGGTCATAAAATCCGCCGCCGTATCCCATCCGGTTGCCCAGGGGATCAAATACACTTCCCGGCATCAGAAGCAGACAGTTTGCTGCCTCTTCGGGAGCATATTCATAGCTCTCCGTATTGCCTTCCGGCTCCAGGATTCCCTTATAGCCCTCTTTCAATTCCGCCAGGGATTGAATCCGGTAAAAACGCATTTCCTGACCTTCCACCTTCGGAACATAGACACGTTTGCCATCCTGCAGAGCATTCTCCAGAATCTCTGTCGTGCAGATTTCACTTCCGTAGCTGACAAAGCCCAGAATCGTATCCGAGAGGTAATACCACTGGTGTCCCAGAATCCGCTCGGTAATGAGAAGATTCCCTCTCTCCCGTTCCGGCTCCGTCAGTGCCGCCCTGCGGGCCAGCACTTCCCTGCGCAGTTTCTTTTTCACTTCTCTGCGTTCTTCAGTGCTCATTTCTTCTTTTTATAGGACGGCTTTAATTTTTCAATGGTACCGTCCGGCCTTTCGATTTCGATGCTGTCCAGCTGCGCCTTCATATTGCGCTTGATGCTGTCCACGTATTCCTGTCTGAGAATGGACTGTTCCAGCTTTTCTTCGTCGGTCAGTCCCTCGCTCTGGGATTTATGATAAAGCTCATTGATGCGCTTTATTCTTTCATCCATATTCATAATGTATTCCTCTTTTCGTTGACGTATCATCACTGATTTTTGTGCAGATTCTGTACAAATTCCGGCAGATCAAAGCTTTCATCCTTATGTGCCACGAATAAAGTACCTTCGTTTTCACCGGATAACAGACGATGAAGTACTCCGATGTCCTTGCTGTTGGCAATGATCATATCCACATCCGAACTGGTGGCAATCTTCGCCGCGATCATTTTGGTATTCATGCCGCCGGTCCCCACATTACTGCCGGTACTGGCCTTGCCCATATGCATGAATTCCTCCGTGAGTTCATCCACCTGTTCGATAAATTCCGCATTGGGATTCTGCCTGGGATCATCGGTGTAGAGGCCATCGATATCTGACAACAGGATTAGCAGATCTGCATCGATCAGTGCTGCCACAATAGCCGACAGGGTATCGTTGTCACCAATCTCAATCTCGTAGGTCGCTACCGTATCATTTTCATTGACAACGGGAATTGCTCCCATTTTCAATAGCTGGGTGAAGGTATTATGGGCATTGTAGCGGTTCAGATTGTCCACGATGGTATTTTTTCGTCATCAGGATCTGTGCTGCTACCTGATTGTACTCCGCAAAAAGCTTCTGGTAGGTCATCATCAGTCTTGCCTGGCCGATGGCGGAACAGGCCTGCTTGATCGCCATGGATTCTGCCTGAGTCTGCCCCTCCGTAGTCTTTAAATGCACTGCCTGTTTTCCGGCGGCGATAGCACCGGAAGTCACAAGTACGACTTCTTTCCCCTGATTGCTGATATCGCAAAGCTCTCTTACCAGCTTTTCCAGACGAGTATAATCCAGGTCTCCCGTCTCGGCATGCTGTAAGGAGGAAGAACCGATCTTAACGACGATTCTTTTCTTATCCTTGATTTGTTCCCTTATGTTATTCACGTGATTGCCTTTCTAAGTCCATATTATGATGCCAGGGTCAAAAGGTCTAAGCCCACATGAGCTTGCTCATAGGTGGGTAAAAGACCTTTTGACCCGCCCCGATATGAGCATAAAAGTGGGATGATAATCCCACGATATGCGAATATTGGGTGGATTGTGGGAGTGCGTAGCACGGAGCAATCCGTAGGCATCAAAGTCGGGGGCTTTTGACCCCGACATCATATTATTAGGTTAATATATTCAGCGCCTCCCCCGAAAAATCGATCTGCAGGATGCAATCTCTGAATATTTGAATCATATAACATTTTCTGCCATACGTCAACGCTGTAGCGGAGCAAACTGTGAAGCGATCTGTTCTGCTACGCGGATACCGTCCATGGCGGCGGAAGTGATTCCTCCGGCATATCCGGCCCCCTCTCCACAGGGATAGCAACCCCGGATGGCAGACTGTAACTCTTCATCCCGTTCGATCCGCACCGGGGAAGACGTCCTGCTTTCCACACCGGTCAGGATCGTTCCCGGAGAGGCAAAGCCGTGGATCTGTCTGTCAAAGCTGTCCATCCCCTCCACGAAGGCCCGGTTACACTCTGCCGGAAGAATTCCGGTAAGATCCGCCCATTCATAAGCACCTTTACACTGTGGTTCCAATGCTTCCGGGCCACTTCTTTGTACTCCGTCCGTTTCCGCAGGATGCTCTCCGGTGACTTTCTCCCTAAAATCTCCGTACCGCTGTACCGGCAGTTTCCCATCGCATAATTCATAAGCTCTCTGTTCCAGTCCCCGCTGGAATTCGATTCCTGCCAGTGGATGATCGGAACCGTAATCCGCAGGAGTCACCGCAACGATAATGGCGCTGTTGGCATTTTTCCCGTCACGACCGCTGTAGCTCATACCGTTCACCGCCAGTCTTCCCGGCTCGGAAGATGCGTTGACCACATAGCCGCCCGGACACATACAGAAAGAATACACTCCTCTGCCGGTGCTTGTCTTAGCCGTCACCTTATAAGCCGCTGCACCCAGACCTTTTACCGACTCAGCGCCATACTGACTCATATTGATCAGGCTCTGGGGATGCTCCACACGGAATCCCACTGCAAAAGGTTTCGCCGACATGGGAAACTGCTTCCGGTACAACATGGAAAAGGTATCTCGGGCACTGTGCCCCGGTGCCAGTACCACCTGCTCACAGGGGAGCACTTCCGTGTCATTCACCTTTACTCCTGTGACCTGCCCGTTCTCTGTAAGGATCTCCGTCATCTGACTATGAAATCGGACTTCCCCACCCATACGCAATATTTCTTCCCGCATGCTTTTTACCACTTTGCTCAGGACATCCGTACCAATATGGGGCTTGGCCTGATAAAGAATTGCCGGATCAGCACCGTGCTTTACGAAAGTTTTCAATACTTCCGTATTTCTGCCGTATTTGTCCTTTACCAAAGTATTCAGTTTACCATCCGAAAAAGTTCCGGCACCGCCTTCTCCAAACTGCACATTGGAATCCGGCTTTAATCTGCCCGTCTGCCAGAAAGCTTCTACATCCGCCTGTCTGGCATCCACGTCTGCACCCCGTTCCAGAATGACAGGTGCATAGCCGTGCTGTGCCAGATAATATCCGCAAAAAAGTCCAGCAGGACCCATTCCGATGATCACAGTGGGATGCTTCTGCTGCGTTGAACCTTCTGCAGGAAAAAGATATTCCGTTTTTTCGGTCAGCAGAACATTGGCTTTTCCAAGTCTGCGGCAGGCATCCTTATATACTTTTTCTTCCTTTTTCACCGTTACATTCACACTGTAACTGTAAAAAAGTGCCGGCTTTTTTCTGGCATCCAGAGACTGTCTTACGATCTGCAGTTCGAGGATATCCGCCGCCGGGATCCGTAAGTACTGTGCCGTCTTATGTATAAGCTGCTCCCGGGTATGATCTACCGGAAGCTTCAGCTGATTTAATCTGATCATTTTCATCCTCATATCTTTCAATGACCTGCCGCCTTTCCGGAGCTTTTGCACCTTACGCAGGCATACGTCACGTGTAAAAAATTATTTTATGCTAACGCAGCGTGGTATCCCGCCAGATAACCACTGCTCCAGGCCCATTGGAGATTATAACCCCCGCATCGGCCATCCACGTCCAGGATCTCCCCCGCAAAATAGACCCCGGGGCAGATCTTTGATTCCATAGTAGGCTTTATTTCCCGTACATCCACGCCTCCGGCGGATACCTGTGCATTTTCGTAAGGATTGCTCTCTGTGATATGCAGTTTCAGGTTACGGCAGAGATTATAATAAGCATGAATCTTTTCCTCCGGGATCTCCTTCATGGGAGTAGCCAGACGAATCCCTGCCATTTTTAGCAGCGCAGCGGTCAGTTTTTTATGTAACATTCCGGTAAAGAATTCCTCTGCTGTCCGGTCTCCCTGTAAAAGTTTCCGCCCTGCCTGTAATTCTTCATAGCTTTCCTGTGTCAGATCCGGCAAAAAGTCAATCTGTGCTGTCACGTTCCGCCTGTCCCTGAGCAGATAGTTCACCCTGCGGCTTAGCTGGAAAATGGGAATGCCTGAGATGCCGTAATCCGTCAGCTGTAGTTCTCCCCGTTCCCGGCATATTTCCCCGCCGTCACAGAAGACCCGGATCTCACTGTCCGCCCGGACACCGGCAATCCCCTTTAGCAGGTCGGTCTCCTGACAGCGCAGCTGCACCAGTGCGGGCACTGAAGGAATGCAGGTGTGTCCCATTTTTTTTGCAATTTTAAATCCACTGCCGTCCGATCCGGTAGCCGGTGCGGCTTTTCCACCACAGGTCACAATCGCCGCATCGAACTGCCATGTCTTTTCTCCGTCACTGACCTGCAGCTTTCCGGAGGCCAGTTTTTCGACCTTTGTGATCTTGCACTGATACTGTATCTCCACACCGAGTGCCTGTAATTCATAACGCAGCACGTCCAGCACCGCAGCCGCCTGCTCACACACGGGATATAGATAGCCGTTTTTCTCCTTTACCATCAGACCGATACTTTGGAAAAAGCGTATCGTATCCTCCGTATCAAAATGTTCCAGCACATCCCGGATCCATTCCAAATCTCCGCCGTGATAACACTCCACGGAAAGCGCACGATTTCCCAGATTGCATTTCCCGTTTCCTGTCTGCAATATTTTCTTTCCCACACGGTCATTACGCTCCAGGATCGTCACCTGTGCGCCTTCTTTTGCCGCGGTTATGGCTGCCATCATTCCGGCAGCGCCTCCGCCGATTACACCGATCTGTTTTTTCATCTGCATCACCTTTATTCAGAATTCTAGGACGAATACGTCTCCAGAAAATCATACAATGTTTCTTCATCCGGAACAAACAGCATGTCCATGATCTGGAGCTGTATCTGTTCCGGCAATTCTTCCAGCGAGATCCCGGTATTGATATATACCGTGGATCTGTCTTCCAGATAGACCACCACTTCATTGTCCGACACCGCCAGATAAAAACTTGCGCTGGGCTGGACATAACGGTAATCCATACGGACCATTACTTTTTCCCGGGAAAAAGACAATACCTCCAACCCCACAAAGCCCCGCTCGATCTCCGACAATGGCGGATGGGCCGCATAGAGTTCCATGGTCTCCAGAAAATTTTCCCTGTTCATCCCAATATATTTATGTGGGATCTTCCATGAGGTCTCCACTGTGGTACCCCGTACAATATCTGCCTCTTCCAACACATATTCGGTATCCGCACAAAGTGTCTCCCCGGAGGCTGCCGCCTCCACACTGGGTGCCACCTCATAAGGATCTGTGTCTGCCGCAGTCTCCTCTTCCGTGAGCGGCAGGGCAAGTCGGTTCTCATTCAGATCCTGCCATTGTCCGGGATAGAAAAAATGAATGCCCCAGACACCAAGAAAGATTCCAAGAATTAAAAACACAACCGGAATCACAAAAAAGTAACTGATACGTTTTACAAATTTCATACTGCCTCACATCCATGATGTTTCTATTGACTCTTTGTATCAGTATCAGTTATTTTATCGAAAATATACATCCGTAAAACAGTTTTAGAGCAGCCGGAGCGTTTTTCCGAAAGCACGCAGCACTTTACCGCCGGGAACATAATTCAGATCCTGTCCACGGAAACTGAGTAACATCAAAAGCAAAAACCAGTAGACCGCACCGGTGATCACCAGTTCCAGCAGCACCGTTACCATTGCCCCCAGATGGGGCAGGCAGATCTTCTCCAGCCCAAAAGCCAGCAATCCGCAGGCACAGCAGCTTCCGGCGGGAATTGCCAGTGTCCGCAACAGATCCGGCCAGGTCTTCATTCGAAGGCAGGCAAGTATGCCGAGAACAATTCCTCCCGCTGCCGTCCCCAGCACAAGGCTTAAAGATAATGCCGTTGTTGTATTTCCCGTATTCAGAAGAATCAGCAATATCACGATGCTCACGATATCCAGAATGCCGTATCCTGCCAGGAGCAGATGCTTTTCCCCCCGAAGTTCCAGTATCTCCGAAAAATAAAACAAAAGCAGAAGCCACAGAATCAGCGAAGATCCCGTAGTGAACAAACCGGTAAGTGCCATTTCCGCAGATTTATCCAAAGCCTGTGACAGTGGTGTTGCCAGTACCGCGATCCATGCCGTGAAAAAGAATCCGTGTACCACCGTCCCCTGTACTCCTGCCTGAAATGCAGTTCTGGCATATCTTTCTTCTTTTTTGCGGATATGGCTGCCGGTTCTGGCCACCCCCGGCAGAATTCCCGCACTTAAAATTGCTACGGGCATCAGGATCGTGATCAGATATCTGCCGACGAAAATACCATACGCAGAAACGGATGCATAAATATCCGCCGATCTTTTCTGGAAGAAAAGCAGGCCGATCCACAAAGGCAGTAATAAAAACATGTCTCTGAGAATATCCCCACCCATAGGAATCAGTAATGTACGCAGCTGCGAGGAGAAAGAGTCCGTTCCCTTCATACCGCTTTCCGCTTCTCTTCTGCCTGCCATGCTGCCACGGTAGATCACAAAGACAAATAGCAGTACCAACACCTCCGAAAGCAGCATTCCCACTGCGATACCCATGGCTCCGTACATGGATGTAAAGTCTGCCCTTTTTAATAAAAGACTTACTTTCTCCCCGTAGTTCCGGAAAATCCCCAGGAACACCAGACCCAGGCCCAGGAAAAATACCTGCCGCAGCACCGAAGATACCGCAGATGGCATTTCCGAACCTTCACTCTGAAAATATCCTAAAAATACCGACTGGATACAACGAAGAAAAAGTGCCGGGCTTAAGATCCACAGGATCATGCTTCCGTAAGGCACCAGAAAGACTTTTTCCAAAAGGATCCAGCCCAGACTCATGCACAAAACAGTCCCAAGAAGTCCCTCTGCGATCTGGAACAGCATCATGTTCTTACGCATTCTGGAGACATTCCGATACTGCCCCCTGGCATTTCTGCCCCGAAGCATTCTGCCCATTCTGTCCGGCAGATTTTTCCCGGTAAGCACCCAGAACAGGGCAAATACCAGAACAGCCGCTGCCAGATATCCCAGGCCGTTATCTCCGATGCTTTTCCCGAACACCCAGATATTGATACAGGCAAGGACATAGGAAAAACTCTGTATTTGTCTTCTTTTTACTTCCACCTGATTCATGTAAGCTACCTTTACGTGTATGACACGCCCTTTTTAATCTCTTGTAATTCCAAGGGATGCGAGAACCTGCTCCTGCTTTGCCTCCATTACCTTTGCCTCATCTTCTTCCATATGGTCATAGCCACACAGATGAAGCATACTGTGAGCGACCAGAAATGCGAACTCTCTCTTCTGGCTGTGTCCATAGCTTTCCGCCTGCTCTTTGACCCGGTCCACAGAAATAATGATATCCCCGAGGATCAGTTCTCCTGTATCCGGATCAAAATAATCTGCCTCTCTGTCCTCAGAGATCTCAAAATCCCCAGGCTCATCGAAATCCAGATTGGGGAAGGACAATACATCAGTCTCCCGGTCAATCTTCCGGTATTCCTTATTGTAAGCATGAATACCGTCATTGTCTGTCAACAGTACATTTAACTGGATCTCATAGGGACATCCCTCCATATCCAGAACCGCCGTGGCTACCTGCTCCACGGTCTCCTCTATGGGGAAACTGTTTTCCCCATTTGAAAATGTTTCATCGGTTTCATTTTCAACGTAAAAAGTCATAGTATAATTTCTCCTCCTTGAATATCTTCTGCATCCGGTTCCAGTCCCTTAAGGACAGGTCACATTCACTGAAAATACCTTTTTCCCGGATTCTCTCAAAAATCCTGTCAATCACCTGCTCATAATCCGGCTTCTTCTCCGGTTCCTTCTGCAACAGCAAAAGGATCGCACTGACTACCGCATCCGAACAATACAGCACTGCGGTCTCCGCTTTTTTGTATTTCCGGGTTCCTTTATATTCTTCCAGGATCTCCGATGCGCCTGCCGGGAATTCCATATCCAGCGTCTCATGCATAAGATCCCAGCCTTTTCTATGATATAATCCGGCACATTTCAGGGCATCCCTGTCCAGTTCCAGCTTATTTGCGATCCGCTCACAGAAATAGGCTGTATGTACACACAGGAAATATTCGGATCGGTCTTCCTCGCGATACTTTACCAGTACCTGATTCTCGGTGTCATTCAGTTCCAGATATTTTACACGATCCCTGAACACCACTGTGCCCGAAAAAATTTTCAAAATACCCAGAAGCAGTATTCCCGACACAATCAGATTTGCTGCCGGAACCAGAAACTGTTCCAGACTTAAATGTTCATTGGCAAGCAGTACCACATTTGCGGTCTCGCACAGCAAAAAGCAGAACAGAGATAAGAACAGGGGGATCCCGATGGCAAATTCCTGCTCTAAATGCTGGAAAAGACAGGCTGCAAAAACACCGCTGATAAAATACAGGAAAAAAATGCCCACCGACTGTCCCCACAGCGTGGCAATCATCAGAAACACCCCGGAAAACACAATTCCCACTGATAGATTGCTGAACAGGGACAATACCACAAAGACCGCCAGAAACGGCCATCCTCCCGCCGGAAGGAATGCACAGGCCAGCGAAAACAAAAGGCTGCACCAGACAGCGGTCCAGAATCTCATCAGATGCTCTCCGTTATCATAATCCAGGCGGGAATCAACTACCTCCCTGCGCAGGAAAAATCCTGACACTGCAAGTCCCAGTGCTGCCATCACGGCATCCCGCAGGGCATTTTCCACAGACAACTGTTTTCCCAAAAGTCCCAGTCCGTAGACTGCGGCACCTCCGATCAGTACCGTAAGGATCTCCGGCAGCAAAAGCCGCGAAAATCCGTTTTTCTCTTTGTTCTTCATATTTATCTGTTTCCTTTATCCGGACGTTTGTTTAATCTCGGACTTCTTTTGCTTTTGATTGTCCGGGTTTCATAGTCATCGTAAGCTTTTACGATCTTCTGTACCAGCGGATGTCTTACCACGTCTTTGCTGGTCAAGGTACAGAAGGCAATATCATCGATATTTTTCAGAACTCTGGCTGCTACATCCAGACCGGATTTTGCTCCCACGGGAAGATCCTTCTGGGAGGAGTCACCCGTTACGATCACTTTGGAGCCGAAACCGATACGGGTCAGGAACATTTTCATCTGTGCCGGTGTGGTATTCTGTGCTTCATCCAGAATAATATAGGCATTGTCCAGTGTCCGGCCTCTCATATAGGCAAGCGGTGCCACTTCGATCAGACCCTTTTCCATATTTTTGGCAAAACTTTCCGCTCCCATGATCTGATACAGGGCATCGTACAGGGGACGCAGATATGGGTCTACCTTACTCTGCAGATCACCGGGCAAAAAGCCCAGCTTTTCTCCGGCTTCAATGGCCGGTCTGGTCAGGATGATACGGCTCACCTCGTTGTTCTTAAAAGCGGTGATCGCCATGGCCATGGCCAGATACGTCTTACCGGTACCGGCCGGTCCCAGTCCGAATACGATCATGTTTTTCCGGATGGCATCCACATAAGCCTTCTGCCCCAGGGTCTTTGGCTTGATCGGCTTTCCGCTGATGGTATGGCAGATGCAGTCCGCATCCATCTCCATCAGTTTTTCCTCCTGGTCTTCTTTTCCCATTTCAATGGCATAATCCACGCTTTGTTCTTCGATCTCATTGCCGTGATCCGACAATGCGGTCAGCTGTCGTAATACCCGGGAGGCCTTCGAAACGTTTTCTTCTTCCCCGGTGATCATTACACTTCCGTTGCGGTCCACAATAGTTACCTGAAAATCCTGTTCCAGCTTCTTGATGTACGCATCCTGCATACCGAAGATCTTCTGCATCTGTTCTGTATCCATTTCCAGACGGATTGCTGTCACACTCATTTATGTCTTAATCCTCATTTCTGTCCAAATCTTCTGCTCCGGTATCCTCCGCCCGGGAATCTACCAGACTGACCGCCGCTTCCCGCAGCAAAAGTTCCCCGTGTGCGGTCCAGCCGGCGCGCTTTGTTTCTATTTTAACATCTTTCGAGATTATTTGTACCCCTTTTTCATCTAAAGTTTCAAGAAAATCCATGATTTTTTTCTGTAAAACCGTTTCTGCTTCCGACACTGTATAATAATATTCTGTTTTCTGATACTCTCTGTACGTGATCCTGCCTACCATGCAGGGGATCTGCAGATACTCCAACGCTTTTACGGGACATGCTTCCAGCACGCTGTCATATTGCAAAAAATCCATTTTTTTCTCCGGTTTCCACTCCCGGTCACCGAAATGAATAAAATAAAATGTCTTTTGTCTTCCGGTGTATTTTTTCCGGATATAATCTGCCGGAAGATATGCCTGAAAGATTCCGGTATGCTCCAGCACTATATCCGCATCCGGGGTCACCGGCCGATATTCCCTGACGGTTCCATCCTCGGCATAAATGGGGATCCTGCCTTCCACCAGAATATCTCCTTTTGCCACTTCACTGCCTATGGATACTTTTGGGACACCACAACGCACGATCATATCCGTGATCACCCCGTTGCATTCTGCCACCAGATCTTTTCCTGCCCCTGCCGCATCCTGCACGACTTCTGGAACCGACATATCGTTTTCCTTTACTTCGATCACCAGTCTGGTCCCGTCCAGACGGCCGGAGGTCCAGGTAACCTGCGAAAACTTCCGTCTTATCTGTTTTTCCAGCTCACCTATATTCAGTTCACTCCTTCGCATTCCGGTGTGAATGCCCTCCTGCTCCAGGAAGGAATAGAACACGTCATCCGTCACCTGATAATTGCCAGTCACCTGAATATCCCACACAAATAAAGACGAAATCAGCCAGAAAGCCACCGCCAGAAATAAACCTGCCAGAAACGCTTTTCTGCGCAGCATTCCCGGCACAAAAAAGGGTAGTCCATATCTTTCCGATATGACTACCCTTACTTTTGTCTTTCTGGCGATGGGCCGCAGTTCGTAAAAAGACCGCAGGCCGATGCACATGGTATAAACATCTTCCTGTTTTTCTATATTCCACAGCAATATTCCCTTATTACTGCACAGATTGATAAATCGCTGCGGTGCAAAGCCCCATACCCGGATCTTCACATAACCCTGCAGACGTTTGACCCACTCCGTCATCCTGTTAACCTCTCATCCAAATGATTATTCACGCAAATATCGCAGTGCACTGATATTTCCGCTGATCTTCATATCTTCATTGGTATAATAGTCGATGGAAAGTCTGGTTCCCTCCAGGCACACCTGACAGGTCTTGGCCTGCAAAAGGATCCGCTCTCCGGTATATTCCAGGATTCCTCTGTAATTTTCAATCCAGGCTTCGGAGTTTCCCGTCAGCGTCACCCGCAGTGCTCCCATACAGACATCCTTGGGTAACTGCAGGGAATCGATCCATTTTTCTTTTTTCGATGGCGTTCTCTTCATTTTCATATAAAACTATATGAAAGCGGATGCCGGAATATGTTACTGTAAAATCCCTTTGATCAGAGGTTCTGCCTCCGGCTGATGGCCGGTGATGAAATAGGCACTCCGGAACTTTTCCTTCGCCGCTTCCAGGCGTTTCTCATCATTGGCATGAAGGTATCCCAGTACCTCTCCCTTTTTCACCGCATCCCCTTTTTTCTTCTCTAAGAGGATGCCAACAGACAGGTCGATCTCACTTTCCTTGGTCTCTCTTCCGCCGCCTAAGAGCAGAGAACAAATTCCGATATCCTCACAGGCAATTTTTTCTACAAAGCCATCTCTTTCCGCACAGACAGGAACCACCATGGATGCCTTCGGCAGAAGCTCCGGATCCGTTACCGCCGCAGGGTCACCGCCCTGGGCCTCCACAAACTGCTCCAGCTTCCGTAAAGCACTGCCATCTCTGATGACATTTGTAAGCATATTTCTGGCCTCTTCGACACTCTCCGCCTTACTACCGGCAAGTAACATCCGACTTCCCAGTACCATACAAAGTTCTTTGAAATCTTCCGGGCCCTCTCCCCGCAGGGTTGCAATGGCTTCCTTCACTTCCAGGGCATTTCCCACGGCCCGGCCCAGCGGCTGATCCATATCCGAGATTACGGCAATAGTCTTACGTCCGGCATTCTTACCGATCTTCACCATTTCCTCCGCCAGAGCAAAAGCATCCTCCCTGCTCTTCATAAAGGCACCGCTTCCGGTCTTGACATCCAGTACAATGGCATCTGCACCGGCTGCCAGTTTCTTGCTCATGATGGAACTGGCAATCAGGGACATATTATCTACGGTAGCTGTCACATCCCGCAGGGCGTACAGCTTTTTATCCGCCGGTGCCAGATCTGCGGTCTGTCCCATAATGGCAATGCCGATCCGATTCACATTTTCAATAAACTGCTCCGTGGTCAGTGATGTGGAAAATCCGGGAAAGCTTTCCAGCTTGTCAATGGTCCCTCCGGTATGGCCCAGGCCTCTGCCGCTCATCTTGGCCACCGGGATCCCACAGGCAGCCACCATGGGTGTCAATGCCAGAGAAGTCTTATCCCCCACACCTCCGGTACTGTGTTTGTCCACCTTGCAGCCATGGATTCCGGACAGATCCAGCATCTCACCACTGTGTGCCATGGCCATGGTCAGTTCATAAGTCTCCTTCTCGGTCATCTTCTGAAAGTAGATCGCCATCATCAGCGCGGATACCTGATAATCAGGAATCTCTCCACGGGTATAGCCCTCGATAAAAAAGTGGATCTCTTCTTTCGAAAGCTCTCCGCCGTTTCTTTTTTTCATGATAATGTCATACATCCTCATAGGCTTTGCTCCTGTCTGCGGCAGTAGATTTCCCTGTCCGCCTTTTATATGCCGACTTTTTTACAGATGTCACTGATACAGCATTTTTCGCAGTAAGGATGGGTCCTAGCGGTGCACACTTCTCTGCCGTGATATACCAGTCTGTGGCAGAAATCGCTGCCTTCTTCGGGCGGAATGATCTTCCACAGCTCCTTCTCCACCTTTGCCGGTTCCCTGATCCCGTCCACAAGTCCCATACGGTTCACCAGGCGGATACAGTGGGTGTCTGTCACAATGGCAGGTCTGCCAAAGACATCCCCCATGACCAGATTCGCACTTTTTCTGCCCACTCCAGGCAGAGACAATAATTCGTCAAAATCGTCTGGAACCTTTCCGTCATATTTATCCCGCAGAATCTTCATGCAGGCACTGATATCTCTGGCTTTGCTGTGACCCAGGCCACAGGGCTTTACAATGGCCTCGATCTCTTCCACCGGAGCCTCTGCCAGGGCATCCACATCCGGGAACTTCTCATACAGCTTTTCCACTACGATATTTACCCGGGCATCGGTACACTGAGCTGCCAGGCGGACACTGACAAGCAGTTTCCATGCCTGATCGTAATCCAGAGTGCATCCGGCATCCGGGTATTCCTTTTTCAGACGTTCTATAATTTCTAATGCACGTTGTTTTTTTGTCATATACTTCTACTTTTACTCTTTATTTATGGTAAGGTTCGTGCTGAATGATCCGGAATGCACGATAGATCTGTTCGCACAGGATCACTCGCATCAACTGATGAGGAAATGTCATTTTGGAAAAGCTTAAGGCCAGATCCGCTCTTTTACAGACACTTGGATGCAAACCAAGCGATCCGCCAATGACAAAGCAGATATGGCTTTTTCCTCTGACAGTGCAATCTTCAATCCATGCCGCAAATTCTTCGGAAGAAAAGTTTTTACCGGCAATCTCCAGCGTAACGATCAGGGCATCCTGTGGCAGTTTCGCCAGGATCCTTGCCCCTTCTTTTTCACGGATCTGATCTTCCAGAGCCGCACTGTCTCCATCCGGTGTCATTTCATCCGTCACTTCGATGATATTTAACTTCGTATAACGCCCCAGACGTTTGCTGTATTCTTCTATGGCGTCCCGGAAAAATTTCTCCTTGATCTTCCCTACACATACGATGGATATTTTGATCATTCTTCTGCTCCGTTTGTATCCGGGAAGATCTGTTCATAGATCTTTGTGTCAATAAGGTTCTCCAGCATCTGCTGATCCAGATTCATAAACTGATGATTCATCTGGCTGCGGATGACTTCGAATCTCTTGTAATAAAGAGCCTCTTCCGGTGTATCTGCAGCATTTTCAATCTGAGCGTCAATTTTTTCCGCCGTCAGATTTTCTTCACTCCACTTCAGAAGAGTATCCACCAGAGAGTTCTCGGACTCTGCCTTTTTCTCAAAAAGCTTTGCATTCCGCATGGATACCACGCCCATGACAATGAACAGAATGAAAACAGCACTCATCACTCCGTAGAACATATAGGGATTGCCGATGTTCAAAGGAAGTACGCCGGTAATTCCCAGGATCATGACAAGCATTCCGAGGATTCCCACCACCAGCAGTACCCAGGCAGAGGAACGATTCTCCTCTGCTTTGGCTCCACTGTTCATATAAGTAAGTCCACCCTGGGCGGAAGCTGTTTTCAGCAGTTCTCCGGGATTGACTTCCTCCGATGCTTCTTCTGTCTCCGGCATCAGGAATTCATCTACCGCAGCCTCTTCCTCAGCAGCATTTTCCGTCCGCTCTTTTTCCTGCTGTTCCAGAAATACCCGGGCAATCGTCTTCGCCTGTTTTTCCTCTTTTGCATCTACAAACAGTTCATAGACCTGTTCCGCCTCATCGAAGGAAAGTTTGCTCTTGCGGATCCCATTGTATGTAAGGAAATCTTTCAGTTTCTCCATTTCGTCCTGTTCACCGAACAGCACGGAAGTCCAGTCCGTCAATTCTTCCTCGCTTACCAGCGTTTCTCCGCAATCGGGACATACGGTGATTCCTTCCCGATATTCGTTTTTACATTTCGGACACCATGCCATATACCAACACCATCCTTAATACTCGTAATCCAGGCAGGCTCTGTTGCCTGCCACGGATCCAATATATTCCTTTGCTGCCAGATGATCCGGATGCACCTGATAGGCAGCCAGCGCCTCAGTATCTGTAAACTCAGAGATCAGAGCCACATCCCGGTTGCTGCTGTCCAGTTCATTGATGATCACTTCCACCTTTACGGCACCGGGAACCTTCTCTTTGATGGGCTCCAGTAACTCCTTGATCTTCCCGGCGGTCTCTTTCTTTTCCTGTTTTGTCAGATTGCCTTCCAGACTCCACATAACAATATGTCTTACCATGTAATCCTCCATTCCATCCTGTCTGTGGACAGGATCCGGGGTGTTTATTTTGTACTCAGATATTCGTCAATGCCTTTGGCAGCAGCTTTTCCTGCGCCCATGGCCAGAATAACGGTCGCTGCTCCGGTTACCGCATCTCCGCCGGCATAGACACCTTCCTTTGTGGTCTTACCATTGTTCTCGTCCGCAATGATGCACTTCCACTTGTTGGTATCCAGTCCCTTGGTTGTAGAAGAGATCAGAGGATTTGGGGAAGTACCCAGAGACATGATCACGGTATCCAGTTCCATCACGAATTCAGATCCCGGAACCTCTACCGGACGGCGTCTGCCGCTCTCATCGGGCTCACCCAGTTCCATGCGGATGCACTTCATACCGGTCACCCATCCCTTATCATCGGAAAGAATCTCAGTAGGATTGGTCAGCAGATCAAAGATGATGCCTTCCTCTTTTGCATGATGTACTTCTTCCACTCTGGCAGGCAGCTCCTCTTCGCTTCTACGGTATACAATGTGTACCTCCGCACCCAGACGAAGTGCGGTTCTTGCTGCATCCATCGCCACGTTACCGCCGCCGACAACGGCTACCTTCTTACCATGCATGATAGGAGTTCTGGAGTCGGGATCAAAAGCCTTCATCAGGTTGCTTCTGGTCAGGTACTCGTTGGCAGAGAAGACACCGTTGGCATTCTCACCGGGGATACCCATGAACTTCGGCAGTCCGGCACCGGAACCGATGAATACAGCCTGAAAACCTTCCTCATCCATCAGCTGGTCGATGGTCACGGATTTACCTACCACCACGTTAGTCTCAATATGAACGCCGAGAGATTTTACATTCTCGATTTCTTTTGCCACAACACCGGTCTTGGGAAGACGGAACTCGGGAATACCGTATACCAGTACACCGCCTGCCTCATGCAGTGCTTCGAAAATGGTCACATCATATCCCAGCTTTGCCAGATCTCCGGCACAGGTAAGACCAGCAGGGCCGGAACCGATCACAGCTACCTTCTTACCGTTCTTCTGTGCTGCGGGAGTGGGCTTGATGCCATTCTCTCTTGCCCAGTCAGCCACAAAACGCTCCAGCTTACCGATGGAGATCGGATCTCCCTTGAAGCCACGGATACATTTTCCTTCACACTGGCTTTCCTGAGGGCATACACGGCCGCAGACAGCGGGAAGGGCGCTGGATTCACTGATAATACGATAAGCCTCTTCAATGTTGCCGTTCTTCACCTGTTCAATGAACTGTGGAATCTGGATTGCTACGGGGCAGCCCTTTACACACTGTGCATTTTTACAGTTAATGCAGCGGGAAGCCTCTTCCATTGCTTCTTCTTTGTTATATCCGAGACAAACCTCTTTGAAATTGGTAGCACGTTCCTTCGCATCCTGCTCTCTGACAGGAATTCTCTTTAATACATCCATTTTATTTTAACCATGCCTTTCTGATTTATCGTGTTCAAACTTTTGTATGACTACTGGCAGTTGCCGCAGCCACCGTGATGGGTATCTCCCTCTTCCATGGCCAGCATTGCACGTCCTTCTGCAGTCTTGTAGATCTGCTGACGTCTCATTGCCTCATCAAAGTTTACCTCATGTCCATCGAACTCCGGTCCGTCTACACAGGCGAACTTTACCTTGCCGCCGACAGTTACACGGCATGCGCCGCACATTCCCGTACCGTCTACCATAATAGGATTCAGACTGACAACTGTGGGAATCTCCAGTTCTTTGGTTAAGAGACACACGAATTTCATCATGATCATAGGACCGATGGCAATACACAGATCGTACTTTTTACCTTCTGCCACCAGATCCTTGATGGTCTGGGTTACCATACCGCTTCTTCCATAGGAGCCGTCATCGGTGGTTACATACAGATTTCCTGCGACAGCTTCCATCTCCTTCTCCAGGATCAGAAGATCTTTGGTCTTGCTTCCCACGATAACATCTGCAGCAACGCCATGCTCATGCAGCCATTTTACCTGGGGATATACCGGTGCCGCACCGACACCACCAGCCACGAAGAGGATCTTCTTTGCCTTTACCTCATCCAGAGGCTGTTCTACCAGCTCGGAAGGACATCCCAGAGGACCTACGAAATCATGGAAGTATTCTCCCTCGGAAAGCTGTGCCATCAGTTTTGTACCGGCACCAACGGTCTGGAACACAATGGTTACTGTTCCTTTTTCTCTGTTGTAATCACAGATAGTCAGAGGGATACGCTCACTCTCGCTATCCATTCTTACGATGACAAACTGACCGGGTTCACAGGTCTTTGCCACTCTGTTTGCTTCTACCTCCATAAGATAGATGTTGGTTGTCAGCTCCTGTTTTTTTACGATCTTATACATTTCTCTTTTTCCGTCCCTTCTGTTAGGATTATATATCTAAACGGTCACCAAGCGTATAATGGCGGCCGCTTTCGTCGGTCTGCAATTTGTACAGTTCCCGGGTATAGGCATTTACGGCGAACAGATTCCCCGTCTTTGTGACTGTCCCATCTTCTCCCCGGTAGATCTCGGCAACAACATAGAAATCATCTATCTTGTTGATGTTCGTCACATACTGATACTGATAGAGATATGCGGCACCGGATTCATCAAAGCTTCCGGATGCTTCCGTTATTTTACCACTTTCTATGGCATAATTCACTACTTTTGTCACGGCATCCTCCGGCATAAACTCCGTGTTCATGACCAGATTGTAGCTTTTCTCCACGATCTCGCTCTTTCTTCCTTCCGCAATGCGGATAAACCGGAAGACTGATTTGCCAAGAGGCATGGGGATCGGTCCATTATACACCGTGGAATTCTGCGTAGGATCGGAACCATCCGTTGTGTAATAAACATCATATCCGTCGGTCACCTCGATATTGATTGGGAATTCATAATCCCCACTGACCGCCGTTACCTCCGGAGCACTCAGTTCCTCGATCTCAATATGGTAATTTTTGGTAACCACTGGACTACTGATTCCATTCTCATTGATGTAGACGGCTTTGATACAGTAATCACCGCTCTCTAAAAGGATGGGTGCCGTATACAGCAGACTGTGTTCTCCCGGTTCGGTTTCGTCGGTAGTATAGTAGATCTTACCACTTCCGAAAGTTGTCAGTTTCAAAGGCTGGATGCTGGTATAATATCCCTCCTGCAGACTGAATTCCGGTTCCATTGCCATATAGCTCTGGTATTTACTCATAATATTTACATTACCGCAGTTCAACAACAGATCATTAATGGTCTTATAATCTTCCCTGTCCGCATAGATGGCGATCAGCTTTCCATAAGCACTTTCCAGTTGTTCGGAAGTAGCCGCGGCATCCGCAACAATCTCCCGAAGCAGATATTCATATTCCATTTTGTTGTTCTTCTGAAAATAAATATCCGCCAGTTCAAATTTTAAGGTGATGTTCCCCGGATCGATTTCCAGCGCACGTTCATAACAGGTGACCGCCTGATCGTATTCCCCGGAAGCTACATACTCTCTCGCACTCTTTATCTGATATTCAGCGGAATGATAGTGGGAATAAGAGATTCCGAAACCGGTACATACCACCGCTACTACCGCAAGCACCAGGATCAGCACAATGAATTTCCAGCGAAATGGATGTTTTGCCGTATTTTCCAGCGGTTCTTCATCCCAGTCCTGCAATTCCGTCATGCTCTGCTGTGCATCCTGATCGTCCGTGGCATCTTCTTCCGGTGTCATTTCCCTGGCAATATCATGCAGAGTCTGCTCCATATTGTATTCAATTTCCGGTTCAAAATCGGGAACAATATGGATATCCTCCCCACAGTGCTCGCAGTAAAGCGTACCTTCTTTCATTTCCGCCCCGCAATTCGGACACTTCATATAATTATCCTCTTACTGCCTGCAAGGATACCGATTCCAGGCAGTTATTCATCAGCATAGCTATGGTCATAGGACCTACGCCGCCGGGAACCGGAGTAATGGCGCTGCATACAGGCTCCACACTGTCAAAGTCCACATCACCGCACAACTTGTTTTCTTCGTTGCGGTGAATTCCCACGTCAATGACAACCGCACCCTCTTTTACATATTCTGCCGTGATCATCTTCGGCTTGCCGACAGCCACCACCAGAATATCCGCTCTTTTGGTTACTTCTTTCAGATCTTTGGTACGGCTGTGAGCCACCGTCACCGTACCGTTCTCCCGAAGCAGCAACAATGCCATGGGCTTGCCGACGATATTACTTCTGCCTACCACCACACACTCTTTTCCGGCGATCTCAATACCGGAACGCTTCAGCAGCTGTATGACTCCTGCAGGAGTACAGGACACAAAGCCCGGCTTGCCGATGCAGAGTGCACCGACATTCTGGGGATGAAATCCGTCTACATCCTTTAAAGGAGAAATGGAATCCAGTACCTTTTCTTCGTCAATATGTTTCGGTAACGGCAGCTGCACCAGAATGCCGTTGACATCGGTTCTGTCATTTAATTCCCGGATCAGCTCCAGTAATTTTTCCTCTGTTGTCTCCTCTGGAAGTTCATATGCCAGAGACCGGATACCTACATATTCGCAGGCCTTTTTCTTGTTGCGGACATATACGGAAGATGCGGGATCCGCACCTACCTGGATCACCGCCAGCGTTACTTCACAGCCCTGCTCTTTTAACCCTGCGACTTTTTCTTTGACTTCATCTTTAATCTGTGCGGAAATAACTTTTCCATCTATTAACTGTGCCATGAGACACTTTCCTCCTTACTAGAACAAGCCTACGATCCTACCGCTGTCATCCACATCGATATTGTAAGCAGCTGGAGCCTTGGGCAGGCCTGGCATGGTCATGACCGCACCGGTGAGCACTACAACAAAACCGGCACCGGCAGACACATAGACCTCTCTTACATTCAATTCAAAACCGGAAGGTCTTCCCAGTAACGTAGGATCATCTGACAGAGAATACTGGTTCTTTGCCATACATACCGGCAGATCACCAAAGCCAAGTTCCGTCAGTCTCTTTAACTGTTTTGCTGCCGCCGGAGCAAACACTACATCAGACGCTCCGTAGATCTCCTGCGCGATCTTTTTGATCTTATCCTGAAGAGACAGTTCATTTTCATATAAAACATGGAAGTGGTTCTCTTTTTCGTCGATTGCTTTTAATACTTTCTCAGCCAGAGCGATTCCACCCTCTCCGCCTTTCTCCCACACTTCGGAGAGTGCGAACTCACAGCCTCTTGTCTCACAGAATTCTCTGACATAAGCGGTCTCCGCCTCACTGTCGGTGATAAAAGAGTTCAGGGTAACCACTACAGGCACACCATATTTCTGAAGATTCTCAATATGTTTCTCCAGATTCACAATACCTTTTTTCAACGCTTCCAGATTCTCTGCTCCCAGATCCGCCTTTGCAACGCCACCGTTGTATTTCAGTGCACGGATGGTTGCTACCAGTACCACTGCATCAGGAGTAAGTCCTGCCTTACGACATTTGATATCGAAAAATTTCTCTGCTCCCAGATCCGCACCGAAGCCGGCTTCCGTGATGCAATAGTCTGCCATCTTCATGGCTGCCTTAGTAGCTCTGACGGAGTTACATCCGTGAGCGATGTTGGCAAACGGACCTCCGTGTACCAATGCTGGAGTATGCTCTAAGGTCTGGATCAGATTGGGCTTGATGGCATCCTTTAACAGTGCTGCCATGGCACCGACTGCTTTCAGCTGGCCGGCGGTCACCGGCTCACCCTGATAGTTGTAAGCCACAACGATTCTGGACAGGCGCTCCTTCAGATCCTTCATATCGTCTGACAGACACAGGATCGCCATGATCTCACTGGCTACGGTAATGACAAAATGATCCTCTCTGACAAAGCCGTCTGTCTTGTTGCCAAGTCCTACCACAATATTACGAAGGACTCTGTCATTCATGTCCTCACAGCGCTTCCACACGATCTGCCGGGTATCGATGCCCAGATCATTGCCCTGCTGGATATGATTGTCCAGCAGCGCAGCCAACAGGTTGTTGGCAGAGGTGATGGCATGAAAATCACCGGTAAAATGCAGATTCAGTTCATCCATAGGCACTACCTGTGCATAGCCACCGCCGGCAGCTCCACCTTTGATACCAAAGCAGGGGCCTAAGGACGGCTCTCTGAGCGCAATTACAGCCTTTTTGCCCATTCTGCCGAAAGCTTCTCCCAGCCCAACAGTGGTCGTGGTCTTACCCTCTCCTGCAGGAGTTGGGTTGATAGCTGTTACCAGAATCAGTTTTCCATTGGGACGATCCTGGATCTTACGTAAAAATTCTTCGGAAAGCTTTGCCTTGTATTTTCCGTAAAGTTCCAGGTCATCTGCCTCAATGCCAATACTTTCAGCCACTTTGGTGATGGGCTCCATTACCGCTTCCTGTGCGATTTCAATATCTGTTTTCATGTCCTTTTTCCCTCCGTTTATTCAGACAGTCTCGAACGAATGTCAGATTTCCTCCAACAGCTGTTCGAACTGTTCCATGCTCATAAGTACTTTTCTGGGTTTAGTGCCTTCTTCTTCACCTACCACGCCGTATTCGCAAAGCTGATCCATGATTCTGGCAGCACGGTTGAAACCGATTTTCAACACACGCTGCAGCATGCCGATGCTGGCCTTGTCTTTATCAATAATAAACCTTGCGGCCTCCTCAAAATATTCGTCTCTGTCGTTACCGCCACCAGAGCCGCTTCCGGAGGAACCACCTGACGAGCCGATATTTTTGATCTTCTCTTCAATATCTTCTGCATAGTTGCTATAGGTATTGCCCAGTGCCTGGTTCTTGAGATAATCCACCACATCGGATACTTCCTTGTCGGACACAAAAGCGCCCTGTACTCTGGCCGGTTTGGAATAACCCTGCGGGTAGAATAACATATCGCCTTTACCAAGCAATTTCTCCGCACCGTTCATATCCAGGATCGTTCGTGAATCCACACCGCTGGATACGGAGAATGCCACACGACTGGGCATATTGGCCTTGATCAGTCCGGTGATGACATCCACACTGGGTCGCTGGGTAGCGATGATCAGATGGATACCTGCGGCTCTGGCCAACTGTGCCAGACGACAGATAGATTCCTCCACTTCGCCGGGGCATACCATCATCAGATCCGCCAGCTCGTCCACGATAATGACGATCTGCGGCATCTTCTTCGGTGCTTCCTCTCCTTCCGGAACAGGCATAGTCTCTATTTTCTTGTTATACCCCTTCAGATCACGGACATTATAATCGGCAAACTTCCGATAACGGTCTTCCATCTCACTGACGCCCCAGTGCAATGCAGCAGATGCTTTCTTGGGATCTGTCACTACCGGGATCAGCAGATGAGGAATGCCGTTATAGACACTCAGTTCCACGACCTTCGGATCCACCATGATCAGCTTCACATCATCCGGATGCGCCTTGTACAAAATACTCATGATCAGCGTATTAATGCATACGGACTTACCGGAACCGGTAGCTCCGGCGATCAGCATATGAGGCATCTTGGCAATATCCGCCACCACAGTCTTGCCCGCGATATCCTTACCTACGGCAAATGCAATATTGGAATTAAACTCCTGAAACTCTTTGCTCTCTAACAGATCCCGGAGTGCCACTGTCATGTTCTCTTTGTTCGGGACTTCGATACCGATAGCTGCCTTTCCGGGGATCGGTGCCTCAATACGAATATCCGTTGCCGCCAGATTCAGCTTGATATCATCTGCCAGGCCTACGATCTTGGATACCTTTACGCCCTGTTCCGGCTGTAGTTCATAGCGGGTAACACTGGGACCCTGGCTGATATCGGTAATCGTTACCTTTACACCGAAAGTATTTAACGTCTGCTGCAAGCGCATGGCGGTCTCTTTCAATTCTCTGGAGGAATCTCCGGTAGCTGCTTTTCCCTTCTGTAACAGGCTCAGAGGCGGAATCCGGTATTCTGCCGGAGGCTGTTTGGCCGCTTTCGCAATATCCTTATGTATCTGATCCTCTGCCAGAGAATTACCCTTTGGCGGCTCCGGTGCCGTGATTTTCGGTCGTATGCGGCTTTCCGCCGTTGCTGTCTCTGCAGGTTCCCGCACGACAGGCTCAGTCTCCGGCTGCAGCTGCCGCATATCGGAGGATGACTGCCATTCCGTAACCGGTTCCTCTACAGGCTCCGGGATATCTTCCTTGTGAATCCGGATAGATTCCGCCTGAGGTGTCAGGAGTGCTGCCTCCTCCTGCCAGGATTCTCTGCGCTCAAAAGGTTTTTTGAAGGTAGCAGCACTGGTCACTTCCTCCACGGGGATCTCCTCGTAAGGTTCTTCTGCTGCGGCCTCCTGCATGGTCACCTGATGCATTCCCGTTACCTTGATCTTATCAAAATCGCTGGAGGTCACTCTGGTCTCTTCCACAACAGGAATCTCCTGTGCATCCTCTTCATAAACGATCTCATGAATATCTTCCCGTCTTCCCACAGGCTGTGCCTCCTGCTTTTTCAGGGAAGTGTCCATCATAACACCGCTGACTTTTTTCTCTCTGCGGGGAATGGCGTTTAAGATCTGCTCATTCTCTTTCTCTTCCGCACGGAGTCTGCGCTCTTCCTCACGGATCCGTCGTTCCTCTTCCCGGATACGACGGGCTTCCTCTCTCTGGGAATTACGTTCCTCCTGTTCCTGTCTGCGGATCTGTGCATTTTCCCGTCTGCGCACTGCATCCTCTCTGGACAGTTCCCGGATCCGGTCACCACCGTTTCGCATACTGTTTAAGAAAGAACGCTCCGTTACCAGGATCAGACTGATCACAGAACACAATAAGACCACCAGAACCGTTCCTACCGTCTCCAGATAATGCAGCAACAGATAGCAGATACTTCCTGCCAGAATACCTCCGCCCTTTTTACCGGTACTGCAGTTTGTATATAACAGTTTGATATCATACTGTTCCATAGAGCCGGCAGTCCTGGCGATCAGATCACAGATCACACCGAGCATCAGAAACAATACGACACCTGCAATCATTTTGCGTACAGCGGTAGGGTTCCCCTCATTGGCGAACCAGAAAGCCACAGCCAGAAATATCACAATAGGTGCTATATATGCAGTAAATCCAAAGATACCGAATAAGACCCCGCTGACCGCATTACCGACCGGGCCGATAATACCAAAATTACAACAAAATAATATCACCATTACCACAAACAAAACGATCAGACCGATCTCATGGAACAGTTCACTGTCCTGTGCTGTTCTCTGCGCCTGCCTGCTGCGGCTGTTTGTGGTACTTTTTCTCGTCCTATTGGAAGATGATGTTCTTTTGCCTGATGAAGATGCCATGTCATCATACTCCTAACTTCATTATAGTCATAATTAGAAGTATATCATTTTTCCATGGCCTTGTCATCCCTTTTTCTGTTCCCTTCGATCATCTTCCGAAGCCTGCAGATGGCCCGGTCGATACCTCCCACTTCGTCAATAATACCGTGGTTCACCGCTTCTTCTCCCACCAGAATGCTTCCCACATCCTTCGTTAAGAATCCGGTCTCCATCATGAGTTCTTCCAGTTTTGTCCGGCTGATTTTACAGTGTTTGCATACAAAGCCCGTGATCCGATCCTGGATCAGTTTAAAATATTCAAAGGTCTGGGGCACACCGATCACCATGCCATTCATTCTTACCGGATGTATCACCATGGTTCCAGTGGGTACGATGAAGGAATAGTCACAACTCACCGCAATAGGCACCCCGATGGAATGACTGCCACCCAGCACCAGGGATACGGTGGGTTTGCTTAAAGATGCCAGCATCTCTGCAATAGCCAGTCCCGCCTCCACATCTCCGCCCATGGTATTTAAAAGTACCAGCACACCGCCTATTTCTTCACTGTCTTCGATGGCTGCCAGTTGTGGCAGGATATGCTCATATTTCGTAGTCTTCGAATTACCGGAGAGATTATCATGCCCTTCGATTTCACCGATAATGGTCAGCAGATGGATCTTTTCCCCGGATGCCGCATCCGACAGCGTCAGTTGTCCCGTTTTTTCAATTCTTTCGTCTCTGTGTTCTTCCGCCTCGGTCTTCGGCGCTTCATTCTTGTTCTGATTGTTATCTTTCTGATTCTGCATGGCCTGTTTCCTCCCAGTTTCAATGATTTTATGATTTTGAAAATTTAAATAACAAAAAAAGACGACACAAAGGCATTCCACCTCTCGTATCGTCTTTTAGTATGTCCGTCAATCCAACATTTCATTAGGAAACCAACAGATTTTTAATGATCAAAATCATCGTCATCCGCTACCGGATAATCAAAATCACTGTCATCGTCATTATCCAGCTTATAATCCAGTACCTTAGGCACATGCTTTTTCGGCAGGGGCAGTGGATTTTCGATCAGCTGTATTTTTTCCGTTTCTACAGGCTCTTCCTGGAAATCCGCTGGCTCTTCCTCCGGGAATTCCTCGGTCTCCAGATCCTGTACTTTCAGCCGGGATCTGCGTTTCACCGTTTCCGTACTCTCCCTTTCTTTTTCCTGCATCATGGTCACATAGGGAATCAGGCTTTGTACTCCGGCTCCAATGAGAAGATAACGAAGCCGGACATGCATCCACATTCCCTGAATATCCGGGGTTGTGATCTGAAACGTCATCAGTAACTCCAACACAATCCACAAAAGGATCCAGATACTCTGACGTTCTCTGCGTTTCTGACACCAGAAACCAAATACACCGAGAATTTGCATTGTTACCAATAAAAAGATCAGAATCTTGCCGGCTACCACAGTATCCGCTCCGGTCGTCATAGTACCGTCGTAAATTGCAACCGGCCAGGAAAAAGCAGACGGTTGGAACAGCCGTCCCCATGCAGTGAGAACATTTCCCATAAGTTTCCCGCTGACACAGGCGTCTACTGCGATTGAAACAAAGAATCCGACTGCGCCTCCGAAAGCTGCCAGTAATGCTGCCCACATTCTATGTAAAAATCCCACAGTTTCCTCTTCCGCTGTCTCCAGTGCAAAAACCGAAAGTATCGGAAGATACAGTAATAAACCCGTGATATCCAGATAGGTCAGCACTCCCATTGCCACACCAGCGATAAAAAAACTGAGAATCGGGCGGACGCCCTTCTGTTCACCTTTTCGTCGGAAGGTATTCAGTGCTGCCGCAACCAGACACAGGCCTATCATCCATAACATCTGATAAAGTTCCTCCGGTCCCAATACTACTACCTTCCAGCACAATGGCCAGAGCATTCCAAATCCCAGCGCCGTAACTGCCGCAGCCGGTCCAGTTAATCGGCGGACCGCAAAATAACAAAGAATCCAGCCAAGAATCTGTAAGCCCGCCTGGAATCCGAGTGCCACGGTGATCTTATTGCCGAGGAGCAGCAAAAGCCCGTGCAGTATCTGCAGATACAGATAAACCGCGCCATGTACTACCTGTGGGATCTGCGTCTGTGTTGTCACTCGGACCGTATCAAACCAGACATCCTCCGCCGCTACATCCAGATCCATCAGCTGGATTTCACGAATCCTCAGGACAATCCCCGCCGCTACCAACAGCACTGTGAGGATTCCCTCGACCACAAGTGCAGTCTGCCGATTATCTACGTTTGTTTTTTTCTCTCTGCTCTTTTGCAGTCCTCTTGACAGCAGAAAAGCAACAAGCCCTGTGACAGCAAGCCATACACCTGCTATCACAAGGCCGATCCATTGGGATTCCTCCGGAGCGCTTGGCATAGTGACCATCATCGCTCCGGTTCCCGCCATAATTGCAGAAAGTAACCACAGTATTACACTTATTACATTCTTTTTATAATTCATTATTTCAGTACCTTTTCGATGTTATATCTGGGACGATGTTTTACCTCAATGTAAATCTTGCCGATATACTGGCCCACCAGTCCGATGGCCATCAACTGAATACCGCCCAGAAACCAGATGGACAGGATCAGGGAAGTCCAGCCCGGTACCACGTGTCCGGTACAATAAGAGATCAGCGCATAAATAGCAGCCAGAACGCTTAAGGCCACAATGATCATACCGGCACCCAGGATCATACTGATAGGCTTCACACTGAAGGAAGAAATACCGTTGAATGCCAGTGCAAGCATCTTCTTCAGAGGATACTTGGACTCACCGGCCACTCTTTCCTTACGGTCATAGTATACACAGTCCGTCTGATAACCGATCAAAGGCATCATACCTCTTAAGAACAGATTGGTCTCCTGATACTTGGAGAACTGTTCTACCGCGCGCTTGGACATCAGTCGGAAATCCGCATGATTGTAAACAGTCTTGACCCCCATCATTTCCATGACTTTATAAAATCCCTGCGCCGTGGTACGTTTGAAGAAAGTATCGGTCTTACGCTCCTTACGGACACCGTATACGATATCACAGCCGTTGTGGAACTTATCGATCATTTCCTCGATCACAGCTACATCATCCTGCAGATCTGCATCAATGGAAACCGTCACATCAGACAGATCCATGGCTGTGATTAGTCCGGCAGTCAGTGCGAACTGATGTCCCACATTGCCGGCCAGCTTTACACCGCATACCTGCACCGGATGTGCCTGATGCTCTTCTTCGATCAGCTCCCAGGTACGATCCTTACTGCCATCATTTACAAACAGAATAAAACTGTCTTCCGCGATCTTTCCCTTATGGATCAGATCATCCAGACACCCCTCAGTGCCTCGGAAGCAATCTTTAACACCTCTTCTTCATTATAACAAGGAACTACAATTGCAAGTTTCTCCATGCTGTTACCCCTAACCTTTCAATTTATTCGTCCCAGTTATGATATACTGCCTGAACGTCATCATCATCTTCCAAAGCAGTTCCAGGGTTCTCTGTAAGTTCTTCACTGCAGTCTCATCGGTCAGTGTTACATAATTCTGGGGAATCATGGTAACTTCTGCACTGATCATGGGAATTCCGGCATCTTCCAGAGCCTTGCGTACCTCTTCGAAGTTATCGGGATCAGTCAGGATCTCGAAGCTGTCATCCTCTTCGGAGAAATCTTCCGCTCCGGCATCCAGAGCGGTCATCATCAGATCGTCCGCTTCCATATCACATTCTTCCTTGTCCACGATGATCTGTCCCTTCTTATCGAACATAAAGGATACACATCCGGGAGTACCTACATTACCCTGTCCCTTGGTGAATGCGCTTCTTACGTTGGCAGCGGTACGGTTGGTGTTGTCGGTAAGTGCATCTACGATGATGGCGATACCGTTGGGGCCGTAACCTTCGTAAGTCACATACTTATAGTTTACATTGCCCACATCTCCGGCTGCCTTCTTGATACCGCGCTCGATGGTATCGTTGGGCATGTTGTTGGCTTTTGCCTTGGCAATAACGGTTGCCAGTTTGAAATTGTTGGCGGGATCGGGACCGCCCTCTTTTACAGCGACTGCGATCTCACGGCCGATAATGGTAAAAATCTTACCCTTTGCAGCATCGTTCTTTTCTTTTTTATGCTTAATATTAGCAAATTTGGAATGTCCTGACATTTTTGTTACTCCTTTGAACTTAAAGTTTCTTTCTCTTTGTATGCGTAGTTTTTACGCAATAACGCTCTTTCTATCATAGCATTATTTTCTTTTTTCTTCAAGCACTGATTGTCCGTCTTCTGCATTCTGCGGTGTTTTTTCCTCCGGAAGCTTCCGGACCAACACACTTCCTATCATTTTTTTGACCACGGAAAGGATTTTAAAGTTGTATCCCTTATAGTCCACATCGAACTGCTCGTCCGGTTCCGGGATCCGGTCCAGTCTGGAGATCAGGAAACCGTTCAAAGTCTCGAATTCTTCCTCGTCGAAGGTAATACCCAGAAGCTCTTCCACTTCCTTTAACGGAGTCTTGCCTTCCATGACATATTCGCCCTTGCCACGGTTCTTGATGTATTCCTGATCCTCATCATACTCATCCATGATATTGCCGACGATCTCCTCCAGAATATCCTCCATGGCGATCAGTCCGTCGGTCTGTCCGTATTCGTCTACCACAATGGCCATCTGCAGCTTCTGGGACTGCATTTCCTTGAACAGTTCATCAATATTTTTCGTCTGCGGCACAAAATAAGGCTCTCTGAGCAGCCCGTCCAGTTTTGCGATAGGCAGGTCCAGCTTGTCATCACTGATATGGAACCGCATGGCATCCTTCAGATGCAGGATACCGATGATATGATCAATATTCTCCTCATACACAGGGTAACGGCTGTTCTTGCCTCCCAGCATGGAAGCAATGGCATCTTTCAGTTTCGTCTCACCATCAATGGCCACGATACTTCCACGATGTGTCATGATATCCTGGGCTTCCTTGTCTCCGTATTCGAAAATGTTGGAGATCATCTCCGCCTCACTGGCCTGAATGACACCCTGCTCATGACCTTCCTGCACCATATTGATGATCTCTTCCTCGGTCACATCATTTTCATCCGTATTGTTGCGGACACCGAAGAGGAACAGGATTCCCTTGGCTGTCAGATTCACCAGCCCCGTCAGGGGTGCCAGCAGTCTGGTGATAATATAAATCGGGTCAATACAGGCATACGCCCACTTCTCCGGCTGTCTGGATGCCATTTTCCGGGGAATCAGCACACCGAAAGTCAACAGGATATAGATCATGGCAATAAAAGACAATACCGTGGCAATCCCTGAAAGCACTCCCGTAGGCACATTCTCCAGAGACATGCCTCCCACATTGATCACATGAAGTCCCTTGTCAATGGTCTGCAGCCAGATATTCAGATAAAAAGCTCCCATTAAAATATTGATCAGCGTAATAACCAGCTGTACCGTATTGATATAGATCCCCGGACGGCTGATCATTTCACTCAGCCGCATGGACCGGCGATCCTTTTCTTCCTCTGCTTTATGTAGGATCTCCTTTTCATTCAGATTGTCGATGGCGGCATCAAATCCATAGAAAAACATATCCACCAAAGCAGCAACAGCAGGAAAAGAGAAAAATGGCCACAGGCCCACTCATGTCCATATTTTATTTCATCCTTTCGTATTTTATCCTATTTTCGGATACACTATGCATCGGGCTATGTATCCAGCTCCAGGCTGACTTTCAGTGCCCGGTTCACTCTCCGCATAATGTCTCCGTCCAGATGGCATACCTTATCTTTCAGCCTCTTTTTATCGATGGTGCGCAGCTGTTCCAGCAGCACTACGGAATCTTTATCCATATCGTAGCGGCGGGCATTCAGTTCAATATGCGTAGGCAGCTTCGCCTTGTTCATCTTTGAGGTGATTGCAGCGCAGATCACGGTGGGACTGTGTTTGTTCCCCACATCGTTCTGGATGATCAGCACCGGCCGGATGCCGCCCTGCTCCGAGCCGATGACCGGTCTCAAATCTGCGTAATAGATATCTCCTCTTCTCATTTCTACTCCTTCATCAGCGATTTAACATAAGTATTGCCGATTCTTCCGGAGTTATACGAACACTTTAGATCCGTCAGAAATTTTCAAAATAATCTTTTACTTCTGTGATCTCACCATTTCGACGGTAGACTCTGGGAATTCGTTTTCCCAGTGTGCAGACAAACTCATAATTGAATCTACCGGAAAGTTCTCCCAGTTCTTCCGCCGTGATCCGCTCCTGACCATCCGCGCCAAGGAGCGTCACCTTATCGCCCTCCATGGCTCCGGGAATTCCGGAAATATCCACCATGAACTGGTCCATGCAGACCCTTCCGAGGATGGGGGCCTTTTTCCCGTGGATCAGCACGTAGCCTTTTCCCGACAGGCTTCTGGGATACCCGTCTCCATATCCTACAGGGATGGTGGCTACTCTGGTATCTTTTGTTGCGGTAAACAATCCACCGTAGCTGACACTCTGCCCCGCATGGATCGTCTTGCAGTAAATGATATGACTGTAGAGAGACATTGCAGCCCGCAGAGGTACAATATCCTTACTTACTTCTTCGGAAGGATATAAACCGTAGGTCGTGATTCCCGCCCGTACCATATCCATGTTGGCCTGGGGCATTTCCAGAATTGCCGCACTGTTGGAACAATGCTTTACCGGAATCTCCAGTCCCAGTTCCGACTGTATTCTATCAATAAAATTCTGAAACAGTTCCAGCTGATGGTTGGCAGAAGTCTTATCCGCTTCATCCGATTTTGCAAAGTGGGTAAAGATACCTTCCACTTCCAGTCCGGGATGTTCCATGACAAATTTTACAAAATCCAGCCCTTCGTCATCCGGAGTGATACCGATCCTTCCCATGCCGGTATCCACTTTGATATGCACTTTGGCTTTCTTACCGGCCTTTGCTGCGGCCTCTGCCAGTTCTTCCACGGTATCCCTGCGATACACTGCCGGGCGGATCTCTTCCCGGATCATTTTCTCATAACAATAAGGAAAAGTATATCCCAGGATCAGGATCGGTTTCTTCACACCGGCTTCCCTGAGGACATGTGCCTCCTCGTAGGTAGCTGCCGCATAGCCGAACATAAAATCCACATCCTCCAGCATTCTGGCAATGGGAACACCGCCGTGTCCGTAACCGTCCGTCTTTATGACCGCCAGTATCTTCGTCTCCGGGGCAATATTTTCCTTCATATGGATCATATTCTCCCAAATGGCATCCAGATCTATTTCCGCCCATACTCGTTGGTAGGAATTCATCTTTTCCTGTAGTTTGCTTATCATTTCTTCACACTTTCTTTCTCATCATAGTCTTTCATCAGGCAATCCGCAATATCTCCCGCCATTACCCCATACTCCGTATGGAGCTTTGCCGCCAGCTCACCGGCTCTGCCATGGAGATACACACCGTTAACAGCTGCATCAATTGCATTCATACCCTGAGCTAAAAGTCCCAGGATCACACCCGTCAGGACATCTCCGCTGCCCGCAGTGGCCATACCGCTGTTGCCTGTAGTATTCAGATAAAATTCTCCCTGTTCTTTACATACAATCGTTCTTGCATCCTTGGCAACCGCCACACCGTGAAACCGTTCTGCCAGTTCTCTGCCACACTCCGGAAGCTCCTTCTTGCATTCCGGGATGGTCTTCGCAAGCAGTCTGGACAATTCTCCCACATGTGGAGTCAGAATGATAATTCTGCCTTCTGCCCCCTGGGTACGCAGCTTCTCTGCCAATTCCTTACCGTTTTCTTCCGCCAGAAGATTCAGTGCATCCGCATCCATCACTAATGGTTTTCTGCTCTTTTCCACTACTTTTTTCAGGCATTCCAGTGCCTGTTCCTCTCTGCCGATGCCGGGACCGACAGCAATAACATCCGCCCATTCCATGCTCTCGGACAGCTGTCTGCAGGATCCGTACAAAGCCTCCGGAATTCCCTGCTGTAAGATCTGCCGGTTCTCCTCTGCGGTGATTACTTTTACCATACCGGCTCCGGTACGATACGCCGCTCTTGCCGCCAGGATTGCTGCTCCGGCCATGCCGTTGCTCCCAGCCACCAGCAAAGCTTTGCCGAAGGTTCCCTTATTCCCGGAGGATGTTCTGTCCGGCAGATGCTGTTCACAGCTGTCATAAGTATACATCTCCGGGCTCTGTCCCAGAAAGCTCTCCGGTCCGATCCCCACATTTGCAATGTGTACCTGCCCGGCATAATCGGTTCCCGGATACATTACAAGGCCTCTCTTGCAGAAACCAAAAGTAATCGTTGCATCTGCCAGGAAAGCACAACCAAGCACCCGTCCGGTGTCCGAGCAGATCCCACTGGGAACATCCAGTGCCAGCTTAAATCCTTCCGCCACATTCATCTCTTCTACGGCTTCCGCATAGATGCCTTCCACCGGGCGGCTCAATCCTACACCGAACAAGGCATCTACAATCACATTATATTCATCTGCCTGCGTATTACTGTCTGTCTTCACCGGAAAATGTTGCAGGGTCTGCCACTGGCTCTTCCATTGCTCTGTGGCTTTCTCCGGATCTCCCACAAGTCGTACCGCTACCGTATAACCGTCCGCCGCAAGAAGTCTCGCCAAAGCCAGACCGTCTCCTCCGTTATTTCCCATACCAGCAAAAATGAGCACTTTTGTCCGTTCCTTCACGGCATCAAAGCGCTCTTTCAGAAAATCCTCCGCAGCCAGAGCCGCTCTTTCCATCAGAACCGGCCCCGGGATGCCGAGGTACTCTATGGTATTTTTATCGTATTGCTTCATTTCCTGTGCAGTTACCAGATATCTCATACTATTTTTGCTCCGGATTATATTTCATGTCAAACAGATTGACCACTTCTGCACCAAAAATATCATGCATGTAGTTGTAGATCTCCTGATTCTGCTGTTCCATCTGCTGTTTTTCGATCAGACGTTTTTTCAGTTCGATACGGATCGCACCCACCCACTCCGCAGTCTCTTTGATCTGTTTGTCATTATCCTTCATAATATCATAGCAGCAGTCCATAGTAAACATCATAAGCTGAAGATTTATTCTTTCGATCTCTCTGGGGATATCTTTTAACTCATCTTCGTATGCTTCCAGCTTCTCATTGCATTCCCCGATCAGGCGCTTATGATCCTCGATCTGTTTGTTCAGCTTACTGTTTTCGCCCTGCTGTTCCGCCTCATCCACCATAGGAACGATCTCTTTCATCAGCTTCTTTTTCAGATTCCGGATATCCTTCGACTCGGTATTGAGCTTACCTTGTCGTTTCAACAGCTGATTCAGGGCATCTTCCGTTTCTTTTAGCGGAACGGAACCGGTCTTATTCAACAACCGATACCATTTATTATCCAGGGTGAGTACGGGCAGATGCTTTCCCGTCAATGCACTTTTGAAAGCAGCCTGTCGGTCCTGTGCATTTTCTTCTGCGTTACCGTTGCCCATAATATCACTCCTTTGATGCCTTACTTCATGTTGTATTATTTCTCGGTGCGCTGAAATTCATAAAAGCGGCTGCTTCGCATCCGTCATCGCCTTGCGACTTTTCCTTTTATTCATTTTCAGACACTCCGCCTATGAAATAAGCAATCATACGCTTGCTTATTTCATGTCTGAACTGTAACGGTTAATATTATAGGATAGCTTCATTAAGCTGTCGGACAGATGCACGTTCTCCACCTGAATTCCCTCGGGAACATTCAGATCCACATGAGCGAAATTCCAGATAGCACGGATCCCGTTAGCCACCAGCTTATCTGCCACTTCCACAGCACTGGTCTTTGGAATCGTCAGCACAGCGATATCGATGTCATTCTCCCGGATAAAGGATTCCAGCTGATCCATGGGCATGACCTTCACACCGCGGACATCCTTACCCACCAGTTCCGGGTTCGCATCGAACATTCCCTTGAAGATAAATCCACGACGTTCGAAGTTCATATAATTGCCCAGCGCTCTTCCCAGATTGCCTGCTCCAATGATGACGAAATTATGCTGCTTATCCAGTCCTAAGATCTTACCGATCTCACGATACAGAGATTCTACATTATATCCATAGCCCTGCTGGCCGAAACCGCCGAAATTATTAAAATCCTGACGTATCTGGGATGCGGTCACCTTCATCAGTCCGGAAAGTTCCTGCGAAGAGATACGTTCCACACCTTCATCCTTCAATTCCCCCAAATATCGAAAGTATCTGGGCAGTCTGCCAATCACAGCCTGTGAAATTTCTTTTACTTCCAATACTTTCACCTCCGTTTTTTTTAGTATACACCATGTGTTAAAAACTTGTCAATGAATTGACAGGTTTTCTTCTTTTCGTTACAATGAAATTTAAAAAGCCCGGTCTCCGTGGGTTGGAAATAAAGGATACTTACTACCATGATATTATCTTGTCAGAATATTTCAAAAGCATTTGTAGAAAATCAGGTATTGAAAAATGTCTCTTTTCATATAGAGGATCATGAAAAAGCTGCCATCGTGGGCATCAACGGTGCCGGGAAAACGACACTGCTCCGCATCATCGTAGGGGAAATGACTCCCGATGACGGGCAGGTGGTTCTGGCGAGGGACAAGACCCTGGGATACCTTGCACAGAACAGCACTGTGGACACCTCTCACACCATTTACGAGGAACTGTTATCTGTCAAGGCGGATCTGCTGCGCCTGGAGGAAAAGATCCGGGAATGCGAAAACAATATGAAGCATGCCGAAGGAGATGCGCTGGAAGACCTTATGAAGCAGTACACCTCTCTCACCCATGCTTTCGAGACCGGCGGCGGCTATCTCTACCGCAGTGAGCTGGTCGGTGTGTTAAAGGGACTGGGATTTACCGAAGATGAATTCTCCAAGCCGGTTGCCACACTCTCCGGCGGTCAGAAGACCCGTGTGGCGTTAGGACGGCTTCTGTTACAGAACCCTGATCTCATCATCCTGGACGAGCCGACGAACCACTTAGATATGAATTCCATCGCCTGGTTAGAGACTTATCTATTGAATTACAAGGGAGCCGTTCTCATCGTCTCCCACGACCGGTATTTCCTGGACCGGATCGCCGGGAAAGTCATCGAGATCGACCAGTCTAAGGCTACGACCTTTATGGGCAATTACTCCGATTATGCCGTAAAAAAGGAACAGCTGCGCGTTGCTACCTGGAATGCCTATATGAACCAGCAGCGTGAGATCAAGCATCAAGAAGAAGTAATCGAAAAATTAAAGTCCTTCAACCGGGAAAAATCCATCAAGCGGGCGGAAAGCCGGGAGAAAATGCTGGACAAGATCGAGGTCATCGAAAAACCCTCCGAGGTCCGCACGGATATGAAGCTGTCTCTGACGCCCCGGATCTTAAGCGGCAATGATGTGCTGACTGTGGAGCATCTGTCCAAAAGCTTTGACTCCCATAAGCTTTTTACCGATGTCAATTTCGAAATCAAGCGCGGCGAACACGTGGCAATCATCGGTGATAATGGCAGCGGCAAGACCACTTTACTTAAGATCTTAAATGGTCTCGTTCCTGCAGATCAGGGTACCTTCCGATTAGGTTCCAATGTGGAGATCGGCTATTACGATCAGGAGCATCATGTCCTGCACAGTGAAAAGACATTGTTTGAAGAGATCTCCGACGATTATCCCTACCTGAACAATACCCAGATCCGCAATGTGCTGGCGGCTTTCCTCTTCACCGGGGAGGATGTTTTCAAGCGTATCAGTGATCTGAGTGGCGGCGAGCGCGGACGCGTGTCTCTCGCCAAGCTGGTACTCTCCAACGCAAACTTCCTCATCCTGGATGAGCCGACGAACCACTTAGATATCATGTCAAAGGAGATTCTGGAGGATGCCCTGAACGGTTACGAAGGAACGATATTGTATGTCTCCCATGACCGTTACTTCATCAACCGTACCGCCCACAGGATCCTGGATCTGACAGAGGGACAATTCGTAAATTATGTTGGAAATTATGACTATTATCTCGAAAAGCACGACACCGTGATGGCTGCAATAGAAGCCAGTGTTCCACAGAGTGCTGACGCAGATAACACAGTTGCCGCTAAGGTTGCAGAATCCGAAGTCAAATTGGACTGGAAAGCCCAGAAGGAAGAACAGGCGAGACTCCGCAAGAAAGAAAACGACCTGAAAAAATGCGAAGAACAGATTGCCAGACTGGAAGCCCGTGTCTCCGAGATTGACACCGAAATGTCCGATCCCGCCATCGGCACCCAGGTGGCAAAGCTTCAGGAGCTGTCCAAAGAGCAGGCAGCCTGCCAGGAACAATTGGAAAAATTATATGAACAGTGGGAAGAACTGGCAGAGTAAATTGAGAGTTAGTAAAGAAATGCTATCAAATCCCCGTAGCCCTTGGCAGGGTATAAGAAACGCGGCACGCTCGTACTTTAGTACGATGCGCTCCTGTCGCAGAGCGTAGCGGTACATAAGCGGTCACAATACGACCGCAATGCGTCCCTTGGGACGCTATGGTACCGACGTCTGCTTACGGCACTGCTTATTCTTATACCCAGCCGGGGCTACTGGTTTTTGAAAGCTTTCCAAAACGCAGAACTCCCGGAGTATGCGGTGCCATGTCGAAGATGTTTGTCGGAGGATGTTGATATTTTCTAGAAAAGTGCTGAAAGACAGGGGGAAAGCGGACACGATGTCCGCGTCAGCCGATTGTCGACATGGATGTCGACTGTAGGCGGCCCCGTCATGACGAGAACCACTCATCACTTTTCGTAGAAAATTCACATCTGGAGACCTTACATCGAGACATGTGTATCGCATGCTCCGGGAGTTCGTGGATTTTGCCAATGTATTTCACTAACTCTCAATTTACAGCAGGCTGTCCAGTGTCTCTCTGATCGCCTTGATGAAGTCCAGGCTGTTGAGGATCACGGGATGCTCACAGGTGGAGATCAGGGACAGGCTCTTGGTCATCTTGCCATCTTCGATGGTCTTGATGCATGCCTGCTCCAGCTTGTCTGCGAAGTTGCACAGCTCGGGGATCTGATCCAGTTCACCGCGCTTTCTGAGAGCTCCGGTCCATGCGTAGATGGTAGCGATGGAGTTGGTGGAGGTCTCTTCGCCCTTTAAGTGCTTGTAGTAATGACGCTGTACAGTTCCGTGAGCAGCCTCATACTCATAGACACCGCTGGGAGATACCAGTACGGAAGTCATCATGGACAGATCGCCGTAAGCGGTAGCTACCATATCGGACATTACATCACCATCATAGTTCTTGCAGGCCCAGATGAATCCGCCCTCAGAACGGATGACACGGGCTACGGCATCATCGATCAGGGTATAGAAATATGTAATGCCCAGTTCCTCGAATTTTGCCTTGTACTCGTTATCATAGATCTCCTGGAAAATATCCTTGAAGGTATGATCGTATTTTTTGGAAATGGTGTCCTTGGTGGAGAACCACAGATCCTGCTTCGTATCTACGGCATAGCTGAAGCATGCTCTTGCAAAGCTCTCGATAGACTTATTCGTATTGTGGATACCCTGAATGATACCTGCTCCATCAAAATTATGGATCAGTTCACGGGTCTCAGTGCCGTCTGCTGCAGTAAATACCAGTTCTGCCTTACCGGGGCCGGGTACCTTGATCTCAGTATTTTTATACACATCGCCGTAAGCATGACGGGCAATGGTAATGGGCTTGGTCCAGTTCTTGACATAAGGAACGATACCCTTTACCAGAATCGGTGCACGGAATACAGTACCGTCTAAGATCGCACGGATGGTTCCGTTGGGACTCTTCCACATTTCCTTCAGATTATACTCTGTCATTCTGGCAGCGTTGGGGGTAATGGTCGCACATTTTACAGCAACGCCGTACTTCAATGTGGCATTGGCAGAATCCACGGTTACCTGATCATCGGTCTCATTACGATGCTCCAGTCCAAGATCATAGTACTCTGTCTTCAGATCGATGTAAGGCAGTAACAGTTCATCCTTGATCATCTGCCAGAGGATTCTGGTCATTTCGTCTCCGTCCATCTCTACGAGAGGGGTTGTCATTTTGATCTTTTCCATAATGATTTCCTTTCCGGTATTTATTCTTTTACTTTGCAATAGCTATCCAGAACCACATTGGCAAAATCGCTTCTGCAAGGCTTCACCGAATAACATGCCTGCATGTTATTTGCTCATGTGGTTACTTCGCCCATTGGCTCTGAATAATTACATTCTACAGTAAGTTTCACAGACAGGCAACCTATTCCTGCGGCTTATCCTGCTGTGCATAGGCCTCGTTCAGACCGTTTTTCACCATGTTGTCATAGGCGTTGATCATGTGCTGGTGTGCCAGCTGCTCTGCCAGATCGGCATTGCCTGCCTTGATGGCCTCCATGATCTGCTCATGCTCTTCATTGGATTTGGGGCCGCGGTTGGCACTGGCCAATGTTTTCTTGCGGACACGCAGGACATACTGATGGAAGTCCTTCAGCTGATGCTCCAGCATCTTGCTGTCACATGCCTCATACAGAATATCATGGAAACGATTATCTAACTCCGCCAGCTGCTCCAGATGCCCCTTCTGGGCATGGAACTTGGACAGATAGACATTCTCTTCCATCTCTTCCATCTGCTCCTTGGTGATATGTTCCGTAGCCCAACGGGCACACAGACCTTCCAGCAGGGAACGAATCATGTAAATATCCTTCACATCCTTCTGAGTAATACCGGTGACATAGGCTCCCTTGTTGGGGATGATCTGAATCAGTCCCTCCAGCTCCAGCTGACGGAACGCCTCTCTGACTGGGGTTCTGCTGACTCCCATCTCCTCGCCGATAGCCACTTCCTTCAATTCTTCATGTTCCTGATATTTTCCGCTTAAGATGTCTTCTCTCAGCTTATGAAATACCCGTCCCCGCAGGGAGAACTTATCCGTTACTTCCTGCTTTACATCATACTTACTCACTATAATCCTCATTTCCGGGCAGCAAAAAATGCCGCCATATTTTCTTACTCACCGATCTTCAGGTTCTTCTCCAGGCAGATACGGTTGACGCAGGCCACAATCTCTTCATCCGTAAGCACGGTGACACGTCCACCGGCGTACTCCTCGTCTACCCACTTTTTAATCTCCGCTACCAGTTCGGAAGTCTTCTGTACCTGCTTGTCTCCCTTTAACTTATAATAGGTGTTCAGCCAGTGTGCGATACCTGCCAGACCGGAGGTGTTGGAAATAGCGCACAATACCGGACGATTCAGGAATTTCTCGGTATCGAAAATGTTGTAGATCTCTTCGTTCTTAAGCAAACCGTCCGCATGGATACCGGCTCTGGTCACGTTGAAATTTTTGCCGACAAACGGGGTTCTGGGCGGGATCTGATAGCCGATCTCCTTCTCATAGTACTCTGCCAGCTCCGTGATGACACGGGTATTCATACCGTTCAGATCACCCTTCAACTGTGCATATTCGAATACCATTGCCTCCAGCGGTGTATTACCGGTACGCTCACCGATACCAAACAGTGAGGTATTTACACCGGAACAGCCGTACAACCATGCTGTGGTGGAATTGGACACCGCCTTGTAAAAGTCATTGTGACCATGCCATTCGATCAGCTCATGCGGCACACCTGCATGGGTATGGATTGCGTAAATGATACCCTGTACACTACGGGGAATAACGGCACCGGGATAGTTGACACCGTATCCCATGGTATCGCAGGCCCGGACCTTGATGGGGATCTGATACTCCTTCATCAGTTTCATCAGTTCCAGGCAGAACGGAACCACATAACCGTAGATATCTGCTCTGGTGATATCCTCCAGATGACATCTGGGGCTGATACCCTCCTCCAGGCAGTCACGGATAACGCTTAAATAGTGATCCATGGCCTGTCTTCTGGTCATTTTTAATTTCAGGAAAATATGATAATCGGAACAGCTGACCAGAATGCCAGTCTCCTTCATTCCGATCTCTTTTACCAGCTTAAAGTCCTCCTTGCTGGCACGGATCCAGCTGGTAACTTCGGGGAACTTGTATCCCCTCTCCATACATTTATAAACAGCGTCTCTGTCCTTCTTGCTGTACAGGAAAAATTCACTGGCACGGATCATTCCGTTGGGGCCACCCAGTTCATGCAGATAGTCATAGATCTTTACGATCTGCTCTGTGGTATAAGGTGCTCTGGACTGCTGTCCGTCTCTGAAGGTAGTATCTGTGATCCAGATATCCTTTGGCATGTTATGAGGCACGATACGATCATTAAAAGGTATTTTTGGGATTTCGGAATAAGGGAACATGTTACGGAACACGTTCGGCTTCTCCACATCATCCAGTATGTACATATGCTCTTCAATCTCCAAAAGGTTGTTCTTCGGATTCATGGAGACCGGACGATTCTGAAATGCATCACTTTCTCTCATTGGTATACCTCTCTTCCCTGACATTCGATATCTGCAAGATTTTATAATTTTTACTCTGCGCAGTAAAAATACATTTTGCAGTTCTCGTATCATTGTATACAATCATACCATTTGTGTCAATATCTTTGGTATTTATTTTATTGACTTATTTTAATCATATTTTTTATTTTTCCCAGTGATTTTATCCTTTTACTTGTTTTCTAATAATCTCCGTACATTAAGCATGCCGAAGCCCTGCTTGTTCCACGGCTCTCCCAGATCGGTAGCTGTAAGGGACAGCAGACGAACAAATTCTTCATTGGTAATTCCCGGATATTTTTCCATAGCAAGGGCTGCCGCCCCGGATACAATGGGTGTTGCCATGGATGTGCCGCTTTTTGCTACATAGGGTCTGTAGATTCTGCCGTTCCGGTTCTGCCAGAAAGCATTACAGGACAGAATCCTTGTCCCCGGAGCCACAATATCCGGTTTACGGGTCACATCATATCTTCTGCCCCTGCCGGAGTACGTCTCACACCTTCCGGGATCATTTTTACAATATCTTCCGTCATGACAACCCACCGTCAGAACCTTTCTGCTACTGGCCATCTCCGAAATACTACCGTCCTCCGGACCGGTATTACCTGCAGCGCAGACCACGAGAATATTATGATCCCACAACAATTCCAGAGATTTTCGCAACATCTGCTCCTTGTAACGTTCCTTCAGGTCTCCGATCCCCACAGAGATATTCAGAACACGGATTCCATACCTGTTTTTCACCCGCAGTACCCATTCCAGAGCTTCCTGCATGGAATCACAGGAGCCCTCCCCCCTGTCTGTCCAGCACTTTTCCCACCACAAGCTTTGCCTCCGGTGCCATTCCGCGAAATCTTCCTCCGGACAGTTCTCCGCTTCCGCATACAATCCCGCAGACATGTGTCCCGTGTCCATTATCGTCATACGGAAAGGAACGGCCTTCTACAAAGTCGGAAAAAGCAAGCAGCCGTCCTACCAGATCCGGATGATAAGCAATTCCGGTATCCAGCACAGCAACAGTCACAGATTTCACACGTCCTGCCCCACTATGCAATTGTTCCGGCACCTGTACCTGTTCCCTTACCCGCTGCATCTTGTTCCTTCCCCGTAAAATAAGACAAAACCGGCATAAGACTTATTCTATCTTATGCCGGTTTCTTATCCTGGTGTCGGTAAAATCTGACCCTTATTCATTTATAATTTCGATTCCCTCCGGGAATGCGCTGTCACCGATATTGGTGACACTTGCAGGCAGATGCACCTTTTTCAGTTCCGTATGGCTGCGGAACACTTCATCAGCGATCACACGAACACCATCCGGTATGGTCACTTCGGGAAGGTCCCCCTTGTAAGCCACCAGAATGTCCCCGCTGATCAGGTAATCATCCATGCTGTTTTCTTCAAAATCATCCATCCATCCGGTATGCGTAAATGCCTTGGCTTCCACCCGGGTCACCGTATCCGGCAATATCACACTATTCAGATCATCACAGTGATAAAATGCTGCATAATCAATAGTGGTCACACCTTCCGGTAAAGTAATCGACTGTACAGAACTTCTGGAAAAAGCAAAACGTCCGATTTCGGTCGTTCCCTCCGGTATGCTCACTGCTCCTACCGACTGGTTCCTGTAATATTTCCATTCCGGAATTTTTCCGTCTTCTGTTTCCGCTGTGATATTCTGCGGTTCACCGTCAGTCTCCTGTCCTGCTACCGGTTCCGTATAGCCCTGTTGCACAGTTTCTTCCTCAGGCAGCATCATAACCATCGCATGATTTCCTACGACAAAGGTACTGCCGATCACATTTCCGGGCACCGGTGTCGGTGCAGGGGTCGGCGTTTCAGTGGGGGCAGGCTCTGTTGTTGCCTGTGAATCCGAAGTTCCGTCTGCCGCCGGTGTCGCCGTCGGCGCTGCCGTTACCAGAGGACTCTGACTTTTCTGCTCTGCCAGCTTCTGTGCAAACTTTTCAGCCACGCTGCCTTCGTCCGCATGAATCGTTACGTTATCACAATTTAAGAATGCATCGTCTGCGATGCTTGTCACCGTGTCCGGAATATAAATATCCGTAAGGTTCGTACATCCGGCAAATGCCTGTGCATCAATACTCTGTACATTCTCAGGGATCGTGATCTGTTTCAGTCCGGTGCATCCTGAAAAAGCATATTCATCCACTGAGGTAAGACCTTTGCCAAGTACAACCTCTTCCAGATGATTACAGCCCCAGAACACATAGGCATCCAGTCGTTTCACAGATTTGGGAACCACAACAAACTGTACCTTCTGATTGTTCTCAAAGGCACTCTCACCCACGACTTCCACTGTATCGGGAATCGTGACACGTTCATCGCTTCCTCTGTATTTTGTCAGTGTACTGCCTTCAATCTGAAAATCGGAGGCAGACGCTGCCGCATCTGCCTCCGACACAGGAAGATGTGTCAGGATCAATGCGGTAGCTATCAATACCAATGCAACTACCCACTTTTTATGATTCATAAACCTTCCCATCCTTTATTTTCACTAGGCTCTTGCCTTGCGCAGAGTCTTCTTATCCTTCTTCATGAAGAATACTATGGACAGACATGCTAGCCCCAGAGACAGGAACCACTTCGGATGAATGGCATCTCCGGTCTTAGGAGTGCTGTCTGCGATTGTTCCGGCTGTCAGGTTGTTCGTATCCACATAGATCACATACGGTGAGAAATGCTCCGCCGTAAAGGTAATGCAGGACACTCCGGAAATCGTGGAGAACTTCGGTGTCAGCTTGTCTAACTTACTGTTCACCACTCCTGCTACCTTGTTGTTACCTGCATAGGTGATCAGAGAATCCGGGATCGGCAGGGTAATGCTGATGGACAAACCTGTAGTATCCGTGATCTTGGTATTACCAGTAGAATCATAGAGACTGATGTCCATCGGGAAATACTTGATGGCACTGATATCGTTGCCATACTCTGCCATCAACGCCTTTACTACTTCCTCTGAAGCAGATGCGCTCTCAGTGATCTTGATCACAAAGTTATCGGAAGATCCGTTTACCGTTGCAGATACCACACCGGTATTGGACAGACCGTTCTTGTCAATAACAACAGTGGTTCTGCCGCCGGAAACATTACCTGTGGTAGTACTGTTCGGCCTTCTGTTGGAATTGGAATTCGTAGAATTACCACTTCCGGTAGAAGTACTGGTATTAGAACCGTTTGACTTTGTATAGTTTGCCGTAACCGTTACATTTCCCGCAGGCATGGTGATTACCGTTGCCGATAATACCTTACTTGCTATAGTGGTATTGGATGGATCGATCGTCCAGTTGCTGAACTGCATGCCCTTGGCCGGATCATTTGCAATGATGATCGGCTGGGAACCGGCAGCATAACTTCCGGAACCGGAACCGTTCTTAACTGTCAATGTGTACAGTTTTGTTGTGGTGTTAGTCCCGGGAGCCGGTGTTGCTGTCGTTCCCGGTGCCGGTGTTGCTGTGGCGTTCGGATCGTCCTGGCTTCCGGTAATAGCATACTGGGCATAAGTATCCGTATCCTTGGTGATTCCGGTAATGGCAGGTCTCCATCCTGTAAAGGTATAACCGCTTCTGGTAGGGCTCTGTGGTGCAATGGCATCTTCGCCGGACGCTACCTTCTGCACGTACAGCACCGTATCATCGTAATCAATGAAACGTACCGTGAATTTGGAGTCTTCGGAATCATTCTTCTCATACTGGGCATAAATCGTGGTATTCGCCTGAATGTTGGTAACCGCAGGCCTCCATCCGATAAAGGTATATCCTTCTCTCTTAGGATCAATAGGAGGTTCTGCATCCTTTCCGGGAGCTACCAGCATAGTCTTCAGTACGCTGTCATCCCAGTCAAGGAAAGTTACCGTATATTTGGAAGCATCCGGATCATCTGCTTCGTACTGGGCAGTTACCTGCAGATCGGCCTGTACCCCATGATAATCCGGAACCCATCCGGTAAGGGTATATCCCTCTCTGCCTTTAACTTCAGGGGGAACTGCATCTCCCCCTGCTGCTACCGTCTGTGTATCCAGAAGCGTAGAATCCCAATCCCAGAAAGTTACGGTATAGAACAGTTCCAGCGGCTTTGAGGTCGTCATAATACCGTTCTTTGTTGCATAGATATATGCATTACTGCCATCTACGCAGTAGAACTGCAGTGCACTCTTATCGGTGGTTCCACCGAAGGCATCATTATCCAGATAGCTGACACTTTCCGGCACTTCCATGTAGGCAATACTACTGTTCGTAAAGGAATCCTTACTAATGGACTTACAGGTATCCGGCAGATAAACTGCGAACAGCTTCGGAGTATCCATAAAAGCACCTTCCGGAATATCTGTCACAAAGGAGGTACGCAGATCCACGGAACTTACCTTGGTGCCCGCAAATGCTTCCTCAGCAATTCCGGTGACTCCCTCTACTTCCGTAGGAGCTACCACTCCGCTGGCTCTTCCTTCCAGAAATTCAATGATATCTTTCTTCTTTCCGTTTTCCAGACTGTAGATAATAGAATTATCACAGGTGAAATAAGGACTTCCCTGGAAATCCACCGTTGTCAGTTTCTCACAGCCGGTGAAAGGACGTTTTCCCATTGTTGTTGTGGTGGCAGGTACTGCCACACCGGTCAGATTTGTACATCCCTTAAAAGCATAATCATCAATCTTCGTAGTTCTGTCTTTCAGATAGACACCACTCAGATTCGTACAATCCTTGAAAGTCTCCTTGCCAATCTCCAACAGTCCGTAAGCGGTCAATGTCTTGGTCGTATTGGACGGCAGAGCTTCCGAAGGTTCTGTGGCAGTAAACAGATTTTCTTTAATGGTTTCAATACCGTAAGGTAATTCGATCTGCAGTGCCGCATTGATGATCTCACGTTCATAATCCGTCATAGGTTCTGAATTCGTACCAAGATATTTATCTACCGCAGTCTTAGCCGCCTCCTGGTATTCCAGTGTCATATAAGCATAATTGCCTGTGGTATATTTCGAACCGGACTGAATTTCTTTAAACGTAGGATAATCTGCCAATTCATTTTTGTCCGTATCCGGGTTATACTTTACTTCCAGATTCTTCGGCCAGCCACTGTAATAGGTAATATAGGTTCTTTCCTGGTTTCCTCTGTTAATATAGCTGTTCGGATCCATTGCATAATTGAACGGTGCCGAATCATCCGAGATAGGGCCTGTAAAATACAATTGCTGTACATCAGTTGCGTCCTTGTTACCGCAATCTGCCTTATGATATTCCACCTCCTGGGTCTTGAATGCATCTGTACCGATACTGGTAATATTGACAGGCTCCTTGAAAATGACATCTTTCAAATTATGGCAGCCTTTAAACGCACTGTCTTCAATCGTAGTAATAGAGGAGGGAATCGTAATTCTCCTCAGATAACAGTTATTACGGAAAATACCGGAGCCGATCACTGTGATCTGGTAAGGTCCGACGGTATCCGGCATGGTAACAGTTTCCAGACCGCTGTCAAATTCACAGTATACTAGCTGATTAGAGGAATTCACTCTGTAAACAGCCTTTTTGCCACTTGTTTCCTGAACTGTCAGTTCATACAGATTCTGCTGGTTCCGTCGGAATTCAGATAACTGAATGCCATATAATTATTCGTCGCACAGGTATGGAACTGGGAGCTGTCAACACTTTCCAGATAAAACTCTGCCGGTACATCCGCTTTGAAGGAATCAAAGGTATATGAAGTATCTACTGCTCCCCCCCGTGATCTTCAAAGACGGGTTTGCTGCAGTTACATATTTCAGATTCTCGCATCCCCGGAACTCGGATACATCAATAGATCCGGATACCGGGCCGTTGGCATTGCTGAAAGTTCTGGGGAATGTCACAGATCTTAAATTTGCACATCCTTTAAATACATTTTTCCCAAAATTGTTTAATGCTGTTGCATTATTTGTGGAAGCCATTTCCTCTTCCACAGAGAAACCGTTATTTTCTTCTGCGTTGGACATATTAATGCCTATCATGGAATAACAGTCTTCAAATACATTATTGCCAATTGTTGTTACATTAATAGGAACCGTAAATTTTTCCATGGACTGGCAGTTGGCAAATGCGTAATCCGAAATCGTTGTCAGATTGCTGATCCTATCCAGATTTACACTGGTCATAGTAAGGCAGTTGGCAAACGCATAATCACCAATAATATTCAGACCATTTCCCAAAGAAATGCTGCTCATACCGGTACAGCCATAAAATGCATATACACCCACTCCTTTTACGCTCTTTCCGATGGTCAGTGTGTGAATATTACCATTTCCGGCAAAAATCCCCTTATCACTACTGGTGATCGGTCCTGCAATTTTCCAGGTACCTGCATCTTTTCCGGTTCCTTCCTGCAGATACTGGTTGCCGATATACCATACCTCTGCACCTTTGATACGCTGTTTATTGGAATCTGTCGTTTTCTCATAAACAGGTACAAGATCACCACCGGATACAGTATCCGACTTGTGATAATACAGTTCTTCAGATGATAAATTCTCCCACTGGGCACGGTCTTCATAACGGCAGGGCTGATACGATGTGCTGATCACAATCTCTGCCCCGGTTACCGGATCAGTTGTCGTCTGATTCACTGCATAGAACAGGAAATCATTTTCCTTACCTACAGCGACATAACCGCCGTTGGTTCCATCACTGTAAGAATATTTCTTATACGCATCCAGTCCATCGGGAATTACCAGGTTGTTACCTTCCAGATAGCCACCGTTGTATCCCAGGATCACGGCACCCTTATCACTGCCGCCGTCCGTTACATAGGCAAACTGATACTTACCGTCACCGGTGGTATAGATTTCTTCCTTACTGTCCAGATAAGGAATCTTCATCTGTTGCAGATAAGATTCCGTAACCTCCTTTTCTGTTCCATCTGCTGCACGCAGTCCTTCCGTAGGGATTGCCGCTACTATAATTGCCGAGATCAGAAACAATGTCCCCAGGGTCTTCCTTACTGTCTTTTTTAATCTTCTGTTAGTCTTCTTTTTACCCTTAGTCATCCTTTACTCCTTTGTCGTCACCTTTTTGGCAACCACTACAAATCTGCCGTTTTTCTCCTGATAATCACAGGTAGACAACGTTAAAAGCTGGTCACCGAACGAAGCTGTGACTCCCGTGTCATATAATGACATTTCTGCCATATCATTCATATAAGAGTCAAATTCCTGCTCGCTCTGGGCGTCTATAAACTGATAGTACTTAAATACGATTTCATCTTCACTATAGACCCGGGATCTGAATACGTACATGATCTCATACTGGCCTTTTTCATAAATGGTATCAAACTGTATGCAAGGATGTTTCTCATAATAGCTCTGGTCGCTGTATAGGGATAAGCTTCCGAACATCTGCCCGCTCTTCATATGATGTCCATACAAAATGAAGTTTGTGCTGGGCTTGAGCACATCACAATCCTTGTCCATGAAAATGGATCCGTTTTTATCATACTCCTGATTCAGATTGTGATCAAGATAATATTCATTATCCGTTGTCTGCATTACAGGGTAATCTATATTAGTATCGTCAATTTTTACCCATCCGATTAGTCTTTTGTTCTTATTTAATAAATTTTTATATTCATCCAGTACCGGAGGGGGCGTACTCTGCGTTTCATCCGCGGTGTAATGGATCACAGGATCCTGATTCTGACCGGTTGCCGGCTCTTTATCCTTCAATTCACTTAATTGCTTGTAATTATCGGCAGTACGGATGTTATACCAGTTATAAATTCCGAAATAGCCAAGGCATGCCACTGCGATCACACTGCAACAGACCACAAGAAGTTTCCTTCGTTTCTCCTGTTTTTTCAATTCTTCCTGAACGATTTTGTCAATCTCTGCCTCGTCAAACTGCGGTTCTGCTTTCTTCTTCACAGAAGTCTTCTTTTTTGTTGTCGGCCTCTTTTTGGGAACTTTTTTATCAGGACTTTCTTTTTTTACAGTTTCTTTTTTCTTTGATGCTTCTTTTTTATTTTTGGGAGTTTGGGCCTTCCCGATTGTTTTTGTATTTTCTTTCTGAAGAGAATGTCCTTTCGCCGAAGATGTTTCCGGTACTTTTCCCTCCTGTCTTTGAATGTCCTCCGACAGCTCTTCCATGTAATCCTGTCCCAGAATACTATGGAATCTACACCTGCCGCTGCGGATCACTTCCAGCAGTTTCTTCTGGTCTGCCAGGCTCTCTTCTTCGTCTGTACCCGAAGATTCTCGATCACCTGCTGATCCTTCAGGGCATTCTGATAATCCGCCTCCGTGCGGAACTTTCGCCCCTCTACCACATATATCTTCTGTGCCATCTATCTATCCTTAATTTAAAATCTGTCTTTTCACAATCTATGCATGTCTATATAGATATCTATATTTTACTATATCCGGAAATTATTGCAAGTCTTTTCCGGAAACATTGACAGGCTCCCCCGCATACAATAGAGCATAAATAAAATGTGGAGGCACTAAAAATGAGTGACTTAACTGCTACAAATTGCGGCTGCAATAATTCCTGCGGCAATAACAACTGTGGTAACGGTATCTTCGGCAACAGCTGCATCTGGATCATCCTGTTGCTGTTCTGCGGCGGTGGCTGCGGTAACAACAACGGCTGCGGACTGCTGGGCAACAACAATGGCTGCGGCGGCAATGACTGCTGTGAATGGCTGATCTGGATCCTGCTTCTGTCCTGCTTCTGCGGCGGTGGCTGCGGTAACAACAACGGTTGCGGTTGCTAATCTCTGATACTGCTTTCCGGGATCTCCCGGAGCTTTGTAGGCACGATCACTCCGGGGTACGGACTTTTCTGTACCCCGAAGGATTGATCGGCATAAGCATGCTGCCGCTCTCATAAAATACTAGTAACTCTTTTGCAGGAAGGTATCGGTACATGGATGATAAGAGAATCGACAAGGCGGCGGCCTTTGACACATTATTCACTTCCAACCGCATTCAGATTCTGAAAATACTGGCTTATTATATGGATCCCCGGCTGCTGAAAGGACTTGCTGTTTACATAAAAATGTCGGAGTTGCAATACACGCTTACACTTTTTCGCAGGCATCCGGAGACTTCTCTGTGCATTGCTCCCTCTTCTGCAAACGAAGAAACTGCCACTGAACTGTGTAATGATCTCATGCCCTTGTGCGACGAGACTCAGAAATCAGCTCTTCGACAAATCATACAAATGATGGACAATATTCATAATTTCCAGGAAATGATGGAAATGGTGCAGACCATGCAGGAATTGTTCCCGGAAGGCTTCTCCGATCTCTCCGGCATGGATCCGTCTATGTTGTCCGGTCTTTTTTCCACTGCAAAATCAGACACAGGAGGTCAGAAAAATGGACTATTCCAAGACACCCCTCTGGATGCAGGATGATCTCGTGAAGGACATCCCCAGAGAAAAACTGGATTTTCTCTCGAAACTTTTTGCCCAGGGGCACGGTAAAAGTCAAAAAGAAATGATGGCACTTCTCATGCCCGCCATGCGTAAAGCGAAACAGGAGCACCTGACTTTTACCCCGCAGGAAATGCAGGCTGCCATCACCGCTATCAAAAAATACAGTACGGAATCGGAGCTTCGGCAGATTGAAAATATTCTGGAGAAAAGCCGATCACAAAAAAATAACTCCCGGCAGACTTAATGTCTGTCAAGAGTTATTTTATTCAACGTTCAGCCAACGCCATTCGCAAAGTCGCGTTATCACGCTTTCCATCACTACGTGACTACCTTTGTTCATAAGACGGCGTTTACCTCATGGACATATTCGATCATAAAATCATGCAAGCATGATTTTATTTCACTTATTGTCCATGGCTGAACTACTTAACTACGATGTTGACAATTCTGCCGGGAACATAGATCTCTTTTACGATGTTGCCGGTCAGCTTGTCTCCCAGAGCTTCTTTTGCCATGGCGATGACATTTTCCCTGGTCTCATCCTTGGAAACATTGATGGTCACACGCATCTTGCCGTTGACCTGAACACCGATCTCCACTACGTTCTCTACGGTCTTCTCTTCCTCGTACTCAGGCCATGCTGCCTGATACAGTCTGCCTTCGAATCCGGCAGTCTGCCACAGTTCCTCGGTGATATGAGGAGCCACGGGGTTCAGCAGGGTAAGCAGTGTCTTGTATTCGCCTCTGGTAATAGAGTTCTTCTTGTAGAACTCATTGATCAGGGACATCATAGCCGCGATGGCGGTGTTGTACTTCAGGTTCTCGAAATCACTGCTGACCTTTTTGATGGTCTGGTGCATCTTGGTCTCCAGATCTGCGCTGTAGCCTTCCTCGGATGTCAATATATCCTGTAACTTCCATACTCTCTCCAGGAATCTGCGGCAGCCCTTTACGCCTTCCTCACTCCAGGAAGCGCTCAGATCAAAAGCGCCGATGAACATCTCATAGGTACGCAGAGTATCTGCACCGTAATCCTGTACGATATCGTCCGGATTTACCACATTGCCACGGGACTTGGACATCTTCTCGCCGTTGGAGCCAAGGATCATACCGTGGCTGGTTCTCTTCTGGTAAGGTTCTGGAGTAGGTACTACGCCCTGATCATACAGGAACTTGTGCCAGAAGCGGGAGTACAAAAGATGCAGTGTGGTATGCTCCATACCACCGTTGTACCAGTCAACCGGCAGCCAGTACTTCAATGCTTCAGGACTTGCCAGTGCCTTGTCATTGTGAGGATCGGTATAACGCAGGTAATACCAGGAAGAGCCTGCCCACTGAGGCATGGTATCGGTCTCTCTCTTTGCCGGACCGCCACAGCAGGGACAGGTGGTATTTACCCAGTCAGTCATGGCAGCCAAAGGAGATTCTCCGGTATCGGTAGGCATATAGCTCTCTACATCGGGTAACTGCAGAGGCAGTTCGCTCTCATCAATGGGAACATATCCGCATTTATCGCAATGTACGATAGGAATCGGCTCACCCCAGTAACGCTGTCTGGAGAATACCCAGTCTCTTAATTTATAATTGGTCTTGCGGTTACCGATGCCCTTCTCTTCCAGATAGTTCATGATCTTCTCTTTGGCTTCTGCCACAGACAGACCGTTCAGGAAATCGGAATTGACCAAAGTACCATCAGCAACATCGGTATATACAGCTTCTTCTACGCTGACAGGGCTTCCTGCAACAACTTCAATGATAGGCATACCGAATTTCTTCGCGAACTCCCAGTCTCTCTCATCGTGGGCAGGAACTGCCATGATAGCGCCGGTACCGTAAGTCATCAGTACATAATCGGATACCCAAACAGGGATTTCCTTGCCATTCACGGGGTTGGTAGCGGTCAGGCCCTGAATGCAGACACCGGTCTTATCCTTTGCCAGTTCGGTACGTTCAAAATCGGACTTCTTCGCAGCCATCTCGCGATATGCCACGATGTCATCCCAGTTCTTGATCTCATCTTTATATTTATCCAGAACAGGATGCTCCGGAGATACTACCATGTAAGTAACCCCGAACAGAGTATCCGGTCTGGTGGTGTAAATGCGCAGCTTCTCATCCTTGCCTGTCAGGGTGAAATCAACCTCGGCACCCTGGGACTTACCGATCCAGTTCTTCTGGGAGACTTTGACACGCTCGATATAATCTACGGTATCCAGTCCCTGGATCAGCTTGTCAGCATATTCGGTGATCTTTAACATCCACTGGCTCTTGACCTTACGGATGACTTCGGAACCGCAACGTTCGCAGACGCCGTTCACTACTTCCTCATTTGCCAGGCCTACCTTACAGGAGGTACACCAGTTGATAGGCATCTCCGTTTTGTAAGCCAGTCCTGCCTTGAACAGCTTTAAGAAGATCCACTGGGTCCAGTGATAATACTCGGGATCTGTGGTGTTGATTTCTCTGTCCCAGTCGAAAGAATAACCTAAGGAATGCAGCTGATTCTTGAATCTTGCCACGTTGTTCTTGGTTACGATCTTGGGATGGATATGATTCTTGATCGCGTAGTTCTCGGTAGGGAGACCGAATGCATCCCATCCCATGGGATACAGCACATTATAGCCCTGCATTCTGCGCTTACGTGCTACGATATCCAGTGCAGTATAAGGTCTCGGATGACCTACATGTAATCCCTGTCCTGAAGGATAAGGGAACTCTACCAGTGCGTAATATTTGGGCTTGGAGAAATCGTCGGAAGTCTTGAATGCTTTTTCATCATCCCAGACAGTCTGCCATTTTTTCTACCTCTCTGTGATTGTAAGGTACTGCCATAATTATTTCCTCCTAAACTATGAGAAGCTTTCTATTTAAATTTTTTGTTCTCAAGTCGTTAAAAAACTATCGATTATTTTATCGTGTTTTCCCGATACTGTCAAGGACTGCGGCTCTATCCGCATGGTTTTTTGCATATTTTCGTCTGCCGGGGCATATGCTGTATACGAGAGGTGATGAATCATGTTTGCATGGATCACATTACTGATCAATCTGATGCAGCGATATCGATGATATTTACTGCACAATACCGAAAAAGAGACCGGAAAGCCAACCGGTCTCTTTTTGTTGTGTATGTTATGTAATTACTCGTTAGTCTTCTGCATTGTTCTCCGCAACCTTTGCTGCTCTGGCCGCTACTTCCTTCTCCTGTACGTCGGAAGGTGCCTGCTCGTAGCGGGCAAATTCATAGGAATAATCCCCTCTGCCTCCGGTCATGGAACGCAGATCTGTGCAATAACCGAATAATCCGCTCATGGGAATATCCGCTTCGATGATCTGCTTGCCGCCGCTCATGGGTGTCATGCCCAGCACCCGGCCTCTTCTCTTGTTCAGATCTCCCATGATGTCTCCGGTATAGGCATCCGGCACGGTAACCTTTAAGGACATGATGGGCTCCAACAGAACGGGGTCTGCTTCCATGACACCTTTTTTGAAAGCCTGGATAGCCGCGGTCTTAAATGCCATTTCCGAAGAATCTACCGGATGATAGGATCCATCATACAGTACCGCTTTGACACCGACTACCGGGTAGGCCGCCAGAGGTCCTCTGCCTACGGATTCCTGAATACCTTTTTCCACCGCAGGGAAGAAATTCTTCGGTACCGCGCCACCTACGACTTCTGTTGCGAACTCATAGGGTTTGGTCAGATCGCCGGAAGGTGAAAAACGCATTTTTACATGACCGTACTGACCGTGTCCTCCGGACTGTTTCTTGTACTTATATTCCACATCGGACTGTTTCTTGATAGTCTCTTTGTATGCGATCTTCGGTCTGGACAGCTCAATCTCTACTTTGTATTCGTTTAACAGACGGCTGACCACGATATCCAGGTGCTGGTCACCCATGCCGTAAAGTAAGGTCTGGCGGTTCTCCGCATCGTTCACCACCCGGATGGTCAGATCTTCATGAGTCATCTTCTGCAATGCCTGGGATATCTTATCCACATCCGCCTTGTTCTTCGGCTTATACCGCATGTAGGTATAGGGAGTGGAAATATCGAACTTGCCGTATTTAATAGTCGTTGCCTTGGTCGAGAGACTGTTGCCGGTTCTCGCTGCGGTCAGTTTCGCCAGTGCTCCGATATCTCCGGCATGCAGTTCGCTGACTTCAATGGGCTTATTGCCCTGCAGTACATAGATTTTGCCGATCTTTTCCTCAATGTCACGGTCTACGTTGTACAGCAGGTCGTCGGTCTTAAGTACACCGGAGTTTACCTTGATCAGAGAGTATTTTCCGATGAAAGGATCCACTATGGTCTTCCAGATATAGGCGGATTTTGCCTTGGCGAAATCGTAATCCGCATGGTAAATCTCATTGGTCTTTAAATTGATGCCCGCCACTTCTCTGTTCTCGGGGCTGGGCATGTATTTGACAATATCATCTAACAGTGTGTACATACCCTGACACAGGATGTTGGAACCCATGGTCATGGGAACGATGCTGCCATCGCAGACATTTGTACGGAGTGCTGCACGGATCTCTGCCTCAGAGAAGGTCTCTCCGCCGAAATACCGCTCCATGAATTCTTCACTGGTCTCGGCTACGGCTTCCATCAGAGTATCACGGCAGATCTGCAGGTTGGCCTGGCTGTAATCCGGTACCTCACAGGGAACAACTTCCTTACCCTCCCAGCGGTTACCGCTCTCAGTGATAACATTGATGTATCCTACGAATTTCTCGTTCTCACGGATTGGCAGATGAAACGGTGCCATCTTCTTGCCGTACAGATTAGTCATATCTTCCACTACCTGACGGAAGGAGGCATTATCCACGTCCATGTTGGAGACATAGATAAAACGGGGCAGCTTGTATTTCTCGCAAAGCTCCCATGCCTTCTGGGTGCCGACTTCGATGCCGGACTTGCCGTTAACTACTATGATGGCTGCTCCTGCGGCACTGACTGCCTCTTCCACTTCTCCCACGAAATCAAAATAACCCGGTGTATCAATAATATTGATCTTGTATCCTTCCCACTCAATGGGGATCACGGAGGTACTGATAGAGAAATGACGTTTCTGTTCTTCTTTACTGTAATCGCTGAGGGTATTGCCATCATCTACCTTGCCCATACGGGAGGTGATACCGGACAGATAACCAAAGGCTTCTGCAAGACTGGTCTTGCCACTGCCGCCATGGCCCAGTAATACTACGTTACGGATCTTGTCTGTTGTGTAAATATTCATATCCCATCCTCCATTTATTCTGCATTTTGGGTATTTTGTCCAGCCGTTGGATTGGATTTTTAACCCCTTACGTGTATTTTACTAAATATATGTTACTATTACAAGTAAATATTGTTAATTATTTCATATTTTTGTAAGTTGTCAGAACTTTGCAGCATGAATAATTGGACAAGACAGGTAAATTGAGAGTTAGTGAAACAAATCCACGAACGCCCATGGCGGACGGAATGTCCTTCCTCGATGTAAGGTCTCCCGGTGGGAATTTTCTGACGAAAAGTGAGTAGCGGTTCTAAACCGCACGGGCACGGCTCCAGTTGCCATCCATGGCAACGTCCGCCTGTCGCGAACGTCCTGTTCGCTCCACCCTGTTTTTCTACACTTTTCGAGAAAATATCACCACCTCCCGACAAACATCCTCGGAAGGACATTCCGTCCGCCATGGGCGTTCTGCATTTTGGAAAGTTTAAAAAAAAACAGTAGCCCCGGCTGGGTATAAGAATAAGCAGTGCCGTAAGCAGACGTCGGTACCATAGCGTCCCAAGGGACGCATTGCGGTCGTATTGTGACCGCTTATGTACCGCTACGCTCTGCGACAGGAGCGCATCGTACTAAAGTACGAGCGTGTCGCGTTTCTTATACCCTGCCAAGGGCTACGGGATTATTTCACTAACTCTCAATTTAGTACTCTTCCGCAATATCAATCTCTTCCTGCTCGGCAACTGTAGTATCTGCAGAGTACGGGGTTCTGTGGAGGTATGCCAGCCAGTAGCCGCATCCTACGATCCCAGCACCACCAACGATGTTGCCAAGGGTAATAGGCAGCAGGGCTTTTACGAGGAAATTGAACCAGGTCAGGCTCTCTGCTGCAATGCCGTAGACCTGCGCTGTCAGAAGACCGCATACACCGAAATACATATCTGCGATACTGTGCTCGAAGCCGCATAATACAAATAGCATCACGGGCCAGTAACTGGTCAGAAGCTTGCCGGAGACCCGCTTCGCAGCAAAGGACATCCATACCGCGATGCACACCAGAATATTACACAGGATACCTCTTACGAAAGCCTCACCCACACTTAAATTCGTCCGGGATGCCGCGGCATTAACAATGGCCTGTGCCAGCTGCTCTCCGAAAAGATCCGGTGTCCGTCCCACCACTACCAGTACTGCCACAAAAGCCGCACCGAGGAAGTTGCCGATGTAAACAAACAGCCAGTTTTTCAGCATCTTCCATACCGTGACTTTCTTCTCCAGCACTGCCAGTATGATCAGATTGTTGCCGGTGAATAGCTCGCTGCCCGCTACCAGTACCATAGCCATACCCGCTGGGAATACCGCAGCGCCTACCAGCTTCGCCACCGATGCGATGCCGATGGTGCTGGATGCCGTAGTCGAAGCAATTCCTGCAAAACCGATGAACATACCGGCAAAAAATCCCAACAGAATCGTCTTAAAGATCGACAGATTTACCTTGTGGATCCCGACTTCTATATAATTTCTTGCAATTTCCAAAGGTGAATGCATAACCAAATTCCTCCTTATCCTTTTTTAACAGTTCCATCTTGCCATATTTCCAAAACTCTTGCAAGCAAATCCGAAAAGAATATTTCCCTCTCTTGATTTTCGCACGTTAATTTGCTATAGTGTTTAAAGGACAAACGGACATCTTCCGACTTTGTCATACTATTTATTTGCAGCAAATAACAGAATCGAGGAAATCTACATGAGTACTCTTACATTTGGTTTTATCGGTCTGGGTCTGATCGGCGGTTCCATCGCCCGGGCGATCCGTCAGAATCTCCCTCAGTCTCAGATCATTGCATACGATATCAATGCAGATACCCTGCGGGAGGCTGCCCAGTGTGGTGTTGCCAACGTGATCACCACAAGGATCGATGCTTCCTTCTCCGACTGCGATTATCTTTTCCTCTGTGCTCCGGTACAGAAAAATGACGAGAACCTCTCAGCTGTAAAAGAAATTCTCTCACCAAAGACACTGCTCACTGATGTGGGAAGTGTCAAGAGTGAGATTCATACAGAGATCAAAAAAGCCGGTCTGGAAGGACAGTTTATCGGCGGTCATCCCATGGCCGGAAGTGACCGTATAGGCTTTATCAATTCCAAGGCCGTTCTTTTGGAGAATGCCTATTACATTCTCACGCCCACGGATTCCGTTCCGGAAAACAAAGTCACGGATTATAAAAATCTTGTACAGCAGTTGGGTGCCATCCCTCTGATTCTGGAGCCGGCACAGCATGATTACGTTACTGCAGCTGTCAGTCATCTCCCCCATATCATTGCCGCATCTCTGGTAAATCTGGTGCGGGACAAGGATTCTGCGGACGGACTGATGAAGATGATCGCTGCCGGAGGTTTCAAGGACATTACCAGAATTGCCTCTTCTTCCGCTGTGGTATGGCAGCAGATCTGCCTGACCAATACAGAAAATATCTCGACACTGTTGTCCTCCTACATTGCTTCCCTGCAGGGGATCCAGCAGGAATTAAATGCCAAAAGCGGTGATGACCTGTATGAACTGTTCGACAGTGCCAGAATCTACCGGGATTCCTTCATTAACACTGCCAGCGGCCCGTTAAAATCTTCTTATGCAATCACCATTGACATTGCCGACGAACCCGGTGAGATTGCCGCCGTGGCTACGATTCTTGCCCTGAAAAATATCAGTATCAAAAACATCGGCATCGTCCATAACCGAGAGTACGAAGGCGGCATTCTGCGCATTGAATTCTATCAGGAAGAAGCCATCGGGAGATCCACAAAGATTCTTTGCGAAAAGGGCTACAGTCTGCACAACAGGAAGTAGAAACCCTGTACCTGGCTCATCGCACTACACAAAAAGAGATCACCTACAAAGTGATCTCTTTTTCCTTATCTTTCCGCTTCTGTTTCCTTCGCCGCACTATTTTCTCCACATAGACACATACGAGCAGTCCAAACGCACCGCCACAGGTATCCAGCACCACATCCGCAAAACACCCATAGCGTCCTGGGACAAATAACTGATGGAACTCGTCCGCTCCGGCGGAGACAAACACCCAGAGTACGATCAGCAGATACAGCTTCCGGTTCCTCTCCTTCCAGGGTCTCCACACACCGTACAGCAGCACTCCCATGCATGCATACTCGGAGAAATGAGCCAGTTTACGGATTGGATGTTCAAAATAAGCTGCCATACTGTCGATCACATTCTGTGTCCAGTGTTTCCCGGAAATAGCATTCAGAAGCTCCGCACATTTTTCCGAGATCATAGAACTCAGTGAGCCTGATTCCTCACCGTCCTGACCAGAAAAAGCGAAAATCAACAGATATAACAGTACAAGTAAAATGGCAGCCACAACACTGACTGCTATTTTTTTCTTATTGTTTTTCATCGTCGTTAATCGTCTGGTATACGCGGATTCTTGCCGCATCACTCTCCGACATTCCGATGAAGACAGCCCCGTACGTATAAGAATCTCCCTTCATTTCGATCCTGACGATCTGTAAGAACGCATGCAGCACTTCATGCGTCCAAATCCTCAGTTTCGATTCATACACTGCACCGATACTTAACACTTCCTTGCACAAAAAGCCCACTCCGTTGGGAGATACATCTACGATGTCTATGCTGACTTCCTGCATGTCTCCCTGGTCCAGGCGCTTTACCATCAGGGTGGAACTCATTTCTGTACGCTTGCTTCGTCTTCTTTCTTCCACTATTTTTCTCCTTTTAAGTCAGCGATGAACATAGCGTCTCCAAAGCTGAAAAATCTGTATTTTTCACGGATTGCTTCTTCGTAGGCGTGCAGGATATGTTCTCTTCCCGCAAGTGCCGATACCAACATTACCAGTGTGGACTCTGGCAGATGGAAATTCGTGATCAGTGCATCCAGCACCTTGAAACGATATCCGGGATAAATGAATATCTCGGTATTGTCACAGCCGGGCTGTACCATGCCCTGCTCGTCCGCTGCGCTCTCCACGGTACGGCAACTGGTGGTACCCACGCAGATCACACGCCCACCATTTTTCTTTGTCTCATTGATGGTGTTCGCCGCTTCTTCCGTCACCTGATAATACTCAGAATGCATATGATGCTCCAGTACGTTCTCTTCCTTTACCGGTCGGAAAGTTCCCAGTCCCACATGCAATGTCACATAAGCGATCTTAATGCCTTTGTCCGCAATCTGCTGCAACAATTCCTGCGTAAAATGCAATCCCGCCGTAGGTGCTGCTGCGGAGCCTTCATATTTGGCATAAACGGTCTGATAACGATTCTTATCCTTCAGCTTATGGGTTATGTAAGGAGGCAGGGGCATCTCTCCCAGCTTGTCCAACACTTCTTCAAAAATACCCTCATATTCAAAACGTATCAGACGATTACCTTCTTCCACAGTCTCCAGGACTTCTGCCTTTAATAGTCCATCCCCGAAGGTCAGGCGCTGACCGGGCTTGCATTTCTTGCCGGGCTTTACCAGAGTCTCCCAGACATCCGCTTCTTTTCGTTTTAATAGAAGGACTTCCACATGTCCGCCGGTACCTTCCCGTTCTCCCAAAAGTCTCGCTGGAATCACCTTGGTGTTGTTTAACACCAGACAGTCTCCGGGATGCAGATAGTCGATAATATCCCGAAAAATGTGATGAGAGATCTCTCCCGTATTTTTATCCAGTACCAGCAGTCTGGAGGAAGAACGATCCTCCAGCGGGTCCTGTGCGATCAGCTCCTGGGGAAGATCAAAGTAAAAATCGGATTTTTTCAGTTCGGTCGTCTCTGCCATTACAGGCTCGCTCCTTCCACAAATGCTTTATATCCGCGATATGCCTCATATACATCGGCCTTGCTGGTAGCTTCCCACGGTGCATGCATGTTCAGCACTGCCACACCACTGTCGATGACATTCATGCCATACAGTGCCAGAATATATGCGATGGTTCCACCGCCGCCCAAATCGACCTTACCAAGCTCTGCAGTCTGGAAGTTCACCTCTGCTTTGTCGAAGATATGGCGCAAATGTGCCAGATACTCCGCATTGGCATCGTTAGAACCGGACTTGCCTCTGGCTCCGGTGAATTTGTTGATGACCATACCGCCGCCTAAGTATGCCACGTTCTTTTTATCGAAGCTGGACGCATAGGTAGGATCAAAAGCACTGCTGACATCGGAAGACAGCATACAGCTATGTGCCAGGCATCTTCTCACGTTCAGTTCGCTGTATTCGCCTGCCAGATTCATCACCTCTGCCACGGCATTTTCAAAGAAATGAGACTGCATGCCGGTAGCACCTACGGAGCCGATTTCTTCCTTATCTACCAGAATACAGCACATGGTACGGTCGGTCACATCGCTGTCCAGCATCGCCTGCATGGAAGTGTAAGCACAGACCCTGTCATCCTGACCGTAAGCCAGTGTCATGCTGCGGTCAAAACCTGCTTCTCTTGCTTTTCCTGCAGGAACGATCTCCAGCTCTGCGGAAACGAAATCCTCTTCATGAATATCGTAGGTCTCTTTCAGAATATCCAGAACACCTGCCTTTACTGCTTCTTTTCCGGCTTCTTTCTCGTCCTTCTTCTTATCTTTCTTATCGATCAGCAGAGGCTTGTTGCCTACGATGATATCCAGAGCTTCACCCTCGATAACCTTTGCTGCCTTTTTCTCCAGCTGCTCCTGTGCCAGATGGATCAACAGATCGGATACGAAGAATACAGGATCATCCTCGTTCTCACCGATATTGATTTCTACACAGGTGCCGTCCTTTTTCACGATGACTCCGTGGATTGCCAGTGGAATGGTCACCCACTGGTACTTCTTCACGCCACCGTAATAATGGGTGTCCAGATAAGCGAATCCACCATCTTCATACAGGGGATTCTGCTTTACATCCAGTCTGGGGCTGTCGATATGGGCTCCGAGGATGTTCATGCCATCTGTCATGGGCTTACGTCCGATCTGGAACATGGCGATGGATTTGTTCATCCATACACTGTATACCTTATCTCCTGTTTTAAGAGCAGCGCCCTCTTTGATCAGACTCTCCAGTTCACGGTAACCGGACTTCTCAATAGTATTGACAATGGTGTCAATGCACTCTCTCTCGGTCTTACCGTTGTCTAAGAAATCACGATACTGTGCATTTATTTTCTCCAGCTCTTTTAACTGTTTGGAAGAATAGGTCTCCCAGGTGTTTTTCTTTTCCATATTTATCCTCATTTCCGCATCCGTCTTCCGGATACTCTTTTACTATAATCATAACAGGAGAGATCCCTCGTCCTCTCCGTATCAGTGTACTACATTTATGTCCGCAGTTCAATTCCTGTCTGTCAGATTTTCATCCTGCCCCTTAGGATCCCTGTCGATCTCCGTATAATGTTTTTTTCTGCGCTGGATCTTCTTGATCTCCCGGATGCGTCTACGGTTCTCTCTTGCCAGTTCGCTCTTACTGCTGGCATGATTCACCAGTACCCTGTTCACCGGACGGAAATAACGGTTCAGATAAGCACCGATCAGAATGATATACATGCAGAAATACATCCACAACATAATGATCACAATAATGGTCAGACTTCCGTAAATACTATACCCATTTCCATAGGACACATACATGGAAAATCCCCAGGAAAATATACTCCATACTACCGCAGCAAAGCAGGCTCCCGGAACCTGTTCCGTGAATTTCAGCTTTGTGTCCGGGATATATGTATAAATCAGGCCAAACAAAAGAATCAGCACCGCCCATACGAACAGAAAGCGAAAATTCATCAGGAGACTCACAAACATCTGCAGCTGCGGAATCCTATGTAATGCAATATCCACCAGCTGATTACCAAATACCATGAAAAACAGTGACAAAATCAACACTACAAGCATGATCAACGTATAAAAGCTTGCAATAAAACGGATCACGAAGTAATTACGCTTCTCGTCCACACCATTGACCGCATTTAATCCCCGCATCAGTGCCATGACACCCTTCGCCGCCGACCAGACCATAGCGATCAGAGCCACCGGCAGAATTCCCACAGAACTCTTATACACATCAACGACCAGACTCTCCACCATGGCATCTGCAATATCCGGCGTCACATCCGTCAGCGCCGTGACCAGATTCTGCTCCGTCACCGGGGTATAAGGAATCACCGCACAGACTACCATCAGCATCGGAATCACCGACAAAAACAGGAAAAAGGCTGTACTCGATGCATAAGCGCTGATATTCTGTTTTTTCATCTGGCTGGAAAAATCGCGCCAGATGCTGATTATTGTCCTGAGCATATCTCGCATCCTTCATAGAAAAAGTTAAGGATCTGTTCCGCGCCAAGCCCCTGTAGTGCCATATTTTTGGCACCGTTCTGGCTCATTCCCACGCCATGACCGAATCCACCGCCGATAATGTTATATCCTACCACATTTTTCTTATCATGGCTAGGTTCAATCACAAAAAATGCACTGGGAAGGAGATTCGGCATGGCCACCTCACTACCATCCTGCCTTACCACCTTCGTAACCCCGTCACAAAGTACTGCTCTGATATTATATTCCGAGATCACCTTAAAGGTTCCTTTGTCCGTGACAATGACCATTTCGTCTGCCACACCACCGGGGCCACGTTTTACAACGGAGATATCGTTTACTTTTGAAAAAGCTTTTATATTTTGACTGACATAGTCATCGTCCTTCAGGGTCAATATTAACTTTCCGTTGGCTTCATAACGATTCTTCAGCGTCTCCACTATCCGATCCACATCAATCTCTTTTACCGTATATGTCCAGCGGTACCAGCCTTCCTGCGCTTCATAATCTTCCGCATGTGTCTCCGTGATAAAATCCCGGAAAGCCTCTTCTTCCCTCAGATCCTCTGGACCTGCATCTCCGTTTACCTCATTGCTGTCTGCCGCGATTGCCCCACCGTCCGTCTGCATCAGGCTCTCCGGATTCAGCCGGCTGCTCTTCAGATAATCAAGTGCCTCCGCCTCCGCTGTCTTCCATACATTTGCCGTAGTTCCCACGCCACAGGAGGTAGAGTAATAATAAGTGTTCGCCACCGTTCCTTCATCTGTCAGGATCATCTGTCCGTAGGTCTCCTTCACCGCCGTGGTAGCACTGTCAGCTTCTGTGATATTATTGTAGACCTGATAGGAAGTGCTGTCGTCCACATGGGCGCCGTACCGGGGATAGCCCGCCCGCAGCATATGTCCGTAGGCATAGGTTCTGGCACAGATAGCCTGTGCTTTCAGGGCTTCCAGCGGGTAGGATGCCGGCATTTCACTTGGCACTACACTGTAGAGATATTCTTCCAGCGGAAGCTCATTTACCACTGCAATTCCCTCTGCGGTCCGCAGCAGCTCTATATGCCCTCTGTAAGAAGGTGTTCCCTGACTTCGATTCACATTGATCAGCCGTACCCGGCCGGTCAGCACTGTCGGTACTATACGGATCCGTTCTCCCACGAAATAATCGCTGTCTGTGTCAATGGTCACCTCGTCTCCCCTGGAAAACAATTCTTCCTGCATTTCCTCACCGGTTCCGTACTGTAGTAGAAAATCACTTTCCGCCGTCAGTGTCACCGTCTGGTGCAAAACATCCGAAAAATCCGAAGTTTTGATCAATACCCGGATTTTGTCCATGTTATCTTCTCTGGCCAGCAGGATACCGCAGATCTCGTCATTTTCACGAATAAAGTCCGCATCCATATAGCCGAATCGCAGATCTTCAGTGGTACACATGGTAAGCTCCCGGTACAGGCGATACCCTTTGTAATCCTCAGCCAACGGGATCCGGCCCCTGCCCTCGATCTCTATACCGCTTTCATCTGCCGACAGTACCCGGCCTGTGAACTTCTCTGTTTTCAGGATAACGGCACTCACGAGGTCATCCGTAAGTTCCACATCTGCCAGCTGTTCCCGCATCTGGTCCGGTGTCGGCAGCCTGCCTGCCTCATTCGCCTCTGTATCCAGATCATAGGTCTCTCTTACTCCGTCACAGAATAAAGTGATCTGCCCAGCTTCCGCCTCCGTGATCCAGACGTTTTTCAATTCCCGTACTACTGGAATATGCTGAGGCAGGGCCTCTTCTGTCTCCGGTGCCCCCGGCTCCTCCCGACCGCAGCTATGTAACAAATTTATCAGAAGTAAAAAAAGAAGAAATGCCGTACCTAACACACACAGGTATTTCTTCCACTGTATTCTCTGTTCTCTGGAAAGTTTATAATAATTCTCAAGCAGTCTGTTTTTCTTCAAATCATTTCCCGCCTATTCAGAATCTGTTTTATGACTTTAAAAGAGCAGTCCCAAAGGACTGCTCTCTCTTTTTGTATTGTTATCCCCAAAATGCCGCCTCTTACCTTTTGACTCCTAGCAATGCTAGGTGGGTAACCGCAACCAACCTTTTGCCTTCCTTCCAATCCTCCTTGCGGAGTGAGGGCTTGACAGCCACTTGGCAATATAGGAATCCCCGTTTAAAGTAAATGTAGGTTCAAAACTGGTAAGAGTTATCGTACATCTCAGGTTAAGTATATTATAGCGAGTTGAGATCCATTTTACAACTGAAATTTTTACCAATATTATTATCTGCAAAAAAGGCTGTCTCCGAAGAGACAGCCTTCCATATTTGCATTTGTCTGTAAAGTAAGATTACAGCTGAGGACCAGCAGCAACCAGAGCCTTACCAGCATCATTTCCTTCGTATTTAGCGAAGTTCTTGATGAATCTCTGAGCCAGATCCTTTGCCTTCTCTTCCCACTGGGAAGGATCAGCGTAGGTATCTCTGGGATCCAGAATACCGGTGTCAACACCAGTCAGCTCGGTAGGAACTTCGAAATCGAAGTAAGGGATCTTCTTGGTAGGAGCGGTCTTGATAGCGCCATCCAGAATAGCATCGATGATACCACGGGTATCCTTAATGGAGATACGTTTGCCGGTTCCGTTCCATCCGGTGTTAACCAGGTATGCCTTAGCACCGTTCTTCTCCATCTTCTTAACCAGCTCTTCTGCATACTTGGTAGGATGCAGCTCCAGGAATGCCTGACCGAAGCAAGCAGAGAAGGTAGGGGTAGGCTCGGTAATACCACGCTCGGTACCAGCTAACTTAGCTGTGAAACCGGACAGGAAGTAGTACTGGGTCTGCTCCGGAGTCAGAATAGATACAGGAGGCAGTACACCGAATGCATCAGCAGACAGGAAGATTACGTTCTTAGCTGCGGGTGCGGAAGAAATAGGACGTACGATATTCTTAATATGGTTGATAGGATAAGATACACGAGTATTCTCGGTAACGCTCTTATCGTTGAAATCAATCTTGCCGTCAGCATCAACGGTTACGTTCTCAAGCAGAGCATCTCTCTTGATTGCGTTGTAGATGTCGGGCTCGGAATCCTTGTCCAGGTTGATAACCTTAGCGTAGCATCCACCTTCGAAGTTGAATACGCCGTTGTCATCCCAGCCGTGCTCGTCATCACCGATCAGCAGACGCTTAGGATCGGTAGACAGAGTGGTCTTACCGGTTCCGGACAGACCGAAGAAGATTGCGGTGTTCTCACCGTTCATATCGGTGTTTGCGGAGCAGTGCATGGAAGCAATGCCCTTCAGAGGCAGGTAGTAGTTCATCATGGAGAACATACCCTTCTTCATCTCTCCGCCGTACCATGTGTTAACAATAACCTGCTCGCGGCTGGTGATATTAAATGCTACACAAGTCTCGGAGTTCAGACCCAGCTCCTTGTAATTCTCAACCTTAGCCTTGGATGCGTTGTAAACTACGAAATCGGGCTCGAAGTTCTTCAGCTCTTCCTCGGTGGGTTTGATGAACATGTTGGTTACGAAATGAGCCTGCCAAGCTACCTCAACGATGAAACGGATAGCCATGCGGGTGTCCTTATTAGCACCGCAGAATGCATCTACAACGAACAGTCTCTTGTTGGACAGTTCCTTCTTAGCGATATCCTTTACAGCAGCCCATGTTTCCTGAGACATACGATGGTTGTCGTTCTTGTACTCATCGGAAGTCCACCATACAGTGTTCTTGGAGTTCTCATCTTCAACGATGAACTTATCTTTGGGAGAACGTCCTGTATATATACCGGTCATAACATTTACCGCACCGAGTTCGGTCTCCTGACCTTTCTCGTAGCCTTTCAGTTCAGGCTTCATCTCTTCTTTGAATAATTCTTCATAAGAAGGATTGTGAACGATTTCTGTGGTTCCGGTGATGCCGTACTTGCTTAAATTGATCTCTGCCATCTTACATTAACCTCTTTCCTTTATTCTTTATATGTGTCTTTATCTTCTGCCACATCGTGTGTATTATCTCAAACCCCAGTAAAAAAGTCAAGAAACCGTTAAAAATTTTATACCGATTTTATATTTTCTTTACTTCACTCCGGTTTCTGCCGCCAGCCACTCTTTTTCTTCCTCATTCAGATAGGGAGAAATCTTCTCGTATACAGTCTTCTGATACTCGTGCAGATACTTTTTCTGGGTATCGTTCAGATACTTTTCATCAATGGCTTCTCTGTCGATGGGTACCCATGTCAGGGTCTCGAAATGCATGAACTGACCATACTCGTTCTTCACATCATTTTTCGCCACCATAACATTCTCGATGCGGATACCGTGGCTGCCCTGAATATAGATGCCGGGCTCATTGGTGATATCCATACCATCCTCAAACACTGCCTCCACCATACCTCCGGTGAATCTCCAGCGCATGTTCTGGGGACCTTCGTGCACATTCAGAATATAACCTACGCCGTGTCCGGTACCGCACTGGTAATCAATGTCCATATCCCAGATAGGCTGTCTTGCCAGAATGTCCAGATTCCGTCCGGTACAGCCGTAGAGCCAGTGGGCATGGGTCAGCTGCATCACTGCCGCTGCTACCATGGTGTAATGCTTTTTGATCTCTTCGGAAATGGAACCTAAAACGATGGTTCTGGTCACATCGGTGGTACCTCCCAGATACTGTCCGCCGGAATCTACCAGAAGCATTCCTTCCGGCTCCAGAGTCGCACAGTTGTCCGGGGTTGCTTCGTAATGCATCATGGCTGCATTGGACTTGTAACCTGCGATGGTCGGGAAGGACAGATCTAAGAATTCCGGGATCTCTCTTCTCTTCTGTTCCAGATAGTCCGCTGCGGTCACCTCAGTGATCTTCTCTTTGCCCACATGGGTCTTCAGCCAGTAGATAAATTTCGTTACGGCCACGCTGTCCTTTAAAAAGATCTCCTGCATTCTCGCAAGCTCTACCGGATTCTTAATGGCCTTTAACAGTTCGGTGGGGTTCTTGCCCTCTACTAACTTCTGATTTTTCTGCAATGTCTTGTATAAAGTATAGCTGCAATATCTGTTGTCCACGAGGATCGCATTGCCCGCAGGGAGTGCCTTCAGGAAATCTACGACGGTGTCGTATTCCTTTACCTCGATACGATGAGCTGCCAGGTATTCCGTCACCTGTGCATCCAGTGCTTTCTGCTGGATAAACAGAGTTGCGGACTCTTCTGTAATATAGGCATAGGACATTGCTACCGGATTGCATTCCACATCACAACCGCGGATATTGAAGAGCCACATCAGATCATCCAGTTTGGTCAGAAGCAGTGCATTGGCACCGTCCTTCGCCATCTTTTCTCTGGTCTCTGTCAGTTTTTCCTCTACGCTCTTACCGGCGATTTTCTCATCCAGTACGGTTACTTTTCCGGCAGGAAAATCCGGTCTGTCTGTCCAGATGCTCTCTGCCAGATCCTTCTCATAAGCGATGCGGATCTGCTTCTTTTCCAGTACCTTTTCGTATTTTTTGCCGTCCATGGCGGCGATAACTCTGCCATCAAATCCTAAAGTCTGTCCCTGCTGCATGTTCTGCTCCAGGAATTCCTCGATGGTAGGAACTCCCTCCTGTAACATACGGAACAGTTCTACGGTCGTTCCTTCCAATTCTGCTTCTGCCTGGATGAAATATCTGCCGTCAGTCCACAGTCCCGCGCCGTCTTTCCAGACTACCAGTGTGCCGTTGGAACCGGTAAAATTGCAGAAATATTCTCTTACTTTAAAATAATCGTTTACATATTCGGAATTATGAAAATCCGCTGTGGGCATCATATAGAAATCAATGCCTTCTTCCTGCATCTTCTTCCGAAGAAGTGCAAGTCTGTCCTGAATCACTTTGTTTTCCATGTTATCTCCATTCTATGATGTCGGGGTCAAAAGCCCCCGACTTTGCTGCCTACGGATTGTTCCGTGCTACGCACTCCCACGTCTCCGCTCCGCTTCGGTCCGTGCTAGACATGTGCCACTGGCACATAGCACCCTACCCAATATTCGCATATCGTGGGATTATCATCCCACTTTTATGCTCATATCGGGGCGGGTCCTAAGGTCTTTCACCCACCTATGAGCAAGCTCATGTGGGCTTAGACCTTTTGACCCTGGCGTCATTCTATATATCAGTTAATCAATACCCTTCCGTAAGTTCACCCTTGCAGAGTCCTACAGCTCTGGAAGTACCGATTCTTTCACAGCCAAGTCCTAAGAACATTTCCAGATCTTCCATGCTGGATACGCCGCCTGCCGCTTTGATCTTTACGTTAGGGCCAATGTATTTCTTGAACAGTTCCACATCCTCCTTCGTGGCGCCGCCGGTTCCGAAGCCGGTGGAAGTCTTGATAAAGTCCGCTCCGGCATTGGTCACTGCCTTACACATGGCAATCTTCTCTTCCTCGGTCAGATAACAGGTCTCAATGATCACCTTGAGGATATGATGTCCGCACTCTTTCTTCAGTGTACGGATTTCTTCCTCCACCTTGTCAAGCAACCCGTTCTTCACATCGCTGATATTCACTACCATATCGATCTCGTTGCAACCATCCTCCAGTGCCTTGCGCACCTCGGCCACCTTGGCTTCCGTCACACTGTATCCTAAGGGGAATCCTACTACGGTACAGATATTGATTTTGTCTCCGTAAGTGTCATGGATTCTCTTGATATAGCAAGGGGGCACACATACGCTGGCGGTATGATACTGAATCGCCTCATCGCATAATTTCTGGATGTCCTCCCAGGTAGCAAAGGCTTTCAACTGGGTATGATCCACTTTTCCAAGCATTTCTTTTGCAGTCATGTTGTTCTCCTTCCGGTATCTATTTTCATATTATTGTTACAGTCTGCTAACCTTACCTATTATAGCAAAGAACCCCCGCAAGATAAAGGATAAAGTTTTTACACAAAAACAATACCGCCCAGAAAGCCGTTGACGTGACTTGGGCGGTATCTCACTAATTTTTAATTCTTAACTACATTCCAAGAAAACTCTTCACCGTGTCTTTCATCTTGTCCACGTCACACTGGGTATCGTGCAGCACCGGTGCGGTACGGATTTCTTCGATGGCATTGGGTACTTTCACCTTGGCGATCTTAGACAGTTCATCCACCAGTTCAAAGTCACCCATGGCATCATACTTGATGTCAATGGCATCCATAACGCTTCTGGTGAACTTGAAGGGGCTTGCGGTGGAAGCGATCACGGTGGTCTTGTGATCTCCGGTCTCAGCCACATACTTGCCGTACACTGCGGAAGCTACTGCGGTATGGGTATCGATGACATAACCGCATTTTTCATACAGACGGCGGATCTCTGCGGCGGTCTCCGCTTCGCTTGCAAAGTTGCCGTAGAAGTCAGCCAGCTGTGCCTTCATCTCTTCGGTAATCTCGTATTTGCCGTTGCCGGACAGAGCGCTCATCAGCTCACGGTTCTTGTCTGCATCATTGCCTGCAATACGGTAGATCAGACGCTCCAGATTGCTGGAGATCAGAATATCCATGGACGGTGAAGTGGTCAGTACGAATTCTCTGTTGCGGTCATAGGTGCCGGTGCGGAAGAAATCATACAATACCTTATTGTCATTGGAAGCACAGATCAGCTTATCGATGGGCAGTCCCATATTCTTAGCATAAAATGCAGCCAGAATATTACCGAAGTTGCCGGTGGGAACCACAACATTGATCTTCTCACCCTCTGTGATCTTACCATCTTTTAATAATTGTGCATACGCATAAACATAATAACAAATCTGAGGTACCAGACGTCCGATGTTAATGGAGTTCGCAGAGGAAAACTGGAAGCCCTTCTCATCCATTTCTTTTGCCAGTTCCTTGTCGGAGAAAATCTTCTTCACACCGGTCTGGGCATCATCGAAATTACCGTGAATGCCTACCACAAAAGTATTGGCACCCTTCTGGGTCACCATCTGCTTCTCCTGAATCGGGCTGACACCGTTCTTCGGGTAAAATACGATGATCCGGGTACCCTTGACATCGGCAAAGCCTGCCAGAGCTGCCTTACCGGTATCACCGGAAGTAGCAGTCAGGATCACGATCTCATTCTTGATATTATTCTTACGGGCGGAAGTGATCATCAGGTGAGGTAAAATGGAAAGTGCCATATCCTTGAACGCAATGGTGGAACCATGGAACAATTCCAGATAATAAGCATCATCCGCCTGTACCAGAGGAGCGATCTTCTCCGTATCAAACTTGGAATCATAAGCGTTGTTGATACAATTTTTCAATTCTTCCTCAGTAAAGTCTGTCAGGAATAATTTCATAACTTCATAAGCTACCTGCTGATAACTCATTCCGGCCAGTTCTGAAAGACTCTTGTCCAATGCAGGAATATGATCCGGTACAAACAGTCCTCCGTCATCGGATAATCCCTTCAGAATTGCCTGGGATGCGGTTACCGGTTCGCTGTTGCTGCGTGTGCTGCGATAAATTACTTCCATTTCCTCTCCTCCGTGTCTATGTATGAATGTATGCTGGAATATCTCCCTAGCATCTCCATCTATATTTTCGAAAAGTATAGCATACTTTAAACACTGTTGCAAGGTGAATCATTGAAGCGCTTTTTTATCCGAAAAAAATTCATGTCCGCCATGTCGGAATAATAGCGTCAATTTTTCATCGAACCAGCGCATACTTTCACTGTCGGCATATTTTCTGGCGGCAAAATACAATGCTCCCCTGGAAATGTCCTCGCCCGCCAGAGCCCGTCCGACAGCTTGTACCGTCTCTTCACTGACACTTACTTTGTAATAACTGCCGTCGGCAATGGGAGAAAACTGTGACACCCCGTTTTCCCGCTGGAATACGATCTCCGTAATGCTGTCCGGAAATTTTTCGGAATTCATACGGTTCAGAATCACATTGGCCACCAACAGCTTCCCATCCTCGTCTTCGCACCCGGCTTCCGCTTCCACGATCCGAAGCAGCACTTCCAGATCCGCCTGTTCCAGCTGGTACTTACTCTCCCGCTGTAATTCACTGCAATCCACTACTCTCTGTCCGGAAGAAGTCCGGGAAGCAATCCCCATCATGATGCTTTCCTTGTCCGCCAGCAGGCTTTCTTCCATATGTACCTCCGACACCGTCTGCTGCAATTTCCTACAGATTTCTTCCATGCGGCAGAGACTTAAAACACCGATTAGAAATATCAGATTTATTACAAGTAGTCCGCTTAATGCTCTTTTATACATACAGGCTTTGTTCCTTTCCCCAATTCTCATTTTGGCTCTAACTTCATTTTATGCAGCTCGTCCGAAAAATATATCTGTTGTTCTCCGGAGAAAAATGTTACTATAGAAATATGAGTGAGCAAAACATTGAAAAAGAACAATTATATAAAGGAGTCTTCCGGGCCGAAAAAAAAGACGGAACTGTCTATTACCGTGCTTCTCTGACCAAAAACGGCAAGCATATCAGTCTTGGCAGTTTCCCCGATGCCTTACAGGCCCATCGGGCCTACGAACAGGGGCTTCTCCTGCTATCCGATCCTTCCCTGACACTGCAGTCCTACGAGAAGGTGTCCCCTTTGTCCTTCGAAAAATGGGTCAGTCTGATCAATCTGCGGGACAACGGACTATACATCGGCAATCCGATCTATCTGGGACAGCAGCTCTTCTATTATTATTTGTCCCCCCACCATGTCTTAAAATTCGACATGGAAGACCTGTTCTATTATTCTTCCCATAAGATCATGTGCCGGGGAAATCATTATTTTGTGGCCGACTACGGAATGCAGCAGACGCTGACCTCACGCTATGGCATCAAAAGCTACGGAGTTCCCGGCGTGGATTATTGTTTTGTCAACGGAGATCCTACGGACTTCCGCAGGGAAAATCTGCAGATCCACAACATCTATCACGGTATCCGGAAAACGGCAGCAAAAAACGGACAGTACGTTTATACTGTCCGCATTCATATCCGTGGTAATTATATTGTGGGGCGCTACGCTACTGATATCGAAGCAGCCATTGCCTATAACAAGGCCATCGATATTTTGCATAGCAAAGGAGTCACCAGTAATTTTACCCCCAACTATGTGGAAGCCATCACTCCCCGCCGTTATGCCGAGATCTATTCTACGCTCGACATTGCACCGGGAATCCTGAATTATGAGCCTATTTCTCCGAATAATCAATAAAACTGATATTCATATTGGCATAGCCTGCAATGCCGTCGATGGTGACATCATTGGCATATTGCCACATGGTAAAACGATAAGGATAATCCGGCACGTCTTCCATCTGGGAAAGCCATACGTCATATGCCGATAATTTTGACAGGTCAATTTCTTTGATCAGCCACTCCTTGTCTCCGTAAAGCAGGGGCTTATATCCGGCTGCCTCTATGGTATCCAGGAAAGCCTTGGTGATCTTCGTCTTGTCAGCACGACTGACAGTCTCGATTCTCGTCGTATCATTGTCCACAAAACTCATATCAAAAGCCACCGGATAGGTGATCTTGTAGTCTTTGATATTCTCCAGAACGATATTGGATTCCTCCACCGCCTCTTCTTCCGTGATGGCCTGTGAGGTAAAATACACCCCGATCTGTAATCCAGCATCTGTGGCTCTCTTGATATTGTCTACGAAATAATCATCCAATACGATCTGTCCGCTGCCATAGCCTCTGGCACCTACCCGCAACATCACAAAATCCACTCCGGCTTTTTTCAGTTTCAAAAAATCCACATAATCCTGATATTTGGAAATATCCACCCCGACATAGGAAGTCAGTTTGCCGTCCTGATAATATTTCATCAGGTCGGACTGACACACCAGTTTGGTGAAATCATATTCGTGTTTGGGAAGGTACGGGCTGATCAGCACCCATTCTTCCTTGCCGTCCCGGTTGGTCACCAGGGTATGTTTTCCATCGGTGGAGGGATCCGCTTCCGCTGTTTCCTTTTTGTTATCCTTTTGGGAAGGATCCGCAGACGGCAATGGTGTTGCCGTAGTCTCCGGGTACATGTCCCAGAAATCCAGATCCGAAGGAGTCAATGTGCTTCCGGTGATCAGGTCCTGCGTGTCCGGATATTTGTCTGTCTGATTATTTCCTGCCTGTTGTACATTCTCCGTCTGTGCAGCCGTATTGTTCTGTTGGTGGGAAGTGGGCTGTCTGTTCATGATCAGCACCACCGTAAGGATCACTGCCACGAAAATTGTAACAGCAACGATGGCACTGATCACCGTAGGTGTCAGCCCTCCTCCGTGATCTTCATAATCGTCCGGAAGACGCATATCTTTTCTCCTCTTGTACTTTCTTTATGCTTTTACGATACATTTCTTCGGGCATTTCTCCATGCAGGCACCACAGCCCACACATTTCTCCGGATCAATGATTGCATGGAAATTCTCGACCTTCACAGCATCGTGCTGGCAATTCTTTACGCAGATACCGCAGCCCACACAGCCGGTCTTGCAGGCCTTCATGGTAACGGGGCCCTTGTCCGTAGAACTGCAGGCTACCTGTACCGTATTGGAATAAGGCCGTAAGCTGATCAGATGCTTGGGGCAGACCTCCACGCACTTTCCGCAGGCCTTACATTTTTCCTTATCTACTACAGCCACACCGTTCTCTACATGAATGGCATCAAAGGGACAGGCCTGTTCACAGGTTCCGAATCCCAGGCAGCCACTGTTGCAGGATTTCGGTCCGCCTCCGGGCACAAAGCTCATCATACGACAGTCCTTGATGCCATAATAATCATAATCCGTTGTGGTCCGCTCGCAGTCACCCTGACAATGCACATAGGCTACCTTGCGCTCGGAAGCCTCTGCTTCTACACCCATGATGGCGGCGATTTTTTTGCCGACTTCCTCTCCGCCTACGGGACAGGTGTTCACCGCAGCCTCTCCCTTTGCAATGGCAGCTGCCAGACCGGAACATCCGGCGAAGCCGCAGCCACCACAGTTATTTCCGGGAAGGGCAGCTAACACCGCCTCTTCCTTCTCATCTACTTCTACTTTGAATTTAATGCCGGCCACGCCAAGGAACAGTCCCACAAAGATGCCGACGATTCCGACACAAGCCGCAGCAATCAGAATTCCTGTTATACTCATCTATGTTACTCCTTCCTAGATCAGACCGGAGAATCCGCAGAAAGCAATGGCCATCAGTCCTGCTGTCAGCAGTACCATGGGCATTCCCTTGAAAGATTCCGGCACTTCATTGTATTCCATCTTCTCACGCAGTCCTGCCAGGATCACGATGGCAATGGTAAAGCCAAACGCTGTGGCAAAGCCATTTACGATACCGGTCAGAATACCGTATTCCTTCTGCACGTTGGTAATGGCTACACCCAGCACCGCGCAGTTGGTGGTAATCAGAGGCAGATAGACGCCCAGTGCCTGATACAGGGAAGGCATTGCCTTTTTCAGGAACATTTCCACGAACTGTACCAGTGCAGCAATGACGAGAATGAACACTATCGTCTCCAGATACTCAATGTGTAACGGCTGTAAGATAAATTTGTAGATCACACCCGCTACCGCACTGGCCAGCGTAATAACGAAGATAACCGCCGTTCCCATGCCGCCCGCCGTCTTGATCTTGCGGGACACGCCTAAGAAGGGGCACAGTCCCATGAACTGGCTTAATACGATATTGCTGACGATGGAGGAACTGATCAGTAACAGAAGCATATCTTTTACACTATCCATTTATTTGTCCTCCTTATCTAAATCGATGGTCTCCAGATCATCCTCTGCCGTCTGAGGTTTTGCTGCCGCTTTTACCGCATCCTTCACAGCCTCTTCCGTGGTATTGGTATTGTCATAAAACCGCTCCGAGCAGCCGCTCTCGCCACAGTGCAGACAGTCATGTCCGCAGCCGGACTGGATCTTCTCGTAATCCTTGCCAGCCAGCTTTCTCTTATTCTTGATATAGTTCTGCAAAGCGGTCAGTGCAGCCAGTACGAAGAACGCACCGGGAGCCAGTCCGAAAATATTGATCGTCACATAGGAATCCGGCATGATCCGAAATCCGAAGATGGATCCGGCCGCCAGGATCTCACGTACTGCACCGATACAAGTCAGTGCCAGAGAGAAACCAAGTCCCATGCCAAGTCCATCGAACAGGGAAGGAATGGGCGGATGGGAATACGCATAGCTCTCTGCTCTTCCCAGAATGATACAGTTTACAACAATCAGAGGAATATACACACCCAGAGCATCGTTCAGTGACGGCAGATACGCCTGCAACAGCAACTGTACCGCAGTTACGAAGGATGCAATGATCACGATAAATGCAGGGATTCTCACCCGGCTGGGGATCACTTTCCTAAGCAGCGAAATGATCAGGTTACTCATGGTAAGTACCACTGCCGTGGTCAGGCCCATGCCCAGTCCGTTCATGGCCGATGTGGTCACCGCCAGAGTCGGACACATTCCCAGCATCAGTACAAATGTAGGATTTTCCTTGATGATACCGTTATAAAGTCTTTCACCTGCTTTATTCATTGCCAGCACCTCCCTGTACATAATCATTAAATGCCAGAAGGCTTCCGTTGACAGCGTTGGTCACTGCTTTCGTGGTGATGGTCGCACCGCTGATGGCATCGATCTCACTGTCAGAAGTGGATCCGGTCTTGGTGTAGGCAAAGCTCTTCACGTTCTTGTTGTGGAACTGCGGCACCAGTACATCTCCCGCTTTCATGCCCAGTCCGGGAGTCTCGGAAATACTTAAAATAGAAATATCATTGACCGTACCATCCAGACGGATTCCCACATACAGCACAATATTTCCGCCATAGCCTTCGGAGGTCGTGGTCTGGATCACATAGCCCAACTGCGTTCCGGAAGCATCCTGCGCTTCATAGACGGTACCGATGGTGATTCCGGTATCTGCCAGCTTCTGCGCCGTATCCGCAGAAGGTGTATAAGCATCCAGTTCTTCAAAATGCTCCGCATCCGCAAAGACCGCCTGACAGGCTTCCTGCACCGCTTTTTCCTCCTGCTGACGGATGGGCTCCTTGGTCAGTTCATAGACAAAGCCAAGCAAAAGTCCGGCAATCAGAGTAATTGCGAACAAAATGCCTGCTTCTTTTAACATTGCCTGAATATCATTCTTATTTTTCACGTTTCGCACCTGCCTTTCTGCCAAAAGCCACCGGCATGGTGAATTTTTCGATCAGAGGTACCAGAAGGTTACCTAAAATGATGGCATAGGACACTCCCTCTGCTCCCGGTCCGAAGATACGGAAGATTCCGGTAAGAAGTCCCAGTATCGCACCGTATACATACTGTCCCTTGATGGTAATCGGTCTGGTGACATAATCCGTTGCCATGAAAAAGGCACCCAGGATCAGGCCGCCGCCCGCTAACTGTGCAGACAGATAGGCAGGATCAAAGCCGTGCCCGCCGAAGATTCCCACAAACAGGATCACGGTCACAATATATGTACCGGGGATCCGAAGGTCGATCACACCGATCAGGATCAGGAAACAGGCACCGATCAGCAGTGCGATCACGGAAGTCTCGCCGATGGTACCGGCGGTCTTACCTACGATCATGTTCATGACATTGACACTCTCTCCTGCCTTCAGTGCTGCCAGCGGTGTAGCCCCAGTATAGGCATCACAGGCAAAATTCGTCATCTGGGACGGGAAAGAGATCAGCAGAAAGCATCTGGCTGCCAGTGCCGGGTTCATAAAGTTCTGACCCAGACCACCGAACAGCATTTTTACCACAAGGATGGCAAACACACCGCCCAATGCCGCCATCCACAGCGGAATGCTCACCGGCAGATTCAGCGCCAGCAGCAGTCCCGTTACCACTGCTGACATATCGGAAATCGTGATTTTTTTCTTCCAGAGCCAGCCGAATAATAACTCCGTCAATACTGTACTGGCAATGGTCACAGCCATGACTGCCAGTGCTCTGGGGCCAAAGTTATAGATTCCGAAACCGGCAGCCGGCAGCAGTGCGATCACCACGGCTGTCATAATGCTGCTGGTCGTTACTTTTGACCGGATATGAGGATTTGAAGATACTTTTAAAAGTCCGCTCACTGTTCTTCCCTCCTACTTCTTTTTCTTCTTGGCAAGCTGGATCTTACGCATGGATTTGATCTCCTGCGTCAGAGGACGCTTTGCCGGGCATACAAAACTACAGCAGCCGCATTCACAGCATTCCATACCGTTATGTTCCACGAAAGCCTCTTCATCAAAATGCTCCGCATAGGTTGCCAAAAGGCTGGGAACAATACGGCCGGGACATGCTTCCACGCAACGTCCGCAGTTGATGCAGGGACTGGGCTCCATAGCGGATACATCGTCCTGGGTCAGTGCCAGTAATGCGGTAGAGGTCTTTGTGGTGGGTACATCCAGCTGGAACATACCGAATCCCATCATGGGACCTCCGCAGATGATCTTCTCCGGCTCCTGCTTAAATCCACCGGCTATATCCAACAGTTCCTGATAACTCATACCGATAGGTACACGGAAATTCCGGGGATTGGCCACAGCATCTCCGGTAACAGTGATGATACGTTCCATCAGAGGGCGTCCTTCCGTCACCGCTCTGTAAATGGCAACCACGGTATCTACATTATCTACAATACAACCTACGTCCGCAGGCAGCATGGAGGAATTGATCTTCCGTCCCGTTGTGGCATAGATCAGCTGACGCTCCGCGCCCTGAGGATACTTGGTCTTCAGTGCCTTCACCGTGATCTGAGGATCGTTCTTAGTCATCTGTTTTAACAGAGAGATACAATCCGGCTTATTGTCCTCCACGGCCAGAATACCGTGGGCATTGTCAAACAGCTTCAGCATGATCTTCAGACCACCGATCAGCTTGTCCGGCTCTTCCATCATTCTGCGGTAATCGGAAGTCAGATAAGGCTCACATTCCGCACAGTTAGCAATTACATATTCAATTTTGTCAGGATCCTTGGGAGACAGCTTGACATGCGTAGGAAATCCGGCACCACCCATACCTACGATACCGGCTTCCTTCACAATGTCGATGATCTCTTCCTTCTGCAGTTTGTCCACCGGTGCATAAGGATGAAATTCTTCGCTCTCATACAGGCCGTCATTGTCGATCACGATACTCTGTATCAGATCTCCTGTTACCACACGTCTCGTCTCAATGGTTTTTACCGTACCCGACACAGATGCATAGATGGGTGCCGACACGAAGCCACCACTTTCCGCTATCTTTTGTCCCGCCAGTACCCGGTCTCCTTTTGCCACGATGGGCTTCGCCGGAGCGCCGATGTGCTGGGACAACGGATAGACCATTTCCCCTTTGGGCAGGACATCCTGGATCGGTTTGTCCTTGGACAGATCTTTTCCATCATAGGGATGTATTCCGCCTACAAATGTCAACTTTGCCATTTCCTAACATCCTTTCTAAATAGTTACTTGTATTGCAAATCACATTATGATAATTGTACTATTTTTATCAACTTTTATCAACAAAATGCTACTGCAAATTCTAAAATTATGGTAAAATAAATTCACCCATAGAAAGTCTGTGTGACTGCTTGCAGGCAGCACAGATTTTCTATGAGGTGAATAAACAAACATAAGTAAGTAGGGTGATAGCCCGGATTACGCATGTTTGTTACGCTTTCGAGAGTTCGAAGAACGAAGAAAGCGTTTATTAACTTGCCCACACGGCAGAAAGAGGTCATACATGAAAAAATCAGAAGAGACTCTGGAGGATTTCGCGATCTCCTATCCCTTGGATAAGCTGGCGCCTCTGGAACAAATCCTTTTTCTCGATATTGAGACCACGGGATTCACTTCCCGTACTTCTTATTTATATATGATTGGCTGTGCCTACTATCAGGCCGGCAAATGGCGGACTATCCAGTGGATGGCGGATGACTATTCCCAGGAAGGGGATATTCTCACTGCTTTCTTTGATTTTGCAAGAGACTATCGCTATCTGGTACATTTCAACGGCAATAATTTTGACCTTCCCTTTATCACCCAGAAATGTGCGCAGTTAAAGCTTCCGTTCTCCTTTGACGGATTTCAGGGTATCGACATTTACCGCCGAATCTCCCCTTATAAATTCTTCCTAAAGCTGCCGAACTGTAAGCAGAAAACTTTGGAGCAGTATCTCGGAATTGCCCGGACCGATGTTTTCTCCGGCGGAGAACTCATTGGTCTATACCATGATTATGTAAAAAATCCTTCGGAATTCACAGAAAAAGCATTGTTTTTGCATAATGCGGACGACCTGAAGGGAATGTTGGAAGTTCTTCCGATTCTGGCCTACTATGATCTGTTCAACGAGAATTGTGTGAAAGCCAGAAAAGTACAGGCCAACTATTACAAAGATGTCAGTGGCGCACAACGCAAGGAACTTTTGATCACCCTGCAGATTCCCACTTCCCTGCCCAGACTGGTAACCGCTTCTGCGGCCAACTGCTATTTCCGTGGAGAAGGAGAATCGGCTACTTTAAAGGTTCCCATTTACGAGGAAGAATTAAAATATTTCTATTCCAACTACAAGGACTATTACTATCTTCCCACGGAAGATGTGGCATTGCACAAATCGGTAGCCGGTTTTGTGGACAAAGAGCACAGGCTCCAGGCCTCCGCAGCGAACTGTTACACCCGGAAATTCTCCTGCTATCTTCCCCAATGGGAGATTCTGTTCACGCCATTCTTCAAGAGAGATTATAAGAGCAAGGAATTATTCTTCGAGTTGACGGATGAAATGAAGAAAAACAGAGAAGGATTTACACAGTATGCCACAGAAGCGTTTTTCTTGTTTTGGGTTCAAAAAGTGTGTACTTGATCAATAATAAACACTTTTGGGTTCCCCTTTTTCCCTTCCTGGCTATCATCTTTGCCAGTTTTTTCAGATTCATGCAGGCAAACGTAAGCCCGACTTTCATTTCCATCCGGGCTTTTCCTATCATCTGTGTATAGCGTAATCCGTGGTTTTCTTTTGCTGTTCCGAAGAGGCGCTCTACGGTCTCTTTCCGTTGCGCATACACTTCCTTCATCCCAATCGTATGCCGGATATCCTCACACTTTTCCATGTACGGCTCCCAGATATGCCGGGTCACTACCTTCACATGATCCCTGCTTTCTGTGCACTGCTTCAGATATGGACATCCTTCACAGACGATTCCGCAGCTCTTGTATTCCCGGTATCCGGAACGGTTCGTCGTATGATAAGCCAAAGCACCTGATCGTTCGGGCATACATAGCAGTCAAAATATTCATCATACACATACTCGGTTTTTTTGAAAAAACCATCTTTGGTCATGGGGCGTTTATACGGCAGAAGCGGTGTGATACCATCATCCAGAAGTAACTTTGCTATCGCCGGTGTTTTGTATCCTGCATCGGCTACCAGTGTCTGAATGCCAATGTCTTTTATCTTATCATACAGGGATTTAAATGTCCGGCTGTCATCTTTGGTTGCCGGGATTTACACTATAACCCAGAATCCATCCGTTTTTGTCACAAGCTGTCTGCACGGCATACGCAAAAACATTTTTATGTTCACCCTTTCGGAACCATCCGCTTTCCGGATCCGTTGTACTTTCCTTGACCGTTTTTGATCTTTGGGATCTTCCTTCTTTTCTTTCAGAGGCTTTTTTCCCATGCGCTTCCCGGTCTTCATTGATTTCCTTCTTTAACTGCTCTTCGAAGAACAGTGCTTCCTCATCTGCAATCCGTTTCCGCATCTTTTTTGCTGTTTGCCCGTGCTTTTTACATGGGTGGCATCCACGAAGACCTCGGAAGGATCAATCAGTCTGTATTTATAGCATTCCTGCAGGATACGGGAAAAGATCTGTTCAAAAAGATCAGTATCCTTAAAGCGTCTGGTATAATTCTTTCCAAACGTAGAGAAATGGGGAACCTTGTCCATCATTTCCAGACCGAGGAACCATCGGTATGCGACATTGACTTCGATTTCTTTTTACTGTCTGGCGCATGCTTCGGATGCCGTACAGATACTGGATGAATGGAATTTTAATGAGCATGACCGGATCCATGGGGCGGCCATTGTCTGCACTGTATTTATCGATCACAAGATCATAGATAAAACTCCAGTCGATTGCCTGGTCAATCAGGCGCAGCAGATGATCCTGCGGAACAAGGTCATCCATGCAGAACATCTGAATCTGTTCTCTTTTCTTATCTGCATTCTGTGTCATCATAGGAAACACCGCCTTTATTTTGATACTTTCATTATACCAAAAAGTAGTGAAAAGTCCCGTAAATACGGCATTTTCACTACTTCTTATATGCTTGTAAGTACATAATTTTTGCAGTCATGACACAAGAAAAGCTCCCTCACAGGAAGGAGCTTTGTCTACAGTCTGAGAGGAAAGCAAAACTGCTTTCCTCTTTCTTATTTTGTCATTTTCTGTACTCACTACATCGGTTTCACATAATAGAAAGAACTCTTTCTGTCAAATCCGATTTCGCGATAATTCATAATCTGTTCGGTACTTCCGATAAACAGCATACCACCCTTGGCCAGTGACTGGTAATACTTCCGGAATACTTCATCCTTTGCTTCTTCTGTAAAGTAAATCAATACATTTCTGCACACGATCAGATTACAGTCGGTAGGATAAGTATCCTTCAGTAAATTGTGCTGGTGAAAATCCACTCTTGCCTTGATCTCATCTGCAATCTTGTAAGAAGGACCAATCTTCGTGAAGTATTTCTTCTTCAGATCCTCCGGCACGCCTTCTATGCTCTTTTCTCCATACAGGCCGGTCTTTGCCTTTGCGATAACCTGTTTGTCCAGATCTGTAGCATAGATACGAATCTGCTGTAACGGAATGTGCCGTGACAGAGCCATTACCAGAGAGTAAGGCTCATCTCCCGTGGAACATGCCGCACTCCAAACCTTCAGGTTCTTGCCGAAGCGTTGAATCAGTTCCGGGATCACGGTCTCTTCCAGATATTTCCACTGTTCAGGATTACGGTAGAATTCTGAAACATTGATAGTAATGTATCCTACAAATTCCTCAAAAAGTACTTTATCCGTCTTCAGTGCCTGTACATACTTGTCATAACCTACGATCTTATGCTTGGCGATCAGAGTATCAATACGCCGTTTCATCTGCTTCTCTTTGTAAGCATTCAGATCGATCGTAGTCAGAGAATAAATCTCCTTTTTAAAATACTCATAATCATATATCATGAATATCTACCACCTAACGGTTGATTATTTCTCAGAGTTCTCAGCCTCTGCAGCGATAACAGCGTCAATATCTACAGATACAACATCTGCATCGGACTCTTCCTCTGCCTCAACGGTTTCTGGAGCTGTCAGAGCTTTAACGCTCAGGGAAATCTTGTGATCAGCCTCATTGAAATCTACAACCTTAGCTGTAACTTCATCGCCAACGCTCAGTACATCGGAAGGTTTCTCAATGTGCTCCTTTGCGATCTGGGATACATGAAGCAGAGCATCTACACCGGGCTCTAATTCTACGAAAGCACCAAAGTCGGTCATTCTTGCAACCTTACCAGTTACAACATTGCCTACAGCATACTTCTCTGCTGCATTCTTCCAGGGGTTAGCGTCGTAATTTCAGGGACAGTGCAATCTTATTGCCGTTGATCTCTTTGATCAGGACTTTCAGCTTATCGCCAACCTTGAATACCTTCTTGGGATGCTCAACTCTGCCCCAAGACATCTCGGAGATGTGAAGCAGTCCGTCTGCGCCGCCAAGATCGATAAATGCGCCGAAATCAGTTACGTTCTTAACAACACCTTCTACGATATCGCCTTCTTTGATCTTCTCAAAGAGTTCCTTCTGCAGCTCAGCCTTCTTGGCTACGATCAGCTGTTTGCGGTCACCAATGTATCTTCTTCTCTTGGGATTGTACTCGCTGATCACGAATTCAATCTCCTGTCCTGCATACTTGGTCAGATCCTTCTCATAAGTATCGGATACCAGGCTTGCGGGGATGAAGATTCTTACTTCGTCCACGATCACGCTTAAACCACCGTCCAGTACCTGGGATACGGTTGCCTTAAGTACCTCGTGATTGTTAAATGCTTCTTCAATTCTCTTGTTGCCTCTGTCTGCAGCAAGACGCTTGTAGGTAAGGAGAACCTGACCCTCACCGTCATTTACTTTCAGGACCTTGACTTCCATGGTGTCACCAACCTTGGCAACCGTGGTAAGATCCACGCTGGAGTCGTTGGTGTATTCGTTCTTGGTAAGAATACCGTCAGATTTGTATCCGATGTTCAGAATGATCTCTTCCGGTTTCACATCGATGACTGTACCTTCGACTACCTCTCCTGCATGTATTGTCTTTAATGATTCTTCCAGCATTTGTTCAAAAGTTAATTCTGACATAATTTTGAACCTCCTCAATTAATTTATTTGGGGTGGAAGCCCCCGCGGTAATACCCACTAGTCGAACAGCTTTAGGTAGATCTAAATGCAAGTCATCCAGTGTCTGTATAAAATAGGTGTGCACACATTCCCTTTGGCAGATTTCGTAAAGCTTTCTGCTATTAGAACTGTGCTTCCCTCCTATTACAATCATAACGTCAGCTTCCGCTGCAATGGCCTTTGCCGATCGCTGTCGCTCTTCTGTAGCATTACAGATAGTGTTCACAACACTATCATTGTAACCTTTTTTTTCAAAAATTTCAACTATATATTGAAATTTATTGTAGTTATATGTCGTCTGAGACACAATACAGAGCTTTTCACCTTCTGTTTTCACAAAATTTTCTGCCTGTTCGGGAGTTTCCAGAACGGTTACCGGGCCCTGACACCAGCCGACGATACCCTCTACTTCCGGATGTTTCGGATCCCCCACGACGATCACATGGTACCCTTCTGTGCTCTTTTGTTCCACGATACGATGGATCTTTTTCACAAAGGGGCAGGTGGCATCAATGCACTCCAGACCATTCGCTTCCATGATATCATAGATTTCTTTTGCCACTCCATGGGCACGGATGATCACAGTGGGAATGGTCTCCCCGGCTTTCAGGTTTTTTAGTTCTTCTTTGCTTTCCAGAACTCTTACTCCTTTTTCCGCCAGTTCCCGGACCACTTCCTCATTATGCACGATGGGGCCATAGGTATAGATAGTCTTCCCGTTTTTTAATTGTTCATACACAGTATCTACGGCGCGCTTTACGCCGAAGCAAAAGCCTGCGCAGTCTGCCAGTCTTACTTCCATATCAGATCTCCTGTTTAACCGATCAGTTCCACGATCCGGTCGATGACCTGCTCGATCGTCATATCGGAGGTATCCACCAGTACCGCATCCTCAGCCTGTTTTAACGGAGAGGTCTCTCTGTGCATATCTCTATAGTCTCTGTCTTCGATATCCTGACGGATCTTCTCCAGATCACAGGTCTCTCCCTTGGCGGTCAGTTCATCATATCTTCTCCTGGCTCTCACCATGCTGCTGGCGGTCAGATAGATCTTCACCTGAGCATTCGGAAGAACCACTGTACCGATGTCACGGCCGTCCATGATCACGTCGCTTTTAGCTGCAAGTGCCTGCTGAAGTTCTACCAGTTTGGTGCGTACTGCGGGTTGTGCACTGGTATTGGATGCCATATTGCCGACTTCTTCGGTACGCAGATAAGCATTAACGTTCTCTCCGTTTAATAAAACGACCTGCTCACCGTCCACATACTGAATGGTGATATCCGCCTCCTTGCATTTATCGGCGATGACCGCTGCATCCGTGGGTTCCACGCCCTCTCTTAACATAAACAGTGCCATGGCACGATACATTGCTCCGGTGTCCACATAGATAAATCCTTTTTTCTTTGCCACAGCTCTTGCAATGGTACTTTTTCCGGCACCTGCCGGGCCGTCGATTGCTACATTAAAACTCATAGTCTAGTCCTCTTTTCTTTATTTCTATTAATTATAATTGATTTCTATTAATTATTATTTTTTCACAAATCTTCCGATTTTCATTCGTAAAATCTCTCTCCGGACTTTTTTGTGCGCGAATTTATTGTATGCTGTCCCCCGCCAGATGTCCCGTAGACCAGGCGATCTGCAAATTAAAGCCCCCGGTCATGGCATCCAGATCCAATACTTCCCCTGCGAAATACAGATGCCGTACACGTTTGGATTCCATGGTGGAAGGATTGATATCCTTTACCGAGATTCCCCCCCTGAGTGATGATTGCTTCCGCAAAAGATCTCGTCCCCGCCACCGTCATGGGTAGTTCCTTGATCAATGAGCCGAAAGCTTTTCTCTCTTCCCGGCTGATTTCGTTCACTTTCTTCTCCGGGGAAATGTCGGACAACTCTATCATAACAGGAATCAGCTTTGCAGGGAACAGGTGGTCCAGCGCATTTTTAAATTGTTTGTTCTTTGCTTCCTCAAAATCCCGAAGCAAACGTTTGTCCAGCTGTTCCGGGGTCAACGCCGGTTTCAGATCCAGGAAAAGTTTTACCTCATCGCCGCCTTTACGTTTCGAAAGATTTTTCGAATAAAAGCTGCTGGCTGACAGGATCAGGGGGGCCGCTGACGCCAAAATGGGTAAACAGCATCTCGCCGAACCCTTCATACCAGGTCTTTTTCCCACACTGCATCCGGATCTCCACATTTTTTAAGGAAAGGCCCATCAGTTCCCTGCACCAGTTTTCCCGGATCTCCAAAGGCACCAATGCCGGTTTCCTCTCCGTCACCTTATGCCCTGTCTCTTCCGCGAAACGATACCCGTCCCCCGTGGATCCGGTGCTGGCATAGGAACAGCCTCCAGTACAGACAATGCAGTCATCCGCCGCGATTTTCTTATGGTCTGCACATTCCACGCCACAGAAAACAGGATTGCCATCCGTTTCCTTCGTTAGGATCTTTATCACCTCGGTATGCAGATGAACATCCACCTGATATTTGCGAAGTTCTCTCTGGAGGGCGGCGATCACGTCCGAAGAATGATCGGATACCGGAAATACCCGGTCTCCCCGCTCCGTTTTCAGCGGGCAGCCTGCCTGCTCCAGCAGATCGCATACCCGTGTATTGTCAAAGCCGTAAAAAGCACTGTACAGAAACTTTTCATTGGTACAAATATTCTGAAATAAGACATCCATGTCCGCCGCGTTTGTCACATTGCAACGGCCTTTTCCAGTGATGAACAGTTTCTTCCCCAGCTTTTCGTTCTTTTCCAGAAGTATTACCTTATGCCCTTTTTGCGCTGCCGCAATGGCAGCCATCATGCCGGCAGCACCGCCACCGATCACAATCACCTTACTCATTTCTATCCTCTTTTGCCGATCTGTCCGTCCATCATTTTTCCTTGCGCCGCAGGGAATAGTCCAGCATCGGTTCATCATCTATAAAGTCGATCTCATCATTCAGATATACCTGATAATTATTCCAGGTCTCTTCCAGTGTCTCCAGATTTTTACGCACCTGCTCCGGACATTTCAAGCACAATGCCACTACCAGCGCATTTATCACGCTTAAAGGTGCCACCAGAGAATCCACCACCGACACCATGTCGCTTCTGGCCAGCAGATTGCAGGAAGAATACAGATTCATGGGGGAATGGATGCTGTCGGTAATAGCGATCACCTTGGCATTCCGGTCATTGGCAAACTCCATGGCCTTTAACGTCCGCATGGAGTATCTGGGAAAACTGATACCGATGAAGCAGTCCTTCGGGCCAATATGGATCATCTGTTCAAAAGTCTCACTGACACTGGTGGTATTCAGCAAAAAGACTTTGCCCCGGATCATATTCAGGTAAAAATGCAGAAACGCTGCCAGCGGCTCATTGCTGCGAAGTCCCATGATATAAATGGTCTCTGCCTCCAGAATCGTGGCAACGGCGGATTCAAAGGCCGCCGGATCCAGATTGTCTATGGTATCCTGGATCTTTTCGATATCTGCGCTGAGTACGGAGGTCAGGATCTCCGACTGGGAGCTTCTGCCGTATTTGGCATCCATTTTCTGAATGCCGTTGAGCTTTCCCTGCACGCAGCTTTCCAGTGCCTTCTGGAATTTCGGATAACCGTCATAACCGATTCCCGCTGCAAAACGCACTACGGTAGATTCACTGATTCCCAATGTCTCGCCCAGCTTTGCTGCGGTCATAAATACTGCCTGATCGTAATGTTCCGATATGTAATCCGCAATGGCTTTGTGGCCTTTGCTCATTTTTGCATAATGTTCGTTGATTCGGGTAAAAACATCATATTCTGCCACGGTTCTTAACCTCGCGTTGTCTCATTGTAAAAAGCGTAATAGGAATGCTCTAATAGCTGCATTGTCTGTAAGTCTGTCAGATCATAATCTCCGGTCAGAGACATGCAGGCAGCTCCGTGAATGAAAATCCACATTTTCATGAACAGATCACCGGGATCCGGGCAGCCCGCCACTCTGGCCAGGTTGATCTCGTAGACCACGTTTCCGGCATCACCATTCAAGATCTCATACATACTCTTTTTCTTATGTTTGCCATCCTGGTTATCCGATACAAACAGAAGCTCGAACAGGTGTCTCTCTTCTCTAGCAAAAGCTATGTAAGCCATGCCCAGATTGGCGAAAGGTGTCTTGCCGGTACGGGGATACAAGCTGTAATAATCCAGAAAATAAGCTGCAGCTCTCTCATAGACCGCATCCCACAGTTCTTCCATATTCTTATATACTCTGAAAATAGGCTGTGTAGAGCACCCTGCTTTCGCCGCTACCCTTCTGGCTGTCACATTGGCAAATCCCTCTTCCCTTGTCATGGCAAATGCCGTATCCAGGATTTTATCAATTGTGATCATCTCTTTACGAGCCATAATCCCTCTCATTCCGCTGTATTTACAGCAAACAATGTGTTCTTCTATAACACTTGTTATTTTAGTGGGTGAAGAGGTGGTTTGTCAATATGTAAATAAACTCATTCGCATATCGGGCTGACTGGGGGCTGACCAAGGGCATGTCTAAATAACGGCTTCTACGCGCTTCGCGCTCTCGAAGCCGCAAACTCATTCGCATATCGGGCTAATGCCCTTTTATGCTCATGAGTTTTGTTTTTCTAATAAAAATACCGCACCGGTTGCTAGCAACCGTGCGGCATCTTTATTGAAAAATTATTTAGACAGGGTATGCACCGTTCTTGGTGTCAGCCTGGGTCATATCAACCTTTTCCTGCTGTGCCTGACGATACTTGAAGAAGTCGGTAGCAACCTGAGGGAACAGAGCGTAGCTCAGAACGTCCTCATCCTGCTGTTTCCATTCCTTCATTTCGCCTTCCAGCTTATCCATCTCATTGTCGAGCAGATCAGCGTAACGGCAGGTAATTCTCTCCTCGCCGGGGATAACCTTGTCGATAACTTCCTGGCTCATGGGCTTAACGGTCTGACCGTACTCACCACGAAGAACTGCCTTGGTCTCCTTGGTAGCCATCTTGTAACGCTCACCAAGCAGTACGTTGAAGACTGCCTGAGTACCAACGATCTGAGAAGAAGGGGTAACCAGAGGGGGCTCACCCAGATCCTTACGAACCTTGGGGATCTCCTTCAGCACATCGTAGTATCTGTCTTCTGCATTCTGCTCCTTCAGCTGGCTAACCATGTTGGAAAGCATACCGCCGGGTACCTGATACAGCAGAGTCTTGATATCAACACCCATAACCTTGGGATTCAGCAGGCCGTTAGCCAGGCACTCATCTCTGTAAGGTCTGAAGTAGTCAGCAATCTCAGCTAACAGGTTCTGATCCAGACCGGTATCGTAAGGGGTTCCCTTGAAGGTCTCAACCATAACCTCGGTAGCAGGCTGTGAAGTACCCATAGCAAAGGGGCTCATAGCGGTATCGATCACATCAACACCGGCCTCTACTGCCTTCAGGTAGGTCATGCTTGCAACACCGGAAGTATAGTGAGTATGCAACTGGATGGGAAGCTTGGTAACTTCCTTCATCGCCTTGATCAGTTCAGCAGCCTTGTAAGGTACTAACAGACCGGCCATATCCTTGATACAGATGGAATCTGCACCCATCTCTTCGATCTTCTTGGCCATGCTGGTCCAGTACTCCAGAGTGTAAGCATCACCCAGAGTGTAAGCCAGAGCAACCTGTGCTTCACCTCTGCCTTCCTGTGCCTTGAACTTGTTGGTAGCATTTACCGCTTCCTGTAAGTTGCGCAGGTCGTTCAGACAGTCGAAAATACGAATGATATCAATACCGTTGGAGATGGACTTCTGTACGAAGTAATCTACCACGTCATCTGCATAAGGTCTGTAACCCAGAATATTCTGTCCACGGAACAGCATCTGTAACTTGGTGTTTTTGAAGCCGTCACGCAGCTTTCTCAGTCTGTCCCAGGGATCTTCCTTCAGGAAACGAAGGGATGCATCAAAGGTAGCACCTCCCCAGCACTCTACGGAATGATAACCAACTTTATCCATCTTGTCAACGATGGGAAGCATGAATTCGGTCGGCATTCTGGTAGCGATCAGAGACTGATGTGCATCACGTAAAACAGTTTCCGTAATCTTAATCGGTTTCTTTTCAATTTCTGACATTACGAATATCCTCCATAATAATATTTTCTATAGTTAGTATGACGCGATGCGTTATTCTAAGTCCTTCGGACTTATTTCATCGTGCATCGCTTTAAAATACACCGAAGATAGCCATGAATGTACCGGCTGCTACGGCAGTACCGATAACGCCTGCTACGTTAGGACCCATAGCATGCATGAGCAGGAAGTTGGTAGGATCGGATTCTGCACCAACCTTCTGGGATACACGTGCTGCCATAGGAACTGCGGATACACCTGCGGAACCGATCAAAGGATTGATCTTTCCACCGGAAAATACACACATCAGTTTACCAAACAGAACACCTGCGGCGGTACCGAACATGAATGCGATCAGACCCAGAGCTACGATCTTCAAGGTATCTGCATTCAGGAATGCTTCTGCGCTGGTGGTAGCACCTACGGAAGTACCCAAAGCAGAATAACTACGATGTACATCAGAGCATTGGATGCTGTCTCAGTCAGCTGACGAACAACACCGGACTCACGGAACAGGTTACCCAAAGCATCAGCATACCTACCAGAGGAGCTGTGGTGGGAAGGATCAGACATACAACGATGGTAACAACGATGGGGAACAGGATCTTCTCCAGCTTGGATACGGGACGAAGCTGACCCATCTTGATCTTTCTCTCTTTCTCAGTAGTGAGAAGCTTCATAATAGGGGGGGCTGGATAATGGGAACCAGTGACATGTAAGAATATGCTGCCACTGCGATAGGTCCCAGGATCGCCGTCTGTCCTAGCTTACCAGCAAGGAAGATGGAGGTAGGGCCGTCAGCACCACCGATGATGGAGATTGCTGCAGCTGCCTTGTCGTTGAATCCCAGCCAGATTGCTCCGAAGATGCTGCTATGAAGATACCAAACTGCGCAGCAGCTCCCAGAAGGAAGCTCTTGGGGTTCGCAATCAGAGGACCAAAGTCTGTCATGGCACCTACACCCATGAAGATCAGGGAAGGCAGGATTGCCAGTTCATCCAGCTTGTAGAAATAATACAGTAAGCCGCCGGCACCGTTTGCTGCATTTTCAGGGTGCAGCATGATATCGGGATAAATGTTTACCAACAGCATACCGAACGCTATCGGGAGTAAGAGCAAAGGCTCGAACTCATGACGGATAGCTAAATAAAGGAAAAAGCATGCAACCAGAATCATGACATAGTTTCCCCAGGTCAGGTTAAAAAACGCTGTCTGATGAATCAGGTTGTTAAGCGTACTAGCTATATATTCCATTTGATGACCTCCTGTTGTTTATAGAGCTGATGTAAAATGCCTAGTTCAGAGTTGCCAGAACTGCACCAGCCTCAACAGTATCACCAACTGCAACGTCAATGCTTGCTACAGTGCCGTCTTCGGGAGCTACTACAGGGATCTCCATCTTCATAGCTTCCAGAATGATGACAGCATCACCCTTCTTAACAGCCTGTCCAACACTTGCCTCTACCTTGAAGATTTTACCAGCTGCACCGGCCTCAACCTTGATGCTGCCTGCTGCGCCGCTTGCCTTGGGAGCTGCTGCGGGAGCCTTGGGTGCTGCCTTGGGAGCTGCGGGAGCCTTTGCTGCTACGGGTGCTCCGGTAGATGCGCCCTCTTCTACTACTACATCATATACGTTGCCATTTACGGTAATGGTATAATTTTTCATTTTAATATCCTCCTAACGTTTTTACGATTATCTTACTTTGCGGATAGAACGAACTACAAATCCGTCAGTGCTTACCGCACCTTCGCTTGCTGCGATCGCAGCTGCAATAACAGCGACCAGCTCAGTGTCATCTGCCTCGGGTTCTTCCTGTGCAACGATCTGAGTTACAGCCTTATCAATACCTGCGTTCTTTGCTTCTTCCTCCTTATCCTTCTTGCTGAATGCAGCCTGGATCTTCGGAATGAAGTTGAACAGGGAAATGATCAGTGAGATCATGATCAGCATTACGAATACAGTTCCCATACCGATCAGAGTGTTCAGTGCAGCTTTGGTCATCAGGCCACCCATGGACTCCACGGGGTTCAGCGCTGCAGACTCCATGCTCAGGAACATATCGTTGGTGAAGATCACTTCTGCCTGTGCATTCTGTTTGGCACCGGTCACATCTACATGTACAATGATCTGATCATCATCGATGGCAGCTTCTGCATCACCGACAGCGGTAATGCCGCCAATGGACTTTTTAGCGGAGTTGAAGGACTCGATAGCAGTTTTGTATGCATAACCATCAACGGTGATACCTACATTTTCCTGTACCATATATGCCACTTCATCAGCGGTATACTCAGAGAAGCTCTCCAGTGCAGCTTCGTCTTCAAAATTCTCCAGAGAAGGAATCACATACTGGGTAGCTATCTGGATTGCAGTGTCCATCTTGCGCTGCTCATAATCCGTATAGGTCTCCTCACTGCCGCACGCGGTCAAACCAAAGATGCAGGTAATCATACATACTAAGCTTAAAAATTTCTTCATTTTACAATCACCCTTTCTTATACAGTTCCGTGTTTCTTGGCAGGACGGTCTTCACTCTTGGTGAATAGCATCTCGAATGCGCCGATCACATATTTTCTGGTATCAGCAGCATTTACGATCTGGTCCACATATCCTCTCTTGGCTGCGCTGGTTACATTCAGAGTAAGTGCTTCGTACTCAGCAGCCTTTTCATTAATCACATCAGCGCCCTGGCCATCATACATGATCTTGGCAGCCAGCTTGCCGTCCATAGCACCAATCTGTGCATCCGGCCATGCCATGGTGATATCCGCACCGATTGCCTTGGAGTTCATTACCACATAAGCGGTTCCCAGAGCCTTGCCGATCACAACGTTCACCTTGGGAACGGTAGCGTTGGCAAATGCGTAGGTCAGCTTTGCAGCAGCCTTTGCGATAGCCTTCTCGGAAGCCAGAGTTGCTTCGTAACCCTTTACATTGGTCAGGGTCAGTACAGGAATGCCGAAAGCATCACAGAAGTTTACGAACTCAGCAGCCTTCTCACAGCCCTCTGCAGTCAGAACTGCATCCAGCTTCTCTGCTACCTTGCCTTCTTCGTCGCAGATCTCGGAACGGTTAGCTACCGCACCAACGGTAACGCCATCCAGACGTAAGAAACCGGTTACCATGTTCTTAGCATATCCGGCCTTCACCTCGAAGAAGTTGTTGTCATCTGCCAGAATGGACAGAGCAACGGATGTGTCGCCGACGCAGCCTGCGATCTCAGGATTTACACGGTTCAGATCATCAGTGCAATCCTCTAAGAAGCTTGCATCATCCTCGTTGTTGGCAGGCAGGAAGCTTACCAGCTCTCTTACCTTCTCCAGAATGGTTGCTTCGTCAGCTACCACGTCAACAATACCGCTCTCTTCTGCCTGGAATTTAGCGGAAGAAGAATCACACTTGGTGATCACATTACCGTCCAGAGCGTTAGGAGCATTTACGAACAGCTTGGCATTCTTCTCTTCCATGAAAGTGAAATCGGTCATGGTAGGGAACAGTCCTAAGCCACCGCCACAGGTTCCGAATACAGCAGTGATCTGAGGGATCACGCCGGAAGCCATGGTCTGCTTTAAATAGATCTCACCAAATGCAGCCAGTGCATCGGTTGCTTCCTGCAGTCTTAAACCTGCAGATTCGATCAGTCCGATCACAGGTGCTCCGGTCTTCATAGCCAGATCGTAGAGATTGGTGATCTTCTTTGCATGCATCTCGCCGATGGTTCCGTTCAGTACGGAAGCGTCCTGGCTATATACATATACAAGATTACCATTGATCACTCCGTAGCCGGTAATACAACCGTCAGAAGGAGTTTCATTGGGTTTCAGATTGAAATCCGTAGCTCTTGCGGTTACAAGTCCGCCGATTTCAACGAAACTGTTGTCATCGAGTAAAGCTGCTATTCTTTGACTCGCTTTTGAAGTAGTACTCATATGTTTTCAGCCCTCCGTTGATAATATAATAAAATATAATAGAAAACGTTTATTAATATAGAAGCACAAACGCCCCCATGATTAACAGTCTGTAGTATAACATAAAATCTGCAACTCGCAAAGAACGAATTGCAGATTTTTACATTTTTTATATATTGTACCTCATTTTGAACAATTTCCCCGTCATTTTTTCCATTCCATTTTTCTGCAATCCCTACGGGAATGCTACCAGAAAACGTTTCAGGATCTGTCTGCCGCACCAGGAAAGATCCACGGCCTCCACTGTCCAAGCAGCATACAGCCGCTCCCTGCGCCAGATTTCGCCATCCACCAGATAACAGATTTCTCCCACCGTCGTTCCTTCCTTTACCGGTGCCTTCAGTTCTTTCTCTTTCCGGTAGAGAATCTCCACTTTCTCGTCTGCGCGCATAAGCAGGCCTTCCGCTCCTTCCGCCTCCGGATCCAGTTCCACCGCCAGCTGCACTTCTCCTGTCAGTTCCTCATCCTGTGCCTCCGTCACCGGGATCGGCATAAGGTACTGTTCCCGTCCGGAAAATTCTTCCTCTCCGAACTTCCGGTAAACAAAATTTTCCAGTCCATATCCAAACAACTCTCTGCTGTCACTCCATTTATAGGTCTTATGATTCGGCCACCCACAGGCCAGAAGTGCCACAATCATACATTTTCCATCCCGTTCCAGTGCTCCCACATAGCAGTACCCCGCCTTGTTCGTAAATCCGGTCTTGCCGGTAAAAGCTCCATCCATCATCTGCAAAAAGGCATTGTGGTTGTGGCACTGAAAGGAGCGTCCGTTTTCCGTGAAACAATACTCCTGTGTCCGGGTGATCTCCCGGAACAGATCTCTCTGGGAAGACTCTCTGATACAGTACCGTAAAATACAGGCCAGATCCTTTGCTGTGGTATGGTGCTCCTTTTCCAGAATACTCCCGTCAGGTAATGTCAATGTCTCTGTGGCATCCAGCCCGTTGGGAGTGATAAACCAGGTATCCTCGCAGCCGATCTCCACCGCCTTTTCATTCATCGCCTGTGCAAATCTATGTAATGCTGCCTTACTCTCTTCTGTAGTATGCTCCGAAGCCTCTTTCGTCTCACCCAGAAGCTTTCCGCCGATATATTCCGCCAGTGCCGCAGCAGCATCATTATGGCTTTCCAGCATCAGGGAAAACAGCAGTTCTCTTACCGTATAATGCTCCCCCTTTTTCACATAGAGCTTTACCTTGGGCATAGTGGCTGCATAGGCGGAAATACTGACCTCTTCCTCCACCTTTGCATTTTCCAGCACCAGAATGCAGGTCATGATCTTGGTGGTGCTGGCCATTGCCATGGGAGTCTCTTCATTTTTTCCATATAGTACCCGCCCGGAGTCGGCATCCAGAAGCACCGCCGCCTGTGCATACAGGTGTAAATCCTCCTGCAGCTGCCCGGCTTCCTTTTCCGCTGTTTCATGAAAAAGGTGCGTAGCCTGTTCCCGGATTCCCTCGCTGACATACCCCTGCCGACAGAATCCGCCTATACTTTCCAGACACAGAATTCCGGCGAAAAGGGCACAAAAAAAGCCTCGCATAATCATCACTCCCAAAAGAGTCCCTTATTACTATGATTATTATGAGGCTGATTCTTTGTCCTATTCTATTATATGTTTAATGTGAGCTGTACTTCCTGCTCCGCCTGCTGTTTGAATTCCTCCACCTGCACCGGGTTCAGTTCCGGCAGTTCCTCCAGGCTCTTCACACCAAAGCAGCGAAGGAACTGTTCCGTTGTGCCGAACAGCAGAGGTCTTCCGGGAGCATCCAGCCGCCCTAACTCCGTGATCAGATCGTATTCCAACAGCTTATTGATGGCATGATCGCAGCTGACCCCTCTGACTCTCTCGATCTCCAGTCTTGTTACCGGCTGCTTATAGGCAATGATGGACAGGGTCTCCAGAACCGTATCCGTCAATGTCATCTTTCGGGGAGTCTTGGCGATCTTGATCAGGTATTCATACATATCCGACTTGGTACACAGCTGTACCGAATTGTCAAACTGTGTCAGTCCGATGCCACGGTTCTCTTCCTCATACCTCGCCGCCATATCTTTTAAAATGGATTTTGTAGTCTTCACATCCTCTTCGATCACTTCCGCAAGTCTGCTGATCTCCACGGAATCCCCCATGGTAAAAAGGATGGCTTCTATTACTGCTTCTGCTTTACTGCGTTCCATGTTACGACCTCACTGTATCTTAAACGTTAGATGTAATCATAATATCATCGAATATATTTTCCTGACTGATGTTGATCTTGCCGGTCTTCATCAGCTCCAGAATGATCAGGAAAGTAACGATGACCTCCATTTTGCTGTTCTGCTTCTCCAGAAGCTTTCGGAAACTGAAGGTCTTATGTTCTCTGGCATAAGCTTCCACATACAGCATCTTGATGTCCATATCCACCTCGTCCTTTTCGATATTGCCATACTGGCTGCGGACAGGGTCGATCTTGTCCTCCTGTTTCTTCACAATAGATTTGAATATTTCATGAAGCTTGTTCAAGTTCATATCGCCGATCAGCTCTTCGTAATCGATGGGCTGTCTGTAGGCTTCCACTTCCTTCGGAAGTCTCTGTTCTCTGTACATATTTCTGGCAGCATCCACCTGCCGGTCTCTGAGTTCGAAGGACATATATTTGTACATCTTGTATTCCAACAGCTTCTGTACCAGCTCCGCTCTGGGATCCTCTTCCTCGCCGTCCTCGTTCACTTCCTTGGGCAGCAGCATTTTGCACTTGATATCGATCAGTGTTGCCGCCATTACCAGGAATTCACTCATGACGTTCATATCTTCCCGTTGCATCTGCCTGATGTAATCCAGATACTGGGCCGTGATCTCCACAATAGGAATATCATAGATGTCTATTTTGTTTTTCTCGATCAAATGAAGCAACAGATCCAGAGGACCTTCAAATGCTTCCAGTTTTACAGATATTGCCATGTAATAAAACTCCTATTTCCCCTCATCACTCCCACCGGCCTCTTCTCCCCCCGGCAGCAGATCCACTTCCAGGACCTCTCCAGGATTGAACAGCCGGATCGGAATCGTATGCATTCCCAGTCCTCTGCTGAGCAGCATTCTGGTTTTCCCCAGTGTAAACTCTCCGCCATCATATTTTGGAAAAAGTCTCACATTGGGAGACACCACGCCTTTTCCCCAGATGGGGACTCTCACCATACCACCGTGGACATGGCCGGCCAGCACCAGATCTGCTCCCCAGTCCGCGTATTTCGGAAAATAATCCGGATTGTGGGCGATCAGAATCGTATACTTTTCTGCGGAAGGTTGTCCCAACAGACTTTTCAGATACTCCGGATCCATGGGCTGGATCCCGAAGCGCTTGTAATACAGCTTGTCGATCTCCGATCCGTAAATGCAGATCCCGGATTCTTCCAGAACGGTATGTTCATTCACCAGCCTCCGGATTCCGATCTTCTGCAGGGCCTCCTCGTACCGCTCCGCCATATCTCCGTAGTTCTCCGGGTACAGTTTCAAACGGTGTTCATGATTGCCGTTGCCGTAGTAGATCGGATATTTCCCGGCAAGCTTCGTAAGCAGGTCCACCGCCGTCTCCAGACTTGCCTTCGGCTTTGCCGTCAGAATATCTCCGGCGATCAGGATCATGTCCGGCCTTATCTCATCAATGGCCTGCAGCAGGCGCTCATTTTCTTTTCCGTATCTCTTATTGTGCAGATCCGCCAGAACCACTGCCTTAACAGGCTTTTTGATTCTCTGATCCCGCAGGAAATAATGCCGTACCACAAAACGATTGCTGTCGTACAGCATTATCCATACAAGAACCACCAGGATCACTGCGATCACGGTAATCACCACATCCAAATTCTTTGCCCCCATGGTCTATTTCCAGTTAATTGCCAATATGTTCTATAGTATAACATATTTTTCGGGCTTACAAAAGATAAAATTCCATTATTTTAAAGAGGTAGTCCTTGTATACCGCTTTCGCCACATCATTTTCATACAGGATCGGAACGCTTCCGATCTCCACTCCGTTCAACAGATAGACCGCTCTGCCTGCCTCCGCCCCCTTTGCGACAGGCGCCTGTGCCTCCTCCGGTAACTCTATGGTTTTCTTCACTCCGTCCAGCGAATTGCCTTCCGTATCCAGATATCGGAATTCGCTCTGGTATCTGACAGGTACCGTATCTTCCACGCCGCCTTCTATCCGAAGGTCCTCCAATGCATCCGTATTCTCATCCAGATACAGGTCACTGACATTGAAACCGTAACTTAACAGTGTCTGAGCATCCTTAAAACGTGCCTTGTAGTCCGGGGCTCCCATGACCACGGCAATCAGGTCAATACCATCCTTCGTGGCAGTGGCAGACAGGCAGAATTTAGCCTTGGAGGTGGATCCGGTCTTCAGTCCCGTAGCCCACTGGTACTGTTTCAACAGCTTGTTGGTACTGTTCAGGGTAAATGTAGAGCTGCCCTGTCTGGTCTCATGGGTGATGTCTTCCATCCAGATACCGGTATATTCAAAGACCTTGGGATATTTCACCGTAAGCTCTCTGGACATAATGGCCACATCCATGGCTGTCGTATAGTGTCCGTCGGAATCCGTCAGTCCGCAACAATCCTCGAAATGTGTATCCACCATTCCCAGTTCTGCCGCCTTTTGATTCATCTGATCCACGAAAGCCTCTTCACTCCCCGCTATGTATTCTGCCACCGCCACACTGGCATCGTTGCCAGAAGCTACAGCAATACATTTGATCATGGTCTCCAAGGTCTGTACCTCGTTCTCCGCCAGGAATACCTGGGAACCTCCCATGGAACTGGCGTAAGCACTGACGGTCACCGGATCCTCCAGTTTTATCTTCCCCTGATCCAATGCCTCGAATGTCAATAGCAATGTCATGATCTTGGTAATACTGGCGGGACTTCTGCGCTCTCTGGCATTCTGTTCAAAGATCACTTTCCCGGTAGAGCTCTCCAGAAGCACGGCACTGGGAGCTTCGATTGCCGCCGGCTCCGCAGATACACTGATCCCGTCCCACCAGAATACCTGTATGCTGACCGTAAAAAGTAAGATCCATGTGAAAATCCTTTTCCTGTTTTTTTGCATAAAAAAGCCACACTCCCTTATCCTTTCTTCTAAAAGATATGGTCGTATGGCCTTGTATATACCTGTAATCCAACCGTCCGAAACACTACAGTCTGGTGATCAGTGCCTGACAGCGTTCCTTCAGGGCTTCACCCTTGCTGCGCACATCGATGTGAAATACTTTGATCAGCTGGACCACATAATCCACAGCTACAATCGCCAGAATTACCTGAATCAAACGGATGCCCACCTGGATCTGTACTCTGTCAATAATGTGATACATGGCATCGTGAACGAACTGTACGATTCCTATTGCATAAAAGCCCCAGGCAACAGTACTTTCCAGGCAGATGATACCACGGTAATTGAAGGGCTTGTTGTTATAATCCCACCAGAGTTCTCCGAGGAAACGGATCATACCGATTCCCACCAGATATTCAAAAGTGGTGGCCAGAATGGCTCCAAGAAAATACAGCTTTACCAGTTTCCCGCGCAGGGGACTTAAAATCAGATATCCCAGCACTCCGCCGAAACCGTAGATCGGGCAAAAGGGACCTTTGCCGAAGCCACGGTTGGTCAGCTTGTGATTGCAGAAAGACATATAGGTAGATTCCAATGCCCAGCCAAGAATACTGTACAATACAAACGCTGCTAACAGATGATAGATATCTGTTCCCAGTATTTCATAATTCCACATTTTGTTTCCCTCATAAGTACAAAGTCCCCGGTGATTACGCCGAGGACTGTTGTCTTGCATTAGTTATATTTACGTTTTCTTGCTGCTTCAGACTTCTTCTTACGTTTTACGCTAGGCTTCTCGTAATGCTCTCTCTTACGAATCTCCTGCTGGATACCAGCCTTAGCGCAGCTTCTCTTGAAACGACGTAAAGCGCTATCTAAAGTCTCGTTCTCTTTTACGATTACGTTTGACATCTTACACCCGACCTCCCTTCAGTCCCTTCAAGTAACATGACTGACTGGGTTATTCTAATGCGCAGTTGTTCTACACACATTTGATATTATAGCATAAAAAATGTATTCGTCAACTACTTTTTTTATTTTTTATATATAATATTCCCCGTAGCTCACACAAGAATAAGAACCGCAGACCCGCGCGTGCTTTCTTTCGCACGATTCGCTTACGGACGCTTAACCGTAACGGTACGCTTGTCCTTATTCTTGTGCAAGCTACTGGATCTTCAAAATCTTATTTAAAAAACTTATCGTAGATACCAAACAGGAAGATGAAGATCACGATCAGGGGCAGTCCGTAGGTCAGATAGCCGCGCATCCAGTCGTGTACTTTTAAGCCTTTGCCGGTATTTACTTCTGCCTTATAGTTCTCCCATCCCCAGCCGTATCTGGTCACACAGAACAACAGATATACCAGAGATCCTAACGGCAGGAACAGATTACTTACCAGGAAATCTTCGAAATCCAGTACTGCTCCGCCGAAGATGGAGAAGCCGTCCCAGCTCCATACATTGTAGCCCAGTACGCAGGGTACGGACAGTACGATGATCAGGAACAGGTTCACCAGGGAAGATTTCTTACGGCTGGCACCGGTCAGTTCCATACCACAGCAGATGATATTTTCAAATACCGCCAGTACTGTAGACAGAGCTGCGAACGCCATGAACAGGAAGAACAGGCTTCCCCACAGGCGGCCGTAAGGCATATTTGCGAAAATATTCGGCAAAGTAATAAAGATCAGGCTGGGCCCGGAAGTCTGATCCACCCCATAGGTAAAGCAGGCGGGGAATATAATCAGTCCTGCGGTAATTGCCACGAAAGTATCCAGTACCACAACTCTGACGGACTCACCCATCAGGGAATGATCCTTGCCGATGTAGCTTCCGAAGATCGCCATGGCACCAATGCCAAGACTTAAGGTAAAGAATGCCTGATTCATGGCACCTACCAGTGTAGATACCACACCAACCTCCTGCATACGTCCAAAATCAGGTACCAGATAGAACTTCAGACCTTCCTTTGCTCCCGCCATGAAGAAGCTGTTGATGGCAAGTACTACCATGATGGCAAGCAGTGCGATCATCATGACTTTCGTCACACGCTCCAGACCGTTCTGCAGGCCACCGGCACATATGACGACACCGATGACTACCACCAGTACCATCCAGAACATCATGACCCCTGGATCTGCCAGCATCCGGGTAAACTGATCCGCTACCGCATCTGCGGAAAGACCGGAAAGTTTACCGGTAGCCGTCATATAAAAAAAATAGTGTAACATCCAGCCTGCTACGGTAGTATAGAACATCATTAACAGATAACAGCCTGCCAGCGTGAAATACCCGTGGATATGCCACTTCTGTCCCGGCTTCTCCAGTGCCTGGTAAGCCTTTACGGGACTTTTTTTCTTACTTGCTCTTCCCACAGCGAACTCCATGGTCATAATCGGCAGACCAAGGATCACCAGGAAGATCAGATAAAACAATACAAATGCGCCACCGCCGCCCTGGCCGGCCATGTACGGGAACTTCCATACATTGCCGATACCAATGGCACAGCCGGCAGACAGCAGTATAAAGCCTAAACGGGATTTCAGATTCTCTCGTTCCATTATGCGAGCTGACCCTCCAGTACTTTGGACGCTTCCGCGATCGCTGCGGGAATGCCTGCGGGATTCTTACCGCCGGCCTGCGCCATGTTTGGACGTCCGCCGCCGCCACCGCCAACCAGTGCGGCAATTCCCTTGATCAGGTTGCCTGCATGGGCACCGGCCTTTACAGCACCGTCTGTTGCCATGGCGATCATATTGACCTTGCCATCCTGTGCAGAGAGCAGTACGACAACGCCTTCACCAAGCTTATCCTTGAGCTGGTCACCCAGGTCTCGCAAGCCATTCATATCCACACCGTCTACGCTGGTTGCCAGAAGCTTTGTTCCCTTGACTTCCACTGCCTGATCCATGACATTGCCCAGTGCGGACTGTGCCATCTTGGCTTTCAGGGACTCGTTCTCAGCATTCAGAGCCTTCAGTTCTGCCTGCATATGCTGGATCTTCTCGGTCAGGGCTGCCGGAGCTGCCTTTGCGGCTGCGGCTGCCTTATTGAAGTTCTCTTCCATAGCCTGATAGTATGCCATCACGTTGGCACCGGTCAGTGCTTCGATTCTTCTGACGCCGGCAGCGACACCGCTCTCGGACAGGATCTTGAAGTAACCGATCTCACCGGTATGCTTTACATGAGTACCACCACACAGTTCCTTCGAGAAGTCTCCCATGGATACCACGCGGACAGTATCGCCGTATTTTTCTCCGAACAGAGCCATAGCTCCGCTCTTCTTCGCATCCTCGATGCTCATGATATCGGTAACAACTGCAATATCCTCTGCGATCTTCTCGTTGACCAGAGCCTCTACTTTAGCGATCTCTTCTGCAGTCATAGCCTGTCCGTGGCTGAAGTCAAAACGGGTTCTTGCGCCGTCCTGGTAAGAACCCTGCTGTTCTACATGATCACCCAGTACGAGCTGCAGTGCCTTCTGTAACAGATGGGTTGCGGAATGGTTCTTACATACGCTCTTTCTGTTGTCGGTATCCACTGCCAGCTCTGCCTTGTCTCCCACAGTAACTGTTCCGGATACGACCTTACCCACATGTCCGATGCGTCCGCCTGCGATCTTCACGGTCTCAGTCACTTCAAAAGTACCGTTTTCGGTGCGGATCACACCAAAGTCACCCTTCTGTCCGCCCATGGTAGCATAGAACGGAGTCACATCGGTGATCAGGGTACCGGTCTCTCCCTCATTTAAGGTATTCACCAGTTCGGTCTCGGATGCCAGTCCTACTACTTTACCTTCTGCGGTCAACGCATCATAACCTACAAATTCACTGGTGATCTTGTCATCCAGTCCATCGAATACACCTGCTGCGGTAGTCAGCTTCTGGGAGAAGTTCTGTCCTTCTCTTGCCTTCTGCTTCTGCTCTTCCATGGCAGCGGCGAAGCCTTCCTCATCTACAGTCAGATTCTCTTCCTGTGCCAGCTCTACGGTCAGCTCCAGAGGGAATCCGAAAGTATCGTATAAGTAGAATGCGGACTTGCCGTCAATCTCCTTTTTACCTTCACTTCTCTTCTGCTCCAGAATCTTCTGCAGTTCCTTCATGCCGTTCTCCAGAGTGCTTTCGAAACGGGCGATCTCTTTCTGCAGCTCGCTTAAGATGAACTCGCGGTTCTTCTTCATCAGAGGGTAGCTCTCTGCATAGATCTCATCAATGTACATAGCAGCAATGTGCAGCAGCTGCTCTGTAGTCATATTTAAAGTGCGTCCGTGTCTTACAGCACGACGGATCAGACGACGGAGAATATAGCCGGCACCGGTATTGGAGGGAAGCAGCTTCGCCTCATCACCGATCAGCATCACACCGGTACGCAGATGGTCTGCCAGAATACGCATGGATCTGGTCAGCTTCTCATCCGCATTGTATTTCACACCGGAAGCCTCTTCAATGTAAGCGATCACCGGAGCAAACAGGTCTGTCTGGTATACATCTCTGGTACCGTTTAAGAATGCCAGGATACGCTCCAGTCCCCAGCCGGTATCTACGTTCTTCTGCTTTAAAGGAGTCAGATGACCGTCATGATGCTTCTCATACTGCATGAATACATCATTACCCAGCTCCGTATATTTACCACAGTCACAGCCGGGTCCGCAGTTCGGTCCGCAATCCGGTCTGTCAGCGATATAGAACATCTCACTGTCGGGACCGCAGGGGCCGTATTCCAGTCCCCACCAGTTGTCATCAGCGGGCAGATAATATACGTTTTCTTTTTTGAATCCGGAAGCGATACGATACTGTGCGCCTTCCTCGTCTCTGGGTGCATTCTCGTCACCGGCAAATACAGTAGCAGCCAGATGGTCGGCATCAAATCCGAACACCTGTGTCAGTAGTTCAAAACTCCACTGGCAACGCTCTTTCTTGAAATAATCTCCCAGGCTCCAGCTTCCCATCATCTCGAAGAAAGTCACATGGCTCTTGTCACCTACGGAATCGATATCGTTGGTACGAACGCAGCCCTGCACATTGCAGAGTCTGGTACCCAGAGGATGCTTCTGTCCCAGCAGATAAGGCATCAGAGGCTGCATGCCCGCTACGTTGAACATAACACCGGTGGATCCGTCAGATACCAGGGATACTGCTCCCACATCCACATGGCCACGGTCTATATAAAATTGTTTCCAAGCTTTTCTCAGCTCATTAGAAGTGAATTGTCTCATTCTCTCGGTCTCCTTGTCTAAAAATTACACCTTTCGGAAAATAAACCTACATTTCTACATTATAATGTTATCGTTTCGCCGCGTCAAGGATAAAACATCACTCATCCTCGTCTTCCAGGATCTCGTTCAATGCCTCTCTGGCCTCCTCGATCTCCTCTTTTTTGCCCTTTTTCAATGCAGCCTCGAAAACAGTGATATAACGATCCAGTTCTTTTCTCCGGTCTCCCAGTGCTTCCTCATACATCCGCTCCGCTCTGAGAAGCACCAGACGGTTCTCCTCCAGGTCTCTGGGCTGGATCTTCAGGTAGGACAATTCTTCCATTCGCTTTTGGATTTCATCATCTGTCATCTGGTTGTCCTGTCCCTTGATGATCATTTTCTGGGTCAGTCCGGTGGATACCACCTTGACTTCCACTTCCAGCAGAGAATTGATGTCATAGGTGTAAGTCACATCCACGGCTTCACTGCCTCTGGGCCCCTTGGGAACATCAATGTTCAGTTCTCCCAGAAACAGATTATTTCTGGCGAAACGGCTCTCTCCCTGCAGTACCCGGACGCGCACCTTGTCCTGATTGTCTCTGACAGTGTACAACCGCTCCGTATGACTGGCGGGGATCACGGTGTTGCGCTCAATGATGGGACAGAAACGGCCGTCTTCAAATTTGCCTTCCTCGTATTCCACCACGACTTCCGTTCCCAATGTAAAGGAGCATACATCCGTCAGAATGACTTCCTTTACCTCCTCCCGGCGTTCCTTCATGGCCGCCTGGATCGCCGCGCCCAGTGCCACGGCTTCGTCCGGGTTCAGTCTTGTATCCGGGAATTTGCGGAACAGCCTGATCAGGAAATCCCTGACCACCGACAGTCTGGTGGCTCCACCGATCAGCAATACCTCATCGATGTCCGACAGCTTCAGTCCTGCATCCGCCAGACTCTTCTTCACCGGTTCCCTGATCTTCATTAGCAGTTCTTCGCACTCTTCCTCATATTCTTTTAAGGTGATCTCTGCCGTTTTGTTCTCTTCACCCAGCATAAGTTCCATGGTCACCGCAGTCTGATCACTGATTCCCCGCTTGGCTTCTTCTGCCTTTTTATAGAGACGCACCTGTTCTTTCTCCGACAGATCCTTATAATGCAGTCCTGTCTTTTGCAGAAAAAGCTTCGACATCACTTCCGTGAAATCTTCACCGCCAAGATAATTGTCTCCGGCTACCGCCCGCACCTCCAGAATATTGTGATACAGCTCCAGAATGGAGACATCAAAAGTTCCGCCGCCCAGGTCAAATACCAGAAATCTGGTGTCTTTTTCTTTTTCGTACAGGCCGTAGGCCACCGCCGCTGCAGTAGGCTCCGAGATCATACGCTCCACCTTCAGCCCGGCCAGTTCTCCGGCCCGCTTGGTGGCTTTTCTTCTCTTGTCGTCAAAATAGGCCGGTACACTGATCACGGCCTCTGTGACTTCTTCCCCCAGATAGGCTTCCGCATCTTCTTTCAGATAACGCAGGATCATGCTGGACAATTCTTCTGGGCGGAACTTTTTGCCGGACAGGTCATAAGTGCGATCCGTTCCCATGCTGCGCTTAAATGCCTGCGCCACACTGTCGGGATAGAGGTTTCTGCGTTCCTGTGCCGTCTCCCCCACATAGACATTGCCGTTCTCATCCACGCTGACCACAGAGGGGGTCAGATGTTTTCCCAGACGGTTGGGGATGATCACAGGTCCTTCCTCCGTAAATGCTGCCACCAGACTGTTGGTGGTTCCCAAATCGATTCCGACTATCATATGTTTTCTTCTCTCTTCATTTTAATTTTTTACTTCTTCCCGAACAGCCTCTGCCAGAATCCCCGTTTCTCCGGCTGCGGCTTTTCCTTGTGAAAAGCGGCTACGGCAGGATCCGTATCCTTCGTCACCTGTTCCGAATGATACCGGTGCCAGATGGCCTGCAATCCCATTCCGGGATGTTCCTGCATCTGCTCTTTCAGCCGCTCCAGTGCTTCTTTCTCCCGGCCCTTTTTCAGCATCTGCAGTATCCGTACCATCTCCAGTTCCTCGCAGACGGGATGTACACAGCCATGGCAGAAGGAACAGTCTTTGTCCAGTTGCAGGAGCGTATCCTGTTCCTCATCGGTGGCCGTATAATATCCCGCCAGATATTCGTGTACGATCCGAAGCTTCGGATATTTCAGATACACATCCTTGCCGCTTTTATCTTCTCTTTCCATGCAGGCTTTCAGCGCCTGTGCATAGTCAGCACCTTTCTTCTTATCTCCGTACAGGATGCATGCCAGAATCAGGTCCGCAATGTCATCCTTTTTGCTGAGATCCTCCTTATTGAAGATCAGTGCCTTATCCATATTCTTGATGGCCACTTTTCCGGAACCACAGATCAGCCCATACCATCCCAGATGGAAAAAGTAATCTTCGAAATACTCCTGGGTATTCCCGGTATTTTTCCCAAGCAGTTCGATCTTCTCCGGCCACGATGTCAGAATATTTCCGGCGATCGTCTTTTCCCCGCACCAGACACACAGATCCAGCTTTTCTCCTGCCGCATCCAGTACATTGACAAATGCCTTCTCCAGAACTTTTAATCCCTCCGTAGTCTTGTCATTGCAGGCCAGACATCTGGCGAAATCCCTCATACGGTTCCGATCCCGTTCTCCGGCACTTCCCGTCATCTCACGATATCTCCGGTAAAACTGTTCCGCCATTTCCGTATTGCCCAGCAAAAAATAAATTTCTGCCTGTTCCGCAATCAGTTCCGGCCAGGCATGATTCTGTGTTCCGCTCTTTTCATAGAAAAATACACATTTTCTCAGGCAGATCATGGCTTCATCGTATTTGCCGCGGCATCTGTGGATCCGTGCCAGTCCCTTCCAGGCAAAAGGATTGGCCGGGTTCGTGGAAAGTGCCTTTTCATAATCCGCTTTTGCCGCCTCCAGACAGCCTGCCGCATTATGAAAATCTCCCCGCTCCACCAGTAAAAATTCACAAGGGTAGGCATACAGATATTCCGTAATGATCGGAAGTCCTCTCCGGTAAAATATGGTCTTGCCCGCTTCCAGTTTGCTCAGATATTCCTTCCGGAATTTATCTATGGCGTCGTTCATCTGTTCCTGGGGAAGCCCCGTATTGGTCAGCTGCCATTCATAGGCATCCAGGATCACACTTTTGACATTATTATCCTTCGCCTGTTGTAACAGTTCCTTCAGTTCCTCCGGATGTGTCAGATCCATGTACACCTTTGCCATCATTTCATAGGCCTTGACATAGGTTGGAAAATAATTTAGACAGGCTCTGCCGTTCTGGATCACCCCTGCTGCATTCCACTGCCTCTTCGCCGCTTCCAGTTCGTTGGCATATGCAGCGTAAACCTGATAATCCCCGATCAGTTTCTGGGATATCTCCGCACAGCGTTCATACTCTTCCATCTCCACATAGATCTGTGCCTTTTCGATCAGCATACCGATATCCTTCGGAGTTCCGGTCTCGGCTTTTTCCGCTTCCGCAATGGCTTCGGCGAATTTTTCCGGCTGTACATAGCCATAAGCCCGATAGCACTGCATCCGGATCATATGTGACTGTCGGATCCGGTCTCTGTCTTTTTCCTCCTCTTCGGCATCCGTATCCCGGAGGATCTTTTTCTCCAGGCTTTCTTCCCATTTGGCTGCCGTGGAAATTGCCTTCTCATATTCTGCCGCTTCTGCCAGCAGTTTTGTCATAAGTCCCAGATATTCCTCACGCCTGTCCGCAGGAACTTTTGCTTCCAGCTCCCTGACCGTGCGGATTCCCAGATCGGTCCTGCCATCCTGCAGATAACACCAGCCCAGATCCAGTCCCAGACCGGGATCATGGTTCTGCGCATATTCCCGTTTCATTTCCCGTTCCAGTTCGGTGTTGATCTTCTGCAGTGTCTCCAGAAATGTGTCGTCTCCGCCTACGGAAAGAATCTCTTCCGCACATTTTTTGCCTCTTTATAGTTCTCCTGCTCATAATACCAGTCCGTCAGACGCAGGTTCGCCATGTAGTGTTTCGGCAGCTTCTCTCGAAGACTCTCATAAATAGCAGACGCTTCTACGCGCCCTTCATTTCTCCACAGTATTTCCGCCGTATTGTAAGCGATCAGATCATCCTCCGGATATTTTGCAGACAGTTTCTTTAACAAAGTAATGGCTTCTGCGGTCTGTCCCTTTCCTTCATAGAGGGACGCACGGCAGATCTCCATAACAGGGTGGGTAATCCCCAGAGCATCCCCACATCCGATCATCTGCTCCGCTTCCTGTAATTTTTTCTCCTGCAGCGCCTGATAAGCTCTGTCATAATATTGCAGAAACTGATCGTAATCCGCATCTTCCGCACCACGGAACTCGGAAAAATCCACTTCTTCCCCGGATTCGCACTTATGTACCATATAGCTTACAAACTGTGCCGGAAAGCGTTCTCTGAAGGCCCCCGCATTCTGTACAATGTGGATTTTCTCATCCAGAAGCTTCCAGATTGCGGTCGGCAGCTTATAATGTTCCATCAGAAAACGAAGCAGATAAGTGGTGCAGTTTTCCTCTTCCTCCAGAGAAAGAAAGTCATCCGCCTCAAAAAGCGCTTTCCATTTTTCCACATCACAGCGGTCCGTAATATTCTCATAGACCTTCCGAACACCACGTACCCACTGTCCAGCCGGAGTATCGTCCTCCAGCGTCGGTTCCGCCTCCTCGTTCTCTTCTGCATCCGGCGTTCCGGCATAGCGGCAGGCCTCCTCATAAGCCATCCGCAGTCGCTTGAAGCCTTCCGGATCATCCTCCGGATTCGTTACCGTCAGCTTGTCACGATAGGCATTCTTCAGTGCCCTTTCGTCTTTTGTCTGTTCGATTCCCAGAATCTGAAACACTTCGATCGGTTCCACGCTGTCCCCTCCACTGTAAGTATCAAAGTTTTCGTACCAATAGAAAAAGATATTGAAAAGGAGCAGAAAAATCTTTCTGCTCCTGAATAGTGATCTTAGAATGTAAACTTATCTGCAAAGTAAGCATCCAGATCTTTGATAGCAACACGCTCCTGCTCCATGGAATCACGGAAACGTACGGTAACGCAGCCATCTGTCTCGGAATCAAAATCGTAAGTTACGCAGAAAGGAGTTCCGATCTCGTCCTGACGACGATATCTCTTACCAATGTTTCCTCTGTCATCAAATTCACAGTTGTATTTCTTGGAAAGCTCTGTGTAGATCTTCTCCGCACCCTCGTTCAGTTTCTTGGACAGAGGCAGCACACCGATCTTTACCGGTGCCAGTGCGGGATGGAAATGAAGCACAGTACGAACATCGCCGCCCTCTAACTCTTCCTCGTCGTAAGCTGCACACAGGAATGCCAGAACCACTCTGTCTGCGCCAAGAGAAGGCTCAATAACGTAAGGGATGTATTTTTCCTTCTTCTCATCATCGAAGTAAGTCATATCCTCGCCGGAGGTATTGGCATCTTTGGGTCAGATCATAATCTGTTCTGTCTGCAATACCCCACAGTTCGCCCCATCCGAAGGGGAACAGGAACTCAATATCGGTGGTTCCCTTACTGTAGAAGCACAGTTCCTCAGGAGAGTGATCACGAAGTCTCATCTCGTCTTCCTTGATGCCAAGAGACAGCAGCCAGTCACGGCAGAAGCCTCTCCAGTACTGGAACCACTCCATATCGGTGCCGGGCTCGCAGAAGAACTCCAGCTCCATCTGTTCAAACTCTCTGGTACGGAAAGTGAAATTGCCGGGTGTGATCTCGTTACGGAAGGACTTACCGATCTGTCCGATACCGAAGGGAATCTTCTTGCGGGAAGTTCTCTGTACATTTTTGAAGTTAACAAAAATACCCTGTGCGGTCTCGGGTCTTAAATAAACCGTGTTCTTGGCATCCTCGGTAACCCCCTGGAAGGTCTTGAACATCAGGTTGAACTGACGGATATCGGTGAAGTTGTGCTTGCCGCAGGTAGGACAGGGAACATTGTGCTCCTCGATGAAATTCTTCATTTCTTCCTGGCTCCATGCGTCCACACTGCCTTCAATGGCAATGCCGTTCTCCTCACAGAAATCCTCAATCAGTTTGTCTGCACGGAAACGCTCATGACACTCCTTACAGTCCATCAGAGGATCGGAGAAACCACCCAGATGTCCACTGGCCACCCAGGTCTGGGGATTCATCAGGATCGCACAGTCCACACCTACATTGTAAGGGCTCTCCTGCACGAACTTCTGCCACCATGCCTTTTTCACATTATTCTTCAGTTCTACACCAAGATTACCGTAATCCCAGGTATTTGCCAGTCCTCCGTAGATCTCGGAACCGGGATATACAAAACCTCTTGCTTTTGCCAGGGCTACGATTTTCTCCATTGTCTTTTCCATGTCAGTACCAAACCTTTCTTGCTCTATATTTGTATTACTGTAAAGCCTATTTTTTCATCAGTATCGTAACGACACCATCGGATTGGGAGGCATCCACATACCCATCCTCTCCCATGACCACACCCTCGCTGATATATAGCACCGGATAAGGACAGTATATATATGCGCTTGCATTTGTAATGATCAGATGATTCTTTTCCAACGCCTTGTCCAGCTTCTCAGAATCCGCCGGAGTGCCGTCCTCTGCGTTTACAAGTTCCCGATTCACCGTGAGTCCCTGTGCCAGCGCTTCCACTCTGGTCCCGTAGAACAGGTCCTGTTCGTTGTACTCGGCATAACTGTCCGTATCGGCGAACTCCTGTACCACCTGCACCATGGCTCCGTCTCCCAAAGCCTGCACCGTTTTCACATTCATGGGATTCTCTGTAGCCTCTGTATGTGTGGCATTGAATTCCTCAGCCTCTTCCTCCACCATCTGTGTAAGGCCGTCCAGATTGTAGAAGTCTTTGTCAAAAGTATTCACCAGATAAGAGGTCACTTTGCCGTCCTTCTCCACCACCAGAGAGGTATTCTCTACAGTCTCGGGAAGCTTTGCCGCCTGACCGCAGCCTGTGAGGGACAGTATCAAAAGCCCCGACAATCCTGCCGTAAGAAACTTTTTTATTCTATTCTGCCTCATAAATGAGTCTCCTTTTTTGGCATCAGCCATAACCGATTTTAACATAGAGTTTTCAGTATTTCAAGACTTTTGAACGACCTGTCCATGAAACGCTTCCGATATTCCGACGCGATCTGTGAAAGTTCTGCAAGAACCTTGTCCGATACGGTAAAGGTATATAACTTTTCCACAGAACTCTCCGCTATGTAATTCAGTGCATACCGTGTGGATTCTTCCAGTTTGCGCTCCTCCGGTACTCCCGGATATTCTCCGTTGACAACGATGGCCTTCAGTTCAAAAATACTGCGCACCAGTTCATTGGGAAGTGCCGGTGCACACAAAGCCCGCAGCGACTGGTAGACCAGTTTCATCATTTCTTTCTCATCGTTGTTCTCCCGGCAGTAAAAATCCGCCACTTCCGCGAAATACATACCGTAGCATGCCCCCACGTAGTCCGTCATCAGTTCCGGAAAATAGTTCCGGATCTCTGCTTCCGATATCGTATAAGAGTTCCGTCCTTCATACAGACGAAAAGAGCCAAAAGCAAAAGGGTTGGTCGCTGCAGCCAGCCGGTTACCGGGCTTTCTGGCCCCTCTGGCAAAAGCAGTGATCTTCCCTTTTTCTCTGGTAAGCAGGCATACACGCCTGTCATATTCACCGAAAGGTGTCTGTTTTAATACAATTCCCGTTACATACAGGGATTCCTGCATGATCCATCCTCCCCTGCGGACAGGTCTGTACGCCCCTCCGCTCTGCAATCCACCAGGGGGCTTTTACATTCCGCACCAGCCAAAGGTTTCTCCTTTTCCGCGCTCTGCAGGTATTTCAGGTAATCCTCCACTCTGCCGGTATGTTCAAATTGCTGCCAGTAATTCGTGAATTGCATCTTACGCATCCCCCTCTTCTATCAGTGTATTATCCTCTGTAAAAATAGGGTCTGCAAATTTCGTTTTTCTATTCGCCCATCTCAATGTCTTTCGGATTATATCCGAAGTTTTTCAATAAGATGTCGCTGTCTCTCCAGTCCTTCTTCACCTTCACCCAAAGCTGCAGATTGACCTTCATTTCCAGATATCCTCGATCTCCGGGCGGGCTTGGGAGCCGATCTTTTTTCAGCATTTGTCCGCCTTTGCCGATAATGATACCCTTGTGGGAATCTCTCTCACAGATGATCGTGGCCTCGATGTCACAGATCCGGCCTCTCTCCTTCATGCTTTCCACCGTCACGGCAATACCATGGGGAATTTCTTCGGACAAAAGTCTCAGAGCCTTTTCACGGATCAGCTCCGCCACGATCTGACGCATGGGCTGGTCGGTGATGGTATCTTCATCATAAAATGCCGGGCCGTAAGGCAGATATTTTAAAATACACTGGATCAGCACATCCGTGTTGTCTCCCTTCAATGCAGACACCGGAACGATCTCCTGGAAATCCAGTTCTTTGCGATAGGTATCGATGAACGCCAGGATCTCTTCCTTTTTCACGGTATCCGTCTTGTTGATCACCAGAATCACGGGAGTCTTGGTCTTCTTCAGCTGCTCAATAATATGACGTTCTCCGGCACCGATAAAGTTCGTGGGCTCCACCAGCCACAGGATCACATCCACGTCGTTCAATGTATGCTCCGCAACATTGACCATGTAATCGCCCAGCTTGTTTTTCGCCTTATGGATACCGGGAGTGTCCAGAAATACGATCTGTCCCTCTTCCAGTGTCAGCACCGTCTGGATACGGTTACGGGTGGTCTGGGGTTTGTTGGATGTAATGGCAATCTTCTGTCCGATCAGTCGGTTCATCAGTGTGGACTTTCCTACGTTGGGACGTCCGATCAGTGTGGCAAAGCCGGATTTGTATGCCGGATTTTCGTTCATTATTATTATTTCTCCTGTTCTTGTCTTTTTCCCTGACACTTTTCTGTCAGCCGCCGGTCCGTCCGGCTTATCTTATAGATTCTCACTCATTGCTGTTTTGTGTGGCTACCGCATTCTCTGCTGTATTCTCTGCCGTGTTCTGCAAAGTCTTCTGCATTCTTGCTTCCTCTTCGGCGAATTTTTTCTGTTCCTCCGCCCGGATCCGCTTCGTGCGCTTCCTGATCTTTTTCAGGATCAGTACAATGATCACGATCACGATGGCCCAGATCACCAGATAGGGGATATGGATCACGAACCAGATGGCTGCTTCCTTAATACCCTCGCCGATACTCTTTAAGCTGTCCATAAAGCCTGCAGAAATACGTTCCCATGTGGTCTCTTCCTCTACCGGAGTATAGACCTCTACTTCATCAATATAGAGGTATACGGTGCTGTAGTCAACCTGATTATCATAACTTCTCAACTGGGATTCCATACTTTCCGCTGGTATCTCACATCGGACAGGCGCTGTTCGATGGTAATGATGTCTTCGATGCTCTCCGCCTGTTCCAACAGCTGCAACAGTCTCTCCTGTTCCGTCTGCAGGGCATCCCTGTGACTTTGCAGATCCACATAGGTCAGTGTCACATCCTGTACATTCTCCGAGCGGCTGGTCACATTGCCCAGCTCTGAGACCGTATTTTGGAACTCCTCCAGTCTGTCCTTCGGGATGCGGATGGTCAGATTGGCATTCCTTGTAGAACGATAACTATAATATGTACTGCCGTTATAGGCATCCAGACTTTCGATATAGCCGCCGAGCTCTGTTACTTTATTCTCTACCGCGCTTAACAGCTTATCATACTCCCTGGTCTCGACATCCATATTCACGGTCTTGATCAGTTTCCGGTCTGCTGTGGCTGCAGTCTCCTCAGGCACTGTAGTACTTGTGTCCTGAGCATTTCCTGCGGAATCGTACCCTTCTGTCATGCCAAATCCGCCTTCAGCGGACACCTCCGAGGCAGCCGCCTCCTTGGAAGCGACAGCATAATCCGCATCCATGAGATCACTGATGCCGTAACTGTCATTCGATGAGCTGCCACAGGCGGTCAGCGATAATATCATGCCGGCAGTGAGCAACCCTGTAATGATCTTTGTTTCAAAATTTCGTTTTTTCATAACCCTCTCCGTTCTGCGGACGGCATCCTGACAGCCTGTCGGATCCGCCTGCTGTTGACTTTTTATTGTTCACCTCTATAAACGAAATAATATCACAAAAGTTCTTTATTTATTTGATCTTTTTACGATTCAGAACCACTTTTGCAAAATTGCAGCTTTCCTTTTGCCGTTTTAAAAAAGATTTTCCACCTTCAGGAATCTCTCCTGTTCTTCCTTTACCTTAGAAGCCGTACCTACGACACAAAGCAGATCCTCCTGCATAAATGCACGGATATGTGCGGACAATGCACGGATATCCTCTTCGGTAGCCGCCAGCAGTTCGTCGCGTTCTCTCTGTAAAGTGGCATTATCCAGTCCTGTCATATAGGCACTCAGGGAATACAGTCCCTTTGCCGCCGGATTCATGGGAACGTCCAGATCACTGACCGCACCGATGATATACTGGGTCATGGTACGTTCATCTGCTGTGAACTCTGCAATGGCATCTGCAGCTTTCTCGTAAGTTTCAATGGTCTTGCCCAGATTCGGATCTCTGTAGGAGACAAAGTAGCTGTCACCGGATCTGCCGAAGCTGCACATGCAGCCGTAGGCACCACCCTTGACACGGACATTAACCCACAGATATTCATACCCCATCATGACTTTGAGTACTCTTAATGCTCCCGTATATTGCAGTCCACTCTTGCGGAAATTACCGGCACGGCATACGTAATTGACCTGACCGGAGGTTAAGAAACCTTCGTTTTTCCGGGAGGTTTCCGGAATGTAATGTTCTTTTTCCACGTTTTCCATATAAAGTGCTGCTTTGAAAGCCTCCACCGGAGCATCCAAAAGAGCCACGGCTTTTTCCTCACCTACGAAATCCACCATGAGGTTTTCCGGACGGAAGATCATTTTCACTAAGGTCTGTAAGATTTCCACCAATTCTTCTTTTTTCTCGTCAAAATGAGCTTCCAGATCCGTGATCTGACGATAGAACGGGATACCGGAAATCTCTTCGCTCACAGCTCCGGGAATACTGCCGTAGGATAAGGCTCTTCCAGCCGCCACACTGTGTCCTCCGGAGGTCATCTGTGCCTGCATCCGGGACTTGCCCTCCGCCAGAATCTCATACAATCTCTTGGCATCCGTAAAATCACTGGTCATTACGATCTCACGCATCAGATCGATTGCTTCCGCAAGGCGGTCATAAAATACCTTCGTCTTCAGTTCCAGAGTCAGTATAAACTGATCCGTATCCTGCAGCTTGCCATAAACATTATTTACCGCAGCCATGCCGCCGGTGACCAGATTCATCTCGTTAAACAGATCTCCATAAGCATAATGCTCCGTATTTAACAGTCCCAGGCAGCCCTTCAAAATGCCGATATACGGGAAATATTTACCGGGGATCTGATCCAATCTGAAGATCAGACGTAAATAGCCGATGCCGTTTGTAAACAGATCATGATACAAAAGTGTGGTATCTCCAATACTCCGCACTTCGTTCACCGGCAGATTTGCCTCTTTCTTCATATCTTCCCGTTTTAACAGAGGGATTTTCTCCAGATCTTCCTTTGCGTCTTCGCTCTCCTGGAATTCGGTCAGCTTCTGGAAGGTCTCCTTCACGTTCTCGATCTCTTCCGGACTCATGGCAGCTTTCACCTGTGCCATCTTTTCCCGCTGTTTCTGCTCCTGCTCTTCCAGAAGTCCCAGCTTCGGCTGCAAGATCACCACGCTGCGATGGGTATTGTCCAGCAGATATTTCTGTACCAGACCCTCAAAATATCCGGTCTTCACTTTCCCTCGAAGTTCAGCGAAAGTCTCGTTGGCCTCGATGTGAATGAACGGCAGTCTGTCATCGTACAGCCAGACTGTCCAAAGCACCTGTAAACCGTACATAAGTCCCTTGGGATAGGAACCGAAATCCGCCTCTCTGTATTTGAATTCATAATAATTGATGCCGGCAAGCAATGCCTTTTCGTCGAAGCCGTCCTTTACCAGCTTTTTCAGCACTTCTTCCGTTACCTGTAAAAATTCCTGTTCTTTCTCTACGGAAGTGTCCTTCGCCACCACACTGAAATAGGGCTGACGGATACCATTCTCATAGATGCTGTAGACATCCTTACCCACACCACAGTCCACCAGGGCCTGTTTTAAGGGTGCTCCTGGAGCGGAACACAGGGCATAGTCCAGGATCTGGAACGCAATGTAAAGCTTCGGATCCAGACTATTGCCCACGCAGAAGTTCTGGGACAGGTAGGTATTCTCCTCCTCGTCCTCTCCCTCGCCGATGGGACATTCCCTGACAATACGATTCGGCGTGGTAAATGCCGCCTCTTCCGTCACTTCGGAATCCACCTCAAGGGCATCGTAGACAGACAGATAATGCTCATCGATAAAGGTCAGTTTCTCCGCCATATCCATATTGCCATAGAGATAGATATAGCTGTTGGAGGGATGATAGAATTTCCGGTGGAAATTCAGGAATTCTTCGTAGGTCAGCTCGGGGATCGCTTCCGGATCACCTCCGGATTCGCAGCCGTAGGTGGTGTGAGGATACAGGGAATTCATGATCTCCCGCTCCAGCACATCATCCGGAGAGGAAAAAGCACCCTTCATCTCGTTATAGACCACACCGTTGACTTTCAGCTCCTCGTTGTCACCTTCCAGCTCATAATGCCAGCCTTCCTGTCGGAAAATAGATTCGTTTTTGTAAATATTCGGGTAAAAAACCGCATCCAGATAGACATGCATCAGGTTCTGGAAATCTTTGTCATTGCAGCTGGCCACGGGGTATACAGTCTTGTCCGGATAGGTCATGGCATTTAAGAAAGTGTTCAGAGACCCCTTTACCAGTTCCACAAAAGGATCCTTCACCGGGAATTCCTTCGATCCGCATAATACGGAATGTTCCAGAATATGGGCTACACCGGTGGAATCCTTGGGTGTGGTGCGGAAACCGATATAGAATACCTTGTTCTCGTCATCATTGGATACAAGTGCCACCCTTGCTCCGGTCTTCTTGTGACGGCACAGATAGGTCACGCTGTTAATGTCCGGGATCTGCCGTTTCTCTATAATCTCATATGTGGATAAATCTTCTACTCTCATTTCTGATGTGTCCTCTTTTATTCTATCTTAATCGATTTCTCCGTGCTACGCACTCTCGAAATCGTAACGACCATTCGTAATCCGGACTATCGTCCTTCTTGCTCATGTTCGTTTGCTCCCCTCATAGAAAGCCTTCGCCGCCTGCAAGCAGTCGCTCATGCTTTCTATGGGTGAGCTTAATCTGTCAAAACGCGGCCAGTGCCAGCTTGCTCATGGAGATTTCCTGAATCACGACACCCTTCGCCTCTTTCTCCTCCGGTGTCATGGCAACTAATTCCCGGATGTTCAATTCCTTCGTGACATAACGCTTTTTGCCTCTGCCGAAAATCCTTTTTTTCTCCTCGATGATATTGATCTTCACCCGAGCCTTGATCCGGTCGTAGATCTTCACAAGAAAACTGTCCGGCTTCAGATAATACAGATGAGTCTCCAGCGTATCCTGGGGATCCACCTCTTTTTCCGCTAAAATATAGCGTTCCACGATCAGGCGGAATTTAAACGCCACCTCGTCCTGATCCAGCAGCTCTGCAAAGGTATATTTTGCGCCTATGTAGACCTTTGCCGTATCCTGCAAGCTGTATTTATAATTCTCATAAACTGTCTTTTGCATTGTTGTCGATATCCTCAATCTTGAAACCGCTCATTCTTATGGCATCCTCGATCATCTTGCGGGACATACCGGTCTCTTCCATCAGTTCCTCCGTGGTCACCTTGCGGTGCAGTTCTTCCGCCAGTTCTCTGGCCTTATCCGCTACCTTGTTGACCTTATCTTCCACTCGCTTGTCGATCTTGGAATTTTCTGCATGTTCGGCTATGTATTCTTCCATGGCATCCATGATCATTTTGCCGAGCATTCCCTCGACTTCGTCCGGCTTCTCCAGACTGCCCAACATGGTCACACCGAAGGAAAGCGCCAGATTGCCTTCTCCCACCAGATCTTCCAGCAGGACACCCTGTCCGGCATAGAGTTTTGCGATCTCTGCCACATCCGCCAGATGAATCTCGATCAGGCGCTGCTGCGCATCCGTCTCTCCCGCCATGGCCGCAATGGAAAATGCCAGTTTTTCACCGTCACTGTAGGTCGGTAATGCCGCTACTTCATCCAGATATTCCTGTAAGTAATCCTTTTCTTCCTCCGTCAGGAATTCATCGGGATCCATAGGCTGTCCGATACCGATTTTACGTTTTAACAGATAGTCAAATACCATCTGCAGCTGTTCATTGTTCAAATCCAGCTCGGCGAATGCTTCCTTTACCTGTTCTTCGCTGATGCAGTTGCCCTGCTCCTTGGCGGTCTTGCGGACCTGCTCTAAGGTCTGGGCAAATAATACTTCTTTGTTCATATAGGGTCTCCTTTATAATAACATCACTTTCTCCGTGCTTCGCACATTGCCTGCAAGCAGTCATGCCGTATGCCTCTTGCAATAATACACTTTCTCCGTGCTTCGCACTCCCGAAAGTGTACAGACATTCGCAATCCGGACTATCGTCCTTCCTGCTCATGTCTGTTCGATTTGCTAATATCCGCACGGCATTGCCTGCAAGCAGTCATGCCGTATGCCTCTTGCAATAATACACTTTCTCCGTGCTTCGCACTCCCGAAAGTGTACAGACATTCGCAATCCGGACTATCGTCCTTCTTGCTCATGTCTGTTCGATTTGCTAATATCCGCACGGCATTGCCTGCAAGCAGTCATGCCGTAACGGATATTGCAAATCTTATTATCATTTTACGTGCTCATGGGTAAATAAATGATACTGGCAATATTCGTAGTTGCCGTTACATTTGGAGCAGAAACGGAACTCCAGATTCGGATCGTCCTCTTCTGTCCGTCCGCAGACGGCACATTTGTGTCTTGTGACTTTCGCCCGTCCAGCATTGGATTTTCGTTCGAACTGCGCCTTGCGGTGCATCTGTTTCGGCGAGATACGGCTGCGATGCAGTCTGTAAAAGTATAACACAAAATTCAAAAGTGATGCCACTACCGCAAACTTGGTGAACAGATTTCCAGCAATTACCGTATAGACCATCAGAATGGCATCCAGAATTCCCATCCATTTTACCTTCACAGGGATCACGAACATCAACAGTACCTGCATATCCGGATACGTTGCGGCAAACGCCAGAAAGATGGACAGGTTGATATAGTAGGTGCTGAACGCATAGGACCCGCTGTAAAATACCACGGATGCGGTCTCCGTTGCCATACCTCCGGTGAGCAGGTAAAGAACTCCCATGCACAGGAAGCTGTCGGCAATCGTGAACAGCATACCGGAAAAAATATAGACGTTGTAACGGTAGGTTCCCCAGGTCCGCTCCAGTGCTGTTCCCAGATTATAATAGAACAACAACATAATGATCGTAAAAATATCCAGGCTGTCCGGCGGAACGATCACCCAGGTCACCAGACGCCAGATCTGCCCGTGCAGTATCCGGTAAGGATCCAGTGTCAGAAATCCCAGCAGATTATTTCCGGCCGCGCTGCCCATCAGTTCGATCACATAACCCGCCACATAACACATGATCAATACCATGGTCAGGTTATGGATCGCATATTTTCCAAACTTTTTTTCGAATTTGCTCATAAAACAATGTCTCCATAAATAGTTATATTTTGATTTTTCTCTATCGAGATTGTAACATCCGGAAGAGAATAAGTAAACTGCACGTTCTCTTTTTTCAGAGTTTTCCCGAAAAATTTAAGTTACATTTTACAAAACTTTAACAACTAAACTCCCCCATTATTCGTTGCATTGTGGTGTTTTTTGTCGTATAATTAGAATGTTTTGTTGATGAAAAAAATGCATTAAATAAGTAGATTTATTTTTATTTCAGGAAGGATGTATCACATGAATTCACAGGAAAAATACGCAACTCTCGGCATAGATATCGGTTCCACCACTGTCAAGATTGCTATTTTGGACGAAGAACACAATATTTTATTTTCCGATTATGAGCGTCACTTCGCCAATATCCGGGAAACTCTGTCTGAGCTCCTTAAGAAAGCTTATGACCAGCTGGGAGAATTGCAGCTGCACCCCATGATCACCGGTTCCGGCGGTCTGACACTGGCCAACCACCTCGGCGTTCCCTTTACTCAGGAGGTCGTAGCCGTGGCTACTTCCCTGCAGGAGCTGGCACCCAAGACCGATGTTGCCATCGAGCTGGGCGGTGAGGATGCGAAGATCATCTATTTTGAAGGTGGTAACGTGGAGCAGCGTATGAACGGTATCTGTGCCGGCGGTACCGGTTCCTTCATCGACCAGATGGCCAGTCTGATTCAGACGGACGCTTCGGGCTTAAACGAATATGCGAAAAATTATAAATCCCTCTACACCATTGCTGCCCGCTGTGGTGTATTTGCCAAAACCGATATCCAGCCTCTGATCAACGAAGGTGCTACCAAGGAAGACCTGTCTGCTTCTATTTTCCAGGCAGTGGTGAACCAGACAATTTCCGGTCTGGCCTGTGGTAAGCCGATCCGCGGTCACGTAGCTTTTCTGGGCGGGCCTTTACATTTCCTGTCTGAACTGAAAGCTGCCTTTATCCGTACCCTAAATCTGGATGACGAGCACATCATTGACGTGGACAACTCCCATCTGTTCGCAGCCATCGGTTCCGCACTAAATGCGAAGGAGGAAGTCTGCATCAGTCTGTCTGACATGGTGAAAAAGCTGTCCTCCGACATCAAGATGGAGTTCGAAGTAGAACGTATGGAGCCTCTGTTTGCGGACAAGGCTGCTTATCAGGAATTCGTGGAGCGTCACAGCAAGCATCACGTGACCACCGGAGACTTACAGTCCTATCAGGGCAAGGCTTTCCTGGGTATCGATGCCGGTTCCACCACCACGAAGATTGCTCTGGTAGGTGAAGATGGATCCCTGCTGTACTCTTTCTATTCCAGTAACGACGGAAGCCCCTTGAAGACAGCGATCCGTTCCCTGAAGGAGATCTACTCTCTCCTGCCCGAAGGCGTGGAGATCGTACGCTCCTGTTCCACTGGTTACGGCGAAGCGTTGATGAAAGCTGCTTTTCTGCTGGATGACGGCGAGGTAGAGACCGTGGCCCATTACTATGCCGCTGCTTTCTTTGACCCCAGCGTAGACTGTATCTTAGACATCGGCGGTCAGGATATGAAGTGCATCAAGATTAAAAACCAGACCGTAGACAGCGTACAGCTGAACGAAGCATGTTCCTCCGGCTGTGGCTCCTTTATTGAGACCTTTGCCAAATCCCTGAACTATACCGTGCAGGATTTCGCTCAGGCTGCCCTGTTTGCAGAGCATCCTATCGATCTGGGTACCCGTTGTACCGTATTCATGAACTCCAAAGTAAAACAGGCGCAGAAGGAAGGCGCTTCCGTAGCAGATATTTCCGCAGGACTTGCTTACTCCGTTATCAAGAATGCTTTATTTAAGGTAATCAAAGTCTCCGATGCTTCAGAGCTTGGTAAAAATATTGTGGTACAGGGCGGTACTTTCTACAATGACGCTGTTCTGCGCAGCTTTGAGAAAATTGCAGACTGCCAGGCGATCCGTCCCGACATCGCCGGTATCATGGGTGCTTTCGGTGCGGCTCTGATCGCCAGAGAACATTACGAAGACGGTTATGTGACCACAATCTTTGGATTATCAGAAGATCTGCGATCTCCAGTTCGAGACCAGCATGGCGAAATGTAAGGGTTGTACCAACAACTGTCGTCTGACCATCAACAAATTCTCCGGTGGCCGTCAGTTCATCTCCGGCAACCGCTGTGAACGTGGTATCGGCGGTCAGAAGAATGCCCACAATGTACCGAATTTATACGAATACAAATTACATAGACTGTTCTCTTATGAATCTCTGGACGCTGACAAGGCTCCCAGAGGTGTAGTTGGTATCCCCAGAGTGCTGAATATGTACGAGGACTATCCGTTCTGGTTCACCTTCTTCACCGAACTGGGCTACCGCGTTGTGCTCTCTCCCAGCTCCAACCGTAAGATCTACGAGCTTGGCATTGAATCCATCCCCAGTGAATCCGAGTGTTATCCGGCGAAACTGGCTCACGGCCATGTGACCTGGCTGATTCGTCAGGGAATCAAGTTCATCTTCTACCCTGCGCTATTCTATGAGCGCAACGAGTTCGAGGATGCCAACAACCATTACAACTGCCCTATCGTTACTTCTTATTCTGAGAATATCAAGAATAACGTAGAGGAAATCGCCGGCGGTGAGATCACTTTCCGCAATCCGTTCATGTCCTTTAGAGATCTTGGTACCGTGACGGATGCGCTGACGAAGGAATTCACCGAGATTCCCGCCGCAGAGATCGCCGCAGCCTGCGAAAAGGGTTGGAAGGAACTGGCAAATGCCCGTCACGATATGGAGAAAAAGGGCGAAGAGACTCTGGAATACTTACGCAAGACCGGCAAGCGCGGTATCGTGCTGGCAGGCCGTCCCTATCATGTAGACCCGGAGATCAACCACGGTATTCCCGAGCTGATCACCTCCTACGATATGGCAGTACTGACAGAGGATTCCATCTCCCATCTGGCAAAACCGGAACGTCCTTTGATTGTATCCGACCAGTGGATGTACCATTCCAGACTTTACGCTGCCGCAAGCTATGTAAAGACGGTGGAGAATCTGGATCTGATCCAGTTGAATTCCTTCGGCTGCGGTCTGGATGCCGTTACCACCGATCAGGTGAACGATATCCTCTCCGGCTCCGACAAGATCTACACCTGCCTGAAGATCGATGAAGTCAACAACCTGGGTGCGGCCCGTATCCGTATCCGTTCCCTGTTGTCTGCAATCCGTGTCCGTGAAAAGATGGGCAAGCACCGCAACATCCGTTCTTCCGCTATCGAGAAGGTACCGTTTACCGAAGAGATGCGTAAGGACTACACCATCATCTGTCCGCAGATGTCCCCGATCCACTTTGAGATCTTGCAGCCTGCGTTCAATGCCTGCGGTTACAATTTCGTGGTATTGGACAACGATAACAAGCACTCTGTGGATGTGGGTCTGAAATATGTTAACAATGATGCCTGCTATCCTTCCCTGCTGGTAGTAGGTCAGATCATGGAAGCTCTGCTGTCCGGTAAATATGACCTGAACAAGACAGCCATCATCATGAGCCAGACCGGTGGCGGATGCCGTGCAACGAACTATATCGGCTTCATCCGTCGTGCCTTGAAGAAAGCAGACATGGAGCAGATTCCCGTTATCTCCCTGAACCTGGCAGGTATCGAGAGCAATCCCGGCTTCCATCTGAATGCGGATCTGCTGTTACGTGCCGCTGTAGGTGCGGAATTTGGTGACATCTTCATGCGTTGTGTATATCGGATGCGTCCTTATGAAGCAACTCCGGGTTCCGTGGATGCCCTGCACAAAGAATGGCTTGCGAAGGTACAGAAATTTGTCTCCGCGAAGCATATCAGCATTCCGAAGTTCCGCAGGATGTGTACCGAGATTATCCGGGATTTCGATGCGGTTCCGGTACTGGATATCAAGAAGCCCCGTGTCGGCGTGGTCGGTGAGATTCTGGTGAAATTCTCTCCTGCAGGCAACAATCATCTGGTAGAGCTGCTGGAGAGCGAAGGTGCGGAGGCTGTAGTACCCGACCTGATCGACTTCATGCTGTACTGCTTCTACAACCAGATCTACAAAGCAGAACACTTAGGCACCAGCAAGAAGACTGCAAAGATTTCTGCGCTGGGTATCTGGGCCATCGAACATATCCTCCGCGGCTCTGCCGTGAAGGCTTTTGAAGAAAGTAAGCATTTTGATCCGCCTACCAACATTTACAAGATCGTCTCCTATGCGGAACCGATCGTATCCATCGGCAACCAGACCGGTGAGGGATGGTTCCTGACCGGTGAGATGGTGGAACTGATCAAGGAAGGCGTACCGAACATCGTATGTACCCAGCCCTTCGGCTGCCTGCCGAACCACGTGGTAGGTAAGGGCGTTATCAAGGCTCTGCGGAAGGCATATCCTTCCTCCAACATCGTAGCCATCGACTACGATCCCGGTGCCAGCGAAGTCAACCAGCTCAACCGAATCAAACTCATGCTCTCCACCGCCCAGAAGAATCTGAAGAAGGGTGAAGGAAGCGCGGAATAAAACATTTATAGTCTGAAACCACTGCCCGCGGCAAGGGATTCCATTGGAATTCCATGCCGTGGGTGTTTTGTATTCAAATCTCTTTTCCCAAACAAACATCTTTTCAGAATCTCCCCTGTCATGTTATAATGCACTCAGATATGCTTGTGCCTTCAAAAGTGCCCGCTCTATTGCTTATCTGCATGTCCCACAATGTTCATTTATCTCCATTTTCGCTAAAAGCTGTTTTCCGGCTATTTTAGTACAAAATTTCTCATATTTTTTCTTTTTTTGTATCTATTTTACCCTTTTTCTTTATTTTGATACAATCATCCCTTTTTCCACTTGAAAATTAGACTTTTTTGTATTTTTTTCTGGTATTTTATCCTATTTACACCAAACCATTTTGAAAGGAGTTTTTTATGATTCAGAATTTAGACACTCGCCTTAATAAATTACATGATTGGCGATAACCAAACGGGCACAAAAAAAGACCGGGCGTGTATCGACCTCCAGTCATTAGATTGATTCTGTTTCTAACTTTTGGGCGGTACAGCTCCGGTTCTTTAAGGTGAGCAAGCTCTCTTTCACCTGCAATCTCACGATGCATTTGCGCTGCGGTTCTCAATGTATTGTTGCAAGACTTCGGTGACTTCCTCCGGTGCCAGGCCGGCATCCTCGATCAGGTCACTTACTGCCTCCAGTTCTTTGCGCCTCTTCTGCTCATATAATTCTTCCAGTTCCCGTTCCTCGGATTCAATGCGGATATTCAGCGCATTGATCAACTCCTGTTTTGCCTGGATCTTTTCCTCCAGGGATTTTCTCTGTCCTCTTGGCATATACTGTGTGCTCCTTTCCTTATGGCAATACTATCGAAAAGGCCATTCATCAGGGATCACAAGCGTAGCATAAGCTGCCGTGATCAGTCATGAATGGCCTGATATGTTACAGTATATGGACAAGATTGTAAAAATATACCATATGTCTGTTAATATTATACAGCTATAATTTTTGTCCTATCGGAACAAGCGTCCACAGATATTTTTCTTTGCTCACATCAAATCTGTCGGACCTAGCCCAGGTTGTCTACTGCCGCCTTCAGCTTGTCCAGTGCAAGCTCTAGAGTTGCTCTGGGGCAGGCAATATTCACTCGCTGGAAGTCTGCTCCACTGGGTCCGAACATTGCTCCGCCATCCAGCCAGAGTCCCGCTTTCTCTACGATAAACTGATCCAGTTCCTTGCCGGAAATCCCAAGTTCACTGCAATCCAGCCATACCAGATAAGTACCTTCCGGCTCTACCAGATGAATCTGTGGAATTTTCTCCTGCAGATATGCTCGCAGGAAGTTCAGATTCTCAAGCAAATAAGCTCTCAACTGATCCAGCCACTCCTGTCCGCCACGATATGCAGCCTCGCAGGCTACCGCTCCCAACGCATTCGGCTCATCGTATCCGGTCTTGTCGATTTCCTTCTGGAATGCTTCCCGCAATGTCTCATTTGAGATAAAAATATTGGAAATCTGTAAGCCTGCCAGATTGAAGGTCTTACTGGGTGCGGTGCAGGTCACGGTGAACTCCGCAAAACGGGGATCCACATTGGCAAACACCGTATGCTCAAATCCGGGATATACAAAATCATTGTGAATTTCATCACTGACTACGATCACATGATGGCGCAGGCAGATCTCTCCCAAACACTGCAGTTCCTCTCTGTTCCATACTCTTCCCACCGGATTGTGAGGATTGCACAGGATAAACAGTTTTATATTCTCCTGCACAATCTTGCGCTCGAAGTCTTCATAATCTATGCTGTACTGCGACTTTCCTTCAGTTACCCTTTTTTCGTATACCAATGTATTATCAATCACCCTACGGTCATTGTCCCTAATGATATTGGTAAAGGGATAATACACCGGATTTTGGATCAAGACCGCATCTCCCGGCTTTGTGAAAGCTTTTACCGCTGCACCCAGTGCAAATACCACACCGGGGGTCTTCATGATCCACTCTCTCTTCGTCTTCCAATTATGTTTTTTTTCCATCCAATTGGTTATGGCATTATAATAAGCATCCTTAGGCTGGGTGTATCCGTAGATTCCATGATCTACCGCCGCGTGAAGGCTTTTCGTAATCTCCTCCGATACTGTAAAGTCCATGTCTGCGACCCACAGTGGCAGCACATCCGCAGGCTTGCCTCTCTCCACGGCATAGTCGTACTTCAGGCAGTTCGTTCCCTTACGATTTATAATTTTATCAAAGTTGTATGTAGCCATACGAATCCTCTTACCTTTCGACAACCTGCAAGCTTTCTGCCTGTGGCCCCAAGTTGCAGGTTAAATTTTTCTGTCAATCGTACCTATTCTACCAGGACCTTCTGCACGTCCTGACTCGTTGCGTCTGTTGTGGGACTTCCGTGAAACTTTCCGCGGAACTGGCTAAATTACTATGTATACCAGTCAACCCCACTCAGGCAAAGGCCTGCTCCAGGTCTGCCAGCAGGTCATCAATATTCTCAATACCAACAGACATTCTCAAAAGCTTTTCATCCACACCCAGAGCTTCCCTGACCTCTACGGGTACATCTGCATGGGTCTGCTTCATGGGATAGGTCAGAAGACTTTCCACGCCACCCAGACTTTCTGCAAAACGGATCAGCTTTACGCTCTCCAAAATTTTAACAGCTTTCTCCGCAGAATTCAATCGGAAAGAAATCATTCCGCCATAGCCGCTGCACTGTCTGTCAATCAGCTCCTTATCCGGTCTGGAATCCAGTCCGATATAATAGACTTCTTCCACTTCCGGTCTCTGTTCCAGCCAGTGTGCGATGGCCAGAGCATTCTTCTGGTGCTGTTCCATGCGGACTGCCAGTGTCTTGATACCGCGGAGTAACAACCAGCTGTCAATCGCAGACAGACAGGCTCCTGTAGTCTTGTAGATATTATAGAGCTGGTCATACAGAGCATTATCCTTCACCACCAGAAAACCGGACAAAGTATCATTATGTCCTTCCAGATATTTGGTTCCACTGTGTACCACGATATCAGCTCCTAATGTCAACGGCTTCTGGAAATAAGGAGACAGAAATGTGTTATCCACGATCAACAGGCATCCATTCTCATGCGCAAGATCTGCAATTGCCTGAATATCCGCTACTTTCATCATCGGATTGGACGGTGTCTCCAGATAGATAGCTTTTGTCTCCGGGCGCAACGCTGCCTTCACCGTATCCACGTTGGAAGTATCTACACAATCCACGGAAATACCATTCTTGTGACTGATCATGTTCCACAGTCTTAATGTTCCGCCATACAGATCATCGGTAGCGATCAGATGATCTCCGGGAGAAAAGATTTCCATCATTGCAGTGATTGCCGCCATTCCCGTAGAAAATGCCAGTGCCTCTGTTCCCTGTTCCAACAGAGCAACCGTCTTCTGCACTTCGTCTCTGGTGGGGTTGCTGCAGCGGGAATAATCATATCCCGTACTCTTCCCCAGTCCCGGATGCGCATACGCCGCATTCTGATAAATGGGCATGCTGATGGCGCCGAACGGATCCTTTCTCTCATTACTTCCCTGGACACATATGGTCTCTGCTGCAAATGCCATCTTTTTCTCCTCCTATGTCTATGTATACTATATTATTCCCTTTATATTTCCTACTGTTCCAGTAGGTATAGTATATATTTATCATAGTACATAGAAAAAGTCAAGTTTCTATTCCATATTTACCAATAAAGTTTCATTTCTTTCTCAGCTTCCTGCTCTGAGATATTCAGTTTCAGTCTCACCTTTTGTAAAGTTTCTTCATAACTGGTATTAAAATCCTTGCACATTATAATAATCCCTTGCGCAACTCCCTGAGAAATCCCCTGTGCAATCCCTTTTCTTGTATACTGATCAAATAATTCACACACCCTGATCTCATCCTCCTCTTTGATTCCCATTTCTTTTAATGCATCTCCGGTATCATCAACATTTGTATCTCCGGATAATATCCGTAGCATCTTAACTGTTGCTTCTTTATGAATCACTTTCCGGTCCGACCGATAGCCATCTCCCTCTGCAAGATAATCCACGATGATTCTCATATCACTTTGAAAAAGCTCTCGTATTTCTCTGGGTAAATGACGCATTTCCCAAACATGAAGTTGTACATCATCTACATACTTCCATATAATATCTGCAGTCGCCCCTTCTTCATCAAATAACCGGTGCAAACTACATACCCCTTTCCACCTGCTCTTTCCCCAGTATAACACAATTTCTATCACAGGATATAGGCTCGGATTTTGTTTTTCATATTGTCTGCGGTATTCTCCACCTGCATACCCGGCCTTGCGCAATACCATGCCCTTATCCACCTTTGTCTGATTGGCAAATAAATACAATACCTTAGGTACCCCATTTACCACATGGTACTTTGCTACATCTTCCAATTGATTTCGCAATCCATTTTCTTTATCCAAGTAAAGACTCTCAGTAGCCGCCGACAACATTTCATAATCTTTAACCCTTCTTCTCCCTTCATGTAACAGAACATTAATTATGTCCGCCGCCACATCCGCATAGCTTTCAAAATTTTTCGTCACAATATCGTTTGTTTCCAATAGTTTCCTCCCTGTCCGATTGTTCTGTCAATCCATGAATTCGCGGCGATCCGCCATCGACTGCATCTACGCATTAAAACTTTTTCAGAATATTGCCTATATAGACTTTCTTAAGATGTGATTACTATAGCATACATATATTGATTCTGCAAGAAAATCCCGCCCAAAAACTCTCACAAAAACAAGGCTGCGGAAATTGGTTATTTTCCACAGCCCTACTCTTTGTGCAATTTGTCTTTTCTGTTTTGAGTGCGAATTCTTTAATCCAGGTCAAACAGTTCCGCTGCGCTGACCGTCAGGCTCTTAACAGCGCCTTCGGTCCGCTTGGCTCCGTTGTCGTAAACGGTTGTCGCCCGGATATAGATGGTGGCGGCATCCTGATCGTTAAGCGTCATCTTGCCGCTGCCGGAGAACAGGCCCATCTCCGATGCAGGGAATGCCAGCGTGTATACACCGTCACTGGTCACAGAATAATACGACGTACCTGTGACATAATAGTCCTTTCCACCTTCCGTAAAGTGATTGTCTCCGCCGGCAATCACATGTGCTCCCACTTCCGCTTTGGCAGAATTTGTCACTGTAAGTCCGGTCAGAGGCTTCACCTTCAGTGTGCCCTTGCCGTATGCGATCTCCATAGCATCCGCATCCGTGGACTCCTTGAAGAACTCTACCCGGATCTCCGTTGCCGAAGACAGGATGTTGTAATCGGTAGCCTTGAAATCCACCTGAATCTTATTGCTGCGATCCAGGATCATCTTGTTGGCAGCATCATACATCATATATACGGAGTCAATGGTGTTGCCGTTGTCATCCCGGAAAAATACGGAAGGTGCCTTGGTTCCGGCATTGTAAGCTGCTACCATGGTGTTCACAAACAGCTTCTTCTCCGCCATTCCTGTAGGCTCCGTATGTCCCGCACCGGAATACGTGACATTGCCCATGCTGTAAATATAATAGTTATTTACCACATCTTTGGGGCTGACATTATACAGGTTCACACCATTGTCATTGCCCCGTCCGTTGTTCCTCTCAGTCTGTGTCTTTCTGGTCTTGGCATTGTCGGACAGGTCAGACAGACAATACCATACCACAATATCATTTTTGCCGTCTCCATCCTTATCCAGCTCCATGTTCGGCTGCAGCCACTGATAATGTGTTGCCGCCACTGTCAGAGTCTGCTGTTCTTCTGTAGTGATCTGATAAGGATAATTAGTGATCTGTCCCTGATTTACCTGCGTAACGATCATATCAGGACCGGCACCGTCTCCGAATTCCTTGTAATCTCCCAGCACCGTGATCTGCCCCTGAGAGTTCGTCGTCTTATCCATACCCTGATAAAACAGAGAATTGCGAATCGGAAAATAGAAACTCGTATAAGACGTTCCCTTCCGCAGGATCGCATTGATCCGATTCTGCACATACCGGACTGTCGTATATTTGGTCGTGCCCTCGATATTTCCGACCGTCTGATCACTGCTCCGGTCCGTTCCCGGCTTCCATGCCGTATCGTAATTGTACTGCGTGTCCAGAATATTGTAATAAGCATCATAACGCTTTCTCTGGGCATCGGATAAACTGGAATTGTTCCTCTGGTCATCATAATATTCCAGCAACGCACCATAACGATCCAGCCCTACCGCCGCACGCATGGTCTTGTTGAACTCGTAGCCCCAGTACCAGCCTTTACCGCTACCAGCCTTACTGTTGATATAAGAACTGCTGTCATGGGTAAACAGGACACTCTTACCATCTTCGATATAATCACGGATGGCTTCGGATACTGCCATGTTCTTCAGGCTCTGATCCTTGCTTCCGAACTGATAGTTGTCTCCGAATCCCAGGATCAGCATATCGTACTGCTGGAAAGTATTGTATGCCGCATTGTAATAAGCCTCAGACTTCTGTTCATCGGTCTTAAGCTTTTTCAACTGATCGTCTGAAATCAATCCGTTGATAAAAGTTGAAGTCTTCACGGAATCAATAGATACATTAAATTCCCGGATACCGCTTAACAGTGACTTTACATCACTGTCACTTTCCAGATCCCACAGTGTCTTGTCATTAGATGCTTTTCTGTCGGACATCAGCTGCAATACCTGAATATCCACTCTGGAACCTCTGTCCACTGCCGTATAACCGGACACTGCGGTTCTCACCAGTGCATCAGAATTATCAAAGAAGATCATCTTCCAGGGCAATACTCCCTGATAATCATCCGGCAGCACTCTGACTACCTTATAGGTATATCCGGTGCGCAGCTCGTAATGGCCACTGTCATTCTTCGCCACTTCCTTCCATTCCTGCCCGGATCTGACATACAGATTCAGTCCGGAAAGCTCCTCCGTGGAAGAAAGTGTCTGACCGATCACATCGGAACCGGAAAAGCGACCGTCGGAGTTCTTATCAATATACAGCTTGCAATCATACGTCGTGCTCACCTGGGAGGCAGCCGCATCATTGGACAGAGCAAAAATATACTGCAGATAGAACTTACCGTCCGTCATCTTCAGGAATGCATCGTTGATACCGTCATCGTTGTAATGCAGCTCGGTGGGCATATAGTCCTCACCCAGATTCTTTACCCATTCGATCTGCAGCTTGGACAGATTCAGATGGTTGCCAAAGTTTCTCTGTCTCTCTTCTCTTGCTTCCTTTGCCGCCTTTGCGGCAGCCAGCGCCTCTTTGCTGTCATCCGCCGCCTTTTCTGCTGCTCCGGGTACTAACTGACTCTCCGCAAATACATTCTCCTGCCAGTATTTGTAATTGCCGCTTTCATCCGTGGACAAGGCAAACTGTATCAACTGGTAAAAATAGGAACTTTCGTCCACTGTTGCCGTATTGGCACTCACCTTACCGTCAATTCCCGTCAGAAGTGCATCCGCAAATACTACCGGATACCCGGCGGAAATATACTGCTCGAACTCCTTTTCTCTGGTGGAGTTCATATCATTTCCCGGGCCACGGTACTGATTGGAAGTGTGACTTAAAGAATCATCCTTCAGACGGTTCTTGTTATCATCCGATTCATCCTTATAATCATACAGATCCCCGATATGCGTATAGATCAGCCCATTCATGGAACCGTCATTGTAAACGGTCTGATTGTTTTTCACATTCATGGTTCCGGTGCGGGCACCCACATAGATCATATCATATCGATCGTTGATATCCTCTATCTTGCCAATGAATTCTGCGGAAGCCATCTGGGTAATGGAAATCCTTCCACCGTAACTGCTCTGCCCCAGAAATCCTTTCACGGAATCTGCAGATAAAGCTCCGGTTCCGAAATCATAACAGGGCTCCAGATCCAATACCGCAAGGCTGTCCTTTACCTGGCTTCTGTGCAGATACCAGTTCATAATATATCTGGTGATGGAAGCTTTGCTGATCTCTTCATTCAAAGTGACCGCCGTGGCATTTTCCTGTGTGATCAGAAAATTCTCGTAGCGGATCTCTTTCAGGACATCCGTGTAGATCCATGCTCTTGTCTTATCTGACTTCAGATCCGTCAGATAATCCTCTGCCGCATAAGCTTTGGAACTGTCGTTGTTCAGGTATACATTTTCGTTCAGGTATTCCTTCAAGGTATCCAACGTCAGGGTATCCGCATTTGCCGCCTGCATTGCAGACGCATAGGATCTGATATTTCCCTCTGCCGCGCTTTTCAGCGTATCGACACTTACATTTTCCCAATAGGAATCTCCCTGACTTGCGATTGCGTTTGCCACATTGTCATCCGACACCTGCAGCAGAGTCAATGCCAGTTTCGTCAACACTTCATTGCTCTGGGTGCTGTTCTTGGCATAAAAATTATAATCCATGATCACCGGCACTCTGGCTGCAGCGGTTCTGATCCCGCTGTCGTCCACGCTAAATGCCAGCTTTGCGATCACGGTTGCCGCAGAGACCATATTGGACGGCTCTGCCCCGTAATTTCCCTGACCGGAAAAATAGAACAGATCCACATCTGCCAGATCAATTCCACAATAAGAATCCTCCGCTGTAATGGAAGCATCTGCCAGATCAGCCAGTTCCTGCAGGGTAAGTGTTGTCACTTCGATCTTCAGTGTATCGATATCGTCTCCGGTGGCTGTACCACTCTCATAACGACTGGTACCGGACAGATTCAGGACATTTTTCTTGAACCATTCTTTGTTGTAGAAACCGCCGTTATAGGCAATAGTCTCCGTAGCATCCTCTCTGTCATCCCCTACAAAATCATAGCTGTTGGCGGTGTCAAAGCCCGCTTCCCCCTTGTAAGTAACCTGAAGGGAACCCGGTGTCACCATAGTGTAGCTGCCGGCCTCATCCTTACGATAGGTATCGATCAGACGGTAATCACCGTTTTTGTCACTTACTGTCATTGCAGATACATAATAGTCGCCGTTATCATTTGCTGTGAAATCCACAAGATAGGCACTGGCTATGGTCTCAAATGTATATGCCTTCGAAACATCATCCCATTTTGCCAAAAGCTGTGCGCTATCCGGCTGTGCATGATCCAGGATGTAGAGATTCTGGGTAATATCTCCGGCAGAATAGGCTGCTATCGCATCTCCTCCGGATGTCGTGCGTGCCTGCACAGCAGTACCTGCATCATTTCCGGATACCCCCCTGGACGTAGTCTTTAATCCATCCGGCAGTGCCGCATCGGTACCGTATACAATCTGTCCGAGATAGGTATAAACGGCAGTCTCACCCGTACCTATCTTCTGATAGATTGTCCTGTCCACATAATCTTTTGCCTGAAAACTCGTTTTATCAATAGCGGCCAGATCCGTCTCCGAAATTGCATATAAGCCCTGCGCATATCCCCTGGCGCTGTCTGAACCATTGATAATCGTAGTCTCCAGTCCGTTGCTTCCTCCGGTAGATCTATGGGAAAATACCGGAGTCACGCTTTTGGCATCCCGGTTACTGTCTCCAGCGGCCTCCAATGCACTGTATCGGTTATAACGTTCTCCTGCTGCTACCGTCTCCCCATTGGCAATCTCGCGATAGACCGCATCGATCTGTTGATAATTGTATCTGCCGGATCCGTCCTGTCGGAATACAAAGCGTCCTCTTACGTCCTCGGTTCTGGAAGCTCCGGTGCTTTCGCTGTAGGCAGAAAAAGTAACCGGACCTGTCGTCGGAAACTTTGCAGCATCCAGACTGTCCATAGCTGTCTGACGCTCTGTGGCTGACGGCATCTCGGAAAGCTTTCTGCCCTCAGATACCGGCTCCTCGCCGCCTGCCAGATAGCCGATCGTGGCATTTTCCTTCGACGGAACGATCTCCAGAATATGGAAAGTACCATCAGAAGAAGCTACCGTATCCTGTACCAGTTTTTCAATACCCGGAAGGGTTCTTTCCTGCGCACTGACCTCCATAGAGCCATAGCTCTGACTGGCTCCGACGGCCAAAGCTATGGTGAGGATTCCTGCTATATACTTTTTTGAATTGCGTTTCCAATTCATGGTCATTTATTATCCTTCCATTCCCACCACTCCGGATTCTTCTCTACTTCCAGTAAAAGATTTCTCTTATGATCCGGATATCGTTCATCATAAATGGTCATAATTAAATAATCATTTTCTTCATGTGCGCCAATATCAAACTGTACCTGCGAAAAAGGAAGATGCATATTATCAATTTCTGCAAATTTCGTGTTGGAATCCAACGGAAGTTCTCCCTGGAAATATCCTGCCAGTTTTGCTGCTCTATGCCCTTTCTCTCTTCCAGATTCAAAACCATACGCATGCAGATCATAACGATTCGTCCAGGTAGGTCTCAGCACCGTAATCACATGCTGATCATTGGCAAATAAGATATCTACTACCGGCACCAGTATTACCGTTTCGGCCACTAATGTGGAATCATCCAGGCTCCATGCCTGAAGCTTCAGACGATATTCGGTATCCCAGGAAATATAGCTAAGTGCTCTTACCTCTGTAGATTCTCCCGTATTTTCTGTTGTCAGATAGCCTTCCTGATGAACATCATCATATGCTCCGTCATAGACTTCAAAACCGACCTGATATGATTTTTGTATTCCGTTCCATACCTTGAAATCATTATTCAGCTCACTGGGAATATCTGCAAATCTCCAATTTACTTCCCCTTTATAATTTCGAATCTCGCAATTAATTTTTCCATTACGGTTTAATACAAACTGACTGGAGTAAATATACGGTTCCTTCGCGTTTACAACCGTCTTCAGGGGAGGGATTGTAATATCGATTTCTCTGGTAATCTTAATATCTGCTGATAAAGCTATCACCGCACGTACACGTACTACCGTATCCGTCATATTTCCACATTCCAGTTCTGCCTGGAACTGTCGACCATCAGAATCTGTCAAACCGGTTATTTTGTAATTATTGGCATAATCATCTACCACACTCCACTCAATCTGTGGATAAACATTTCTGTAATCCGCCCAGGACGGCAGACATTCAATCAATGCCTTATAACCGATCTTTTCCGTACTTCCTTCGGTAAAATCATATGTGGTCAGATTCTTGGCAATCAGTGTTGCATCATATTTTCCGTCAATGTTGGTATAGGGTAATACCGATACCTTTGTGGATGCAGACATTCCGGGATCCGCCACGGAAGTACAGGTTACCTGTAGCACAAGTGTTCCGGTCGGCTCATATCTGTCAGCCGTCAAAAGACCGCTCCCATTTATCGTGGTTCCTGCCTTAAGTCCAGTTGCGTCCACTCTTGCCACGCTCCAGGTCACCCCGGCATTTTTAGCCTCTTCTGTTCCTTCCATAGTATAAGAGTACTGCAGGCTGCCCCCCTGAATCACCGAAGCATCTTTCGGTTCTATATCCAGAGAATCCACCATATGCTTTTGTACCGTTACGGTAGCCGTTGCCGCTATGGTAGGATCCGCTACGGCGGTACAGGTTACTGTCAGAATATTCTCTGCTATGGTCTCATCCGCTGCCACACTCAGTTTACCGTTACCGCTGATGGTGCTCTTACATGCGCTGCCATCCTGATAACTTACGGCCCAGGTCACGCCCTGAGCAATGGCTTCCTTGTCTCCGGTGATCTCGTAATCGAAGACGAAAGCCTGTCCCTGTTTCAGATCTGCGTGATCCGGAATGATACGGATGCCGCTGATCCAGGAATAGATGCTGGACGGCTCGGAGCTCAGATCATTTCTCAGCTTGATGGTCTCGGAAATATCATAGGACTTGTCCTGATAGGTAAAGGTCATATTCAGAACGACTTTTCGCTTATCCAGTTCACTGAGGTCCACGCTGAAACTGCTGACATGCTCTGCCATCAGTGCGGGCCTAGCCGCGTCAAAATCTCCTACCACAAGTTTGCCCTCGGCATCCTTGCTATTTGTCACCTCATAAAGATACACCTGATTGGCATCGGCATAATCCGCTCCGGCACCCCCCTGCCAGCGGATCATATAGCTGTTGTCATTATTGATCAGGCGCAGTTCACTGACACTGGCATTTGTTACTTCCATGCCGTTAACGTCTTTTGCCACATTGCCATCAACATCAACCGCTTCCTGATCTGTCAGATTGGAAAAGCTGATACCTTTCTCCACATCAATGATCAGATCGATCATCTGGTTGGCGGTCAGCTGGGCTTCTTCCTGCAGAGTCAGTTCCTTGTTTCCCCGCATATAAGAATTGTTGCCGGCGATCACGAATGCTCCCACCGCACCTGCTACTATGGTCATGATTGCAAGAGATACGATGATCTCTACCAGAGTAAATCCTTTCTTACCAATCCCCATGGTCAACCTCCTTACTTCGTCAGGATCTTACCAGTCTTGCCGACCGTTGTAATTTCTATGTTTCTCGTTCCGTTGCTTACGACGATTTTCTGACAATATTCTTTCAACACATTGTTTGCCGTACAGGTATCCTTCTCAAAGGCCCCGGATGCACGGTTAAACACCAGATGCAGCCCCTTTGAAGATGAAACATAAGGTAACAGGCTGTCGGATCCTTTCAGTTCCGTCAGGGAATATCCCGTGGAATCTCCTTCAAAATATACCTTGATATCAATAGGTTCTTTTCCCAGTACCCTGTTGGATACCTCCACATCTCCCTGCCGGATCTGTGCCGTATATTCCCTGGTCGTATCATTATAGCTGATAACGCACTCCACCTGATTCTGTTCTTTTCCGAGGGTCAGCACTCTGGTCCGCTCCAGTGTTGTCACAATTTCGTCCGCACATTTCCGGACTCTCCTGCCGGTCAGGGATGTAATGGATGTGGCCATCACCCCCACCAGCACCGCCATGATCGCAATGACAATGATCAGCTCCACCAGGGAAAAACCACTGTTGTTATTCTTTCTGCCAGTTTTCATAAACTATCAAATCTCCCAGATTTATATCACTGTTCTTATAGGACTTACCGTTACTGCTCAGGTAACCGTCTCCGCCATTTAAAAAATCTACCACATGATATTCCTGTGTCTTACCGGCAGCATCTACGATCGTTCTGGAATAGGTCAGGGCATGAAGCACCGCATCCCGGTCAGGTTCCACATTGACATTCTGATCCAGTGTGATCGTTCCGCCCGACAGGATCGTTCCGTGGAATTCCTTTGTCACTTTGACATCTCCGGTAGCAATGATCAGTCCACTGAACTCGCCGAATCCGGCTTCCGGATAGGTATAATCACCCTTTACAATAACTGCCTTATATCCCTGCTCCGCAAGGCTTCCTGTGGTATTGCCGAAATATTTTGACTCCACCTTATTTCCGGTACTGCCGTTTAATACAGCATGGAAGGTCGTTATCTCCCCTTCATTTACCAGATTGGTATAAGCATTGGCTGCATCCGCCTTCTCCGAAGGAAGCAGCTGCTCATAGACATCGATCATCTTCTTGGACAATGCCTGGAATTTCAACTGATCCGATGCCAAAAGTGCCTGATATCCTGCATTGGCACCATCACTGGTCAGTGTGGCATCCAACAGCTTCTCCTGACTTCCCGCAGCCGCACTGCTGTCATACATGGCCACATTGCCTGCCAGATGCATGATGTACGCTCCGTTCTGCTGTCCACGCACCTGAATGGCTTTGGTATACAGGCCGGTATAGGCTTCCATGGTCTGCTGGTTGGCACCGTAATAATCCTGAAAATACCGGTTGGCATTGGCTCTCGCGGTATCAGAGGTGCTGTCAAAGCTTACATAATAATACACCAGCGTGATCTTGCTGTTGATCCGCTTGAAAATCTTCTGGATATTGTTCTGGGTCAGTCCGTACTCGGCCAGCGTATGACCATTCAGGGTAGCGGACGGAATATTCAATGCCACTTCCGTTACATCCGCCTGGTCCCTGATCTTGTCCTTATACTGCTCCAACGTGATCGGGTTGCTGGCACCGTTTAACACGGTCTTGCCGGAAGCATCCACACCGATACACTGCGCCGGAACGAGGTAAGCCAGCTGGTCACTCTTCACAGCGATAGACTGTCCCATCATCACATCCTGTACTCCGGTGTTGCTCACACCATCCCCACTGGTAATTCCATCCTTGGCTTTCGTCAGAGAAATGTAAGAATTTCCCGCCAACGTAAGATTCTTCAATTCATTCAGATAGATCTCCGTATCCGTGCCGTTGACCAGAATGGCGCTGCTGTCCACGCCCTTTCCGTTGCCGAAGCCGATATACTGTCCGGCATATTCTCCGTCGATCTGTGCTCCGGCGGTAAATACATTCCGTTCCCCGGTCATCCTGAGGTCTCCGGCCACATATACGTTGTTTCCCTGAAAGCTCAACGTTCCGTTGCTTCCCGTATTGCCCGGAATACCTCCGTTCATGGCAATGGAACCGGCCCATACTTCACCGTACTGATCTGTGGTAAGTGTGGCTCCTTCTCCCAGATATAAGTCGGAAGCCATCACCATACGCTTGTCTTCGTTTTCATTGCCGGTGGTCTCTTTCCATTCCACCGTCACACCGTTACCCTTGCCGGACTCTTCGCTGCCCACGATAAAACGTTCCGCATAAAAGCTGCCACCAATGACATTTTTACTGATCAGCGTGGAATCAGAAGGAAGTGCCTGAATATTCTCCTGCGCCACCATGGAGATTCCCGTAATGGAAGGCAGTGTCACTGCCTGTGCAAAATCCATATCCGGCATCTTCACCCGGATATCGGTCTGGATCACGGACACATAGCCATCGGTATCCGTATAAGTCACTTTCAGGCCGCAGAAGGAAAGTCCGTCGGTGTACAACTGAAAACGTCCGGTAGGAATATCCGTGGTCTCCACTCTCTCCTTGTTGCCCGTCACCGGATCCGTTGTCATTACATATACCTTCAGACTGCCGCTGCTGTCCAGAGCCATCCGGTACACTACTTCCCCGGAGTCATTCAATGTCTCTAGCACCGTCCCCCGCTTTATCTCCGAAGACAGGCTGTTGAACAGCTTGGTCAGATCATAGTTGTTGATATTCACACTTCCTGTCACTGCATAATAATCCTGCATATCCTTCAGGAAATAATATCTCAATTTGTTCTGCTTCTCCTCTGCGGAGGTTGCCTCATAATTTTTCAGCACCAGTTCATAGGCACTTCCGACAGAAGCGGACACCCGCTCTCCCATAGCCGTCCGGATCTCATCCAGCACAGTCTCTGCGGAGTAAAAGTTGTCCTTCGCCTTGAGATTGTTCACCTTCATCTGATAGTTCAGCAGTGACATATACATCAAAACACTGGCTAAAATGCCAATAAAGGCCATGGCAATGATCACAACGACCATTGCTGAGCCCTTATTGTCCGTTCGTCTGTGGAATTGTCTTACCCTTGAAAATATTTTGGGATTTCTTCCGCATATCTTCATGTTTCTCGTCTTCCTTCCGGTATCTCCTCTATCTTGCGTCCGCCAGATCATTCGATCACGGTTCCCGTCATGGTAAGTACGGGGGACTGCACTCCGATCATATCTTTTACATACACCTGTACCCGCATGTCATAGATACGGTTGCGTCGCTCCGTCGGTGTCAGACCGCCGTCCGCACCCATAATATCCTTCGCCACCTCTCCGGTAGCATTTCCTGCCGCACCGGACACGCTAAGATCATTGAAAATGTATTCCGTATTGCTTCGCTTCACCAGATTCGTCCGCAGTCTGCAGGCGGAATCAATGCTGGCTCCCGCAGAGGACATCCAGCCCGGCCAGGTCTCCCGCAGTTCAAATGCCGCCTTGTAATTGTTGTTCCAGGAGGAATACGGGTTAAAACCGGTACTCTCATCCGCAAAACTGTCTATTCTCTCCGCTGACGGAGTCTGCTCCACCAGGAACAGATTCGTCTGTACATTCTTCGGGTTGTTCACGATCACTTTATCGACTGCAGAAGTCACTATGCTCTGGGTAGCCTCCACTCTGGGCTGCAGGCACACAATAATATTGGCCAGCTGGGAAATGATCTCCTCACTGTCCACCGGGTTCCCACTCTCCTTCTGTTTCTTAAGTTCCGCTGCTTTGGCTCTTACCGCCTCTTCATTGGAAAAGATCACATAATCCGAGCCGTTCTGGGGATAATCTCCGCTGATGCCCGTAAGGATGGCGGAATTGCAATGATAGACTGTGGAGGCCGTCACCAGATACACGTCTGTCTCTACGTTCTCTCCGTCTCCCAGATCCAGTAAAATGCGGCTGCTGTCTATGGATATTTCGATGGTCTTGGTAGTATTCCTGGCAATCTCCATAACGTCTCTGCCGCCGGAATACGCTTCAAAATAACCGTAAGCCTCCTGTGCGGCATCTTCCGATTCGGAATATACCGCATTCAGATTGCCTGCCAGGTTCTGGATATTTACGATGTCCTTCTCATTCAGTTCCGGGTAGCCGTTAGGATCCAGTGTTACTACCACATCATAGGTGCCGGAAGTCGTCTTCATTCCGGAAGGTATATTGCCAGATACCAGCTTCTGCTGCGCCGTCTCCGTCCACATCCAGAGAGACATCTCTCTGCACATTGTTAGTGAAATCAGTGGGCGTGATCGTCTCATAGGTGTCTGCCATCTCCTCCAGTGTATGTGCCTCGAACTGCTCCATGACATCCTCTGCGATGGCCGTGGCATGCATGGTGTTGCGGGACTTGGCATTGGTTCTGGCAGAAGTCACAAAGCTGTGCAAAAGCGGCACAACGATGATCGCCAGGATCACGATGGCAATCAGCAGTTCAATCAGAGAAAAGCCTTCGTTATTCAGTTGTCTTCTCTCCGTGTGCTTCTGCATGTGAGTCGTCCTTCCTGCTTCTGACTAATACCGTTTTCTCCGCACTCCGTGCTCCCGAAACCGGACAACCATTCGCATTCCGGACTATCGTCCTTCCTGCTCATGACTAATACCGTTTTCTCCGCACTCCGTGCTCCCGAAACCGGACAACCATTCGCACTCCGGACTATCGTCCTCCCTGCTCATGGTTGTTTGATTTGCTAATCATAGCAGTATCCTGCCTGCAAGCAGTCGTATACTGCTATGATTGCAAATCTATTATTCCACGTTTCCGAAAATAGTGTCTACGCCCATCTGCATATCCGGGATGTAAGGTGAACTGTATACCTTATCGGTTCCCAGCAGATAATAGGTGTTCATGGTCATGTTGCCGGTGAGCATTCCGTCGGTCTCGTTGTAGCTGATGCTGACGCCCTGGATGCTCTCACGTTCCTGCTGATTGTAGATGTATCTTACCAGTCCCTTGAAATCGTCATAGGTGCAGGAAATGCTGATGCTCAGGGGTACCTCATACATATGGGTATCTGCATAAGCAGTACCGTCCGTAGATACCGGACTTGCTGCCGTCGTTGCGGCAGCTGCTGTGGTATCTGCCGCAACATCGGCTGCTGCTACATCCGTGGCAGCTGTTGCATCCGCAGTCGTCGTTGCCGCATCCGCTGCAGGAGTATACACCACCTCTGCTTCGGAACCGAATGCAATATTTGCCACCTCGGTACGAGTATAATCTTCCAATGTCTTTACCATCATAATGCTGTCTTCCGGTAAGATATCTGCCGGGAAACGGTTCTCAAAATTCGTGATATAGGACTGCATCTTCCCGGTAGCCTCAATGTAGTCCGCCTTGCGCTGGTCTAAGGCTTCCAGCGTTGCCACCTGGGATGATAACGTTACATTCTGTGCCTCAAGGGCATCTGATTTTTCATTAAAACTGGAATATACCAGAAAATAAGTACACACAGCAATAAGAACACCGATCACTGCGATCAAAAGCTGAATTTCACTCTTTTTAACCTTCATCTTCCGCTGCCTCCTACTGTGCTGTCTGGGTGTCGGCCTGTGCCTCACCGCTCTCTTCGGTCTCATCCGTCAGCTCCTTATAGCTTCCGGTAATGGAAAAAGTCACTATGGACGTGCCGGTCTCATCCTTGCTGTCCGTAATATTGCTGATCTCTACATCATCAATGCTCTGCATGTTGCGGATATTCAGAATCGTACGGGCTGCCGCTGCTTTCCCTTCCACCGTCACTGACATGCTGATGCCGGTCTGGTCGGAACTGAAGCTGTTGGTATAGAAGCTGTCCGGCAGGATCTGTTCCAGTTCATTGATGAACTCCACCAGATTCTCATTGGGAGTCTGGGTATAAGCATATAAATATGTGTATTTATCATACTGGGCTTCTGCCGCCAGATAATCGTTGTATACTGCCTGTGCCGGCTGCAGCTCCTGTACCCGGTTCTGCAAATACACATTCTGCGCCACATTTCCCAGATATCTGGTCACAGAGGTGGCTGCCATGGCGATGGACAGGATCACGCCCAACACCAGTACCGCCACACTGACGAAGGTATAGTTCGTGCCGCTGACTACGGTCAGTCCCTTGGACTTCTGGGTGCTCTTGTCGATCAGTCCCACAGGGGCGAGCACCGCACCCAGACAGGAAATATAGGCTGCGGGTCTGGTGGAACGGATGGCCTTGCTCATGCCGATCTTGTCATCCATCTCGGACAGGGTATGTACCTTGCGCTCCAGACAGTTGGTAAACAGCTTGCTCATGCCGCTGAAGCTGCCGCCCAGACCGGTAACATAGGACTTTTCAATGGGATTTTCACTGTTCCTGGAATCATAGAAGTCAATGACACGGCTCACACCCACGATCAGAGGCTCCAGCGAAGCGGTGATCTTCTGTCTCGCTTCCGTGACTTCCACATTACCGGCATCCTCGTCTTCCCAGCGTCCGGCATTTTCTTCCCAGACCTTATCTCCCTGATGCAGTACTCTGTTCAGGCAGGTTTTCTTCTGGAAACGTTCTACCGCACTCATGGGATCGTTCACGGCATAGGCTCCGGAAGCGATCATGGTCTCGATGGCATCCTGCACACCGTAAGCCACCGTTCTCTGTAATAACACCTTACCGGCGGAAAGCACGGTCACAATGGTGCTGTTCTCATCGATTTTGATGACCATAGTAACTTTTTCGGACTTCTCATCGCGGAGAATCTGGTATAAGCTGTTGCTGCTGTAGTCGAAGCACTCCACCTCCCAGCCGCACATCTGCGCCAGCTGATCATAACTGTTTAACAGAGCCTTGGGACAAGCCAGTGCCATGACACGGAGTTTCCCGTTCTCAGCCAGTCCGCCTGCCAGATAATATCCGATCTCATACTGGGTCAGATCCACGGGGAAATAATCGTTCGCATTGGTCTTCACCAGTGCCTCGATCTTACTCGCCTTAACGTTGGGGATCTGTACCTCACGGCTCGCCACTCTGGTAGAAGAAATGGTAAAGATCACTTTCTTCGTGCGGATGCCGTTCGTCGCCAGTGCATTCACCAGATGCTCTGCGTACTCCTGTGTCGGCTGCAGCATACCATCCACCACGATGCCTTCCGGTGTCTCCACCGTCAATACCTTGTAAACCTTCGGCTTCTTCACCTTATAGTCCATCTCGCAGATCTTCGTAAAAGAGTTTCCGATCTCAATACTCAATACGCGATTGTTCATTGCCATATTTCTACCCTTCCTCTTCCCGGTATTTATCGTATTTCGAAAGCATTCCGCTGGTGCGGAGCTTTTGAAGAACTTTCTGAAATCATGTTCGAAATGCGGATATCTTTTATAAGTAAAAATTCAGATACCACTGTAAGAATTCATTGCCCCACAGGACGGCGATTGCCACCCCTGCAGAAAGATACGGTCCCATGGCGAGGACATGTCCTTCGCCGCTTACCTTCATACGGATCAGATGGATCACGGAACCAATGATACATCCCAGTAAAAATGCGAAAATAATCAATTTCCAGCCGAGTAACAGCCCACAGACCGCCATCAGCTTCACATCACCGCCGCCAATGGCTCTGCCACCGGTCGCATAGTACAGAATAAGCAAAAATACACTGACACACAGGAAGCCGATCAGGAAATCCAGCCACTGTGTATAGTGGAAGATTCCATGGATCAGCCCCAGTGCCAGTATAAATAAGTTAAATCCCACAGGGATCTCATATGTTCTGAAATCAATCACACTTAAAGCAAGAAGTGCACTAAACAACAAGCAGTAGACTAGGGAATCCACGCTCATCCCAAATTTCCAGAATACGAGCAGGTACAGCACTCCGTTCAGTGCCTCAATGATGGGGTACTGAGCGGAGATATGTGCCTTGCATTTCCGACATCTGCCTCCCAGCGCCAGATAGCTGAACAGCGGTACGAGGTCGTACCACCGCAGCTGATAACCGCAGTTCATGCAGTGAGACCTGGTCGTTACAATATTCTCTTTTTTCGGAATGCGGTAGATCAACACATTGAGGAAGCTACCGATCACGATTCCGTAAAGGAAAATCACTATGTAGAGAAGAATTGTTGGGAGCATATCAGGTGCCTTTCAAAATATTATTCAGTTGCAATATCAGCCGGAGTATATTCAACCTTAACTGCTCCGTTTCCATCTACTGTAAACTTTAATGAGTAACTAGTCCACTTTGTTTTACTTACACATTTAATTTTTGTGGTATCGAGACCTGCATTTGTTAATGCAGCGCCAATAGCAGCCTTATTAGTACCATCTCCAATAGTTGTTCCACCAGCAGCAACAGTTACAGTTGTACCAGTTGCATCTGCTGCCAGCAAATTACTTCCTGATGTTTCAGAGCCCCATACCTGCACAGCACTTACAATTGCACTTGCATTGTTCTTATCTGTTGAATTTCTAGATCTTTCTACATACTTCAAATACTGAGGTGCCAGTACACCAATCAGGACTGCCATGATAGCAATAACGATGATCAGCTCTACCAGGGAGAAACCTTTGTTAGTTAAGCTCTTCTGTTTCTTGTTCATAATTACATTCTCCTTTTTATGTGTTTTTTAATTTCAGGGTAGTAAGTTTTCCGCCCCATTTTATTAATTATCGTCCTGTCCCTACACAGAACGGATAATCCGTTTTAATTACATAGCATCAAGTGCTTCATACATGGACATCATAGGCATCATACATGCAGCAATCAGTCCACCGACCACGACTGCCAGTACAATAATGATCATAGGCTCCATAGCTGCCATCAGGGACTGTACTTCCATTTCTACTTCTTCATCATAATAATCCGCCAGCTTGTCCAGCATTTCTTCCGTACTACCGGCTTCTTCACCGATACGGATCATTTGGTATACCATAGGTGGAAATAGTCCACTCTCCTGCAAAGGTCTGGACAACGGCATTCCAATGGTAATTTCTTCTTTTGCATCCTGCAATGCTTCTTTGAAATAAATGTTGCTCATAACTCCGGATACAATATCTACTGCCTCAATCAATGGAACACCTGCGCCAAGCAATGTACTCATGGTTCTTGCCATCATAGATGAAGCCGACTTCACAGTCATTGTTTTTAATAAAGGAAGCTTTAACGCAATCTTACCAAAAAATGTTTTCCTGCATTTGTTTTAGCAAAATATCTTACTCCAAATACAATTGCAATAATAACCGGAATTATAATAAACCAATAATTAATAATTCCATGGCTCAAATTCACATAAAATTGCGTGATCCACGGTAATTCCGTATCCAACTGAGTAAACATATCCTCATAGGAAGGAATTACCTTAACCAGCATTACAACTGTAACAATTATGGCAACCACACACACCGCAATAGGATAAATCATTGCTTTTTTAACCATTGCCTGTGTCTTATGCGATTTCTCCAACTGCACTGCAACTCGGTCGAGTGCCGTTTCCAGACTACCGGATGCTTCACCGGCAGCCACCATGTTCACCATGATCGCCGGGAATACCTTCGGGTGTTCTGCCATGGAGTCTGCCAGGGTCTCACCCTTTTCCACGCTGATGCGGACTTCCTTCAGTGCGTCCTGTAATCTCTTGTTCTCTGTCTGCTCGCAGAGCATTTTCAGGGATTCGAGGATGCTGACGCCCGCTTTGGTCATGCTGACGAACTGGCGGCACATGACGCTTAGATCCCTGGCCTTGGGCCATCCGCCGATCTGGATATCGATGTCTTTCGTCAGGAAGCTCTGTTCTCCCAGATCGATAACGGTCAGCTCCTGCCTTCTCAGTTCTGCCATTGCCAGATCTTTGTTATCCGCTTCCAAACTTCCCTTTACTTCTTTTCCAGCCTTTGTGATGGCTCTGTAGCCATAGGTCGCCATGTGCCTTTCCTCCAATACGTCTCTATCTTTAACTTTCTCCCCAACTATGTAAGACGAGCCCCGGTCCTGAAAAGGTCCAGGTTTTTGAAAAATTTTTATAAATTTTGATAAATTTCTATAAAATATTGCGGTTTTTATAGAATTATACGTCAAATGATACCTTTACCATCTCGGAGAAGGAGGTGGTGCCGTCCAGTACGTAGTCCGTGGCACTCATACGCAGGGTATGCATTCCTTCTTTTAATGCTTCTTCTTTTAAGATATCGGCACCCTCCCGCTTGCTGATAATGGTTTTCAGCTTCGGAGTGATCTGCATGATCTCATAGACACCGATACGGCCTTTGAAGCCGGTATTGTCGCATTTGCTGCATCCACAGGGCTCGTAGATGGTTACATCTTCCTCTTCCCTCATGCCCATGAACTCTTTTTCATCCTTAGTGGCCTGCTTCGGCTTTTTACAGAAAGGACAGAGTCTGCGTACCAGTCGCTGGGCGATAACGCCGATGACGGAATCTGCGATCAGGTAGGATTCGATGCCCATATCCTCCAGACGGGTGATGGTGCTGGCGGAGGAATTGGTATGCAGGGTACTTACCACCAGGTGTCCGGTGATGGACGCCTGTACGGCGATGCTGGCGGTCTCCTGGTCACGGATCTCACCGATCATGATGATATCCGGGTCCTGACGCAGGATGGAACGCAGTGCCGATGCGAAAGTCAAGTCTGCCTTGGTGTTGACCTGTACCTGGTTGATACCGTCAATATTGGCCTCGACAGGATCCTCAACGGTGATGATGTTCACGTCTTCTTTATTCAGTTCGCTCAGTGCGGTATACAGGGTGGTGGACTTACCACTTCCGGTAGGTCCGGTTACCAGGATGATACCGTGAGGATTTTTCAGGATATAGTCAAACTGTTTTAATTCGTAGGGTTTGAAGCCTAACTGGCTCTTGTCGCGGTTCAGTGCACTCTTTGCGGCAAGACGCATTACGACTTTTTCCCCGTATACGGTAGGCAGGATGGATACACGGATATCGTATTCCACACGGTCTACCACCTGGGTGATACGGCCGTCCTGCGGCTTTCTCTTCTCGGAGATATCCATGCCGCCAATGATCTTGATACGGGCGATGATGGCAGACAATACATTGACACCGTATCTCGCTCTCTCATAGAGGGCACCGTCGATACGGTAACGGACACGGATGATATTTTCCATGGGTTCGATATGGATATCGGATGCACGCTGGCGGACGGCTTTTTCGATCATATCCTTTACCAGCATTACGATAGGGGAGCTGTTGATGTTCTCCTCCGTGGCGATGTCTTCCACCACATCCAGCTTTTTCTCTTTGGCGTAGGCTGCCAGTGCCTCGGTTACTTCCTCCTGACCGAAATATTTATCGATGGCCAGCATGATGCTGCGGGTGGTGGCTACTACGGGCTCTACCTGGAAGTTGGTGATGATGTTGATGTCATCGATGGCGTTGTAATCCAGGGGATCCGCCATGGCGACCATGAGAACGTTGAAGTTATTTTCTTTGTAGGCGAAGGGGAATATCTTGTTCTTCTTCAGGACGTTGACCGGTACCAGATTCAGTACTTCCTTGTCCACATTGACGCTCTGGAGATCGATCATATCCAGATCCAGCTGGCGGCTCAGTGCCTTCGCCAGATCATCCTCCGATACGATGCCTTCATCTACCAGGAATTCTCCCAGCTTCTTGCCCTGACGATTGGGGTTGTCCAGTGCCTGCTGCAGCTGCTCTGCCGTGATCACCCCACTGTTTACCAATAATTCACCTAAACGGACTTTTTTTCTGCCTGTTTCCATAAACTCTCTCACCCATTGCTTTTGTCGATAATTGGAAATATGTGTGAAATTGTAGTATTTTTTGGCTACAACTCACAAATATTTTGTCTCAATACGGAAATATTATAGCATATTTTAGATTTATGTAAATTGTTTTTAGTACTTTTGTTCCAATTTCTGAGAAAAACATTTTTGTTACTTTCTTTCCTGTTACACAGTACAATTATTTCATTTTATTTTGAAAGTTTCTAAATACGCCAATTCTTCGGCGAATTTTCCCAACACTTATTGACTTCACGTATTATACGTGTTACCTTAAGAAAGGAGAGATAATCCATGCGTTTTCGCGAATTAGAGCGAATCATCCTTGACGATGGCTGGGTTTTGTCTGATATCAGAGGCGATATTCCTTTGCGAGTTGTTAATTCTATTTTTAAACAGGCTGGACTAAAATAATATGGAACAGCCTTTGAAAGGAGTGATCTTATGAATTATATATATCCGGCTATTTTTTACCCGGAAGCGAATGGGAAATACTCTGTCATTTTTCCCGATCTTAATGATCTCGCCACCTATGGTGACAGTCTTGCAGATGCCTTTGCCATGGCACAGGAAGCATGTGCACAATATCTGTTTACTTCTCTGAGAGACGGCGATGCTCTTCCCGCCTCTACTGCAATTAATGCAGTGAAATCAGATGATCCCACTGCATTAATAAATCTAATCTGTGTGAATTTGGATAATTATGCCCGTGCTTATGATGACAGGGCTGTTAAGAAGACACTGACTATTCCGGCGTGGTTAAACACTGCCTGTGATAATTGCGGTATCAATTATTCCAAAGTTCTAAAGGACGCTCTCATTGCCAAACTGCAACAAGTGCAAATGTGACCGTATCACAAAGTCACCGCGTATTCACTGTCGTACATTTTCTTCAGATTTTCTACACTGTTATATTTTTCGCCGATGCAGAATTCCTTGGACCAGGTCATGTAGTAAGCCCAGGGGATTCTACTTTTTTGCAGAAGATCTATGTCCGGGAGGTAACCGATCTCTGCCAGTGCGGTAATCTTGTTCCGGGAGGTTGCGGTCACTAGCTTTTTGTAGGTCTCCGCATAGTCCGTAGGCAGGTATTCCGGGAGGTAGACATCCATGGACACCACATCCACGTAAGAATCCCCGGGATAGGCTTCCGGTACGTCGCTGTTCCATACCCATAGGAGGTTATGCAGGTCTTTCTCACCTGTGTAGTAATCGAACATCAGGTGATACAGGTTTCTCGCCACTTCCGGGCCCTGCGCTCCCCACCAGAACCAGGTACCGTAGGATTCATGGAACGGGCGCCAGAGAATGGGAATCCGCTCTTCCTGAAAGCGCCGCAGGATCTCCGCAATCACATCCATGTCATGATAGAATGCCGCTCTCTCCGGGGTTCCCTCTTTCAATACTTCCCTTGCATCAAAATCCGTGTGTTCGGTATAGAAGCTCTTGTCTCTGCCGCCTAAGGGCGAGAACCAGTGGAAGGTGAAGGTCAGAATGCCACCGTTACCATTTTTGCGTTGTTCTATCGCCCACTGCAGTGCCATCCCTGCGGTGCCTTTATTTTCTTCTATTTCCGTCAGACATTCCGGGGAAGCGTCTGCATAATTGATATTCGGTGAATACCCCAGTAGTTCAAAGCCACGCAGCTTTGGCTCTTTTCCGGTGGTCTGCCGGATATAAGCAATCTCCTCACTGGGGATGGTCTGGGTGTGCTGACCGGTGATGATCTGCTTTCCCGCTACAGCATGAAGATAATTCCATAATTCTACTGTTTCTTTTGTTGCCTTCGGATCTGCTGTTGTCATCTTTTCTTCCTTTTCCATTTTCATCTTCATACCCCGCCCGCAAAAGCAAGAGGGTACAGAGACTTTATTTTGTCTCTGTACCCTCAGTTTATGACATTCTGTCACTTATCGCAAGTATTATTCCGGCTTTACCTCATGGTAATCGGCATTTGCTGTAGAACCAGTCTCTTCAGACTTTGTTTCTTTTGCAAATCCCTTAGCCAGCATCTCATTGATGTCCAGTCCGGTAGACTCCTTGATACCATCGGTAACCTGGGTTACAGTGGTCATGATATCGCCTGCCAGCTTGCTGGAATCGCCGCCGAACATCTTGATGGAATCTACGTTCATGTAGCCCTTAGCCACAGCCTCGGCGATCTTGGGCAGCTGCTCGAAGTATACCTTCAGAGTATCTAACTCCATCTGCTGTCTTGCAGCATCGCCGTACTGCTTCATAGCTTCCGCTTTCTTCAGGATACCGGCTGCCTCTGCCTCTGCTTTTGCCTGAATGGCTTCTGCTTCCGCCTTACCTTTGGCTGCTACGGCTGCTGCCTCTGCCAGGCCTGCTGCCTTGACTGCCTCTGCCGCCTGCTCCTTAGCGAATCTTTCTGCCTCGGATTTTGCCTTTTCTGCCTCTGCCTGTCTCTGGATCTCGAAGAGTTCGGCCTCCGCTCTCTTCTGTCTCTCATACTGCTCGGCATCTGCCTTCTGCTGTGCTGCGTATTTGTTTGCTTCTGCGGTCTTCTTGACCTCAGCTTCCAGAGCTTTCTCCTTGATGGATACTTCTCTTTCCTTTAACTCCAGTTCCTTCTCCTGACGGGCCAGATTTGCATTTGCTGTGGTGATTTCCACGGTCTTACGCTGTTCCTCTTCCTGGATCTTGTAAGCGGCATCTGCCTCAGCCTTCTTGATATCGGACTCTTTCTTCAGTTCCGCCTTCTTGATCGCCAGCTCAGTCTGCTTCTGTGCGATCTCGGTCTCTGCGATGACCTGTGCATCATTGGCATCCTTCTGTGCCTGTGCTCTGGCGATGGCCACATCTCTGTCTGCCTGTGCCTTTGCTACGGAAGCGTCCTTCTGGATCTGGGACATGTTATCCTGTCCCAAAGCAGTGATCAGGTTGTTCTCATCCTCGATCTTCTGGATGTTACAGGACTCGATCCAGATACCCAGGGCATTCATATCCTTCTGCGCCTTTGCCTGTACCTCATCACCGAAAGTCTTACGGTCATTACACAGTTCCTTCAGGCACTGGGTACCGATGATCTCACGCATGTTACCCTGTAAGGAATCGGTCAGTGCATCGCGGATCTGATCTTCGTTCATGTTCAGGAAGTTCTTCATGGCTGCGTTAGCCATCTCGGTGGTGATTCTCTTGTTCGCATCCGCACCTGCCACGACTTCACCTTTCGCATTTACGGTGACATCTCTCTGGGTCAGGACTCTGACCTTTGCCACGGCGTCGATATCCACACCGATGAAATCCTTGGTAGGTATATAACCGTTGGTCTTGATGTCGATACTGATCTGCTTCAGGATCAGCTCATCCTTCTTCTCCAGAAAAGGAATCTTGATGCCGGCACGACCGATCAGAACCTTGGGCTCTCTCTTAATACCGGAAATGATGTAAGCTTTGTTCGGTGACGCCTTCACATAACCGGATGCCAGGATGGCCAGGATGGCAATGGCCAATACAATAATTGCGATAATACCAATGTTAATTTCCATATGTACTCCCTCATTCTTTCTGCTTTTGTAATATATGAAAAGCTGCTTGTATGGTATGTATTTTACCATACAGGCAGCCTTTTATATAGATAAATTTTCATTCTTTTATGAAAAATAACTGTGCAAAAAGTGCACGATACATCATCTTATTTCTCTGAAAAATCTATAAACGGTAAATTATAGGCATTATACGGCGATGCTGCCGTAATCTGTGAAATAATGGGTCTCAAATATCCCAGCAACAATGACGGGGCATTTTGATTCAATAATTTTTCTATCATTCCCATATTCAGACTATCCGGCCATCTGAATTCCGCCATTTCTGTTGCACACACATAGAACGGATCTGATGCCCCCTTTTTTCCCAATTTCCAAAGTAAGGCTGACTTTTGCGCTGTTATCAACCTTGCTTCTGTCAATCTGGATTCCCATGTTCACCGCCATCTTTACTTCTTTATCCCGTCCGTTTTCAAAATCTTCATTAATGCAAAATTCCATTTTTGTCAGCGAGGGATTACTAAACTGAAATGCACTTTCCATGTTTCCTCCTATGCTGCCACCAAGATCATTCCATCACTTGTTGTGTTTTCATATACCGATGTTTTCTGTGTATCCACCACCATTTGCGCCCGATTTTCATTACTACTGTTTGAGTAGAAAAATTCTTCTTTTTGAATATTGACCGTCCATGTAACCTCTATATTACCCAGACTGCATTGCGGCTTTTCTTCTAAAAAGCTTAAGTCCAGATCCTTAATTTCCGCATCATACCCATTATCTCTTTCCGTGATTGTAATATTGTTATCAATCCGTTCCAGAACGCTCCTGTTATATAGTAATTCCTCTTCCGTTGGGCGATAAAGCATATACGCAAGTCGAATAGCATCGTTGCCATGGAGTACAATGTCTCCAACTCTTTCCTCATTCATATATTTTCCCTCCTATTCATATATACTGTCTATGTATTCCGTAAATTCATCTTTTTTCTGCATGCAATCTAAAAACATTGAAACAGTAACACCATCCTGCCCCGGTGTATTATATACCATTTTGCGAAAGCCGAGTTTTTCATACCACATAACCAGATTTTCTCTGGCATCTATCGTAATTACCCTGACCGGCTAGTTGGCAGCCAATAATTCCACATTTTTTATTATTGCCTGAATCGTAGCCGTACCAATCCTGTTATGTTGATATTTTTCGTCTATTGCTATATAACGAATATGAACAGCCGATACTTTCCGGTCCTTAATTTCCGGATCATAGTCTGCTATCTCCGGAGGAAAATCGTCTAATTCTATCTCCCGAAACATTATCATATAATATCCAAGAACAATCCCCCTGCCACTAATGCTATAACCATATGCCTGCTGTACTATGGTAGGATAATATGAATTTTTCACATATTCATCTATGGATGGAACACCACATGTAAAAGAAGTATTTTCCACTTCTCTTGTGACCTTCCGATATTGTAAGTTTCCCATTTTTGCCCCTTTTAATCGTGCCAGTACACAATCTGACTTTCACTAGTAAAAAATGCCCCAGGAATTTGTTCTACTCATCTTCTGAGAAACTTACATCCTAGAGCATTATTTGACATGACTTTTCTATATCTGTTATATTACATTTCTTTTTTACTACTGTCAACAAAATTTAACCCAGATTTTTCAGATACTCCATAAAGTTCTGCTTGTTTTCCAGTGCTGTGGTAGTAGGTCTGCCGAGGTCTTCTCTGGCGCCAATGCCGCATTTCACTTCGATAAAGGTCAGGGCATCTCTCTCTTTTGCAGCGGTCAGTTCCCGGTCCAGTTCCTCGTAGGTGGCAACGGATACGGCATGAGGGTAGCCACAGGCTTTTGCAATGGAGACAAGATCCATATCGGCTGCCACGGTAGGCATACCGCCCACGGTCTCATGGGCACCGTTATTGATGACGATGTGTACCATATTTTCAGGTGCCGTACTGCCCAGTACCGCCATGGAACCCATGTGCATCAGCACTGCGCCGTCACCGTCCACGCACCATACCTTCGTACCGGGCTTCTGTACTGCCACACCCAGGGCGATACTGCTGCTGTGTCCCATGGAACCTACGGTCAGGAAATCATACTTGTGGCTCTGTCCATTGTGTTCTCTGATCTCGAACAGTTCTCTGCTGGCCTTGCCTGTGGTGCTGACGATGGGATCCTCGCCGGAAGCCTGCACGATGTGGCGTATGATCTCTTCCCGGATCATGGGATTGTCGTTGCGGTACTCCACCTTTTCCTCATAACTGAGGGCACCCTTCCGGATCACGAACGCTACATCCTCACCACGATCCAGCTCCTTGCGGAACTCCTGCATGGCAGCACTTACTTCCTCTTCCGTTGTGTCTTTTCCGATGACAAAATAGCGGATTCCCATATCCTCCAGCAATTTCAGGGTCACTTCACCCTGGTAGATATGCTGGGGTTCGTCGTGGATCCCCGGCTCACCGCGCCAGCCGATGACGAAGATCATGGGGATGGCATAGACTTTATCGTTCAGCAGGGATGCCACGGGGTTGATGATATTGCCTTCTCCGCTGTTCTGCATGTATACTACCGGGACTTTGCCGGTAGCCAGATGATAGCCGGCGGCCAGTGCCGTGCAATTGCCTTCGTTCGCCGCGATCACATGATGCTTCGGATCGATCCCATAGGTGTGCATCAGGTAATTGCAGAGGGCCTTCAACTGGGAATCCGGCACCCCGGTATAAAAGTCCGCATTTAAAATTTTCGCAAAGTTTTCTGCTTTCATGTAAGTATTCCTTTCCTGCCCCTGTCAGTTAAATTTCGTCTATTAAAGTTATAATATCTTTGATCGGCATCAGTCTGCTGTCCACTTCCTGTGCCCTGTGATACCGCAGGATGTCCTCGGCGGTCTGCTGCATGGCGGGGAAGGCACTTCTGGTCAGCTGGTTCGCATAGATCACGATATTGACGCCGTGGGCGGCCAGTTCGTTTTCCGTAATGCTGTTAAAGGAAGACGGCACCACCACGATAGGTGTCTTCGAATCCTCTGCCCGGAATTTATCACAGAATTCCAGAATCTCATCCGGGGATTTCTTACGGCTGTGGATCATGATGCCATCCGCTCCCGCTGCCACGAAAGCTCTGGCACGGTTCAGTGCATCTTCCATGCCTCGCTCCAGGATCAGGCTTTCGATTCTGGCAATGATCATGAAATCATCCGTCAGCTGTGCCTTTTTGCCGGCTGCGATCTTGGCACTGAAGTTCTCGATGCTGTCCTGGGTCTGCACCACATCGTTGCCGAAGAGGGAATTTTTCTTAAGTCCGGTCTTGTCCTCAATAATGATGGCGGAAACTCCCATTTTTTCCAGTGTTCTCACTGTGTATACGAAATGCTCCGTCAGTCCGCCGGTATCTCCGTCAAAAATAATGGGCTTCGTGGTCACTTCCGTCACGTCATCAATGGTACGGAAACGGGAAGTCATGTCCACCAGCTCGATATCCGGCTTGCCCTTCGCCGTGGAATCGCACAGAGAGCTGATCCACATGGCATCGAACTGGTCCAGCTCACCATCATGCTCCACGATGGTCTTCTCTGCGATCAGTCCGGTCAGGCCGCTGTGAACCTCCAGTGCTTTGACAATGGGACGGATCTCAATGAGCTGGCGCAGGCGCTTTCTGCGGTATTCCGGCATGGCCAGCTTTTCCTTGATCCTCGTATCAATTCTTTTTACTTCTTCATTATATGTATAAGGGACATCTATGATCTCACCGCCGTATGTCTTCAGCAGTCCTTCCACGTTGTCACGGATAGCCTTCAAAGCTCCCTCCTGCCAGTTATCCCCATGGATCACGTAGTCAGGGCGCAATTCTTCAATGACCTTATCATACATTACATCATCCTGCACGACCACATTGCTGACTTCCGGGATATCTTTTACCAGCTGCATACGCTCCTCGAAGCTGATGGTGGGAAAACGGTTAAAACGGATCATTGCCGCATCACTTAAGACGCCGATGGTCAGCTCGCCGTATTTTCCGGCTTCTCTGATGATATTGCGGTGCCCCTCATGAATGACATCCGTACAGAAACAGGTATATACTCGCTTCATTTGCTCCTATGCCTCCTTATATTTTGCCGGAATCTGAATTTTATTGACTTCCAGTGCTTCTCTGAACACTTTGAAAAATGCTTCGATATCCGGTCTGTCAATCGCACCCAGTGCACACAGGCGGAAGGTATTAGTAGTAGAGATTTTGCCGGGATAAATCGTAAATCCATGTTCATAACAGTAATCATGAACCTTTTCAAAATTCCAGTTTGGATCATCGGGATACTTCACAGACACAACCAGTCCCGACTGCCATTCTCTGCGGATCACATCGTGGAATCCCAGTGCATCCAGTCCCTCATGGATAGCTTCGAAGACTCTGGTGTGTCTCGCCCACTTGGCTTCCTCTCCCTCTGCCCAGTATTCCTTCAATGCCTGGATCGTAGCGTAGATTGTCTGTACCGGCGGGGTAAAATGCATCTCACCGGTCCGCTGGAAAAAGTCATACTGCTGATACAGATTGCAATAATAGGATCTCTTGGGATAATCCTTCGATGCCTCTAAGACTGCCCGGCTTCCCACGACAAAAGAAAGTCCCGTCATGGCCATGAGACCCTTCTGGGCGGAAGCCATACAGAAGTCAATATTGTCTTCTTCTATATGAATGGGACGCATGGCGTAAGTAGAGGTGGTATCCACGGTAAAGACAGCATGATATTTATGAGCAAGGGCTCCGATCTCACGGATAGGATTCAGGATTCCGGTACCGGTCTCATTATGGGTGGTATGTACCAGGGCAATGTCAGGGTTCTCCTTCAGGGTCTGCTCCACTTTTTCTAAGTCTGGCAGTTCGTCCACCGGGAATTTCAGATCAATATAGGGAAGTCCGTAATACTGGCATACTTCCACAGCTCTGGTGCTGTAGGCTCCGTTATCCACCACCAGTACTTTGCCGCCCTCCGGCAGCAGGGAGCTGATGCATGCATCAATATTGATGGTGCCGGATCCACAGAACAGGACGCTCGTATACTTTTCCAAGTCTCCATGCACGATTTTTACAAGGTCTTCTCTGAGCCCCTTCATCAATCCGCCGAATTCTTTCTCTCTGGGACAGATGTCCGGCACGACCTGTGCGTATTTTACGGTATCAGTGGTGGTAGACGGTCCGGGATTCAATAAAATATTTCTTTTGACGGGTTTTTGTATCAACTGCTCCATTATGGGATTCCTCCTTTTTTGTTCACGTTCTTTTTCCAATCGTTCATTTATGTATGATATGTTTTAATTCTTTGAACGGTTTTCATAGGTTTTCGGTTAAAATAAGTACACAAAATGTCTGCGTTCCATTCGCAGACACTTTGTGTTAAATATGAACATATCATAATACCATTCGCACAAAATAGCAATACTTATTTTTCCTTAAACATCATACGTCTTGTCGATGGCTTTCAGCTCCCGGAAAGTATCGATCTCGATAATGTCATTTTCCTGGCATTCACGTACTTCTACCTTATAATGCTTCTTGCAGAATACCAGAGGCACCTGCTCCCAGTAGCGCTCTTTTCCGCCGGGTTGCTCATAGGTCATCTTGATATCGTCTGACAGCTTGTGTCCATCCTCTTCGTTCCAGTAAGAGATTCCCACCATCTGCCAGCAATCCAGTCCGCCGACCTTCTCCTCTACGATGACGCCGTCCTTCACTATGAAGCACCAGTCATCGGTTCTGTCCTTTTTAATAGCCAGGAAATCAGAGGTGTAATGATACTTGGTAATGATCTTCGGATTGGAGATCAACAGATCCGCCTCGAAGACATAGGCATTGGAAAGCATGTATCTGGCCACCATGGCGGAGGAAATATTGTTAGCTTCATTGTAAACCGGATTTTCCAGGAATCTGATCATGGGATATTTGTACAGCAGCTGATCAAACTGCTCTGCCAGATACCCCCGGACAATATAGATTTCATTAATCCCGGCATCCAGACAGGCATCGATCAGTCCGTCAATAATACGCTGTCCATGCACACGTACCAGTGGTTTCGGGGTGTTAAAGGTAATGGGCACCAGCCGGCTGCCGAATCCAGCTGCAATAAAGATGGCGCGCTTTGCACGGTAAGGCTCCAGTGCGGAGATTCCGGCACCTGTGATCTCTCCCTCTGTCACATACTGTAATTCGGTCAGTTCCTGCATGACACGGTTGACCGTTCCCAGAGAGTGTCCGCTCTTTTCTCCCAGCTGTCTCTGGGATAAAGTACCTTTTTCCTCTGCCAGTATCGATAAAATATCAAATTGTTTTCTTGTCAGTGTCTGATTCATCTTCTGCTTCCTTTCTTTTTTCCATTCTCCATGACCATCGTCCTGTTTCTATCGAAATTATCGAATTTCCGTTAAGTCATATGGTGTTGTCTGGTACACATAATAATTGAGCCAGTTGCTGTAAAGGTTGTTACAATGAGATCTCCACTGTAACAGAGGTCTCTGCTCCGGGTCATCGTCCGGGTAATAATTATAGGGGATCTGAATGGGCAGTCCTTTGTCCAGATCTCTATGATATTCGTTGTTCAGTGTATAACGGTCATATTCGGGATGGCCCGCTACAAAAATCTTTTTGCCCTCTTCCGCCATTGCCAGGAATACGCCGGCCTTCTCCGATTCTGCCAGGATCGTCAGATCCTTACAGGCATGAATGGCCTCCGATGGTGTCTCGGTATGACGACTGTGCGGAGCCATGAAAATATCATCAAATCCCCGGACCAACGGAACTTTCCGGTTGGATACTTTATGTGCATAGACGCCGAACAGCTTCTGGGACAATTGTCTCTTGTTGATTCCGTAATAATGATAAAATCCGGCCTGTGCCGCCCAGCAGATATGTAAGGTGGAGGTCACATGGGTCTCCGCCCAGTCCAGGATCTGACAGGTTTCCTCCCAGTAATCCACTTCCTCGAAGGTAATATCCTCCACCGGTGCTCCGGTAACGATCAGTCCATCGAATTTACGATCCCTGATCTCATCAAAGGTAGTGTAAAATTTGTTCAGATGGCTGGCCGGGGTATTCAGTGACACGTGGGTCTTGGTGTTCATGAAAGTGACATCCACCTGCAGCGGTGTATTGGACAACGCCCGCAGCAGCTGCAGCTCCGTATCCTGCTTTACCGGCATATTGTTCAGGATCAGTACCTGCAGGGGACGCATGTCCTGATGTACCGCACGAAATTCGTCCATGACGAATATATTTTCATTTTCCAGTATCTCTTTGGCAGGCAGATCATTTTGTGTTTTGATAGGCATTTTATTTTCCTCCGGGTCTTTCTTGCTTATTCCTCGTAAGGAATATTATAGGTTCTCAGAAATTCCTCTTCTGTCAGAATGGGAACCTGTAATTCTTTTGCTTTTTTATTTTTCGATGATGTAGAGGTAATATCATTGTTGATCAGGCAGGTGGTCTTGCCGGTGACACTTCCGGTCACCTTGCCGCCTTTTTCCTCAATGACCTCTTTCAGATCATTCCGGCTGGCATAATGGTTCAGGCTTCCCGTCACCACGAAGGACATTCCTGCCAGTGTCTGTGCACTCTCATCGATCTGTGGTGTCTCTATCGTCAGGATTTCCTTCAGATGAGCTATTTTCTCCAGATTTTCCGCATCCCGCATATAATCCGTAAATGTAGATGCCAGCACCTCTCCCACACCGGGAATGGCACTCAGTGTTTCTTCGTCCGCTGCCTGCATTCGTTCCAGATCGTAATCAAAATACCGGCACAGCACCTTGGCATTGGCCACGCCGATTCCTGCGATCCCCAGTCCATAGATCAACCGGGGCAGCGTGGTATGTCTTGCAGTCTCGATACTGTCCATCATATTCTGATAGGATTTTTCTCCGAATCCTTCCATTCCGGTAATGACCTCCTTGTAACGGTCCAGCCGGAACAGATCCGCATATTCATGGATAAAGCCCTGATCGATCAGCTTCTCCAATGTTGCCTCGGAGAGTCCGTCAATATTCAGCGCATCTCTGCTGACGAACAAAGTGTAGGATTTGATCTCCTTGGCCGGGCATTTCTCATTGGTGCAGTACAGAGACTGTACCTCATTCATCTGTCGGATCTCCGTGGGCTGTCCGCACACCGGACACACCTTTGGAATCTCCACATTATCACTGCCTGTCAGATTCTCAGCGATCTGGGGAATGATCATGTTGGCCTTATAGACCGTGATATGGTCTCCGATTCCCAGTCTGAGGGATCTCATGATACTGATATTATGCACGGAAGCGCGGCTCACCGTTGTGCCTTCCAGTTCCACCGGCTCAAAAATAGCTACCGGATTGATCAGACCGGTACGGGCTGGCGCTCCACTCGACCTCTTTTAATGTAGTCTCCCGCAGTTCATCCGCCCATTTGAAAGCAATGGAATCTCTGGGGAACTTCGCGGTTCTGCCCAGGGACTGTCCGTAGCTGATACTTTCATAAGTAAGTACCAGACCGTCGGAAGGAATATCGTAGTGCTCGATCTTGTGTTCAAAATCTTCAATGGCAGATAAAATGTTCTCTTCTGTTACTGCCACATGTTCCACCACTGCAAAGCCCTGTTCCTGCAAAAAAGCAAACTGGGCTTCCTTGGAATCATGAAAATCCACACCATCCGCCTTTACCAGCGTAAAAGCAAAAAAGCGGACATTCCGTCTGGCCGTGATCTCATTGTTGAGCTGCCTCACAGAGCCGCTGCACAGATTTCGGGGATTCTTGTATTTTGCCTCTGCATCTGCGATCTCCCCGTTGATCTTCTCAAAATCACTGTAGGTGATCACCGCTTCTCCCCGCAGGATCAGTTCTCCGGTATAGGAAATATTCAGCGGAAGATTCTTAAAAGTACGGGCGTTATTTGTAATGACCTCACCGATCTCGCCATTTCCACGGGTAACCGCTTTTGCAAGTTTTCCTTCACGATACGTCAATACAATGGTCAGCCCGTCCAGTTTCCAACTGAGAATTGCAGGATTGCCTTGCAACCAGTCCCGCAGTTCTTCCCGGCTTTTCGTCTTGCCCAGAGACAGCATAGGACTCTCATGGCGCTCCTTGGGAAGCTCATCCACCGCTTCGTAGCCTACGTTTACCGTAGGACTGTTGGCCAGGGTAACGCCTGTCTCTTTTTCCAGTTCCACCAGTTCATCATAGAGCTTGTCGTATTCGTAGTTGCTCATGATCTCCTGATCCTTGGCGTAATAGCTTTCGGAAGCTGCATTCAGTTGTTCTACCAGATCTTTGATCCGGTCTATTTTGGAAGACTGCATCTTGTATTCCTACCTTTATATATTTAATTGCGATTTAACATTCCGGTGTCTCTTTGAAGCTGTTCCAGCTCTTCTCCGGTGATCTCGCGCCACTTTCCCGGCTTCAGATCCCCCAGCAGAATGTTCATGATCCGGATTCTTTTCAGCGCTTTTACCCGGTATCCACAGGCTTCACACATCCGCCGGATCTGTCTGTTGACTCCCTGAGTCAAAACTATACGGAAGGTAAATTTTCCGATCTGTTCAATCTCACATTCTCTGGTAGTGATGTCCAGATCTTTCAGATAAATACCTTTCGCCATTTTCTCCAAAAAATCGGGTGTTATTTCCCTATCTGTCTTTACGATATATTCTTTTTCATGACGGTTGGCGCCCCGCATCATGGCATTGATCAGATCTCCATCATTGGTGAGCAGGATCAGGCCTTCGGAATCTTTGTCCAGACGTCCCGCATAGGTCAGCCGTTCCGGATAGCGGATCATATCCATGATCTTTTTCTCTGCATGAGGATCTCTCTCCGTGCAGGTCACTCCCACCGGCTTGTAAAATGCCAGTACCTTCTGTGTCTGTTTTCCCTGCAGAATCTTCTTACCCACCTGCACGGTGTCCGTTTCTTCCACCTGCTGTCCCATTCCGGCCACCTGACCGTTGACCAGTACTTTTCCCTGTTCGATCAGCTTATCCGCATCTCTTCGGGAACATACACCGCACTGTGCCAGATATTTATTCAGACGCATTCTATTCCTCATTCCTTTCCGAAGCCCTTAACTTCCGGGCTACAGACACACGGCCGCAAGTATATGTTTTCACGCTTCCACACCGTCTGCTGCTTCGAAGTCACTGAGACTTTTGACTTTGGGAATACCGTTTCCGTTTGCCACACCCAGCTTTGCGGTCTCATCTGCCAGCTCGTTGTATTTTACCTTCGAATGAGCCGGTACTTTGGTAAAGCGGATCTGAATCTTCTGTCCCCGCCCAAAGCATGGTCTGTGCATATTTTTTCGTCAGATCATTCTTACTTTTCCAGGCACCGGTGACCCATTTCTCGATTCCTTCATAGTCGTAGCGGATCTCGATGACTGTAAAGCCGCTGTTTAAGGCAAACCGTACCGCATACATGGCTCCCAGCATCTCTCCGGAGACATTCCGCTGTTTCAGAGAGTCCGGATTGTCACCATTACCGTATTCTGTATAGATGCGTCCGTCGGGAAGAATAAAAATACAGCCGAAACCGTATTTTTTCAGTGCATCCTGATAGCTTCCGTCCACATAGGCTAGCAAGGTACCCTCTTCCGGACGATCATTCACATCCGCATCCTCCGGATATCTTCCCAATCCATTCCACTCTGCCATAATTCATCTGTCTCCTTATCGAATAAAGTTGGTCTTCTGCGCCGGTTCTCTCTCCGGGAAATCCACGCCCGCAGCTTTTCCTGCGGCAATGCATTTGAGCAGCCATGCCATATTGTTACCCAGGGTACGCATGGTCTGCATGCCTTCCAGATCCTGTTTTACCTCTTCGGGAGTATTGCCGTGTACCTGATTCCAATACTGGCTGGATACCACCGGCATACAGTTGATGGTAAAATATTTGTTCAACTGGTCAAAGGCTGCGGAAGCCCCACCGCGTCTGCAGCTGACGATGCAGGCACCGGGCTTGCCCTGGAACAGGGCGCTCTTGCCGTAAAATGCTCTGTCCAGGAAGGAAGTGATCATACCGGAAGCAGATGCATAATGCACCGGAGATCCGAAGACAAATCCGTCTGCAGTCTTCGCTTTTTCCACAAATTCATTCACGCCATCCTCCCGGAAACACTTTCCGTTCTTCAGACAGGCATTGCAGCCGATACATCCGGCGATGGGCTGTGTACCCACCTGGATGATCTCCGTCTCAATACCGTTTTTCTCCAGTGCTCCCGCTACTTCCTCCAGAGCTGTGTAGGTACAGCCCTTCGCATGTCCGCTTCCGTTTACCAGTAATACTTTCATTACTTTTACCTCTTTTTCTCTTATTGTTTCTCTTCTCTGTTATTACCACCCGAAATGTGGTATGCTATCTGATAGATTTTGATATCTTTATCAGCATTTTAACAAACCGGAAAGGATCCCTTATGAATCATCGCACCCGTTCTTATCTGCTTTTTGTATTGCTTATCGGCTGTATCTGTTATCTGGTGTCCCATTTCGTGGTACAGTTGTATTTTGTAAACGGTTCTTCCATGGAACCGACCTACACCTCCGGGCAGCCGGTCCTCCTTCAGAAATTCGGTCTGCCAGACTGTCTGGACTATAACGATGTCGTTGTCATCCGCCACGAGACGCTGGGACGCGATATCGTCAAACGGATCGTGGCCCTGCCGGGAGATACGATACAGATCACAGAGGGAATCCTCTATGTCAATGGAGTTCCCCAACCGACCCCCGATGGCTTTTCTCTCATGGAGGATGCCGGCAAAGCCGCCGCTCCCCTGACGCTTGCACCCGGAGAATATTTTGTCCTGGGTGACAACCGCAGCCACAGCATTGACAGCCGCTTTGCGGAAGTCGGGATCATCCCCGCCGCTTCTATCGCAGGAAAAGTTATTACCGGTCGAACACCCTTCCGGTAGGCACCATAGTTGTCAGATCCTGTGCATGGCCTTTCTGGAGATATTCTACCATGTGTTTCTCGTTGCCGGGAGCGTATTCCAGAAAACGTCTCTCTCTGGTATCTCCCTCTTTCCAGTCAAACACCGCGTCGCTCTGTGCGCCATCCAACAGTCGGACATACGCCTCCTGCAGGTCTTCGTAGCTGATGGGTGCTTCTGAAATCTGCATGGTATCGTGCTGTTCATTTCTTCCTTTGATCAGAAGCAGCGCTGCCTGCCGCAGAAAGTCCTCTTCCTTTTCTCCCATGCCGTTATATCCGTGATCCGCCATTACGATCAGAGCGGTGTTATCATAGGCACCACTGTCTTTCAATGCCTGGATATAATTCGCTGCCAATGTAATGGAAGCTTCCATGCTCTGACGATAAGATCCCTGTTCCACACCGATGACATTGGCGTCCTTGTCATAGATAAAAGGTGCGTGGGCCCCGTTCAGATGGATGAACTTGAAACGGTTTCCCGTCTCATCCATCACCACACCCTGGGCTGCCAGATCCTCCTTGAAAGCCGTATTATCCGCAGTAAACGCCTTGGAATCCGAACCTTCCGGATGAGATTCCCGTAATTCATTAAAATAGACTTCTTTGATCACGCAGTATCTTTTCAGATCATACGGTGCATACCGGAATCCAACGAGCTTCAGCTCCTGCTTTGCCAGTTCCAGATAAGAAACGGGGGTGACCTTAGTAAAATAGACATTGTCAAAATTGTCCACGATGGAAGCATCCTGTGCACGGATATCATCCTCATAGAGATCGATCTGATAATTTCTGCTCTTCAGTTCCTTCCACAACGGTGCCTCTCTGTAGACTCTGTCCAGATAGTCCTGAAAAGATCCCTCATTCTCATACCATTCACCGGATAAAATAAAAGGAATAGCATTCAATGTGCTTTGGTGTAAGCTCCCGTGGTATTCTCAAAATAAGTAAAATCTCCAAAGATCTCCCGGTACTCCGGATGTTCCTCTAACAGTGAGGTAAACTCTCTGGAATCTGCCGTATCCAACACAAGGATCACAAAATTGTTGTCCGCAGACATCTCGAATTCTTCTTCCACGCTGACATGCAGATGCAGTTTGGAATGCAGTGCCCCGCTGGTAATCACGGTGCTGCATGCGGTAACCAGAAGCATCAGGGTCATGCATCCGCTGATGAACATTACCACATGGACAAATTTCTGCTTTCGCAGCACGATCATTGCCGCAATTACAACGATCAGCACTACTACCCAAAGAAGCAATGTATCTTTCCGGAGAATATCGTATTTGCCCCACCAGATTGAAGTTCCGTCCAATGGCGGCAGTCTGTCGATCATAAAATTCCCCTGGATATAGGTGCAGATAAAAAGTGCAATTCCTCCGGCCAGTGTGATCCGGTACACATACGGATGAATCAGCATGGCAATCAGATACAACACCGCCAGTACGGCGAAGCAGGCTGCAAACATCCCCAGTGCAGTGATCAATAACGTGGAAAAATCAAACCAGAATTCCGCTGTATTCGCACAGTACAGATCGACAGGTGCATATAAAAACAACAAAAAGCTGATAGCCAGGGATATGAAAATCCCCGGCATCAGCTGTCTGCCTGTTATCTTTTTTCTCACAGTATTTTTACTCACACTTATTCTCCCTGTCACATTGTTGCATTTCTTTCTAACGATTATACTCTCTTCCGGTAGCCTTCATGGTATTCCTGTCAAACGCATATCCCGTCTGCACATATTCCTGCATGTGATCCTCATCCAGAAAAGAATATTTTAAGAACCGGCGCTCCCTTACATCGCCTTCCTTCCAGTCGAAGGCGGCCGTGCTCTGCTTTCCGTCCAACAGACGTGTATATGCTTCCTGCAGATCTTCAAAGCTTATGGGTGCCTGTGAGATCTGCATGGTATCATGGGTTTCCCCATGCCTTTTATCAACCATAGTAACATTCGCTTCAATATAAACAATAGTACGTTTTAGGTTTTGCTAACGGGTAATACTTGAGCATTTCCACAAATCCATTCCATGTGTATGCCCGTCTACAACCTCTCCTATTCATGGCTTTGAATAGAAACTGTTGTACTCTATGCAGGAATGTTGTTATCTTTCGAAAATTCCATGTAACACCATAATACCGATAGTGTCCAATTAGTTTTGCATTCAACTCTTTAATTATTTCTCGCATTGGTCGATTTCGATTATCGTAAATCCAGTTCTTGTATGCTCTAACCTTTTGCTCAAACTTCTTTCTTGAAGTCTGTACCTTCGGCACGAAACCTCCCTTTCGAGTTTTGCTACAGTAGAAGGTAAATCCCAGAAAATCAAATGTTTCAGGCTTATCCTCTTGCTCTACGATTCTGCTCTGCAAATCTCCCAAATTCAATCAGTCTGCTTTTACTACTCTCAAGTTCCAGACCAAACTTTTCCATTCGTTCCTTTAACTCTTTATAGTATCTTTCAGCTTCTGACTTATATTGAAATCCTGCAACAAAATCATCCGCAAAGTTGACGAGAAAACACTCTCCCTGCATTTCCCTTTGCACCACCAGCTTAAACCACAGCGTCAGCACATGATGCATGTATATATTTGCAAGCATCGGACTCATTACTGAGCCTTGTGCCGAACCTTCCTCTGTTGGCTCGAATTTTCCTTGCTCCATTATTCCTGCTTTAAGGTATTTACGTATTAGCCACAATAAGTTCTTATCCTGTATATTCCATTCAAGGAACTTCATCATCCAATCATGGTCGATATGGTCAAAGAAACCTTTGATATCGGCATCTACGATATAGCTGATTTTTCCATAGCTTATCCGTTGGTATACTTCTTTTATTGCTTCGTGACACCCCCTATTCGGTCTGAATCCATACATGCAGTTTAGGAATCTCGGTTCATAAATAGCACCCAATATTTTCTTCACTGCCATTTGTACAATCTTATCTTCATAGGAAGCAATCCCTAATGGTCGTTTCTTTCCATTTCCTTTAGGTATATATACCCTCAGTGACGGAAGTGGCTTAAAGGATTTGTTTTTCAACCTCTGTACCAGTTCCTTGATATTTCTATCAAGGTTCTTCCCATACTCATCTTTGGTTACCTTGTCAATTCCGACTGCTTTGTTCCCATCTAATTCCTTATGACATTGCTTTAACATATCTTCATTTATCAAATGGTACACTGATGTAAATATAGGATGTTTTGTTGTTGCTGATATTTCAGCTATTCTTACTAATTTCGTTTCCATTATTTCCTCCGTCCCTGAGTACGGATAATGTGTCCTCAGTAAGACCTTTACTATGCAATCCCCTTCCCTCCATCGGCATTGCCCGATTTCTACAGTACTATGGGATTGTCCGACCACCTACCATTCATTTGAAATCCTCCGTTTTCAGTTGCAACTTCATACTCTTCTTCGAGAAATGGCAGGTTCTCCCCAGTTGATGTGTATTCACAATGTAAAACATGATTGGTTCTCTGGCTCCGCAGTGCCACATAACACTCGCCATATCGCATTACATGATATTGTCTTCCGCACCAGTTAAGACGTCGACCGACTGAAGTTAACGTTTCGAAGCTCAATCACTATTCAACCCTGCTTTCTTGCTGTCTACGCTTGTCTAATGCCGTTACCGGCATCATCCCAAGACTCGCTATTATCTGGTTGGCTAAACCACTTTGACCAGTTCATCGATAGCCGCCATCTTGAAAATACATTTCTTCTTCAGTTCAAAAGGGGCATATCGGAATCCCACCAGTTTCAACAAAGGTTTTGCAAATCTGACATAGGAACTCAGTTCAAAATCCACCCGGTATACATTGCTGAACATCTGGGCTATCTCGTCATCCAGATAAAGTTCTTCATCATAAAACTCCATCCGGTATCCCCGTTCCTGTAATGTCCGGAACAGTGGAGATTCTCGGTACATCCGGCGCATATAATCTTCAAACGGTTCATCATTCTCGTACCATTCCCCTGACAAAATATAGGGTACGGCTCTCTCGGTACAGGAATACGCCCCTACGGTATTTTCAAAATAAGTAAAATCCTGAAACTCAGCTGCATATTCCGGATGTGTCTCCAGCAATTCTGCAAAAGTTCTGGAGTCCACGGTATCCAATACCAGAATTATAAAATTCTGTTCATCAGACATTACGAATTCGTTATCTCCGCCAAGCTGATAACGCGCTCTCTCCTGCAATGCCCCGCTGGTAAATACTACGCTGACTGCCGTGATCAACAGCATCAGGGTAAGTCCACCGCTCAGATACATTACGGTTCTGGAAAACAGATCTTTTTTCAGAAAAACGTACATAAGAACGACGATCAGCAAAGCAACACTCCAGAGGATCAGATCTTCTGTCCGCAGTATCGTATAATTCTCCCATTTGATGGTCGTTCCATCCAGCGGAGGCAGCTTGTCGATCATAAAATTGCCCTGGATATAGGTACAGATAAAAAGTGTCAGCCCTCCAGCCAGTGCGATCCGGTACACATACGGATGAATCAGCATGGCAATCAGATATAACACCATCAGTACAGCAAAACAGGCAGCGAACATCCCCAGTGCAGTGATCAATAACGTGGAAAAATCAAACCAGAATTCCGAAACATTCGCGCAGTACAGATCGACAGGTGCATATAAAAACAACAAAAAGCTGATAGCCAGGGATATGAAAATCCCCGGCATCAGCTGTCTGCCTGTTATCTTTTTTTTTCTCACAGTATTTTTACTCACACTTATTCTCCCTGTCACATTGTTGCATTTCTTTCTAACGATTATACTCTCTTCCGGTAGGAATCATGGTATCCATATCAGAAGCATACCCCGTCTGTATATACTCCTGCATATGATCGTCATCCAGGAAAGAATACCGTAAGAACCGGCGTTCTCTTGCATCGCCTTCCTTCCAGTCAAAGACCTCATCACTCCGCCTGCCGTCCAGCAGACGCACATATGCCTCCTGGAGATCCTCAAAGCTTATGGGTGCCTGTGAGATCTGCATGGTATCATGATGCTCATTTCTTCCCTTGATCAGAAGTAATGCACACTGACGCATCCAGGTAGCCTCTCCGCTTTGTCCCAGGCTTCCGTTATAGCCATGATCCGACATCACAATGAGGACTGTATTGTCGTAGGCTTCACTGTTGCGCAGATGTTCGACATAATCCATTGCACCGACCATCGTGGCCTGTGCGCTCTGTTCATAGGTGCCGTCCAGTTCATTGATGATATTCATGTCCTTATCATAGATATAAGGAACATGTGCTCCGTTCAGATGAATAAATTTGAATTTTTTGGAGGAATCTTCCACGGTAATTCCCTGCAGATCCAGCTGACTCTTAAATACATGATCCGATTCACTGCAGCTGGTTTCCTCAGGTGTATTCTCTACCTGGAGCAGTTCTGCGAATGCAGCCTTTTTAAATGTACACATTTTCTTCAGTTCAAAAGGCGCATACCGGAAACCGATCAGCTTCAACAGTGGTTTCGCAAATTTCGTATAAGAACTCAGTTCGAAATCCACTACGTGAATGTTGCTGAACATATGCATCAGTTCGGTATCCATATACAATTCAGAATCACAGAGTTCCATATTGTAGCCACGTTCCTGCAATGTCTGAAACAGTGGGGACTCCTGGTACACCCTCTTGCCGTAATCATCAAAGGGTTCATCATTTTCATACCAGTCTCCGGACAGAATATAGGGAACGGATCTCTCTGTGCAGGAGTATGCTCCTACCGTATTTTCAAAATAGGTGAAATCACGAAATACCTCACTGTATTCCGGATGCTCGTCCAACAGCTCCGTGATCGTTCTGGAATCCACCGTATCCAAAGCAGAAGGATCACGAAATTCTGGTCTTCGGACATCACAAACTGTTCGTCCGCACCATATTGATAATGTACTTTTTCCTGCAGTGCCCCACTGGTATACACAACACTGACTGCTGTGATCAGCAGCATCAATGTCAGTCCACCGCTTAAATACATTACCGTTTTGGACAAAAGATCTCTTTTCAGGAAAATATACATGAGCACTACAACAACAAAGCCGATGCCCCAGAGAATAAAATCCTCTGTCCTCAGAAATGTATATTCTTCCCATCGAATCGTCGTTCCATCCAGGGGCGGCAGATTCCTGATCAGAAAATTCCCCTGAATATAGGTACAGATCAGCCCTAAGAATCCACCTGCCAGTCCGATACGGTACAGCACCGGATGGATCAGCCACAAGACAATATAGATCAGAAGCAGCACAACGGTGCTGATCAAAAACAGGCCCAGTGATGCCCTGATCAGAATTCCGAAATCAAACCAGAACTCGGATATATTACTGCAATACAAATCTACCGGTGCATATAAAAACACCAGGAAACTGATGGCAGCCGCCACCACGATTCCCGGCAGCAGTTGCTTTTTATCCCGCTTTTTCATGTCAGATTACTTCTCCTGCTTGTCCTCTGCCTGATCCAAAGATAATGTCATCGGATTCTACTTCTTTGTTTCTGTTCTCATCGATTCCCAGACTCTTGTCGATCTTCTTCTTGGCCTTTCTCCAGTAGATACCGGCTGCAGCGCCTACGGCGATGACTACACCGGCTACTGCCTGAATAGCATAGTTCATAACAGAAGGGTCAATATATGCATCTGCAGTTCCGGAAAACAGTACTGCGAATGCTGCTGCAAAAAATGTTACCTGTGCGATCTTGCTTAATTTTTTCATGTTTTTACCTCTTTCTTTTACTCTTTTTGTATTTCAGATTTTTATTGTTCTTTTGCTTTTTTGATCTGTTCCTGGACTGCCTGTACAATGTACTTTGCACCTACTTCGGCACTGTTGCCCAGATTGTATACATATTCTTCCACGAACTTTTCAATTCTGTCATGGTAAGCATCCTTCTGCTCCAGCAGATTTCTGACCTTGCTTTCGGTCTCCTCTGTCTTTGCAGGATCCAGACGGTCTCCGATGACATCCCTCATCCAGATATTGATAGGTACTGTGTCGATCTTCTGGTATTCCGGATTCATGACCTTCATGGGAGTATCCACGAACAGGACCGGCTTCTTGGTCGTAAAGGCATATTCATACGCGATACCGGACCAGTCAGTCACCAGCAGATCCGCCTCGAATACCGTGCTGTTGGATGAGAAGTCTGTCTGAATGTCAATATCCGGGTTCTTGGCATAACGCTCTTTCAGGCGATCCATCTTATCCTGCTGCAGACGCACCTGTTGAGGATGAGGACGTACTACCACTTCATAGCCCTTACCTGCCAGATCATCCAGCATGCCTTCCAGACAGCTGTCCACGATATTGTCCTTCTGCCAGGAAGGAGCGATCAGAATATGCTTTTTCTCATGAGGCGTCTTATCCGCTTTCCTGTAATCTTCGATCATACGATCCAAAGCAGGCAGTAGCCCCAGTCGATCAGCTTCTTGGGAGGCAGACCGTAAGCTTCCTCTGTCTTGCGGATTTCCTCAGTATGATGCTTACCGACGCAGTATACGGTATCGTAGTGATCCATGGAACCGGTACGCATGGTCATATTCAGACTGTCCATACAGTGAGGAATATAGATATATTCAATATCCTTCCTTATATAGCTGCGCTTAATATGGAAGTTCTCAATATCCGGCATAGTCATGACCACTACGTCTGCATCCATCTTCATCATCAGTGTGATCAGACGTTTTTCTCCGATATAATATGCCCGGATCTTGTCTTCTTTTTTCCGCCAGTGCAAAGATCTGATCTTCCGGATCACTGGTGATATAGTGGATAGTCAGATTGGTATGTGCCAGGAGCCATTCGATAATGCCCTGATAATATTTATAGAAGCCACTGCTCTCGGAATAAAATACCAGATGCTTGTTCACTACAGAGAAGAAACGTTTGAAATCTTTCTTCTCTCTCTTGGCATAGGGATTTTTCTCGAAGAGTTTCTTCTTGCCACCAATGGACTGCAATTCCTCCAGTTCCTGTTTGCTGGCCTCCAGTTCCTCATAATCCACATAATCCTTGGGATTGATGGCCCAGTTCAGCAGATACTGCTGTAAAATAGCGAACAGGTTGCTGGCGATCCAGTACAGAGCCACACCTGCCGGAACAAACCAGCCCAGATACAGGGACAGGCCTACCGAAAATGCCATCATACCGTATTTGTTCAGCTTGGACTGCTCTGCCTGAATGACATTGGCTGCATTCTGTGCCACACACAACAGCCATGCGGAAATACCGGCTGCAATGGGGACGATGATATCAATGCCCCCCACTTCGGAAGGTACCCAGCTTAAATTCATGCCGCAGAAGTTCAGGGAAATTCCCTGCACCTGCTGTAATACAGACGCAATGTCCACACCTGCCAGTCCTGACTGCAATGCTGCGAACTGTTCTGCATAATTGCCACTCTTGATCATCTCCACTACTGCCAGCTGAATAGAGGAGCTCTCCGGATTTGCTCCGGCCAGGCTGACAGCCAGGCCATTGAATGCCGTGATCACATCCTGTGGCAGATGAAGCAGATAATCCAGCGGGTGATAGATAACCTCTACCAGTCCCATCAGCAGAATAATCTGAACTGCCAGCGGGATCAGGGATGCCAGCGGATTGTACTTCTCTCTCTTGAATATCTTGGACTGTTCGTCCGCGATCCGGTCTGCATCCCCGAAATGTTTTGCCTTGATCCGGTTGATCTCAGGCTGCATCTTTACCATTTTAATGGAATTCTTCTGTACCCAGACGGATACCGGCAACAATACGATCTTGCTGATCAATGTGAACAGAATGATTGCCAATCCATAATTATGCACCAGATAATAGCAAAAGTACATTACATATCCCAGCGCTTCTGATAGTATTCGCATTTTAATTAACCATGCCTTTCTCAAAATCTGCAAAGTTTGGGCCGCAGGCACAAATTTGCGTGTGAAATTTATTTTCACACTGTTCTCCTTTTAGTCAATAGTACTAATTATAACATAATCGTATGTTTTTTCAACATGGAAAGCAATTTTCCGTTCAAAAAGCAGGCAGAAACCTCTGTTATTATAACAGCAAATTTCTGCCTGTTTCCCTATTTTTCTGTATTCTTTGTTCTATTTCCGTTTTATTGCGTATTGTCCGTTTTTTCTTCCTCTGGCTTTTTATAGAATGCGAAATCATTCTTGCCGTTCTTCTTCACCTGATACATGGCATCATCCGCACACACGATCAGCTGTTCCAGATTATCCGTATCCTTAGGATAACTTGCAATACCAATGCTGCCGCCAATCTTCCGCTTCGTACCGCAGAGCACCACATCCTTTGTGAATACCTGTCTGCACTGGTACGCTGTCTTCTCCACCAGCATATTCTGGCTGCTGCGCAGGATCAGAATAAATTCATCTCCGGCGAAACGGTATGATGTCAGTATCTGGGACTGCATCTCTTTCAGGCGGTTTGCCACCTGCTGCAGTGCTTCGTCTCCTGCCGTATGTCCGTAAGTGTCGTTGATCTTCTTGAAATTATCAATATCCAGCATCATGACGGTACAGGGAACCTTCGCATCGATCATCTGCTCCAGATCCTTCATGAATTTGCTGCGGTTCGGAAGTCCCGTCAGGAAGTCATGCTGTGATGCCGCCTCCATAATTGCACGTGCCTGCTCCAGTTCCTGCAGCAGCTTTCGTCTGCGGTAATTATCGAAGCACACCCAGCAGATAATAACATTGAGTGCAGTGATAAGTATAAGTGCCGGTATCAAAGCCTCACGGTTCCTGGCAAAAAAGCTCTCCCGATGATTTACAAATTCGGTATCTTTGGGAAACTGTGATGCCTCCAGCCCGAACTTCCGCATGACGTCTTCATCTACACAATAAATGTTGGGACTGTCCTTTACCACATTGATCTCTGCACTGTCGGTACCATTTGCGATATCCATGGCCATCTGTGCTGCGATCTCTCCGGACTTATACATGGATACCACATTACCGCCCAGCAGTCCGTCACCGATTCCGGCCTCCACCATGCGGTAAACCGGTACTTTGGAATAATTCACGACCATACGGACCGCCTGGTCACTGGTATATTGTTTGCCACTGCCGTCCTTTGACATAACGATATAGATCAGTATCGTCTTATCATCCACCTTGCTGATAGCCTGCTGCAATCTGGCTGTTTCCAGTTCCGCAGCATTGATCTCAGAAAATTCCAGTTCCGGATAGTTTTCCGCTGAGTTGTAAAAATTCTTCCGTTCTGCATCTGCGGTCACTGAATCATCCAGTATCGCCACTACTTTATCGGCTGTCGGATTCACCTTCAGTGCCATGTCTATGTTCTTCTCTACGGACAGTTTTTCAATAATTCCCGTCACAAGAGGATTCTCTGCCGCTTTCATGGCATATTCTTCATCGTTCACACCTTCGAAGACAACCGGTATCTCCGGGAACAGTTCTTCCCGGTATTCCATGGCAAACTGCAGCGCCGCATCATCTCCCACGATCACCACATCATAGGGATCCGTATTCTCCAGATGGTATTTCAGCATATCATGAAACATATTCAGCCACTCATCTGTCCGAAAACGCTTCGTGTCCATAAATTCATAGTCGATAGTGGTATTCTCATCCACTCCGGCTTTGATTCCTTCGATCTGTGTCTGCACCGTATCCCATCCGTAAGAATAGGAGCTGATAAACAGTACCCGCTTTCCCTGATTCAGATTCTGTGCTTCTGCCTTCATTGACACCGTCCCAATAGTCCCAATGCCTATGAGAACAGCCAATGCAAACAGCCATGCTTTCCACTTTCTCATATTCTGTTTCCCCCTAATTCCAACATTATGCTATCGGGGTCAAAAGTCTGAACTCAATACCACGATATAAGGAATTACATCACTGGTACTATTGTACCACATAATTGGCTGAAAGCAAAGAGCTTAATTTAATCTTACGATAATACCTTCTTCTTTTTTCTCTTTCATTTTTCCGATAACGGTAGGGATTGCTCCGAGCGCCACAAACAGATACTGTAGAACCAGATTGCCTATGTAGCTTCCCATATCAATAATTTCTGCGGAAAGTGCCGCAGGGATCAGTCGATAACACTCGAACAGACTATAACCTGCTTCCGCACCGCCGCCCTGATTGAACAGAATGATCGCCCAGTCCACACGATCTGCGAAATACGTCATAAGGATCATGATCACAGCGCTGATGACCACAGCCTTTTTGGTCAGTTTTCCGCCCAGCATCTCATATCCCTTCAGAACGCACACCGCCATGATCACACCGGATAATGCTGCTACATATCCCAACTGGCTTAAGATCAGAACACTGAGCATTCCCAACAGGGATCCTAACAGGGCACCTACAATACCGCCTACGATGTTTTCTTTCTTCTGCGCCTTCTGCTGTGTCTTCATTGCGATGTCACTGCGCATCTTCGTCTCGCAGTCCGGACATAAATGATAGTATTCACCGCCCATTCTGAACGCTCCGGTCTCTACATTCTGACCGCACAGATCACAGCAGGGGCTGTAACTGTTTGTACGCAGGAATGTCGTTGTAGCTGCAAGTGCTTCGTTCAATGTATCCTTACATTTTTCCGCATTGGACTGTGCCTTCAGTGATACTCTGATATCCAGATTCTTCTGACCAAAACTCGCGATCTTCTTGCTGCTTTTCTGAAACCCTTTCACTGCCTGCTTGTCAAATGTCGACCCGTCAGCGCTTTTTGCCGCCGTATGCAGCACCATCATATATGGATATCTTGCATCGGGTGCATAGACGATAAAGTCAAACCCATCCCGTTCCCCATGAAACAGGCCACCCACTTCATCATAACGCAATCCGGTTCCCATGGCAATCTGCTGATAATTTTCAATCTTCTTTTTCTGATTCATTTTTCTCCCATCCTTTGTAATAAAAAATTAGTAATCGCTCTAAAGCGTTACGAAAATCACACTTTTCCATTTTACACTTTACCGTGTTAACATGCAACCCTATTAGGGGGTTTTTAGCCGATTAACCTATTTGCTATGAAAAAACTGTAGGCACATCTGTGTAACCTACAGTTTTTGAACTTCCTTATAAATAGAACAAGGTAATCGAAATCACGCAAATACGGATTTGCATTCCATCAGCATTTGATTTCAAGGTAACCTAACAGCTTGCTCATATCGTACTCTTCCAGCACACCCAGATTGGAATCATAGAATTTTCCATCATAGTGTACCAGGTAATGACAGAAACGTCCCATCTTTTCCATCATGATACAGCACTTCGGCAGTACAGCGGGTCTACCCTCGGTATATACGATGATGTCGGTATGGTCAATGCCGTAATAGTTCAGTGCAGAGATCACGCGACCCATGGTAGCCTGCCACTCTCTGCAGTCCATCACGCTGATCACCTCTGCGATAGTAACACCGGCTAACATTGCGACACAAGCCTGACCGCACAGACCGTCTTCGGGCTGGATGATCACGTTCATGCTGTCGATCTTGCGGATTGGATTCTCAAAGCTGTAAGGGCTGTTCTGATCCATACGGATCAGGGAACCGTTAATATGTAACAGGATCTTGTGAGGCACACCCAGCTCTACTTTTACAGCAGCTTCATCGGTGATCACGATCTCGTAATTGCCCTTCTCCTTGGGATGAAGCTCGCACTGAATGATATTGTTATCCAGAACGATATCTCCCTTGATGACTTCTCTCTGATGGCATACTTCCCATACATTAAAAGGAATCTGAATGGTGTATCCTGCATCCTTTTTCTCTACTTTAGATTCAAAAAAATATCTCATATTTCATTCCTCCGTTGCTTTTGCTGTTCTCGAATATTCTCTTAAGAAAAAGATTAACGAAAGCGGTTACATTTCACATTTATCCTGATTCTAACAAAAAAATACATCCTTGCAAAGAGCTTGCTGAAAAGTACTTAAAAAAAAACATCCTGTCAAAAAAATGTCAAAAGCGCCTGCTTTCAGGCAGACGCTTTACCTATCATTTATTCTCTTATCATAACCCTAAAATTGCAGATGCCACACGGAAATATACCAGTAATGACATTGCATCGACGATGGTCGTTATGAACGGACTCGCCATGACCGCAGGGTCGAATCCCAGCCGTTTCGCCAGGATCGGCAGAAGACATCCGATAATCATAGCGATCACTACTGCCGCCACCAGAGTCAGGCACACGGATGCTGCCACCAGCACCCCTACTTTATCCAATAACAGTAATTTTGCAAAGTTCGCTGCGGAAAGTGTAATACCGCAGATCAGTGCCACGCGGATCTCCTTGAATACGACCTTCGGCACATCCCGGTATTCGATCTCATTCAGGGACAGTCCACGGATGACCGTAACGCTCGCCTGGCTTCCGGCATTTCCGCCGGTATCCATCAGCATGGGAATATATGCCACCAGTACCGCACACACGCTCAGCGCATCTTCAAAAGAAGAAATGATAGCTCCGGTAAATGTAGCTGACACCATCAGAAGAAGCAGCCAGGGAATACGCTTTTTGAAGGTCTCAAATACCCCGGTCTTCATATAAGGCTTATCACTGGGCACGATAGCCGCCATTTTTTCCATATCCTCCGTGGTCTCTTCTTCGATGATATCCACGATATCGTCCACGGTGATAATACCTACCAGCCGGTTCTCATTGTCCACTACCGGCATGGCTGTAAAGTCGTATTTTTTGAACTGTCTGGCAACTTCCTCCTGGTCCATCAGGGTATTGATGGAGATGACATTTTCATGCATGATGTCACCGATGATCTCGTCACCGTCCATGAGCAGCAGATAACGCAGGGCCACGGTTCCCACCAGTCTTCTCTGCGCATCCAGCACATAGCAGATATTGATGGTCTCACTGTCGAGGCCTACCTTACGGATCCGCTCGATGGCCTGATTCACCGTCAGATTCTCCTTCAGGTCTACATACTCGACCGTCATGATGCTTCCGGCGGAATCTTCCGGGTACCGCAGCAGATGATTAATGTCTCTGCGTACCTCAGGGCTTGCGTTGGTCAGAAGTTTTTTGACAATGTTGGCAGGCATCTCTTCCAGCAGGTCAGCCGCATCGTCTGCCATCAGGTTGTTGATGATGTTCGTTGCTTCCTTATCTGACAGGGAGGTGATGATCTTCTGCTGATTGTCCATATCTAAATAGGAAAAAACGTCTGCCGCCAGGTCCTTGGGAAGAATGCGGAAGACTTTGAGCATATCCTCTTCTTCCAGTTCTTCCAGAAGTCCTGCAATATCGGCATCGTTGAGTTCAGCCAGATACTGGCGCAGTTTGGTATACTGCTTGGTGTTAAGAAGCTCTAAGACTTCTTCCAGTTCTTTGATCTGTTCCATGATGATCCTCCTTATGATGTTTTCTATGGGTGTAACTTATGCAGTAACTTCGCCCCGGAAGTGGGTTGTCAGAACTCTTCTGTGTACACTTCATAAAAACCACCACCTTTCTGTAGGATCCATCCAGAAGCCCATTCGCAAAATCGCCTCTACGAGGCTTTCCTTTTGCTCTTGACATATATTCTTACGAATGTAAACATTCGACGAATATCCGTCAATATTTAATGGTTCTGAATTGTTAATAATATTTTAACTTTATGACTATTCTTTGTCAATGAAATAAGTTTCTTTCAATTTCTCAATTTTTACCTTTCCGCAGGTGGTTTCTGTCAGGTTTTTCCTGAGACTATCCTCTTTTTCCACCGGGACAAGTAAAATAAATTTTACGTTTTCCGCATAGATGCTGTCCGCAGGAACGATGCCCTGCTGTCCGAAATAGTACTGCAGCTTTCCAACATCATTATAATCCGTTGTCACTTCCAGCTCGCAGCCCTTCCGCATAATGCCGGTCTCACAATGATCCAGCCCCTCCTTCACCGCCTGGGTATAGGCCCGCACCAGGCCGCCGGTGCCGAGCAATGTGCCACCAAAATATCTGGTCACTACCACCGCAATATTGCGGATACCGGATCCGGTCAATACTTCCAGCATCGGACGCCCCGCCGTTCCGGAGGGTTCCCCGTCATCGCTGCACCGGGTCAGTTCGCCTCTGCTTCCTATTATAAATGCAGAACAGTTGTGTCTGGCATCCCAGTATTTTTTTCTTCATTTCTTCTATAAAAGCCACTGCTTCTTCCTCGGTTTCACACTTGCGGATCGTAGAGATAAAGCGGGACTTTTTCTCCACGATTTCGCCTTCCCCGCCGGACAAAAGGACTCTATAGTTATCTGTTGCTGTCATGTCACCCATGTATGGCCTCACTTATTTTTAAATTCTTATTTTCTTTTGCTTTCTTTTTCAGTGTAGCATAACTTCTCCAAAATGTGAAACAATTCTAAAAAGCCTTTATTTACATAGCATTATTTGGTATAATGTTTTCGTCTGTATCTCAGACAGAAAGGACTTGTTTTATGAATTATAGTAAAAAAGGTGTCCGTGCGAAGCAAAAGACACTCAACTCTAAATCACAAAAATGGGGAAGGAAAATTGCTCTGACCTGTGTCAAGGTCATGCTAGCCGCTGTCGTAGGCATCGGCATCTGCGGTGTAGCCGCCGGTATCGGTGTTTTCCGCGGTATCCTCTCCTCCACCCCCACGATCCGTCTGTCGGATGTCGTGGCTGTCGGCGAAGCTACCATCGTCTATGACAGAGAGGGCAACGAGATTGACCAGTACGTCAGCACCAACTCCAACCGTCTCTCCGTCGGCATGGACGAGATTCCCGACTACCTGGGCAAGGCTTTCGTAGCCATCGAGGATGAACGTTTCTATCAGCATAACGGTATTGATTTCAAGAGTATTATCCGTGCCGGTTATCAGTTTTTTAAGACCGGTGGTGAAGAAGCCCAGGGTGCCAGTACCATTACCCAGCAGCTTCTAAAAAATACCGTCTTTACGGACTGGACCTCCGAGGGTAATAACAAGATCAAAAAAATCAAGCGTAAGATCCAGGAGCAGTACCTGGCACTGGAGATTACAAAGTACTACTCCAAGGACGAGATCCTGCTGCGTTACATGAACGCCATCAACCTGGGGCAGAACACCCTGGGTGTGGAATCCGCATCCTTACGTTACTTCGGTAAACACTGCAGTGAACTGACCATTTCCGAATGTGCGGTCATTGCCAGCATCACCCAAAATCCATCCAAATACAATCCGATCCGTCATCCGGAAGAGAATGTAAAGCGTCGTGAGAAATGTCTGAATAAAATGCTGGAGCTTGGCTTTATCAGTCAGACACAATACGATGAAGCCATGGCGGATACCGATGCCGTGTACGAGCGTATTGGTCTGTACGACATTGACTATCAGGAAGCCAACGCCACTACCGGTTCCTACTTCTCTGATGCGGTATATGAGCAGGTAAAACAGGATCTGATCCTGTCCGGTTACAACGAGAACATGGCCGAGACTCTGCTGACCTCCGGCGGATTGCGTGTGGAATCCACTCTGGATCCCAAGATTCAGGCAATTCTGAACGAAGAATATGCAGATCCCTCCAATTATCCGGAGAACGTGAAATGGTATCTGAACTATGCACTTACCATTATCTCTCCCGACGGTACCAAGAATAACTTCAGTAAAGAAAACATGATGACCTGGTTCAAGCAGAACCAGAATTCAAAATTCAACCTGATCTTCTCTTCCCAGGATGATGCCTATGCAGCGGTGGACACTTACCGTTCCGCAATGCTGGCTCAGCTGGGTGTAGAAGACGATGCAGATAATTACGAAGAAACTATTTCCATGACTCCTCAGCCCCAGTCCGCTATGGTCATTGAGGAGCAGAACACTGGCTATGTGGTAGCCATGATCGGCGGCCGCGGTGCCAAGGAGGGCCGCAGAACCCTGAACCGTGCCACCAGTGCCAAGCGTCTGCCGGGATCCACCTTCAAGGTAGTGGCCTCCTACGCTCCCGCTCTGGACAGTGCCGGCAAGACTCTGGCTACTGTTTACAACGACGCTCCGTTCAATTATGCCGACGGTACTCCCGTCCGGAATTGGTACAAGACTGGTTACCGCGGCATCCAGAATATCCGAAGTGCGATCCGTGACTCCCTGAATATCATCGCAGTTAAGAACATCACGGTGATCACTCCGAGACTTGGTTATGATTATCTGCTGAACTTTGGATTTACCACTCTGACCGACGGTGTGCAGGTCGGCAACGAGATCAAGTCCGACGTGAACCAGTCCCTGGCTCTGGGCGGTCTGACCTACGGTGTTACTCCTTACGAACTGACTGGTGCCTACGCAGCTATTGCCAACGGCGGTACTTATGTCACCCCGAAGCTGTACACCAGGGTCACCGATTCCGATGGCAATGTAATTCTGGACAACACCAATCCGGCTACCAGACAGGTCATCAAGGAGACCACCGCTTTCCTGCTGACCAGTGCTATGCAGGATGTAGTTACCTCCGGTACCGGTGGCCGTGTAAATTTCGGCGGTATGGCTATCGCCGGTAAGACCGGTACTACTACCGGACCTACCGATGCCTGGTTTGTAGGATATACCCCTTACTACACCGCTGCTACCTGGACCGGGTACGACAACAATGTTGACCTGAACAGTGCCGAGGACGGTGTCTCCAAGACCTTATGGCGTAAGGTTATGAAGCGTGTTCATGAGGATCTGCCTAACACCCAGTTCCCGGTTCCCTCCGGTATTGTACAGGTAGCGGTATGTTCCCAGTCCGGCAAGCTCCCGATTCCCGGTCTCTGCGATGGTTCCGTCTACACGGAATACTTTGCGGAGGGTACAGAACCTACCGAAAGCTGTGATGTGCACTATCAGGGTGAGATCTGTGCTTACGACGGATTACCCGCAAGCCCCGACTGCCCGTTCAAGTACACCGGTGTTGCCACCATGCCTCTGGTAGAAGATCCTGCATTACAGCAGGGCTCCACTGTCATCATCAATAATCCGGATGGCACGCAGACTGTCAGCACACCAAACACCAGAAGTCAGTGTCAGCATGATGCAACCTTCTTTGCCAATCCGGACTACGAATCTGTGATCAACCAGCAACAGGCCGAGATCAATGCCCGTAATGCTGCAGCGCAGCCGCAGACAGAAGAATAATATGTGAACCATAGAATACCATAGAAATAACAATACCCGCCCCTGTACCACTGCTCCACGCAGCTACAGGGGCGGGTTATTTTTTGCATAAAAAAATCACCGGATCAAACGTTTTCACATTCGATCCGGTGCTCATGATATACCTTATGTTTTCAGATGTTCCTATACAATACCCTGTGCAGTCATGGCGTCTGCAACCTTCAGGAAGCCTGCGATGTTAGCACCTGCTACATAGTTACCTTCCATGCCGTACTTCTTGGCTGCATCATCCAGATTGTGGAAGATATTAACCATGATGGTCTTCAGCTTTGCATCAACCTCTTCGAAGGTCCAGGAAAGTCTCTCACTGTTCTGGCTCATCTCCAGAGCGGAGGTAGCAACACCACCTGCATTGGATGCTTTGCCGGGGCAGAACAGAACGCCGTTCTTCTGGAAGTACTCGGTAGCTTCCATGGTGGTAGGCATGTTAGCGCCCTCTGCTACAGCGAATACGCCGTTAGCAACCAGCTGTTTTGCATCCTCCAGATCCAGTTCGTTCTGGGTTGCGCAAGGAAGAGCTACATCACACTTCACGGTCCATACACCATGCTCACCATTCTTCTTCTCATGATACTGTGCGCTGGGTCTTGCAGCAGCATACTCGGTCAGTCTTGCACGCTTTACTTCCTTTACTTCCTGCAACAGTGCTACATCGATTCCTTCGGGATCATAAATCCAGCCGGTGGAATCAGAACAGGTAACTACCTTGGCACCTAACTGCTCTGCTTTCTGGATAGCGTAGATTGCTACGTTACCGGCACCGGATACAGCCACGGTCTTGCCTGCGATATCCTTGCCATTGCACTTTAACATCTCCTCGGTCAGATACAGCAGGCCATAACCGGTTGCTTCGGTTCTTGCCAGGGATCCGCCATAGCTTAAGCCCTTACCGGTCAGAACACCTTCATACAGGCCGGTCAGTCTCTTGTACTGTCCGTACATATAACCGATTTCTCTTGCGCCGGTACCGATATCACCTGCAGGAACATCGGTATCTGCTCCGATATATTTGTAAAGTTCTGTGATGAAGCTCTGGCAGAAAGCCATGATCTCTCTGTCGGATTTACCCTTGGGATCAAAATCGGAACCACCCTTACCACCGCCGATAGGCAAGCCGGTCAGAGAGTTCTTGAAGGTCTGCTCGAAACCAAGGAACTTGATGATACCTAAGTTAACGGAAGGATGTAAACGTAAGCCTCCCTTGTAAGGTCCGATTGCGGAGTTGAACTGTACACGGAAACCGTTGTTTACCTGTACCTGACCCTTATCATCCACCCAGGGTACACGAAACAGGATCTGTCTCTCGGGAGTTACCAGTCTCTCCAGCAGAGCATCCTTACGATATTTTTCCTCGTTTGCCTCGATCACCACGCGAAGAGATTCCAGAACCTCTTTGACTGCCTGGTGGAACTCGGGCTGTGCAGGATTCTTTGCGACTACCAAATCAAATACTTCATCAACATATGACATTTGAATGTCCTCCTTCAATTGGTATACAGATTCATGACAACCTGGTTGCCATATGCTTTATTATAAAACGACTTTTTTAATTGTACAATAAACTTTATTTCACTAAATCGTAAAAGTTTTTGGCCATTTTCTATAAAAATTGCACAAAAAGGTATGCAAGTATACAATTTGTGCGTTATGATGTACGTTAAATTGCCGAAAGCGGTCGTTTTGTATGCTATAGATATTCTTTCAGAGTCCGGATGTTGGCATTCTCCATCTCGATCAGTTCCTTCGCCAGACTGCGGCAGGGGCTTCCAGCAAACTCTTCATTGTGTGCCAACACCTTCTCCATCTCCAAAGCACACCGTTATTACTGCCCTTGATGATCATTTCTGCGATATGACTTGTGCTGGTGTTGAGCAGGGTGTTATAACCGATTCCAAAGCGCAGCATCATGTTCTCCATGGCATTCTCCCGGTAGGTCTGGGCCTTGCCCTCCACCAGATTCTGCACTGCTCTGTCATGCAGCCTGGAGTACTGTAATTCCTGTTCCGCCACCACGGCTGCCAGCCTGTCGTCGTAGATTTTGTCCGTAACGGCATCCAGTGCCTTCATGGCCATTTCCGTGTTACGCTGGATCTCCCGGTAGATGTTGATCTCCTGTTTCTTCAGATTGTGATTTCCTGTTTTATTCATAGAAAAAGCTCCTTACCGTTTTTGGTAAGAAGCTTTCCCTGAATTATCTTATTTTATTCCAAGCCCGCAGTGTACCGCTCAAAAATGCTTCGCGTTTCTTCGCTGTCGGGCATTCGCCCTATCAAAAAAGAATCATCAAAAATCCTGCCTTCAAGCAGTCAGATTTTTGCCGCTTCATTTTTAGCACTGCTCATTATTGTACATATTCACTCTTGACATATCCGATCTGGCCATTGTACCTGATCTTGCTCCAGTCGCCTTCTGTGCCGACCAGTTCCGCGGAATCGCCACCGGAAAGAACTCCCAGACGATCTGCAGTCTCACTGGCGGATGCACGTACATTGATATTGGTGGTAGCGGTCACGGTTCCGATGGTCTCGGCACCGGCTGCGCTCTCTGCCAGCTGCAGGAACTCTGTCTTGATATAGCCTTCCTTACCTTCATAATCTACCTTGGTCCAACCGTTGGCGCGCTGCTCCAGTACCTGAAGCTTCGTACCTCCTGCCACTTTACCCAGCTTATCCGCCTGCTCACTGTCGGAGCTTCTGACATTTACGGTAGTAGTTGTCGTCACATACTGCGGTCCCTGTTCTTCTGCGGGCTGCTCTGTGCCTTCGGCAGAAGTATCCTGACCGTCTGCCGCCTGATCGCCGCCTTCCGCAGAGGTATCTGTATTCTGATCTCCGGCTACCTGATTGGCCAGCTTCTCTCCTACGGCAATGCTTACCTGAGAATCCAGCTCACTGATATACTGCAATACTTCCGGATGATCTACCATCAGTTCATTGTATTCCACTGTGATCTTGTTGTTAAATTCCACAACATCATCCTGCGTGCTTACCGTCTTGATATAATCGTTGACTTCCTCACTGTTCTCGCCGCGCTTGATATACATTTCTCCCTGATCATTGGTGCAGATATAAAGCGCCTGATAACCGGGCACCTCTTCCTCATGACCCACAAATGCAATCTTGTAATATACATAAGCGATCACCGAACCCTCTTCCGGGCCGGTCTTGGTATAGATCTCCAAAGTCGGATAATAATCAATATACTGCGCCAGTTCCAGATAACGATACATGTCTTTGTCGGAGATCTCATCACAAACGGAACGTAACGTTGTCTCATCACCGGTCGCCATGGCATTATAATAAGTAGCTACCAGAGTATATACCGCACCTTCCTCATTTGCTACCAAAGATACATCCTCTGTTGTCGGTTCCGTAGCAATCTCACTGGACGCTGCCGCTGCGCTCTCTGCGTTCTGCTGCTCCTCACGGTGACGGTTGTTCATGCTCAGGCTTACAGATACGGTGACTGCCACTGCCACAACAACGACAGCCGGCAAAACTACTTTACTATGCTTTATGATATAGTTTCCAAGAAAATGTAATTTTTCTTTCCACATATTGCGTCCTTTCCAAATTCTGAAAAAAAATTCTTTAATCGCAAAAAGCCGCAAGCGGCTTCTCTCATCTCTCTCCCTATAATCAAGGTGATGTAAATGCATCCGACAGGAATCGAACCTGCATTAAAGGCGTCGGAGGCCTCCGTTCTATCCATTAGACTACGGATGCAAATATTACAAATTTGTTACATCACCTCGACTATAATATCATAAAACACTACATATGTCCAGTTTAAATTGTTGGAATTATTCAGTTTTTTTCAAACATAATATTCACTCCGGTATTCTACACTATCCTTACTTCCCTCTCCCGGCTGCAATACAGATATAAATGGTCCGACAGAACTTCCTCCGGCGGCAGCTCCGTCCGGTTCACTTCTGCGATCATTTTCTTCAGTTCTTCCCTGTCCTGTTCCCGTTCCCTGGGAACCAGCAGGAATTCATGAACAGAACTGGGGATCATGTAATAATCGCCGCCGATACGCTCTGCCAACTGCTCCAGCATCCCGGGATACAGGATGCTGCAGGCACCGTAAGTCTTGCGGGAATTCGTCAGGATCATCATGGATACCTTCCTCAAAAATTCCCTCCGGACTTCCTCCGGAAGTTCCTGCAGTGCGTCTCCCAGCACATCCTCCATGGGAATGGTCTCACCGGGAAACAGTCTGGGGGTATTTTTCACTGCAATCTCCAGCAGATCCCTGTCTGTCACCTTCCAGTTGTCCAGATGGGATCTGTAGATGGGGATCATACCGTTGTCCACTCCTGCTTCGTCAAACGCATAGTAGAAGCAGATTGCCAGATCAAGTATTGGAATATACGGCACTTTTTCCAGCTGCTCCCGGTTCTTCTCCCGGTTCACCAGCCGGAAGCACAGTTTCTCCTTTACCTTCTCAAAATCCTGAAAAAAGGAAACATCGATCTTCCGGCCGATTCCGTCCTCCTTATAGATACTGATGATCTTCTTAATAATATCTGCAAAGGTCACGCCACCCTCATAAGCTTCCCAGAAGGAATTAAGATAAATCGTAGGTGTCACATTGTCCTGTCCCTTACGGATCATCAGTCCCTGAAGCAGCACTCCGTTATTCTTCTGCACTTCCCGCAGTTCCACTGTATACTCCTGTCCCAACACTTCGCTGACAGCCTTCTGTACCTTTACTTTAAATGTAGAAATCTCCATAGAATACCTCCATGCCTCTCCGAAGCAGGCTCCCCTCCTGCTTTTTCCCATGTGGTATTTCCGGTGTAAAAATGTAGAAAATAACAAAAGCAATAAGCCATCCCGAAACAGGATAACTTATTGCCTTACAGGTTCTCTTATCGGATATTGCTCAGAACAGTGGTAGTCTCAACAATTATGCACGAGACAGATATTCACCGGTTCTGGTATCGATCTTGATCTTGTCGCCCTGGTTAACGAACAGAGGTACTGCAACAGTAGCTCCGGTCTCAACGGTAGCAGGCTTGCTGGCACCGGTAGCGGTATCACCCTTGAAGCCGGGCTCGGTCTCAGTGATCTCCAGTTCTACAAACAGAGGCGGCTCCACGGCGAATACGCTGCCATTGTGGGAGCAGATCTTGCACATCTCGTTCTCTTTTACGAACTTCAGTGCATCGCCTACAGTCTCAGAGTTCAGTGCAACCTGATCGTAAGTCTCGGTATCCATGAAGTAGTACAGATCGCCATCTTCATACAGATACTGCATATCCTTTCTATCAATACGCGCCTGAGGGCACTTCTCAGTAGGACGGAAAGTCTTCTCTACTACACCGCCACTCTTGATGTTCTTCAGCTTGGTTCTTACGAAAGCTGCGCCCTTTCCCGGCTTAACATGCTGGAATTCGATAATCTGGTAAACATTGTTATCATACTCAATGGTAATACCATTTCTGAAATCACCTGCAGAAATCATAATGTATTCCTCCTAAATATTTTCACGTCATAATTCTTTAACATTTTAATATAAAAACATGCACATTTCAACTACTTTTGAAAAATTTTTTCAAATTTCTCGGGAAACTACTGCCTGTTCTCCCGCAGGAAGTCGATAGCCTGCAGATAACCGTCCAGTCCCTGTCCGTAAATCTGCCTGTTACATACCGGTGCTGTCACAGAAATCTTGCGGAACTCTTCTCTGCTCGTAATATCGGAAATATGAATCTCCACCTTGGGAATATCCACGCTTGCCAGAGCATCCCGGATGGCATAGCTGTAATGGGTGTAGGCACCGGGGTTGATCACGATCCCCTCCGTTCCGTCAGAATAAGCCTCCTGGATCCTGTCGATGATGGCTCCTTCATGGTTGCTCTGGAACACCTGGATCTCCTCTCCGGTTTCTTTTGCTTTTTTGTCGATCAGATCCAGTAAATACTGATAGTCCTGTGTTCCGTAGATCTTTTTCTCACGAATTCCCAGAAAATTCAGATTCGGTCCGTTGATCACCAGAATTTTCATCTTTTTTCTCTCCTTTTTTCTCTGTATGTCTTTCTGCTCCCGTAACTGCAGCTGTAACTCTTCCGCCAGTTCATCGGAATGCCTGTTATCCACATCCAGTATAATGTCCGCACATTCCGCATAGATTTTGTCCCGGATCTCCAGCAGTTCCCGGATCCTTGTCAGAGGATCCTCACACTGCAGCAGGGGCCTTGTAGTGTCATTTTTCAGCCTCTCGTAGACCACTTCCGGCGACACTCGCAGATATACCACTGTTCCACACTGATGCAGCAGGGGCCGGTTCACCGGATTGACCGGAGTGCCTCCTCCCACAGACAGGATACGTTCGTATTTCTGTTCCCCGCATTTTCGCAGCAGTTCCGTCTCCAGTTCCCGGAAATAGGATTCACCGTCATCCGCAAAGATCTGTGTGATGCTCCTGCCCTCCTGTCTCTCGATCAGCTTGTCCGTGTCTTCTACCGGCATCCGCAGCAGATAGGACAGTTTCAGTCCCAGTGTTGTCTTCCCCGATCCCATAAAGCCGATCAGGACGATATTCCTTCGTTTGTGTTTCATTTTTTTATTTCCCGTCCTCTGTCTTTTTTGCTTTCTGCATCCGTTCATAGACTTTGTCAGCAAGCCAGGGTTCCACCTGGCAGCCTGTCCACAATTCAAAAGCAATGATTCCCTGATAGAGAAGCATCTTCGCACCATTATAGGCTTCACCGCCCTGTGCCTCCACCAGTTCCATAAACCGGGTCTTCGGTGGATTGAAGATCAGATCATATCCGGTGTGTACTCTCTTATAAAATGTGGGATCCTCGATCACCGCCGCATCACAGTCCGGATACATACCCACACTGGTGGCCTGTATTGCCAGATAGCGTTCCCCTTCCGGCAGCGTATCATACGCGTCTATAGACAGGGCTTTTGCAAATTTCCGGTTTTTTCCGGTGAGGTGATTCACCTCGTCCGCTATGCTCTGTGCCTTTTCCACCGTACGGTTCAGGATAATGGCCTCTTTCGCCCCCTTATCCAACAGCATCATGGCTACCGCTCTGGCTACTCCTCCGGCTCCCAGGATCAGCACTTTCTGTCCCTTGACTTTGACGCCGTCCTCGCACATGGCCCGGTACAATCCCGGCATATCGGTATTGTAGCCTTTATAGCCCTTTTCCGTGCGGACCAGCGTATTTACAGCACCGATATTTGATGCCAGCGGATCTATGTCATCCAGGTACGGGATCACATCGCTTTTATAGGGAACCGTTACATTTATTCCCAGCAGATTCAGTGCAAAGGCACCCTTCACGGCATCCTCCAGTCTTCCGGTCTCCACATGGAACGGGACATAGGCCAGATTTTTCCCAAGCACCATGGACAGGGTATTGTGGATCACCGGAGACAGGGTGTGCTCCACCGGGTTTCCGATCAGTCCGCAGGTTCTGGTATAGCCATTGATATCATTCAGCATTTTGATTTCCTTTCCGACGCTTTTCTCTATGGTAGAAAAACAGTACGATCTTTTCCAGATATCTCTTGAGTACGATCTGAATCTCTTCTTTCGGATGAATGGGTTTCGTCAGATAGGTCACGATCCCGCATTTCTTAGCTCCCCACACATCGGTGAACAGCTGATCCCCCACAAAAAGTGTGGTATCCGCCCCGGTATGCATCTGTTCCATAGCCCGCAGATAACCTTCTCTTCCGGGTTTCCCGGCCTTATAGATATAGGAAGCACCTACTGCATCCGCAAAACTTTTTACGCGGGGCTCCTTGTTGTTCGATAACAGCAGTGTCTGAAATCCCAGTTCCCGCAATCTGCCAAAGAACTCTGTTGCCTGCGGTGTTGCCGGTGCCCCGTGCGGTACGAGTGTATTGTCAATATCAAAAATGATTCCGCGATACCCCTGTTCATATAATGTTCTGTAATCTATGCCATAGGCGGAATCCGCCTCATAATCCGGGTAAAACTGATGCAGCATCTGTCTCGCCTTTCGTCTGTTTTATAATGTAATCGGTATTCTCCTCCAGGGAAAATGCCTGAAAATATGCTTCTTCCAACGGAATCCACAGCTGCAGGAAGTCCTGTAGTATGTCCTCTCCGTTCCTCGTGCGGATCCGCTCCGTCTGCGTCTCATGGTCTATATCCAGAAATACTTTCCGGTCCATGTATTCTCCCAGTACCGGATGGCAGCTGTAAGCGCCTTCCACGAATACAAAACCGTTATTTTGTACCGGGAGCCAGTCTCCCGGTGCCATGCGGGAACAGTCAAATCTCTGATAGGAAAATGCTTGTCCCGATGCAAGCTTCGGTATGACTTCCGTCAAAAATCGTTCATAGTGCACATTTCCGCCGGGCTCGCTTCTGCGCTCCTGCGTCCGAAGTGCAGGTGGCAGAAAAAAATCATCCATATGGATCACATCTCCGCCCAGTTCTTTTGCAAGTCTGGCAGCCAGTGTTGTCTTCCCGGCGGCGCATCTGCCGTCAATGGCAATAATGCGCATTCCGGTGGGAAGCACACGCAATTCCTCTGTCAGCTCAGAAACAGTTCTCAGCGATCTCATCCACAGCCTCCGCAATGTATTCTCCCAGGCGTCTGCTCTCGACTCCCACGATAGTGGCATGGCATTTACTCATGGGGATCAGGATCAGTTTTGCATCATTCGAAGCTACCGCTGCTGCCATGGTGGGGGTGATCTCACCTAACATGGCATCCGCCATGACGATTCCCACCGGTCCTACGATCACGTCTGCTCTCTTACTGTTATATACCACGGCATTCTCCCCGGTGGCACCACTTGTCACGCCGCTCTTCATCATATTCGCCGTAGCTGTGGCGTTGGTTCCCACTGCGATCAGTTCCGCCTCCGGAAACCGTTCCTTCAGAGCCTCCAGCAGGCTTCTGCCTACGCCTCCGCCCTGGCCGTCCATTACCATAATACGCATAACTTTACTCCTGCCAAAAATAATACATACATGTTCCATGATAGCATGGCAAATGCTTTTTTGCAATTTATCTTGACAAAAAAATGCCCACCCTTTATTATGTATTATGCTTCAGGAAGGAGCTTAACGCCAGAAGGCATATTTATCCCAGAAGGGAAAAGTGTGCCGTTCTGGCTTTTTTGTTACTGTTCAGGTTTCTCCGTCTCGGAGAGGCTTTTTGCGAATGGAGACTCTGAACAGTTATATCTTATCAGGAGGTTTTCCATGAAAAAATTAACTGTTTTAAACAAAAGCATCCTCACTGCTCTGTGTATTGCCTTATGTGTGGTTCTGCCCATGACTCTGCACGCCATTCCCAAGGGCGGTGTCCTGTTCTCCCCCATGCATCTGCCCGTGCTTCTGTGCGGTCTGGTCTGTGGAGCACCTTTCGGTCTGGTCTGCGGCATTCTCGGACCTCTGGTATCCAGTCTGCTTACCGGTATGCCCGTTTTCGGATATATGCCTGTCATGATGATCGAGCTGGGGCTCTATGGTCTGATCAGCGGTCTGGTCATGCAGTTTCTTCGCAGCGGTAAACTGGTTGTTGATCTGTATGCAGCTCTGGTCATTGCCATGCTGGGCGGCCGTGTGATCACCGGTATCCTGCGCGCACTGATCTTTGCAGGCGGTTCCTACAGCTGGTCTGCCTGGGCTACCGGATATTTCGTATCCTGCCTCCCCGGTATCATTATCCAGCTGATTCTGATCCCCATCATCTATGTTGCACTGGAACGCGCTCATCTCCTGCCGGTTCGTTACGCTGCTGTTTCTGCTGCCGCAGAGACCGAAGCTGCATAAATCCATACACCCTCGAGCCGGCCGGCTCATCGCATCACAGCAAAATGGCTCCTCTGTCTTACGACAGGAGAGCCATTTTTTGTCTGTAGATCCGTATGAAATAGAGGATTTCCGCCACTGCGGTGATACTCCAGGAGAAAACATACAGCAGATACAGGGACGGTATCGTATGGAAATAGGCAAATACGGTGTAGACCCAGATTACACGGAACACGCAGGAGCCCATGATGACAATGAACATAGGTATAATGCTCTTGCCCATGGCTCTGGCCGCCGCAATGGTACAGTCCATAAATGCCGAAATACAATACGAAAATCCCATGATTGTCAGACGGTACATACCGGCATTCATAACTGCCGCATCTCTGGTAAACAGGGACAAAAACGCTCTTCCGAAAAATACCAGTGACACTCCCAGGATCAGACCGATGCCGAAGGAATATGCCAGGCTGATGAGGTAACTGTTCCGCACCCTTTTCTTCTTGCCCGCACCGTAATTCTGTCCCATAAAGCTGCCGCAGGCGGTATAGAATGCCGCCATGACATCGTATACCATGGCATCTGCATTGGTGGCTGCGGAATTGCCTGCCACCATGGTGGCATCAAAGGAATTCACACCCATCTGCACAAAGCTGTTGGCAAACTGGAAAATTACGTTCTGCAATCCGGAGGGCATTCCCAGCTTCAGGATATCCTTCGTAAGTTCCGGATCCAACCGCAGCTTTCCCGGATGCAAGGCATAAATGTCTTTGCAGCGAAGCAGTGCCTGCAGGATTAATGCTGCAGATACATACTGGGAAATGATACTGGCCAATGCCACTCCTGCCACATCCATATGACAGACGATCACAAAAAACAGGTTCAGAATAATATTCAGCACTCCGGAAAAACCAAGATAATACAGAGGCTTCTTCGTATTCCCCACTGCGCTGTACACCGCATTACCAAAGTTGTAAATGGCCAGCGCCGGCATTCCCAGATAATAGATCCGCAGGTACAATACTGCTTTGTCCAAAAGTTCCTCTCTGGTCTTCAGCATTGTCAGCATCCACTCGGATAAGCCGACTCCCAGTACCAGTAACAGCACTCCCATGATCAGGCTGACCAGTGCGGCGGAGTGAATCGTCTTCGACAGACTGTCCTTATCCTTCGCTCCGTAATATAACGCTGTCAGCACATTAATACCGCCGGACAGGCCGATCAAAAATCCGGTAAACATGGTGACCAACGTGGCTGTGGACCCTACCGCTCCCAGCGACAGGGAACCGGCGAACTGACCGATCACCGCAATATCCGCCATGTTGAAAAGCACCTGTAGCAGATTGGACAGCATTAACGGCACACTGAAGATCAGTATTTTCTTTCCTAAGGGTCCTTCCGTCAGATCCTGCATATTCTGTTTCATTTTCAATCCTATCCTTTTATCTTCTTCCCATATTTGTATCTCTGTTATTACTCTTCCCATCAGCGTCCACTCTGACGAAAAGAACGGTCAAAGAGTTTTTTACTCCTTGACCGTTCCTTATTCTAGCATATCTTATCTTTCTTTTCTACCGGAAAATCATTTTTTTGACAACTTATGCTGCCTCTTTTTCTGAATTTTTCCCGGCACCGAACAGCTTGCGGATGCAGCTGTAAGCAACCATAACGCCCAGTACCATAAGCAGTATGGCTACGATCAGCTGTAAGCCGTCTACCAGGAAGGCAGCCTGTCCGGATGCCACATTTTTCACCAGGGCAACTGTCTTCTGGATCAATGCAGTAAAGGTTACGACCAGCATCATTCCCATAGGGAAGTACAGTGTCCAGCCGGTACGACCGGTAGTCTTTAAGAATACGGCCAGAGCGATCAATACCAGTGCTGCCAGCAGCTGGTTCGCAGAACCGAACAGCGGCCATACATTGTTGTATCCGCCAAGAGTCAGCAGATAACCGAAAAACAAAGTGATCACAGTTGCAAAATACTTATTGGTCAGAACTCTCTGCACGGGAGTCATCTTTGCGGTATCTGTGGTGTCTCCCAGGAACAGCTCCTGGAAGGACATACGCCCGATTCTTGCTACGGAATCCAGAGAAGTCAGTGCCAATGCAGATACACACATGGTCATGAATACAGTTGCTACGGTTACAGGAACCCCCATCTTCTCCAGGAATCCTGCGACACCGGAGGAGAAAATGGAGAACGGTGTACCATCGGGCTTCGTTCCATTGACTGCAACTGCACCGACAACTACCAGTGCAACCACACCCAGCAGACTCTCTACGATCATGGCACCATAACCTACCATGGGCATATCTTTTTCATTGCTGATGGTCTTGGATGAAGTACCGGAGGATACCAGGCTGTGGAAGCCGGATACCGCACCACAGGCGATGGTGACGAACAGAGTCGGGAACAGGCTGCTGTTACCTACCTGAAAACCGTTAAATGCATTCAGCTCCATATCGGGATGAGCCACAACCACACCAAGTACGGCACCGATAATCATACCCAGCAGCATAAAGGTGGTCATGTAATCTCTGGGCTGCATCAGAAGCCACATGGGCATTACGGATGCAAGGAACAGGTATGCCATGATGATGTAGATCCATGCAGTCTTGGAAGCATAGATGGGAAGATGCATACCTACAGCGAACATTACTACCAACAGACCGATGGCTACGACTGCCTTGACCCACTCGTTCATCTTGCCGACCTTTTTCTGGATCAGACCGAAGATCACTGCTACAACGATGAACAACATGGAAATGGATGCCGCACTGCCGTTGGCATATGCCACACTGGCATCTTCCAGTCCGGTACCTACGAAGGTACCTGCCACCATATCAGTAAATGCTGCAATGACTAACAGAGTGAACAGCCAGCAGAACAGCATGAACAACTTTCTGCCGGTCTTACCAATGTATTTTTCAATGATCATTCCCATGGATTTTCCTTCGTTCTTCACGGAGGCATACAACGCACCGAAATCCTGTACGGCACCGAAGAACAGACCGCCTATCAGAAGCCACAGGAGCACGGGAACCCATCCGAATACCGATGCGAGGATGGGACCCGTCACAGGACCTGCTCCGGCGATAGAGGAAAACTGATGAGAAAATACAGTGAATTTGGAGGAAGGCACGAAGTCCTCTCCGTCTTCATGGGTAAACGCAGGCGTCTTCGCCTTCTCATCGATTCCCCACTTTTTTGCAAGCCATCTTCCGTAGAAGACATAGCCTGCTACCAGCACTACCATTGCGATCAGAATGATTACCAAACTGTTCATTTTTGTTTCCTTCTTTCTTGTGTCTTGTTGTTTTGTCGTGACAGAAAGAAAAATTCTGATTGCCCGTAAAACAAAAAAGCTTTCCGTCTCCAGTGCTTTATAAGCACTCAAAGACGAAAAGCTCTAAGCTCTCCGCGTTACCACTTTGCTTGCCGTATATCTTATACGACCTCTTGTTCCCATCTCCATGAAACACATAAAAATCATGCTTCATTTCCAACAGGCTTCTAAATAACGGTAGAATACCGGTGACACCTACTTAACTGCTTCAGTGTACTTCTCACAGAGGATAGTCTGTCATACTCACATGCCGTCTCACACCAGCCGGCGGCTCTCTGAAATGCTTCCGTATGCAGATCTTGTTCTGCTCATCGAATTTCACTTTCTGTTCGATAGCAAAGATACCACTCTGATTTTATAATGTCAATAGTTTTCTTTTATTTTTTTGTTGATCTATTTTATCATTTTCCCTTTTTATCCGCAATCAGAGGTTTGATAGCGGAATAAATCTCGCTGGTACGTTTACTGTCCTTGAACTCTTTGTTCAGGGCATTGTTGATTCCCTGTTTGGTCTTGTACTGGCGGATGAATTTTACCACCTGAGGAACGATGGTCTGGTCGGAAAGCACCTTTTCCACTGCCTGGGCCAGTTCATCCGGCTCTTCTGCTGATTTCTTCTCTGAAGCCTTCTTATCAACAGTTTTCTCCGTCGTTTTCTTTTCTGCCATATTTGCAGTATTCTTCTTCCGGGTATTTCCGCTCTTTTTCCTTACCGTTTTTTTCACGGGTTCCACAGGCACAGGTTCCAGGATCTCAGTCAACGGCTCTTCCAGGATCTGCACGCTCACAAATGCTGGCTCTGCAATCTCCTCTGCATCCACTTCCGCCTTCGGTTCCTCCGTCATTACCGCTGTTGCGTTCTCTGTCTCCTGTTCTGTGCTTCCCGCTGCCACCGGCTCTGCCTCTTCCACCGACAGAAGAGCCTGCACACTCTCCTGTTCCACGCTTCCCGTTATTTCCTCCGCATTTTCTTCGGCCGCAGGATTCTGTTCCGCTGTCGGGTTCTTTCCCCACAAGAGATTACGGATAATGCGCACGGGAACTCCCTGTGCTTTCCAGTATACCATCAGGCTGGTGAAGCCGTTGTCCTTGGTCACAATAAAGTAATCCGGGTGTATCCCTTCCCTCTGCTGCTCACAGATCAGGTAACCGAGATACGTTGCCAGCTGGAAATCCAGTGCATTCTTGGTACCCACTGCTACCTTGTGGTAAATGATCTGTGCTTTCGTCTCATTCAACTTCCGATGCAGGTCAAAAGTCATGCTGTCCGCATTGTCGCTGTAAAAAATACAGACAATATCCTCCTCCGTCAAAAATTCCACGCCCTCCATGCCACGGCTCTTTACATTTTCAAAATCAATCAGATAATAGGCCATTATTTCTCCTCCCCATTTGTTGTATCAATTTCTTCCGCTTTACCAGTCTCTTCCGGTGTTCCCTGCTCCGGTTCCGCCGGTGCATCCTTCTGTTCCACAGTCTCTACAGGCTCTGTGTTTTCTACCGGTCCGGTTGTCTCCGGCGTCCCGGACTCCTCTGCACCTGCCTGCGGCTTTTCCTCCGTCACGGCTTCCGGCTCTTTTGGGATGCCTGTCTCCGTTCTGCTCTCCTCTGTGGCTTTCTTCTTCGCCGGAAGCTTTTCGCGAATGCTGTCTTTCCAGCCGGTGAGCTTCTCATCCCTCCGGTTCTTCCGTTCCCTTCGCTTTGCTGCCCGTTCCTGTCTGGCCTCTTCCTTAAGTTCCAGTTTTTCCTGTTTTCTGGCCTGTTTTGCCAGTGCCTTTTCTTCCAGTTCCACTTCCTTGACAGCGGCTTTTTCTATATCCCGGATATAGCGGTCCGCCTTTTTGTGGTTCTTACGGTCCAGGCGGTATGGGTCATACACATACGATACCGCTCCCAAAGCACCAGAATCACCACACCGGCAATCGTCAGTACCGGTACGACGATCCCATACTCCGTAAATCCCAGTTCAAAACAGACAAATACGATCAGCATGGCCGGAAACAACAGCAGATACAGAATTCTTGTCACCATATCCAACAATGCATGCTGTCTTTTCCCATTGGTCAGAAGTGTTCCCTCAATAGCGGTATAAAATGCCATAAAAATACACAATTCCGAACCGAAGCCATGAAGATATCCGCAGATTCCGGTCAGAATCAGCGACAGAAAAAACATGCCGAACGCCGTTCCCTGATACCAGGCATTGCGATACTCCGTCATTCCCTGCAGCTTGTCCTCACTGATGCCGTGCATCCGATAGACATCCTTGCGGATCAGCCGTTCAAATTCTTCGTTATACCGCTGTTCCTCTCTGGTATTGCGCAGGTGGTCTTCCACTGCCTTGCTCATCTGCTCGATATATTCCTGCTCCTTGCGGATCCGTTTGGTTCTGAGCTGCTCCAGCTCATTCTGGCGCCTGACTTCCTCTTCCAGTTTCCGTACCTTTCCGATCCGGGGATTCTTTACCATAATCTCCGGATTCTCCGGAAGCACAGTTGTTTCGTTCTTCTCCTGATTCTCCATTGGGTCCTCTTTCCGTTTATATTATCATCCAATAGCCTTATTATAGATTTTCCGGCCCAGAAAAACAACCTTTTGTTCCCTGTTTTCATTGCTTTGGCTCTTCATCCTGTCACTCGAGAAAAATGCCGCAAGTACCGGCAGCATTACCATAATGGGGAATAAATAACGTACCTGCACTACCGGCCCCAGCAACATAGTCCCAAAGTATAAAAACGGCAGTAAGCTCATCTGGAAACACCAGTATTTTCTTCGATACAGGCACAACACCATCAAAAAGAACAGGCTCCAGCTGTATAGAGATCCATGAAAAATAACGGAAAGCACCGGCCATTCATTAAAGCAGTTACCACTGACGATCTTTTCCAGCACTTTTTCCAGTGCCGGGAATTTCGACCGATGTTCAATACTGCCATAGCCTTCGATTTCCGAGGAAGTATAGGTAAAGAGCACACCATACCTTGTGTCTGTGCCATAGCCCAGATTTTCCGCCCAGGAGAAATCATCCCAGAACCAGTATCCTCTGGTCAGTTCCAGAAAAGCATCCAGGAACTCGTTCGGATACCGTTTGCCCACTCGTAGCCAGTCTCTCAAAAACTGCCTGGAATTCTCCGTATATGCCGAAGCATTTACCGCGCCCTTGATGGTATCTGCCAGCGGCGCATAATAAGCATCCCAATGATCTCTCGGCACATATTTTTCCAGCAATGCCGCCAGCTCCGGATCCTGCGCCTCCAGTTCCTCTCCATGATAATATGCCACTCTGGCAAACTGCTGGATGGGAACGCTGTAAGCCTCGATCTTCGGAGCCTCCAGCCGGGTCCCTATGACTGTCTGGATCACATTTCGCATTCCGGTCTCTCCCAGTACCAGACAAATCCCCAGAATCAGAATACCCAGTTTTTCCTTTTTCGGCCGCAGGATCAATAACAGCAGCATAAATACCGCCACCGCATATACTGCATTATTACGAAACTGCATCATCAGACAGCCCTCAGCCACCAGAAGAATGTTCATGAGGATTTTCTTTTTTCCGTTGCTGAAATAATTTCTCTCCAGAAAAAGTAAAAAGAACAACGTAAACAATATGGTAAACAAGGTATCCTTTGTGGTACACACCACTAAAACCGTGTTGTATGGGAAAAGCGCCAGAAATAGTGTTGTTACCACCACCGGCCATTTTTTAGCAGTCATCCGCCAGATCATGGACGTTGCATAACCCATGACCAGAGCATACAGCACCATCTGGAATACCGCCATACAGGCCATTCCCGCCTCGTAGGATCCGATGGCCGTTCCAATCTGTAAAAACAGCCGGATCAGCCATGTATGTGCAATGGGCTGCAAGGGATAAAACCATTCCAGGCCCTTATACGCTTCGTTGACCTGTCTGTGAAAATCGTAAGACATGATGATCGGGTAATAAGCCAGCCATACCGGAATCAGGCACAGGAAAATAACGACTGCCGTTACTGCGAATACAATGCCGGACTTCCAATATCTCCCCGACATCGTTGCTTCTCCTCTCGCAGAGAGTCGGTCTATCCCGTCAAGCAACAGATTTGCAAAAGGAAATGCGGCAACACTTAAGCACAGCGCACGGATCAGGATCATCCCTTTGCCCCGGACTCCGCAATCCGTCATTCCCAGATTCTGCAACTGATATCCCATGACCATGGACAAGGCAAACAGGAAGCTGATCACTGCCACATAACAGATTCTGCGCTTCCTGTCCCTTTTCTCCTCTATTTTCCGGAGATTTTGCTCCGTCTGCTGCAACATAGAATAGATTCCCACAGCCAGCAGCACATTCAGAACACTGTAATAGATCCGGTTCACCGGCTGTAAGCTGAACAGATATGCCACCCCGTAGACACCGCACAGAGTCAGAACCGCTCTGCCCGAAGTTCCTTTGTATTTCATCCATTTATCCTTTGCAATAGTCAATCGTAAGATGCCTCCATACATTTATTTCCATTTCTTCCACTATATTGAAATTTACACTTTCTGTCAATCATTGTAAGTTCTTTTCTATTTGATATATTGTATATATTCAACAAATATAGTAATGATTCCTATTATTATATTTATAATTTTTGCGCATTTCTTTTTTTTATAAAAAGAGATATACTATATACAGAAACAAGGAAATGTTTCCACAAACTCATAAACCAACAGAAAGGATGATAGATTATGGCAAAATTATATACGATCACTTTAAATGGCGTTACAGAAGAAACTTACAATCAGGCTACCGATTATATTCAGAAAAACGCACTGCGTCTGAACTACCGGCCGGTTGCTTCCACCATTGATGTGGAATTTCCAGATGACATCGATCCCGCGAAAGCTCCGGAGCTTACCGACGCAGTGATCCGCGAGGTGCATCAGACTCTGTAATTTTTTTGATTTTTACTTTTGTAAAATAGCAAAGCAAAAAAAGTCCGTCGATGCTTTAACGCTCCGACGGACTTTTTTTGCTTTATTCATACTCCGGTTGTCCTATAAATTCCATAAGTTCTTTTTGTATCTCTCACTCCTCTTGCCTTATGCTTGTCTATCAGAAACTGATTTCCCTCCGGAGACAACTTGCCATTCGTCTCAACAAAATTTAAATATCTTTCATCAGGATTAACCCCTATGCTTCCGATTTGCACTCTAATATCACGACTTCCGTCATATGCCAGTTTATCAATCGTTTTGTTTCTGATCAGATAATTAACTTTATCTATACGATTGTTCTGTGCCAATCTGCGTGCTAATTCAGCAATTCCAGACTCATTCGTCTCTCCTTTGGTATGGGAAGGCAACACACAAATACTCACATTTTCACATATTTCATCATCTAATTGTTGAAAGAAATAGGATATGTTCCACTAAACATGTATTTTCAGGTATTCATCATATAAGATATCCATGTGCAGCCAGTCATAGTGGTTCCGCATATAGTAACAATGCCCCCGGTATCTGCCACTTATTCTGAATCCTGCCTTCTCGTAACACTTAATGGCAGGGGTGTTCGTTTCCAGTACATCCAGATGGACACTATACACTCCCAGCGCCATAAAGCAGTACCGCAAGAGTATCTGCACGACTTCGGTTCCAATGCCTTTTCCACGCACCGACTTTTCTCCGATGTTAATGGATAACCAGGCTGACATATCCTCAGTTCGATGGTCAATATGACAATATCCAATCAATGTGTCTGTCTCTTTCAGGACAATTCCCATCCGCATGACAGAATGGTCTCTTACCCAACCGGGCATCCGGGTGATGTCCACCACAGAATGCGCATGCTCTATAAAGACACAGGTGGTTTCATCCGACATCCACTTCGCGTATAAGCCGACTGCCTCCTCATCATCCCTCAGTACGGATAAAAAAATTTGATTTCCATCTAATCTGCATATATTTTTACTCATCATGCCACCTTACATCTGCTCTGTGTGTTGCGAAGTCCTTGATGTTATTTGAATTATAACATAGAACTTCCTTTTTGGGCACTATATTCTTCGAACATCCGCCGCTTACGCAAAGCCCAAAGTCTCCGCAGACAATCACATAGTCCTGTTCGCCTTCACAATCTCATTCAGGCGTACCGGTCCGTATCCATATAACATGCAGCCCACATTATAAGCGTTCTCCCCCTGATTCATATATTCCCATGCTTCATCCCTCTTATCGTGAATATGACCGTAAAAGTGCAAGTGACCTCTGTAAGAGCCATTCCATTCCGACATCGGATAATGGTACAGACCCAAGAACCAGATGCTTATGTCCCTTTAGTTGACTCAGATACCATTCCGCACTTTTTTCGTTTCTATAGCAGAAATCCCCCAAAATATACACATTGTCATCATGATTTACTCTTTGATTCCATAAGGATATCATTGCCTCATCCATGACTTCCACATTTTTAAAGGGGCGATGGTCAAAGTCAATTACTCGCCCTGCATCTTGGGCATAAAGGGATACCCGCAGGGTGTTTTCTTAATTTTGCCCTGCTTTCTGGGCATAGAAGTATGCCGCAGGCAAGGGCGGAAAAAAGGAACTGCCGCATAGACAGCCCGAAAAACATGGATTCCGTGTAATTGCGGATTTCTTTATTTATCTTTACTTCCAATCCATAAACACCTCCTTTTTAGCACAAAAAAATTGCCATCTTTGGAAAAATGACGATTCTTCAAGTTTTACTCCGTTTACTTCCAACTCATTCTTGCGTTATATACATTGTTTACAGCTTCAATATAGCATATGAAAGAGGGATGGTCGTGGTCGTTCTGCCGCAGGTATCTGTTTTTGATATTCAAATACTGCGTTCTGACAAGCTGCCATTTTCCCCTTTTCTTAATATACTTAGCCTTTTTCTGTATTCCTGCGGAATGAGGGGCTTTGTTCCAATAGTATTCATCCCGATAAGTGAACCCTGTTTTTTTGTGAATAAGTCTGTAAAAATCTTCCTCTGTATCTCTGCATACAATGCAGACATCCATTGAAAACTCAGTAGGATTTCCTCTAACAAAATGAATTTCCCCCGTAGTCAGAGAAGATGTTGAATCCTCACAATCTCCTAAATCACGCTCGTTTAACGCCTTATTAAAGGATTTCCTCGCACATTCTTTTAGATTTATGCGATCCTCAAAATCTTCACATCTTACAATCTCAAGGTTGTAATCCAAATCTATCGACAACGAAGCATTTTGTACCCCGTCCTTAAATATATATACACGTTTCATCCGCTTTCTCCCTTACAAGCCCATCATTTCACGCACGACACGGTCTGCCATCTTGACCGCACCGACAAGGACGAGCATATTGAATACCAGTTCCCCGATATAGCTCCACACCATCGTGACCGTAGCCGCATCGGGATTGACCACGGGCGGGGAAGCCGCAAACACCGAAAAGATAATGCAGGCAAGCACGATGATTGCACCCTCAAGGCACACGGCACAATAACTCTTGATAAAGCTCCTGCCGACATTCTGGCTCGGCTCTCCCGCAAAGAAGAAAGAGGGACGGGAGCGATTGCGGTATAAAGGTACAGCTTGAAAAACCTGCCGTACACCGACATTATCATAATGAACGACAGCACTGTGATGAACAGCCCGCCGATGAGCGTCACCGCCCATAGGGGAATGCTTTCAAAAAAGCCGCAGTCCTCCACGGCTGTCACAATCTCCGTCGGCAACACCGTCTTTTTGCGATTTGACATAGATGCGTCCTCCTTTCGCATAGTTTTAGCCACTTTGTCAAGGTGGCTATGTAAACAAGTACAAGAGAATCGAGTAGGAGGCGGTGACTAACCGCCGTCCTCTCACACCACCGTGCGTCAGACTGTCTAACGATTCGAAAATCCAGTCTGATGTACGGTATTTTTATCTTCGATTTTTTTAATATCATTTTTATCTTTGTTTTTCACATGAATTACATATGTTCCTCTCCTTGCTACATCACACTTTCTTCAAACTTCGTTACTAATTCTTCTGTTGAAAACATGCTTAATAATCGCTTAAAGTTATAAGCGATAAACATAGATGCAGCTTCTGCGTCAACATTCTCTTGTCTGCGTCGAAGAAAGAAACTATATCCGAGACTTCTTTTTATAGTCCCAAATGGATGCTCCACGATACATCTTCTCTGTTTATAAACCTCGTTATTATTTAGTGTTTCATTATACACAGTTTCAAGAACATCTTCATATACCCAACGCTGTATCGTTCTTCCAGATGAAGAAGTAGTGCAGTCTTTTTTATATTTGCATGAATTGCAGTCTGTACACTTATATTTGCGATACTTCATACCATTCTTCGAAGTATTTTCAAAAAATCGCAATCTATCTCCTGCCGGGCATGTATATTCATCAGTTTCACCATTATATATAAACTTTTCTTTGCGAAATTCATTATCCTTTGTAGCATTATTCGCTTTAGCTTTTTTTATAAAGACATTCATTCCAGCATCAACACAGTTTTTTATCTCCGTTCCGTTATAATAACCTGTATCTGCCAGAACTGTAGAGGACTCTTTTTCTAAAAGTTCGGATGCTTTTTGTGCCATAGTGTAAAGCTGGTTTTGGTCATTTATATCATTAGTCGTCGAAATATCTACAACAAAATGATTCTTTGCATCTACAACAGACTGTACATTGTAGCAGATATCCAATGAACCGTTATTTTTCATCCTTCTTGAATCAGGATCTGTCAAACTCTTTTGTTCCAGTCCTTCATCTTTTAATTCATGTTTTTGTGTAAGATACTGTTCTTTTAGCTCTTGATATGTTTTTAGTTTATCTGTAAGGTCATCTGCCAGCGCTTCATCTTTAACGATTGCCATAAGATATGCATTTATCTGAGCTTCCGCATATTCGATTTTTTTATCTAAACCGCTTTGCGTAATACAATTATGCTTGCTGTTTTGAGCACGGATCTTAGTTCCATCAATAACAATCAGTTCTCCATCAATGAGCCCCCAACCTTTGAGAATAAGGGTAAGATTTCGTAATGTATTGTGAAACGCAGCCTTATTCTTCTGAACAAAACCTGCAATAGTACCATGATCAGGTGTTATGCAGTTTATAAGCCACATTAATTCCAGGTTGCGTTTTGCTTCCGTTTCCAATGCTCTGCTAGAACGAATCTTATTTAAATAGCCATAGATATGAAGTTTTAATAAATCAGATCGGCGATAAGGTGATTGTCCTCGATTCCTACCACTATACTCTATAAAACCTAGATTTTCTAAATTTAAGGATTCTACATAAGAATCTATTACTCGGACAGAATTATCCTTACTTATTAAGTCATCTAATGAAGTGGTTACCATTCTTGTTTGATATCTATCTGCGCCAACAATATATGCCATAACGAATCCCCCTACGATACTGTATTTGGTAGTTTTATTATAATATTTTTCTTAATCGTTAGACAGTCTGGCGTACCGTTCGGTACACGGCGGTTTCAATAGTTGACGTGCACAGACTGATAGGCTGTGGCTAAATCGTAAAAGCCACTGTTTATCAGTCTTTCTTTATTCAGCGCCCAAATCACAGCTTTGTTATTACTGATATACCAATACTTTCTGCGACTGTTTGCTATTGTTGCCGCATAGTGTTCTGGAATTCCCAGCTTGACTAGATTCTTATATTTCGTTCTCGGTTTCTTCCACTGTTTCCATATACACATACGTATTCTGTGATAGAGCCATCCATTGATGTCATCTATGTTGTTCTTCATACTTGCAATTCCGTAGTAGTTAAGCCATCCCCTCGCATACACCTTGATTTTCTCAAGGCTTAGCTTGATTGACTGCCATCGTTTACGGGAAGATAACTCTTTCAGTCTAGACTTGAACTTCTTCCATGACTTCAGATGAACTCTGACATAAATGCCTTTTCCGTTCCTTCCCAATGCAAAGCCAAGGAATTTAAAATTTCGGATTGCAAACACGCTGACAGTACGGCTCTTTTCTCGGTTGACTGTAAGTTTCAGCCTCTCCTCAAGATATTTTGTACTGCTTTCCAAGAGTCTCTCTGATGCCCGCCTGCTCTTTGCAAGAAGCACGATGTCATCTGCATATCTTATGCATGGAACACCTCTTTTCAGGAATTCCTGGTCGAACTCATTGAGGTAGACATTTGCCAGCAATGGTGATAGGTTTCCACCTTGTGGTGAGCCTTCCTCTGTGTCAATGACCACTCCGTTTTCCATTACACCGCTCTTCAAATAGCGCTTTATCAACTGTACTACACGTTCATCTTTTACATTCTTCCGGAGAAGATTGATGAGAATTTCGTGATTAAGAGTATCGAAGTACTTTGACAAGTCAAGGACTACAGCAAATGTATAGCCTTGTTCTGCATACTCCTTAACCTTAAGTATTGCATCTTTTGCACTTCTGTTCGGACGATAGCCATAGCTACCATCTGCAAACAGCGGTTCATAGATTGGCACTAACTGTTGGGTTATTGCCTGTTGAAGTGTACGGTCTACCACTGTTGGTATGCCAAGCTTTCGCACACCACCATCTGGTTTGGGAATCGTGGCTCGTCTTACTGGAGATGGAGTATACTTTCCACGATAAATGCGGTCGGTTATCTCTTGTTGATGTTCCTTTAGATATGGAAGAGCCTCCTCAATGGTCATGCCATCAATTCCCGGTGCTCCCTTGTTTGCCTTAACTCTCTTATACGCTCTGTTAAAGTTGTCTTTATACAGTATCGCTTCCAAAAGTCTCGGCTGTGCACTGTCTCTTTCTTTCCATATCCGATTGAATGACCTGGACGCTTTCACATACCCTTCATGTTCCGCATTATCTCTTTGCGAACAGCCATTGTTTTCAATGTTTTCTGCCATAGACGGTCATTCCTCCTTTCTCGGTCATACTCAAGACTCCTACTGATTCGGTCCTTCACCTCGAACGGAACTTGTTCCGTTTGGCTGCTATGACCTCTGCTGACTTCTGTGCGTTCAGCATTGCTTTATGCAATGGTTGCCTCTTTCAAGGCGTACCGCACAGACCTCCCTAGGTACCACACGTTTCTTCCTCTCCATCCATCTGCCTCATTTATCATGCATGATTCCGTGTAGTTATTGGGCTTCGATTTGGCGTGCAACCTTACCCTCATGCATAACCTCATATAAGATTTCTGTCCGTCAGACCAGAGATTTGCCCATGAGTTAGTATTTTCCTCACATCCAGCTTCCTTCAGATTCCACCTCACGATGGACACCCTTGCCTTCGGCTATATCCTTCCCACTACCGGGCGGATTCGGGACTTTAACCCGTTAGAAACGTGCGCCGCTAGGCGCACACGCAAAAAACCGCCTACTCTTAAAATCAATAAGAATAAGCGGCTTTGTAATTTGCCTTAGACATATTCAATTTTCATTCTCTTGGTCGGTGCATTTATGACCTTAAAAATAAGCTCGTCAACAAAATCCGTATCTTTTCCTGACTTAATATCCTTCATCATCTGATTAAATGAAACTCTTCCTTCCCATAATATGAATACCGAATTTTAATCCAAGTTCATGTACATAAGAAGCAGGTGTGTAAATCCGCTTCCGTCTGCTGATGACGGAAATCTGCCGGGACTGGGCTGAAAACATGCCCAGTCAATCTTTCCACCTTCACACATCATAAAGAATCCGGTGCCATTATCCAATACTTCAATACCCTTTTGTACATAGTCAGATAATGCCCATTCTCCATCTGCACAATCCATATCATAATCCATAGCGTCGGAATCTGCCAGATGCTCATCCATCAGAATAACCCTTCCATCTTCAGCCGTAACCGCTTCTGCATCAGCCTGTGTATAGGTAACCTTGTATCCTGCTTCCGGTCCGTCCAGTACTGCTCCTCCACGGTCTTCATAGCTATTGCTCGGAAGTACCTTGACATAATCTTCATCTGCTATTGCTCCAAGATAGTCAGATGCTGCCTGAAACTGGGGATAGCTCATACCATCACCAATAAACAGAAAACATATTTCGGTGCTTTTGCTGTTTCTTCTTGCGTCTGCGTTTCTGCAGATACTTCTGTTACGATTGTTTCCTGCTCTGTTGCTGCTGTACTTTCTGTCTGTGCCGGTGACGGTGACTCAGAAGAAGTCTGGTCTGCTGCAGGTGCTCCGGAGCATGCTGCCATAGACATTGCCATTACAACAGCAAGCATACCCTTCATCATACTCTTAATTCTCATAATCGTTTTTCCTCTCTGAAACATGTTTTGTTTTTCCTCTGCTTCACTATACAATACCGTTGTAAAAACCAATGTCTAAAGTAGGAAAAATTAAGTAAATTCCGACACTTATTTTATGCAGTTCTATCTTTATGAGATTTCATCAACATCATAATACTTAAAATCCCGGAAGCAGGCACTTCCTCCTGTTTCCTCTGCCGCATAGCAGAACAGACCAAACCGGCAACCAGTAAAATGATCCAGTTTGAAGTACAGCTTATGCACGGTTCCGATGGGTAGCCAGTCTCCCTTATTTACCCGGTAATAGCAGCGTGCTTCATCCTTCATGTTACAGAAATCTGCTTCAAGACGAAAATCCATCTGGTGTGATTCAACAACAGTTCCTTCCGTCATATCCAATATACCATCTTCTTTTTTATCCAGCATAAGGACTTCATATTTTCCATGATGTTTTATAATGCCAACTGCAGCATAACAGCTCTGCAACGCACACAAACCTGCGACATCGCCCTCTTTCAATGCAGAAGCATCAACAGTAACCTCAGCTGCGCAGGACGGATAACTCATCCTTTGCGTAAGCGTATTTACTGCCTGTGTAAGCTCTGTACAAACTTCCCGTGTTGTAATTGTATAGGTTCCTGCAATGCATCCAGATGATAGTACCGTGGATCTGGATCATGATTAAACTGCCAGCGCGGAAGCAGCCCATTACAGAAATCATCACTTCCCACTAATGGCTGATAAATATATCCTGGTCTGGTACTGTGAACCTCTATTTCTTCCGGCACATGTCCGTTCTGTCCAAAAAACGGAAAATGATCCTTCCAGGTAACCGGAAGCAGAATAGGAATCCGTCCAACTGCTCCGGAATCCTGAAACAGCATTGCATACCACTTTCCATCCGGCGTATCCACTATTCCTCCCTGTGCCACGCCCTGTCCACAATATCCACGATCATCACAAAGTACATCTCCACCCGTGAATTCTCCTTCCAGAGAATCACTGTAAAAGCATGCTTCCGTCCGCATCCAGCGGTCTCTCAGGGAATGAATCAGAAAAATATAATAATAGCCGTTTATTTTTTGAATATGAGAACCCTCATAGCCTAGCTCCGGGTTCTTATGATCACTGACTAAAAGACGATGTAATCCGTCCTTCTTTGGTGCAGTCAAATCTTCATTCAATTCTGTAATCCAGATTTCATCATTTCCATATACAATATAGTTTCTGCCATCCTCATCAAATAATAAAGAGCCGTCATGATAAAAGCCTTCTATCAGCTGCTTTTTCCATGGACCATCTATTTTTTCCGAAGTATACAAATAAGTCTTACGGGTATCATTTGCCACAAAGCAGATACAAAATCGGCCTTCATGATAGCGCAGGGAAGCTGCCCACATGCCCTGTCCGTAAATATTCTGACCGCTTTTCAGTTGCTGCGCATCCGTATGATCCAACGTCTCATAGGCATAAGTCACATGCTCCCAGTGCACCAGATCAAAAGACTGCAGAATCTCACAGCCCGGCATAAAGTGCATGGTTGTGGATACCATATAATAGGTGTCTTCTACGCGGATCACGTCCGGATCTGGATAATCCAATCTTGTTATAGGATTTACATTCATTGTTTATTCCTTTCTGTTTTATCTCCATATTCTTTCTTTGTTCTATTCTATTTTTACTATTTTATCTTTGTTTCTTATCCGTCTGCCCTTTCAACTCTTCTCTGCCCCATTTCACTATTGCTAATATCACAATCTCACAGTAAAATATAATAATCGAAAACGATCCTGCACCATGTTATTCATCAGAAATTTCCGGTTTGCACAGATTTACCGGGAATAAACAGAAGGAGACCAGCATGAAGGGAAACCGCAAACTATTAAAAGAAGTGCTTAAAGAAATTCGCCATGATATGACCAATGAGGAGGTTCTGAATCTGCTTACCGTCAAAGCCTTTGATCCATTCACTTTTATCCTGCTTAATCTCGTGCTGTCCTGTGTAGCTGCGATTCAGGCACCTCTTATCATGATGAGTCAGAACCGGCAAGAAGAAAAAGATCGCCAACGTGCTGAAAATGACTATAAGGTTAATCTCAAAACTGAGATCATGATTGAAGATCTCTATACATTAACAGTAGTATGCTTTTTAGTTGTACGTAAAATGATATGCCCTAGCACCATGACTCTTTAATGACACACTAAGGCTCTTTGGCTCTTCCACGTGCTCTCCGCTCCAAAGCTCCGTTCCATTTACTCCATCATAAATCTCCAGATCGGCAAGCGGTATGGATATGTCACTGTCTTTATCACCCAGATTAAATACCGCGACATAATATCCACCCTTTGTATCTGCTGCAATCCACAATGCATGCTCTATACCATCGATTTCACGTCTCCACACCTGATGCGAATGCCGTGCATTTGCATGCATGGCAAGTATTTCAGAATTGGTTACCAGATTCATAGTGAATTCGTCAAACCCTGTCAGCTCTCCTCCCAGCATCAAAGGAGAACGCATGATACTCCAGAGTGTCAGCATGGTGATCTGCTCATCCTGTGTGAAATTCGTCCAGTTATTCACATCATATACCTGCCGTATCGGTCCGACCGGAAGCATATCGGCATCCGGCCTGCCCTGCACCTGCATGGGTGCACCATTTTTCTACTCTTGAAAACATATCATATAACAGTTCCCACTTATCCCAGAAATCATCGGTGATTCTCCACATATTGGAAATATGCTTATAAAGCTCTGCCTTTTCTAAAAGAGCAGGTCCCGGCGACAGACTTAAAACCATGGGTCTTCCGCAACCATGCAATGCTTTGCTCAGCATAATCAGTTCGGATTCCTCCTGTGGCAGTTCCCGTGCAATATCATCACATTTAATAAAATCCACACCCCAGGAAGCATATAATTCAAAAATACTGTTATAGTATTCCCGTGCCCCGTCTTTCTCAGGATCTACACCATACATATCCGTATTCCAGGCACAGATACTGTTTGTTTTGGCAATTTCCCGGGCATGTCTGTCACTGTTCATGATTTTCGTGTTCTGATGTACAGCCTGTCGTGGAATCCCTCTCATAATATGAATGCCGAACTTCAATCCAAGAGAATGGACATATTCTGCCAATGGTCCAAAGCCCGCACCGTTTGCTGCGGAAGGAAAACGATTTACTGCGGGAAGCAGTCTTCCATACTCATCCATTACTACATCCGCAAAAGGATGATACTCATTGGTTGCAGCATAAGGCTCATACCATTGGATATCCACCACAATATATTCCCAACCGTACTCCTTCAGATGCTCAGCCATAAATTCAGCGTTCCGTCGTACGATATCTTCTGTAACAGCCGCTCCATAACAATCCCAGCTGTTCTACCCCATAGGTGCTGTTTTCATCTTCATCTGTTTTATACCCTCTCGATATCCTGCTAATTCTGTCCGTAATATGCATTTGCACCATGCTTACGGAAATAATGCTTATCCTGTAATTCCTGCGGGGCAGGTGCTACCTGCGGATGAATCAGCTCCAAAGATGACCGACTTTCCGCAGCGGCAGATACCGGTCATAACCTTGATCAGTTCCGTTCCGATGAATGGACGGATACGGCTCATATACAATTCGCGTTTAATCATAAATCTTAGTCCCCTTTCCGTATCTGACCATAGTATAACACATTTACAAATGAACTACCATTATTTATAGTCCATCATATTTACAATTATCGCGTATTAGGTGTCCTATAATCCGAACTCACTCATTTCTTCATCTTCATGTTCCAAGTTTTTCTAATTATCCGATATCATTTTTATCTATCTCAAAATTCCTTACTATAATCTGAAATTATGCCACACATATATAATTAAATTCTAACACTTAAATCATTGTTTGGTAAGCGCCAAATAATCCAGCGGTAGCTATAAATTTACCCCAACTCATTTTAAGTTGGAGTATTTTGCTACAAATGTATTCTCATATTTTAGTTTGTCCTTCTGTGCATCCAAGCTGTAACCATCCACCTGAATTGCTGTTGATACACGAGTATATATGTAGCATTTTGTTTTCTTTTTCAATAACCTAACCTCCCAGTTTATTCATTTGTCAATTTTCCCGACTGCTCAGCTAACTTCTTTTCTTCTCTCTTTACCCTACGTTCTAATTTTTTAATATCTTCTGATGCAGGCAAATTTTCTGGCTTAATCCCCCTCTGCCCCAAGCATATCCCTAACTGACGTATTATTTTCAACATGCTCAACAGTAATAGCCGTCTCACCCTGTAAGTCTTTTTCTTCAACATTATAATTTGTCATTTCAGTTGCAAGGTTCTTTGCAGCAATAGTAAGTGTTGGTAAAAAATCTGCAAGCGGCCTTTTATCTTGCACTCCTAAACGTTCTTTCATTTGTTTTGTAGTGAATCCTCCAAATAAAGCCTGATCCCCCTTAGATCGGATACGTCCAAATCCAGCATCATCAACTCCACGTTCATATATATTTTGAGACAGTCGTTTTTCAGATTCTCGAAGCTTTCCTCTTGCCTCAGTTCTTTCAATATAAGAAATCCTTTCTTCTATCAATTCCTGTTTTCTTGTTTGAACTGCAAAATAGCTTTGTGCAAAAGCGATCTGTTCTTTACGAGGATCTCCGTTCTCTGCAATAAGATAACATGCATAACGTGTAAGCATACAATCTTCTACTTCTCTATTTGCGCCACTTCCCAGAATAACCATTTTACTGGCATCAGCAAAATGGTCCTCTACTACAATGCCATTATTTGCACAAGCAACTTTTGCCTTTAATAAAACATTTTCAAAATTTTGCCATTTTGAATAATCTAGCAAATGCATTAATTCACGTGCATACCAAAATTCAACTCCGTTTTCTTCATGCCTAATTTCATCAAATCTTTTCTTAATAATTCATTATCATTTTCTTTTCCATATTAGACTTTCTCCTCCCACATTGAACCATTTTACTGACGTCAGTAAAATGGTCTATTCCTCTTTTTCCCTCAGTTTGTCATAATACGCTTTATACCTATAAATCGTCCTCTCACTGACATTGTTCCGCTTCGCAATTTCTACCATTGTCATGCCGCTCTCAAACCCAACAACAAAATCATTATAAATTGCCATCCACTTGGCGTTATGTTTCTGACGACCGCTTAACTTACGATTTCTGTAATACTCTAATTCCTCCCGAAGTTCTGCATTCTCTTTTTCCAACTCCTCGATCCTTTTTAATGCCTCTTCAATATTTATAACTTTATCCATCTTAATGTTCCTCCAATATGCCATTTTCATTTTGTCTATATCATATCAATTAAGCTTCTCTATGTCAATTTGATTTTGTCATCAATTAATTTTAAGCATAAAAAAGGAACCGATCTCTCGATTCCTTCTCATTCCTATATTCTCTTTACTATTTCTTCCTCGTCAACAGGCACACCGTCTCAACGGTACTTTCATTGTCCCAACAAAGTTCCTGTGTCTCTCTGTCTCCAAAATACACCGGAAAACGGAACTTTATGTGCTTCAGGAATCTGCCATCTGGCTGCTCCTGCTCGTAAATGTCCACCTGTTCTACAAAGCTGTTAAGAAATTCTTTCTTCTCCAGGTCGGTGAACTTATCATATAGTTTATCAAAATATAAAAGAAATTGATAGATGTTTTCTGTTGCCGGATATTCAGCAGGCGATTCTTGACTTCTTCTATACTGTTCTCCACGCCTTCAATCTCATCATACAAACGGTATAACCTTGTCTCCATATCCTGATATTTCTTCTCATAAAATTTATCCATGATATCCAGACTGTCCATCTGCTGTCCAAGTCTTCCTTTTGCTCCGGTCAGCTGCCTGTGCTGTTTTTCCAGTCTTTCAATCTCTTTTTCTATTTCTTCTGTATCTATTCTTGAACCGATTTTATTCAGAATTGCCTCATTCGTTCCAGATTAGCTTCTATCATCATCCTAACGCCAGGATAATCAAATTCTTCCATGATTTCTTTTACTGACGTAATCTTAAAGGTTACCCCATCTTCAAGCTGAAGCTCACCGATTCTCTCAATGATTGCTCTAGCATCCTTCTCATTAAGAGGTAATGCTTTCACAGTTGTATCGATATCCATTGTAGCTCTCATGTCTACACCAACAATAGAAGCAACAAGCATTCCGCCTTTCAAAATAAAATTATTCCTGTATTCAGAAACAGAAACTCTTTCTAAGAACCTTTCCATAAAATATGTTCTAAATTAATGCTTGCGCAACTTCACCATTCCCGCCTGACATGTTTTTTACTTTGTCTTTAAGTTGTTTCGCTGTATGAATCATACCATTACCTCCACATACATCATCACTTCATCCCTTACTCCAAGTTTAACCGCATACTCAATCAATCTTGAAAGATTCTTTTTTCGAAGACATATATTCCTTAATTGCTGTCTGATATAACTGAATTTCATATTTCTTTCGATCTTTAATCAAATCACAAATACATCTTTCCTTGTCATATACTTTAACCAAGTTACCGCTACTTGACGGGATCTCACAAGTCCCCATATCAAGAATCTCTGGGTTTGCATAACGAACTTCTTTGTTTTTCTTTTTGATATGTGTTGCATTATACCCGATAGGAACAGTGAAACAAATATGACTGTATTCTCTGTCAGTAAGACCATGCAAATAAAGGGCGGTCTCGCCCGAATAAATAATATTCTTATTTCGTTGCTGGAGGACAAACAACTCATCTGGCCACACATTATCTAAGATATAAATGCCATGTGCCACTTTTTTCCATATCATGCTCTCTGACGTATTTTGAGACAGATGGCTTTGATACACCTGATTCAACGGCCTTCGATGTAATCAAATATCCATTATCTTTTTCAATTAGCGATTCCAAAATATCTGATGTTGACATAGTTTTTGTCATTCCTTTCGCTTCGCTCAAGGCACAAACAAGTTATGAAAAATGTTGTGCCCCTCCACTCTTTGATTTATAATTCTTTCAAGGAATAGCAATACACTACAGAGCACGGAAGGAGAAGTGGCGAATTTATTTCGACCCCGTATAGTTATATGTGCCGTCATCCTTACAAGCACAAACAAGTGGGACATTGAGCCCGGACTCTTATCATTGGTAATAAACCATGTTTATTCAGTCGCAGGATGACAGTCAATGTTGCTATTTCCTTTTTATTAAGGTGGTGATACTTAATGATGAAGTTAAAATACTCCATCTGCTGTGGACTTGATGTCCACAAAAATGTTATCGTTGCAACCATCGTAACTACCAATAAGGACGGCATATCCGAATATCTGCAAAAATCTTTTTTCAACCATCAACTCAGATATTCAAAGGTTTCACAACTGGCTTATCGAGAATAATTGCTATCATGTTTGTATGGAATCCACCGGAAAGTATTGGATTCCTATTTTTAATTATCTCGAAAATGACATTGATGTCTGCCTTACACATCCGAAGTATGTCAAAGCCATTAAAGGCAAGAAAACGGACAAAAAGGATTCTAAATGGATTGCCGACCTCTACAAATTTGATCTTGTCAGATGTTCCTTTATTCCTCCAAAAGATTTTCGTCAGCTTAGGGAACTTTCCAGATACCGTTTCAAGCCGGGTCTGCATGAAGTCTTCCGAGAAGAATCGCATCCAGAACTGTATGACCATTTCCAATGTCGGCATTGCCAGTGTTCTTTCTGATCCTTTTGGCAAGACAGCAACTGAAATCATCTCTTATCTATTGGAGCATACTGCCGATTCCATGGATGAAAAAGCTGTCCGCAAACTCATAAAGAAAGGGGCTAAATCCAAGTCTGATGAAATCATCGAAGCCATCAAAAAACACTATTGAAACAGATCAGGCTAAAACACGGGGGCATTGAAACAGATCACCGAAGTGGGCTAAAAAACTAGATTACGAGTTCGTGGAGTTTGTTGCCCATGGGGGCATCTGGAATATTTCGATGATATGATTACCCAGACCGAAGTGGAACTCTATGTCCGCATCAAGCCTTATTACGAGTTCGTGGAGTTTGTCAGTACCATGCCCGGCATGACAATGATGGTTCAATGTTCCACGATTGTTAAGAGCAAAACAGGCGTTGATTTTGGATATTTTTGGTCGAATCAAAAACGATCTGGTTCCTGGGCAATCATTGCCATTGCCAAGAATGATGATGGTCTGTATTTACCACATGGTTTCAGAAAAAAGCCCTTTCCGCTATTGACTATGAGGAATTGATGGACCCTCAGAATCATGTAGAGAGTGTCGTCTTGAAATAATTTTTCAAAAAAGCGACAGTCTGATTTACATTTTGTATTTCAGGAAACTGCCGCTTCTTTTTTCTTCCTTATCCTGTTTTTCTTCCTCCAACTCCCGGAAGACTTCTTCGCCGTACTTATCAATCATCCGTACCAGAAAATCAATGCACCGCTCAAATTCAATATTCTGTTGCATAAGCTCCTCCCGTTATTGTTTGTTCTGAGCTTATTTTACAGAACCTGCCTGAAAACCACATTGAATAGAAAGTGATTGTAAATTGACACAATCACTTTAAAAATATCCGCATTTTTTTGAAGCGAATGTACGTTCGTGTTATGATAGATATACTCAATCTTAACTACAAAAGGGGAATTTCTATTGAATCGATGCGATTTTTCTTCTATTAGCACTTGCTTAAAAAATCATATCAGCGAAAGTAATCAAATGAGTCAGCCTGATTTTTTATACGAATTATTTGAAGATTTTATGGATGATCCGACAAATCAGGATTTTTCAATGGACAACGGTCTGGTTTGCCGCTGGATGACTGGTCAGGCTAAAATCAGTCCTAAAATATCCGCTTACTATTCCAAGCCATCCAATCAGGAAAAATTAGCCCATACCATCCACCAGAATCTTCTTCCACTGATGAACGCTCTCTTCCAGCTGGCATCAGCATTTTATTCAGAGGCAGACACGTACCGGACAACAGTTGAAAAGATCATCGAAACTGTTCACTCTCATACTTTTGCCGTGGAACTGGCAGCAAAACTTCTGGAAAATGGAATCTCGACTCCAGACCAGTTATTAACAAGACTTCAGGTGGAAAAAGCATCTTTCCATAACGAAGATAAAATTAAAATAATCAAAGATGGACAAAGCAGCAAAGCCACCTATTATAGTCATATCCATACGCTGTTTTCTTTATACACTTTATCTCTTAAACAGCAGGATATCATGTGTAATATGTGCTTTCTTCCTTCCACCGGTATTTCTGCCCGTATATTTGCCAAATGGCTAGAACTGTCCACACTAAATGAAATCAACGATTTAATTGAGACTGGTTTCGTTCAGACAAGAACACGTCGCACTATCTCTCTGCATCCGATGATTCAGGAAATCACCCTTTCAGAGACAAAACCATCTGTAAGTAGTTGTCACACGTTCTTTGGATTCTTTTCTCCTGTTTTTTGTATAAGTAACCTTTGCACTTCCAGTTCACATGTACAAGATAAAAAACTTGAGTATCATGGAACAGCTGCACATTTAAAAAATCATTATGAATTCAAAGCTTTACTGAATTCCCTCTACGAAAAGAATTGGGTTGTATATACGAAAGAGGCATTCAATGGAGCCGATTCTGTGATCCGGTACCTTGGCCGTTACACTCATCGTATCGCTATCAGTAATCATAGAATTGTCAGTATGACAGATGAGACCGTTTCCTATCCCGTAAAGGATTACAAAAATGGTGGTAAATATATCGAGCAAACCATCAAAGGAACAGAGTTTCTGCGAATGTTTCTGATGCATGTACTCCCTAAAGGTTTTGTCCGAATTCGCCACTATGGTCTGCTTTCCTGTAGGAACAAGAAAGAAAAGATGACTCACTGCCGGAAGCTTCTCAACGGCATTCAATATATTTCAAAACTCCGAGACAAAACCTGTGCGGAGAAGCTGATGATCCTTTACAAAAAGAATATCTGTAAGTGTGAAGCCTGTGGAGGAAATCTTCTTTCGCTATCTCTTCGAGGACACTACATGTTGACTTGAACGAAGGAATCTAAATACTGAAAAACAGCCGTCTGAATGAAGGCTTATTAAGTGCACCCTTCATTCGATAAGACAGGTTACTATTTTTGAATATGTGATGGAATCAGTTTCCAATGCATAGATTCTTTGGTAAAATCAAGAAGAAGGAAATCGATTGAAACTCCATACTGTATCGGCTGGAGTGACGCGATTTTGTTCAATCGGTAAAAATCGGTGTGCAGTCCAGAGAAAAGGGCAGCTATCAAAAGATGGTAAGCTGTTTTTTTCTCTGTCCTGACGCCGATTGTTCACGTATCAATTTATCTTTTCTTATATGTCACCACAACTCCAACCACCGAAGTCAAAAAAACAATCGGTGCGAGTCTTACAAACAAGAATTCAAACCCATGCAGTATTGTTCCTGCCACTGCCAACTCAGGATCATTGTAATTCCAATTCAAATAAAAATTATTCGTAGATGCAAGTGCGATAAATATTACCACTATAACCGCACACAATGAAATAAGAATCCATCGAATCGTTTTTACCTTTGTTATACTTCTTTTTGCAAGCTGCAAATTAATAACTTCTAATTTTTCAGAAAGAATCTTTAAATCATCGGTAGTCGGTTCTACTACAGGTTCTCCAAGTAATTCACTTACAGTAGTATCCAGTTCATTCGCCAAAATAATCAGCATACTGGAATCTGGAACTGACAAACCATTCTCCCATTTTGATACTGTCTGTCTTACTACGTTCAGTTTAATTGCCAGTTCTTCTTGCGACAGCCCTTTTGACTTTCTAATTCTTTTGATATTTTCATTTAGCATAATCTCTGCCTCCTTGTTTTTGATAGCTCAATTCTATATTCAATAGAGCCGTTGCCACAAGCAATACATATTAACATCCGCTTATTCACGGGCTTTTCACAGACAAATCTCGATTTATTGCTCAATTTTGTATTCAAATTATACCATAAACCTTGTGAACAATTCTACCGCAGCTTTGGAATAGATAGAGAAAAAGTTTCACAGACTCTTGTAGTATGAATGCCATATTTTGACTTGAAATGCGCAAGAAAAAAAATGTAACACAATAATAAGTGTGTTACATTTTCGGATGGATATAAGGAAATACCTAAATTCAAGGAGGAATCGTCATGTTAAGACTTTCTGTAAGAGATGAAGAATTTTTAATGATCGGTGATGATGTAAAGATCGTCTTTCTCGGAAGCAGCGGAGGACAGACCAGAATCATGATCGATGCACCCAAAGAAGTAAACATTGTACGAAGCAAGGCCATTGAAAAGAGGATTCAGGATTCGAAGCTTCTGGCCACGATACCAAAGTATTACAAAAATCCGGAAGGTGCAGAGAAGAAGAAATCCAAGGTTGTCATCGTACAGAACAAGCAGGATTGATAATAAAGCGGAATCCTAGGCCCGCATTATTATAAATGTAACTTTTAATCAAACACCGCAGATAAACGGATTTATCTGCAACACTTTTTACGCATGGAGGTAAATTATTATGGTAGTACAACACAACTTAACAGCAATGAACTCTAACAGAATGTTAGGATTAACCACCGCTTCTCAGGCAAAGTCCACCGAGAAACTGTCTTCTGGTTACAAGATCAACCGTGCAGCTGATGATGCAGCAGGTCTGTCCATCAGTGAGAAGATGAGAAAGCAGATCAGAGGTCTGACACAGGCTTCCCTGAACGCACAGGATGGTATCTCTACTGTACAGACTGCAGAAGGTGCTTTAAACGAAGTTCAGGATATGCTGCAGCGAATGAACGAGCTGGCAGTCAAGTCTTCTAACGGAACTAATTCCGAAGATGATAGAGAGTATATCCAGAATGAAATTGATCAGTTAACCACTGAAATTGATCGTGTTTCAACAACCACAAAATTTAATGAAACGTATCTTCTGCAGGGTGAAGGCCGCCAGCAGGCTAAGGCGAATAATGAACTTGCTAGTATTTCTTTGATTGGCGCAGATGGTAAAACCGCTGTGGCTACACAGATTAAAGCAAGCATTGCTGCTGGAAATACATATACTGCAGGAAAGGTTACAGTAGGTAGTGTTACAGCAAAAATAACTGGTGGATCAGCATCCATTGATCAGAATAACATTAGTGGAGCATTGAAAACGGTATTAGATGCTGCAGATAAAGGAGAAACTGAATTTGCACATAGTGTAGATGGCGGTGTAGCTAAATGGACTGTAGGTGGAACAGCCTATACAGCAGCACAACTGAAGGAAATGGGATTAAATGCATCTGGCACTGATAATATTAAAATCACAAAAGGATTTACAGCATCATCAAACCTTCCTACAGGTGTATCAGTAGATGCAGCAAATGCTGCGTTAGCTGGATTGTCCATTGGTACGGAACTTAATGTTACATTGAAGACAGATACCGCAGCCAACGGAAATGGCATGACTGTTGCAGCATATGATCCGACTTACGCACCTAAGGCATTATCATTTGACTTACAGGTAGGTGCAGATTCTTCCAAGGATAATAAGATTTCCGTTGAAATTGAATCCATGAGTGCATCTGGACTTGGTTTATTGGATGATACTGGAAGATTACTTGTTAACGGTAAAGATAGTAAAAATGCTGATGCAGCAGTTAATACAATCGCAAATGCAATCCAGAAAGTATTCACCCAGCGTTCCGCTCTTGGTGCTGTTCAGAACCGTCTTGAGCACACCATCAACAACCTGGACAACGTAGTTGAGAATACCACCAGCGCAGAGAGCCAGATCCGTGATACCGATATGGCTACTGAGATGGTTAAGTACTCCAACAACAACATCCTGGCTCAGGCAGGTCAGGCTATGTTGGCTCAGGCTAACCAGTCCAATCAGGGCGTACTGTCTCTGTTGCAGTAATCCTAGGATAACAGAGATTCTAACATTCAAAGTTGTGAAGAGAACCCCACCGGAATTCCGGTGGGGTTCTTCTTACGCACGTATGCTGCGGGTATATTGCGAGGGTCGCTTTACAGGACTTGGAGGATTTCAGATGGATATCGGCATTTTGCCGGTGGGTTTCCATTCCCCGCGGAGGATTTCCGCCAGCAGCTCTAGCGTCTGTGGCAGATAGTCCCACGCTTCTATTCCGGTCACTCCCTCCGGAAGCATCTTAAGGTCATAGGGATTGCGCATTGCCACCACAGTCATCGGTAAGCCAAGCATGACCAGCTTCTGTAAAAGTCTCTGCTGTCCCTTCTTCAGATGCATATTGTAAGTGCACATCACGATACTGTCCGCATTTCTCCTTACCTTTTCCACTGCCCATGCAATCTCATCATCCATGGGATCGATTCCTGTCACTATCGCTTTTCCCCAAGCTTCTCTGCCATATATCTTGCAAAAGAGCGGTCATCTGCCGGGTTGCTGGCCTGTGTGATGCAGTAATTGTCACAGCCGATAAACACCGGTCTCTTCCCCAGCACCGGTTCTTTTTCGCACATATGTACGATTGTCTTTTTTCTGATTTCTCTTTCAAGAGCCCTGTCGCTGTAGTCATTGTAGCTGCTTGCCGCTTTGTCTGTCCGGTATTTGTCCTTGTATGTCAGAATCTTCTCGGTAGAATGTTCCAGTTCTGTCCTTGACAGTGTCCCCTGTTCCAGTTCCCGCCAGACTGCCTCCACACTTTGCTCTGCCACTTCTGCGGAATGGCTGATACATACCATATCCACACCGGCCCTGAGGGCTCCGAGAACTCCTTCCACGGATCCATAGTAGGTCTTAATGGCATTCATTTCCATGCAGTCGCTCATTACCAGACCTTCAAAGCCTAATTTCCCTTTCAGGAGATCTGTAATGATCGTCCGGGACATGGTGCAGGGTATTTTATCCTTTTCAATCAGGGGGAATAAAATATGGCTGGTCATAATGGCCGGAATTTTGACCCTGATCGCTGCTTTAAAAGGAATCAGTTCAAATGCTTCCAGCTCTTCTACCGTTTTGTTGATCACAGGAAGCCCTAGGTGGGAATCTGTCGCAGTATCCCCATGTCCCGGGAAATGCTTCCCGCAGGACAGGAGGTTCTCCTGCCGGTACCCTTCTATGGCAGCCAGAGTTCCTCCCACCACAGCCCGGGGGCTGTCCCCATAGCTGCGTACCCCGATCACGGGATTAGCGGCATTATTGTTAATATCCAATACCGGTGCCAGGTTAAAGTTGACACCACAGGCAAGAAGCTGTCTGGCGGTAATCTGCGCACAGATTTTCATATTCTCCGGATCTCCCGTAGCTGCAAGCGCCATCTCTTCCGGCACATTGCAGAAGTCTTCCGACAATCTGGTAACGACACCGCCCTCCTGATCTATCATGATGAATGCCGGATGTCCGGTTTCCTGTTGTATCAGCTCCTGTATCTCTCCGCATAAAGCTCTTAACTGTTCTTTGCTCTCCACATTATGGCGAAAAAGGATGACGTTGCCGATTTTATACTTTTTTACCAGACGGATAAATTCCTCATCAAGCTCCGTTCCCGGGAATCCCACCACGAAATGCTGTCCTGTCATTTTCTTTAATTCTTCCATCTATCCACCTGCTTTCCTGTACACTTATTCGTACAAATGATATTGTTGTTTTTTGAGAATAAATTCCTGACACTCTGCCTCATACGCTGCCAGAAGACTGTATCTCTCCCACTCTCCGAGAAGATCGCCACTGCCGGACAGCAGGGACAGCATCGGCTTTTTCCCTTCTGCAGACGGCGGCAGGACCCGGAATTTTTGTCCGTATCTATGCCGCAGATGATCCAACAGGGTAATCCCCAGGGTAACCGGCCGGAACTTTTCTCTGTCTGTTACGTGGAAGGTCACTCCGCCACAGTTCTTCCCTTCATATTTGGATGTGGAAGGGGTAAACCATACCGGAGTTGCCACCACCCCCGGAAGTCCTGCCCGGTTCAGTACCTCTGCAAGCTCCTCTGCATCTATAAATTCCGCACCCACGACCCGAAACGGTGCTGCCGTGCCTCTGCCCTCAGAAATATTGGTTCCTTCTAACAGGCAGGTTCCCGGGTAGCACAGCACCGACTCGAAGTTCATCAGCGCCGGGCTGGGTGCTATCCATATTTTATTCCATTCCGGATACTGCATCGTTCTCTTCCATCCGGTGCATTTTGCGACCTGCAGATCACAACCGAGCTTCTCCTCCTCGTTTAACATCACTGCCGCTTCTCCGGCAGTCAGTCCATAGCGGTAAGGGAATCTGCAGCAGCCTACGAAGCTGTAGTATCCCTCCTGCACCATGCCTCCCTCGACGATCTCACCCCCCAGAGGATTCGGTCTGTCCAGTACCAGCAGCGTCTTACCTGCAGCTGCGCAGTCTGCCAGCGCATTCCGCAGTGTCGACAGATATGTGAAAAAACGGACTCCCACATCCTGGATATCATAGATCAGCAGGTCAAAGCACTCCAGCATTTCCTGCGTAAAATGTCTTCCCGCCTTTCCATACAGGCTGTATACTGGAAGCCCGGTAACCGGATCTGTGTACTGGTCTACCAATTCTCCGGCACCTATATTCCCCCGTACTCCGTGCTCCGGGCCAAACAATGCTGTCAGGTGGCATATTTCCTGTAATATCTGTATATCCGCCCGCAGGGCGCTGTCTCGTCCGGTAATATTGGTAAGCAGAGCCACTCTGGCAGTGTTCAGCATTTTGCGGTATTCTGAAATGTGATCTATTCCGTATTGTATCATTGTGTTATATCCTGTATTTATTTTCTTGTATTGGTTTTCGTATATTTGTTTTATCTGCCTGTGTCGCTCCGGAGCTTACTGGGTGATCTTCCCACACACCACTGCCGCTGCGGCGCCTGTCACGGAAGGCACATTCGTGCAGTTCCCGGAGACTGCCTCGCTGGCAAGCACTGCGAATGCCACTGCCTCCTTGGAGTCACTGCAATATCCCACATCTTCGCCGGTGAGGATCGCACAGCCCGGAAGGCAGTCTGCCAGATCTGCCAGTATCAGAGGGTTATGGCTCCCCCCGCCTCCTATGATCAGCTGATCCGGATACTCTCCTGTGAAATGCCGCAGTCCATAGGCAATACTTTCTGCGGTAAACCGGGTGATCGTTCTGAGACAATCCACATCTTCGATTCCCTGTGCCCTGGAATATTCACAGATCCTGTCCAGATATTCTCTGCCATAGTATTCTCTTCCGGTGTTTTTCGGTGGAATTATCTTCAGGTAAGGATCTTCCATGAGATAACCAAGCAGTCCTTTGTGAATGATTCCCCCGGCAGCTATCGCCCCGTTTTCATCATAGGTTTTCTGTCCTTCTGTCATCTGGCTGATGAAAGCATCGATCAGCATATTGCCCGGCCCTGTATCGAATGCGGTTACCTGGTCCAGGGTGCAGTCTCTGGGCAGGATGGTTACATTTCCGATTCCGCCGATATTCTGCAGTGCCACTGTTTTATCCGTTCTGCGATACAACAGATACTCGACATAAGGGACAAGCGGTGCTCCCAGACCTCCGGCTGCCATATCCCTGACGCGGAAATCCCCTACCACGGGGCATCCGAGAGCCTCTGCAATATAGGCATCCTCTCCGATCTGGAGCGTCCCCCGTACCTGTGCTTTCAGATATTCTGCTGTCTTTGGCATGTGCCATACGGTCTGCCCATGGTTACCGGCAAGATCCACATCCGCTGTGGCAATCCCCGCCTGTTCACACAGCATTACGCAGGCTTTTGCATATTGTTGCCCCAGATAATTAGACAGCTTACAGAGTTCTTCTGCGCCGCCATAGCTGCCTCCGGCGACCCGTATGATCCTCTCATGCACCTCTGCCGGAAATGGAAGGAACAAAAATGCCTGTTCCTCTACCCGGATATCCAGACCATTTCCCGTTATCCTGGTCAGTACAGCATCAATACCGTCTGCCGAAGTACCGGACATCAGTCCGATCACCAGGCGTTCCTTTTTTTCACGTACCATAAATATATCTTTTTTCATAAGTATCCCTTATTATGCTTCTCTGGAAGCTTCTATGGCCGCTGCAACGTGTCCTTTCGCTTTTTCCAGTTCGTTTATCGCACTCTGCTTATCCAGATTGTTTTCAATCATTACGATTGCCACCTTCGGCCGGTAATCACATTTTTCCAGTGTACTTTTTGCCTCTTCCCTGGATACTCCTGTGGCATTCTGTACAATAGTTGCACACCGGTCGATCAGCTTCCGGTTGGAAGGCTTCACGTCTACCATAAGGTTCCCATACACTTTTCCCAGCTTGACCATAGCTCCTGTGGAAAGCATATTTAACACCATCTTCTGTGCGGTTCCGCTCTTCATCCGCGTGGATCCGGTGATCACCTCGGGACCCGGCATCGGTGCGATCCCGATATCCGCCAGTCTGTCGATCTCCGAATCCTTACAGCAGGTCACTCCCAGTACTGCTGCACCTAATGTTTTCGCATATTTCATGGCGCCGATCACATAGGGGGTTCTGCCGGAAGCCGCTATTCCTACTAATACATCCTTTTCCGTAAAGGATACTTTCTTCAGGTCTTCTTCTCCCAGACCGAAATCATCCTCTGCGCCTTCCACTGCCCGGAACATTGCCTGATATCCTCCCGCCAGGATTCCCATAATCATATCCGGTGATGTGGAGTAGGTTGGCGGGCATTCTACCGCATCCAGTACTCCCAGTCTTCCGGATGTGCCACATCCGGCATAGATCAGCCTTCCGCCGTTTAGCAGCTTCTCTGCAATGATATCCACAGCCGCTGCAATGTTATCTACCTCTTTTTCCACAGCATAGGCTACCTTTTTGTCCTCTGTGTTAATGAGTCTGATCATTTCCAGTGTCTCAAGTTCATCTATATGTAACGTATTTTCATTTCTCTTTTCCGTTGCTATCGTACTCAGTTCCATAATTTTGTTCTCCTGTTCTTCCGGTTTTATCCCTTCACTGCGCCGACCGTTACGCCCTCGAGAAAGTACTTCTGTAATGAGAAAAATAAAATGAACATCGGTACCGCAGAGATACATGCACCTGCCATCATGGGTGATAACAGTGTTCCATTTGCGAACTTGAAAGTCTTAAGTCCTACCTGGATGGTGAACATTTTGTCCTTGGAGGTTGCCAGGAACGGCCAGAAGAAATTGTTCCAGCTGCCTAAAAACGTATTGATTGCCATAACTGCCAGAATGGTCTTGGACAGGGGCAGCACGATCAGACGGTATGTCTTGAACTGTCCACAGCCTTCTATCCTGGCGCTCTCGATCAATGCTGTCGGGATGCTTGCAAAGAACTGCTTTGCAAGGAAAATATTGTATGAGGTACAGATGCCCGGCAGGATCAGGGAAATATAGGTGTTTGATAACTGGAACTTACTTACCAGTAAAATGTATAAGGGCACCTGGATCACCTGATACGGAATCATCATCGCCATCAGTACCATATAAAACAGGAATTTGCGTCCTTTGAAGTCAATTTTCGCAAAGGCATATCCTGCCATCCCTGCAAATACCACATTTCCGGCAACGACTACGACTGCCACGACCAGACTGTTCCACAGCCACCGCAGGGAATACTGGTTAAACTGGATAAATGCCTTATAGGAGTCCAGTGACCAGCTTTTCGGGAAAATGGAATAGGATGTGGAAGCTGCCTCTATTGCCGGCCCGAAAGACCATGCGATCATGTATACGATAGGGAATAACGAAATCAGCGCCAGAACGATCAGTATGATGATCAGAACCGTATTGCGCAGATACAGCTTTTTTCTGTCTTTTAAGTGTTTGGAATATAATCCTGTTGCCATAATTTTCACCCTTTCCTGTTGTTAATATTCAATGTCATCTCCCATTACCTTGAACTGCAGCATCGTCAGCAGCCCGATCACAAGTGCCAGAATAATCGCCTGTGCACATGCCAGACCATATTTTCCGTAGGTAAATGCATTGTTAAAAATCAACAGACCAATCATCGTGGTATTATTGTCAGGTCCGCCTCCGGTCATCATGTAAGCATTCATGAATACCTGGAAGGATCCAATGATTCCTGTCACCAGCAGGAAAAGTGTTGTAGGCTTGCACAGCGGAAATACGATATATCTTACCTTCTGTAAGAAAGTAGCTCCATCGATCTCTGCCGCTTCAAAATACGTGTTGTCAATTCCATGCAGCGCAGCCATATAGATGATGATATTACTTCCATGACTGGACAACAGTGCCATTAATATCAACGACAGCATTGCCGTCTTGCTGGAGCTTAACCAGTTCTGTGAGGCAGCTCCGAAGATGCCCAGAATACGATTGAATATGCCGGACGGTGAAGAATCATACAGCCACAGCCACACCACTGCGATCGCCACTCCGGATGCAATGCCCGGCAGATAGTACAGCGCCTTAAATACCGACTGCAGTTTCCTGGAAAAAGGCAGGATCATAATGGAAATTATAAAAGAAATCAACAAGGAACACGGCACCACGATAATCGTATACAACACCGTATTCTTGATGGATTTCCAGAACAGGGAACTCTTCATGGCATCCACATAATTGTTCAGAGCGACCCATTCCGATCCGAATGGCTTGTATTTCTGCAGACTGGTGATGACGGCGGAGATCACCGGATACAGTGTAAACATGATAAAAATGATCATTGCCACACCGATAAATAAGTAGCCACTGATATTATCTGCCCGATTGATTTTTTTCTTTTTCTGGTTGGTTTTCATCATCTCATTATCCGCTCCTTTGGAAATTATGGTTCAAAAAAGCTCTGCTCTTACACAGAGCAGAGCTTTTTTGAAAGTGTTATTGAATCCATCCGGATGCGCAGTTCTCTTCTCCAAATGCTTCCTTCGCTGCGGTGCACACTGCGTCGTATACGCTCTGTGCATCGGTTTCTCCTGCAAGCAGGGACTGGAATTTCGGTGCGATCACTTCATCCATGATGGTCTTGGCATTTGCAGACATTTCTGCAGTGATACCGGTCGGAGGTGCCACTACCAGGCTGATCTCTCTCTCGGTTGCCTTTGCATTCAACTCAGACTGATCCAGTTCGTAGGATTCCTGTGCTGTTCTTCCGCTCTCACATACACAGGATAAATACAGTTCGTTGTCAACTGCAGCAACTCTCTCTCCGGTACACAGGAATGCCATGAATTCACATACATTCTTCAGATGCTCTTCCGTCGTGTTATTATTTCTAAGTACGACCATACCGTCTGTTGTGCCATAGCAGGATTCTGTTACGTTGTCCATTACAGGTACCGGCAGGAATACATATTCCATTTCAATACTGCCTTCTGCAGCACTTCCATCTGACATTCCGGCAATATTCTTCTTCACATTGTTCTCAAACAGAGGCATTGCTTTGCCGCTTACCATTGCCTGTCCGGTCTCTAACATTACCAGTCTCTGTCCTGCTTCCACTGCATAATCAGGCATATAACCGGATTTCGTCATGGTCTCTACTGCCTGTAACAGCTTCAGCATGTTTTCAGAAGTGTAGGAATATTTCAGATCACTGGTAAAGTCTGCGGTAATTCCTGCGGATACACCGAAGATGCTGACAAAATCCTTGGTCGTAACACCGGCATTGGCAAATACGAAACCGAAGCAGTCATCCGTGGTGCCCTTTTTTACAATATCCAAGAACTCTTCATAGCTCCAGCCTTCGGTCTGGATCTTCTCCACATCTGCTCCGGCTGCCTCCAACATTTCTCTATTGCCGCCCAGTGCCTGGATGGAGATATATAGGGGCAGTCCGTATAAGGTATTATCCAGTGTCATGTAATTCAAGGCATTCTGGTCAAAATCTGCGATGACCGAGCTGTCCAGATAGTCTGCAATATTGACTGCCACACCCATTTCTGCATAGGTACCAATGGTACTGTAGCTTGCCTCTACGATATCCGGTGCTTCTCCTGCAAGTGCCATGGTCGTCGACTTGGAGATGTGTTCGTCCCATGAGGTTGCGATGACCTCTACTTTAATATTGGGATGTGTCTCCTGATACTCCTTGATCCAGCCATCTAAAGAATCTACATAGGTGCCCGTCACCGGAGGTACCATGATCGTGATCGTATCCTCTGCTTCGGAGATCTGTGATTCCGATGCCTGTGTTTCCTTTTCGGTTCCGGTCTCTGCTACAGACGAGCTCTCTGCCGCAGGCTTGTTATCAGCATTCCCACAAGCTGCCAGGGATGCTGCCATTGTAGCTGCCATCAGAATTGATAAAAACTTTTTCTTCATATAATCCTCCGTTCCCATACACATTTCGTATGTTCTTTACTGTAATGTCATCATATCAGAACGATAACTTTTTTTCAAGTGTTCCGGATTCTTATGAAACTTTGTTTCATTCATTGTTACATTTTACAATTTTACGTCCCATTTTTTATCCGTTTTGGTGATATTATATAATTTATTCCTTCTCTTCCCGTTTGCAGCTCTTATCAATGTATGTTTTATTGAAGCGCCCCAGGAAAGCCTCATAATCCGTATTCACATAAGCGGTATATAAAATATCCACCACATTTAACTGTGAGATCCGGGAGGAGCTTGCACCTCGCCTGAACAGGGCTTCCCTCGCCGATGTGTACAGAATATAGTCCACCTGGCCAGCCAGCGTGGATTCTGCGTATCTGGTGACTGCCAGGACCGGTGTACCCGACAGTTTCAGCTGTTGTGCACATTTGATCATCTCCCCGGTCTCTCCGGAATAAGAAAAAATAACCGCAAAGTCGTCAGCCGTTGCATTCTGTGCCAAAAGATACTGGGAATGCCAGTCGTCCATCACGAAACAGGTCTTGTTCACGCGCAGAAATTTCAGGCTTGCATCCTTCGCCACACAAAGGGATGCCCCCATGCCAAACAGAAGCACCTGTCTGCATGTAATCAGATGCTGCACACATTTTTCTATTACTTCAGCATTCAGAAAACTCAATGTCTCCTCCAGAGACTGGATATTTTTATAAGTCACCTTTTCCGCAATCTCCCGGATACTGTCCTGACGGCTGATATCGCTTAAATGTTCCCTGCCATTGTCTTCATAGCTGGCAAGGCTGTACACTACCGCCTGCTTAAACTCTTTATAGCCGTCAAACCCAAGGCTTTTGCCCAGTCGTACGATCGTAGCCGGTGATACGTGAAGCCTGCCTGCCAGTTCCCGGATACTATACCGGGTCACCAGTGTCGGCTCTTCCAGCAGGCATTTTGCGATATGCTTTTCGGAACTGCTGAGGCTGTCATACATTTCCCTCATTCTTACCATTGGATTTCTCTTCATGCTTCTCCTCCCAGATAGTCCCGGTAGATTCCAGGACAGCTTCCCGGAATCTCTATCGCATTCACCGTTTTCTCATAGAATGTTTTCGCTCCGGTCACACTTCCTATAATGGCATAGGCATAGCCCTTCTCTTTCATCGCCTGGAGACAGTTAAAAAGCAGGGCTTTTCCGATACCTTTCCCCTGTTCTGCCATGCTGACCCGTGTAGGGCCAAAAAAATCAGGCGCAATGGCATCATAGCAGGCATAGCCTATGATCTCCTTCCCCCTGACTGCAATATACATGCTTACAGGAGTGTGGGCAAAGCATGCCTCACACTCTCCTGCAGCATTCGTTCCACTATTCTGTTTTACCCATTCCACCACACGAAATCTGTCCGGAGCCAGCGGTCGGATAATCCGGTAGTCCTTCCCCGTCTGTGGCATTTCCGGCAGCTCGTACAGCTTTACCAACATATCGGACATGGCATTTTCTCCTGTATTGTTTACTGATTTATACAGGTATCATACAATAGTCCCCCATAAAAGACAAGGATCACATTGTCTGTGCCATCAGCACCGCTCCGGTCAGCGCATTTTGCTTCGGTGTCACGCATACAAATCCTGGATTTGTGTTTTGTATCTCCTTTACCAGACTCTTTCGGTAGATTGTATCATTTTCCAGCAATCCTCCCAGCAGAGCTATTTCCCCCTGCTGCATCGATAGCCGAGCAGTTACTGCCTTTACCTGTTTTGCAAGGTCTCCTGCATTTTTCAACAAGATTTTCTTTGCTACAGCATCGCCGTTTGCAGCCTCCTGCTCCGCAATTCTTGCTGCTCTTGCAACGCTGCTTTTGCTGTTTTCATATACATAGGCGATCATTTTCTGCCGGTCTTCCAGATGCAGCGTATCTATTACCGCTTTTACAAGGCCGGTCTCTTCTCCATACCCATCCCAATAGTGGGTTACTGCTTTCAACACATCTCTGCCAATGGCATATCCGCTGCCCTCATCTCCAATGAGATGTCCCCAGCCGCCGACCGTAATATAATCTCCTGCTTCGTTTCGTCCACAGCAGATAGACCCCGTTCCCGCTACCACAGACACCCCAGGGCTTCCTTCCAGTGCGCCCCACAGGGCTATTTCCTGGTCTCCCACCAGTTTCCACCTGGCAATACCCGCCGTTTCCATAGCCTGTGCGATCAGATCTCCCATGCGGGGATTACTGACGCCTGCTGCACCAATGCACAACGCAGTACAGTCTCCTGTTGCCTTGAGGAATGTGGTGATTTCCGCTATCAGGTTACGAAATGCCTCTTCTCCGATGCTGTTAAGGTTAAACGGTCCATATTCCCGTGCCGCTATCTGCTTCCCCTGTAAATCACAGCATAATATTCTTGTTTTTGTGCCTCCACCGTCAATGCCCGCCACGAATTTCATATCCAAATGTAACTCCTCTATTTCATCTCTTTTCTTTGCTGTCCATCGATGTATTTACAAAACAAAGTGCTTTTTTCTCGCCTGTTCTTCATTCAAAATAAAGAATTCCTGTATATTCCATATTCGCATTTCTTTTGACAATTCCTTACGAAATTTATCCCTGAAAGGATCCAGCCATGCTCTGTCTGCACTTTTCACAATCAGAACCAAATATATGTTCAAGTCCTTCACATCCCGCATTTGTTCCGACAGCCCCTCTTGGGAATACCTCTGTAGTAAAATATTAGCATACAGGTTCAGGGAATCTCTCATTTTTTCTGTAATCTCTTGAACATAATCATTATAATTTATTTTGGCCTCCTCTGATGATTCCGCAGTTATTTGATTAGGACACGTATTTTTTGCTTCTATAAAACATAATTTTCCTTTTTTCAACAGTACAAGTTCACATGTTTTTATCCCCATCTGTCTGATTCTTTTCGTATACTGTGGGCACACTTCTATGTGAAATACATTTTCTTTCCTGTATTCTCCCAGCTTCAACCCACTTTCATCAATAATTACTCCCATTAAAATACCTCCTCAATCTCCTGCTCATATAGCTGAATTGAAGTGTCAATAATGGAGTTGTCCGGCATTTCATGGTACAGATCGCATACCTGTGCTTCCTGACCCTTGTTTAGAGAAATGCAGCTTACCGTATGTTCCTTCTTCATAGCAATCAGGCGCAACTTTTTTATCACAAAATAGGAATGACTGGTTATAAATATCTGTAATCCCATCTGGTTTGCAATACTGTCCATCATGTCTAAGAACTGGCACACTGCCTTTGGGTGTAACGCCGATTCTATCTCATCAATAAAAATAATCGAATTTGTATTCAGATATCCATTTGCCAGCAGTCTGTCCATGATTGCAATTTTCTTGACACCTTCCGATGTCGCTCCGACAGAAAATTTTTGATTTGATCTGTTTTTGTATGACCATTTTCCGCTGTTTTCATCATAGTCTACTTTTCCATCAATCACATCACTTACCACTTTGCGTGCATCTGAGAAAACTGCAAAGTTTTTTCCTCTGGATGGAGAAATTCTCAACGCTTTCGCAAGGTCATAGTAAGTGTCATCAAAGCCAAATACTTTGTCTATTTCTCTGGATTTCAAAATAATAGAAAATAAAGAAAGAACTTCTTTGGCCGGAATGAATATAGAATTTCCCTCTTTTCCGACAACAGGGTTTTCAACGCTCCCTACCTTGCTTGTTGCGCTCTTGGAAAACTGGTAGTCTAGCTTCCCATTATCCAGTTCCATATGGAAGTTCAATGCATCTTCCCCGTTTTTGGATACAATGTCACCCAGTTTATCCACCTGGAAGGTCCATCGAAGTTTCTCCGATAAAATATCGTTGATTGGCGATATATCATCGCCTCTTTTGTATTCTTCCATTGCCTTAATCGCTGAATACAATGCTTTCAGTAAAAAGTTTTGCCAGTCCCGTTTTCTCCAATAATTAAATTTATATTAGAAAACTGGTTACAGGAAAATTTATCAATCCTGCCATAATTTTGCAGCTTTACTTCTTCAATTCTATACCCCATTAATCCTACCTCCTACAATTCATTGCTTGTCTTATATTATACTATGTCCTCAATTTTTCCTCAATCCCTGCAGTATAAAATCCTTTTTTTGAAATTACATGAACTGTTTCTGCGAAACAGCATCATAGGACTGATCAGAGCAGTGTTGTCCTGCGCTCATTGTATCATTGTTGTGTTTCAGTTGAAAAGATAATTTTAGTAATCTTACACAAACATAGTAACGATTACTATTATTATATTCTAACTTTAGACATCTATCATTTTAAGCAAAGCCAAGGTATAATATAACTATCAAAACTACCTCACAACAATCAAAGGAGAAAAAGCTATGAAAATTAAATTCTATTTTTGTAATCATTGTAAAAACGTTGCCGTAAAGGTTGTAGATCATAAGGTTCCACTGTTCTGCTGCGGGGAAAAGATGACTGAGCTGATACCCGGTACTGTGGATGCTGCAGTCGAGAAACATCTTCCCGAATATACGGTAAAAAATGGAATCGTCTCTGTAAATGTCGGTTCCGTGGAGCATCCGATGACTCCGGAGCATTTTATCTCCCTGATCGCCGTGCAGACAGACTGCGGTGTGCAGTATAAGAATCTGACCCCGGAGCAGGCTCCGAGAGCAGAATTTGCCCTCTGTGAGGGGGAAACCGTGGAATCTGTGTATGCTTACTGCAATCTTCACGGACTTTGGAAAGCGTGATCTTATGGTTGCCGAGCAGAAAGAAACTTACAATCTGACGTATCTTCCCGCCAGAGAGACTTATGTGATAAAAAAGGACGGCAGCCTTGAGGCCTTCGATGTGCAGAAAGTTATTGATGCCATCGGAAAAAGTGCTTACCGCGCTCTCACACAGTTCACAGATGCCGAAAAAAAGCATATCTGTGAAATCGTAATTTCCCGTGTAGACGAGTTGGAGGATACCAAGGTTCCTATCAGTATCATGCACAACATTGTGGAAAGTGCTTTGGAGCAGGTGCGTCCCATTGTTGCGAAAAGCTACCGTGACTACCGGAACTATAAGCAGGACTTTGTCCGGATGCTGGACGATGTCTATAAAAAGAGCCAGGCAATCATGTATGTCGGTGATAAGGAGAATTCCAACGCTGATTCCGCACTGGTATCCACCAAACGCAGTCTGATCTTCAATCAGCTGAACAAAGAGCTGTATCAGAAATTTTTCCTGACTACGGAAGAGATTCAGGCCTGCAATGACGGTTATATCTATGTCCATGATATGTCAGCCAGGCGCGATACCATGAACTGCTGTCTCTTTGATGTGGCCCACGTTCTATCCGGAGGTTTTGAAATGGGCAATATCTGGTACAACGAGCCGAAATCTCTGGACGTTGCCTTCGATGTCATCGGTGATATCGTACTAAGTGCAGCAAGCCAGCAATACGGTGGTTTTACCGTACCCAGTGTAGACCTGATCTTAGAACCTTATGCTGAAAAATCTTATGCAAAAGCACTGGCAAAATACATTTCTTTGGGTGTTTCTCCTGTGACTGCGGAAGAGGAAGCTTACAAAGATGTGAAGAAAGAATTTGAGCAAGGTTTCCAGGGTTGGGAATATAAATTCAATACCGTGGCCAGCAGTCGCGGCGATTATCCTTTTATCACTGTAACGGCAGGAACCGGAACCGGCAGATTCTCCAGAATGGCAACGATTGCCATGCTGGAAGTGCGTAAGGGCGGACAAGGAAAAGCTGACCATAAGAAACCAGTTTTGTTCCCCAAAATTGTCTTCTTATACGATGAAAATCTTCATGGCCCCGGCAAGCCTTTAGAGGACGTATTTGAGGCAGGTGTGCAATGTTCTGCCAAAACCATGTATCCCGACTGGCTGAGTCTGACCGGAAAAGGCTATGTTGCAAGCATGTATAAGCAATACGGAAAAATTGTCTCTCCCATGGGATGCAGAGCATTTCTCTCTCCATGGTACGAAAGGGGCGGTATGCATCCTGCCGACGACAAGGATGAGCCGGTGTTTGTCGGACGTTTTAACATTGGTGCGGTATCCCTGCATCTGCCGATGATCCTGGCCAAGGCAAGAAAAGAGAGCCGAGACTTCTACGATGTCCTGGACTATTACCTGAACCTGATCCGTAAGCTTCATATCCGTACCTATGCTTATCTTGAAGAAATGCGTGCCTCTACCAATCCTCTCGCTTATTGTGAAGGCGGATTTTTAGGCGGTCATCTACAGTTATCGGATAAGATCAAGCCGGTACTTGCTTCTGCAACAGCCAGCTTCGGTATCACTGCGCTGAATGAGCTGCAGGAACTCTACAATGGGAAGTCACTGGTAGAGGACGGTGCTTTCGCATTGGAAGTAATGGAGTTTATCAACAAGCGTATCGCTGATTTCAAGGAAGAGGATGGCAATCTCTATGCTATCTACGGTACTCCTGCCGAGAATCTCTGCGGACTGCAGATTAGACAGTTTAGGGAGCAGTACGGTATCATAGAGGGAGTATCTGACAGGCCTTATGTCAGCAACAGCTTCCACTGCCACGTCTCCGAGGATATTACTCCTATCCAGAAGCAGGATCTGGAGAACCGTTTCTGGGACTTAAGTAACGGCGGTAAGATTCAGTACGTGAAGTATCCCATTGACTATAATATGGATGCTATCAAATCGCTGATCCGCCGTGCCATGGATATGGGATTCTATGAAGGAGTCAATCTGTCTCTTTCCTACTGTGATGACTGTGGCCACGAAGAGCTGCAGATGGATGTCTGTCCGAAATGCGGCAGCAAGAATCTGACCAAGATCGACCGGATGAATGGATATCTGTCCTATTCCAGAGTGCATGGTGATACCAGGCTGAATGCTGCGAAGATGGCAGAGATTGCTGACAGAAAAAGTATGTAGTTCAAAGATATTGCGAAAGATATCTTGAAGTAAGATTGTAATAAGATAAGAAAAAGAATAGCGCTTCCCGTTGCGTTGCAGGCTTGTCCACTCACAACTTCCTGGCGAGATTTTCAAAAGAATACCAGTATGTCACTTCATTCATATACTGTTCTCATGTCGTCCTGGCATTGACACTCAAGTCTTCCATTTGCATAGCTGCAGCCACAGTCCATCATGCAAACATTTTTCTCTCATTTTTTCCATATGGTGACCTTGTCGCCCTACTACACTATGAAGATCTATTCAGTTTAAATCCACCCTTCACCATACCATCTGGAGTTGTCTCTCCATTTAATTCGACGCTGTAATCCTTCATAAGCGCAGTCATGATAATCGTTTCCAACGCTGTAATTGCTACCAGAAGGACTATATCGTTTCCGGTAAAGTGGATAGTCAACTTCTGATTGGATAATACTGTTGCAACACTACTCATAATCAACACCTCCCTCAAAAATCATCATCGAAATCATCCGGATCATAACCGGCATCCTCTAATGCTTCCCTGCGTTCATCCTCATCCATAAACTCCAGATCATCAAGTTCCAAATCTCCGCCATGCTCTTCACAAGTTTCATCTTTCATTTTCCTTGTAAGGAAATCAAGCTGGAACGCCTGCTCCGCCGGATCAAGCATACCGTCTCTGTTTAAATCAAACAAACTGTCAAATGTATCTCTTACTTCTCTATCCCAAAATCCCATATCATTTTTCCTCTCTTTCCATAAACTCTGTTTTCAGTATAAATGCATCAATAATCTTCCCAGTAGTCATATGCTTCATCCCAATCTTCGAAATCATCACCCCATGCATCATCAGCATATTCCTCAGGATCATCATAATCCTCAGGATCATTATTCAGCGTATTGTATTTCCTGCTACCTGATGAGTTTCCTGTTGAATAATGCGATGTGGTCCCCATCGAGCTTCTGGTGCCGGCGCTATATGTTCTACTTGATGTTCCGCTACTATATGAACCAGTTGTACTGCCACTGATTCTAGTAGTAGTTCCACCACCCGTATTGGGCTTATGAATGTAACAATAACTGCTTCCCGATGCCCGCCTGTTATCACAACCGGCCTTACTGCATCTGTTCGACGAAGAGTCCGCCGCATTTCCAATCATCCCGATAATGAGAATGATACCAAAGATAAGTAAGCCAGCTGCTATACCGTTGATCCCGCTATTATCTCTCTTCATACGCATCTCCTATCTCAGCCCTAAGGCTGCCCATACGATAAGTCCTCCCACCAACAAGGCTCCGTCCAGTAGCTTGCTCCCTTCATCCTTTCCGGTCACAAGGACATATCCGCCTACAAGGGGCATTGCGACAATAGCAAGCAATGCAACCGCTATCAGACCCATCAGATCACCACCTCCACCATAATAACCGCCATAACATCCTCTTCTACCCCGCATTCGACCTTCCCCCTTTCGCATCAAGCCACTATAGGCAATTCATAATATTCACTCAGATACGGAAGCACCATATTCAGGTAATTTACCAACCTCATCACACCCCTGTCCCTGCTTCTCTTTGTTGAGAGTTCATTCACACGGATCCCGGATTTGCACATATCATATATGTTCTGCGTGAAGATTTTGCTGAATGCATAAATCTTGTCTCGTCCGGGCTGCTCGATATAGTAATCGATTAGCTTATCCTTCCCAGTAAAGTTCTTTACTCCCGTCAACTTGACCTGTTCCGTTAAAATCACTTTTCGCATCCTCATACCTCCATTTTCGCTGTTTTCCTGTTCCATGGTCTTATAATATACTGAGATAAAATTATAGGAATTAAAAAAACAGTGCGAAGTTACAATTCAACCTCGCACTGTTTTTTACACTATTATCAATTCGATTATTTCCCGCAATACGGGCAAATCGGATGTATAGTTCCTTCCTCCAAATGTACCGCTGTTATATTCTTAAAGCCCAGTTCATTCTCCCTTGCCATAACCCTGAAACCAGGATTATCTATTTTTACGGTGGTTGTTTTTGGGGGAATGTACCTTGTATAGGGGAATTTGCTCTTACAACTGCTGCACTGTGTATCTATTATTTCAAAACCACAGTTATGACAGCCAAAGACATTATTATGTTCACCCTTCCCCGCAAAAAGCTTATCTCCGCATATCGGACATACGTCTCTTTCATGATCAAGAGCTATCATATGATCCAGTAATATCTTTGTGTATCTTCTGTAGGAATTTATATCCCCTAGCCCTATAGGAATGATACCATAACATGATTTACTCTGTCCGGTCTCCTCATTTGCCTTTCCATACGTCAAGAGACTATTAAGAACAGCCTGGTCCTCAATATTAACAAATTCGTTCGGTCTTGATACCGTAAGAATATAAATCATGTCAAAGGCCTCATCCTTCAGTTTATCCAAAAGTATACTCTTCAGTTGGGAGATTTCCTCGATATTATCTGGCATAACATATTTCCATGGCAGCATTAAGCATCTTCTTGACTCCATATTTGCATTATGGAATGCGGCAACCAGTTTCATCTTGAAGTCAGCAGGCCATGTTGTTTTATTCTTTGGCCAGGTTTTCTTCAATTCTCGAATCAGTTCCTCCTGTTCCTGATCCTTCCATGGGCGGTCAAATACAAGCCTATTTTCGGATGCTCTCACACCGGAAAAACGAGATATGATTCCAACATTAATATCAATGGGGTCACAATTAACCTCTATTGGATTATCAACATACATTTCAAAACAAAACCCATTGATATCCATCGATGTAACATTATAATCGGTCAGATTAATATGCCACTTTTCAAAGTTATAAGTAGTATTCAAGAGCGTTTCACCTTCGAATATGTCCTCTGTCGGATTTGAAAGTTCGAAATTAAAATATCTTAGTGCAAAGATAAATAGAATCTTGCAGAACAGAGCATACTCGCCTGTAATATCCTGCACAGCTTCATAAGGATTAACCTCCTGCCTGTTAAGCATCAATTCTGACAGTTCGTAGGCATATTTGTAGTATTTATCCATCATGAAGATATTTGTCTTTTTCAGTTTTCCCTTTATTGGTCTCTGCCGTTTAAGCATTCTATACAAAGGAGTCGATCTGCACTTTGATAATTTCTCCAGAATACTTGTGATATGCTCACGTTGTTCCTCCAATAGCATCTGGTTATATGCAACACTTTCATCATCCATACCTTTTAAGAGAAGATCTCGCGCGTGAAAATATGTTTTCTGCTCACCGCTAACCGCATGTCCATCGTCTATATCCATCTGCATAGAGCAATCTATATTTTCCTCACTTAGCGCCTTCATCTCTTTATAGAGCTGATCAACGATTGATTTAACGGCAACATTTTCGTATATTGCAAAATCATCCTCAAGTGTTCTAGCCAAAAGTCTTTCAGGAACAAGCCCACTTGCTTTGATACCCTTCCAATGCTCACTATGGGAGGCGAGATGCCGGATTGATTCTTGTCCTATCCTGGATACAACCGCTGCAGGACGAATTTCATTTATTTGTTTTAAATGCTGCTTGGGCTTCTGAAAAATATGCGGTAATTGATTTGTGCATTCTTCCATGGCCACCACATCATAATCCTTCGTGATGGATTCAAATTTACGATTAAAGGTACACAAAGGTATCTTCAGTGCATCCAGTTCCTCTGATATGGCAGAAAAAAGAATATCTTCATCCATTCTCTCCTGTACCAAATTGTTTAAAAACGCTGTCCGCAAGGTGTTGTAATCAAACTTCGTCTCTTCCCTGCACTGACCACACAAAACTCTGACTCTATACAAGCTTCCATCAACCTCAATTTCAAGAGGGTAATCCTTAATCTCTATATCCCGTGTCCTATTTTCAACCTCATAAGAATCGCCGTTGATATAAATATGAGAGGAAGCTATTTCCCGGATCATAAGCTTACCCGAATCCGGCAAAACATAACTGGTAAGCTCTGGTAACAGAATTTTTCTATTCTTTTGTCTGTCAACATAGGTTACCGTCATAGCCATCAACCTTCAACCCCTCCGGTCTTCCAATCAATAAAATCCTTTGCACGAACAAGCCCATGCTTCTCAAATAATGTTCTCAGCTTTTGTGCCGCTTCCTTGCTTAATTCCTCATATTCCAGTTTTCTTAACACTTTATTTGTAAGCTGGAAGTCAATTGCTTCGTTAATCAAGATAGCCTTTGCTTTTTCATCTATCCGTCCTTTGGTAGCAGATATTCCGGCCGCTATATAGACAGGAACAAAAATATTCATTTGATCCTGAATACGGTTACCGTATGATATCCTGAAGTTTGAACGTAATATGCTCTCAATCTCCTTCAAAAGCTCGCATTCCTCCGCTTTGAAGGCACAGGTTTTGCTGTTAACGGCGTTCATGAACATTTTGCTCAATTCCCCATATGTAAGGAATATCCTCGGCACATCCTCATTAAGCCGGGACCCAGTAGCTCTATTATTAAAATTCAAAACCTGTGCACGGTCATAGACTTTATCTGTAATCTCGAATGTCGATTCATCCCTGTTTGCGGTTCCAATAAACCACACATTTCTAGGTATACGGATAGTATTACCATCAATCAGATCTTTGGGGACCACCAACAAGGCATCTTGTCCTGGTTTTATTCTTAAAGTTCTTGTCAGCAAGATACTTGATAAGTTTAAGCTTATCGCTTCCCGATACTGTGGAATTAGCATCATCAGACAACGTATTATTTTCCGCATCAAGCTTTGACACTATTTCCTCCAACTCCCTAGCTTCATCAGACTTGTCCTTTTCGATAGCCTTGATTACCTCTTCCGTAATCTCTGTCGGCAGCTGTCTCATATCGGTATCTACAAGACGGATAATCCAATTCTCCTTTTTATCCTCAAGTACAGAAAGGAAATCAGCAAAATAGTATTCCACGCGGGAAAGGTTCATCTCATCAAGCACAATAAAATAGATGGTATTCTCGTACCTCTCACAGCCTGCGCGGTACAAATCGCAAGTAAACTCTTTTGCTGTGAATTTTTGCTAAAGTCATTATAGTAGCCCAGCAATTCATTTCTGTCTCTCCAGGATGATTCAACCGGTACAACACAGATTTCACCCATAATAGCCTCACAGAAAATCTTTGGCAGGCTGGTTTTTCCAGTTCCAGACATTCCCTGAAGAATCGATAAAGGTGAAGCCGCCAGCCCCGCAATAAATGCACGCAAATCTTGATCTGAATAATAGAGTGGCTTTGACTGAGCAGCCGCATATCTTTTAACATGATCCACAAGTTCCTTTAGGGTTGTTATGCTTTCATTTTTACTGCTCTGACGCTCTCCGTAACGTACATAGCTATCCCCGGTATTAGCCGATTCATCAACATCTATCGCGGTCAACGCCGGACATATTTCTCCCACATTGCTTTCCAGCATACGTTTAGTGTTGTTCAATTCCGCTCTTAAATGCTCATTCAGCGTCCTAAGAAGATCCAGCTGTGCCTTAAGCTGCTCATATTCGCGGATAGAATTATTGAGTCGTGTTAATTCAAGTCCCTTCGCAGCATTATCATTCTGAAGATTCCTTATCTGTGTCAGCCATGCATCCTTCGATTCATATGCCGCAAGCATTTCATTCAACTGCTGCTCTGTAAAACGACTGCATTTATCCTCTAGCTCCTCAACTCTCTTACGCAGGGCGTTGTTTTCTTGCTGCAGTTCCTCCTGCGAGACACCCTCCGAGCGAATCATACGTATTCTTATTTTGTTAAGTTCCATCTGAGCTTCTTCAAATTCGTGCTGTACAGATTCAAGCTGAGCAGCCCGAAGTTCAAGAAGCCCTTTCAAGAGACGCTACCGCATCAGGATTAGCGGTCTCATATATAGAAGCCTGCTGTTGAATTCTCTTTTCTTTAATTTTCAGGGCACTGTCTTTTCCATCCAGTTCAATCTCCCTGTCCTCAACTATCTCTTCTCTCTCGGCAAGTTCCTTCTTTTTTTCCTCAATAACTTTCAAGGCTTCTTCATTCTGCTTTTCTGCTTCCTTCTTTGCCTCTTCAATTATTCTTTCAGCCTCTTTTTTGGCATCGTCTAGGATTTTCTGTTGCTCTCCCTCGATCTTACCGGCACTCTTTTCAAGAGAAGAAATCTTTTTTTCAAGCTCTCCAGTTTCCTTTTGAAGACGCTCATTCTCCGCAATAGCTTCCTGATGCTCTTTTTTCAGCGATTCTTCAAATTCCTTTTTCCGAACCTCCTTCTCCGCTTCCAGCTCCTGATCCATATTTGCTTTTTTTCTCATCATATTCCTTTGAATACTCATCCATCAGCATGGATTTAAACTCATCCAGCTCTGATTCCGAAACCAATTTCGCTTTTTGGGCCAGCTCAAGCAATTTCTGATCATCTTCCGAGAGGCTGTTAGTTTTAGCTGAAGAATTAGGAGTGCTTGCAGCCATCTTTTGCGCCACATGTTGCGCTGCTTTTGTATTCCTGTTGTTTCCTCTTTTTTTTTGCCATTTCAAACCTCCCTTAATCGACATAATCAAGTAAAATCTTTGTGGACCTTACAAAATACTCATAGAATTGTTGATAATTACTATCTGAAACTTCTACCACTCTCGTACCGTCATTATGCCCGCCATATGAGTTTCTCATCTGATTGATAAAATCTATATAACCAATGATATCAATACCCTCCTTGATCAGGAGCCTTCTGAATCTTGAGTTTTCATTAAAGGTTGCTTCGACAATGAGATAATAGTATTTTTCTATTACTGTTGACCCCATCCTGTAACCTCTAAAATTTGACATAATAGAACGATTCATGTTCACCCTGCCATAATCTAAATTACGCTTTTCTTTTCGGAGCCCAGTACAATCTGTTATACCAAAATGATCCAGCATATCCTCTATTTCAGTTTCAGTCTGAATATTATCCCTATACTTTCGTATGACCTCATCCTTGCGTGTTTTGGCTACATAATTATTTAATATCAACTCCAGCGCCTTGGTTCCCTCTGTTACGATTACATTACGCTTTACCTGATGCTCATCGCATAGATTTCTCAGATTAAATATCTCACGATATTTATCCATGCATTCTGCAGATATGGAGCATGACAGCATTTTCGGAAACTGCGCTTTGATATAATGCTCAAAATCCTTTGACTGCATCTCCGGGAAATCAACATAGAACTGATTTGTTATCTCCTCGCAGAAGTATTCAAGCCCAATCTCATCATCTGCAGTATATATCAATTCATTGTTCGTAATCATCCTATGAAAGCATTCGGAATACCAGGATGTATTGTTCTTAGGAAAAGGTGAATCAATAATAAACTTCTCCGGATTAGCTTTTGATACACAAAGTCTACATCTTATGTACAGTTCTGTCGGCTGTGTATTTAACAGCTTTATTCTTGCATTGCTAAGATTCTTTTTCCTCTTCAATATCCGCAAGAGTCTCTTCCTCATGAAAAGATCTGTCATGAAGCTCTTCCTTGATAAAATCAATGGTTGTTGCGTCAGATCCTGTTCTCTCAAATTCTTTCGAAGCCTTTGAAATCCTTCCGTACCTGTGAAAGGATCGGTTCACACGGTCAAGCAGTTGCGCGCGGTCACTAAACAGGGTACTCTGGCTTTCTTCATCAAAAGAAAGATATAGGATTTCATTCTGTCTTAACGGCCATGGTAGTTTACCCTCCATAAAATAAGGAAAGACCTCACCATCTATACGGCTAACAAACATGTACCCGAATACCTTTTCCTCTAGAAACTCTCCAGCATCCTTCTTTTCTATATAGTCGATACCTTCCTTTGTAACACACTTTTCATTCTCGTTATATAATGGATATTCTGACTTTGCCAGATCCTTTATGATTTTATTCACAATCTCATCGCTTACATCAAGAAGCTTAGCTATTCTGCCGGGTGTCATTTCCTTGACATTCAGTAGTTCCAGCACTGTTTCAGCCAGAACATCTAGCATTCCCTCTGCCACTTTATTTGCATAGCACTCTATCGCCTCAACCGGCCATGCAAGATCGTAGGTAGTATAAATATCTCCGTCCAGCCTGTCGAATTTGCGAAAGGACATTACTCTCTGATTGTTTTTAAATTTACTCATAATAAGAGCCTCCTTCTCTGCATCTTCCTATGAAATCGGCAAGTGCCGGAATGCACTCAACGGTTTCACGATCTCCGACCGCCACCATCAGCTGTCTTGCTCTGGTAAAGGACACACACAAACGGCTAAGATCATCAATATGTCCGATTCTATGTCTCCTATCTTCCAGATCAATAACATTTGCTCTTACACAGGAAAGGAATACAACATCAAATTCTTTACCCTGGAAAGCATCAACAGTTCCAATCTCAACCCTGTCATTCTGAGCATCAGTCAATTCCGTCTTAGCAATATCCTTCAGATAATCGCTTTGACTCTTATAAAAAGAGATAATACCTATGCTCTTTTTGGGGGCTATCGCCAATACCTTTTTTACTTCCTTTATGATCCGTGCAGCTTCCTTTTCACGTTTTTTACTGCGACGTCCTATTTCCATTCCGTAATTGTTCTTATCAAGATTTATCCATGCAATCGGACGATCATTATAAAGTCCGTTCAGATGAGCCGTTTTATCCTCAACCTTTACCTCCGATGAATCCACTTATATTCACTATAGAAATTATCGCTTGCAAATTCTCCGATAACAGGATGCATCCTGTATTGCTTGGATAATCTGGCTGTTCTCTTCACCCGACCTTCAGATCGAGAGAACATATTAAACAAGCGCTCAAACAGGCTTTCCTGAAGGACTCCAAGCTCCTGCATCTTTTCGTCAGTTTCAAACTGCTTCACAACGTCCGGATCAAGCATATGAGGCAACTGTTTATGGTCTCCAACAAGAATCACCTGTTTTCCCATCGAAACCGGTATCAGAAGATCCAAAGGATTTGCTCTTGCGGCTTCATCGACAATCACCAAATCATAGGTCGTATTCATCGCAAACCGACCTACCCCCATAGATTGCTGACATGTTGCGGCAGTAACATTTGCGTACTTTTCGATAATCCTTTCAATTTCTTTTTCGTCCTGTATACACTCCAAAAAATTCTGAAGAATGTATGCCGTCGCCTCATTCCTGTTCTCAAGTCTTTCCAGGCGAACTCTTTCCAGCTCGGAATCAACTTCCTTTAAGCATTGCTCTACCGAATCCACACTGGAAATAGCGGTATCAACCTTCTTAACAGTTACATATTTTTTCTTCAACCCGTCAACAAACTGCTCATATGTCTTAAGCACCTTCGGATCTTGTCCTTTTGTCCTCAAAACCTCATCTATTGCAGCAGTATCCCCTCCATTATCAATGATCTCCTGCAGGATCAGCTGCTTAAGGGCGTATGCCTGCTTTTTCCCATCATCAGCATAGGATTCCGGTGTTGTCCGCTGTGCCAAAAGAACCTTCTTGATTTCTTCCCGTTCTTCATCTTCTACCGCCTGAAGCTCCATGCTCTGCCCGGTAGACCGCACCATAGCGCGTCCCAATATCTCATTTATTGACTCGTTTAGTTTATTGGAAAGCTTAAGCCGATTAGCTTCTGCTACTGTTCTTAGGAGCTCCAAGCCTTCTGCGGCATCCATCCCCTTAGATTTCCACGCATAAATCTGATCCCTAAGAGTCTGATGCGCCATATCCTGCTCCGGAACCAACTCTGCAATTTCCCCACCTATATAGTCTCCAATTTTGTCACGCCAAGCCCGGATGCTTATACTCTTTTTGTCCGTGCCATCCCGTCTTCCGCCCTTTCTTTCCGGTGGTAATCCATTCCCCTCCATATCCACAATGACGTTTTCTACTGCCTCATGTTGGAAGCTGGTTACCAGAATTTTGGGAACATTCTGTCATTATGTTTTTTATAATACTCTTCAAAACGCGCAATAATGGCCTTGATAACCGTTGTTTTACCGGTTCCGGGAGGTCCAAGTATCAAAGCAATATCCGGTGTGTTGATAGCTACTTCTATAGCCTTTCTCTGGTCCTCGTTGAACTCTCTTCCCTCAAATTTTCTCGAAAGCATACCTGTGATCGGTGCTTCATGCCTTGACTGAAGATCAGTGCCTACCCCCTTATCGATAATCATTGCAAGATTATTGATCGGCGACTGCTTGGTAATAATATCTGCTTTGGCCTTCTCACGCCTTGATAATCTGACAGCATCACCGACCACCGACACAAAAAGATACCCCTGTGACGGAAGATTCTTCTTGCTGTCGTATTCACGGTCAATAATATAGCACTTCCCATTCTCAATCCTGTCAAACACACCAACAGAAGTAGACCGTAGGTCACCAAGCTGGTCTACCTTAGTAAAAGTGTCAATTTTTAATATGTCATCATTATCAGTACAATCAATCTGAGTCCCTTCAGGAAATGCTTCTATATCATCTCCCTCTATCGTAAAACAGTATTCAAAAGCATCCGTCAAAACGCTGGTACACGTTGAATACTTCAGTACTCCATTTTCTGTAGCCTGCCTAAATGCAAATATCCTGTCCAGATCGTTGTATGCATCCCATATATCAAAGTATTCTCCACCGGATGTAATAACCTCCATCTTCTGCGCCACTTCACCAGAAACAAACGCACTCCTAGATGAATCCACAAAAGAAAGATCACCTTTTAAGATGAATACCGCTTCCATATCAGCCCGTGATTTATCGTACCTGACAAGTTTTGTTGCAATATACTCATTCCCAACCTGACGGACATTTAATGTCTTGTCTGCTGACAGGATTGTAAAGCTTGCACCTTTTCTGCCATAGCCTCTTACAAAAACTCTGTCTCCATATTTAAAAGCATTATCCAAATACGCAATCGGATTTTCCTTATCCCTTATGCGCATTTTATCGATAACCTCATCACCGATTTTTATCTCAATCGCATTAAGCTTCCCGAAAGTAATCTCTTCGCGGAAAACCTTGATCTCAATGATGTAATTGAGATTTTTCTTCCTTATCTACGACCCATACCATTGTGGTTGGCGCTGTTCCAGTCAGGTAGATATTGTTCAGCATCTCTATTACATTCTCAGCCGCAGAAATATCCACTCTTTCAACATCTCTGTTTAAATAATAGACCTCTTTTATATAGTCATACTCAATGTTGACAAGTGTACCAGGCTCAAGCCCTATATCGTTTTTTAACCGAATGACACCTTTATTATTGCCACCCCAGATTATATCCTCTGCTTTCATTGATCTCTCCTACATTACTACAGCATATCTAAAAAGAACGCCCCTGCTATGTTCATCAATATCGATTTTTATATACTTCTGCGGATCCTCGAAGAATATAAGATCGTGCCGTTCAAGCTCAACCGGATCAGCTTCCTTAATCACCGGCATGTATTTTTCTGTTTTATTCTTCCGAATGTACAATTCGTTGTTCCCTGGATTGATCAGGTAAAACTTTCCGTCCTTTGCTTTTCTAATCGTAAAATATACATCTATCGGTTTAGAGAACTTATCCCGCTTTATATACATATTTGAGATATAATTATTCGTGATATCGTTTTTTTCATTCCTAAGGACAAAGGAATATACCGGCTTATCGCTAAAGACCTCGTTTTCCTTCTTCTGAATCTTGGATACATAGTATCTGTCCTTGAATTGCAGAAAGTGAGGTCTGTCATTTATATTGTCGCACCAAGGGCATACATACTGTTTCTTTGCATTTGCCTTTGCTATGAACCAAAGCATTTGCACTCAGGATTAGAACATTTCATTACCCTGTTTGAGGCTTCCAGACAGGCGAGAGCAAATTCCTTTGCGGTTGTACGCATCATACGGTCATCCTTACCTTGAATGAAAGTCCTTGCAAACAACTCCCTTAATGCATTTGTAGCAACAACATCCATTGGAAGCATCTGCGAGGATCTGTTAACATCAGTGTCCGGATCATCCTCATACGGATATAATCCTAAATATGCCTGCGTCTGCTGCTCAGGCGTTCCATCCTCCACCATATCTCCGACATAAGGATGTCCAACACGCAATAATTCAAACAGGATTACCGCCAGTGAATATGCGTCTGTAAAAATATCCGGTGAAACCTGCTTGTTCATTATCTCCGGAGCCATATATCTGGAAGTACCCAGAACATTACCAGAATCCCCGCCAGGAATATAGATATTATCAATATCTATCATGCATATTGAGGCGATGGATGGATCGGTATTCACGAGGATATTATTACCCGATATATCACAATATGCCCTGTTCGTATCATGCAGCAGGGAGAACTGCATGGCTATTTTATATGCTAAGAACAGCCTTCTTCTGAGACCACCGGTCTGCTTGTTGTACCATTCGCTGAAGGACACATCTCTCGCCGGAACAAGTAACTTGTTCAGCGAACTATGCCCCTTAACCTTCTCCATAACATACCCAACATATGGTGATTCGATTAATGCTAGGGGTCTTATGAACTGATCCGGATAATCCTGCTGTATCAACCATTTGAGTTTGTCAAAACGGTTTTTATTCTGGATCGGATTGCTCCTGTTATATAATTTTATCAGGAACTTATCACTTGCCTCATTATAGACCACTCCCTGCGCACCTTCGCCGGCTATCTCAGTAAGCACATATTTAGTTCCTTCAGTGGTCTGTATGATCTTGCCCTCTAAATCCTGCACAAGCTATTCCTCCCAACTAACAAAACCAATGGTTTTATCGTCACCATTCTTCTTTCCCAGTCCGATAACCCAAGTGTCAAGCTCATCCTCTATGACAGCATCCTCATTCATCATCATATTGCCAAGGTATTCTATCAGTTCAATTCTTGATGCTTCGTTAATCTCTTTTCCTATCCCATCTGATGCCATATATACACGGATCCTATTTCTCACTTCAACAACCCTTATAGTGAACGTACTTTTTTTTCACAGCCGCACCCAAAGCATAGGTTTCTGTTGAATAAAACTCATCACTTTCAGTCAACACCAATGAATTGCCATCGACCTCTGCCACTATAAGGCCATCTCCGATCTGTCCTGTAAGTAGCGTATGATCAACATATATTGCAAAGTTTACTGTTGTCGCATATTCGTCCCAGTCAGATTCAATCTGCTCTTTCCAGCGTTTAACCACATAAACCTTAATAGTATCAATATCATTTAGCAGATGTCTGTCATTCATGATTCTTTCACAAAGCTTCCGAATAACATCAACCGCTGCCTGTGCTCCTTCTCCTGAACAAGCCGCCGATGAAACACCATCTGCGATTACCATATACCACGAATCTCCCAGCTTCTCAAAAACCACGTTATCCTGGTTATCCTGCCCAACCAATGTATGATTTTCACCAATGTGGGAATATGTAAATGCTCGACATTTTTCTTTTCTGTAAAAAGCTATCATTCTATCACATCTTCATCTTCGTCATCATCAAACTTAAGGAAGCTCTTAACATCATCTGGGTTCACGCTTGACATCCTGCTGATTGTTGACATCGTTACCCACTTAAAGAGCTTAGCTATGTCATCAGCGTCCGTTGCCATCATTGGTTCCGTTCCATTGTTCAGGAAAGCCCTAAGCATTGTCAGATCAGTTTCAGCTCCAACACTCATTGCTACTCTCATGCACTTCTTACTGCGCTCTCCCTCATGCATAAGCTTTATCGGTCCCCATTCAAGGTACTGTTCCAGAGATGCATCCTTGATACCCGAATAATCTGTAGGATATCCATCACTAAGTAAAACTACCGTTGGAAGGTAATCACTTGATTTCACAATCTCCCTGTCCTCGATCAACTTGGTAACCTTAGTAATAGCCTCGCCCATTGGTGTCCGTCCGACCGCGGTAAGCTCACTGAACTGTACAGTGTGAACATCTGTCGGAAGCTGCTGAACTACAACCTCATCACCACCAAACGTAACAATACTTACCTTAAAAACTCCCCTGATATCATCAACATTCCTCAATGTAGTGATCATGTCGCTGATTGCTTTGTTTACAGCCTGGATTTTTTCCCCGCTCATGCTTCCACTGGTATCAGCAAGAATAAAAATTGGCAGTGCCCTTTCCTTCGTGATTGTAAAGTTATTTAATCCCATATCTCGTTTCCTCCGTAATAATGTTGACTCAGTAAGCCATTTGCCTTTCTGTAAACAAATATTATCAACTATCCCCAACCTTCACGATAAAAAAACTGTGCGAACTTGAAATTCCTAGGAGTACAGCTTACTTGCCGCTAAAATCCGGCGATATACCTCCTTTTGGATTGTTCTAGGTTCCATTACAACAACATGGCTTCCCATAGAAAGGATATTTTTGATAACCTCGTTCTCGTCTGCCTTCAGGTATGATATCTCTAATCTGTAAACATGCTCTTCTTTATCATAACGCGCCTTCCTGTCGTAATACGAAAACACCCGAAAGCAGCGTTCAATTATATGATCCACAGGCTCCACATCCAAAACAACCTTTTTTGTGTTGAGTTTAATGAACTCAGCATATTCCGTTTCCAAATCTACATCTGTGACCTCATCCGACACCTCAATATTCACCATGGTATCAAGATTCATCTTTATAAATCGCATTTCAACTGGTTCATATGCATTTATACGAAATCTGTCATTTACTACCGAATACTCTATCCTCACAGGAAATGCCAATGCACCTTTCTTTTCAACACGTCCCGGGCGAACATTGTCATACCTGATTGCACATTTTTCATATATAGCTTTTGCAATAACCGAAATCTCTTGATCAAATAATCTGCCCGAGGAACGAATACCATTGTCAAATACATTTTTCACCGTTATATCGTCCGGATTCCAATCTTCTGGAACCATATCTGTAGCCTTCTTCAGTTTTTCCATGGTATCCTTCCGCAGAAAATTACCCGCATAAGGACTCTGTACCAAGGATTTCGCAGCCTGATTTTCCAAAATACTGCTCCTAACAGGAAAATCTCCTTCCATAACGGGTCCTATTAGCCCTTCGGTTCCCGTAAAAAGAAGCTCCTCCCCTTCATCAATCGAAAATAAAGCCTCTGTGACCTCAAAGTCTTCTTCTCCTGATAAGTATTTCTCCAGCATGTCACGAATGCCTTTTTGTGAGTATTCCGTTCCACCTTGGAGCATATGAACCATAAGACCATAGTATTTATTTTCTGTTTCGTCAAAGAGAATCATATTTCGCCAACGCCTTCTTCCATTCTACAGCTATCTTTTCCTCTGTCTTCTTCTCGCTTGAAATCACCTTAGCTCTTTCCCCAAAGCTTCTAATCCACGGAATCATCTCATCGGGATCTCTGAGCTTTATCCTGTATTCATATAATCCTTCGTCCAGTCTCTTTATGGCTCCACCATGTCCCTCTGCCTGAATTCGTCCCAAAATGTATTTTTCATTTTGTTCATCAAAGCGGAATTCTACTACAATTTCCGAAAGATTATCATCTGCTCCTGACGTACACCAGCAAGAATCTGAATACCCTGCCAGGGATGTCTTTTTATTCTTCTCATCCTTTGTCAATTCCCGTAAATCCAATGCTTTGCTTATCCGATCGAGTCGTATAACAGTTGGATGCGCTCTCTCTATATCAAAGCAATACAAATACTGCCTGCCATATATACTGTCATGAATAATCTCAATCGGTATAGCCTTCACACCTTTTTCGTTACCATATAGAATCACTTCGAGAATATGATCAGCTTTCATCGCTCTAAGGATTTCCAGTAATATATCGTTATCGAGCGAATTGAACAAATGGTTATGCTTAAAATGGAAAATATCCTTCTCCGCAACACTTCTCCCTCTTTCCGCGCTCAGATAAAGTATCAATTTCTCATGCAGAAAATAGTATGGCATCTCTATAGGAGATACATTTTTCAAAAATTCCAGGAATAAACATATATCTAAAAGTTCATCATCGGAAAAGCCTTGCCATATATCCTCTGCAAGACTATAAAGGATATTTCTCCCCTTTTTTCTGATCCGGACAAACCCCTTTTCCACAAGTTCATCAAGCTTGACCCTTAGATTATCCTTTGTGAAAACTACACTATCATTATTTGCTGGAAGCGCATCCAGTATCTCAGCCGCTGTCATTTCTTCATTCTCATTTAAAAGTTGTTGAACAAAGAAAAATGACATGATATCAAGCGCAGTAAAGGATTTGTTCCTATAGGTTTCAGCCAAATGGTTACTGCCACCATCCATTATGTTATAGGAACAGTACAGTTGAACCTTTTTATCCACTCGTCTTTTCTGAATAAATCCCTCTGGAAGATATGAGCTTATTCTTTGTTGTTCTTTATCATACTTGCGTCCGCTGATTCCTTTTTTCTCAATAAAATCGTCACGAGAAAAGCATCCGAATATGTATATATCCCGGAGAATCTGCCGGATGTTTTCATAATCCCTGATTAACAGGGAAGATTTATTCAGCGCCATTTACTTATCCTCGCTTTTCTGCTATGCGGCTATCCAACCATAACCCTGTACAGCCATGTCAATGAAATGATTCATTAATAAATCAATTTTTGAATGGAATGAATCTGCATCATAACTATCCGGCAGATCCTCATTCAGAGAAACTTCAATCGCCGATTTAACCTTAGCCTTCCGCCTTGTTTTTATATATAACAGCGAAATGATTGCATGTCAAGAACACAGGTCTGTTTCCCTGTGTTTCATGGTATTATTCCGGAAGACGTCCCTCGTACATGATACTCAGTTCTCCATATACCTGCGCCCAGTTTCGAATCGTTGTAGTCCATTTCTTGGTAGCTTCAAAGGTGGACAGATACAATGCCTTTAGCAGTGCAGTATCACTCGGAAATACGCTCCTCTGGCGGTTCAGTTTGCGGTATGTTGCATTCAACGATTCAATGGAATTCGTCGTGTAAATGACCTTTCGGACCGCTGCTGAAAACTTAAAAATAGGCGAAACAGCATCCCAGTTGTCGTACCAGCGTTTCATGGAGTTGGGGTATTTCGGAGACCATTTTTCATTGACTCTCTCCAGTGCCTCTCTGGCTTTCGATTCATCTGAAGCATGATAGATGGTTTTTAGGTCTGTGGCAAAAGCCTTCCTGTCTTTGTCAGGGACGTATTTCAGAGTGTTTCTTACCTGATGGACAATACACCGCTGGTATTCTGTCTTGGGGAATGCAGCAGCAATTGCTTCCTTGATTCCTGTAAGTCCATCAGCACAGAGAATAAGGATATCCCTTACTCCGCGATTTTTTAACTCATTTAAAACAGAAAGCCAGTACTTTGCACTTTCGTTATCGCCTACATTGATGGAAAGTACTTCCTTTTTTCCTTCTGTATTGATACCAAGAATGACATATGCAGCAAGTTTCCGAATCACCCCATATTGCTCGTCATAGCGGCGCTGCAAATCAGAAATTTTCCGGTCATAATACGGGTCATTCACATCCAAACCGTCCATCTGCCGTTCCAGTCGGGTCTTTGTGCCTAACGTCTGCCGAAGCTGCGCTTGTAACGCTTCCAGCTGCTTCTCTAAGTCGTTCGTATCGACAGCGGAGCCGATTTTTGCCTTGATTGCATCCGCAAACCGTGGGTCACTGACCATAGCAGAGATAATTGACGCTACCATGCGGTTCATCTCGGTCTGCTCAATGTTCAGCCGGAAAGTACACTCGTGGCCTGTTGGCGTCACCGTATTCTTGCAGTAATAGTAATAGCGGGTCTTTTTGTCCTTGCTGTGGGCTTTTGCAATATTCCCGTACAGGCTTTTGCCGCAGCAGGGGCATTTCAGAATACCGGACAGGATATGCGCATGGGTAGGATCGTTGACCTTCTCACGCCGATAAGCATTGACTTTCCGTTTCTCCTGCGCGAGATTCCAATCTTCTTCTGAAATGATAGCCTCATGCTTTCCCTCGTACACGGGGAAACTCCGACTGCTCAACCACGTGCATCTCATTCCGGGTGCCGATCTTCTTCTCTGTCCGGCGTCTGCCATAGGCGATTTTCCCCATATATACCGGATTATCAATGATACTTTTCACAAAGCTGGCGGAAAAACCGGGAATGGTGCCGTTCTGCCGCAGCTTTTTCACAAAGCCCTGCCGGTTCAGATATTTCGCCACGCCGCTGACACCATCGTTGGTGTGAATATAGCGGTCAAAGATGGTGCGGATCACGTCCACTTCATCCTCAGCAATCAACAGTTCGCCTTTTTCAAGACGGTATCCATAAGGGGCAAAGCCGCCGTTCCATTTTCCTTCACGGGCTTTCTGCTCCCGTCCGGCCATCGTCTGTGTCCGAATATTTTCACGCTCTATCTCTGCCACCGCAGAAAGGACAGAAATCATCAGCTTGCCGGAATCTTTGGAACTGTCAATGCCGTCTTCCACACAAATCAGATTGACACCGAAATCCTGCATCAGCTGCAAGGAATTCAGCACGTCAGCGGCATTCCTGCCAAACCGGGACAGCTTGAATACCAGCACATATTCCACACCGTCTTTGCAGTCCTGAATGTCTTGCAGCATCCGCTGAAATTCATGTCTGCCCTGAATATTCTTACCGGAAAAGCCTTCGTCAGAATATTCACCAGCCACTACCATATCTTCGTATTCAGCGTATTTCCGCAGTTTGTCTCGCTGAGCATCCAGACTGTATCCGTCCACCTGCATGGAAGTAGATACCCGTGTGTAGAGATAACATTTTGTTTTAGTTTTTTTCATGCAGGCCGCCCCTTTCTTCCATCTCTGAACATTCATCCGTAACTTTCTTCTTCGCCAGACCTTCATTCTGAATGTAGTACTCCAACAAACGGAGTACATATTCCGGCGCATGGCGGTTATCCAGTTCCCACTCTGTCACAGTCCGATAGGGAATCCGAAAATATTTACAAAATTCCTTGCGATTCATGCCAGGGTGCTTTCCCGCAATTCTTTTATTTTGGTTTTGCAGTCCATTTCATTTACCCCATAAAGCAAAATACACGTTGCGTATTTATTATAGCATACGCCAATCAAATACGCAACGTGTAAATTTAATTTATATCAAGCGGCTTTGTCAAATTCCTGATACACAGGAACGGGTTGCTTTCCTGATACCGCAGACTGTGTACAGCCATCCTTCGCAGTCTCCTGCATCTGCTCCAACAGCTGCGGCCCGTACTTCTGCAACAGCCGCGCCATCACATCAACACAGCGGTCAAATGCCGCATTATATTTTGGATCATCATAAACTTTGCTCAATAGGCCGCTCCTTTCCTCTATGGCTGCTCTGCGCATAGATGTTCAAAACTTCTGCCGGTATCTGTTCCAAAATCGCCACGGCACTGTCATAGTCGCGCCGCAGCTTGAGGTCTTCGATCTGCTTTAGGGTGCTGACCTTCTGCGCCGATGCAAGAGATTCTTCCAGCTCGGCATTTTTCGTTTTCAGCTTTTTGTTTTCGGATGCTGTTTTCGTGAAGGCTACGCCATATTTCCGCAGCAGTGTGTCCATCTTCTCCACGCTGGGAATATAGGTATCCAGAATCTTGCAGATTTCCTCCGCCCGGCTTTTGGCGTTAAAGGGATTGATTCCAGTGAGCAGATCCTCCAGTTTGCTTTTCTGTTTGGTCAGTCTGGTCATCTCCTTAAATACGCGGGGCGGGATATGGTCGCGCCCGGTCAGGCTGGCGCTCTCGCCACGCTCCAAATCTGGAAACTTCTTGACCATGTGTTTCCAAAACTCATCCTGCCACCAGGTCAGCTTCTTTTTATTGCCCATGATGTCTTTGGCGCTGAGCCTGCCATCCTCCGTCAAAGGGACAAAACAAAGGTGCATATGGGGCGTTTTCTCGTCCATATGCACCACGGCGGATATAATTGTCTCTTTGGACTGATGCTGTTCCAGAAAGTGCAGAGCTTCCTCGAAAAATACCCGAATTTCCGCCCGTTTCTTTCCCTTAAAGAACTCCGGGCTGGCTGTGAACAGCGTCTCGATCATACGGATACTGTCTTTCCGGGTACGGCATCCGGCAGCGGCAATTTGCCTCTCTGACTCGGCCCGGTACTTGCCGGGCGGTTTGACCAGATGGAAGTTGTACTTGCTTCGGCTGGTATCCACATCGGGATTGCTGGCGTACTTTTCCTTTGTGCGCTCGTTATGGGCCTCGATATTGCCGATTTCAGGCCCCTTATATTTTGCAAATCGCATAATCGCGTACTGTGCTTTTTCCATGCTCAATCCCTCCGTTTCTGCCAGACAATGTCATATCCCAGCACGTCAGCCAACTCCACGGCCTCCCGATACCGCAGCGATTCCCGCTGCAATTTTCCGGAAAGATTGGATACGCTGTCGCTCCACCCATACTCATCGTGCAGCTGGTCAACGACTTCCTGCATGGTGTAACCGGCGCGGATGATCTGCGCCTTGATTTCGTTTCGGATACTTGACTTCATAAAATATATTCCTCCATTTTCGCAAGTGAAGCCCTTTGTCACTTGATAGATAAAACATGATTTTCGGTTGCGTCATAAAAAGAACCGGCTACGCTGGGGAGCGCACCGGCTTTGGTCAATGGTGAAATTTGTGCAAATGCTGTTTTGCGATAGAAATGATTCCCTGCGTATCGTTGGTCAACGGCGGAATATTCGACTTCACAGAAATGCGGGACTTTTCACTGTTCGGGCTGTATTGTCACAAAATGCTGCAATCTGTACGTCGTTCCGTGAGCCGCCATCCGGCGAACTGTATACGGATAAAAGAGAAACATTTCGCTGTTTTGAGATTGCTCTAAAATATGCCTGCAAAATTACCGCTTTTACTGACCGCTTCAGGTGTGGTCAAAATGACCACACCTACTTCACAGCACAAAAGCGCGAAGAATTTCACGGTTCTGGTGGTGGACAAAATATCCATAACCACTTTTACACATCAAAATAGGTGTACCCAAAATGGGCACGACCACTTTATCCAAATGAAGCGCCTCTACAATATATGAGGTAACAGGGTCAATCGCTGCGTACATACGTACCGGCGACCAGATCGGAAATCAATCCCGCCAGTCTTCCGGTACGTACGTACACTGTGAAGCGTCCGTAAACTCGTTTATATGCGGCCTTGCCACTGCCTCGATCCCCATAAAGCCCCATACCCGGCGTCCTGCCGAATTGGTAATCGTGTTGCAGTGTTCCAGATTGTACTTACCGCAGGCTGCCACCAGCGCATCGCTGAAGCTGCGGCGTTTGAGTGCAGTCAGGCTATTTTCCTCGCACCACATCCGGTAAATGTCGTAGCAATCCTTTGAACTGATGGACGCATCCGCTTTCAGCTGGATATAGCCCTCGGATTCCAGAAAATCAAACACGTTATTGTTGTCCCGCTTGACGGCCTCCCGGTTCTCTTTGGTGCGCTGGCTCTCGGTGAACTTGAAGTTGTTCGCTACCAACCGCTGCAATCCCGCAAAAGCCCACAGCAGAATGCCCTCCACCTCGGCCTTCATCTTCTCTGCCAGGTCGGGATCATCCACACGGTCGGCAGGTTTCTCTTTGGCGGTCAGCACCAACTGCCGCCGATAAAAGCCATCACTGCGGTCAAAGAGAGCCTGCAAGTCGCCATTGCTGAATGCCAGCAGCCGGGCGCACATCCATCCCTGATAGCTCTGCTTGCCTTTACGCTCCAAATCCATTTTACCCTGTGCGGTGACGATGGATTTGACATAGTTAGTCTGCCGCAGGGCCTCCATCCGCATATCATCATCGACACACAGCAGAATGTGTTCCAGATCAGCGCGGGCAAAACGGTTCTCGGAAATTTTGCCGATGCTGCCGTCCTTCATGTTGCTGCCGAACAGGGCGGACAGCACCGCGCCGATCTGGCTCTTACCCTCGCCGCCATTGCCCTTAATGACCATCATGCGCTGTCCCTTGTTGCTGGGGATCAGGCAGTAGCCGATATATTCCTGCAAAGTGGGAATGTCCTCCGGGTAAAGAAGCCCATCCAGAAAAGCCAGCCAGCGGGTCGGCGTGGGCGCATCGGGATTATAGGCCACCGGCAGGCGGCAACGCACGATGTCCGGTTTTCCCTCCGTAAAGGAGCCATCCAGAAACAACGTGCCGTTTGCCAGATGAATGCGGTCAGCCTCCGGCGGGAAATCCTCTACCAGCGCCGCCAGCTTCATCAGCTCCACGATATTGCTGATTTTGCGGGGGATATTGCTGACCGCACAGCATTTCAGTTCCTCAAAAATTTCTCCACGCAGTGGCAGCTCATCGGTCACGCGGCCATCAGGCGTGAAAAAAGCTCCGTTTGTGTAGATGATTTTGTGTCTGCCGAGAAAATCATCACAAAACAGGGCTTCATTGATACTCTTGCCGTCAAACCAGATGGGCTGGTTGGCCTCACGCGATTGCTCGTTCTTCGCCACGGTGCTGCACCTCCTTTTCCAGACGTCTGAGCCGCTGCTCCAGCGCGGTGATAGTGCCGTCCTTCAGCAGCATATCCACCGCTTTCACACGCTGCTTCAGTTCCGCAAACATGAGAACGTCCAACAAATCATTTACATACTCGATCATATGACAGGCTTCCACAAAGCGGTCATCCAGTTCATCCTCCGGCGATTGCGGGGCATATTCGACCTTCCAGCGTTCCAGCAGATGCAGATAATCGCAGAGCACCCGCTGGCAGTGTATCTCATCGTTGCGGAAAGCCTGCGCCAGCGGATAGGGCTTTTTCAAAGCCATCGCTGCCGGGGGCTTGTCCGGGTCGATGCCAAAGTCATAGGCCAGCTTCTTTGCGGCCTCGTAGCTGCTCAGGCCGAACAGCCGCGCCACAAAATCGATCACATCCCCGGTAGCCCCGCAGCCAAAGCAATAGAAATAATCCCTGTTCAGCTTCATGCTGGGATGCCGGTCATCGTGGAAGGGGCAGCAGATCATATCGCCCCGGTTGACCTTACAGCCGTAGTATTCGGCGGCCTGCTTCACGGTGACAGCGGATTTTACAGTTTCAAATAAATTCATAGGCTTTGTCCTCCATTATTTATTGACGGTATCTGCCCGTCTGCCTGAATATACGGGGAAAAAGCCTATAAACCGAAAAATCCGCTAAAAGTGCAAGAAATGAAAAAACGCCGCCCTGAAATCTTGCAAAAATGCAAGACCTCAGAGCGGCGAAGCCAGCGGAAAGCATTTGCCCGCGCTGGTTTTATCAGGTATAATGGATAAAGAGAGTTTTCAGAAGAGAGGTGCGTCACATGGAGGGAGCCTATCTGCCCGGCAATATCCGGCAGCGGATGCAGGAGCTTATGAAGGAACATAAAATTACCCAGGCACAGCTGGCGACCCGCATCGGCAGCACCGAGAGCGCCATCAGCCGGTTTGTCAGCGGTAAGACCGATAAGATCAGCACAGAACATTTGCTCCGCATTGCGAAAGTGTTTGAAGTCTCCACAGATTTCCTGCTGGGGGAAGTCAACACGCCCGACCGGACAAATTTTGATATTGAAGAACTGGGCCTGTCGGTGCAGGCGGCGCGGAATCTGTACACCGGAAAAGCCAATGCAGAGATCGTCAACCGCCTTTTGGAAAGCCCTCGCTTTGCAGAAGTCACCTATATGATTGAGCAATATTTTGACGATACGCTGGCCGCCGGTTTCGCCGGACAGAACCAGATGCTTACTACTCTCAGCGCCATGCTGCGCCGAAACAATAAAACAGACGCTGCGGTGCAGGCGGCCAGAACTGTCAACCGGCAGAAAGTTCCTGTATATCAGGCAGACCTGACGATGATACAGAACACATTTATGGCGGCGCTGCGGGAAGTGAAGAAAGAGATCGGCAACGATTTCACAGCAGCGCAGTCCTTGACCAAGGGCATCACTCAGCAGATGTTTACCGAACTCACCAAAGGGGCGGATGTTCATACTCCGACCATCACGCCCGAAATGATTTCCGCCGCCGTCACCCAGAGCGCAGCGGGGATGGACGGTGTGCAAAAGGAAGCATTGGACAAGTTCGGTCAGGCGCTGACGGAATTTCTCCAATCCACCTTAGACCACGCGCAGGAGAAGCAAAATGCCGACCCGGAGCAATGAGCAGCTGTGCAGGCTGGCACAGGAAGGGGATACGGCTGCCCGTGACATTCTGCTGGAAAAGAATCTGGGATTCATCCGAAAAATAGCGTTGGAGCAATACCGGAGCATGGGGCTGGATGAAAATGATATTGGAATTGATTTAGATGATTTGGTGCAGGAGGGAAGTATCGGCCTGCTGAACGCGATCCCTTTGTTTGATGCCGGACGGGGCATGAAATTTCTGACCTATGCAGCACCGGCGCTCCGCAACGCCATGACGGACTGCATCCGCGCCGCCCTCGGTTTATTTGAGCAACGGATGGTGGATAAGAAAGACGGCCCCGGCTTCCAGAGAGTATATCTGGATGACGTTGACGCAAGGAAACTTATGGATATGAAATTATAACTGAATTGAACAATAGTGCGTCTGTTTTGGGATATGCGAAAGAGGGAACCATTTACCCCATTTTGTATCGTTTGCAGGAAGCAGAACTAATCAAATGCCGATTGGCTCCGGCTGCGGCAAATGGCGGCTCAAAAAAGTATTATTCTTTAACGGATAAAGGCAGGAATGTACTTGATGAACTAATCTTATTTTGGTCAAGCTATGAAAACTGCGTAAACGGCTTTATAGAAAGTTATCAACAAGCGAGGGTATCCAAATGAAAGAACAATATATCAAACAGGTTGAAAAGGAACTATCTTTACCACGCAAAATGAAAAAAGAGGTTGTACGTGACTTAAATGAAGTTTTTGCGTCTGCTATGGAGCATGGAGAAACAGAGCAGCAGATTATCCAGCGTTTGGGGACGCCAAAAGAATTTGCAGACAGCACCGCAGAACAGTTTGGCATTGATAACACCAAATCGAAAAAAAGGAACGGTATCATTTCTACTCTTGCTGCGCTTGTTATCGCGGCTGCTGCCTTTTCGGTATATGCTGTTACGCAATCAGGAAAAGTACCAGAAGGAGCAATCGGACAAGCCGACGCGACAACAAATATACAGATTGAGGGCGCGTTTGCCTTTGATATTTCGCAAATCCTTTTGGCTATTGGGTTTGCAGCAACAGCTATTGCTCTTTTGTTAATTATCCGAACCATACACAAAAACAGGAGGTAACCAATGAAGAAATATATTTCTGTATTCGCAATCATGATTATGATTTTTTTGGCTGCGTGTTCTAATCAAAATACCTCATCTACACCGACAAGCAATGAGAACAATACGCAATCTAATAGTGTTACAAAATTGGACGAGGGTGTTTGGCCTGAGAATGAGTACACAGAGGGGCTTCCTGTTGCGCCTGGTACGGTTGCATGGGCTACACTTGATACAGAACATGAGAATTGTAATATCAACCTTACCGGTATTAGCGAAAACGACTATAACGAGTATATGGAGCTTTTGAACCAAGACGGCTTTTCCGTAATTGAAAAGATGCCGTCTCTGGGGGGATCCAGGATGATCATATCCGGCTTCTCTTCCACTTCGTCCAGAACCTTCAGTACATCTCCGGCGATGAATTCGCAGTTATCCAGCCCGTTGGCAGCGGCATTTTTCTTTGCTGCCTCTACGGCTTCCTCCACGATTTCCACGCCGATAACCTTTCCGGCCGCCGGTGCCATGAGCTGTGCGATGGTACCGGTGCCGCTGTAAAGGTCGAACACAGTCTTGTCACTGCCGCCCAGGTCGCCCACATAATCTCTTGCCGTCTGGTACAGTACCTCCGCACTGTAAGAGTTGGTCTGGAAAAAGGAGAATGTGGAGATCTTGAATTTCAACCCCAGCAGTTCCTCATAAAAATACTCCTGTCCGTATAACAGCTCCGTACGATCACTCTGCACCACATCTGCAATGGAATCATTGGTAATATGTAAGATTCCTGCGAATTTTCCGGCTAGCTTCCTATCCTGTTCCAGGGAAAGCAACAGATCCTTAAATCCTGTGATCAGTGCATCCACATCCAAGCTTCCTTCCACCGCCGTCTCTCCCTGCCAGGGATCCTGTGAGGTCGTCACCAGTGCCACCAGAATCTCTCCGGTGCGGGATGCCTTACGTACCAGCAGGTGACGTAAGTACCCCTCATGGCTCATTCTGTGGAAAAAGCTTACCTTCACCCGGGCAAAGTAATCTCTCACTGTCTGTAAGATCAGGCGGTAATCCGCATCCACGATCTCACAGTCCGCTACGGTCACTATATCGTAGAAGCTGCCTCTCTTATGCATGCCCAAAGCCAACGGTCCATCCTTGTACTCGTCTCCGAAGGAAAATTCCATCTTATTACGGTATTCATAGGCCTTCGGGCTGCCCTTGATGCCCTCAAAAGCCCAGGCTTCCTCCTGCTTGTTTAACACACTGTCCAGCAGGCGTTTTACCTGTTCCTCCTTGACTTTCAGCTGTTCTTCGTAAGGAAGAGACAGATAGGTACATCCGCCGCACAACCCAAAAAGGGAACACGTCCGGCCGGTTTCCAGAGGTGACTTTTCCGTCACCTCCAAAAGCCTTCCTTCCGCCTTCCCTTTGCGCACTTTATTCACCGAGAACTTGACTTTCTGTCCGGGCAGGCTGTTCTTGACTACAGCAGTCTCATCTCCCACACAGACGATCCCTTTGTTGGGAAAATCGACCCTTACAACAGATCCTTCATATACCTGTCCTTTTTTCATGGGTTAGTTCTCTCCTTCATCCTCGAAGAAGTCGTCATCATCCTCTTCCACGTCATCTGCTTCATCTTCGAAGTCATCCTCGAAGTCTTCCAGATAATCCTGTGCAAAGAAGAAACGGTATACAGCATAAGCCACTGCTGCAACAGCTGCTACGGCGCCAATGATCGCCAATACCCATACCAGGACATTGCGTTCCTTCTTCTCTTCTACTTCCTTGCCCAGAAGCTTATTGAGCTTCTTCAGTTCGCTGACTTTCAGCTCATTTAATTTGTCAAGATCTACCAGATTTTCAATTCTGTTCATATTATTTACCTGCCTTTCCTGCATCTATTCGTATTTATGGATGCAAAGCATTTTGTTTTCATTCCTTTATATGATACCATATTTTCATCAAAAATACTATAGAAAAACCATATTTGAGGAAATACATTTCTTATTCTTATATTCTTATAATTTCTTACAACTGCTTTAGTTTTGCAAAAGACGCATACATAATCTTCTGCCCTGCCTGGTCGAATTCCACGGTCACCTTATAGTCTCTGGGTTCTCTCACGATATTTAGTACCGTGCCCTCGCCGTATTTGATATGGCGCACTCTGTCACCTACCTCGTAGTCCAGTTTCTCCGGTGCCTTGAACTCCGTGCCCTTCTGCAGTCCGGCCAGCTGGTTCAGTCCGCTGATGCCCTTGGAAATATAAGGTTTATCCGCCTTTGCCGTAACACGGGGTTTTAAGGTCACCTTGGGTCTTGGATCAAAGCCGGTATTACCGAAGCCGCCAAAACCACTATCCGAGCCGGATCCAGACCGGGGAGATGCAATCGCCTCCAGTCCCATGGCACGAAGAGCTGCTTCATTGGCTCTTCTCGCCTGAAAATCTTCCAGATCATCGTCCCGGTATCTTCTGCTGGGCGGCAGGGTATTATCCAATAATTCCTTCGGAATCTCCCTCACAAAACGGCTCACCGGATTGTACTGGGTCTCCCCACGCAGCATTCTGCTCTTTGCACATGTCAGCGTCAGATCCTCCTTGGCTCTGGTGATTCCCACATAAGCCAGTCTTCTCTCTTCCTCGATCTCCAACGGGTCATCGGAAGCAATGGTCATAAAGCTGGGGAATAATCCATCTTCCATGCCGGCGAGATACACCACCGGGAATTCCAGGCCTTTGGCACTGTGCAGCGTCATGAGCAGCACCCGGTTGTCACCGTTCTCCACATTGTCAATGTCTGCCACCAGCATGATTTCTTCCAGAAATTCCGACAGAGAAGGCTCGTCGTGAGTCTCCTCATATGCGGCCGCCTTGGTGATCAATTCATCTACGTTCCCCAGACGATCCTCAGCGGATTCCTCATCCTGATCCCGCAGATATTCTGCATAATCGATCCGTTCCAGCAGAGATTTGATCAGATCCGGCAATGTATACGAAGACAATCCGCTGCGAAGTACCTCGATCAGATTCACAAATCCACGGATCTTGGTCTCCGCTCTTCCCAATCCCTTGATCTGATCTGCTTCACACAATGCATCAAATAAAGTAATATCCTTCATCTGTGCATAGTCTGCTACCTTTTCCAAGGATGCCGCACCGATGCTTCTTTTCGGCACATTAATAATTCTGCGCAGAGCCACTTCATCCCTGCCGTTATCAATAGTTTTCAGATATGCCAGAATATCGCGGATCTCCTGTCTGGCATAGAAGTTCACTCCACCTACCACATGATAAGGAATGCCCTCCACTACCATACGTTCTTCCAGAAGTCGCGACTGGGCATTGGTACGGTACAGCACCGCACAGTCCGCATAGGCAATGCCGTCATTTTTCACCTTGTCGGCAATATCGTCCGCAATGTATTCCGCCTCTTCATAGGCATTGTCAAACTGCCTGAAATGTACCCGGCTGCCTGCTCCTTTTTCCGTCCAGAGGGCTTTTTCCTTACGGCCTCTGTTGTTACGGATCACCGCGTTGGCCGCATCCAGGATGTTCTGGGTGGATCGGTAGTTCTGTTCCAGCTTAATCACCTTTGCATCGGGATATACCTTCTCGTAGTCCAGAATATTACGGATATTGGCACCGCGGAATTTGTAGATGGACTGGTCATCATCACCTACCACACACAGATTGCGATAACCGTCCGCCAACAGACGGATCAGTTCGAACTGCGCTGTATTGGTATCCTGGTACTCATCCACCATGATATATTTGAAACGTTCCTGATAATTATAAAGTACTTCCGGGCAGCTTTTGAACAGTTCCACAGTCTTTACAATAATATCATCAAAATCCAGTGCATTACTCTTTTTCAAGGTCTCCTGATACTCTCTGTAGACCTTGGCGATCACGGATTTCTTGTAATCTCCCACGGATTTTACTTCAAATTCCCGCACATCCACCAGCTCGTCCTTGGCGGAGGAAATTTCCGATAACAGCGTCCGCTCTTTGTACATCTTCGTGTCGATGTTCAGGCGCTTGCAGACCTGCTTTATCACAGATTTCTGGTCATCCGTATCATAAATGGTAAAATTCGTATCATAGCCCAACCGGTCAATATGTCTTCTGAGGATCCTCATGCAAGTGGCATGGAATGTCGCTACCCATACCTGATCCGCACCGAAACCTGCGATCTGATCCACACGCTCCCGCATCTCCTGGGCTGCTTTGTTGGTAAAAGTGATGGCCAGAATGTTCCATGGATTTACTCCCATCTCATCGATCAGATAAGCCACTCTGTGGGTCAGGACACGGGTCTTGCCGCTTCCTGCGCCCGCCAACAGAAGGAGCGGTCCTTCCGTATGAAGCACCGCTTCTTTTTGTTCTTTATTTAAGGTATCATAAATACTCATGAATTACGCATTATCCCTTTCATTAAATTCCTGCAAAAACTTTCGGAAATCATCGATTGGCATAGGCTTTGCATAAAAATAGCCCTGTACGATGTCACAGTCCGCCAGACGCAGCATGTCTAACTGTTCCTTCGTCTCCACCCCCTCTGCCAATACCTTGAAGCCGAGATGCTTCAACATTTTAGTCAGATATTTGATAATTGTCAATGCCGTTTCTTCCCGTTCGCTGTTCATGGTGTCATCCAGGAACTGCTTGTCCAGCTTCACCGTATCCACCGCTACCTTGGACAACAGATTCAGGGATGAATAACCGCTGCCGAAATCATCTACTGAAATCTCTACCCCTTTATCCCGGAGAGTCTCCAGATTGTTGGTCAGTTTATTTAGATCCGACATGAAAACAGATTCCGTCACTTCCACTTCCAAAAGTTCACTGGGTACTTTGTAGTCTTTCAGGCGTTTTAAAATATTCGGTACGAAGTCTGTATATTCATTATGCCTTCTGGAAAAATTCACCGAGATCGGCACCACTTCTTCTCTCTGCGCCAAAGCATCCTGCAAATATTCCAGTACCTGATCCAGAATGGCAAAATCCACCTTGGTCACAAATCCGTTTCTCTCAAAGACATCAATAAATCTCCCCGGCATTACCATAGAACCGTCAGCCCGGATCCATCTGACCAGTGCTTCAGCACCCACTACTTTTCCGGTGTGCAAAGAAACTTTCGGCTGCAGATACGCCCGAAATTCCTTATTATTGTATGCAGCTACCATACCAGATACGATCTCTCTGGTATTCTCCAGATTCTTACGGATCTTCTCTGTATAGATTTCCACCGCACTGTCTACCTTCTGGGTCTTGCACTGTTTTCTGGCCTCATTGGCGTTATCCATCATGGAGGACACCGACCAGTCATTCTCCAGGATTTCATACATTCCCGTGGCAATGACCAGATTACACTGGTCATAGCGGCTGTTGATCTTCTGCACAAAAGCATTGGTGAATTCCAGATATTTGTCTCTGGCCTTCTCCACCGTATCTTCCTTCAGCACTCCCACGAAATGATCCGAAGTTACACGGCAGAACAGTACGCCGTTCTGGCACTTTTCCTGCAAGGCTATCGCAAAATCATGCAGGATCCTATCTCCCACTTCATAACCGTACATTTCGTTCACATACTGGAAATTTGAAAAATCAGATGACACAAAAAACAATCCTGATTTCCCGTGGGCAGCCATATAGGCCTCCAGCTTATCCACAAACTTGTTATATATCGGCAGTCCGGTCAGAGCATCATAATTCAGTTTCCGGTTCAGCTCACGCTGATCCTTCTCCGCATTCTTCAGCGTGCGCAGTCGGTTAAAAATCTGGTGAGAAATTCTGCACAGTGCATTTTTCTCCTCCTGCCAGCTTCTGTCTGTGTGGCGATTCGAGAAAATAACGCTGGCCTTTAATCCCTTAGCGGCCGTGGACATTACAATCATCACGGACTCCGCCTCTTCCTTGTAGACATCCGGAGTCTCTGACTGCCGGTAGATCACAGCACCGGATTCATCGGCCTTTTTCCGGATCCTGTCCCATTCGAACACGCCGGGATTCAGGATTCTTCTGGCAAAATCTTTCTTCTCTTCACGATTCCATTGATAACGGATTGTTGGTCCAGCCTCGTTGACTTCCATACAGATCATGTCATCAATTCCAAAAAAGCTACAGGTCCGCTCACAGATCACCTTTAGTGCACTGGTCAGATTCGGCACATTTTCCAACAGATCCATGCAAAATAATACCAAATCTTCCGCACTCTCAAACTGTGCCTCTTTATGGGCAATCTCGTCCTCCTTGTTCTCTTCACTGTCCAGATAACTCTTGCCGGGCAATGCCACACCTTCCTTGACATCCAGCAGGTAATAAGCACCCTTTCCTTTGCTCTTTACCTGATACAGGGCTGCATCTGCCCACTGGAACAACAGATTGTAATCCGTCACCGTGCCGTCTGTCACCGCCGCGCCCAGGCTACAGGAAATGTGCAGCCCTGTCTTGTCATCATCATAACGGTCAGACATGCAGCGGTTCAGCTGTTTTAATTTCTCCTCCAGCTGTTCTCTGTCCATGTCCTCCACATAGAAGACAAATTCATCCCCACCGATCCGGCCTTTTAACGCCTCGGGGAAAATATTACTGAGTTCATCCGCAAAGGAACACAATACCGCATCCCCAAACAGATGGCCGTTGGTGTCGTTGATCTTCTTAAAGCTGTCCACATCCTGTACGACCAGATACCCAGTCTGCCCGCGTTTCAGGCTCTGTAGCCTGGCACCGATCTGTTGTTTGATGGTAGAATTGTTCAGCAATCCGGTCAGGGAATCTTTCTGAGATTTTTCCCGCAGTTCCCACTCTTTTTTCTTCTGGTCATCAATGTCACAGACCTTTCCCAGAACCCGCTCCGGTTCTCCCTTTTCATCATAAAAAGTCTGTCCGATGACCTTCACCCACCTGGGTTTCCCCTCTGCATCAGTCTTGCAGAGTTCGATATAAATATCCGGCTTGCCACTGCGCAGTGCTTCTGCCAGCTGTTGTTCTACCGTTTCTGTCCGGTTCCCGGCTTCTTTGAGCAGCTGATCTGTATACCCTTCCGTGATCTGCCGGGAATACAGAATTCCCTCTCCCGGACCGGCATAATACATCTTGTCATTTACAATATCATATTCGAAAATCAGATCTCCGGACATACGGATCACAGCCATCAGCTTTTCCCGCTCCCGATGCAGTTCTCTGGTGGTCTCATCCAGCTGTCTGTCCACATCCCCTGTCTGTTTTTCCTGCAATGCAACCTCGTTTTTCAATCCCATACATTTTTCTTCCATGCAGACCCTCTTTTGCTTTCTCTATACCTCTTCCACCCGGCTGAAATTCCAGACACGGAGATTGTATTCCACGATCGGCGTGTCACAGTAAATACATTTCTTGGCTCCCAGTCCCGGAAGCGGTGCTCCACAGTTCGGACAGTTCAGTCCCAGACCGGCATCCTCCTGATTCTCGATCATATCCTGATCCTGGATATAGACCAGTTCCACGTTATACTTGGCCTGTTCTTTATGCTCTTCACTGCCTCTTATTACTTTTCCGTTCTCTTTTAATGCATGAAAATACTCCACTGCCGTCTGCAGGACAATACTCTGTCTTCCCCTCTGCTTCCGGTACTGGTGGATCTCCGTTCTGTGAATATGGATATTTTCAAAGCTCTCCTTCTGGGACTGGTTCTGTAGCATTTCCAGCCGCAGTCTGAGCTGTTCTTTCAATTCTCTGGTTCCCTCCGACAACAGGGCCGGATTCTGTTTCGTAATACTCTGCAGATAGGAGGTCAGCACATTCTCCGCTCTGCTCTTCATCTCATCATAATGAAATTCCGGGAAATCCCGCATAATGGACGGCATGTACAGGTTGGTTGCGGAAGAGACCGACTTCGGTGTCATTTCCACTTCCTTTTCTCTCTGTTTCATTCCCTCGATCATGGAGTCCGTTCCGAATAACATCCGGGAGGTATCCCGCAGTTTTTTCCTGATGTTGCAATAGGCATAATAAATGATTCCTGCAAGCACCAGAAGTAATACCAATATGACGATAATTGCAATCAGATTTCCGCTCATTTATGTTTCTCTCTGTTTTTCATTCTGTTGTAATGTTTGTATAGCATAAGTTCAGGAACGCAGGTGCCAAAGTTGCACCACATATCTGAACTGTTAACAGTTCAGCGCGCCATTCGCAAAGCCGCACTGTCGTACTCTCCGTCACTTCGTGACTATCTTTGCTCATGAAGTGGCGCTCGGCCCAGGAACATATTCGTTTGCAAAATCATGCAGGCATGATTTCTGCCCTCGATATGTTCCTGGCTGAACTGTTACAGCAAAGTACAGCAGACGCCAAAAGGCATCCGCTGTACTGCTGTTTTGTAGAAATATTCTGCTGAGTATGTATTATACTCTGTCGTTCTCGTCAAAGGGATCACCGCACTCCGGGCAGAACTTGGGAGGATGTGCAGGATCTTCCGGCTCCCAGCCACACTTGTCGCATTTATAGATCGGTGCGCCGTCCGGCTTCTTTGCTCCGCATTCGGAACAGAACTTGCCCTGGTTTACTGCACCACAGCTGCAGGTCCAACCTGCATCGGAGGGCTTGGGTGCGCCACACTCGGAACAGAATTTGCCCCGGTTATCCGCAGCACCGCAGCTACAGGTCCAGCCTAGTACCGGTGCCTGCATCTTAGGAGCCTGCCCCTGCACAGGTGCTGCCTGTGCCTGCTGCATACCCATACCATTCTGCTGTGCATCCATCTGGTACAGTTGGCCGGCATTAATACCACCTACCATATTCGCCATGTTCATACCGGCAAATGCCATCATAGGTCCTGTAGAAGTATTAGATGCTGCCATCTTCATAGCTTCGGCCTGTGCAGCAGTCATGGTAGCTGCAGCCATTCCGGTATTGCGCAGTACTGCGGTTCTCTGCAGATCAGCAATAGTCTTCGCATCCTCATCGGGAATCTTTGCAGAGTTGATATTGATAGTAACGATCTCGATACCGCGAAGCTTGGTCCACAGATCGGAAAGTTCATCTTTTAAAGCCTCCGTCAGTTCCTCAGTGTGTGCGGGAATCTCACTGGGACGGACGCCTTTTGCGGAGATCTTGGCCAGTGCGGGCTGCAATGCAGTCAACAGCTCTGCCTTCATCTTCGCTACCAGTTCACTTCTGGTGTAGGACTCTGTTACGTTACCACATACATTCTTGTAGAATAACAGAGGATCTACCAGATGGAAGGAATATTCACCGTTACAACGTAAAGAAGTGTCCAGATCCAGTCCGATATTCTGATCGATCACACGGAAAGGAATGGGGCTTGCAGTACCAAAGAGATTGTTCATGATCTCCTTAATATTAAAAAAGTAGATTCTCTGATCCTTTGCCGCATTACCTCCGAAGGTAAAACGCTTCCCGATATTGGAAAATGTATTCTTAACGCTCTCACCAAGATTTCCGTAGAACAGGCTGGGCTCGGTGGAAGAATCATATACGAATTCACCTGCATCGGCACAGAACTCTACAATTCCGCCCTGATCCACGATGATCATACACTGTCCTTCGTTGACTGCCACGATAGAGCCGTTGGAGATAATGTTCTCCACACCCTTGGTGTTACTGTTACGTCCATTGGTTACACGCTGCTGTCCTTTTACTACCAGCACATCATTGGAAAGGGAATCACAATAGAAATACTCTCTCCACTGGTCAGCCATCATGCTGCTGACTGCATCTTTCGCTGCTCTGATTAAACCCATTACCGCACCTCCGTTTTTATATGAAAAATCTGTTCTTTTTCACATCTCTTATATTTTAGCAAATTTTACACATTCCCTCAACTGCTTTTCGTAAAATATCGTCATTTTTCCTTTACAATGTGCCGTTTTTCTACTAAACTGTGATACTAGAGATGTTTGATTAAACTATAATATAAAAGGGTTGAAAGAAAAATGGGTAAAAAAGCTACAAAAGCCGCTGATAATATGTACTATCTCGCACGTTGCGAAGCCGCTGAGACGAATGCGGACTTCAGCAGCCGGGAAAAAGCCGCCGAACTGGTGGACATCGACCGTACCAGACTGGCCAGGATCGAACTGGACACCATTGTTCCCTATCCCGAGGAAGTCAAGGCCATGGCCAAGGCCTACAATACACCGGAGCTTTGCAATTCCTTCTGTGCCAGGGAATGTCCTCTGGGCCGCAGCAGTGTATCGGAAGTCGACATTGTGGACTTTGACCGGCTGGCATTGAAGGTACTGGGTTCCTTAAAGGATATCGACACCCTGCGGGCTTCCCTGATTGCCATCTCCGAAGACGGCATCATCTCCGAGGATGAACGCCCGGCATTTCAGGATATTCTGGATTCCCTGGAGAAGATCAGTACCAATGCCAAAGCTTTGAAATTATGGGCCATCAAAAATATACACATCAAGGAGGAGGACGTCTGATCCTCCCCCTTTTTATCCTATTTTATTCTGCTTATCTTGCCGTTGCTTTCTCTGCGAATTCCGTAGTTACCAGTGCCTCGTAAGGTACTCTCTCTTTCAGTACATCCGAGTCCTCCAGAATATTCTGCAACAGGTCAAAGGCATCTTTATGGAAGATCAGATCCTCTTTCCAGGTATCCTGTTCCTGATATCTGGCAACAATAGCTGTCAATGTGTCACTTTCGGTCTCGGCAAACTGGGGTGCAATACACTTGGCAATTTCCTCCGCACTATGCTCCTGTACATAATCCATACCCTTTTGCAGAGCATCGGTAAATGCCTGGATAATCTCCGGATTCTTTTCCAGGTAACTCTTCTTTGCTGAAAAAGAGGTATAAGGAACATAACCGGACTCCTCCCCCAGAGAGGCCACCACATAACCGTCACCCTTTTGTTCCAACAATGTGGCATGAGGCTCGAACTCAATGGTAAAATCTCCCTGTCCACCGGAAAAAGCTGCTGCCGTGGATCCGAAGTCAATGCTCTGGTCAATGGACAGATCCATGTCCGGATCAATATTGTTCTTCGTCAGGATATATTCAAACACCATCTCCGGCATTCCACCGGCTCTGCCACCCAGAACCTTGGACCCCTTCAGCATATCCCAGGAAAAATCATCGATGGGTTCTCTGGCCACCAGGAAATTTCCCGCCCGCTGGGTCAGTTGGGCAAAGTTCACCACATAGTCTTCCGTTCCTCCGGCATAAGTGTATATGGTGCTCTCGCTGCCCATAAAGCCGATGTCTGCCTCCCCGGTCAATACCGCCGTCATGGTCTTATCCGCACCGAATCCCGTCACCAGTTCCAGATCGATCCCGGCATCCTCAAAGTATCCTTCTTCGATAGCCACATACATCGGTGCATAAAAAAGAGAGTGGGCTACCTCATTGAGCACCACTCTGGTCTTCTTTGGTCCGTTCGTCTGCTGTGTGCTGCCGCAGCCCGTAATCGTAGCTGCTGCAAGCACTACAAACAATACTGCTACCGTTACTTTCCTTCTTTTCATAATCGTTCATCCTCCCTGAAATTACATATTTATTCTATGTAACCTCAGGGAAAACGTTCCGGGTAATTACAGATTTTCCTTGATCTTGTCGATCATCTCCTGGTACTCCACATCAGTCAGAAGGGTCTTGCCGGGGTTCATCTCAAAGGTTCCGCCCCACTCGAAACCGTCCTTGTACTTCGGGCACAGATGCATGTGCAGATGACAGCCGGTGTCACCGTAAGCGCCGTAGTTTAATTTATCGGGATGGAATGCTGCATGAATAGCTTTGGCTGCATGAGCCACATCCTCGAAGAATAATCTTCTCTCTTCCTCGCTGATGTCCACGACCTCGCTGACATGGTCCTTATATGCCACGATACATCTGCCGGGATGGCTCTGCTCCTTGAACAGGATCAGGCTGCTTACCTTCAGATCACAGATAAAAATACCGAACTTGTCTAACAGTTCTCCTCTCATACAATATCCACAATTTGCGTCTTTCATTTGTTCTCCTATCTGCCCTCTTACGGGGCCTGCCGTCTGTGGCTTGAATTCTTGTCCGGTCTTGCCGGGCGGAATCAGCTATAATGTTATGTTGATCAGCTTACGGATGTTCTCCGGATCATAGTTCAACACCAGTTCCTTCGGAAATTCCAGTTCCCGCATCAGCTGCTCTGCATCATCAAATGCTCCGATGGCAAAGCACATATGGCTGTCCGTTCCCATTATAACAGGCTGATCATACTTCATGCAAGTCTTTAACAGCTCTGTAATATTTTCTCTGCCTCCTTGTCTGGCCGACTGGGGATTCAGGGATGAATTGTTCACTTCCAACACCGCCTGTGCCTGTCTGGCCTCTCGCACCAGTTCGTCATAATCCAACGGAAATCTGCCGTCATCGGGATGGCCAAGTATTTTCACATAAGGATTCTGAAAAGCTCTGACAGATGCCAGTGTATTCTCCTTGCGGCTTCCCGCAGTAAAGGCAAAGGGATGAATGCTGGCAAGGGCATAATCCATTTTCTGCAGATAGCGCTCTTCCAGATCCAGTTCACCGTTTGTACTGCAGATATTTGCTTCTACGCCGCATAGCAGGCGCAGACTTCCATCTGGCTTCGGTATTACCCGGCCGGTGTTCTCTTCTCTGTCATATATTCTGGGAATCACTTTATAATTACTGAAAAAGAAATTATGCGGGCCTCCCGGGGAAGTCGGTCCGTGCTCACTCATTCCCAGGTACTGTAAGCCCATTGCCAATGCAGCATCTATATTCTCCAATAAGGTACTATACGCATGCCCTGCTGCCAGAGTATGCGTATGAAGATCCATGATTGCTTTCATTCTATTGTCCTTTTACTTTCCAAAACGGTCTAATTCTTTTTCTTATGAGATTCCTTCTCCGGCTCCTGTGCTTTCATCGTATCTGCCAGATCCGCTACCAGCTGTTCCACAATCATCTTTTTCATATAGACATCAAAGCTCAACAGGCAGATCAGGGCAAATTTCTGTAAAAACTCCTGCTCTTCTCCGGTCACTTCGGTAAAGGAATCCTCTGCTCTGCGGAATTTCTCCACAACATCCTTTTTCAGATCCTCCAGCTGTTCCTTCTCCAGCACCACCACTTCCTTGTAGACGCTCTCCAGGTCAAAGACCTGTCCGTTCTGAAAATAGCGGTCAGTAAGGGGCTTAAGCAGCGTCTGGATCTCATTCATGGGAATGATCCCTTTATAATAGTAGATAAAAATCAGAAGCAGCACATGCTCTTTGGAATATTTCTTCTTCACCGGCGGCGGCAGCAGATCATTCTTCGCATAATTATTGATCATGGTCTTGGTCAGGATGCGGTCTTCGGTCTGGGGCCGCACTGCGGAACGCAGCTTACGATCCATAAAGGTCAGTACCTGATCCATATACAGATCAATATTCGGAATGTCTTCCGACTTGATATATTCTACTTTCTCCAGACTCTGTAAGATCATCTGAAGTAATTCTTCTGTTGTTGCTGCCATAATGTTCCTGCTGTCCTTTCCGTGAGGTAGTTTCCAAAAATATTAACTCGAGAACCCGTGCTTCGCACTCCACTGTCTGCTTCGCAGACGGTTCTCTCGTTAATGCATGCAAGAAAACAAATGCTCGCTCTGCGAGCGCTTGTTTTCTTTTGCATTCATTATATAGTATTCAAAACTACATGTCAACAGTTGCACATTTCCTCTGTTCTCTGAATTTATGAAGATTTTATAACTATTTTGTTTCACTCCTTTACTTTACAACTTTAGTATGTTAAAATACTAATAGTTGCGTTGTATTGATTACAACTATGGAAAGGTGTGTCGCTAATGAATAAAAAAATCAAAACGGACGCTGTAGATTCCCTTTTTGATGCGGTGTTGTGTCTGCAGTCCCGTGAGGAATGCTACAGTTTCTTCGAAGATCTGTGTACTGTCAACGAACTGTTGTCTCTGTCCCAACGGTTCGAAGTGGCTGCCATGCTGAAGGACGGCAAGACATATCTGGAGATTGCCGAGAAGACCGGAGCTTCCACCGCCACCATCAGCCGCGTAAACCGTTCTCTGAATTACGGCAACGACGGTTACGAGCTGGTCTTTGGACGTATGGAGAAAAAGGAAACGGAACAGAATTCTTAACTTAATGAATAAAAACAGGAGCACTCAAAAACGGCGCTCCTGTTTTTATTTTATCTTTTATTCTTCTTATGCTTCGCTTGTATTGGCTGCTGTTGTTTCCGCAGCTGGAGTTTCTGTCTTCTCCACCGTCTCTGCTGTCTGTGAAGTCTTCTGATTTTCTCTCTTTTCTTCCTCTTCCACTTCCTTCAGAGCTTCTGCGATGGCTGCCTTGGCACTCTTGCGTCCTGCCCGGACCGCTTTGGCCGTTCTGGCTTTACCTTTTCTGTCAGGAACTGTCTGGTTCATATCGATTTTTCCCTGGAATACGGCATGTTCATCAATAACGATCACCTTTGTGGCAATGTCCCCCAGCACTTTGGCCGAAGCTGTCAGTTCCGCTTTCTCCGGTGCAGTGATATTTCCGGTCACTTCCCCGCCGATCAGAACAGATGCAGCCTGTACATCTCCTGTGACTATGCTTCCGGCTCCCAGGATCAGGTTGCCTGTCACCGTCACGTTACCACCAATCTTACCGTCAATTCTTGCGGAACCGTCCAATGTAAAATCTCCGGTCAACTCCGCTCCGGCACCGATCAGTGTGCTCATTTTTGTATCTGCATTCTTTTTTCCTAACATGTATCTTCCAAACCTTTCTGCAATCAACCACTGATTGCCAGCATATCCATAGGATTAATATAGCTTCCGTCTTTCTGCATCTGGTATCCCAGATCCGCGTTATCTTCGCCGATGACAAACAAGGTAGTTCCCTGTACTACGGAATCCCCCACATTCACTGTGGTATCTCCTTTATTCCGATAGATGGTGACATAACCGTTGCCATGATCCACCCACACGCTGTGTCCGTAGATCTCGTCATCATTTATGGCAATGACCGTACCGCTGGCCGCCGCCACAACCGTAGTTCCCACCGATGCATGGAATATGCACATGGGATCGCCCTCACTTACTTCCTCCATGGATGCAGAACCCGTCAGAGGGAATTCCGTAGGAAGGCTCTGCTTTTCCAGAGTTGCTGATAATTCGCTCTCACTCTGTACCTTCTGGCTTACGGTGTCGCTTAAGATCTGTATCTCTTCCGCCTGTTCCGTCACCTGCTCTTCCAGCTTACTGTTCTGCTCGCTCAGTGTCTTGTTCTCTTCCTCCAGTGCCATAACCTGTTCATGGCTCCGTCTACTGGCGTTCTCCCAGAGCTGTCCCTCGTAGACAAAATAGCCGATCACTCCGCCGACCAATACACACAACAGAAGTACCACGACTTCCACGATCCATGCACGTACACGGAACTGCTTTACATTGGCATCTGCTGCGTCTGACGTAAGAATCAGCACATGGTTCAATCTTCGCTTATGTTTACGTCTTTTCATAGAGTCACCTCCGCTAAATATCAACCCATTTTACCACAGGAAAGCTCTTACAGCAATCATTTCTTAACATTTTTGTAATATTTTCCCAAGATTTTCTTCATTTATTCGTATTTAAAAGGAAATTGCCTATAAATTTTTGTGCAATTTTACAGAATCGTCTATTTACTTTTACTACCTGCTGTGCTATGATGCACTTGCTGAGACAATGTTGTATACATTGCAAAAAGTAAATGACAGCAAAGAATTTGTGGAGGTATCTATTATGAACAAAGGTACAGTTAAGTGGTTCAACAATCAGAAGGGTTATGGTTTCATCTCCGATGAATCCGGCAAGGATGTATTCGTACACTACAGCGGTCTGAACATGGACGGTTACAAGACCCTGGAAGAGGGCGCAGCCGTTTCTTTTGATATCGTAGATGGAGAAAAGGGACCTCAGGCTGTTAACGTAACCAAGCTTTAATCATAAACGAAAAATAACAGACAACCAAAATCCGCAAGCGCTATCGTATGATAGCACCTGCGGATTTTTCGTTTCCACTCCTATTTTTCTCTGCATACTGCCAACACATCTTCCCATTTCATGCTGCCGCCGAAGAGATCCAGTGCACTCCCGATGGTCACATTCATCCGGTTCTGCCCCAGTTTTTTTAACAAATACAGATCTTCCATGGAGTGAACACCACCCGCATAGGTGATTGGATTTCCGGTATAATTTCCAATAAACTTTACCAGTTCCTGTTCAATTCCCCGGGCCTTGCCTTCCACATCCACGGCATGGATCAGGAATTCATCACAATAGGCAGATAATTTTTTAAGTAGTGCCTCATCCACTGCTTCTTCTGTCAGCTTCTGCCAGCGGTCAGTCACTACCAGATACTGCTCTCCCGCACGCTTGCAGCTGACATCCAGCACAAGGTGCTCTTTTCCGATGGACTGGACCAGTTTGTCCAGTCTGTCATAGTCGATCCGTCCCTCCCTGAACACATAGGACGTCACGATCACATGGGAGGCCCCTGCTGCCAGATACTCTGCCGCATTCTCCGCCGTGATGCCTCCTCCGACCTGCAATCCTCCCGGATATACACGCAGGGCCGACAATGCCTGTTCCTTCGTTGCCTCATAATAAGGGCTGTCCGAGGCATTCAATAAAATAATATGTCCGCCTTTTAAACTGTTTTTCTGATACAGTTTTGCATAAAAGGCAGCGTCCTGTTCTGAGACAAAGTTCTCCTGCGCCCGATCACCGAGATCTTTTAAACTTCCACCGACAATCTGTTTTACTTTTCCGTTATGAATATCAATACAAGGGCGAAATTCCATCTTTTTCCTCGTTTTCTTCCAAATGATTTTTATTTTTTTGAATTATTTTCTAAAATCCGCACATACTACCCTCAAGCCGACCACCTTTGGTTCGGACTGAATATCCCTGACGGGCATCTTGAAATGGAGGACATTATGAAAAATAAGACAAATAACGTAACATCCCACATCGGGAAAAAATTACTGGTTCTGGGCATCATCACAGTCTACCTGTGTATGGCGACCGCCTGTGGCACCAACAAGAACAACAATAATAACTCCGGCAGCATGGCTGCCTCTCCTTCTCCGTCCACCTCTCCTGCTGCTCAGGGGAGCACAGAGGCGCAGACCACAGAGACCGGAACTGCCGCTACCGACAGCACTATGGGTGACATGAACGGCAACGGTAACACCGTAGGAGAAAATGATTCCATGCTGGACAATGCAGGCAATGCCATCGGAGAAGCCGGTGATACCGTAGGCAATATCGTGGACGATGCCGCAAACGGTGTCTCCGATATCACCAACGACCTGGTAGGCAACGGTAATGATACTGCAGGTAACAACAATTCTACCACTGCCACCACCGGAGCCGGCCAGAGATAAGTTATACCTCTTCCATGATCGTACCTTCCCGGTAAGCCTCCAGGAGTTCTTCCAGATAGAAGATATTCTCCTGGATCTCCTTGCCGGTATCGGTATCGGCCACCAGTTTTCTGCGGGGGAAATTCTCCACCACCACGGAATCCGAGAAAATATCCGATTCCTTGATGATCGCCGCTTCCGTAGATTCAAAAGGTTCATGGGCTACCAGACGCATTCCTCTGGAATTACATACCAGCGTATATCCCGCAATTCCCGTCTTTTTCTGATATGCTTTGGAAAAGCCACCGTCGATGATCAGCAGCTTACCGCCGCATTTGATGGGTGATTCCCCATGGATCTGTTCCACGGGCACATGACCATTGACGATATGGGCATCGGCCTTGTCCAGACCGAATTCCTCTAAGATTCTGCCGATGACTTCCTCATTTTCCAACAGCTTATAGTAACTGTTTTTCTCTTCTATATGAGTCTCCTTATCCTTCAGGAAATACCGCTCAAAGGTAGCCATTTTTGCCTTGCCGAACACCGGGGAACCGGGGCCTGCCCAGATGTACCAGATCATATCCTGTCCCAGAGCGCGCTCTTTGGCTTCCTTGGCATAATAACCTCTTCTGGCGTAATATTCCAGAATGTCGTACAGTGCTTTTCCGCAATACTCTTTTCCGCAGATCTCCACCTGCATGAAACTGCCGTCCGGATTCAAGGGGACACAGCCGTGATACAACAGATTGCCGTTGTAAATCTTGTACATGCCGCCCTTGGAAAACAGAAATTTTACATGGCGTTGCAGTTTCTCACAGCGCATGAACACCTGCTGCAGACGCAGCATGACCTTGCTCTCTTCCTCCGTGAGTTCGTAAGGATGTACAGGATCCACCGTAGGGAAATCCACGTCTTTCATGGGATATTCTTTGCCGTCCACGCAGATCGTCTTTTTCTCGAAATCGATCCGATGCAACAGCATCCGGTCTTCCATATGGAACTCCGGGTGTCTCATGATCAGCTGTCCTTCCAGCTTGAACTGCAAGATAGCAATTGCTTTATGCATCTTGGTGTCCAGCCCGAGATCCTTGGTATTGTAATCGGTATTGAACTTGATGGTAAAAGCATCGCAGTTGGTATTCTCATAAGTTTCCAGTGCAAATGTAGCCAGAGGCAGCAGGTTGATGCCGTAGCCATCCTCCAGAGTGGCGAGATTACCGTATCTGGCAGACATTCTGACCACATTGGCGATACAGGCCAGACTTCCGGCCGCCGCGCCCATCCACACCATGTCATGGTTGCCCCACTGGACATCCACGGAATGGTATTCGCACAAAGTATCCATAATAATATGAGGGCCGGGACCTCTGTCGTAAATATCACCGACGATATGCAGATGATCGATGACCAGCCGCTGGATCAGGTGGCTTAACGCAATAATAAACTGCGGCGCTCTGCCGATGCGGATGATAGTATGGATGATCTCATTATAGTATGCCTCTTTGTCCTGGATTTCTTCCTTCTCCGTGATCAGTTCTTCGATGACATAGGCGAAATCCTTCGGCAATGCCTTTCTGACTTTGGAGCGGGTGTATTTGGAAGAGACACGTTTGATGACCTGTACCAGACGATGAAGGGATATTTTGTACCAGTCCTCCAGATTGTCCTCTTCTCTTTCCACGATCTCCAGTTTGCTCTCTGGATAATAGATCAGGGTTGCCAGGCTTTTTTTGTCCTTGTTGCTGATGGTGTTGCCAAATTCCTCGTCGATCTTGCGGCGTACGGAACCGGAACCGTTTTTCAGGACATGGTTGAACTGTTCGTATTCTCCGTGGATATCCGTCAGGAAATGTTCCGTACCTTTGGGAAGGTTCAGGATGGACTGGAGGTTGATGATCTCTGTGGAGGCTGCCGCTATATTTTTGTATTGGTGTGAGAGGGTCTTTAGAACCTTCTGTTCCATTTCGCTCATGAAATTCACCTTTCTATGTTACTTCACGAAACGTACGGATACCATGCCTCGGTGTAAGGTCTCCGAGTGTGAATTTTTTAGGAAAAGTGATTCATTTGTTCTACTTAACACGGGCACGCCTACACGCACCATCCGTAGTGCGGATCGGCTGTCGCAAACATCGTGTTTGCTCCACCCTGTTCTTCAACACTTTTCAAGAAAATGTCAACACTCTACGACAAACATCATCGCCATGGCATCCATCCACTTCGTCAGTTCATGACTTTACCAGGTAATTACATCGCTGCATTGATAACATCAGACATGTTGTACATGCCGGCGGGCTTGCCTGCCAGGAACTTGGCTGCCTGTACGGCGCCTTTACCGAAGACAGCTTTGGAGTAGGCGGTGTGGGAGAAGGTTACCACTTCGTCTGCCCCGGCGAAGATCACATCATGGTCACCGACGATGGTGCCGCCTCTGACAGAGCTGATGCCAATTTCTTTCTTCGGTCTCTGCTCTCTGCGGTTGCTGCGGTCATAGACATATTCATACTCACCGTTAAATTCCTCGTTGATGGAATCTGCCAGTGCCAGTGCGGTGCCGCTGGGAGCGTCTACCTTCAGATTGTGGTGCTTCTCCACAATCTCCATATCGAAGCCTGCGTTGGCCAGCACTCCGGCAGCTTCTTTCAAAAGCTTTAACATCAGGTTGATACCTAAGGACATATTGGCGGATTTTAAGATAGCCACCTTTTTCGCTGCTTCGTCTACTTTCGCCAGCTGGGCCTCGGACAGACCAGTGGTGCACAGCACGCAGGGAAGCTTTTTCTCCACGCAGTAATCCAACAGCTTGTCTACTGCCACGGCTGCGGAGAAATCAATGATTGCATCTGCAGCCACATCACATTTGGTAATATCTGTGAATACAGGGTAGGGATTGTGTCCATCGTCTCTGGCATCGATTCCCGCCACCAGTTCCATATCGGGGTCCGCTGCGATCAGTCCGCTGATCACCTGTCCCATTTTACCGTTACATCCATGCATGATTATTTTTACCATTTTTCTTTTCTCCCATCTATCATGATTTTTGTAATAACGATCCAGCAGCCCTCATATTCATTTGCAAAAGCGCACTATGAATCGTTACTTTTTGAAAAAAGATCCCGCCCATGATAAAATTTTCACAGGCGGGATTCTTCCACTCTTGCTCTCTATTTTCCAGCCTACAGGACACCATAATCCTTCAGGGCTTTTTCAAGCCTCTTGGCATTGGCCTCTTCCATTTCACACAGAGGCATACGGAACGCACCGGCTCCCATTCCCATCATGTTCAGTGCGGTCTTCACAGGGATCGGGTTCACTTCACAGAACAGCGCGTTACACAGATCCATGGCATCTAACTGCATCTGACGGCTGCCTGCCACATCTCCGTCAAAGAACTTCTGGCAGATCTCGTGGGTCTGTGTAGGTGCTACATTGGAAAGTACGGAGATAACTCCGACTCCGCCCAAGGCCAGAATGGGTACGATCTGGTCGTCATTACCGGAATAAATATCCACAACGCCCTGTCCGATGGCTGCCAGGTGAGCGATCTGGCTGATGTTGCCGCTGGCTTCCTTGACACCTACGATGTTCTCCACGTCCTTACACAGCTTCACTACGGTCTCCGGCAGAATATTGCAGCCGGTACGGCTGGGTACGTTATACAGAATAGCGGGAACCTTCACAGAATCCGCAACGGTCTTGAAATGACGATACAGTCCCTTCTGGGTTGCTTTATTATAGTAGGGACTTACCAGCAGAATGCCGTCCACGCCGTATTTCTCCGCTTCCTGAGACAGATATACTGCAGTCTCGGTACAATTGGAACCGGTACCTGCTACTACGGGGATTCTCTTTGCAACTTTGTCCACACAGTATTTGATAGTATCCAGATGCTCCTCATGGGTCAGGGTAGATGACTCACCTGTGGTACCGCATACGATAATAGCATCTGTGCCGTTTGCGATCTGGAATTCGATCAGTTCACCGAATTTCTCATAATTGACGGATCCGTCCTCGTTCATGGGTGTGACGATTGCCACGCCTGCTCCTTTAAAAATAGCCATATGCTTCCTCCATTTGCAAAACGCCAGCGCACAATGGCGCCGGCGCTGATTATCCAAGCTTATTTGATAGCGCCCCATCTGCTCACGAGATGACAGTCATACGCTTCTTAAACGTATGCCCAAGATAACATATACAGGATACCTTATCTTTCGGCGTGTTCCCCTTTCTTCTTCCCTCATCGGTACCTGTTACCTCCGAAAAAATACTCTTGAAAAACGCAACCTCTATCTTTTTAAATATAGTTTTATGATAGCATCAACCCATGTGACTGTCAATCCCAGACCTTGAATTTTACCGTTTCAATCTTGGACACTTCATCCGCCAGAACACAGATCTCATCGTTCAGGGTGATTCCCGTCAGAATCACATCCGTATCTCCCCTGCATTCCAGTAATGCCTTCAGGTCATCTTCCGTAATAATATCCTTCTCCACCAGTCCCAGCACTTCGTCCAGGATCAGCAGATCGCATTCTCCAGTCGTCAGTACTTTCTTGGCAAAGCCGATCCCGTTACGGATGTTCTGGATCTCCTCCTGCTTCTTTTCCTCCGGTAATTCCACGAAATTACCGTCCGATTTCTCGAAACGGAACAGCTTGATCTCCGGCTCCATTCTGCGTAAAAAATCGGAATCCCCCAGTCCCTTTCCCTTCAGGAACTGAATAATAACGACCCTCTTGCCTTCTACCGCTGCCTGTACCGCTCTTCCAATCGCTGCCGGTGATTTGCCTCTGCCATCGCCGGTATAAATATAGATGCATCCTTCTGCCATTCCACACCTCATGGTCTATCTGCGTATCTGACGCTCCCTAGCTGTACACAGTTACTAATATCTATGCATTCTTTTATACCATATATTGTCACTTTTTGCAATCTTTTGTCGTTAGACGATGGATTCCTGCACCTGTGCCTCCTCCAGAAGTTCCAGTTTGCTGACGGATACCTCGAAAGCTACTCTTTTCTCCACATGCTCTTCATCCAGTTTTTTCATATATTCACGGCTCTGGATCCGTCCCCAGATCGCACAGCGCTCTCCTACCTTGAAATGCTCCGCATAACGGGCGTTACGTCCCCAACAGATACAGGGAATATAATCGGATTTTCCGTACGGACGGTTTACTGCCAGCAGCAGATCCGCTATTTCTCTTCCCAACGGTGTCTTACGATACACCGGTTCCTTACATATATATCCATCCAGATAAATCTGGTTCGTCTTCGAACTTTCTTCCATTTCTTCAATAAATTTCACTTCTCTGGCAAACACAGACAACACCAGTCTGTTCTTGCGCTCCTCATGACGATTGTAGGAACGAAACTGTCCGTTCACACACAAAAGCATTCCGACATAGCTGGCTGTCACGTCCAGTAATCTTTCTGAGACCATCACCGGTATAATGTCAAAACTGTCGCTCAGTCTCGTACATTTGATGTCCACCATGTAGAATCCTTCCCCATAGATCTCATGGCTGTAGGAAAAATTGCTTACCACTTCCCCCATCACCGTTACCTGATTGTTTTCAATAACCTTATCTGTCATTTTTGTTCTCCCTTCTACATCTTCTGACTCTTCTACAACAATCTTTATGTATTGCACTACTATTTATACTCTAAAATCCATCGTTTGAGTACTAAAACTCATCGCACAAAAGGGCAAATTACGCACAAAAGGGATTTCTTTTCCATACTTTTTCATATAGAAAACCACCAAAAGCGTTGATTTTCCACGGTTTTTTCTTGCGTACGGAAATGATAAGTGCTATACTGAAACAGTTTGAAAAAAGATTGAATCAGTTGCACGCATTTTTAGAAAGGCAAGGATTTTTATGAGACAAAAAAGAGAAGATGTCAGAAACGTTGCAATCATTGCTCACGTAGACCACGGTAAAACCACTCTGGTGGATGAGCTGTTAAAACAAAGCGGTGTATTCCGTGAAAATCAGGAAGTTGCTGAGCGTGTCATGGACTCCAACGATATCGAGCGTGAGCGTGGTATCACCATTCTGTCCAAGAACACTGCCGTTATGTATAAGGGTACCAAGATCAACATCATCGACACCCCGGGCCATGCGGACTTCGGCGGCGAGGTAGAGCGTGTCCTGAAAATGGTAAACGGTGTTATCCTGGTGGTGGATGCTTTCGAAGGTGCCATGCCCCAGACCAAATTCGTGCTTCGTAAAGCACTGGAATTAAAGCTTCCCGTTATCGTATGTATCAATAAGATCGACCGTCCCGAAGCAAGACCCGATGAGGTCGTAGACGAGGTACTGGAACTGTTCTTAGAGCTGGATGCGGATGATTCTCAGCTGGATTGTCCTTTCGTATATGCTTCCGCAAAGGCCGGTATTGCCTCTCTGGATGCTGACGAAATGGGTACTGATATGGAACCTCTGTTTGAGACCATTTTAAACTACATCCCCGCTCCCGAAGGAGATCCGGATGCGGCTACCCAGGTACTGATCAGTACCATTGATTATAATGAATATGTAGGACGTATCGGTGTCGGTAAAGTAGACAACGGTACCATCCGTGTAAACCAGGATGTGGTCATCTGTAACCACCACGATCCCGACAAGATCATCAAGACCAAGGTCAGCAAGCTGTACGAGTTCGACGGTCTGAATAAAGTAGAAGTCAAAGAAGCTGGCATCGGTTCCATCGTTGCGATCTCCGGCATCAGTGAGATCCACATCGGTGACACCCTCTGCTCTCCCGAAAATGTGGTTCCCATTCCTTTCCAGAAGATCAGTGAGCCTACCATTGCCATGCAGTTCATGGTAAACGATTCTCCTCTGGCCGGTCAGGAAGGTAAATTCGTTACCAGCCGTCACCTGCGTGACAGACTGTTCCGTGAGTTGAATACCGATGTTTCCTTACGTGTGGAAGAGACCGAGTCCGCCGACCGTTTCAAGGTATCCGGCCGTGGTGAGCTGCATCTGTCCGTACTGATCGAGAATATGCGTCGTGAAGGTTTTGAGTTTGCAGTAAGTAAGGCTGAGGTTCTGTATCATACCGATGAGAACGGCAAGAAGTTAGAACCTATGGAGCTGGCTTACATCGATGTTCCCAATGAATTTGCCGGTGCTGTTATTGAGAAGCTTGGTCAGAGAAAAGGTGAACTTCGTAACATGGGTTCCATTTCCGGCGGCACTTACACCCGTCTGGAGTTCTCCATCCCCGCAAGAGGACTGATTGGTTACCGCGGTGAGTTCATGACCGATACCAAGGGTAACGGTATTCTGAACACCGTATTCGACGACTACGGCCCTTACAAGGGAGATATCCAGTATCGTAAGATGGGTTCCCTGATCGCATTTGAAGCCGGTGAAGCTATCACCTACGGTCTGTACAATGCACAGGAGCGTGGTACTCTCTTCATCGGACCCGGTGAAAAGGTATACTCCGGTATGGTCATCGGTCAGACCGGACGCAGTGAGGACATCGAGATCAATGTCTGCAAGAAGAAGCAGCTGACCAACACCCGTTCCTCCAGCGCTGACGAAGCTCTGCGTCTGACACCGCCCAAAATCCTGTCTCTGGAGCAGGCTCTGGACTTCATCGATACCGACGAACTGTTGGAAGTAACTCCTACCAACCTGCGTATCCGTAAGAAGATTCTGGATCCGACCATGAGGAAACGTGCCATGATCAATAAGAAAGCTTAAGAAGATTTATAAATAGAACCACCTTCATGTACTGCCTGCAGTATGTGAAGGTGGTTTTTAACTGGGTTAACAAAGAATCCCAAATGCCCACGGCGAACGGAACATCCTTCCTCGATGTAAGGTCTCCCGGTGGGAATTTTCTGACGAAAAGTGAGTAGCGGTTCTAACCCGTACGGGCACGGCTCCAGTTGCCATCCATGGCAACGTCCGCCTGTCGCGAACGTCCTGTTCGCTCCACCCTGATGTTCAACACTTTTCGAGAAAATATCACCACCTCCCGACAAACATCTTCGGAAGGACATTCCATCCGCCGCGGGCATTCTGCGTTTTGGAAAGCCTGCGAAAAAACAGTAGCCCGCATTGGGGTAAGGACAAGCAGACTCTAAGCAGCCGTCGGTACTTAACGAGGGTACTTTCCTCGCTTATGTACCGCTACGGTCTGCGTCCGAAGTGGAAACGGGTCTGCGGTTCTTAGCCCCAATACGGGCTACGGGGATATTTCACTAACTCTTCAGTTAATTCCAGTTGGCTGTCAACACATGCTCCCCGGTCATCTGGACGACGGTGTCTGCGGTAATAATCTGGCCGCTGTACTCCCATCCGCCGAAGGTACTGCCCTCTTTTACCGGGGTAGGAAGTTCACCGTAGGTCTCGCCGAAAGTCACCTGTTTGGATTCCACGGTGGAACCGTCGGCACCGGTGCCGCCGTCATAGTCGAATTTCACGGTGAACTGTGCGGGAACCCAGTGAGCGGTCAGAGTCATATCGCCGGTGACTTTCTCCGACTGGAAATACCACAGCACTGTCTCTCCTTCTTTTTCCGTATACCACCCGTCAAAGGTGTAGCCGGGCTTATAAGGGGTCTCGGGCTCTGTAAGGAATTCACCGTAGCGTACCTTCCGGGCTGCCACTTCACTTCCGCCGTCCGTATCGTACACAATGTTGAATCCACCGCGTACCGCGAAGAAAATAATCATTCCCACGATCACCACGATCAGGACACCGATCAGGCCGTCCAGAATGCGGATGGGAACATCCTTGCTTCCGTAAATGCCGCGGCCGAACCATTTTCCTTTCGGACGGATTGCTTCCTCCGGCTGCTGCGTCGTTTCCGACTGCGTGGTGACTTCTGCTGCCTTTTCTTCTGTATTCTCTGTTGTCACTTGTTCCTGATTCATAATTTTTCCTTTTCCTAATCTATCATAAGCAATTTCTATGTGCTGCACACTCTCGAAATTGCAACCAATATTCGTATTCCGGACTGTCGTCCTTCATACTCATATTGTTTTACTCCCAACATAGAAAACATCCTTTACCTGCAAGCAGTCACGGATGTTTTCTATGGGTGAGTCTTATATCATTACTTTCTTACCAGGTACTTTCTCATATCGATCGCGCAGGCAACCAGAATGATGAGTCCTTTGATCACATACTGCATGTTCATGTTGATGGACAGGAAGTTCAGTGCTACGAAGATGATTCTTAAGAGAAATACACCAAGTACGACACCACTGATCTTACCGGTACCACCTACGAAAGAGACACCGCCGATAACGCAAGCTGCAATGGCATCACACTCGTAGTTCAATCCGGTATTTGCTGTGTTGGAACCGATACGGGAAGACTCGATGAAACCGGTCAGACCGTACATGGCACCTGCCAGTGTATGTACTAAAATGGTGGTTTTCATTACGTTAACACCGGATACCTTTGCTGCTTCGGGATTGGAACCTACTGCAAACATGTTCTTACCGAAGGTGGTCTTGTTCCAGATGAACCACATGATAACAACGATCAAAGCTGCCAGCCATACATAGTTAGGAATGGCGATTCTCGCGCCGCCGGCATTGAAGGAGATCACGCTTCCCTTTACCACATCGTTGAAGTGCTGATCCAGACCGGACAGAGGCTGACCGTTATTGCCGTTGATCATGATGTACATTAACAGTAGGCCGTATACGATCAACTGGGTAGCCAGCGTTACGATGAAGGGATGCAACTGGAATTTCGCTACGAAGAAACCGTTGACCCATCCCACGATACCGCCGACCAACAGTACGATCAGGATCACCAGAGGGATCGGAAGTACCGGAAGGTTCGGGAACATCTTGGTGGCATAAGTCACGGACTGCATCAGGGATGCCGTGATACATGCGGTCAGTCCTACCACACGTCCTGCGGACAAGTCGGTACCTGTCAATACGATACATCCTGCAATACCACAGGCAATGGGAAGGTTCGCCGCGGACAGGCTGATGATGTTGACAATGGAAGCCGCCGACAGGAAATTGGAGTTCTGGATGTAAGTGTAAATAATTGCTACGATCAGCAGGATGTATAAGGCATTGTTAAGTAAAAAAATTCTTTCCAATAGGTCTTCTTGTCTCTGCTGTCCAGCTTCTTGTAGTCTGCAAAATTTTGCTTTACGCCGTTAATTTTATTCTGAATTGCTTTGCCGGGATTCATACGCATATCCTCCTATACATATTTTGCAGCAAGAGACATGATCTCTTCCTGTGTCGTATTTTTGGCATCTACTTCTCCTGCCAGCTTACCGCCGCTCATGACAAGAATTCTGTCACATACACCCAGCAGCTCCGGCATCTCCGAAGATACCATCAGGACAACTTTGCCCTTATTGGCCAGATCGATGATCAGCTGGTAGATCTCGTACTTTGCACCTACGTCGATACCTCTGGTAGGCTCATCCAGCATCAGCACCTCCGGCTCTGTGAGAAGCCATCTGCCGAGGATAACCTTCTGCTGGTTACCACCGGACAGTGACCGGATCTTCGTCTTCTGGGAAGGTGTCTTGATATGCATGGCATCAATGGCCCATGCAGTGTCCTTCTCCATGGATTTATCACTCAGATAAAATCCTGCTTTTTTATGTTTCTTCAGACTGGAGATCACCGTGTTCTCCCGGATATTCAGGATTCCGAAGATACCGGTGGCACGACGTTCCTCCGTCAGAAGTGCAAAACCGTTTTTAATGGACTCTCTGGCATTGCGGTTTCTGACCTCTTTGCCGTCCAGTTTGATCACACCGTCTTTTCTGGTGGCCACACCGAAGATATTCTCCAGTGTCTCCGTTCTGCCGCTGCCGTCCAGTCCGGCCAGACCTACGATCTCACCCTTTCGAGCCTTAAAGGATACATCCTGCAACAAGGAATATCTTGCGCTTAAGTTTTCTACCTCCAATGCCACTTCACCGGGCTTGTTGGTTTTGGGCGGGAACTGGTTGGTCAGTTCACGGCCTACCATCAGTTTGATGATCTTGTCTGTAGTCAGGTTCTGTGCAGGCTCTGTTGCGATCCAGGTACCGTCACGCATGACGGTGACTTCATCTGCGATCCGCAGGATCTCTGCCATCTTGTGAGAAATATAGATAATACCGCATCCTCTGTCACGAAGCATATTGATGATCTTGAACAGATGCTCCACTTCTTCTTCCGTCAGGGATGAAGTAGGTTCGTCAAATACAATGATCTTACTGTTGTAGGATACCGCTTTCGCGATCTCTACCATCTGCCTTTGTGATACCGGCATCGTACTCATGATTCTCTTGGGGTCTACAGCGATCCCCAGTTCTTCAAAAATCTTGTTGGTGTCTTCCAGCATCTTGTGCTCGTTGACCATAATGCCTGCTGTCATGGGATAACGGCCCAGCCAGATATTATCCATGACATTTCTCTTCAGTGCCTGATTCAGTTCCTGGTGAACCATGGCCACTCCGTTATTCAGTGCTTCTCTGGAATTTTTGAAATTGACTTCCTTGCCTTCCAGTTCGATCTTGCCTGCATCCTTACTGTAGATGCCGAACAGACACTTCATTAAGGTGGATTTACCGGCGCCGTTCTCTCCCATGAGCGCGTGTACCGTTCCTTTTTTTACGGTAAGGGATACATGATCCAGTGCCTTTACGCCGGGGAATTCCTTGCATATGTCTGTCATCTGAAGTAATACTTCCTGTCCCATACGCATCCTCCTATACATAAAGAGCGGCCGCTGCCAGATGCAGCAGCCGCTTCTTTTATTTACTTGTTATTCAGATCATTCTCCGGTGTAAGTAGCGTAAGGGATGTAGATCTTGTTGCTAACCTTCTCAGAGATGTTGAAGCTGTCGGTATCTGCCATCAGATCCTTGCCAGCCTGGATGTTCTTAGCCAGGTAAGCAATACCGTTTGCCATACCTTCTGCATCCTGCTTGATGGTACCGGTCATCTTGCCGTCTGCGATCAGCTGCTTGGCTGCGTCAGTTGCATCAACACCGAATACAGGAATGGTGGTGCAGTTGCCATCGCCTAAGTTGTAGCCCTTGTCATTCAGAGCGGAGATAACGCCTTCAGCCATACCGTCGTTGTTGCAGATAACCAGCTCGATCATGTTACCAGCGGACTCATTGTACTGAGACAGGTTGGTGGTCATGTAGTTGTTAGCTGCGGTTGCGGACCAGTTACCGTCCTGGTCAACCTGATACTTATCGGTATTGGATGCATCGAAGTACTCCAGAGCGGGCTTGCCTGCTGCGGTGATCACTGCATCTGCATCTTCTACGCCGTACTGGGTACGATAGATTGCTTCTACGTTACCTAACTGACCCATGAACATTGCATAGCTGATCTTGCCATCGCCATTCAGATCAATAGCATCGAAGTTGTCTACTACATACTGACCAACCATCTTACCCTGCATATGACCTGCTTCGGGAGCATCGGTTCCAACGAATGCACACTTGTCATAGCTGCCTAATACCTTACCTTCATCCTCATCGGACTCTACCGCACGGTTGAAGAAGATAACGGGGATTCCTGCTGCGCTTGCCTTGTCAACGATGGCCTGGGAAGCGTCTACGGAACCGGATGTTACGATGTTGACGATCAGAAGGTTGGTACCCTGTGCAATAGCGGTATCGATCTGCTCGTTCTGGGTGGTCTGGTTACTGTTGCCGTCATAATTCTGGAACTTGATGCCTGCTTCGGTAAGCGCATTATCCAGTGCAGTACGCACGCTGGAGATGTATGTATCACTGTAGGTGTAATAGAATACTCCTACATTCAACTCTCCCTTTCCTCCGCCGCTCTTTCCGCACGCTACGAGGCTGAGCATCATAATGCCGACCAACAGTAGTGACATGAACTTTTTCATATAAAATACCTCCTTGTTTTGATGAAAATGTATGTGTTTCATCTCTTGATGAGGTAATTATATGGCATCTTGTACATAAAAGATATACAAAATCTTACGCATGGGGTTAAAAAATATACTATTCTGTACACATTTTGTTCATGTTCTGTACATAATTTGTAACTATTCAGAGCCGAAAAGCATTACATAATTTCGTCGAACGCTTGCATTCGTAAGAATTATGTAATGCTTATTCGGCGAAGTAACCACATGAGCAAAAGAATAGCTCTGAAAGAGCGGTTTTGCGAGTGGGGTTCTGAATAGTTACTTTCTCTCTTCAAAAGAGAACAATATCTTCTGGCTCTCCCGCTCGTACATGTTCTCTCTGGTCACAATAGTGGTGGCTGTGTCTATCACGCTGGGGCCGCCGGTCTGTCCGTTGATCAGGTTCGCTGCCGTCTCCACTCCCAGATACCCCATGGCATAGGGGTTCTGCACGATCAGGGCATCCACCTCCCCGGTCTCCAACATTCCCACAGAGACCACATTGGAGTCAAACGCCACCACCTGCGTCCTGTCTCCCCGGTCCAGATCCCGGATGGCCCAGCCCACACCGAGGCTGGTCCATTCGTTAAAGGTCACCAACACATTGATCCTGGAATCCGACAAAAGCATCTCTTTTGCTCCCGCTCTGGCATCCTCCGTGGTGGAAAGGACATTGATGGTGGTAATATCCTTTACTCTCGGGTCCTGCTCCACCGTCTGCCGGAATCCCAGTTCCCGTTGCTGCCCGTTGGCGGAATTGACATCGTAATTCACGATACCGATGTACAATTCATCCTCCTCCACAACAAGAGCTGCTTCCGCTGCCTTCACGCCGGCCTGTAAATTGTTCGTTCCGATCCGGCAGCTTACCATACTGCTGTTGACATCACTGTCAATGACAACGATCTTAATTCCTCTCTGGGCTGCCTGACCGATGATCTCCGCATTGGCATTGTAATCCACCGCAGAGAAAACGATCACATCCACTCCGTCCTCCATGGCCTGCCGCACCATCTCATTCTGGGTCACATAATCTTCTTCCGATTCCGGGCCGTTAAACGTAACATTCAGATTGTATTCCGTAGCCGCCGCCCGGGCACCCGCAAAGACGCTTTTAAAAAAGGCGCTCTCCGTGGACTTCACGATCATAGCCACCTGGGTTTTCCCTGTCTCAGCTTCTTTTCCGCAGCCACTCATGCTCATAAGAAGCAGGACACCCGCAGCCAGCAGGGACAGTATTTTTTTCATTTTCTGTTTTCTCATACTTTCTCCCATCCTGCCGCTGCATTTTCTTCCACCTTTGGCATCCGTATGATCACAGTAGTGCCTTCATCCAGTTCGCTTTCTATGGAAAGACCATACTCTTTTCCGAAATAAATCTTAATCCTGTCGTTGACGTTCTTGATGCCGATGCCAGAATTATCTCCCGGCTCCTTATGAAGGATCGACCGACACTGTTCCTCTGACATACCGACACCGTTATCCTCCACCCGGAAGACCACATCTTCCCCTTCGCTGTAGATGCGGATCAGAATCCGTCCTTCATCCACCATGCGGTCCAGTCCGTGATAGATGGCATTTTCGATAATGGGCTGCAGGGTGATCTTGTTACAGTAATATTGCAGACAGTCCTCTTCCACCTGAAACTCATAGGAAAACTGATTCTTATAGCGGAAATTCTGGATCTTTAAATAGCTTCTGGCATGCTCTACTTCTTTTTCAATGGTGATCAATTCGTGCCCCTTGCTGATACTGATACGAAACAGTTTCGCCAGAGCATTGACCATCTCCACGGCATCCTGACACCTTTCTTCCTCGCAGAGCCACCCGATGGCATCCAACGTATTATATAAGAAGTGGGGATTGATCTGGGCCTGCAAAGCCTTCAGTTCTGTTTTTCGCAAGGAAATTTCCTCCTGCCGCACCTGGTTCATCAGTTTCTGGATTTTCCTCACCATGTGCTCATAGGACTGGGACAATGCCTCGATCTCCGTAGTGCCTTCCACTGGCTGATAGACATATCCAACCGCATCTTTCTCGAATTCTTCCATCGCCCGGATCAGCCGCTGCACCGGATTGGTCACCAGTCTGGATACCAGAACACTGACCACCATGGTCGTCAGCAGAATGATTGTCAGCATGACACAGATGTTTCCCACCAGTTCCATCTCTTTGGCCGTCACCAGTTCACTGATATAGCTGACACCCACCACCTTCCAGTTACAGTTATCCAGCGCCCGGACACTACAGATCAGTTCTTCGGTCTCAAAGGAACCGTTGTGGCTCAGATCCAGTCCCTCCGTGGCTTCCGTCTTAAGACCCGAATACAGCAGCTGCTGTTGGGGATGATAGATGATCTCTCCGTTACTGTCTGTGATAAAGCAGTAGCCATGCTGTCCGATTCCCACATCGTCCACATAATCCGATATTTTGGAGAAACGGATATCAATGACTACCCGCAGCTTCTGTCCGTCTGCTCCGGGAATCTCCTGTAAGACCGATACCACCCAGGGATAATAGTCCTGCAACAGAGATTCCACATGGGGTTCCGACAGATAGAGTACCCCGGGGCTGTAGGAATCCAGTTCGATATAAGACAGATCCTTCAGATAATGTTCCTTCAGAGTATGAGTTCCCGTATGGGAATCCACCAGCTTCCCCTGCTCATCATAGATATAGACCGCCACCAGATCCGACCGGACACTGCAAAGAGTCTCCAGTGTCTGCCCGGTACTTCCGCCGCTCTTTGTCAGATCCTTCTCGATCAGACTCATGATCTCCTGCATATCTCCGATGTAGTTAGAAATGGTATTGGAAGCCTGAGTCACCGCCTGTTCACTGCTGGTATGTGCCGCCTGTTTCATACTTCCGACATAAAGAGAAAAAAAGTAAAAAGTGGACCACAGCAAAAACAGGGTAACCAGTCCCACCACTAATGTCGTAATGATAAAAGAAAGGGACGTTTTTTGCTTCTTCATATCTTATTCTTTCTCCTGTCGCATGGCATTGGGAGATACCCCGCAATACTTTTTAAAGCAGTAGCTGAAATAATGCTGATCGCTGTAACCGCAGCGCTCCGCAATCTCCCGCATCTTCATGGAACTGCCCAGTACCAGTTCCCTTGCCGTTTCGATCCTCTTTTTCGTCAACAGATCCACGAAGCTTGACCCGGTCTCTTTTTTGATCAGGGCACTCAGGTAATTGGGGCTCACATGAATGCTGTTGCTGACGCCCACCAGAGACAGGGACGGATCCCCATACTCCTTGTCGATGATCTGCATGGCCTTTTCACACAGGATCTGGCTGCTCTTTCTTGCCCGCATTGACCAGTTCCCATACTTCCAGGCAAAGTGCCGTGAAACGATCCCTGGATTCCCGTATCGGACCTTCCAGCATGGCAAAACGCTGGAGCAGGGCGGAATCTTCTGTCACCGTATAGGCAATGCGGATCAGCGCCGAGGACATCCGGAAGATCAGGAATTTGCATTTCAGGGCAGCATCCTGCTGCACCTCCAGTTTGCCGAATACATCCTTCAGATAGTTTTCCAGTTCCTCTCGGGAACCACCACGGATCAGATTCTCCATCTGAGTAACACATTCCGCCGCCAGCTCCATGTCCATGGTGTTATCCCGCTCTTCATCGGCAATATAATGGATGCCGCTCTCTCCCGGAGTGCAATATCCCAATGCACTCATAGCTCCTCTGTAGGCCTCGTGGCATTCTCCCAGATGTTCTCTGATACGGCTGACACCGATATGACAATGCATTTTCAGAATGCGTTCCGTACTCTGTACCATCTCTCCCACGGCAATATGCAGATACCGGTCGAAGGTCGACGTGGTGGCCGCCAGCACTGCAATGATCCTGCCGTCCATGGCAAAAGAATAATGCTTCATATATTTTTGCAGTATCATATCCACGGAATGTACCAGTTCCGGTCTCGTACGGTTCTTCCCGTTGGTATCCTCCACCGTGATGGCCCAAGCACCGCATACTGAAAGGCATTATTACGATCCTTCAAAAAGCCGTTGCCAACCGCCTGTTCCTGTAAAAGTTCCTCCCGGTCCTGCCCCTCAAAGCTGGCATAATCATCTAGCAAAAGGGGCAGAAAAAACTGTTGCAGATCCGGATTATCATGTTTTCTGGCATCAAATTCCGCAAAGATTCCGTCGATCTTAAGCTTGATCTTCTTCAGTTCTTCCGTCAGATCCACCATAGTGATAGGTTTCAACATATAACTGATGATATTGTACTGGATGGCCTGCTGGGCATAAGAAAATTCATCGAAGCCGCTTAAGAAGGCGATCTGTGTGGTAGGACGTACCTCTCTGACCTGTCTTGCCAGCTCGATTCCGGAGACAAAAGGCATCCGGATATCCGTAAGCAGCAGATCCGGTTCCATCCTCTCCACCAGTTCCAAAGCTTCGATGCCGTTCTCCGCTTCCCCCACGACTTGAAATCCGATGCTCTCCCAGTCGATCTTCCTTATGATTGCTCTGCGTAATTCCTCTTCGTCATCTGCCACTACGATTGTATACATTGCTGTCCCTCTCTGGTATGTATTATTTTAAGGTAAGTATCTTCCCGGAAAACGCAATGGGAAGGGATATTTTTCTGGTACTGTTTTCGCCTGCAAACAGAATCTGGGCAATGCCGTCAGCCGATACGGACGCAATCCTGCCGGTTCCGTATTTCTGATGCTGTACTTCCCGTCCGGACTCACAGGCTGCGATGCAGGCCTCCACTTCCCGTGGCGGCAGCTTCTGCACCTTTTTGTCCGGTGTCTTTAGCAGCGAGCCTCTGATCCCGACAGCCGTACCGGTCTTTCTTACAGCGTTTAACGGCTTCGTTTTCTCAAACACTTCTCCTGAAAAAGCAGAGGTCAGATTCGGTCCAAAGGTAAATACATACAGCTGTTCCTTCGCTCTCGTCATTCCCACATAATAAAGCCTTCTCTCTTCCTCATAGGCATTGGCCTCCGGGGAATCCGGTACACAGCCCCTCCCCGGAATCTGGGAAGGGATCACTCCCGCCAGCATATCCGCCAGATACACTCTTGTGTATTCCAGTCCCTTGCTGGAATGGATCGTGGACAGGATAAAATTACTCTTCGGATCCCCGTAGCCCTCTCGCATCATCTCCTGCAGCTTCTGTAATCTTGCAGGGAAATCAAACAGGCTGTTCTCCTGATCTCCCAGGGCCTTTAATATATCCGCCTTGCCACTGTCCAACCCGTGGGTATCCATGAATTCCTGATATCCCATATAATTCAGGATCCGGTAGATAGCTTTTCCTGCTGACTCATACCGCATATTGTCCAGATGGGTAGCCAGTGCCTTGCACTGTTTTCTGGTGTAAACGGATACCTCATCCATTTCCGCCACCGTATCCAACAGTGTCAGTCGTCTGGTATTGGCATCCACCGCCTCCATGGCCGCCTTTTTGCTGATACCGGCTCCCATTTTGTAATAGATCCGAAGAAATGCCTCCCCATCCCATGGATCCAGAGACAACTGAATAAAATCACAGATATCGTTGACCACCGGATGGGAAAAGAAGGTCATATCCGAATTTTTCACCCGGCAGGACAATCCTTTACGTTCCAACAGATCAATGATGGGAAGTGCACTTTCGTTATTCCGGTATAATACTGCCGTCTCCTGTTCACAGTCCTGGGCTACTTTCAGCAGATAATTGTACTGTCCCTGTCTGGATACTGCCTTGATCTCTGTAACGCAGCCACCACCTTCTCTGGCCGCGGTCATCTTCTTCGGATGTCTGTTTTTATTCTTCTGGATCAGAGTATCCGCCGCCCGGACGATCTCCTGCCTGCTACGGTAATTGGTCTCCATGAGAAGGATCCCTGCTCCCGGGTGTCTGTCCTCAAAGGAGACAAGTGCCTGCGGGTAAGCTGCCCGGAAGCCGTAGATACTCTGGTCTTCATCTCCCACCATAAACAGATTCCGGCTCTGCGCCGCCAGCAGGTCGATCATATCATGCTGTATTTTCGAAGTATCCTGCGCTTCATCCACACAGAAATACCGATACTGCTCCCTGAAATGTGCAAGTACCTCAGGATACTGTTCCAGAATTCTGAGGGCGTAGATCATCTGATCATCGTAATCGATCATCTGCATCTGCCTGAGTTTCGCATTATAAGTACGGAATATCTCCGGGAATTTCTCCACATCCGTGTCCATATCCCGGATTTTCTCCGGTGTCAGACGCATATTTTTCGCATAGGTGATATCCAGCTGGGTCTCTTTGATATCATTTTCCGTGGCGTATTTCCCCGTTACTTCCAGAAAAGACTGTTTGACGGCCGCCGAGGCTTCCTTATCTGCCACCTGAAAAGGCGTTTTCCCGGTACGGTAGGCAAAATATTGCAGTACCTTCTGGGAGATGCCGTTGATGGTGCGAAACTCCAGCCGCTCTGCATCCGCTTCTCCGAACATCCCCGCAAACCGCCTGCGCATATCATTCGTTGCCGCCACCGTATAGGTCACTGTCAGGATCGACTCCGGTGTTATTCCCAGGCAATAGATCATATAGCCCAGTCTGCTGACCAGTACGGTGGTCTTACCGCTTCCTGGAACCGCAAGAAGCAGTACCGGACCTTCCGTAGCCTGTACCGCCTGCATCTGCTGTTCGTTTAACTGTATGTGATAGTTCCGTACAAATTCCGTAAAATTCAATTCATTGTCCCACTTTCCGCCTCCGGCATTTTTCTGCCTTCCTTTGTTGCTATCGGCTCACCGTCCAGTACTGCATCCAGAAGGATACCATTCTCATCGTAAGACAGTTTTAAGGAGAAAAAGGGGCGGTTCTCACGAAGCAGCCGGAAAAAGATCTTGTCCCCTTCCCAGAGATCCAGTTCCTCCACCTTATTGATCTCCACCCATTCCAGTGCTCCTTCGTCACACTCCCTCGGTTCCCCCGTAAATCCATCCGCCGTATACAGGCACATATACTCACAGACGTCCCGGTATAAAAAGGTGATGATTCCCCGGAACCGGTAGGCCGTCAGAGTATATCCTGTCTCTTCCTTTACTTCCCGGAGCACACAGTCCTCCGGGCTTTCGTCCGCCTCGAAATGACCACCCACGCCGATCCATTTGTCTTTGTTAATGTCATTTTCCTTCTTCACCCGGTGAAGCATCAGATATTTTCCGTCCTGCTCGATATAGCAGAGCGTGGTCAGATTTCTGAGCTGCTGTATACTCATTTTCTTTCTCCTCTATATCCCTATCCTCTGAAAAATCTGCCCAAAATTATTATTTCTTACAATGTTCCGCAATGGCTGCGATCGCTTTCTCCATCTGGAACGGTTCCGCCAGATGTGCATTCATTCCGGCGGTCAGACATTTCTTCGCATCTTCTTCATACGTCAGCGCATTTTCCCTATTCCTCACATTACAAATCCATTTTTGCATTTGAATGCATATTTAATTTATTTTACCATATTGACTGCCGGACGGCAACCTTATTGCTCCAGCATATTCTCAATAAAAATCCCATATCCTCTGGTACTGTCCTGCACGAGAACATGGGTGACGGCCCCTACGAATTTACCGTTCTGGATGATAGGTGCACCGCTCATTCCCTGGACGATTCCTCCGGTCAGGGCGATCAGGTCAGAATCTGTGACTTTCAGTTCGATTCCCCGGTTCACGTTGTCATGATCGAGATGAATGTCGGTGATCTCGATATCATAGTATCTGGTGGTGCCGTCTACGGTACACAAAATCTGCGCCGGTCCCTTTCGGATCTCCTGTTTTAATCCAATGGGCATCGCCTCTTCCGTTCCCAGTGCCAGTGCTTTGTCATTGCACTTGCCGAAGATTCCCCGGACACTGTTGCTGGTAATATCCCCCAGAATCCTGTCATCAGAATAGACGATCATTCCCGTCATTTCCCCCGGATGACCGGCCGTTCCCTTCTGAATGGAGATGATCTCCGTCTGGTACAGGGTTCCGTCATTCATTTCCATCAGGTTGCTGGTGTCCACATCATTGATTCCATGCCCCAGTGCTCCGAAATTTCCCTGACTGTCAATGTAGGTCATGGTTCCCACGCCCTGGGCATTGTCCCTGACCCAGACACCGATCTTATATTTTTTCGTCTGATCCTGTACCGGATCGATTTTAACATCAAAATATTCTTCGCCCCGCCGGATCGTCAAAATCGCTGCTTCTCCATTACCGTTTTCGATCCGGGTGATCAGATCATCCTTGTCCGCCACTTCCGTGCCGTTCAGTTTCACCACATAATCGCCGCTTTTCAAAATATGTTCCGCCGGAGCCACCTTCTCCCCGTTGACAGAACGGAACTCTCCGGTACCTATGACCATTACCCCTTCGGTCTTGACATAGATTCCGATGGGAACACCTACCGGGATCAGCTGCTGATCCTCGATCACCCGGATCCCCACCTGCTTAAAAGGCAGGATCCCGAACAGCTTCACCTGCATCTCAAGGCTGTCCGTCATTCCGGTCTTCATAGTCACCGGCTGACTCAGATCCAGTGTCACGGCACCTTGGGGAATATTACTGGTTCCCTGTTCACTGACACTTAAAATCTCACCTTTTGCGGGAATATCCAGTGCCAGTGATTCCTCCGATTCCGCCCGCATATAAATAACAGAAGGAATACTGCTGTCCACCAGATAATAGCTGTAGCCAAAGAGTCCCATACCGGCTAGGATAAGGGCAGCACAAAGGCAGGCCCGGTAAATCCGCAGTCTGCGCACCTTCTGTTTCCAGAGCTGCAAAATGATGACTGCATCTTCTCCTGCCTGCCTTTTTACTTTTTCCGTTTCCGTAATCCATAGCTTCATACACATTCCCCCACTGAACTTCTGTCATTGCTGTATAGGGTATAGTGTACGTCACATTCCTATTTTTAATCTGTGATCACCGGGATTTGCGGTTTACAGTTTTCTCCAGTTTAACCACAAATGACCACATTCCCACTGCTTTTATATTCCTCTGGGCAGTCGTCCGTCAGAATCGTTCCGCTCTGAAACGCCCCGAAGGTCACAGAGCTGACATTTCCGAACTTAGAATGATCTGCCAGAATAAAACATTCTCTGCATTGTCCCATGGCAGTCTTTTTCACCATGGCCTCATTCATATCCGGTGTGGTCAGGCCACTCTGCCTGCTGATCCCGTTGGTTCCAAAAAAGCCTTTGGTAAAATGATAGCTCTGTAAATTCATCAGTGCCTGATTGCCTACCACAGCCTCCGTGGAGCCTTTTAATTCACCGCCGACCAGATACACGCGGAATCCTGCCGCTGCCAGTGTCTTGGCATGCGCTACCGCATTGGTCACAAAGGTGGCACTTTTCTCTGTCAGATAAGAAAGCATACTTGCTGTGGTCGTACCTGCATCCAGATAGATAAAATCCTCCGGCTGGATCAGTGCTGCCGCTTTGGCAGCCACCAGCTGTTTGGCTTCCACATTGACTTCTGCCTTCTGTTCCACCGTGGGTTCATGTGTTATCACCGTCCGGTCACATGCCACAGCACCTCCAAAGACCTTTACCAGCTTCCCGGCATTATGCAATGCTGTGATGTCCCGGCGTACCGTGGATTCCGACGTATTTAACAGATCTTTTACCTCGGCCACCGTAATGCTGTTTTTTTCTTCCAATAATTTCAGAATGATCTCATAACGTTGTTCTGTCAGCATAAATTGTTATTTTCTCTTTCCTTTGTCACATCTGTCTCCAGTATGATCTTACGCACGGGAAGAATACTTCCGGGAGACATGGATAATTCATCCACACCCATTGCAAGGAAACGTCTGGTCAACGATGTATCTGCACCCAGTTCTCCGCAGATGCCAGCCCAGATTCCGGCCTTATGCGCATTTTCCACGACCATCTGTATCATACGCAGCACTGCGGGATGATGCGGATCATAAAATGCATCCAGCTTCGGATTCTGCCTGTCGATGGCCAGTGTGTACTGGGTCAGATCGTTAGTACCGATACTGAAGAAATCCACTTCCTTCGCCAGCTCTGCACTCATCATGACAGCAGCCGGTGTCTCGATCATAATACCCTGCTTCGGTTCTCCGAAAGCCACACCCTGTTCTGTCAGTTCCTGTTTTACCTCCGCCACAATTTCTTTGATCCGGTGGACTTCTTCCACGCTGATGATCATGGGATACATAATGGAGATATTACCAAATGCGCTGGCGCGGAACAGTGCACGGAGCTGTGTCTTGAAGATCTCCGGTCTGGTCAGACAGATACGGATGGCGCGGCATCCCATGGCCGGATTTTCCTCCGGCTCCATTTCGAAGTAATCGCACTTCTTGTCTGCACCGATGTCCAGTGTACGGATGATCACAGGCTTTCCCGCCATGGTCTCCGCCACAGTGCGGTAGATCTGAAACTGTTCTTCCTCGGTAGGGAAGGTTTCTCTCTCCAGATATAAAAACTCACTGCGGAACAGGCCGATACCGCCGGCATCGTTCTGCAATACGGCCGCCAGATCCTTGCTGTTACCTATATTAGCATAGAGCATGATCTTCTTACCGTCAATAGTGATATTTTCACGTCCCTTTAAGGTCTGGAGCAGTTCTTTCTTCTCCTGCTCCTCCTGCTTTAGCTGCTGCATTTTCGACAGAGTATCTTCATCGGGATCCACATAGATGCAGCCGTTTCGTCCGTCCACGATACCAAGTTTTCCGTCTATGGCATCGGTCAGAGGGATATCGGTGCCGATCAGTGCCGGAATGCTCATGGTGCGGGCCAGGATCGCCGTATGGGAATTCACGGATCCATGTACCGTTACAAAGGATAATACCAGATCCTTGTTCAACTGTACCGTCTCGGAGGGTGCCAGGTCGTCTGCCACAATGATCACGGGTTCTTCCGATGCCGCCATGCCTGCCGTTCTGCCACCCAGCACGCTTAATACGCGCTCGGAAATGTCTTTGACATCCGCAGATCTGGCTCTCATGTAGTCATCCTCCATGGAGGCAAACATCTGTGCAAAATTGTCTCCGGTGGAAGCCACCGCATACTCTGCATTCACCTGCTGCATATGAATGATGTTCTCAATGGATTCATTGTAATCATCATCCTCCAGCATCATCTGATGAATCTCGAAAATAGCTGCATTGGCTTCTCCCACTTCTTTCAAGGCTTTCTGGTACAGATTCTGCAGCTGCTCCATGGCGGTTTGTCTGGCCTGTCTGTAACGAGCGATCTCCAGGTCGGGATTCTCGATCTTCACACGCTTTACCTGCTGCTCATCCTTCTTATGAACACTGATCCTGCCAATGGCAATTCCGCCGAATACACTTTTTCCCTGGTAGACTTCCATGACTTTTCTCCTCTCCTGACGATAATATTATGATTACTTAGAGGTTTGCTTTGACAAATTCCGTAACAGCTGCATAAGCTGCTTCCTCATCCTCACCGTCGAAGGTCAGGGTGATCTCGTTGCCGGCCTTAACAGCCAGACCCATGATGCCGAAGATTCTCTTGCAGTCTCCGGTCTTGCCGTCCTTGGTCAGAGTGATGGCACTCTGGAATTCCTTTGTTGCCTTTACCAGTTCTCCTGCTGGGCGAGCATGGATACCTTCGGGATCTGTGATAACATATTTAAATTCTTTCATTTTCTTATCTCCTTTTCTGATTTTTTATATTACGGTAACTATTCAGCACCCACATTCGCAAAACCGCTCTTTCAGAGCTTCCCTTTTGCTCATGTGGTTACTTTTTTCTTCAATACACCCAACAGCAGTGCGGACACTACCGTACCTGCCACCAGTGCCACCAGATACATCACTGCGTTACCTACTACAGGGAATACGAAAATTCCACCGTGAGGTGCCATCAGTGTGCAGTGGAATGCCATGGACAGGGCGCCTGCCAGTGCCGAACCGATGATGCAGGAAGGAAGCACATGCAGAGGATCGGATGCTGCAAAAGGAATCGCACCTTCGGTGATGAACGCCAGGCCCATGATGAAGTTGGTGGGACCTGCGTCTCTCTCTTCCTTGGTGAATTTATTCTTGAATAACAGGGTTGCCAGTGCAATGGCACAGGGAGGAGTCATACCTCCGATCATAACAGCTGCCATGATGTCATAATTGCCTGCAGCGATCGCTGCCGTTCCGAATACATAAGCTGCCTTGTTGAAAGGACCACCCATGTCAATCGCCATCATGCCGCCCAAGATCAACCCCAGTACAACTCGGCTGGAATCACCCATTCCGCTTAAGAAATTGTTCAATCCGGTATTGATACCGCCCATGATCGGTTCTACCACGAAGTTCATTGCCAGTCCCATGATCAGGATACCCACTACCGGGTAGATCAGTACCGGTGCCAGCTTTTCAATGGCATCGGGAAGCTTATCGCAGATCTTGCGAAGTCCCAGGATCAGATAGCCTGCCAGGAAACCTGCTACCAGTGCACCCAGGAATCCGGACTTTCCGTTGGCTGCCAGCATACCGCCTACAAAGCCAAGCGCCAGCGCCGGTCTGTCGCCGATTGCCATACCGATGAAGCCCGCCAGTACCGGAAGCATCAGACCGAATGCCACGCCGCCGATATTCTTGAACATTGCGGCTATGGGAGTAATCGTACCAAAGTTACTTCTCTGATCTGCGGGAAGTGCATTGATATCAACGTTCAGTCCGTCGATCAGGAAGGCAATGGCGATCAGGATACCACCGCCGACTACGAAAGGAAGCATATGGGATACACCGTTCATCAGCTGGGTATAGATCTTATGAGCTGCGCTTTCCTTACCGGTTACGGCTGTAGTTGTTTCACTGCTTTCCCCGTGGAAAACTTCCACGTTTCCACTCATTGCCTGTTTTACCAGCTGGTCTGCCTTGCCAATACCGTCGGATACCTGACAGCTGATGACTTTCTTGCCGTTAAAGCGGTCCATGGGTACTTTGGCATCAGCCGCCACGATGATGCAGTCCGCCGCTTCAATCTCTTCTGCAGTCAGTACATTTTTTGCGCCTGCGGAGCCTCTGGTCTCAATCTTAATCTGACAGTCTGCTGCTCTGGCTGCCTTTTCCAATGCTTCTGCTGCCATATAGGTATGAGCGATTCCGGTCGGACAGGAGGTCACTGCCAACAGCTTAAAGCCTTTCTTCTTCTCGGTGGTAATACCGGTATCACTTAATCTGTCATCAATGCTCTTGGCACTTTCATCTGCTGCATCAATGATCTGTAAAAACTCATCTACGCTTTTTGCGTTTCTCAGGGAAGTGGTAAAATTTTCATCCATCAGCATCACGGACAGTTTGCTCAGCACATCCAGATGTACATTATCCTTTGTATTCGGTGCTGCAATCAGGAACAGTAAGGTCACCGGTTCCCCGTCCAGAGATTCATACTCCACACCGTTTTTGATCACCATGGCTGCCAGTCCGGGGGCTTTTACCGCATCACATTTTCCGTGAGGGATCGCAATTCCCTCTCCGATTCCCGTGGTACTCTCTTCCTCTCTTGCATAGACCTGTTCACGATACTTCTCCACATCAGACAGCTTTCCGCTTTTTGCCATCAGTTCCACTGCCAGATCCAGTGTTTCCTTTTTGTCAGCCGGTGCCGCATTTAGGGAAATACTATTTTTGTCCAAAAGATCTGTAATTCTCATGTTGTGACCCATCCTCTCTTTTTATATTTATCATTGTTATTGTTCTACCTGCTGTAATACCTGCAAGACTTCTTCTCTGGTGGCCAGATTCTCGGAAAATGCACTGGCGCTTCCTGCAGCAATTCCCATATGGAACGCATGTACATAATCTTTCTTTTCCATCCATCCTGTCAGGAAACCTGCCACCATGGAATCGCCTGCACCCACACCATTGACCAGTGTTCCCTTCGGTGCCGGAGCTCCCATGCTCTGTCCGTCCGCTGCGATCAATACTGCTCCTTCGCCTGCCATGGAGATCAGTACATTCTGTGCTCCCATCTCCTGCAGTTTCTTACCGTAAGGAACCACTTCTTCCCTTGTGGAGAGCTTCACACCGAAGATTTCTCCCAATTCATAATTGTTTGGTTTCACCAGAAATGGATGATACGGCAATACCTTGACCAGCAGGTCTCTGGTGGCATCCACCACTGTCAGGACTCCTCTGCCTTGAATCCGCTCCAGGATCCGCTGATACATGTCATCCGGCATGGTATAAGGAATACTTCCTGCCAATACCAGGACATCTCCGTCTCCCAGTCTGTCAATCTTTTCCATCAGCTGTTCCAAAGCTTTTGCATCAATATCCGGGCCACAGCCATTGATCTCTGTTCCGTCAATACTTTTCAGCTTCAGATTGATTCTGGTCATTCCGTGATCGATTTTGATGAAATCAGCATTTACGCCAAACTCGTTCAATCTCCGGATCAGTTCCTCTCCAGTGAATCCCGCCGCATATCCCAGGGCTGTGGAATCCAGTCCCAGATTCTTCAGTACGATAGAGACATTGATTCCCTTTCCTCCCGGAAGAATCAGCTCTGATGAGGTTCTGTTCGTCATTCCCAGCTGAAAGTCATCCACGGATACGATGTAATCCAGTGACGGATTGAAAGTCACGGTACAAATCATTTCTATCCCTCCTGTCTGTCATCTTTCTTGTTCTTATGATGTTATTATATCTTCACATTCAGTCAAATTCAATCAATTTAATTCACAAATATGGTGCTTTATTTTGGTTGAATTTGCACAAAATAAAAGGATGAAATACTTCTTCATCCTTTTTCAATGTTTCTTTCACTATAGCATTTCCCTTATCTGGCTTCTTTAAACCCGTTTGCCTGTTCTTTCATTTCCTTTGCATTGGAAAGCGCCGCTTCCGTCAGTGCATCACTGCCTAACAGTCTTGCCAGCTCCGCCAGACTTTCTTCTTCTGCCACCTTGTGAATGTCCGTAATGGTCATATCATCGGTACTGCTCTTTTCAATAATGAAATGCACATCCGCCATGGCTGCGATCTGAGGCAGATGAGTGATACAGATGACCTGATGGGCTCCTGCCAGAATACTCAGCTGCTCCGCTACTTTCCATGCGGTTCTGCCGCTGATACCGGTATCGATCTCATCAAAGATCAATGTATCAATGGCATCTTTCCCTGCCAGTACCGTTTTGATCGCCAGCATCACCCGGGACAGTTCACCGCCACTGGCCACCTGGTTCAAAGGTTTCAGACTTTCTCCGGGATTGGTGGAAATCAGGAATTCCACATCATCATAGCCTTTTGTTGTAATGGCCTGACCGGGTCTGACTGCGATGTCAAATTCCACCGTCAGGAAATTGAGACCTATCAGCGCATCTTTCAATTTCTGCGTCAGTACCGCTGCGTTTTTTCTACGGATCTCAGACAGTTCTTCACAGGCTTTCTTCAGTAACGCCTGCTTTTCCTCCCACTCGGCGTTCAATTTCTGCATATAGGCATCATAATCCGCCAGTTTTTCCAGATAAGCTTCTTTTTCCTCTTTGTACCGCAGGATCTCTTCGATCGTGTTGCCGTATTTTCCCTTGAGGTGATTGATGGTATTCAGACGATCCTCTGTACTGCGAAAATCCTCTTCATCAAATTCCAGATCCGACATATATTCGGCGACATCATGATTGTAATCTGACAAAAGACTTTCCACCTCTGCCAACTGTTCCTCCATCTGTTCCAGTGCAGGATCATACATGGTCACACTACGCAATGCCCGCAGTGCCCTGCTCAAAGAATTCCCGGCACCGTCTTCCGCGTCATTGCCACTGAGTTGATAGCTCTCCGCCAGGCTTTCCGCAATTTTTCGGCTGTTGGACATTTTGCGGTACGCCTGTTCCAGTTCCTCATCTTCTCCGGGCTGCAGGGAAGCATCCGCGATCTCCTTTTGTTCAAATTCCGCCAGAGACTGTTCTCTGCTTCTGGAGGTATCATCCAGAGTTTCCTCTGTGATCTTTTTCTCCAGGGCAGTACACTCATGATAAAGTGCAGCCACCCGCCCTGCGCATTCTGCAAATTCCGCTCCCGCATAGGCATCCAGGATCTCCATATGTTTTTTCTTGTTTAGCAGAGACTGGTGCTCATGTTGTCCGTGAATATCGATCAGCAGCTCCGAAAGTTCCTTCACCTGCTTTGCCGTCACGGTCTCTCCATTGATGCGGCAGATGCTTTTCCCGGAGGAAAGTTTTCGGCTCAGGATCACGGTTCCGTCTTCCGAAGGTTCCAGATCCATGCTCTTTAATTTTTCCGCCAGCCTTTCTTCCTCGCAGTCGAAGACCAGTTCCACCAGACCGTTCTCTTCTCCCCGTCTGAGCATGTCTTTCTCGAACTTTCCTCCCAGTGCCAGATTCACTGATCCAATGAGTAATGATTTACCGGCACCGGTCTCACCGGTCAGTATATTCAGTCCTTCTCCGAACTCTACCTCTGTCTCCCGGATAAGAGCCAGATTTTTCACGCGTAAACTACGAAGCATGTATTTCCCCCTGTCTTACCTTTCTATCATCAGATGGATCTTGTCCATAAGGATCTGGGTATCTTCCACGGTCCGCACTGCCACCATGATCGTATCATCTCCGGCGATACATCCCACCACTTCGGAGAATTTCAGGGCATCCAGTGCCGCCGCCACTGCCATGGCCATGCCGGATACGGTCTTGATCACCAGAATATTCTGTGCCATGTCCATGGAGATAAAACCGTCTCTGAGGACGCGGATGTATTTATCTCCCATATGACTGTCATCCTGTTTTAAAATGACGTATTTCTGTTTGCCGCCACCGGTGGGTACTTTGGACAGCTTCAGTTCTCTGATATCTCTGGATACGGTAGCCTGTGTCACAGCAAAACCGGCTTCCTTCAGATAGCCCGCCAGTTCCTCCTGGGTCTCCACATCTCTTTTTTCTATAATCTCCACGATCTTGCGATGTCTTGTTTTCTTCATCTTGACCTCATGCCTTTCTCACAACAATTCGTCAGGAATCTCTCATTTTCCGATGCAATACATCCAGGAAGCTTACCTGATTCAGCTGAATAAACTCGGTGATCTTCTCCGACTGCACAATACGGATCCGGTCTCCGGTACACATGGTCACTTTGTGGCTGCCGTCATAATTGGCTTCCACGGTCTGGCTTTTGCCCTCTCTGCCACCGGGAATCTCTATAACGATCTCATCTTCCGGGGACAGGATAATGCTTCTCTGGTTCAGGCTGTGGGGGCAGATCGGTGTCAGGGTGATCAGTTTCGCCTTGGGCTCCACCAGCGGCCCGCCCGCCGACAGATTATATCCCGTGGATCCTGTCGGTGTAGTCACGATCATTCCATCTGCCTTGTAATGATTCAGAAGCTGTCCGTTGACATAGATGTTGAATTCTATGATCTGCAGGGATCCGCTTCGGGAAATGACGATGTCATTCAAAGCCCAGCCTTCCGACACGGTTCCATCCGCACAGCAGACTTTACCGTTTAACATCATTCTGCGTTCTTTCTTAAAATCATCCCGGATCAGGCGGTCCAGAGATTCCTCTAATCCAGACAGTTCGATCTCCGTCATATAACCTACGGTTCCCAGATTCACTCCGATGATGGGGACAAGGATCTTCTTCGTCTCTCTGGCTGCCTGCAGCACCGTGCCGTCGCCGCCCAATACGATCATGCAGTCCACATCTAACGGAATGTCCGTTGCTTCCTCTTCCGCCACGGAATCCGCTTCTTCCTTCCAGTCGGATTCCTTGACCTTTAATTTCACCGTACAGCCTTTGGTTTCCAGATAATTCTGGATCCGTTTCGTGGTCGCAAGCTCCTGATCCTTATGCTTGTTGGTATATATCAGAAAATGCTTCATAGCTTCGCACTCCTTGTCTGTTACAGGGTATGAGAGTTGTCTACGATACCTTTGATTACGGCATCCCATTCAGGGGTATAGGACAGTCCGGTCTTTTCCTCTATAATAGTCTGTAAGGCGCTCTCCGCTTCATGCTCGGTCAGCGCCAGCTTTTCTTCGGAGATCTCCTCCGGCTTACGGATATGCAGCAGATATTCGATATTGCCCTCCGGTCCCTTGATGGGGGAATATTCCAGATGCAGTACTTCGAAACCAATGCTGTCCGCATAGTCGATGATCTTGCGGATCACTTCCTCGTGGATCTGAGGCTCTCTCACCACACCGTTCTTGCCCACCTTGCCTCTGCCGGCCTCGAACTGGGGCTTGATCAGACACACCATCTGTCCGCCGGTCTTTAACAGATTTCTCGCCGGGATCAAAATCTTGGTCAGGGAAATAAAGGACACATCCACGCTGGCGAAATCCAGTGCATCCGGGATATCCTCCGGGGTCACATAACGGAAATTGGTCTGTTCCATGCATACCACCCGCTCATCATTCCGCAGTTTCCAGGCTAACTGCCCCTGTCCCACGTCCACGGAATACACCTTCGTGGCTCCGTTCTGGAGCATGCAGTCCGTGAAGCCTCCGGTAGATGCACCGATATCCATGCAGATCATGCCGTCCAGCAGAAATCCCCACTGTTCCATTGCCTTTTCCAGCTTCAGGCCTCCGCGGCTGACATATTTCATGGTATGATTTCTGACTTCCAGCTTGATCTTGCTGACATCAAATCCGGTGCCGGCCTTGTCTTCCTTCTGTCCGTTGACATAGACATTGCCGGACATTATGATGGCTTTTGCCTTTTCTCTGGAAGGAGCATACCCCTGCTCTACCAGAATCACATCCAGTCGTTCTTTCATCTTCGTCTCCTAATTATTTATAATCTTTCCAGAATTTTCTCCGTGATGCTTTCCGCATCCAATCCGATCTCCTTTTTCAAAAGCTCTACATTTCCATGTTCCACATAAGCATCGGGAATAGCTGCCATGACACATTTGATCCGTTTCTCGTGGTCATTCAGACAATCCAACACCTTTTCTCCGAATCCTCCGCTTTGGACATTTTCTTCCATGGTCACGATCATCTCATGATCTTCACAGGCCGAAAGTACTGCCTCTTCGTCAATGGGCTTGATAAATCTGGCATTGATGATACTTGCCTTGTAACCCTTTTCATGCAGAAGCTTCTGGACTCCCTCCGCTGTCTTTACCATACTGCCTACGGCAAACAATGCGATACCGCCCTCTCTTGCGATCCACTCCGCCTTGCCCAGTTCAATGGGGGCACGGTGTTCGGCAAGTCCGGCATAAGCCGTTCCTCTGGGATATCGCACCGCAATGGGCGCATCCAGTGCCACGGCAAACTTCATCATATCCGATAATTCCCATTTGTTCTTCGGCGCACAGATATGCATATTGGGAATTCCCGACAGATAGGTATAATCAAAAATACCCTGATGAGTCTCACCGTCACTCCCCACCAGCCCTGCACGATCTATAGCAAACACTACCGGCAGATTCTGAATACACACATCATGCAGGATCTGATCGTAGGCTCTCTGTAAAAATGAAGAATACACCGCAACAATAGGCTTCATGCCTCCTGCTGCCAGTCCTGCTGCGAAGGTCACCGCATGTTCCTCCGCAATTCCCACATCAAAGAACCGGTCCGGGTACATATTCCGGAAGCGCTTTAAGCCGGTGCCGTCCGGCATGGCTGCCGTAATTGCCACTACCCGTTCGTCCCGCTGGCCCAGCTTGCACATAACAGTGGAAAACACATCCGTATAATTGGCCACGGTGCGGGGATGGGAAGGAATTCCCGTCTCGATGTCAAAAGGCTCTGCCCCGTGGAATCTGGCGGGATGTTTCTCCGCCGGTCCATAGCCCTTGCCCTTCTGGGTAATCACATGCACCAGCACAGCTCCCTTGACTCTCTTGGCTTCCTCAATGACCTTGATCAGGCCTTCGATATCATGTCCGTCTACCGGGCCTAAATAAGTCACTCCCATATCCTCAAAAAACATCCCGGGGATCACCAGCTGTTTGAAGCTGCTCTTGGCCCGGCGGATACTGTTGACAATACCGTTGCCACCGGGTTTTCTCTTGAGAGCGTTGTATATGCCCTCTTTCAGATCCAGATAGCCGGTCGCCGTACGGATATTGTTCAGATATTTGGAAACACCGCCCACATTTTCGGAGATGGACATATTGTTGTCGTTTAATACCACAATAAAGTTCGTCTCCAGTTTGGCTGCATTGTTCAAGGCCTCGTAAGCCATGCCTCCTGTCAGAGAGCCGTCTCCGATCACGGATACAATGGTGGTCTTCTCCCCTTTGAGATCTCTTGCCTTCACCAGTCCCAGTCCTGCGGATATGGAGGTAGAACTGTGTCCGGTATCAAATGCGTCATAATCACTTTCTTTTCTCTTGGGGAACCCACTCATGCCATGGAACTGGCGTAAGACATCGAAACCGTCCTTGCGGCCCGTTAATATTTTGTGGGTATAAGACTGATGACCTACATCCCAGATGATCTTGTCCTCCGGGAGATTCAGAGCAAGATGAAGTGCCATGGTCAGTTCCACCGCTCCCAGGTTCGAACCCAGATGTCCCCCGGTCACACTGATCTTTTCGATCAGGAACTGCCGAATCTCCTCCGCCAGTTCCCCATAGTCTGATTTATCTATTTTTTTGATATCGTTTGCTTTCTCGATCTTATCCAGTAACATTGGCTTTTCCTCTGCTATTTCGTTCTATGAACCAGGTGCAGCAACAGTTCCTTCAGGAATTCATGTTCTCCCGAAAAGCTGTCCAGAATCGCTACCGCTTCCCCGGTCAGCCGTTCCACTTCTCTGCCGGATTCTTCCAGTCCGTGTAAAGTCACATAGGTCTGCTTATGATTCTGTGCATCACTTCCGGTAGCTTTTCCCAGCTCCTTGCTGTCCCCTATCACATCCAGAATGTCATCCTGGATCTGGAATGCAATGCCGACATTGTAGGCACACAGTTCCAATGCCGCAATCTCTTCATCGGTTGCCCCTGCCAGCGTAGCTCCGATAGTCATGGCCGACTGGATCAGGGCTGCCGTCTTGTTGGCATGGATGAACAGGATCTGTTCTGTGGTCAGAGGTTCTGCCTGTTCCTCCGCTTCAATGTCTGCGTTCTGGCCGCCGATCATCCCATAGATTCCTGCCTTGCGGGCTAAAATATTCAGTGCCGCCGCCACTCTCGGGTAATTCGGATCTACCGGTTCTCCCGAGGTGCATGCCGGAAAAGCACGAAATGCAGTCTCAAAGGCATAATTGAGCAGTCCGTCTCCTGCCAGGACTCCCATACCGTCACCGTACACAGACCAGGTGGTCTTGCGGCCTCTGCGGTACTCGTCATTGTCCATGGCCGGCAGATCATCATGTACCAGAGAATATGTATGGATCATCTCGATCGCCGCCATAAAAGGCTCTATCGTATCATCTTTGCCACCGAACATTTTATAGGTCTCCTGCATCAGCATGGGACGCAGGCGCTTTCCGCCTGCCATAAGACTATAGTTCATGGCTTCAATAACGGTCTTCTGGTATCCTTCCTCTGCCGGAAGATATTCCTTCAGTAATTCTTCAATCGCTGCCGTTCTCTTCTGCAATTCCTGTCTGAATAACGTTTCTTCCATGTCTAATGCCAACCTTCCTCTACCTGCCGGTATGCTGTATGCTTACTGGGGATCCAGCGGTTCCAGTCCGCCCTCTTCGTTCAGCTTCATGACCTGTTTTTCCACCCGGTCGATCTGTTCGCTGCACTGTTTCAGCAGATTCATGCCCTTGCTGTACGCCGTAAAAGCTTCCTCCAGAGAAATATCCTCTGCTTCCAGCTGTCCGATCAGTTCTTCCACTGCGGAAAAATTCTCTTCCAGGCTCTGTGGTTCCTGTGCTTCCGTTTTCTTTTTTCCTGCCAAAATAGCACCTCCGTCTGCTGCCTGCATCTATCTGCATCCCCGGATACCGGTAAATGCTATCCGGGAAGTCTTTCTTCCTTCTGTATCTGTTCCACCCGGGTATCGATCACGCCGTCACTCATCCGGATCCGCAGGCGCTCCCCTGCTTCTACCTGGGTCACGGAACGGATATTTTTCCCATCGGTATCCTCCACATAGGAAAAACCACTGTTTAACTTTTCCAAAGGAGAGACCGCTTTCATTCTCTCAATATACAATGCCAGGTTATGTCTGCGTTCCCGCAGGATCGCCTGCAGCCGGTTCTGCAGCCGGTCTTCCAGCTGTATGCTGTAAGTCCTCTTCTCCCGTATCCGGCTGGCGGGGCTTAAATATTTCAGGCGCATTTCCATCTGATCCGCCTGCTGCCTCTTATGCTGAAGCACTCGTCCCATCCGCTGATACAGCCTGTCCTGTCTGTCCAAAATCTCATTCTCAATATCACTGACCTGTGTCACTGCCAGTTCTGCCGCTGCCGACGGGGTCGGTGCCCGCAGATCCGCCACATAATCAATGATCGTGGTATCCGTCTCGTGTCCAACCGCCGAAATAATGGGAACAGAGCAGTCGAATACTGCCTGTGCCACCATTCTCTCGTTGAATGCCCACAGATCCTCGATGGAGCCGCCCCCACGTCCCACGATCATGACATCCACGCCCTGTCTCTCCAGTGCACGGATTCCGTTCACAATGGAAGGCGCCGCCGAAGCTCCCTGTACCAGCGCAGGATACAAAATAATCTGCACGAAGGGATTCCGTCTGGAGGCGATCTGTATGATATCCCGGACTGCCGCGCCGGTATCTGCCGTGACTACCCCAAGAGTATGGATATACTTCGGAATCTGCTGCTTATACTCCGGAGCAAACATGCCCTCTTCCGCCAGTTCCCGTTTTAGTTGTTCGTATTTTTCATAGAGGGCTCCGGCGCCGTCCAGCGTCACTTCCTTCACATACAGCTGATATCTGCCGTCACGCTCAAATACACTCACACTGCCCTTCGCAATTACCTGCTGCCCTTCCGTCAGCCGGAATCCCAGACCTCTCCGGTCTCCGGCGAACATAATGCAGTTCAGGGCACTGGCAGAATCCTTTAACGTAAAATAAATATGTCCAGAGGGGTGGTATTTACAGTTGCTTACCTCACCCTTTACAGATACCATCTGTAAAAAGTAATCCTGCGTGAACATATTTTTGATATAAGTATTCAGTTGTCGTACGCTGATTACGTTCTGTATCCTACTCACCGGATTTCATGATCTTGGCAAGGATCGCATTGACGAATCCGCCAGAGCTTTCCTGTCCGTACTTTTTGGCAATCTCGATTGCCTCGTTAATAGCAACGCCATTCGGGATATCGTCATCATAGCGCAGCTCATATGCACCAAGACGCAGTACTGCAAGCTCCACCTTTCCCATACGGGTGGTATCCCAGCCTTCGGTATTCTCATTCAACAGCCTGTCAAGCTCGGGGATTTTCTCCCTGATCTTCTCAAAGCGGGCCGCAATGGCATCTGCATCCTGCCAGGAAGGAACTTCCTCATTATTCTCGCGGAACAATGCAATCTGTTCCGGCATATCCTCCGGTGCATGAAACTCCACGCGGTATAAAAGTTTGAAAACCTGTTCTCTCTGCTCGTGTCTTCCCATAATATCTTCCTGTAATTCCTCTTATTTATCCTTCTTCATGTTCACACCGGCAATACGGATGTTCACATCAGAGCAGGTCAGTCCTGTCATATTCTCAATGGCATTTTTCACCTTCTGCTGTACTGCCTGACAGGTAGCGGGAATATTGTAACCGTACTCCATGGTCACAGTCAGATCCACGGTCACATTCTTGTCCAGCACCTCTACTTTGACACCCTTGGTCAGGCTCTTAACGCCTACCTTGCTCATGAGTTCGTTGGTAACATTACCAGCCATGGCGCTGACACCGTCTACCTCGGTAGCTGCTAAAGATGCGATCATAGCCACTACATCATCGGCGATCTGTACGGTACCGATGCTCTCGTCTTCCCTTAATACCAGGTTCTTCTTATCTATTTCTTTTTCCATGATAGCTGATCCTCCTAATAATAACTAATTAGTTACAGTATACCAAATCCTTATTCATTTGTCACCCAAAAAGTCAAGGATAATTGTTTCCCGTTCTGGGCATAAGTGACGGTATTGCTGTTCCCCTGTATCTGCATATAGGAAAAAATCTCCTGCTCATCGATCAATGCATGACAGATTTCCTGATAACAGAGTTCATCTGCACATTTTATCGTCACTTCCGTTCTGCCGCCCTCTATGGCTCTGTCGAAGACCGCCTGCATCTGTTCATGGTCATAGGAAGTAAAGTAGGAACCTTCCCGCACATAATAATTTGCTTCCGTCGCCGTACATTCCGGCATAGGGATCACCGCTTCGATACGATGCGTCCGTAGCAGATCCTCTGTAGTCACGCACAGATAATCATAATTGATCTCCGGCAGGCTCCTCTGCTCGCTGCCATTCTCCATGCGGTAAGAGGCATCTCCCCAGGTGGTATCTACATAATAATAGTCCCCGTCCACCTGTACCAGATTCCAGGCATGAGCTTCTCCGGTATCCACCGTTCCCTGCACCAGGGTGCACATCACCCCCAGATGATTCAACAGATACTGGGTGGCTTTGGCATATCCCTGGCAGACAGAAGCTCCTCCTAAGAATACCGAGGCAATGTTCTGATTATCCGCCGCACTCAGATCATAATTTGTTGAAAAGATGACCGCCTCATACACCGCTTTTACCTTATCGTACTCAGAAGCCGCCTCTTCCATACCGGACAGCCATTCCGCCGTCACACTGCGAATGGCCTCCGCCCGCGCTACGGCCTCTTCCTTCGTCTGATCGTAAGTGCCTGCGAAGTCGATTCCTACGGTTTTCTCCCCTCTGGAATATTTGGTATAAGTATATCCTGTGGTGTAAAAAATCTCCGGATGATCTATCAGCACGCACTGAAATACTTTGTCAATGTCCTGTTCATCCATTCCCTGTTCCAACGGTTCCGTGGACAGTTTGATCGTGTCATCCATAGACCCAATCGCCTGCTCGATCTCCTGATACCAGATCTGTTCCTGCGCATCCAGACTCTCATATGCAAAACGAGAGCCTCCCTCCTCTAAAAGGGAAAAGCTCTCTGTATTGTCATTTTCCGCAGCCGCCGTCTCCTGCACAGGCATAGTATCTATCTGTGACTCGGGCAGCACGATGGTCTGGGGTACTTCCTGCAGAACCTCCTGTGAGGAGCATCCTGTCAAAAGCAGTAACATCAGAATTCCGGCACATAACTTTTTCTTATTCCGCATTCTATCCCCCTACACACTTTTTGTTTCCATATAATTACTAATTGCGTCCGAACTCCGTCAGCACCAGTCCCTTATTACGGTCCAGAGTCATGCCGATGCTCCAGGAATTCACAAACAGTAATAAAGGATTACCCTTCATGTCCTTGACCTTCTTCATATCGGAAGTACCGGACAGCTTGGCCAGGTCGATCTCATCCTTATTCTCGATCCAGCGGATATGCTCATAAGGCAGGTTCTCCAGACGGATCTCCACGTTATATTCGTTCTCCAGACGGTATTTCAGTACATCGAACTGCAGCACGCCTACCACACCGACGATGATCTCTTCCAGACCGGTATTGAACTCCTGAAAGATCTGGATAGCACCTTCCTGAGCGATCTGCTCTACGCCCTTGACGAACTGTTTTCTCTTCATGGTATCCACCTGACGCACTCTGGCAAAATGCTCCGGAGCGAAGGTCGGAATACCTTCATACTGGAACTTCTCCCTGGGCATGCACAGGGTATCTCCGATGGAGAAAATGCCGGGATCGAAGACACCGATAATATCACCCGCATAAGCCTCGTTTAAGATCTTACGTTCATCCGCCATGATCTGCTGGGGCTGGGATAATCTCATAACCTTATTGCCCTGCACATGACGCACTTCCATGTTGGCATCGAATTTACCGGAGCAGATACGCATGAATGCGATACGGTCTCTGTGAGCCTTGTTCATGTTAGCCTGGATTTTGAAAACAAAGGCACTGAACTCATGCTCCGTCGGGTTGATCATGCCGATGTCTGCTTTTCTTGGCAGCGGCGTGGTAGTCATATTCAGGAAATGCTTTAAGAAGATCTCCACACCGAAGTTGGTCAAAGCAGATCCGAAGCATACCGGGGTCAGGTTACCCTTCTGCACTTCCTCCAGATCAAACTCTGCGCTGGCACCGTCCAACAGTTCCACCTCGCCAAGCAGCTTGTCCGCTGCATCCTCTCCGATCAGTTCCTTCAGATGTTCTTCGTCCTGAATGGGAATCTCGGTGGAAGTTCCTTCCTTCGTTCCCTTCTCCGTATCGGAATATGCGATCACACACTTTTTCTCACGGTCGTAGACACCCTGGAATTCCTTACCGGAACCGATGGGCCAGTTGATGGGGCAGGTGGCAATGCCAAGCTCCTTCTCGATATCATCCAGCAGTTCAAAGGTATCTCTTGCCTCACGGTCCATCTTGTTGATGAAGGTGAAAATAGGGATCTTGCGCATCACGCAGACCTTGAACAGCTTTCTCGTCTGGGCCTCGACACCCTTGGAAGCATCGATGACCATAACTGCGGAGTCCGCTGCCATCAGGGTACGGTAGGTATCCTCAGAGAAATCCTGATGTCCCGGGGTATCCAGAATATTGATGCAGTAACCGTCATATTCAAACTGCAATACGGAAGAGGTAACGGAAATACCTCTGTCTTTCTCAATCTGCATCCAGTCGGATACCGCATGTCTGGCCGTTGCCTTACCCTTTACGCTTCCTGCCAGGTTGATGGCTCCTCCGTAGAGCAGGAACTTCTCAGTCAGGGTCGTCTTGCCGGCATCCGGGTGGGAAATAATGGCAAACGTCCGGCGGCGGTTGATCTCTTCTGTATAATTATTACTCACTACTATAGTCCTCCAAATATATCTCTTATATCTCTAAAAATCTATTTTCGCAGTTCTTCGGGATCTGCTATCTATGATGGATCTGCCTTTAAAACAGAGCTTCCTTCAAACTCCGGTTGGATTCCGAAATAATCCAATACCGTAGCTCCGATATCGGAAAAAGTCGGTCTGGTTCCGCGATTCCCCGGTGTCACGGGCGCACCGTACATAAGAAACGGAGTATATTCTCTGGTGTGATCCGTGGTGGCTGTGTAAGCGGGATCACAGCCGTGGTCTGCGGTGATCATCAGAATATCATCCGGCTTCATGTGTGCCTGGATCTCCGGCAGCTTCTCATCAAAATAAGCCAGTGCCTTCGCATAGCCGTCCACATCTCTTCTATGGCCGTAGAGCATGTCGTAATCCACCAGATTGATAAAGCAGAGTCCTTCGAAATCCTTGTCCAGATATTCCAGTGTCCGCTCAATGCCTTCCGCATTGCCGGAAGTGTATACATGCTCGGTAATGCCCTTGCCTACGAAAATATCCTGGATCTTACCCACAGCAATGACATCCTTACCGGCAGCCTTCAGCTGATCCAGCATGGTCACTGCGGGAGGCAGCAGGGAAAAATCGTGTCTTCTTGGGGTACGGGTATAATGTCCGCTCTCACCGATAAAAGGTCTCGCAATGACACGGCCCACACCGTGTTCTCCCTGTAAAATCTGTCTGGCGATACGGCAATAATCATATAACTGCTCCACAGGAACCACATCCTCATGGGCAGCGATCTGAAACACACTATCTGCGGAAGTATATACGATCAGTTTGCCGGTGCGCACATGCTCGTCCCCGTAATCCGCAATGACCTGTGTGCCGGAGTACGGCTTATTGCACAGCACATCTCTGCCGGTGCGGATCCGGAACTCTTCCAGCACATCCTCGGGGAAGCCGTCCGGATAGGTAGGCAGTGGCTTGGGAGAATAGATACCTGCGATCTCCCAGTGCCCGATGGTCGTATCCTTTCCGCGGGAACGCTCCGTCATGCGGGCGTAAGCTGCGGTGGGATGGTCTGTTTTCTCTCCCACTTCCACGCCATCAATATTAAACAAACCCATGTTTTTCATATTTTCCATATGAAAAAAAGGGCTCTTTGACACGCTCCCCAGTGTATTTACATTGATGTCACCGTAAGCTGCGGCATCCGGCATCTGTCCGATACCGAAGCTGTCCAATACAATTAAAAAGACTCTCTTCATTGTTTCTTCCTTTTGTCAAGTTTTCCAGGTTAAGTTATGATACCATCCAGATTGTTCCGTGCTTCGCACTCTCACAATCTGGACCGCATTCGTAATCCGCTCATTTTCTTCGAAAATGGCTGCTTGCTCCTCCGAGTTCTTATGATACCATCCAGATTGCTTCGTGCTTCGCACTCTCTCAATCTGGACCGCATTCGCAATCCGCTCATTTTCTTCGAAAATGGCTGCTTGCTCATGTGGTACGGGTTACGAATTCAAAAAGCCTCCTGCAAGCAAGCTTGCGTAGGCTTTTTAATTGTAACCCTTGGTATCATAACATAATTTTTCCCCTATGTACACAAAAATATCACTGTGCAATGGTGCTGATGACGATATTTTCCGCCGCAATATCCGTCTTTCTTTTTACGATATCTTCGATCTGTGCCCGCTGCACATCCGTCAGTTCTGCGGCATTGACCACCACATCCACGGCATCCCCGTTGATGCTGACCACAGCTTCACTGAAACCTTTCGCCTGCAAAAGCACCTCGGCCGCCGCTTCCTTTTCCGCGATATCAGTCATGCGCACCATACTGTCCACCGCTTCCTGTTTCTGGGCATCGCTGAGCTCAGTACTGTTGATAATCTCCAATAACGTCTCTTTATTCCGGGCTCTGGTCTGCTCCTTGGAAAGTCTTGCAGCAGACAGTACCTCCACACCGTTCGTTCCGGTCAACACTGCTTCCCCGGGAATCTCCCCTTCGTCCGGCGTAGCCTCTGCCACCTGCATATCTTCATCCAGATAATCTTCCATGACGATCTCCACATCCGAATCCAGGCTTTCCATATCTGTGACAATGTCTGTGGAATCCACTGCACTGAGATCTTCTGTATTATCCGACGCCAGATACTCCTTTTCCAGGTTGGTCCCCGCAAACTGCAGATAACCTGCAATGGCTATCATGATGGCAAGTGCGGTAATCATAAGCTGATTCTTCTTAATTAAGTTTTTCACTGCGTTCCCCTTTTCCAAAGGCCTGTATCTGCCTTCTTGATTTTATACTCTATTGTATGTACCCGTCTGTGCGGATATGTTTCCTGTGACTCATTTTTCCAACACCTTGACTTTGTGGGCTTCCACACCGAAAAGTGCCTGTGCGATCTGCGTGATTTCACTGGTCATATTGCCTTTTCCGGCTCCTTCCGCCACCACCAGCACCCCCTCCACTTTGGGTGTGATCGTCTTCGCTACAAACGGTGTGCCCTGACTGCCGTCCTGATAGACGGTCTGGTATCCGGTATTGGAAGAACTCACGGTGCGGGTTCCTCCGGCGGAGTCCTGTTCTTCTGTCTGGGAACGATCCGCGGTCATGTCTTTTTCCACAATTCTTTCCTCCGAGGATTCCAATGTGATCATGACTTCCACCTCTCCCAGTCCCCGGACGGATTCCAGCATTTTCTTCAGTTTTCCCTCCAGATAGGCAGTATATTCCTCCGCGCTTCCCGCTGCCACCGCCCGGGTTTCGGTATCTACCACCGTCTCCTGTTCCCCGGTTGTCTGCGAAGGAGAAGTGAAAATTCCGGCATTGTACTGTTCTGCAGTCTCTGTGCCAACGGAAGCTGCCTGTGGCTCCTCCTTTTTCACCGGCAGGGCGATGATAAACAATAGGACACCCAACAATACCAGAATCAACAGGTTGTCCCGACGGAACCATTTCGGAGGGCCGGAACCGCCTGCACCGTTACCTGTACCAATGCTGCCTGTGATCTTTTCCCAAAATTCACCCATTGCTTCTCACCTCTTTTTCTTCCCTGGCTCCGGTTTTTCTACCGTCATTTTCCTTAACTCTCCGGCAGACTTCTCCATCATTCCAGCCGGATTGGTGCAATGTCCACATGGATCCCCTCCGTTTCTGCATTTTCCCTATCTGTTTCCTTCTGATCCGATACTTCCCCACTGTTTTCTCCTGTAACAGCTCCCTGTGCAGAATCTTGCTCCCACACATTTGCCGGGTCATATCCTTCCCCGGCTTCCTGCGCCACAGCAGCTGCCGTATTCCCGATCTCTTCCTGCGACTGTTCTGCCTGTTCGGTGGCCCGGGTCAGCACGGTCTGCAATTCTTGCATAAATCCTGTCACCTGTTCTTCTGCATTCCAGCCGTCTCCGCCGCCGAACATGCTCAGAACAGGCTGTAACAACTGCAGCAACAGCATAACGGATAATAACAGTTTCAAATATTTATCGTAGGACTCCTTCGGTCTGAAATGCACTACGGTCTGTGCACAGATCAGGAAGATCCCGGCCTGTCCGATCACCCGGTATAACCATTGCATCCTCTTACCTCCCCCTGCTTCCGATAGCTAATAGTGCCAATGTGATCAGAAACAACAGCATGGCTGTGCCCGCAGTACGAAACAGAAGCATCCCTGCATTTCCCATATGATCCGTACAGTTGGTCACTCTTTTATCGCTGACGATTCCCATAAAAGCTGCCGCACACTTGATCAAAAACGCAGTAAACAAAATCTCCAGAAGCGGAGCCGCACACACCGCCAGAAGCAGTAACAGCAAAAGTACGCCGATGCTGTTGCGGATGACAACGGCTGAACCCACCGCCAGCTCCAGAAGCCCGTCTGCCGCATTTCCGATCCCCGGCAGTGCCGAAAGTGCCTTTTCCACGGCGGAGGTCTTGACGGAATCCAATACCGGTGTGATCAATGACTGGAACACGCTGATCCCCGTGACCACTCCCAGAGAAGCCTTGAGAATCCAGCCCACCGCCTTTTCCAGAAGTTCCGTCAAAAGTGTCAGCTTTTCCTCCACCCAGATCCCGTTGATCATGGTCAACAGGCCATAGCAGTAAATCAGTGGTAGTACCACACCCAACAGTATTTTTTCCGTACCATAGATCAGAAGCAGCATCAGCTGATACCCGGCTCCCACTGTAGCCGGCCCCGAGGCCACTCCCACCGCAAGAAGATACGTAGGTACCATCAGCCTTACAAACAACACGATATTTTCCACCGTCTCTCTTGCGGTTCCCAGAATCCCGGAAAAACATTGCAGCAGGATCACTCCCATGAGCAGATAGATAAAGTAAAAGCTTAAATCCGCAATCTGATGTTTGTCGAAAACCTCCACGAAATGAATCAGCAGTGCAGAAAGGATCCCCAGTACGATCAGCCAGATCAGAATATTTTTCCTGCCCGCAGCAGATGCTCCCATTCCCTGTATCACTTCCTGCAACAGGGTTCCCGCTGCCCCCAGCACATCTCCCTGCAGCAGCTGTCCCATCAATTCCGCCACGGAGATCCGGGAGGCCGGAAACAGCTTCTGCATCCCTTTTTCCAGTTCTTCCATGCCATATTCCTGCCACATTGCATCCATTGCTCCCTCACTCTTATAAAATACCATAGATCTGTCGGATCACCGTAAGCAGAATCGGCAGTCCCGCAAACAGTACCGAAAGTTTTCCCAGAATCTCGATCTGATCCGATACCGCTGCGAATCCGGCATCCTTGCAGATTCCGGCGCTGAATTCACACAGGTAGGTGATCCCCACCACTTTCATCAAAATACCGAGATACCCTTTTGCATCCCCGAGGTACTGCTGTAATCCCGCAAACTCCTCCAGAACTGTCCCGTCAGCCCCAAAGCACATAGGAAAATACCAAAGACACTCAGGGCAAATCCGATCAGCAGCGTATATTCCGGCCGCTGTTGCCTAAATTGTATGGCAAAAAGAACTCCGGCGATTCCAAGCAATGCAATCTTAATGATCTCGGACATATTTCCTCCTATTAAAACGAAAACAGAGTCTGTACGGTATCAAACAGATCATAGATATATGGAACGATCCAGCTAAGAACCAGGATCAGTCCCGCAAGGCTGACGAGAAAAGCATGTTCCTCCCTACCGCTGTGTTTTAAGACCTGGCTGAGTATCGTTACAAGGATTCCTACCGCAGCTATTTTAAAGATCAGTCCTATTCCCATCTTTCCCCGTCCTTTTCTCTTCTCTCTGTGGTCTCCGGAACCGGCATCAGACTAACAATAACAGTATCAGCAGACCGCTCATGGCTCCCAGTCCTACGGAGAGCCTGCATTTCTGTGTAATTTCCCGCTGCTGCATATCCGCCGTATGTTCCAGTCCCTGTCTGGACAATTCGATACTTTTTATCTGCATCGTTTCATCCGCATAGCCCTCTTTTTCCGCAAAACGCAAAAACTCTTCAATGTCTTCTTTTTTCAGAGGAAGCATCCGCAGCTGTCTGCGAAAGCTTTTCTCCGCCAGTTCCAGAAAACCAGCATCCTCCGTCTCCGCATATTCACGGTATACTTCGGTGCAGATCTCTCCCAGCCTGTCTTTCCGTTGTCTGCCGGTCTGTCGGCAGCATTCCGGAAGTGTTGACCCGTTGTACCTGATCTCACTGATCCACTGTTCCAGAATGCGGATGAGTTCCCGGATCGTATATAATCTTCCTAAGAATTGCTGCCGATACCACAGTCCCATTCCAAAGCATCCCAACAGAATCAGAAATCCTCCGAGCATCTGCATTCCATCCGTCCCCTTCCTTTTAAGATCACTATGCGGTCAAATATCTGTCGCAGGCAGGATTCACCCAGGCGCTTTGCTGCGTCCGTCTCGTCCGTTCCATGCAGAGTGGCCAGCAGACCGCAGCCGCAGGCCGCTGCTTTTTGTAAGGCCCGCCTGTCCGTTTCCTCCCCCAGTTCATCCACTGCAATGACTTGAGGTGACATGGAACGCAAAAGTAATAACATCCCCTGAGCCTTGGGACAGCCATCAAGCACATCCGTCCGCATCCCCAGATCATTCTGAGGTCTTCCCAGATAGCTTCCCGCCAGCTCCGAGCGCTCGTCCACCACTCCCACCCGAAGTCCCGCACCATACGTATTACCATCGGAAATCTGGCGGATCAGATCCCTGAGCAGAGTGGTTTTGCCGAATCCCGGAGGCGATACAATCAGGGTATTCTGAAATTTTCCTTTCTTATATAATTTTGGCAGGATACCGTCAGCTGCTCCCCGGATCTCATGGGCGACCCGGATATTGATAAACGCAATATTTTTCAGAGTGCGGATCACTGTTTCATTTTCCAACACAGCCTGTCCGCACAATCCGATCCGGTGTCCGCCTTCCACAGTCAAAAAGCCCTGTCTGATCTCATCGGCATAAGCATACACCGAATCCTGACACAGCCAGGCGATCAACTCCCGTATCTCCGCTTCCGTCACCAGATGCGCTCCGTAAGGATGCTCCTGCCATTCCCCGCCGTTATTTAAGAAATAATCTTCTCTCGATGTTTCCACGATCACCGGCCTGTCCACACGTAGACGGATCTCGCAGATTTTTTCCCCATTATCCGCTGTCTTCTGCCAGAATGCTCTTCTCTTTTGCGGAAAAATACGAAGCAGGCTGTCCATGTTTCTCCTCCCGTAACTATTCAGAACCTCATGCGCAAAATCGTTCCTTCGGAACTTCTCCTTTGCGAATGCAGGCATTCATCAAGACTTAGCTGATATTTAATGCTCTGAATAGTTACAATATATGTCTCCGTGGACAGGATATTCCTTTCAATCTTCTCTTTTTTCTATAGTGTGGTATAATAAGCGATAACTGTTTTTATGACTTTTGTTTTGGAGGTTTTTATGAACATAATCATTGTGGGCTGTGGCAAGGTTGGCTACACCCTGGTAGAGCAATTAGGCGGTGAGAATCACAATATCACCGTGATCGATACCAATGAGGAAAAGGTGAATTCCATCACGGATGATCTGGATGCCATGGGCATCGTGGGCAATGGTGTCAGCTTTCAGACACTGTCTGAGGCCGGCATTGACCATGCGGATCTGCTGATCGCCGTGACCGGATCCGATGAGCAGAATCTTCTGTGCTGTGTCATTGCGAAAAAGGCGGGACATTGTAAGACCATCGCCCGTGTCCGCAATCCTATCTACAATAATGAGATTGCTTTTCTGCGGGAAGAGCTGGGGCTTGCCATGATCATCAACCCGGAGCTGTCCAGTGCCGCCGAGATTGCCCGGATCTTCCAGTTTCCTTCTGCAGTTAAGATCGATACTTTTTCCAAGGGAAGGATCGAGCTTCTGCATTTCCGCGTGACCCATGACTGTCTCTTAAATAATTATGAACTGATCCACATCCGTACCACCTTAAAATGCGATGTACTGGTATGTATGGTCACCAGAGATAATCAGGTGCTGATTCCCCGGGGTGATTTTGTCTTCCGGGAAGGCGATGTGGTAGCTATTGTGTCCACTCCTCCCAAGGCTAATGATTTCTTCAAAAAGATCGGTATCGGCGCCGGCAGGGCACGTACTGCCATGATCGTCGGTGGCGGAACCATTGCTTATTATCTGGCAAGAAGACTTTTAGAAGTCGGCATCCATACCAAGATCATCGATCAGGATCCCGCCCGCTGCGAGCATTTGAGTGAACTGCTGCCCAAGGCTTCCATCATCTGCGGTGACGGTACGGATGAACGTCTTCTGATACAGGAGGGGCTGGAGAACGTAGATGCTTTTGCTGCACTGACCGGACTGGATGAGGAAAATATCCTCCTGTCACTGTATGCGAAACGGACTTCCCGCGCAAAGGTAGTCACCAAGATCAACCGTATCAACTTCAGTGGTGTCTTAAGTGATATCAAGCTGGATACGATCTCCTATCCGCGCCTGGTAACTGCAGATATGATCATTAAATATGCACGATCCATGAATGAATCTCTCAACAGTAATGTGGAGAATCTGTATAAGCTGGAAGACGGTCATGCAGAGGCACTGGAATTCTACATCAAAGAGGATTCTGCCGTTACCAATATACCTCTGAACCGTCTGCACATCCGGAAAAATATCCTGGTCTGTTCCATCGTCCGCGGAGGACAGGCTATTATTCCCAGTGGTCAGGACGAGCTTCATGTAGGTGATTATGTGGTCGTAGTACTGACACATGCACGGCTGAATGATATTAAAGATATTATTGAAGGGTAATTTTATAGAAGGACATTATCATGAATTTTGCGATATTGAGTTTTATTATCGGATTTATTTTACAATTTGAAGCTTTATTCTTACTGCTTCCCTGGATCGTTGGTATGATCTACGGAGAATATCATGTGGCACTGATCTATCTGGTGACCGCAGCTGTTTGTTTCATTTTAGGAAAATTGTTAAGTTTCAGGCACACAGGACGTTTTAAGGAATTGTACGTCAGGGAAGGCTTCACTGCCGTTGCCCTGGGATGGTTTGTCATGTCTGTTTTCGGTGCCATTCCCTTCGTTCTCACCGGAGAGATTCCTTTTTATATTGATGCTCTCTTCGAGACGATCTCCGGCTTTACGACCACAGGTTCCAGTATCCTGTCCGATGTGGAAGCACTCAGCTATGCCAGCCTGTTCTGGCGCAGCTTCACCCACTGGATCGGCGGTATGGGCGTATTTGTATTTATTATGGCGATCCTGCCGATGATGGGTGGCTCCACCATGAACCTGATGCGTGCGGAGAGCCCCGGTCCTTCCGTCAGCAAGCTGGTACCGAGAGTACGGGATACTGCGAAAATCCTCTATGGACTTTATATGGCGATCACTGTTCTGGGCGTGATCATGCTATGCCTGTGCGGTATGCCGTTGTTTGATTCCCTGTGTACGACCTTCGGCAGTGTCGGCACCGGTGGTTTCGGTGTCAAGAACAGCAGTATCGGCGGTTACTCTCCACTGATACAGAATGCAGTAACGATACTTATGATCTTAAGCGGTGTCAATTATACGGTATATTTCTGTCTGTTAAGCAGGCAGTTTAAGGAAGCTTTTTCCATCGAAGAAGTTCGTTGGTATTTTTTGATCATTTTCGCCAGTGCTCTGACGATCGCCTGGAATATCCGCCCGCTCTATGCAACTTTGGGAGAGACACTGCGGCACTCCTTTTTCCAGGTAGGAACGATCATCACCACCACCGGATTTGCCACCACGGATTTCAATATGTGGCCGCAATTGTCGAAGACGATCCTTCTGCTTCTGATGATGATCGGAGCCTGTGCCGGCAGTACCGGTGGCGGTATAAAGGTATCCCGTGTGCTGATCCTCTTCAAGGCGATCCGCAAGGAGCTGTCCATGATGATCCATCCCCGGATGGTGAAAAAGATCAAGATGGACGGACACAATCTGTCCCACGAGACGCTTCGTTCCACCAATGTCTATATGACGGCTTATTTTATCGTACTCTTCGTTTCCCTGCTGATCGTCTGTCTGGACGAATATGACCTGAGCACAAACTTTACCGCAGTACTGGCCACCCTGAACAATATCGGTCCCGGCCTGGAGTTAGTCGGTCCCACCCAGAACTTCGCATTGTTCAGTCCTCTGTCCAAATGCGTGCTGATGTTCGATATGCTGGCCGGACGACTGGAACTCTTCCCCATGCTGGTGATCATGCTGCCGTCCTGCTGGAAGAAATATTAAATTCCTTAATCGCAAAAATGAGTCTGTGATGACATTTTTAATCGTCACACAGACTCATTTTTTCATGCATACCTCTAATCAAATGTTGACCGAAATGAGAACGCTACATATCATTACAATCATTATATGATGTCGGGGTCAAAAGCCCCCGACTTTGATGCCTACGGATTGTTCCGTGCTACGCACTCCCACGTCTCCGCTCCGCTTCGGTCCGTGCTAGACATGTGCCACTGGCACATAGCACCCTACCCAATATTCGCATATCGTGGGATTATCATCCCACTTTTATGCTCATATCGGGGCGGGTCCTAAGGTCTTTCACCCACCTATGAGCAAGCTCATGTGGGCTTAGACCTTTTGACCCTGGCATCATTATATATGAATCTTCAGACACTTCTTTCCGGTCAGTTCCTTCGTCCGTTCATCCGGCTGTCCAAAGCCAACATAAATATCTGCTCCCCTACCGGTATGTACAAATTTACCTTCTTCATCTACAACGGTAAATGCCCTCATCGGAATTTCCAGTGTCACCATCTTTTCTTCTCCCGGTGCAAGTTCCACGCGCTTAAACACGGCAAGTTTAGGATTGGGCACTTCGTTGATATCCTCAACCTGTACATAGACCTGCAATACATCCTCTGTAAAAACATCTCCGTGATTTGCAACGGTTACTTCAACACCTACACTCTGTTCTTCCGTCTGTGCATATACCACATCTTCCGTCAATTCCGCCCTCATAACTAGTGTATCAGCATAATTCAGCCCATAACCGAATGGATAAAGCGGAGCTTTTTCCACAAAGCGATATGTCCTGTTCTTCATGGAATAGTCATCAAAATCCGGCATCCCCTGTAAATTGCGGTAAATGGTAACCGGCAATTTACCCGAAGGTGATATTTCTCCAAAGAGTATATCTGCAACTGCCTTTCCACCTCTTGCTCCCGGATACCATGTCTGAAGAACTGCATTCGCCCTGTCATCTGCCAGGTTCAAATCCATAGCACTTCCTGCCATCATACATACAATAAACGGAACTCCCATTTCTGCCACGATTTCCAAAAGCCTCTGCTGTGAAGGTGGAAGCATCAGCCCCTGCTTGTCTCCGGATGCATATGCATTTCCTGTATCGCCCTCTTCTCCTTCAAGACTTTCGTCCAGTCCCAGACACAGAATAACAAGATCCGAATGTTCTGCAACTGTCATTGCCTCAGAGATACGGTCATCCTCTCTTGCCAGTTTTTCTACCTGATCTAAAAACAAATGGCAGCCTTCTGAATAAAGTACCCTGACATCATCGCCTACATAGTCCTGAATACCTTCCAGTACAGTAACATACCTTGAAGCCGTCCCATGATAATTGCCGACCAGGGCTTCTCTGGAATTGGCATTGGGACCAATGACTCCAATTGTTTTAAGTTTCTTTTTATTTAAGGGTAAAATACCATCATTTTTTAACAATACGACACTCTTGCATGCTGCCTCTATGGAAAGCTCAATATGTTCCCTACATTCAACAACTTCATACGGAATATGATCATATTCTGTCTCATCAAACATTCCCAGCAAGAATCTGGTCGTAAATAAACGAATGGCTGATTTCTGCAGTAGTTCTTTGGAAATAAGCCCCTCTTCATAGGCATTCAGGATTTTCTGATAAGTACATCCGCAATTAACATCGCAGCCCATCTCCAGAGCCAGTCTGACGCTTTCCTCCGGTCTGTCTGTCACCTTATGGTGTTCATGAAAATCACGGATAGCCCAGCAGTCTGAAACATAATGTCCCTGAAATCCCCACTGTTTTCTCAAAACCTCCACCATCAGATAACTATGAGCACAGCATGGTTCACCATTGGTTCTGTTGTATGCGCCCATAACCGCTTCGACTTTTCCTTCCCTGACACAGGCCTCAAACTGCGGAAGATACGTTTCCCAAAGTTCTTTCATGCTAACCTTTGCATCAAAATAGTGACGTTTTTCCTCCGGGCCGGAATGTACTGCAAAATGCTTGGCACACGCTGCCGTGCGCAGATATTCTCCCTCTCCCTGCAGACCTTTGATATATGCAACACCCAGTATTGCAATCAGTGTCGGGTCTTCTCCATAAGTCTCATGTCCACGCCCCCAGCGGGGATCCCGGAAGAGATTGACATTGGGCGACCAAAGTGTAATTCCTTTATAAATATCACGGTCTTCATGTTTTTCATTTTCATTATATTTGGCTCTCGCCTCCGTAGAAACGGCAACTCCTATCCGCTCCAAAGCAGTTCTTCATCAAAAGTTGCTCCAAGCCCGATTGCCTGTGGAAAAACAGTTGCTGTACCCGCTCTTGCAACACCATGCAGGCCCTCATTCCACCAGTTATACTCCGGAATATCCAGATGTGGAATTTCATCTGCGTCAAAGCGCAGCTGTGAAGCCAGTTCCTCTACGCTCATCTGCTCCACCAATTCAGTAGCTCGTCTGACTGCCTCTTGTCTGTTCATAAATTCCTCCATAAATTTTTTTTTCTGATTATTAGCTATATAGGCTTAATACGGTCTGGCGTTCTCCTGAAAATCCTTTCTTGCCTCTGCCACACAGGTATCATAATCTGCCGAGTAAGGAACTTTCTGCTTGGATCTGAATCATTAGAAAAGCTGCGCTGTCATTTTCTTTTTGTCTTCTCTGATACTCTGTTGGCAGAATACCGTATTTCTCCCGGAACAGTCTGGAAAAAGCCTGACTGTTGGGGAAACCGTTCTTTAATGCAATTTCGCCTATGGTCAGATCCGTTTCCTCCAGTTCCCGCAATGCATGTTCAAACCGGATGCTCCGCAGATAATCTTTATAGTTGATTCTGCCATACTGACGGAACATTTTCGACAAGTAAGTAGGGCAATATCCAAATGTTGCTGCCAGGGTTTCCAGTGAAATTTCTTCTGCATAATGTTCCCGAAGGTATCCAGTAATTCTTTCAAGATGTCCTGAATGAGTATTCCCCGGATAATAATCCTTCTTTTCCTCAGGTATCCGATAAGCGGTTACCAGAAGATATTTCAGCTGATAAAAGATACTCTGCATCAACAGTTCATAGCCGTACTCTTTTCTGATCTGCTGTCTGTACATTTTCTCAAGTAATGCAAAAAGTTTTCCATCCTCTTCCTTTTTTTCACCGGAAAACCGCATTATCTGTTTTTCCATTGGGATCTGTAAAACAATTGCCTCATTTCGTCCCGATGTATGAATGGAATGCACTTCATTGCTGTTCACAATTATAAACTTTCCTGCCGGAAGGACATATTTTTTATCGCCGAGATAAAAATCTACCTTTCCCTCCCGCAAGGCAAATATTTCAACACAGCTATGTTGATGCGCCTCACATATATATTTTCCGTCTGCACCTTCGAAACGGAATAGCTTAAAGGGCAGTCCCCGATCCGGCACCACTGCTTCCTGCCGGTATATCTTCTCTTCTTTCATAGTCATCCCTAATATTCCACACCGGAAGATTTTCTGTTCCATGATAAAATCTCACCGGCAGTTTCCCGGAGGGGGAAAATTCTCCAAACAGCATTTCGGCAATTACCTTACCACCTCTGGCTCCCGGATACCAACAATCCACGATGGCTTTCACATTCGGGTTGTGTTCCGCCCATGGCAGATCTATGGCGCTTCCTGCCATTAACAGAACCACCACCGGTTTTCCCATCGCTGCAACAGTTTCCAGAAGTTCTTCCTGAAGTCCCGGCAGATTTAATCCCAGTTTGTCTCCGCTGGCATATTCATTCCTGGCATCGCCCTGTTCTCCCTCTATGGTTGCATCCAGTCCAAGGCACATTACTGCCACATCGGCATGTTCCACGGACAGCTTTACTTGCTCCGTGGTACGCACTCCCACTTCTCAGCTCCGCTGCGGTCCGTGCTAATCATGTGTCACTCTCTTTATTTGTAAATTCTGTAATTTCCCGAAAGTGCCAGCATGGCAAACAGGTACAGGAAATTATCATAATATCGTCTGTCCCCGGTGCGGAGCGGAGTATTCCAGAAGCGGTCTACGCATTCCTTTATATGAGGACCGTCTGCTGCCAGTGATGCCTGTGCATTGACTGCTACAATGGCAACCGGATGCAGTGCCTTCTCTTCCAGTCTTGTTCCATCAATCAGGAACACACCGTCCCAGTGTTCTCTCTGCTCTTCACAGTAAAATCTCTGCAGCCGGTTTGCGATCTCCGTCTGCCACGGATCTTTGTCATACCAGAGATGATCCATAGCAATGTTGGCTATGGTGCGGTATGCATCACTGTAGTACCAGTCATGCTTTCCGAAGATCTCCTGATGCCCAGCATGGGGTGTCCCGTCATAGTCTGCGTATTCTGCGCTGAGACCGGTTTGTGGATGACATGCCTTATGCAGATATTCTCTGCTGGCTGCCGCAGCCTGTCTCCAGAATTCCCGGTCTTCTTCCTCCACCTTCTCCGCAAACAACTCATAAAAATGAGGCAGATGATATGAGGGGTCAGAAAAATCCATGTTTGTGACAAATTTGATCAGATGATTGGAAGGCTCCCACATAGGTTCTCCCGGATGTCCAGGCTCCCCTTTGTGGATACATTCCCGCAGGATTGCTTTTGCCTCTTTGCTGTAAGCAAAAATACCTTCTCCGTCCCCCCAGCGGGCAGATGCAAAAAACAATGCCATGGCAAAATACTCTTCTCCGTCCGGTGCCGGTCCCTCTGCATTGTGCGTTCCATCCGTGCTGCAGGACCAGGCAAAATAGTTGCGGCAGGGTCCTGCCGGAATATACATATAAGTCCGCACCCACTTCCAAAGGCGGTCGAATTCTGCCTTCTTATCCATCTGGACACAGACCATCATGCCGTAGGACATTCCCTCTGTGCGTACATCATGATTGCCGGTATCCTCCAGATACGCCATATCACCGCCTGCCTCATGATAAAAACGTTGTGCCTCCGTTCCGTAAAATATGGTTTCAAAGGTCTGTTCCAGTCTTTCCCCGATTGCGGTCTCATCATAACCGCACTCTTTCAATACATTTCGATAAATTCCAGTCTGATATGCTCCTGCCATTTGCTCGTTCTCCGATTTTTATTCTTTGACGCCACCCAAAGTAAGTCCGGCTACAAAGTACTTCTGTAAGAAAGGATAAATACAGATAATGGGCAGCATGGTAATGATCGTTGCCGCTGCACGCACGGAAGTCGGTGTTACGGTTCCTGCGGCATTCTTCATTGCCTCCGCTGAAGTTCCCTGATTGGTTACGGAGGATAACAGCTTCATCAATTCATACTGCAATGTGGTCAGATTACTGCTCATGCGATTGTAAAGCATGGCATCAAACCAGGAGTTCCACTGTCCTACCGCCACAAACAGGGCTACTGTGGCATAAACCGGCTTACACAGCGGAGAATAGATCTTAAGAAAAATAGTGCTGTAACCGGCACCGTCCAGCTGTGCAGATTCTTCCAAGCTGTCAGGGATTCCGTTCATATAAGTACGGATTACCAGCATGTTAAATGCGCTTACCATTCCAGGGATCACATATACCCAGAAGTTGTTGGTAAGCCCCAGCCCCTTATATAAAAGGAATGTCGGGATCATTCCACCGTTTACATACATGGTGATGACCCAGAACAGGGAAACCTCTCTCTGGAACAGGAATCTTTTGCGGCTGACAATAAAAGCAAGGATCGCATTGGCTGCCAGAGACAACAGGGTTCCGATCAGTGTTCTGGCAACTGTGATATAAGCGCCTGTGATCAGATTATCTTTATGTAAAACCGTCGTATAGTTTTTCCAGGTGAATTTTCTCGGCCACAGGTAGATTCCTCCCCGCAGGGCATCCGTACCATCATTCAAAGAGATTGCCAGAGTATTCAGCACCGGATATAACGTTACGATCACAAACAGGACCATGATGATGCCGTTTATGAACGGAAAAATGTCATTTTTTTTGGATTTGATCTTATACTTTGTATCTATCATTGTAATTACCATCTCTTTCTGTTTTAGAATAACTGCTCTTCGCCGTTATGTTTTGCAAACTGATTGGCCAGAACGATCAGGATGATACTTACCAGGCTCTTGAAAATACCTGCGGCTGTACCTATTGCATAATCTCCCTGGCTGATGCCCCATTTCAATACATAAATATCAATCGTCTGGGAGAACTTCTGTATCAATCCGTTTCCTAACAGATACTGAATTTCAAATCCTGCATTTAATACATTACCCACATTCATCAGCAATAAAATTACGATGGTCGGTTTGATTCCCGGAAGAGTAACATATTTAATTTTATTCCATCTTCCTGCGCCATCAATGGCAGCAGCTTCATACAGGAAGGGTCAATGGATGTGATGGCCGCCAGATAAATAATGGCATTCCATCCTGTCTCCTTCCAGACATTTGCAAATGCTACAATCGGCCAGAAGTACCCAGGATGGGCAAAGAAATTGATCGGCTGGCTGAGCACATGCAGATTTACCAATACTTCATTTACAATTCCGGTACCAGACAACATATCATGCAGGATACCGGTTACGATGATCCAGGAAAGAAAATGTGGCAGATAAGAGATCGTCTGTACTGTCTTTTTCCCACCATTACTCTTGATTTCATTCAATAGAATTGCAAATACAATTGCGGTAACGAAAGTTGCCACAAGGTTGATCACGCCCATGGCCAGTGTGTTCCTGATGACCCGCAGGAATGTCACATCCGAGAATAACATCTGAAACTTCTGAAGTCCCACGAATTCGGAGTGCAGGATTCCCAACTGCGGCTTATAATTCTGGAATGCCATCGTCCATCCGGCTAAGGGAAGATAGTAAAAAATCACTCCATAGATCATCATTACTCCTGCCCAGAAAAGCAGAACTTTTTGCCTTTTGATTTCTTTCCATGTGATAGGTGTTCTGGTTTGTTTTACTTTTTGTTTCGATTTTGTTCTCGTTAACGACATATCCTCGCTCCTTAAAAAACGGGCAGATGAAATTTTACCTGCATCTGCCCATTCTCAAATTTCATTTATATGTTTTTATTTGAACTTTGCTGCCAGTTCCATTCTGCTGTCCAGTTCTGCCTGTAATTCACTGATAAAATCTTCCGGCTTGCAGGCATTATATGCATCCATATAATCCGCCCATGCTTTGTCGAAATCAGCTGCCATAACTACCTGAGGAAGATACTCATGCTTTACTTCACCGATCTTGGTCCATGCCATACCACCGGGTGTGCTGGTATTGAAGTTATTGGAGAAGGACCACATAGGATACCATTCACCGGGTGCTTCGTTGGTGCCCAGCATTTCCACATAAGTCTCGACGCCGTATGCCTGGAATGCTTCCTTCACATCATCGTTTAATCCATCGAAGAATTCCCTCGCCTGGCCATCTGGCTTGTTTGCATTGATACCATCATCACTGGTTCCGTTGTACTGAGGGAAATAAGAATAAGAGCACATATGGGATGCCTTATACTCTGTATCGGAAGCCTGCGTTCTCTGCTCCGGTGTTCTGTAGAATTCACCGTTCTCATCTACTTCATAGTCAACACCTTCCACACCCCAGAAACGAAGGTTATGGATATCCTGATCCAAAGCAGATCATTGATCAGCTTCAGTGCGCCGGGAACATCCTTACAGCTTACAGTAATGGCAAGTCCGCTTCCGGAGTTGAATGCGCCACCGGCATTATGCCACTGGTTCTTTACGCTTTCATCAATTGTGATCGGCAGAGGAATGTAATCGCATCCCTGTGCATCCAGTCCTGCCTGCTTGATGGCATCGCCTGCTGTGTAAGCGAAATCCCACCATTGATCGATCATACCCAGGACACGTCCTGTAGAAAGTTTGGAAATATACTCATCATAAGACTGGGTAAAGGACTCGGGGTCTACAATGCCTTTCTTGTATTCTTCATTTAATTTACTGAAATACTTTACTGCGGTATCGGAAGTGTTGTAATCCAGTACCGTCAGCGTCTCAGGATCTACCATACAGCTTCCGTCATTAGGATAACCATCCAGGAACTGAGGTGCGTTCTCCAGACAGAAGTATCTCCAGTCATCACAGAGAATGGTATAAGGAATATTGGCTGTTCCGTCTTCCATAGTAGGATTTGCTGCATTATACTTTTCGATCAGATCAAAATACTGATCCATGGTCCGGATCTCGGGATAGTCTGCCCATTTCAGAACTCTTGCCTGAATCCAGAATGCTTCATCATTATGTGTACATACCTTCTCTTCGTTCTTGATGCAGCTGAACTGAGGGATCCAGTAAATGTGGCCGTCTTCCTGACGAAGCTTCTCCCACTCCAGATCAGTAAACAGATTCTTGATATTAGGATAATCATCCAGATAATCATCCAGTGCTACCAATGCTCCTGCCTCATACAGTTGTTTGGTTCCAGTCTGTCCCTCAATGAAGTCCGGATACTCGCCACCGGCGATCATGGTACCCACAGCTTCATCTGCGGTCTGTCCGGTCAGCCAGGTCTCTTTTACTCTGGCGCCTACCTTCTCTGCGATCAGCTGCTGCACTTCATTGTCGTCATTGATCTCAGATCCCGCTACCCCAAAAAATGCGGTGAACTCTTTGATACCTGCTTCTTCTGTGGTACTGTTGGTTCCTGCGCTCGTTGTACTGTCTCCGGATGTCTGGTTTCCGTCACTGCCACATCCGGTGAACAGTGCCGCTGTCATTGCTGACACAAGTAACATGCTTACAAGTCTCTTTTTGTTCATGTTGTAACTACCTCCCTTTCGATAAATCTATTTTACCTTTTTGAGAGGAACTAACAATCAGAGGAACTATAGCAAAAGACAGGGGAAATTATAGGTAGTCCTGTAATTTCCCCTGTCTTTTATTCTCTTACTCTCCCTGTTGCATCTTTTTACGGAATCTTGCGGGAGTGCAGCCCTTGATCTGAATAAAACGGTTCGTAAAATAATCCAGATCATGGTAGCCCACATCTTCTGCGATCTGAACGATCTTTTTATCGGTACGCAACAAGGCATCCGCAGCCTGCTCCATCCGGTAATTGTTCAGGTAGTCTTTAAAGGATTGTCCGTACTTTTTCCGGAAAAGCTGACCCAGATAAGCACTGTTGACATAATATTTCTCACTCAGGCTTTTCAGTGTAATATTTGAAGCGTAATTTTCCCGGATCTCTTTTTCCACCATACCCAGAATTCCTCTGGATACATTCTTCCGCAGCTGTGACAGATAATCCGCATATTCGCAGGCAAATCTGGTCAGATGTGCCTTACTTCCGCGCTTTACCCCGGTCGCAAAGCTGCTCTCACTGATGACCCTTAAGATTTCCTCCTGGTTCACGTCATCATCCTGTTCACAGGCTAAGTGGATCAGCTGAAACAACAGATAATTAATATTCAGGGTCATCGTCTCCCCACAAATACCGCGTTTACACATTTCTTCATAAAAGAAAGCCACCGCCTCCCGGATTTCCAGATGATTGTTCTGTTCGATTGCCTTCAGCAGGCCATCCAGGCTCTGCTTACACAGGATCAGTCCTTCCGGAGATACCTGGACCTCCTCCTCATAGAAATAGATATCCTTCTTTGTCCGGAACCCCTGAAAAGAACGAAGCATACAGGTATTGCCGTAAGACTTTGCGATACTGTTGATATCCTGCACTTTTTTTCCTGCCAGCATCACCACATTTGTCTGTAAATTTGATGCAAGATATTCCCGAAACCGTTCCAGATACCGTTTTACATCCATCCCGTTTTTTTCCGGAACATAGTCAAACAAAATCAGTCCGATATCGTAGATTTTCTCATTGACAGAGACATCAAACACACACAGATCTGCATCTTCTTTCAGGTATTCCCTGCTGTATTCATACAGCCGCCTCTGTAATGTCCGCATTTCCCGATCTGTCGTTCCCTCTTCATCACAGACTTCTTCCATCTGGATTTCCACATATCTCACACCGATTCCACACCTCATGTGTTCATGTATATATCTGGCATTCAGGTCATCAAACTTCCCCTGGATCAATGCGATCATATTTCTCGCCAGATAAGCCTGCTCCAGCTTCCGGTTCTTTTCATGATCCAGTTCCTCTCTGTTGTGCAGGGCAAGAACCTTATTCAGTACCTTGCACAGAATCTCGCTGTCTACCGGCTTCAGCAGGTAATCCGTGCAGTCATTCTGTATTGCCTGTTGTGCAAAACTAAATTCCGCATATCCGCTCAGTATAACAAAATAGGCATCTGAAATTTTCTCTTTACGGATGTGTTCCAACAGTTCCAGTCCTGTCATCCGAGGCATTTTAATATCGGCAATAACCAGATCTACCTTTTCCTTCTTCAAAAAAGCCAGTGCTTCCATCCCATTTGCCGCTGTTCCCGCAACCCGAAAGCCTTCATTCTCCCAATCTACTAAAAGTTTCAATCCCTGTAAAATAAACGGCTCGTCATCTACTAACAATACTTTCAGCATCTGTTTTACCCTCCTGCAAACAGGGAATCCGTATCGTAACCGTGGTTCCCACTCCTTCTTCTCCTTCTACACGGAATTCCACTCTGTTTTCCGTTACCATTTTCAATCTGACACAGGCGTTGATAATCCCTACTCTTCCGCCGCCCTTGAGCATCTCAATGCTGGCATTGCACATGTTGTTCTGTAGCTCTGTAAGTTTGGCCTCCGCCATACCGCTTCCGGTATCTTCAATTTCTATCTCCAGCCCTTCTTCCTGACGGCCTATCCTTACAAATATCCATCCCGGGTGGATTTGCTTTTCAATGCCATGCACACAGGCATTTTCTACAAAGGTTACAATCGTAAGCTTGGGTATCTTGAAGTTTTCACATTCTCTGTCTACTTCAATGTCATAATTCAGCCGTTCTCCGAAACGATACTTTTGAAGCGCCAGATAAGCTTTCACAAATTCAATCTCCTGGAAGATACTCACGGAATCATTGCCCCATTCCACATACTGTCTCTGCATCACCGCAAGTTTGGACACCATGTCGGCTGTCTCGTTTTCTTTTTTCAGAATGCTGTGCATCCGGATGCTTTCCAGTACATTAAACAAAAAGTGAGGATTGATCTGGCTGTGTAATGCCAGAAGTTCCGCATTTTTCTTCCCACCAGTATCTCCTGCTCACGGATCTTATTCTTATATACAGTCTCGATCAGTCCATTGGTACGTTCCACCATGCGATTATAATTTCGTATCATACTGCTGATCTCATCTTTACCGTCTTCACAGGGCATGGGAATAAGATGATCACTGTCTACCGATTTGAATACCCTGCTCAGTTCCGTAATCCTTTTTGTAAAGGAACGGTTGAAGATCTGAACGAACCAGAAGGGAAAAATAACGTTCGCCACAAGGAGCAGCAATATGATGGGAAGTTCGTTCCGGATGCTTGTAAGAAAACTGTTCTCTACCGGCTTTACATAAATCGTAAGATCCGTACCATACAGACTGATGGTATGTTCATAGGCTTCTCTTATTGTTGCGTTATCCAGCCGCTGAAACTCGCTGCCGTAGCTGCCGTATTGTCCATTGGAAAGGAGGATCCGATCTCCTTCACAGATCAGAACCTCATTATCATAGTTCATGTTTTTAATGATGCGCACCATACTGCCATAATCAAACTCGATTTTTAAGTACTTTTCTGTCTCTGCATCATAGAAATCCAGCCGCTGTAGATAAATGATGCGCCGCTCCCTTGTGATTCTGGAACTGCTGTCATCATAGACAAAAAAGAGCCCTTTGCTTTTCGCCTCTTCGTTCAGCTGCAGATAGCTCTCTGTATTCCTGAGCTTATCCAGCGTATTGACCCTTCCTCCGTTTACAATGGTATCGTTATCCGTATACAGGGTAAATATCATACTGTTCATTCCCAGTGCATTTTCCAATAACGTCCCGCTCAGGAAATTCTGATATGCCGCCACATATTCTGCAGAATTAGTGTATCTTTTGGATAAGAACTCTTCAAAATCGCGATTGGTATAAATACTGTTGCCTATCTCCCCGGCATTTCCGATCATACTGCTCAGACTGTATTCCACCGCACTGGCAATATTAGACATCTCATGCTCCCTGCGCTCTCTGTCAAATTTTGCAGTCGTCAGGAACACAACACTGTCTGTTACAATCAGGGGAATCAACACACAGACAACATAGAAAATATAAAACTTTTTTTTTGATGGTGAAATCATCCATCCAAAGCCCCAGCTTATGTAATGCCTTCCCCATAAGATCCTCTCCTCATTTATGTGAAAAAGAGCAGACGTTTCTGTAGCCTGCTCTTCTTTATTATAGGACATCTACGATCTGCCCGCAATCCGTTTTTATACGGCATTCTGCACAAACCAGGCAAAATCAGCATAGTTACTGCTGTCCTGTCCATTGGCAGATGCGTACATTCCTATCGTACATCCCACAAATCCCCCTGCTTCCTCCGTGGTATAAGGAAGCAGACTGATATCCTCAGCAATCAGCATCTCCCTGCCATCCCGAAAAAGCCATATCCGTGCCTTCTGCCTGTCGCAATGCATTCGTATTTTAAAGAATTGTCTACCTTCTCCTACCGGCTTTTCGGTAAGGATTCTCTCTTCCCCATGGATACAGGCTGTCACAACAAAATAATTCTCGTCAGCCCTTTTCCGGATCTCCATGCGCAGATGATTTTCATGATTCTGGTACAACACCATTCCCGCTGTCTCACATTCCTGCTTCGGTTCAAATTCCATCCCAGTCTCTGCATAGAATGCATAATTTTTCTGACGGATTCCGAAATAGGAACAATGATTGCAGACAGATATTTTTTCCTTTTTTGTATAGAGCCGCAGCATCCCCGGACGGTGACTCAGCGAATAGTTTTCTTCACAGATTTCTTCTACACTTACCAGACCGTTTGTCCGGTTTTTTCTCCCAGAAACTGATATGATCGGAAGTACTGCTTACTTCCTCTGGAAAACGGTATTCCTTTGTGGGCAGTTCCAATGTATCTTCCAGATGCCCGACGCCTTCTGCAATCACCGGCCATCCATTTTCCCATGTGACTTTCGCCAGAAAAGTCTCTCTTCCCATGCTGCTGTGTCCTTCACAAGGTCTGGATGCCAGCATTACCACGTACCAGTTCCCCTTACCATCCTCCACCAGATCTCCGTGTCCTGCGTAGATCACAGGATAGTTTTTCCCCAGATTCCTGTGGGTGAAGATCGGGTTTCTGGGGCAGCCCTCGAACCACTGGAACAGCTTTTTACTTCTTGCAATGCTGATGCTGTGCTCCGGTCCGGTTCCTCCTTCTGCATGCATCAGATAATAGTAACCGTCGATCTTATAAAGGTGCGGTCCCTCCGGCCAGATAACTCCTTTTACAGCCCCTTTCCAGATTGCCATGCTTTCTCCCACAAGCTTCATCTGCCGAAGATCCAGTTCCTGCACCCAGATTTCCCAGTCTCCGTTATAGCGGACTCCTTCCGGATTCGGTCGTGTACCACAGTAATAGCATTTCCCGTCATCATCGAAGAAAAGACTGGGATCGATCCCCGGAGCATCTTCGCCGAGATAATAAGGATCCGACCACGGTCCTGCTGGATCTTTTGCCGTTACAATGAAATTGCCTCCGTAGCTTACATTGGTAGTGATCATGTAAAACAATCCATCATGGAAGCGGATCGTTGGTGCATAAATCCCCTGTGATATTTCACTTCCCTTCACCGGAAGTTGTTCCGGTCTGTCAAGAATATTCCCGATCTGCTCCCAGTGCGCCAGATCTCTGCTGTGGAAAATTGGAACTCCCGGTGCATACACAAAACTGGAATTCACAATGTAATAGTCCTCTCCTGCCCTGCATATGGATGGATCCGGATAGAAACCGGATAAAATTGGATTCTTTGCTGTAACCATTTTGTTTTCCTCACTCTGTTCTATATTGTGTATCCAAATTGTAAATTTTTTATTCTGGTCTTCCTCTGTCACTGTAATCCGTACTTTATGGGATCTGCTTTCTGTCTCCCAAAACAGTAATACAGCATTACAATGCAGCCAATTGTTCTTATGGGGATCCGCCGTCATACAATATACATCATTTACAAATACATCGGCCTTCCCCACATCCATTTCTCCGGAATCCTTAAATATAAGAAACAGTGACTTGCAGGTAATCTCCATTTCAAATCCCTGCATCTGCGGTCTGCTTCCATCATACATCCAGTTATACGGAAATTCCGGTGTCTGTGTAAGGCTTCCGTCCATTTCCACACTCTGCAATTCTATATCTGTGGAAGTAAAACTACCCGTCCGGATTTTGGCTCCTACATAACGGTTCTTCTTATCAAGCAAAAAAATTCTTTCAAAATCAGCACCGATCACTGCCGGTCCGAAAAGCTTTTCCGACAGGATCTGTTCCTCCGTCATTCCTTCCACAAAAGTCCCAACTCTTGCAGGTTCTGCTGCATCACAACGCTCAAACAGATATTGCAGGCAGTCCGCCATAATGGTATGTCCGGTATTATTGGGATGAAACATATCATAAAAAAACTGATTTTTAGATAAAATTCTTCCCTCGCCGCACTTTAATGAAAACTGTGGAGTGACCGCATTGAGGATGCTCACCATGGGAAGATCATAAAGATCCCCCACCGGCCTTAACCGCTCCTGTAAATTCCAATCATTTGCAAATACCGAAAACAGGAGAACCACTGCCGGCTTCCATGGCAGTTTCAACACTTTCCGCACCAGGCTTTCATAACAGACACCCTTTGTCTCATCTCCCTCATCGTTTACTGCAAATTCAATAACCACAATATCCGGTCGTTCCCCTTCCCTGAGCACATCCCGGTCAAACCGGATCATTCCCAGTTCTGAAGGTGTTCCGCCGACTCCGGCTTTGATAAACCTGACATTGTTCTGTGTCGAAAAACGATTCTGAAACAGTTGAAAGGACTTATATGCATAGCATTCCGTATGGATTGGTATAGCTCCGGCTCCCTGCGTGATAGATCCACCGATATAGGCAAGCGTTACCTCTTTTCCTGCCTTAGATTTTTCAATAGCCTTACGGATACGATAAGGATTCCCCAGCTGCAACAGAGAGCGGCTGATCATGCCGCAGTATTCTTCCGAATGCATATCTATAAACAGATCCTCTTCCTCCGGAGGTGCTTCGTATCCGTCATTTAGGAAGAGTCTTACACTGACTTTTCCCATCCGCTCCGGCGCTGCAAACAGAATTTTAATCTGTCCCGGCACATGATCATCCTCTGTCCACCTGTAATCCGACAGATAGATTCTATGTTCCATGCCGTCACACTTAAGAGAAGTCGTAAGATTCGTTCCACCTCCGTACAGGTCCTTTTTTCCCATACATCTGAAATACAAATTCTGCGGTTTCTTCCGGCCGGTCCGTCTCCACGCTTACGCCGATACTATGTACCAGTCTGCCAAATCCCTCTACTGTCTCCAGAAGTGTCAGTTCTTCCTTATCCGTAACATTTCCCGTGATCTGTGCACTGTTGATCAGTCGTCCGTCGCTTTCATAGATAAACTGGATTCCGGTTCCGTCCTTTTGCCGTTCTCCAAAAATATCTTTGTCTTTTAATATATAGAAAAAAGGTCTTGCCTTTTCCGGATCCTTCGGTGCTGCCGGTCCTGTCATTTCTATCCCTCCCGAACTTTTATCAGTTCTATTATAGTCCGGCTCTCCTTGCACAAACACCCGGGAAAATATAGGAAATGCAGGTAATAATTTTATATCCGGCAGGCTGCAAATCGTCTCCGGAAGGAATTCCAATCTTCTCCGTCGCTTCGTTCCATGACAATTGCTTTTGCTTTTTGTCCATCCGGAATATATTTCTTTATAATGTTTTGCATCCGTTCCGGTGTCTCTTCGGCATCGGTCATCACCAATATAGTCTCTACGGCTTTTCCTGCTGCCAGAAAACTCCATAATGTTCGGTATTTTCCCCTGGTGCAGGAAACAGGACGCAGTCTCTGTGGGAAGCGCTTTTAAGAGCATCACTCTCCGTTCTTTTTCCGCTCTTTCAAAGTATGCTGGCGTATATACATAAATCGTACTCACCTTTTCTTCTTGTGTAAGGTAATCATAATGTATATGTAGCTGACCATGCACTGTGTCCACAAGTTCTGTCAGCGGGAACTCCGGATCTGGCATTTCCAGATAGTTCACAGCCCTGTCTCCCGAGTATCCCACCGGAGCATCCGGGTTGATTACATCCGTACCATTCGCCCTGAAATACACATTATGGTATCCCGGCGTGATGTTGTGGATTTCCCCTGTCCAATATCCTTGTCTTTCCTGATCTTTCCTGAGTTTTAGGAATTCTTTTCCGTCCAGGGCGGCTTCTACCGAGACTGCCTCCGGTGCCTCGAAGCATACGACTGCCGTTCCCTGTTCCGTAATGCAGATTCCGTGAGGGATGTCCGGGTATTTTCCTGCAGGCCTCCCTGCTTCATCAGTCTCAAAGCGGATCTGGCGGTATACCGGATCAAACATCAGTATCTGTTCTTCCATGGTCTGTCGCTGTAGTCTCTGTCTTGTGATTCTGGCTGTTCTTTCCCCCGGAATGTCATCCGTTTCTGCCCCCGCTTTCCGGAACAATAACGGTACAAAATCATACAGGCTTTTCCTCCAGACATGCCATTCGTGATATCCCTCATATACTTTGGAAATGCAATACTTTCCTGCATTTTCAAACTTTTGTTCTATCTGCTTCATTCCCGTTCTGATCTGATCCTCATAGCATCCACAGGACATAAATACGACATCCAATGTTTCCTTGCTGTCGCAGATCCGTTCCATCTCATGAATAGCAACTCCGGAAAATACACCGGCAGCAGAAAATAACTTCATATTTTTTGCCACAATATCCGTAGTCTGCGCCGATCCCAGGGAAAGTCCCGCCATCGCCCGGTAATCTCTTCCCTTTCTCACCCGGAAATTATTTTCAATATAAGGAATAATGTTGTGGATCAGTTCACTCTCAAAATTTCCAGGGTAAAATACAGGTTTTTCTCCATCTTTGAAGGCATAGCCACTGCTCATGACCACGATCATTTTCTCGCACTTTCCCTCTGCGATCAGATAGTCCATGATAAAGTTCGTCTTCCCCTGCCAGATCCATCCGGTCTCGTTCTCTCCTACGCCATGCTGCAGGTACAATACCGGATATCTTTCATCTCCTTCTTCATATCCATAAGGTGTATAGACATAACATTCCTTCAGGTGGCTGCTCACCTTCGAAGCGTATTTACAGATGCTGACCGTACCATGAGGAATATCCTTTGCAAAATAGAAATCCACATTCTTCTCCTGCACCTCAAAAGTATTGATCGCAGCAAAACACCCATAAGAAATTCCGGCGTACGGATTGCAGATCCGGACACCGTCCACATACCAGAAATAATAATGCATCCCCCAGTGAAAATCTTGAACTTCCGCAAAAAATCCGCCCTGCCCATCGGGCATCAGATTTATTTTCTTATTTGTAAAATATCCCCCAAGTCCGGCAACCTGTACTATTTTTGCTGCCGGTGCATACAGATAAAAAATGACTGCGCCGTCTTCTTTCACTGTAACAGATGGTCTTCCTGCTCTTTTTTTTCTATTGGATATCTGTCCAAAGCTCCGTTTCTCTTCTCGTTCATAAAAAAATACCCCCAATCCTTTTCTTTAGTTTAAAGGAATTGGGAAGTATTTTTCTATTTGTTTTTTATACTTTTTTGTGAAAAACTTATCCTTTTACTCTTTTTTCCACCTCAAGCTGCAACATCTGATAATAAATCTCAGGATTACAGGAATCATATGCTTTCATATATTGCTCCCACGCAGTCTCAAAATCTTCTGCCATGATCACCTGGGGAAGCCATTTGTGTTTCACCGCATCCATCCGATCCCTGACCTGTCCGGCAGGAGAATTGGCAGATAGGGATGTCGTGTAGCTATACATGGGATACCATGCCCCGGGAGCCTCATTGTTGCCGATCATATCCACATAATTTGTCACTCCGTAAGCAGAAAAACATTCCTGAATATCCTCCGGTTGATTTTTATAAAATTCCGTTGTCTGATATTCCAGTGAAAACGCATTGATTCCATCGGAAAGCCTTCCTTCTACTCGTGGAAAATAAGAATAAAAACAAAAGTGTTTTCTCTTTTCTTCCGAAGTCATCCAACGCTTCTCCTGCTCCTCTGTCAGATAAAACAATCCGTTTTCATCCACGCAGTAATCATCTCCCTCTTTTCCCCAGAAACGCAGTTTAATAATCTCCGGCTCTAACAGGTCACTGACAAACTGCAAAGCTCCGTCAATGTCATTGCAGGATACCGTAATGGATAAGCCTGTAGAGCTGTCCATCTCTGCGGAGCGTGTTACATGCCATTGGTTGGCGATTCCTTCCTCTCTGGTAATCGGAAGTGGAACATAATCGCAGCCCTGTTCTCTAAGGCCCTGTTCATCATAGGCATTCTGAATCGAATAGTAGAACTGCCACCACTGATCCGGCATACCGCAGACCGCACCCGTGGATAATTTTGCCAGATAATCCTCATAGGTCTCTGTAAATACTTCTGCACCGAGAATATCTTTGTGATATTCCTCATTCAGCTTTTTAAAGTACCATTTGGCAGTATCTGTGGTGTTATAATCGTAAACCTGTAATGTATCCGGATCCACAATACAGCTTCCGTCATTTGGATAACCATCCAGAAACTGCGGAATATTTTCCAGACAAAAATACCGCCAGTCATCACACAAAATCGTAAACGGAATGTTCGGTGTTCCATCCTCCATTACCGGGTTCGCTGCCACATAGCGCTCGATGAGATCAAAATATTCATCCACAGTATGAATCTCCGGATACCCCGCCCATTTCAGCACTCTGGTCTGGATCCAGAAGGCTTCACCTGAATGGGTCACCTCCACATCTTCGCCATGGGTCACACCAAACTGTGGGATCCAATAGATATGACCGTCCGGTCTGCGGAATCTCTCCCACTGTTCTTCCGTCAGGTAATTTTTGATATTGGGATAATTCTCCCAGTATTCATCTAAAGGAAGTAATGCCCCTGCCTCATAAAGACTGGTATCTCCGGAAATAAAATCCGGATATTCCCCACTCACAATATAACTGTTCAAGGCACTTTCCTTGGACTGTCCCACCAGCCATAGTTCTTCACAATCCGCACCTGTCAGGCGTGCGATTTCTTTTTTTATATCATTATTCTGGTCAATAGATTCTCCCTCCACAGCAAAAAAAGCTGTGAAATGCTTCACATTGTTCTGCGCCGCTGTCTGTGCATATGCAAAATATAATATTCCGCCCAAAAGTCCAAATACCGCTACTGCTGCGATAATCCTTTTTTTCAATTGTCTACCCTCGTATTTCTCTGTTTTTCAGGCTTTCAGCCATGCGATCTCCTGCTTATACGGTGGGATCGTCTTCTTGTCTCCGCCCTCAGCACACAGCCAAGGTGTCTCCAAGATTTTAGGCACGGCGGTAAACCGGTCGTCATGGACGATCCGGTGCAGGGTCTCATAGCCGATGGTACCCTGTCCGATATTGGCATGGCGGTCCTTGTGGGCTCCTAAGGGATTCAGGCTGTCGTTCACATGGATCACTGCAATCTGGTTCAATCCCAGAATCATATCAAACTGCGCAAGCACACCTTCGTAATCATTCACCAGATCATATCCGGCATCGTTCACATGACAGGTGTCGAAGCATACCCGCAGTCTGTCCTTCCGCTCTACTCTGTCATAGATCTTTCGCAGCTCTTCGAAAGTTCTGCCGACCTCACTGCCCTTGCCTGCCATGGTTTCCAGTGCGATATTGACCTCACTGTCATCCGCATCAAGCACCAGATTCAGTCCCTTTGCGATCTGCTCCACGGATGCTTCCACACCGGCACTTAAGGAAGATCCCGGATGCAGTACCAGTACCTTACTGTGAAAGGCTGCGGCACGCTTTACTTCTTTTGCCAGAAATTCCACGCCGAAATCAAACATTTCCGGCTTCTCCATGTTGCCTAAATTAATAATATAGGGAGCATGAATGACGATTTCCCGGATACCTGCTTTTTCGGCATAGGAAATCCCCTCATCAATTCTCAGCTCTCCGATTTCCTTGCGTCTAGTGTTCTGGGGTGCCCCGGTGTAGACCATCAGCACGTTGGCACCGTAGCTTTCCGCCTCCTTCACAGAGCCTAAAAACATTTCTTTTCCCGACATTCCCACATGGGAACCCAATAATATCTCAGCCATGATCTCTCCTTATCCGGAAATTCTTTTTTCAAAATTTATCATCTCACAGCTATCAGTTTGGCACAATCGGGAAGGTTTTACAAGAGTTTTTATTATACCGCCTATCTCCCATATTTCTTTCAATAATAGAATATCTTTTAAAACATTTTACGGTAAAATTGTTAGCAACTCTTCAATTTTTTTAATGTGGTAATCTGCTTTGGCGTACGAATATGCTTCACCAGTTCCTACCGCCTGCATATTTCCAGCCTTTGCTGCATCAATACCCGCATAGGCATCTTCTACAACAATACATTCCTCCGGTTGCAAATCAAGGTACTCTGCCGCCTTTAAAAACACTTCGGGATCCGGCTTTGATTTTGAGATATTGGTACCATCTGATATTGCATCAAATGCCTCTTCAAGTGCCACTTTTTTCAAAATAATCTTAGCTTTTCTACTGGATGAGCCCAGTGCTATTTTGTACCCTCTTTCATGTAAATCTGCCAACGTTTTTCGCACTGCATTGCTCACATCCGAAGGTACCATATTTTCAAGATAAATCCGTACCATACGATATTCCCAGCTGCTGAAAATACTCCTTAACTGCCATTATAGACCGGTTATATGTATAGATATCACTGTCAGAATCCACCCGTGCAAACGTTTCACTATCATAAACTGCCTGTTGCATTTCCTGATATAAATGAGAATACGATACCTCAATATTTTGCAGATATGCGGTTACGATATTGCTTTCCGCCCTTCTGTTCTTCCCCCGTACCCATTTCCGTCGATTCATCTTCTCATCCTTCTCTTTTCACTGACCAGAAAGGGGAACCTTTCCGCCTTTCGGTTTCAAAGTTCCCCTATTCAGGATTATCTTATAAAATTCGTTCGTATACGGCTCTCTTCTTCCGGCAGTTTCAATCCCATTTTCAGTCCCAGGTTCTTGCAGTTAATGAAAAATGCCATATTGTTCCCAAGGGTTCGCATGGTCTGCAATCCCTCCAGATCCTGCCGCACGTCTTCCGGGCAGGCCCCGTGTGCCATGTTCCAATACTGTGAAGTGACAATGGGCATCTGCATGAGACCGAAATACTTATTCATCTGGTCCCAGGTTGCTGTGGTTCCAGCTCTTCTGGCCGAGATCACGGCCGCTGCCGGTTTCAGCCGGAAGTGGCTGCTGCCGCCATTCAGATCCGCATAAAAGACTCTGTCCATAAAAGAAGTCATGGCTCCTGTGGCACCCGCCCAGTGAACGGGAGTTCCGAATACGAATCCGTCATAATCTCCGGCAATCTCCAGGAATTCATTAACCGAATCCTGGAACACACATTTCCCTGTGCCCTGACATTTTTTACAGGCAATACAGCCACTCAATGCTTTATTACCAATCCAGAAAATGTCCGTATCCACTCCGTTATCATTTAATGCTCTGGACACCTCACACAATGCGGTGTAGGTGCATCCCTCTCTGTGGGGGCTGCCATTGATCAACAATACTTTCATTGTTGCGCTTTCCTCATTTCCTTATTCATTCAGATTCAGAGAAGCCACCCAGTCTGCCGCATCTGCATCGGATGCACCGGAGCTAAATCTGTGACCTTCCTGCCAGTCACCGGTCCCTGCCATCTCTTCCAGAAGATTGCCGCTGTCACCCAGTCCGGAAGATGAAGAGGTGCAGAACGGAATCACGGTCTTACCCGTAAAGTCATTGCCTTTGACAAAATTGTCTACCGGCCATGCTGCGATTCCCCACCAGATCGGATAGCCGATCAAAACGGTATCATAAGAATCCCAGTCTGCGGGAGTAATCTCTGTCAGTGCAATATCCCGAAGGCTCTCATCATCATGCTCTCTGGATACCCGGCTGGAGCTGTTAGTCCAGTTCAGGTCATCACTGGTATAGGGCTCTACCGGAGTGATCTCATACTTACTGTAATTTACCATATATTTTGCATCCTGATAGAGGGATTCTCCCGCCGCCGTCACCACAAGACCTCTGTGGGTTCTGGCAAAAAGCTGTACTCCAAGATTATTTTCCAACGAATTGATCTGCTTGATCACCGCCGGTGGGGAAATATACAGTTTGTCCGCTGCCTTGCTGAAACTGCCTGCTTCCACCACACAAATGAAGGTATCCAACTGGGGATTGTACATCATTTCTGTTACCTCCTTCTATTGAAAAGGTCTCTTTCTTCCTACGACCAACATTATTGCATCATATAGCGTGATTGTAGCAGTCGGTAGTAGCTACCGGTCAATGGTTTTTATATTTTTTTAGGAAAAAACGGTGAAGCCTGTTGACTCCACCGTCGTATTCTTACCCTTTATGTTATTTCAAACTCTATTTGCAAATCTGCCGATTTACAGGTGTTCCATCAATCCGCTGATCCCCTGTTCCTCATAAATATCCTTTTAATACGCTACTTCTTCCTGAATCAGCTGATCGATGACCTGCATGCCAAGAAGTTCTACAGGCGCCTTGTCATCGGTCATGAGGTAATCTCCGGTCACGTAGGCACTGCTGTTGTCCGCTACCCGCTGCATCATGTTCTGCAGTCCCGCATCTGACAGATTCTCCACATGATCGGATAATACTTCTATCATATCACTGTGCTGGGAAGCAAACAGTTCGCGGTTGGTGGAGCCTGCCACGTCTACAGTATAGACATTGTCAAATACGTTGGCAATGGTGTCGGCAAGGTACTGATTGATATCCCCTTCCTTGTTGCCGTGCATGTTCATATTGACTACCATGACACCACCGTCCTTCAGATGATCTTTGACCATGGTAAAGAATTCCACGGAAGACATCTGGAAAGGAATGGTGATGTCCTGATAGGCATCCACCATGATGACATCATAGGTGGTATCCACCGCCTGCAAAAAAGCCCTGCCGTCATAGGTAGTCACCTTCACATCCTCCGGCAGGGAAAAATATTCTCTCGACAGCTCCGTGATCTTTTCGTCGATCTCCACGCCCTCGATATTCATATCGCCGAAATATTTCCGGCACTGGGTCGCATAGGTTCCGGTTCCCATACCAAGGATCAGTACATCCATGTCCTCTACCGGTTTATCCGGCACCATAAGGGGCGCCGCCATGGCATAGTCATAATACATGCCGGTAAGTCCCCCTTCTTTCATATAGAGGGATTGGACACCGAACAGCACGTTGGTGGACAGGACCACCTGTCTGTCCGTCTCCGATACCTGCAGATAATTATAGATGGACTCTCCTTCGTAGGTCAGATCCTTCTGCCAGAAAGCAAAGGAATCCGAATATCCCAGACCACAGCATAAAATAAAGATCAGTACCGATGCTGCAATCTTTTTCTTTCCCGTATGCTGGCAGATAAAGTAAATCACAGACAGCAGGATCAGAATTCCGGAAAAGATCAGAAATGTAATGGAGGTTCCCACCGCCGGGATCGTCACGAAAGTCGGTACGAAGGTTCCGATGATGCTTCCCACGGTATTGAATGCACCTAAAGTTCCCACGGTCTGTCCGCTGTCATCCAGACTATCCACGGAATATTTTACCAGAGAAGGGGTCACAGTTCCCAGTAAAAATAAGGGGAACACGAAGATCACCATGCAGGCTGCAAACGCCGCAATGATGAGGAAATTGTTGCTGACGGTAAAGATCAGCAGTGCGGAGATCCCAAGGATAATGTACTTGCCCACCACAGGGATCAGGGCAATCCAGATGGCCGCGATCAGGATCCTGCCGTAGAGTTTGTCCGGGTTCGGGGACTTGTCCGCACTTTTACCGCCGTAGATATTGCCCAGCGCCATGGCGATCATGATGGTGCCGATGACAATGGTCCATACGATCTGGGAAGAACTGAAATACGGTGCCAACAGTCTGCTGGCTCCCAGTTCCACCGCCATGACGGACATCCCGGCGAAGAACTCTGTGAGATACAAGAACAGCTTATTTTTCAAAATTCCTGAATGATTCATAAGTGTTGTAATCCTTTCCGCATTGACAGTGCGTCTATTTTACGTTATGATTTTATCAAACGGTAGTAACTACCGGCAATACTTTTTTGTAACTTTTCAGAGCCATGCAAAACTGCGTTCTGCGAATGCTTGCATTCAGTCAGATAAGCAGTTTTATATGGCGAAGTAACCACATGAGCAAAAAGGAAGCCATTTTATGTATTCTATGAAAGAAGCCTGTGCCCTGACCGGCATGACCTATGAGAACTTAAAATTTTACTGCAAGGAGGGACTGGTACCCAACGTGAAGCGGGACAGCCGCAATTATCGTGTCTTCGATGACCACGATATCAAATGGATCCAGAGTCTCGGGTGCCTCAGAAACTGTGGTCTCTCCATCGCCGAAATGAAAGAATATCTGCATTTATGTCTGGAGGGCGAATCCTCCATTCCCGCCAGAAAAGACATCCTCTCCCGGAAAAAAGAAGCACTGTTAACCTCCATGCAGCAGCTGCAGGAGGCCGTGGACTACATCGACTGGAAACAAGGATTCTATGATGACGTGTTATCCGGAAAGACCGCTTATTACAGCAATCTTATCCCTGAGACGACACCGGATGCTTCCGAAAGCACAGCTTCCTGAAACTGTTTGCGCAATCTAAAAAGCGGCCATGCGATTAAAGCATGGCCACCATGAAAACTCATCTCTGTTATTACCGGATCAAAAGTAACCATGCCATTCCATAATAGGTTACCACTGCCACCAGATCGTTTACCGTGGTGATCAGGGGACCGGATGCCACTGCAGGGTCTACCTTGATCTTATGGAAAAACATGGGGATCACCGTACCTACGGCACTGGAGATCGCCATTGCCACTAAGAGGGAGACTCCCACGCAGCCGGAGATTCCAAAGGCTCCCATCCAGGTATATCCTTTGAACAGATGCACATAGACACCGAGACAAAGTAATGCCATAATGCCCAACAGTGCTCCGTTTAAGGAACCGGTCTTTACTTCCTTGACCACCAGCTGGAACTTCTGTTTTCCTGTCAGGTTCTCGTCCATCAGCACACGGATTGTCACTGCCAGGGACTGGGTTCCCACATTTCCCGCCATATCCAGCACCAATGACTGGAAGCATATCACGATGGGAAGCACTGCTACCACGTTTTCAAAAAGTCCCACCACAGAGGATACCGCCATGCCTAAGAACAGCAGGATGATCAGCCAGGGCAGTCGCTTTTTCATGCTTTGAAGTGTGGGCTCCTTCAGATCCTCTTCTGCGGTCAGACCTGCTAACTTTGCATAGTCCTCGCCCATCTCATTGTCTACCATTTCGATCAGGTCTTCGGATGTGATGACACCGAGGATTTTCTTATCTTCTGACAATACGGGAATCGAGTCCTCCGCATAATCCAGGATCCTGTCCATACAATCATCGATCTTCTCATGATCGGTCACATAAGGATAAGATTTCAACACCAGATCTTCCAGATGCGCATTTTCCCTTGCCCGGATCAGATCCTTCAGATCGATGGCTCCGGCGAAAACACCCTTTTCATCTACCACATAGATGGTCATGATATTGTCGTTCTCTCCGGCCTGCTTTACCAACTCGCTCATAGCCTGCCTGATAGTCAGGTTCTCCGGGATACAGATGTAGTTCGTCGTCATGCAGCTGCCGATCTCTTCTTCATCATAGGACAGCAGCATCTTCACATCTTTTTTTGCATCCTCGTCCAGCATCCGGACGATCTGTTCTTTCTCTTCCGGATCCAGATCTTCCAACAAATCGACGGCGTCATCGGAATCCATCTCGGAGATCACTCTCGCAGCACTCTCCACAGACAGTTCCCGGATATACTTACGGGGTTCCTCAATGTATTTGAAGATCTCTGCGACCTTCTGCGCTCCCAGCAGATGATACAATCGCTTCCGTTCTTCCTCTGTCATCCCCGCCATCATATCGGCAATATCGTTTTTATGATAATTCAATAAAAAATCCAGAATCTCCTCATCCGTTTTCTCGCTGCGAAATAATTCTGCCAGTTCGGAATATTTCTTGTTCATAGTCTAAGTCTCCTTTCTCGTTCTCATCTTTTAAATGCAACGTAAAGGGCAAAACAAAAGAAGCATCACACGATGCTTCCTCTGCATAAATCTCTATGCACAACAAATCAAAATACGGCCGTCACTTTCCACAGACAGCTGTACCCTGCTCGCAGGAAAAAAGCACCGTGTTTTCTACTTCGCCCATAACCATCGCAACTGTCCATGAAATTCACCTCCAACTTGTTTTTTTCGTGGTTATAGTAGCACTGTACCATTTGTTTTGCAAGCTGTTTTTCTTATTTTTCAATTGCATTTTTTATTGTATCATCATCTCTTTTTGTAAATAAGCACTTCCGGATCATCGCCTTTCTATCCATTCCTGTGCCATGCTACTGATCACGGATGCGAAATCATCCTCCGTCCAGTATGCAAACATAGACTTACTATATTCGACAAATTCCTCCAGAGACACTGTCTTGTACTGATCCGGCATACTCTCTTTATCATCTTCCGACATGTCATACTCTGCAGCCTGCTCGCTGTCTCCCTGCTCCATCCGCTCTACAATGCAGTCAAAAATATCTCTTTTACTCTTGTAATGGCGGTATAATGCTCCTTTCGTCATGTCAAGCTCTCCGGCGATCTTTTCATTCGCAAAAAAGTCATGCTATATCATACATCTCTCTGCAGATCTTTTTCCCAGTTTCCGTCCGGAAAATATTCCGATAAGCGTTCTGCAAGGCTTCTTCAGACAGTTCGTCCTCACACATGTTTACAAGGAAATCCGCTTCCACCAGAATCTGATAATCAATGCCGTCTATATTGTTGTAGGTATGATGATGGGCAATCAGATACTGTACCCGCTCAGAAACTTCTCCGGAAAAACCAAGATCTGACAGCAGCTTTTCAGCAATGACCGGGCCTTCTTTTTCCTGTAATTTTCCGTTACAGTTTCCGTATTTTTCTTCACACAGATGGATGCCGATATCATGAGTCAGTGCTGCCGTCTCCAAAATAAATAAGGTCTTAGCATCCACATTCTCCATTTCCGCAATCAGCTTCGCATAGCTGTGTACCTTGCAAAAATGCTGAATGCGCTTTGCATCTCCATGGTAAAGTTCGATCATTGCCATATGTAATTTGTTGATCATTTTATTTTCCTCCTACCGGGTTTCCTTTGTGATGCTTTCCGTTTTCACGGGCCTCCTGCCTCCGAAATATCCTACTGGATCTTTGATACAATGCCTTCTTCCGTCAATGTCTGCAAACATTCCTGTGCATTCTCATCATGCATCATCTGCCACACCTGCTCCATACCGGGCGCCAGCGGCTTCTTCAAAAACTGTTCTCCGGAGATCCAGTAGACCTTTCCCTCCTCGGATGAGATCAATTTTCCTTCATATTCCGACGTTTTATATAAAAATCCCACATTCCTTATATCCCCTGTCATCCAGTGATAAATGCCGGTCAGTCTGGGATTTTGGATCATCAGTCCGGTCTCCTCATAGATTTCTCTGATCACCGATTCTTTGAAAGTCTCACCCGGCTCCACATGCCCTCCGGGAAATGTCGTTCCCGAATAATTCTTCCCCACCTTGTCCCAGCGCCACCACATTACCTTCTTTATCATAGACCATACACATATTCATGAAAATCACTTTTTCAATTCCAGCCATTACTCTCTCTCATTTCTCTAAGATAAACTTAATATAACATAATCTCGTTATATCGGCAAATTGTGTTAGTGTAACTTGAAAGTTAGCGAAATATCCCCGTAGCCCTTGGCAGGGTATAAGAAACGCGGCACGCTTGCGCTCTGTCGCAGAGCGTAGCGGTACATAAGCGGTCACAGTACGACCGCTAAGTACCGACGTCTGCTTACGGCACTGCTTATTCTTATACCCAGCCGGGGCTACTGTTTTTTTAAAACTTTCCAAAATGCAGAACGCCCATGGCGGACGGAATGTCCTTCCGAGGATGTTTGTCGGGAGGTGGTGATATTTTCTCGAAAAGTGTAGAAAAACAGGGTGGAGCGAACAGGACGTTCGCGACAGGCGGACGTTGCCATGGATGGCAACTGGAGCCGTGCCCGTGCGGTTTAGAACCGCTACTCACTTTTCGTCAGAAAATTCCCACCGGGAGACCTTACATCGAGGAAGGACATTCCGTCCGCCATGGGCGTTCGTGGATTTGTTTCACTAACTCTCAATTTATTGAATCAAATCATAGCACATAATCTTCTGCTGTATCTGCGCATAAGCCTCCGGCTCCAGATCATAGCCCAGATAGGCAATTCCCTGATACACTGTTTCCGGAATGAGCTCCGATGAACTCATTTTTTTACAAATAGCCTCAATCAGATCCCGCTTTGCCGCGATGATCTTCACATCTGCTGCGTAAAATTGCGCCATATCGTAATCTGAAGTATTGCCACAGGGGTTGAGACAGTTAGCGCAGTCCGGTGCAATGGCGAATTTCTCCGCATGAATCTTCTGGACTGTCTCTTCTTCGCTATCGCCGTCTGTCAACCGCAGAAATGCTTCCCGGACCACACTGTCCGTCCGCTCTGTTTTGCCATTATTAGACATGGCTCCCACCAAGCCGATCAGGGCGCTGATGATTCTGTCTCCCTGCATTTTCCTACAAACCTCCATTTTTCAGATGCCTGCTTTCCGTACAGACAATCCTGTTTATTCCAAGATTTCTCCGTCAATGGAGATGGTCACTACCTGCCAGGGCAGGAACTTTCCGCTGTCCTGTATAGCCTTCTTTGCCGCCATTTCCAGTCCTCCGCAGCAGGGCACTTCCATGCGCACGATGGTCACGGACTGAATGTCGTTGTTCCGCAGAATCTCCGTCAGCTTCTCGCTGTAATTCACTGCATCCAGCTTCGGACAGCCGATCAGCGTCACTTTGCCGCGAATGAATTCCTTATGAAAATTCGCATATGCATAAGCGGTACAATCTGCCGCGATGAGCAGTTTTGCCCCGTCAAAATACGGTGCCTGCAAAGGTGCCAGTTTGATCTGGACCGGCCAGTTACACAACTGGGATTTCATTGTCGCACTACTCTCTGCCACAATTTCTGCGTTCTCCGTCCGGTTCATCTGACGCATTCTGCTTCCTGGGCATCCTCCATGGGGAATCTGCATACCTTCCCGTTGCATCTTTTCCTGTTGTTTCAGCTGCTGTGCCTGCTTTACTGCCGCCTCATCATAGGCCGGCGCCTCCCGCTCTTCGAAGGTGATGGCTCCCGTGGGACACCCCGGCAGGCAGTCACCGAAGCCATCGCAGAAATGCTCTCTCACCAGCTTTGCCTTGCCGTCAATAATATCTATCGCACCCTCGTGACATGCGGTCGCACAAATACCGCAGCCATTGCATTTTTCTTCATCAATATGAATGATTTTTCGAATCATGTTGCCTCCTTAATTTTGCTGTTCTCTTTGTCTCTTCGAATACCATAACAGACTTAAGCCGGTTGTTATGTTGTTTTTCCAACAAAATCATTATTTTCTTCGCATACAAAATCATCTTCTCCACCGCCCTGCGATTAATCGTAAGCAGCGCTTCTACTTCCAGCTTATGACCAATGGCCTCATAAAAAGAACCGATAGTGAACCGGTCCAACCTATGGGCACCATCATGTTCTCGCCCAGCTCCAGCGCTAAAATTCTGAACACAAAGGGCAAAAAAGTACCGCCTGCATGAATATTAGTTCCACACAAGCGGTATATACAGCACGACTTATAATTTAGAAAGATACGGTCAGCTGCATCTTGAATCTCTCTTCACCGTATACTGCGTGAGGAATATCCTTGGGCATGATCAGTGTCTCGCCCTCTTCCACATAGAATACCTCATCGCCCACGGTAAATCTGCCCTTGCCTTCCAGAACGGTCACCATGGCATCTCCGCCTGCTGCGTGGGTAGATATCTCCTCGCCCTTGTCAAAGGAAAAGATTGTCATGCTCACATAATCGTTCTGTACCAGAGTCTTGCTGACTACCTGGCCCTCCTGGTATTCTACCAGATCCTTCAGATTTAATTTGGTCTGTTTGTCGATATTTTTATACATTGTTATCCATCCTTTATTAACTACATCGTTATTATGCCTGTTCGACACGCGTCATTTGCAAAACTGCACTATCCTATTTTCCGTCATTACAACTACCTCTGCGCATATTCTGACGCTCCCGCCGGAACTTATCTTGACTTTCTGAAGTGATTATACTAGAATCATCCCATCAAGTATGTTGGTTTTCCAACAAAAGGAGAATTTATTATGGCCAATCCCCTCTTTCAGAATATTTTACCCGAAGACATCCCCGTTATGCTGAAGCGTCTGAATGCCTATACAAAATCCTATCGTAAGGATGAATATATCAAACATGCCGGAGATCCCGCGGATTTTATCGGCATCATTGAGACTGGCTCCATCCATGTTTTGCAGGACGATTACTACGGCAACCGCAATATCACAGCCTCCATCTCCCGTGATTCTCTGTTCGGCGAGGCTTTTACCTGTGCGGGGATTCCTTATCTTCCTGTGGACATCGTGGCTGCGGAAGACTGCACCGTAATGTTCCTGAATGGAAAAACACTGTTAAATACCTGTGACAACGGCTGTAAATTTCATCACACGCTGGTTCGCAATCTGCTGGGAATCGTGGCCCAGAACAATATGTATCTGAACCAGAAGATCAAATATACCTCCCGCAAGACTACCCGGGAAAAGCTGATGACGTACCTGAATGATCAGGCAAAGATGAAGGGTTCCAATGACTTCACTATCCCCTTCAACCGTCAGGAGCTGGCGGATTACCTCGGGGTAGAAAGAAGCGCCATGTCCGCAGAGCTGGGCAAGCTCACAAAGCTTGGCATCCTCCGGACACAGCGCAGTCATTTCACCTTATTAAAACCACTGGATTAATTTTTGATCACCTTTTCAAAATCGGAAGCTGGGTGTTTGCACAGCGGACAGATAAAATCTTCCGGCAGTTCCTCGCCCACGTATTCGTAACCGCAGATGGTGCAGCGCCATACCGTCTGGCCGTCTGCGGTTTTTCCCACTTCCTCCGGCTTTGGCTTTACCTCTTCTTGATAGTACTCATAGTTTGCCGATGGCTCCTCACTTAACACTTCCATCTCTGTCACTTCACCAATGAACATGGTGTGGGATCCCAGATCCACGGTCTGACTGACCTTTACCGCCAGATAAGCATTTGTGCCTTCTATGATGTAGGGCACGCCATTCTCTGCATTTTGATACGCTGTGTAGTCTGCGAATTTGTCCACTTCCCGGCCGGATTGGAAACCAAAGCGCTGATATAGAGGGAATAGTGCTGTCTTACTAAGCACCGATACGTTGAACACGCCGGTCTTTAACACCATATCATGGGTATAATTTGCCTTGTTGATGCATATGCAGAGCTGATTCGGAGTGGATGCCGCCTGAATCGCAGTATTGACGATACAACCGTTTGCTTTCTCTCCATCTTTCGTCGTTACGATATATAATCCATAACTTAATTTGTGCATTGCCTTCTTATTCATTATATTCTCTCCTTTTCTCCTTCAGCCTGTTTCGCTTCCTTTTTAGTATCTCTTATCTACCATATTTTATTTTCTTAACATTACTTATTTTCTTTATCCTGATGATAACACAGTTGAAATTATCTGTCAATAATATTAGTAATGATTCTTATTTTTATTTCTATAATTTAAAAACACCGATACCTTTCGATACCAGTGTTTCTTATCTGTTTCCTAATAGGTCACAACGTTATGATACACTCTGTAATATCCGTCTCCGATATCCACCAGCTGCAGCTGTATTGCAAAATACTCCATACCGAGATTTTTCAACACATCCACCACATATCCCTGCTCGTAGGCTCCGGTATGATAGGATTGCTCAATGGTACTCCACAGGCTCTTAGGCACAACATTGTCAAAATGCTGGTCACCACTTCCCAGGCCGGTCAGCTGCTTCCTGCAGTCTTCATAATAGGAACTTAAATCCGTCAGCGCATCGGCTCTGGGCTCCGGCGTAGCGGCAGTTGTGGTATTGCCTGCAGAGCCTGCGGTATTGCCGGAGGGATAACGCAACAGCTCCTGAGGATCCGGATTGATATAATCACTGAGAGAGCTGCCAGGCTGCTCCGGTTCCTGCGTACCGTCTCCCTGCTGTCCGGGATCTGTAACGCTCCCGTCTGTCTGACCGCCGGAGGGCGTGGTGCCTGCGTCCGGATCCGGTGTGGCTCCGCCTGCTTCAGACGGCTGACCGGTACCCGCTGCCCCTGTGGTATTTTCCTGTCTGTAAGCGGTACCGTTGCAGGCCGGCAGATACACCGACAGATTCTGTCTTACATGGGTGGAGGCAAAATCTGCATCCGTCTTGTTAAAATAGTCATATCGGATGGCCGCTGCGTCATCCCAGGTCACATCCACATTGTAATAACCATCCTCCAGCTTTACGATATTCCAGGCATGATCCCCACCGGAATAACCGGTGCAGTAATAACAGGGAATTCCCAGCTGCTGTAACAGATACTGATAAGCTCTGGCATAACCGGCACACACGCTCTTCCCATTCACCAGTGCACTGTAAGCACTCTGGTTCATATCCGCTGTCAGATCATAGGTTACTGCCGATGCCAGTGCATCATGCACATATTTCTCTTTTTCATAATTGCTGTCAAGGGACGCTGCCCCGGTAATCAGATTCTGTGCCGCCGCATCAAATCTTTGCTTTGCGCTCTCCAGATCATCTGCCGTACCGTTATATTTTAAATCGATCTCCACGCATTGCCCGTTGGCCAGATATTTGCTGGAATAACCCGTCTCCAGCCAGAACATTTCCGGATGATCACCGATCACCGCCTCAAACGCTGTCTTTACATCACTGGCAGACACGGTCTTCTCCGGTGCAAACTTTTCCGTCAGGTTCTGTGCGTTGGCATAAATCTGTCGGTATACGGACTGCTGATTCTCCGACAACATCTGATAATACGGATACTCCTCTGCGGAAAATGACAGCCCCTCTCCCGTTTCTCCGGAACCTAATGTTTCCTTCAGATTCTGTGCTTCCTGATCCGGAATCTGCTGTTCTTCCGGCTGCACGGGAGTAAATCCTGTCCTGCCGCTGACATCCTCCGGAATCTGCATCTGATCCATGGACGGCGCCACGTAGCCGTTCATTTCCCCCCGGCATACCATTAGGAAGCGTCACACTGATATTTCCATTCCCGGAAGTCTGTCCTTCCCCGGTCTCTTCGGTCCCAGGGGGCATATCCACTGTATTGCCATACAGTTTCTGCGCCAGAGAACTGGTCATATCGGGGTTCAATGCGAATACCAGGATTCCGCCACACAACAGCAGACACAACACTGCAATTCCTATCATGATCTTATTGACTACTTTCATCTTATGCTCCTATCAGACCGGGCTCCTGGCCTGTGCTCCTGCCCGGATTTGTTATAAAGCCAGCTTCTGCCGCTATTGCTTCTCTTCTCCTGCGGCAAGTAATCCATCCGGAGAATAGCGGTTCGTTGCATTCCACAGGATCCATTCTTCATATCCCGCATCGTAGACTGCCTGGATCTGTTCTCTGATCTGTGTTCCGTTGTAGGAAATATGTCCCGGAACCCAGGTGGCCGTAAATGCCTGCAGCCATGGCCGTACTACAGCCCTCTCCGCTTCCGGAATCTCCTGCAATTCTTCTGCAGACCCCTGCATGGCGGTCGATACCGTTTCGTAAGGATGGGCATCCGGCACCTTCAGACCGAACACACCGTTAGCATAATGAGAGGGATATACCATAGGGCTGATGGCATCCACTGTCTGTCCCAGTGCCGTGTAATCCTGCCCTACGGTCTGCACATCCGTCTCGCTGCCGATAATAGTGCCGAAGACATCTGCCGTGACCACACAGCCCTTTTCATGAAGTCTGTCTCCCGCATAAGAAAGGAAATCCTGTATGGCCTGCCGCTTCGGATAAGCTTCCATATCTACACCGTAATCCGCCGCATCGGCATCCGAACCTACCGGGAATCGCACATAATCATACTGGATCTCATCAAAACCCAGATCTGCCGCCATCTCCGCAAGCTCTGTCAGATATTCCCAGACCTCCTGCCTGTAGGGATTTACCCAGGCCAGTCCATTGGCATCTGTCACCGGCTTACCGTCCGGCTTCGTCAGTGCCAATTCCGGCTGTGCCGCCGCCAGAATGGGATCCTTAAAGCATACGATCCGCGCAATGGTATATATATTATGATCTTTCAATTCCTGCATCATTGTCTGAATGTCCCGGATGTAACGTATTCCGGCCTGCATTTCGGATATCCGGTCCAGCACGGGAATGTCCTGTGGAATCTCCTCATTAGTCAGCCGGAACGTCAAATTTCCCTCGTCGTTTTTCACGTCGATGACCATGGCATTCAGTTCCGTCTCATCCACCAGGCGGATCAGATCTTCCATTCCGGCACTGCCAGCCTTCGGGCCGGTGACGTAGATTCCCTTTACCTTCGTCCGTCCCGCCATGCGGTCCGCCGTAGTCTGCTCTGCATCCCCGGTGGCGGCATCCCCATCCGTGACATCCGGTGCATTCTCCCCGGTGGCAGCCTCTTCTGTGAAATCCACCGTGGCCATTACTTCTATTCCTGTCTCTTCCGTCCCTGTCAGAGATAATTCATTGTCTGTTCCACAGCCGGTCATGCCTAGTATAAGTACAATCCCTGCTGCCAGAAGTCTCTTCCCCGGACCAGTATTTCGTATCATCGGTACTCTCCCTGCATACCGCCGGTCGCTCCTGTTTTCTTTATCCAGCGGTACAAAAGCTTCATAATTTCATGGTTCTGAATAGTTCCGTCGGAGTCAAAAGGTCTTTCACCCACTTATGAGCAAGCTCGTGTGGGCTTAGACCTTTTGCCCCTGGTATCATTATATTTTTAATTGTTGAAAAATGCAAGAAATGCTATACTATATCTATCGGCTCTGCCTCCGCTTGAGAAAAGAGCCGTCCTGATTTTCCCTGGAATAAGGTTTTTCACCACAAGAAATTAGGTCTTCCATGTATCATAATTTTATCTTTGATCTCTACGGCACCTTAGTAGACATCCACACTAATGAAAATAAAACTTCCCTCTGGAAAAGGCTTGCGCTGTTCTATTCCTTCCAGGGTGCTTCCTATACGGGGAGGGAACTGAGGAACAGATATCGCCAGCTGGAAACGGCTGCCAGCAAGGTTCCCTCATCTTACACCTGTCCGGAGATCTGCGCCGCAGATATTTTTCGAACTCTTTATGTCGAAAAATAAGTCCAACCCACAGAGGCTCTTCTGACCGCTACCGGTCAGTTCTTCCGGATCGAATCCCTCAATATTTTACAATGCTATCCCGCCACGATCGGCACACTGCAGCAGCTCCATGCAAAAGGCTGTGGGCTCTACCTCCTGTCCAATGCCCAGCGGATCTTCACCGAATACGAGCTGCGCTCGCTGGGACTCTGGGATCTGTTCGACGGTATCCTTATCTCCTCTGACGAGGGGTGCTGCAAGCCGGATCCCGCTTTTTTCAGATCCTGTTTGACCGCTACGGATTAGATTTCACCACCTGTCTGATGACCGGCAACGAACGCACCAGTGATCTGGCAGGTGCTATAGCTGCGGGGATCGACTGCTGTTACCTGCACACCGCCACCTCTTCCGGTTCCGCAGATGAGCCACCAAAAAAAGCCCGCTTTACAGTTATGGATGGTGACTCTTATGCGCTGCAAAAAATTCTTCTAAGTTTAGCGAGATAAGATAAAGCACCCGGAAGTCAGCTTTTCCCGGGTGTTTTTTCATCCATACAAATGCTGCCACACAGATCACCACAGAGATCATGGAGCCTGTCAGGAACTGCATCAGGGATGCTCCTCAGATTTTTTCCGTGGCACGCTCTTCCTCTGGATAAGTCAGTCCCCAGTCTTTTCGGATCCGGGTCATCATTTTCATAACATCCTCGGTAAGCTCAAGCTTCATTAATTCCGGATGTCCGGCGATGGCCTGTTCCATATCCTCCACCTCGTATCCCAGTGCGTCTGCCGTAGCTCCCGCCACAATTTCCTCGGTGTGTCCGTCTTCCGTGTACGTGATCACTGCTTTCTGCCCTCTGGGATACTCATACATTTCCACGTAAGCCTTGTCAAAAGAGATCATGCCCCGTTTGGGCTGCTTGGCATGCAGGGACAATGTGACCGTTGCCATCTCCTGCTCCCGGTTCATCAGAAGTATTCCCGCCTGCTCGTCCACACCGGTAGGTGCAAGCTTCACCTGCGAAGTAATCTGATCCGGGCAGGAATTTAAGAACATTCTGACAAAGGAAAGGGCATACACACCGATGTCCAGCAATGCTCCTCCGGCCAGATTCCGGTTGAAGAACCGGTTCTTCATATCGTATTCCTTATAACTTCCGAAATTCATCTGTATCACACGCAATTCTCCGAATTTTCCGGCATCCATGCGTTTTTTCAGTTCTTTATAAATCGGCATATGATAGATAGTCATAGCTTCCGCCAACACCACACCATGCTCCTTCGCCAGCTGCACTGCCTCTTCCAGTTCTTCGGAATTCAGCGTAATGGATTTTTCGCACAGCACATGCTTGCCGGCTGCCAGCGCTTTCCGCAGAAAGTGAATGTGAGTGTTATGGGGTGTGGAAATATAAATGATATCCACCGCAGGATCCGCACATACATCCTGAAAGCTCGTAAACACCTTCTGCACACCGTATTTTTCCGCAAAGGCCACTGCCTTCTCCGGTGTCCGGTTCACGACACCATACAGTTTCTGTCCTCTTTTTTCCATAGCCTGCGCCAGCTCATTTGCAATGGCACCGCAGCCTGCACTTACCCAGTTTGCCATCCTATTTTCTGCATTCCTTTCCACGCGTCTTATTCTCATACATCTTTGCATCCGCTTCATTGATGATCTTACGGACATCCACACCACAGCCTTCTGCCCAGCCCACAGCACTGGAGACCGGCATCTCGCCCTGACTGTTTTTCTCCTGCAATGCAGCACTGACAGACTCTACCATTGACTCGATCTCTGTTTCTACCGGATTCTCGATCAGCATGACAAATTCATCTCCGCCTATGCGATAGACCTTACGTCTGTCCGTGGATAATTCATATAATACGGAAGACAATGTCTGGATCAACACATCTCCGGCGGCATGGCCATATTTGTCATTGACACATTTCAGATTATTCACATCCCAGAAAATAGCTGCCAGTCTGTCCACCTGCGGATAGTAATCATTGATCATTTCCTCATATTTGTTCTTGTTATATACATGGGTGCCCAGATCGGTCTCCTTACGATATGTCAGATCAGCGATCCTCTGTGCATCCTCGTGGCTGGTAATGCTGATATACCGCAAAATAATGGTGAATATCAGAAGTATCACCGCCCGGGGCAGCGCTCCGTAGAACAATATCACGAACACCGGATCCGGCTCAATGCCAAACTGCAGCGTCCCCGCCATCCACTGCTCCATATACCAGTCTCTGGAATGATTGCTTCCTAAGAGCATATTCAAATCACAGATTCCGTGATAGAATCCCGTCACCATACTGACAGCCATTGTCACGTCATTGACAACATAGGTGATCCACAGTGTCATCCGCTCCCTGTACTGTACCGCCAAAAGCAACGGCAACACATAGATAAGCACCGCATGGAATGACAAAAATGCCGCAATGACTGCCGATATCATACAGATCAGTGTCAAAAACACATACTTTACCCAATGCTTTGACAGATCCACCTTTTTATAAATGTATAAAACAGGAATTCCCATCACCGCCGACACCCCTGCTGCCATGGTAAAAATTCTGGCATCCACAATAAAGATTCTCACTAATGTCAACAGCCAGAGGAGCAGAATAGTCACAAAAATCCAGAAAAAACCTTTTAGTGTGTGTATATTTGAGTTGATCTCCTGCTGGTATAATTCTTTTTTATACTTTTCCTGATAATTTTCCATCATAACATCCCTATGTTCTTCTATCATTTGTTCTCTTCATTCAGTGCTCAGCGCATAACAGATACAGTATAACATATTATGATTTTTTTTGCATTAAATGAGCTTACTTAGCATAATTAAAATCCTATTTTTCCACATTCTGTTTCATGCTGTCGGTGCCCCGGCAATCGACCTCTTTACTGGGAAATAATCAAGCTGCGGTTATTTTCCCGGTACTCTTTTGGGGAAATGCCATAGATTTTCCGGAAATTCCGCAGGAAAGAGGAGTAATCCGCAAAGCCGGTCTGCTGCCAGCTCTCAGTAATGTTCTTCCCCTCCGCCATGATCTGACAGGCAGCAATGATCCGCTTGTTCACAATAAAATTATGCACCGTCATTCCGGTGATTTCTTTAAATTTCCGCAGAAAATAGAACTTACTCATATGCACAGTCTCCGCCACATCCTCTACGGTGATCTCCTCACCGATATGGGCTTCGATATACCCTGTCACCTGCTCCACCAGAGGATGATCCACGATCTCCTGTGTGGAAGACAAATATTCCTCCCGTTTACACAACACATTCAGATACCCAAAAAACAGGCTCAAATTGCCTCTGTCCATGACCTTACGGATTCCGCAGTTCTGGACATCATCCCCCTCTAAGATCTCCGACATAGCAAGCTTTAGCAGAAAACCACGCAAAATTTCCTCATAATAAATGGGGAAATGATACAGTTTCGGCCCCGCTCCCCAGAAGCATTCTGCAAGAAACGGCTCTCCCGCCGCCAGCTCCCGCAGCATCTGATCACTGATCCACAAAATGATCCGGCGGGACGAATCCATTTTCTTCTCCGTGGGATGATATTTGTGCATGACATTTTTATCGATCAACAGGAAATCTCCCTTCCGCATCCGCACCGCCCGGTCCTCGATCAGGGAAGAAAATTCCCCCTCTATAATATAGATCAGCTCATAAAAATCATGATAATGGAACGACACCGCTCCGACAGGCTCCCCTACCTTCTCATAGACCTCATAGTCACCGCTCAACATATATTGCCGTTCGTCCGCCGCATCCCTGCAGCGCAGGCTGCTTTTTCTGTTCACGACCATCCATTTTCTCTCCTGTATCATTCTGTTCAGTTTTTATTTTCCATGGTTTATATCCCCTGTCTTACTATATAGCAATTTTTGCACTATTTCAAGCAATTCATGCAGTTTTAATGCATTTGCCATTCTGCTATGCTTAAGACAGCAAAAAACGAAACCAAAGCATTCCCTACAAGGAGGATTTCTATTATGCAAATGACATTACGCTGGTATGGCAGCAAGTACGACACGGTTACCTTAAAACAGATCCGTCAGATTCCCGGTGTCACCGGAGTCATCTCCACTCTCTACGGCACCGCTCCCGGAGAAGTCTGGGAAATGGATGACATCCTGGCCCTAAAGACTGAGATTGAAGCTGCCGGCTTACAACTGGCCGGTATCGAGAGTGTCAACATTCACGATGCCATCAAGATCGGTTCTCCCGACCGTGAACAATATATAGAGAATTATATCACTACCCTGGAACGGCTCGGCCAGGCAGGCATCCATATGGTATGCTACAATTTCATGCCGGTCTTTGACTGGACACGCACCGAGCTTGCCAGAATGCGTCCCGACGGTTCTACAGTCCTTGCTTACAATCAGGCTGCTGTAGACGCTATTGATCCGGCCAAAATGTTCGAATCCATTGCCGGCGATATGAACGGCACTGTAATGCCCGGCTGGGAGCCTGAGCGTATGGCTCATGTCAAAGAACTGTTCGAAATGTACAAAGATGTGGATGATGAAAAGCTTTTTGCCAACCTGAAATATTTTCTGGAGCGTATCATGCCCACCTGTGATAAATATAACATTAACATGGCGATCCACCCTGACGATCCTGCGTGGAGTGTCTTCGGACTGCCCCGTATCATCATCAACAAGCAGAATATCCTGCGTATGATGAAGATGGTGGATAACCCTCACAATGGCGTTACCTTCTGTTCCGGTTCCTACGGCACCAACCTGGAAAATGATCTGCCGGATATGATCCGCTCCCTGAAAGGCCGCATTCATTTCGCCCATGTCAGAAACCTGAAGTTCAACTCTCCTACTGATTTCGAGGAGGCTGCACATCTGTCCAGCGATGGAACCTTCGATATGTACGAGATCATGCTGGCTCTTTATGATATTGGTTTTGACGGTCCCATCCGTCCCGATCACGGACGTATGATCTGGGATGAAGTGGCCATGCCCGGATACGGACTGTACGACAGAGCTTTAGGCGCCACCTATTTAAACGGTCTGTGGGAAGCTATCGAGAAGTCCCATAAGCAGAAATAACCATCGCACCTGAAAACTCATAAATCAGTTTGGAGGAAACCATTATGGAACTTACCTTAAAAAGTCTTCATGACGACCGGGACGCATTTCTCGCTGCCGGTTATCATCTGCCGGAATTCGATTACGATACCGTTCATAAAAACACCGTGGAACATCCCCACTGGATCCACTTCGGTGCCGGCAATATCTTCCGTGCCTTTCAGGCCAACGTAGCACAGAATCTGTTAAACAGCGGCGTTCTGGATACCGGTCTCATCGCAGCGGAAGGCTATGACTACGAGATCATTGAAAAAAGCTACCGTCCCCACGACAATTTAAGCATTCTCGCCACCTTAAAGGCCGACAACACCGTGGAAAAGACCATCGTAGGCAGCATCATGGAGTCTCTGATCCTGGACAGTAAAAACGAAGCAGAATACGCACGTCTCCGGGAGATTTTTAAAAATCCTTCTCTCCAGATGGCCAGCTTTACCATCACTGAAAAAGGCTATGCTACCGCCAATGCCAAAGGAGAATTCTTCCCCGCAGTAGCCGCTGACTTCGAAAAAGGTCCCGAAGCCCCCGAAAGCTACCTGGGCAAGGTAGTCTCCCTGCTTTATACCAGATACACTCACGGAGCGCTCCCCATTGCCATGGTCAGCATGGACAACTGCTCCCATAACGGTGACAAATTATATGCCGCTGTCAATGCGTTCGCCAAGGCATGGACCGACAACGGACTGGTGGAAGCCGGCTTCTTAGGCTACGTCAATGACCAGACAAAAGTCACCTTCCCCTGGAGCATGATCGACAAGATCACCCCCAGACCTGATGCCAAAGTAGAAGCTATGCTGGCCGAGGATCATATCGGCGGTCTGGATGCCGTAGTTACTTCCAAAAACACCTATATCGCTCCCTTTGTCAATGCGGAAGAATGCGAATACCTGGTCATTGAAGATGCTTTTCCGAACGGTAAGCCCGCACTGGACAAAGGCGGCATCATCTTCACCGACAGAGCGACCGTAGACAAAGTGGAGAAAATGAAGGTATGTACCTGCCTGAATCCTCTGCACACCGCACTGGCCATCTATGGCTGCCTCCTGGGATATACCCTGATCTCCGAAGAGATGAAGAACCCGTTATTGAAAAATATGGTGGAAGTCATCGGTTACAAAGAAGGACTTCCCGTAGTGGTAAATCCCGGTATCCTGGATCCGAAGAAATTCATTGACGAAGTGGTGAATGTGAGGATCCCCAATCCCTTCCTGCCGGATTCTCCCCAGAGAATCGCTACCGATACCTCCCAGAAGCTTTCCATCCGCTTCGGCGAGACCATCAAAGCTTACGAAGCTTCTCCAGACCTGCATACGGAAGACCTGAAGCTGATTCCTCTGGTCTATGCCGGATGGCTCCGGTATCTCATGGGAATCGATGATGAGGGCAGAGAATTTACGCCCAGCTCCGACCCCCTGTTAGAGGAAGCCCGTCAGTACGTTGCAGACTACGAACTTAGTTTCTCTCCCAAGGATCTGTCAAAGCTGGACGCATTACTTGCCAATGAGAAAATATTCGGTGTGAACCTCCACTCCATCGGCATGGATACTCTGGTAAAACAGTATTTTGCAGAATTAAGCTCCGGTGTGGGGGCCGTGGCTACAGCCCTGAAAAAATATGTTCCTGAGAAGGTAACCCTTTGATCTTAGAAGTTACCACTTCTCATAAGGACACCGGTTGACGGCGATTACAGCCCTCAGTTCCACAAAGCAGCCGCAGGCACCACACAGCCCCTCATTCAGATATTTACATTCCTTACATACAGCAAGGCGGTCTTCATAGACCGCCTTATCTGCTTTACTATCCTCTTCGATCCTGTCTATGTAGGCATACAGATTCTCCATATAGGCATTCTTGTCCATTTCCCGCAACAGACATTTCCGACAGGGATATTTTCCTGTGACTTGTATTGTTTCTGTTATTTGTTCTTCTTCCATAACTGTTCTTATCGCTTATTTTATCCGGAACATAACGACACTGCATGCCGGCATGGTAAAGGTGATCCTGCCATCCGCGATCTTATACTCCGTAAATACTTCTTCGTGTACCTTATCGGGATCCTCAAAGGTGTTGTAAGCATGCATATCATTGGTTAGTATCGCAGCGGTCACGTGCTTTGGATCACACTCTGCGAAAGCGATCTCCACCTCTTCTGCCTTATCAATGGACAGGTTGTTCAGGGTGATGGTCACAACACCGTCCTTATCCACGGAAGCGGATTCCTGTAAATTGGGAACCTTGAACTTTTCATCTTCACCGATCTGTTCCACACCATCGATATAGCTTTCCACCAGATCCGCATCCTGATGGTATTTGTACATATGGAATACATGGTAAGTCGGGGTACGCAACATCTTCGGTCCCTCGGTCAGGATCACTGCCTGCAGTACGTTGATAAGCTGTGCGATGTTTGCCATCTTCACACGGTCACAGTGCTTGTTGAAAATATTTAAAGACAGTCCGGCCACCAGAGCATCACGCATGGTACTCTGCTGGTATAAAAATCCGGGATTCGTGCCGGGCTCCACATCATACCAGGTGCCCCACTCATCGCAGATCAGTCCGATCTTCTTCTCAGGATCATATTTGTCCATGATCGTAGAATGCTTATGAATCAGTTCATCCAGCTTAAAAGCCTTTGCCAGCGTCTTATACCATGCTGCATCGTCGAAGTCCAGTGCACTTCCCTTGTGAGACCAGTCATCCTCCGGCAGTGTATAGTAATGCAGGGAAAGTCCGTCCATAAAGCCATGCATCCATTCCGGTGCATTTTCAAAACAGGTCTTCAGCACATTTTCAGTCCAATAAGTATCTCCCGCATTGGGGCCGCAACAGACTTTGAAAATCGGGTGCTTCTGATCATAATTTCTCACATAGGTCTGGTATCTGCGGTACAGATTGCCATAGTAGGATGGGGTCATATTGCCGCCGCATCCCCAATTTTCGTTACCGACACCGAAGTAATCCACCTTCCATGCTTTCTCTCTGCCGTTTTTTCTACGCAGGTCTGCCATAGGAGATACCCCGTCGAAAGTCATGTACTCTACCCACTCGGACATCTCCTGTACGGTACCGCTTCCCACATTGCCATTGATGTAGGTCTTACAACCGATCTGTTCACACAGTTCGAAGAACTCATGGGTACCGAAGCTGTTGTCCTCGGTCACACCACCCCAATGAGTGTTTATCATTTTCTTGCGGTTCTCCTTCGGGCCGATGCCGTCCTTCCAATGGTATTCGTCTGCGAAGCACCCACCGGGCCAGCGCAGTACCGGAAGCTTCATCTCCTTCAGGGCTGCCACCACATCATTACGCATGCCTTTGGTATTGGGGATCTCGGAATCCTCTCCTACATACAATCCCTCATAAATACATCTTCCCAGATGCTCAGAGAAATTGCCGTAAAGTTCCGGATTGATATGTCCCTTTTTGTTCTTTTCGTTAATATAAACCTTTGCCATATTGATCCTTTCTGTGGCAGGCATCCGTTTCCTACCACTGTTGCGGCATCACGCCATTCCGTCGCAGTGCGATTCCTGCAGAGCGTTCATTATAAAATATAAAAGATGCCAGGGTCAAAAGGTCTAAGCCCACATGAGCTTGCTCATAGGTGGGTGAAAGACCTTAGGACCCCCCCGATATGAGCATAAAAGTGGGATGATAATCCCACGATATGCGAATATTGGGTAGAATTAGTGGGAGTGCGTAGCACGGAACAATCCGTAGGCATCAAAGTCGGGGGCTTTTGACCCCGACATCATATAAAAGAGAATTGCATAAAGCAATCCACAACTGAGATTATTTTAGCAAAGAAGGTGATGCCTGCCAAGAGGAAATGAAATTTATAAACATTTTTTTGAAAAACGCCCCCGTGCAATCATACGATGTGGATAACTTTCTGAATTTTCAAAAAAGTGTTCAAAAAAATATTTTTCCAAAATGACAGGCACTAAAGTAAATTTACCTTTCGATGCTGGTTCATTATTGGAAGCCCTTCACTTCATGCCAGCTCTCCACAGGCTCCGTACTTTCTTCCACCTGTACATTCTCATATACTACACTTCTTAACTTGTCTTCCGAAAAGTTATCCACTCTTGCCCTGATCCGCAGATCCTGCAGGGTAAAATCGGAAAGCAGATACTGGCTCTCATCCGGCATCACATCAAAAAAGGTATCACAGACGCAGTCACAGTCCTTCATCGTGATATGCTCCGCATAAGACAGCGGTTGGTCCTTCCGATCCTTCAGATCATAATACTGGGTCCAGGGATAAATCTTGAGGAACTCCTTTACCCGGCCTTCGATCTGCTCCACCGTGATATATTCATAGTGCTGCGGGGTGTCCGGCCGCATTTTCAGCCACAACAGTCTCGCTGCCCCCTTGATCTGAATCCTGCGCATGATGATATTGCGGTTATGTACTGATTCCGAACCGCAGGTGAGACACCCATGGCAGAAGCCATAGACACAATCCTCCACCAGAATCCGCTCATTGGAGCCGTTCTCCGGCTGGCTGTCCGCCCAGGGGCCCTTACCGCCCTTCAGCACCACAGAGTCGTCATTGACTTCCATATAACAGCCTTTCACCAACACATCCGTACACACATCGATATCAATGGCATCCGTACTGGGTGCCGCAACAGGACCTGCCGGGGAATAAATATGGCAGTTCAAGTATTTTACATGGTCACATTTATAAATATGTGTGGTCCAGAAATGGGAATTCTGTAAATTCAGACCGGCGATCCGCACATTTCTGCAGTTGGACAGATAGACCAGCCGGGGTCTCTGACCATCCTTGTTGGTGCCGTTACTCCATTTCCAGCGCAGCCAGCAGGCTTTCCAGGTCTTAAGTCCGTTACCGTCAATAGTGCCCGGTCCGCACATGGTAAATCCATTCAGACCGTCCGCATTGATCAGTGCCGTAAAATAAAGGCAGGTCTCTCCCTCGATCCGGGTCTCGGCCAGATCATAATCCGAGATATCATCGCTGCCCTTTAACGTCGCACCGGCGGAAACATAGAGATTCACTCCCTGTTTGAAATAAAGTGCTCCCGTCAGATAGGTTCCCGGCGGCACCACCAGGACACCACCGCCCTCTTCTGCCGCCAGGTCGATCACCTTCTGGATCTCTTTGGTATAAACTTTTCCGTCGTCCCAGATCCCGTACTCTGTGAGGACATAGGGTCTGCCCAGTTCCTCAAGCTCCGGCATCCCTATATCATAAAACCAGTCATCTATGGGAGTTCCGTCCGGGAAATATTCCGTAGGTCTTTCTTTTTCGTTATGCATTCTCTGCCTCCTTTGCGTTCTGCTCCCTCAGAAAACGAACACAGGATTTCCGCCCTGATCGTTATCGTTGGTTATCTGATTTCTACAAAGGTAGTGTCGTAAGGTGCAATGGTTACCGTACATGCGCCCGCTTCCGTGGGGATGGTGGTGGTCTGCTCGGTGTCACTGTTGTTGATGACTACCAGTTTTTTACTCTCCGGGTAATAAGCACATTCCGTATACAGGTTATCCGTCATATAGCTGCCGGAGGTGCCTTCTCCACCGGCATAACGGATCAGCTGGTACAGCATTCTGGTATTCCACAGGTTCACCTGGAAGGAAGACAGATAGATTCCCAGTCCCTTGCCGAAATGATTCAGTGTGATCAGTGGCTTCCCGCCGTCTGCCAGAAGTACCTGTGCTTTTCCATCCGTCAGATACCGGTTCTCCTTCGCTTCCACATCTGCGCCCTCTGGGATCAGATGCTCAGGATCCGCTGTCTCAAAGGTCCATCTGCCGTGACAGACTCTTGCGCCGGTGTCCTCGTCAATTCCCAGCACATGTGCCATACGGAAATACGTATCATATCCTTCCACAGCGGAAGGCTCGTTCACACCGATAAAGCAGCCTCCCTCGTGTACCCACTTTGTAAGTGCAGTAACAAGCTCCTCATCCTTCCAGGCATCCCCGCCGCTCCAGGCGCTTCCGGCTCTACCTGCATTGATTACGACATCTACGTCCTTCAGTATACCATTTTTTACATCCTCAAAGGAAATAAATTTCACATCCACAGGAAGTCCGGACAAAGCTTCGTTGATGTGGATCAGGTCATGCATATAAGTCTCATGAAAGTGTCCGGACAAGGTCCAGGAACGTAAGCTTCCCCAATAATGCAGCACTGCCACACGGGTCTTGATGCGGTAAGGTTCTCCCGCATCGTGGAAGCTGCGGATCAGACGGAACTCATCTGCCACTTTTTCAATATAATCACAGAAATCCGGGAAACCCTCCACCAGATGAAGGTATCCGCCGAGACCGATCCGGTCGATCTTCGCACGCAGCAGGGCACGTCTTACGCTGTTCCAGTATTTTTTCGCATCCAGTGTGGGATTGCCGCCCTCCATGAAAGTCGGAGCACCGCCCAGCCCCACCGGGAACAGATAGGGGTGCAGACGCAGTTCATGTGTAGGCACATCCACGCCCGCACACAGTCTGGCTTCATAACCGGAGAATACACATTTGATCAGTCCGTCAAAACCGAACTCCTGAAATCTGCCATTATAAGGCTCCAAACCAACCCAACTGTCATCATAGAAGACATAAGCCTTTTTGCCGTAGGAATGCACCATATCGATCAGCTTCCTGCCGAAGGAAATAACGAAATCATTGATAAATACCATCCAATCCGCCTTTTTCGCATTGCCAGGCATATGAGTCACATGCAGCTGTCCCTTATTGATAAAATCTTCCGCTGTCATGCGATATCCGTATTGTTTCTCGAACTCCTGTAAAGCAGGAACGCTCACAGTGAAATCATAGGAACCCCAGTCAGAGAACAGATTCCGGTTCCTCTCACTGCTGCCCCAGATCCATACGAAATTGTAGAACATGGAGGTAAAGCGCACCACCGTGGTATCCGGATGGGTCTCACACCAGTGCTTCATCCAGCCCAGCAGATACTCCTGAGTCTCAGGATATCTGGGATCGATCTGCATCAGATGCTCCTTGTCCCAATGGTTCGTAGTATGATTGTACATAGAGATTTCTTCCCAGATACGATAGGCTAAGAAGCTTACTGTATACTTATGAAAAGGGATGATGCCACTCAGGGACACGCTTCCCTTCTCTTTGTCATAGCTCCAGTCCGCATTGTCGATCTTCACATTGGTGGTTCTGTCATAAATCTCCCAATATTCCAGACTCTCTGCGCTATCATTGATCCGGAACTGCTCCGCAAAAAAGCTGTCCATCAGTCCGATGGTCAGGGTGTCACTCTCTGCTACCTGGGGCGGTGTGCACAGGAAGGTCTGCTGTAATTTGTCCTGATTCTCCTTTGCCCAGGCATTGTGATCTCTGATAATACAAATGGTAGAATAGATTCCGTAACCGGCATGGGTGATTTCGTCGGAAAGCACGGTCCCATCACTGTCACGGATCACATCTGCTCCCCATTTTTCCGCCATTTTCAGAGTCAGTTCTTCATATCCTGATTCTCCCGGTAAGGTAAAACCACCTTTTCCCATTCTGAGTTCCTCCTCATATTCCTGCTTATTTTTCATTCCTGTCATTTCTTCACTTCTATTTTCCAGTACAATATCTGTCCTGTTACAGCAATTCCTCTTTCAGACACAGTCTGACCACACGTTCCAACTGCTCTGCCTCAGACAACAGCACCTGATCTCCTGCAGGATCCGGAATGTCCTTGTAGATCTCCGGTTTCTTAGGAACATTGATTTGTCCCACAGGCTCCCATGCGCCGAAACCATCCGTCACGCACTCTGCCAGATAAGCGCAGGCTCTTTCAGAATGACCTTTGCATTTCTCCCGGATCTCCTGTGCCACATATCCTGCCATCTTATAAGCACCGAAGTCATTGGTATGGGTATAGTCCCCGGGGAAAAAGATGGGTTTGGCATCCTGTAAGCCCTTTTCCAACACATATTTCTTGCTGTGGGCATGAAGATCCAGCACCGGAATTCCGTACTGTGCTCCCAGTTCCAGACATACATCCGCGAATTCCTCCAAAGCAGATCCAGATAAGTCTGATCCCGCAGTCTCCAGGTATTTCTTGCAATGGGTGTCACCAATACCGGATAGACCCCCTTTGCCTGATTTTCTTTGATATAGCGTTGCAGATTCGCCCGGTATCCGCCCTTTGCCTGCAGCCCGGGAAGCTTCTGATCATTATGCCCGAACTGGAAAAACACATAATCTCCCGGCTTGCTGTACTGAGAGATCACCGCATAATGCCCTTCCTTGCGGAAGCTATCGGTAGTCAGTCCGGAGTGGGAATGATTCGACACTGCCACACGTGTGTCAAAATATGCCGGAAGCATCTGTCCCCAGCCACAGTAACAGGTGCCTGGATAATAGGGATAATCTCCGGGCTGATCTGTCACTGTGGAATCTCCCGCCAGATAAACCGTAGGACCGTTCACCTCTTCTACCGTAAGAGCACTGATCCTTGGTCTGTCCGCCAGTACTGCAATATCCACAGTCTTATCCGCAAAAATCCGGGAATAACCCACAGGTACAATATCGCAGACATTTGTAATCATTGCATAAGTGAACTCTCCGGCTCCCACTCTTCCACGAAAAGCAAGACGTCTTCTGCCGGTAAAGATCAGTACCTCTCCCATCTCCTCTTCTGTGCGGATGGTCAGCGTGACTTTATAATTGCCCTGTCTTGGCACATCCACCTTGAACAGTAACGGGATCCGCCTGGGCGATCCCGCCATCTTCTCTCCTGACTGCGCCTCCAATGCTGCCACTTCTTCTGTAGAATCCAGATAACAGCCATTCTCATCTTCTCTAAGAAAGGTCAGATCCTCATTCTGATACCAGTACATCGTATCAAAAGAGGAATTCAGTTCCCGGATCTGCAGCAACTTCTGCTCTCTTCTGTTTTTTTCTGTTACAAAACCGTAACCTTTGCCCGGCTGATAGAGGTCTTCGCTGCCCACATCGATCAGATTGGCCGTTCCTCCATCCTTTCCGAACAGGAAATTCCTGCGAAACATCTATAACGCACCATCCTTCTCAATATCATCGGAAATTAACAAGGTTGCAAAGAAGGAAAGTGCCAGTCCCTGTCCCCATCCCTGAATATACGCCTTGGGAATGCCTCTGTATCCTTCCTTGTCTCTCATGACGGCAGTTCCGCCGGAGACATTCATCACCTTACCATCCTCGCTGACATTGGCAAGCAGACCCTTGATGGCCTTGTTGATATATTTGCTGTGTAAAGGATTGCCTCTGGTCAGCATTGCTGCGGCAATTCCTGCAGATGCGGAAATCTCTTCATAAGATTCCGGATCATCCACTACGGTTCTCCACAATCCATTCTCCGTCTGGTATACCTTCAGGGCTGCCAACTGCTCATTTAAGGAGCCGGCCACATCGATATACTTCGGATACAGATAGCACTGAGGCAGAATACCGCCTACCTGCGACATGGTAAATGCTGCCCAGGCATTGGCTCTTCCCCAATAGATGCCGGACATATGATCTCCGGCAATATTGTCATAGCCGTGATACCAGAGTCCACTGCTGGGATTCTGTAAATATTTGATATGCCAGTAGTACTGGTTCAAGGCATCATCGATCAGTTCTTCATCGTGTTCCATCACGCCCACACGCAGCATCAGGAACGCTGCCATGAACAAAGTGTCACACCAGCACTGCTCCGGGAAATCGTTGTTGGCAGATACGGTGTGCTGCAATACATGATCTCCGAAACGCAGGGCATCTTTTCTTAAATAAGCGATCTTACTCATAAGAATGTCATGATACTGCTGCTCTCCGGTGGCCTGGTATAAGGTGATCAGGCAATGTCCCATGGCACAGGCGTTTACTGTCCATACCTTGGGCAGTCCCAGATCGATCAGTTCGTCGATACGATCCTTTAACAGATCCAGATATTCCTTCTTGCCTGTCTTTTCATAGGCATCGCTGATTCCGTAATATGCCACACCACAGGGCCAGTCCCAGGTGAGATCCATATTCATAGTCTTTTTGACGATCTTGTCAATGACTCCCTCTATTTCTTGCTTATCATATTCCAGTTTTAACATAGCTCCTCCATTTCTGCCTTTTGGCTCTTTATATTCTTTTCCCACAGTTGTTTTTATTGTAAAACAGTCGGTCGGAAAAGGACATAAAGTAACTTCGCCCTATAAATATTATCAAATGTTCTTACGAATGCAAGCATTCGACGCCCATTGAATAATATTTACATGGCTCTGAATAGTTGCATTTTTAATATAGCCCCCAAGCCATTCATGCCTGGGGGCTGTATGTACTTCCTGTAATAAAACTTTTTACTTACTGAAGTCTGGTGGTGTTACCTGCATCCAGAGCAGCCTGTCTCTCATCGATAACTTCCTGATAACCTGCATCCAGGTACTTCTGGCTCAGTTCTTCATACAGAGAATCGAACTGGTCCTTAGGGCACATGGTCAGCTTGTCACGGTACTCAGTATACAGATCATACAGCGTCTGGTTGTACTCGGTAACAGCATCGATAGCGGTTGCGAACAGACAGTCGGAGTTAGCCTTGCCTGCTTCATAGATAGCAACCTGTCCGTTGTAGTTAGCCAGGATCTGATCATAGAAGTCCTGAGGAATACCCTGAGGGGTAACTGCCTGGATATCTTTCTCGATAGATCCGAGGGTCTTAACTGCGGTTACTGCACACCAGTAGTCTACGTTGTTGTTGTGTCCCTGCTGCTCATCCAGGCCAGTCTGATCTGCTACTGCTACGGGATCGCCGTTGTCATCGTAGTTGAAGTTCACGCCTTCGATACCCCACTGCATAGTGAACAGATTCTCGGGCTGGTTCAGCCACTCAAGGTACATCATAGCTGCCTTTACTTCATCCTCGGTAGCATCGTTAGCGAAGCCAATCATCATACCGAAGTTGGTTCCGGGTCTGTAAGAAGCGGAAGATCCCCAGGTCTCATCCTGTGTCCAGGTGGAAGGAGTCACTGCTACTGCCAGCTTGGCATCGGGGTTAGCATCATAGAAGGAGTTCAGTACGTTCATGCTGGAGGAGATATATCCGGTCCAGGTAAATGCTTCACCGTTGATGAAGTCTGCCTCTGCCTCGGAAGCATCTCTCATATAGTACTCAGGATTGTAGTAACCATCGTTGTACAGCTCGTTCTCCCATTTTAAGAATCTCTTCTGAGCCTCGGTGGACAGAGCGGGGATCTGGTAGTCACCGGTGGTTGCCCATGTGGTCTCATCCTGAGGATAATCTCTGTAACCATAGTTCTGGTCAATACCTGCGCCGCTTACTTTCTTACCGCTTAAAGGATACTGATGGCCGTTCTCAACCAGTTTTGCATACAGCTCTAACAGCTTGGTGTTGTCGCCAACGGGATACTCAGAGAAGCCAGCTTCTTCCAGCCAGTCCTGACGATAGAAAGTGCACCAGGTATAAGTGGTGTTACCGTAAGGTCTGTAACCGAGTACCAGATAATCTTCATCATCCAGCTTGGTGTAAGCATCGTTGCCGTGCTCTACCATGGTCTCCCAGTAAGTAGGAGCGATCTGCTTGAACTCTTCTACATCGTAGGTCTGCAGATAGCCGTCTGCCTGCCAGCTTGCCAGCTTGTCATAGTCATATTCCATACAGATGGTAGGAAGGCTCTGGCTTGCTGCCAGCATAGCGTAATCAGTCATAACGTCGCTACGGGTAATTCCTACATATTCTACCGTGATGTTGTACTTATCACCGAAGTTCTCCTGTACCCAGTTGGTCCAGTAGTTGTTCTCTACATCAGAGCATCCGTTTCCGGAAGAACCACGATCGTATACGGGGATCTGCAGAGTAACATTGTCTGCGAAAGCCTCCCATCCGTCAATACCTGCTACTGCTGTGGATGCTCCTGCATCTGTGCTTGCTACAGAACTCTCTGCTACAGATTCCTTTGTTCCGGCATCTGCGGTTGTGTTGTCCGCACTGCTGCCGCATCCGGTCAGAGTGCTCATTGCCATAGCACCAACAAGTGCTGTTGCCATTACCTTGTGAAGAGTATTCTTCTTCATAAATCAATCCTCCTTGTTTTTCCGAAGGAAAAATCCGAGTCCCTGGCGAGGAGAGGATTTTCCTCCTTAAAAATTATACATAGTTTTATGTGTACCCCCGGTTTTGGGGAAAACTAACTTGGTTGTTTTGTTCCTTTTAACTTTTAGCCCTTAACTGCTCCGATCATGGTACCCTGTACGAAGTACTTCTGCAGGAAAGGATAAATAATAATGATAGGAATTGTTACAAACATGATACTTGCTGCCTGTAATACTTCGGGAGTGGACTGGATCGCACTGCCGGTATCTGCCAGGGAGGAAGTCTGTGCTTCTGCTGCGGATGCTACCAACTGATATAACTTGTACTGGATCAGCTTCAGGTTAGCACTCTTGGTGTAGTACATGTTGTCTGCGTAAGAGTTCCAACGGCCTACGGCGTAGAACAGAGACAACGTTGCCAGGATCGGTTTGGACAGCGGTAATACGATCTTGCTCAGGATCTGGAAGTTACTTGCGCCATCCAGGAAAGCGGATTCCTCTAAGCTGTCGGGAATCGTACTCTGGAAGTAGTTCTTCATGATCAGCATGTTGTACGGGGAATAGATCAGAGGTAAGATCAACACCCACATGGTATCCAGCACATGCAGCTTCTGATATAACAGGTAGCTGGGAATGATGCCGGCACTGAAGTACATCGGTACCATCAGCAGGAAAGTCAGTAACTTTTTGCCCTTCAGTCTCTTCTTGGAAAGAGGATAAGCGGCACAAGTACATACCAAAGCATTCCCAGAGCGGTGAAGATCACGGTAACGATCACCGAGAAGATCATGGAGTAGGTCATGGAGTTATCTGCAAATACCTTCTTGTAAGCATCGAAGGTGATGTCTTTGGGCCAGAAGTAAACGCTCTTGGACATTACTGCGGTATTACCGGATATGGATTTTACTGCTACATGTAAGAACGGTAATACACAGCTGGCGCAGAGGATGACGATCACTGCCATCATGACGAAATCACTGATGCGGAATTTGTTGACCGCATGTGCTCCGCCTGCGGAGGTAGATTCTTCATTAATATTAACTTCTTTTTTCTTCATCTCTCTCACCTCCTACAGTAATCCGTCTTCGCCAAGCTTCTTTGCGAATTTATCAGATAACAGAACCAGGATCAATCCGATCAATGACTGGAACAGACCAACTGCGGTCGCCGCACTGAATTTTCCGGCTCCAATACCTTTGTTGTAAATGTAGACAGCCAGCTGATACTGGAAGTCCTTGACCTGTGAATTTTCTAATGCGGTCAGACGCTCTAAGTTACTTCCCATGACACGTCCGAGGTTCAGGATCAGCAGTGTTACTACTGTGCTCTTGATACCGGGAAGTGTGATATGCCACATTCTCTTCCAACGGTTCGCTCCATCGATCATGGCTGCTTCGTACAATTCTCCGTTGATACCGGTGATCGCTGCCAGGTAGAGGATCGTGCCCCATCCCATCGTCTGCCATACACCGATCAGCAGATATGTAATTGCCCAGTGCCATTTCTCATTCAGGAAAGGAATTCCTTCGGAGATCACTCCCAGGTTGGTCAGCAGAATGTTCACCAGACCGGAGTTCGGACGGAACATTGTCATGGCTACGCTTCCGATGATGGCCCAGGAAAGGAAGTGCGGCAGATACAGGATCGTCTGGGACACTTTCTTGAATCTCGGATATCTTAATTCATTCAGGATCAGTGCCAGAATGATCGGCATTGGGAAACCGATGATCAGATCCGCCAGGTTAAACACTATGGAGTTGCGAAGTGCTCTCATGAAATCGGCATCCTTGAATATCTTAACGAATGTCTTCATGCCCACCCATTCGCTGCCTGCATATCCCTTCGCCGGTTTATAATCCATAAAGGCCATCCGCAATCCCGGGTATGCTCCGTAACTGAATACAAATACCATAATCAGTGGAAGCAGTAACAGCAGATACAATTGCCAGTCTCTTTTAAAAGCTTGTTTCCACGTGGTTTTCGTTTTCACTCCCACCACATTGGCTGCATTCTTCTTCGCCATGTCGAACCTCCTCAAGTGTCAGCTATATTTTCTCGTCACTTTGTACACTTTTTGTAACTTTGTAAGTACATTATCATACATGTTGTCATATTTTTCTAATCAATCATTATAAAAAACTATGCAAAAACGATCATTATAGATCATGGTCGTTTTTCGTAAGTATTGAAGTTTCGTTGCATTTTCGTAAATTTTGCGTGAATTTTGGAGCGTTTTTGCTGTAGGATTCGCTGTTTCACGGTATTTTTAGCCTTTTTTAATCTCTTCCACGGAAACATTGCCAACCCTAAAAAAGTCATTTTCGCAACATAATGGTTGATTTTATCCATTTTAATTGTTATATATAATGTATAGACATTATTTCTACTGCAGCATGTCTTTCCGTTGCATCATCATACAGGATGCACAAAGCTATTCAGAAAACTCTGGAACAGGAGGCACACTATGGCGAAATCCAAACGAGCTGTCACAGAATACCGAAGTTATTATCTGCCAACACACTTCCCGGTACTGCTTCTGTCCGGTGATTATTGGAAGATTTCCGATATTCCCAGCGGAAGCCTTCATTTTCATAACTGTCTGGAGATTGGGATCTGTCATTCCGACAGCGGTACGCTGGAGATCAACGGAGAAAAACAGACTTTCCATGCCGGAGATGTCACCGTTCTTCCCCGCAATGTTCCACATACCACTTACAGTGCACCAGGCACGAAAAGCCACTGGTCTTATCTTTTCCTGGATCCGAAGGAATTGTTCCGCAATCTCCTCCCCGCCTCCTGGAAAAATTACGACCTGTCCACGGACGGTTTCCCAGCATTCCGTTATATTTTCAGCAAAGAGGCTTTTCCCCACATCAACTATCTGGTATCTCATATCATCCACGAGCTGGAAGAGCAGAATCCCTGCTATCAGATCAGTGCCAGAAGCCTGTTATGCTCCCTTTATATTGAATTGTACCGGATCGAAAGTCTCGGCGGTGTCAATCCCGACACGGCCAAACCGGACTCTCTTGAAATACTGGCCTTACAGGAACGTAAAAAAGAAGGCGAGATCGCCGAAAACTCTCTGGTGATCTCACCCGCTCTGGAATATATTGAGAAAAATTATATGCAACAGTTCTCGATCGAATATCTGGCCGATCTCTGCCACTGGAGCCCGACGCACTTCCGCCGGGTTTTCCATGATATTATGGGAACTTCACCGTTAGACTACGTCAACAACACCCGGATTTTAAAATCCTGTATTCTGTTACGCAGTACGGAACACTCTATTCTGGACATTTCCGAGATGGTGGGGTTCCATTCCGTGTCCAGTTTCAACCGCTACTTTATCAAACTTATGCAGATGTCTCCCAGAGAATACCGCAAGCAGATGCAGCAGAGCGAGAAAAAGGCTGAGAACCAGTCCATTCTGGAATTTGCCGGATGGATGCGGCCGGAATAGCCCCTCTGTGTTCCGGTCACTCCGGTCATCAGGCCAGCCTCTTGTGCTTCCATTTGCCGGAATAATACCGGATCACCGGAATCACACAGCCACAACTCCAGGACAGAGGAGTGGCGATCCAGATTCCCGTGACGCCCAGGGTTCCGGACAATAGATACGCGAACACGATCCTGCCGGACAGCTCCGTCAGTCCCGCTACCATACAGGTATTGACGTCTCCGGCTCCCCGGATCACATTCTGGTAGCTCTGCATCACCCCCGCGATCACATAAGCCACGCCGATAATGGTCAGATAGGTGCAGCCGATGCCGATGGCTTCTGCCGATTCGCCGGCATCCAGGAACAGGCTCATCAGCTGTACCCGGAAGATCAGCACCAGTGTCGCAATACAGACGCTGGCTCCCACCATGACCGCCAGCGTCTTATAGAGGGCTTCCCGGATCCGGTCATATTGATTCTTCGCAATATTCTGCCCGGTAAATACCGACAATGCCGTTCCGACGGAGACAATGACCTGGATCGCCACGCTGTCCACACGGTTCGCCGCCACATAGGCCGCCATGGTAGAGGATCCGAAGGAATTCACCAGTCTCTGGACGCTCATTCCGCCCAGTGCGATCATGCAGGACTGGAATGCCGCCGGGAATCCGGTCTTCACCACCAGCTGAATATAATGGACTTCCGGTTTCCATTTCATCAGAGATAATCCGATCTCTTCTCTCACTTGTCTTACTTTCACAAAACAGATCACCGCCGAAGTACACTGTGCCAGAATCGTCGCATAAGCTGCTCCCGCTACTCCCATCTTACACACAATGATGAAAAACAGGTCAAACACGATGTTCACTACCGAGGAAGCGATCACCGCCCGCAGCGGAGTCTTCGAATCCCCCACACTGTTTAAGATCGCCGCACAGCCGTTGTAGACCACACTGCCGAAAACAAAAGTATAAATGATATGCAGATACGTAGTAGAATAGCCGATAACATTTTCCGGCACGCTTAAAAGCCGCAGGAAAAATTCCGCACCGAAAATACCGATCAGTGACATGATACAGGTCAGCACTCCCGCCACCCAGATCAGTGCTGTCACCGTCTTCGCCAGACGCTCTTTATTCCCGCAGCCGAAACACTGCGCAACCACCAGTCCTGCGCCGTTACACATGCCGCTGACCAGTGCCAGCAGAAAATAGGTCAGCGTTCCCGTGCTTCCCACGCCCGCCAGCGCGCTCTCTCCCAAGAATCTTCCTACGATCACTGTATCCGCCACATTATATACCTGCTGAAAGATATTGCCGATCAGCATCGGTATGGCGAAGCCGATGATCAACTTTAACGGTTTTCCCTGTGTCATGTCTTTCATATCTGTATCCTCTTTTCTATCCTTCTGTTTCCAAAGTGAGTCCTGCCAAACCGGGTTCCGGTCAACTTAACCGCAGCAGTCTCGCCCCTGCCAGACGGTTCTCCCGCTTCGGCGGCAGATCATAATAGACATCCGGTTTGAAAGGATCCAGTTCCAGGGTCAGTTTTGTCGGATAGCCATAGCGTTTCAGTGCCACGCGCCATAACTCGCCGTTGGAGAACCAGTCATCCAGGAGTTTCCCGTCCTGATACAGTCTGGCGCAGTCTCCGCCAAAGTCCAGTTCCAGCCAGACATCGCCAGACAGTGCATCCGCCGGGTGATACTCATATTCCAAGGTTAATTCATAGACGTTCGGTTCTGTTTGACCATATACGTTCCAGATGCTTTCCACTGCCTGTCCGGCATCCGCGATCCGCACCTTACCGGCTTCCGCAAAGTGCAGATCCGGCAGCAGACTCACCTTGCCCTTTTCATCTGCCCCTTCCTGCGCATAACAAAAATGCTCCGCATCGTGTATGGTAAGGATCCTTACCACTTCCGCATGATCATTGCCATCACTCCACTCGAAATAAATATCCTCCGGCTTCTCATCCGTATAGAAATAATAAGTTCCGCCAAAGCATCCCAGATAAGAGGCATTGGTTTTCCGAAGTCTGAACTGCTCTCCCCGTATTATCACCGGCAGATTGTAAGGCAGCACCAGAATCGCATCCGTCCGCACATGAATCCGGTCGAAAATAATCTGCCTCTGTATTCCTTCAACATCTGTCACCGTAAACTGTAATGGCTTTTCCGGTGTGATCTGTTTCTCCGTCATTTTCCGTTTTCTCTGGTGATTATTGATAAATAAGAACCCGCAGTCCGCCGTTTTATTATAACGGAAGGCTGCCCGCAGCGTCTCCATGTCCTCCGCACTCGCAGGCTCGGAGATATTATCCGGCAGGTACACCTTTGCCGGTGCCAGCAGTTCTTCTGTATTTTTGATAAAAGCATGGTGTTTCCGCAGTCTGTAATAGCTTTCCGACGGCAGTCCGTTCTCCCGCAGGCAGGTCTGGAAATCATAGCTTTTCACCGGAAGGTCATTGGCATAGCCGGTAGCTTTCGACTCCTGCAGGGTGGAATATTTCCCGTCGGGATTCACGCCGCCGTGATACATATAATATCCGATCAGATTTGCCCCGGCTCCCAGCATACAGATCGTCTGTGCCTCGATGTCCTCCGGATACGGGTAAGTGCGCCTGTGTGCCGTTACCTGCAGTCCCCCTCCCAGCTCCGCTGTGAGATAAGGGAATTCCGCGGCATCAAAGGTAAAACCGCTCTGACCCTCAGAAAAATCCGAAGCAATATTGGCATCATCGTGAAAAAAAGGCTGGAACAGGAAATTCTCACTTGCCGCAAGTTCATGGGTATGATTTGCCCACGGGGCATCCACATACCCGCCCAAAGCACCGGCAGGAAGCTTTCCGGTACATAAGCGCCTCCCCACCCGGTCGCCGAATAATAGGGAGCGGTCAGTCCCTTTTCCTCCGCCATAGCTCTGAGTGTGTGCATATGCGCCATGCCCTCTTCCCTGTCGGAAGGACCTCCGGCATGCCCGTACTCATTCTCGATCTGAATGCCGATGACGGGACCGCCATCCTTATGCATATACCCATCCGCCTGCTCGGCAATCTTGGTAAAAAAGATGTCCACATACTTCAGATACTCTGGATCATCCGTCCTAAGAGCCAGTTCTCCCCGCTTTTTTCTTTCTTCACCAGCCAGTCCGGGAAGCCACCGTTCCTGCACTCTCCGTGCGCCCACGGACCGATACGCAGCCATACTTTCATCCCGGCTTCCTGACAGCAGTTCAAAAACGCCTTCAGATTCCTTCTGCCGGAGAAATCCCACTCACCTTCCGCTTCCTCATGGTGGATCCAAAACACGTACGCAGCAACGATGTCTACGCCGCCCTGTTGCATCTTCTTAAGTGCTGTTTTCCATTCCCCTTCCGGATAGCGGGAGAAATGGAATTCTCCCATGATGGGCAGGATCGGTCTGTCGTTGCAGGTTAAGCATTCGCTGTTATAGCTATATACCTCTTTTCCCATGTTTTCCATTTTGTAATCCTTTCCTCAAAAACCTTCCTATTCAAGTCTTTCTTTTCAAGCTTTTTTACAGATCATGTACCCGGATTTCCTGGTGAGCATTGTCCATGGCAAGTAGTTCTTCCGCACACTTTTCCGCTTCGTCTATCCGTCCCAGTCCTTTAAGTCCCAGGCTCATCATGAACAGGCAATGCTTTCTGTTCCGCTCGTTCAGGTTTTCTTCAAAAATCAGCAGATCCGGCAGAGATACCGCAAAATAATCTATTTTTACATCATCTCTGATATGTTCTCTGCCATAATCCACCAGCTTTTGGAATCTGCGAACTGCCTGTTCTTCTTCCCCAAGCATTCGGTATGCAAGTCCCTGATAGTAGATCATTTCGGGCGGCTGATCGTTATAATACATCATGCCCACCGGTTCTGACTCTCCGCAACAGGCCCTTGTCAGGCTCTCGAAAGCATCCTTTGCTTCACCCAGTTTTTCCTGCACCAGTCCCAGCAGATAGTACAGATTATTTTCCTGCCCTGACTCTAGTTTTCCTTCTCCCAGGTTATGAGGATATTCCCCGACTGCCCGCAGAAGAAGTTCCTTTGCTTCCGCATAGTCCTCTTTTTCCACAGCCGCTTTTGCCAGCTGATACAAGGCGGTCAGGTACTGGGCTGCCACTTTGCCTTCACCGCCTTCCCACTGATGGAACTTCCTTGCTTTGATCAGGCCGAGAGCCTTCTCAGGTTCTCCCAGAGTGTTTAAAAGTGTCACATACTCCAGATACAGATCATCCCTGCTTTCCACCAGGTCAAAATGTTTTTCCATATCACTCCATCGTTCTTTCACGGCAACATTCAGACGCTTTTTCAGCTGATCCAGTTCCAGATACACTCTGGCATCCGTCTCATCCAGTGCAAAAGCTTTCTCCATTTCCTCGTACGCTCTCTGCGGCAGCTTTTTCACATTGTAATATGCCAGTGCCAGATTCCTGTGTACCGTCGGGAAATCCGGACTCCGGAGAATCGATTCCTCATAATCTTCTATGGATTCGTCGTACACTCTCCTGTCATAGAGCAGGCATCCCAGATAATAGTAAGCCATGGCCAGATGATATTCTTCTGCCAGACTCTTTAACACGATATAATCTTCCGTTCTGTGAGGAAAACAGCCATCCGCTGCAGCATTTTCTCCCAATGTCACGTACATTGTCATGTAACAATTTGCCTGTTCCGTATTTTCTTTCCTATGCAGGTTCTGGTATCCGTAGGCAATATAATAATATACCAGCGGATAAATATCCTCTTGCCGTGATACGTTCTGTTGTTCCACCCATTTTTCGGCAAGGGTGATTCCCTGTGCGTAGTCTCCTGCCTCATAGAGATCGATCACCAGCTCCAGCAGGGTGTTATGGTTGATTTTCTCCGGCTGTCTGTCATAGAGCGGATCGATCTTCAGACTCTCCTTATGTAATTCTTCTGCTTCCTTCACTCTTCCCAGTTTTCTTAAAATATTTTCCTTCAATGCACGGGCCTTCATACACTGGTACTGTCTGAGAATAGATTCATTTACATGCTCCAGAGCCTCTGCGAATCTTCCCGCTTTTGCATCCAGACAGGCCAGTTCATAGAATCCGGGTGCTTGGAAGCTGCCACCCCAGATGGCCTTGTAAAAGACATCATAGGCTTCTTTTTCTTTCCCTTGATATTTCAGGGAAAGTCCCAGATTATAGTACGGCTCATAATCGTAAGGGTTTGGATTGGAACGAATGGATTTCTCCACTGCCTTCCGAAAATACTTTTCTGCCCCGGCAAAATCACACTTTTTAAGCAGACATCTTCCATAGACATTGTTCAGACGGATATCGGTAGGATCCCTGCGCAGCCCCTCCAGATAATAATCCTCGGGATGATAAGTGGCATGCCGGTATTGTTCCACATGCAGACCGTAGAGGAACAGATCCTCCGTGGTTTCACAGTCTTCGGGAAGTAGCGCTGCCTTCGCCGGTTCCGGCACTTCCGCTTCAATTTTTTTCGGAAAATGGTAAGAGACCAGTTCTCTCCCATCTGCGGCACAAACACATACCCGCAGACCGCAGAGTACCTCTGTTCCATTCTGCTCTCCCTCTGCAAATGTCGGTATCTGTTGCAATTTTTCACGGTCGATCTTTACTTCATAAGTTTCCTCCGGTGACAGATCTGAGGTTTCCTCATACAGTACCTTTTCCTGTCTGCCGTTTTCTCCCGGCAATGTCAGCAGTATATGTGCCCCTTTTTGCACGGAAGTGGTATAGGCCGATACCGTAAGCTGCCCCTTTGTCTCATCATATTCCGCATTTACCGCCGCATCGATCGTAGCATTTTTCACATAGCCGATATTTTTATAGGGCATAAAATACTGTTTGAAATTCTTGGTCTCCTGGGGCTGGATCCATGTGAAATCCGGCTGATTATCCGTAAAACAGCCTGTCATCAGTTCGATATACGGACCGTCCTCGTCGGTCAGTGCTCTGTCCCATGCCTTGCCAAATTCTCCGCATCCCCAGGTCCACTGTTTTTTCCCGGGGGCAATGTGGTGATCTGCCACGTGCAGAAGTCCGGCCTTTTTTCCGTAATCGTACTCCCCTATAAAATTGTAATCGGAACGATATGCCATATAGGAGGTGGGCACCGGAATATTTTTATACTGGGCAATATTCACATGGTCGTATTTATGCTTATAATAAGTTCCCTCCGCATAGGGGAAGCTGATAACATCCCGCTTGCCGTGGTCATAGACCGCCGTCACATCCTCCGGAAATACGGAGATGGTGTCATCATTTACCGCTACTGCAGGGTTCGCCCACCACAGGAAGGTCTGGGGCATTTTCGTCCGGTTATATAGCTTTGCAGACAATTCGATGTATGCCTTGTCGGGATACAGGGTCACGCCCAGCACTCCTTCGGTCCGGAACATGTTCTCAATCTCTCCCATCCAGACTGTGGCGCTCCCATCCTCATTTTCCGCATAGGTATATTCCACCGGATCAAAGGTGCTGGGTCTGTGATGCTGCGGCCAGTTAAATTCAATGCCACCCGAGATCCAGGGGCCGGCCAGTCCCACCAGCGCAGGTTTGATGACATGATTGTAGTAGATAAAATCATAGCCGTTGGTCTTGTCATAAGCCCTCTGGATCCTTCCACCCAGTTCCGGCAGCATCATCACCTTCAGATAATCATTTTCCAGAAAAAGCGCCGTGTATTCCTTATCCACTTTCTTATCGCTATTTTTCTCGATCACTGTGTGAGGATAAATTCTTCCCGAGCTTCCCTGATAGACACGTTTCTCCAGAAATACAGGGTTCTTATCCGGTTTCCCGGCTTCGTAAGTGGGGATCGTCACTTTTTCTTCCCATACATGAACCTTATTCATGGTTTCCTCCTTTTATCTCCGTGCAGCTTTCTTTCCGCCGCCCGATATTATTTTAACCTCGCACCAGCATGCTTAACTCTTCTTCCGTTATTTCCTCCGCCGGCTCAAAATTCTCTCCCGACAGATACGTATAAATTGACGCCTGCAGTGCCCTCACCTCCGGATACTGCTGACTCTTATGCAATTCCATGGTGGATAGCAATACTTTTCCCTTCAGGCATCGAAACTCTATCATCTGTGCCATGGGACGTAAGAATGCATAGCTGTCCATCTCCGTAATCACAGATTTCATTGACCTGGGAAGAATCACCGCACGTTTGCCTGCCACGATCCACCATTGCCAGTCCGTGTGAAAATCCGTCGGAAATTCCTTAAAAATTGGATGCTCCGTATCGATCAGCTGCCCCATACCGCCTTCCTGATCTGCAAAAGTTCCCACCGACCAGAAGTCTGTGGTAAACTGGGTCTTGATGGAATTCAGTAAGCTCTCCCTGTCCGCATCCGGGGACAGATAGACCCTTCCGCCGTTTTGCAGAACTGCTCTCGTCTGCTCGTCAAATACTCTCGTTTCGTATACATTTTTCGGACATTCCGGGCTCGTTTTTTGATAGACCCACACAGGATAGGTGCTGGTGCAGTCACCGATACTCACCGTCAGTATGAGTGCCGCCGATACTCCCTTGACCTCCAGAGGAATGTCCAGTCTTCCCAGTGAAGTATAAGTCCCCGGAGGACAGTTTTTTTGCCTGTCTGCCCGGTCGCATCGAAGCTCTCCTCTTCCGCTATTCACAGCACAGTCCCGGTAACCCAACGTCCAGCCAAGCTCACCCGTGATGCTCTCTTTTCCGAAATTCGCCACTTCTACTTCCGCTGTCAGATGTTCTCCCTCTTCATAGGTATAGCGGGGCAATTTCACGAAAATACGGCTCTCTCTGAAAAACTCCCGGAACCGCTCCGGTCTGGCGAAGGGATACGGTTTCGATTCCATATGAGAGTTCATCATGCCCACCAGTGCCGTCCCCTGCCCTGGGAAATCCTGCAGTCCGAGAAGTGAAATTCCGGAAAGCTCTCTCGTCCGCATGGCTGCTTCAATCTCTTCCCGGTATGCCAGCCTCGACAGTTCTCCGGTGGCTTCCACATACTTTTTCCATACAGACAATAGTCCCCGTTCCTCTACGCGCTTCCGAATCAGTTTCAGATTCACCGGATCCGAAATTCCCTGAAAGCTTTCCAGTTCCCCAAAATCCGGCAGTACCTCAAACTGTCCCACCTCGAAACTGAATACCGGCTTTGTATAGCTTTTGCGGATCTCTGCCATCGCCGCATCATAAGTGTGATCCGCCGATGGATAATTTTCGTTGATATATCCCCGCATCCCGGAGAACGTCCCCCGGATCACCACATCCTTACAGCTCTGGGAAGTATAGAAATCACTCTCCGGGTCACAGCCCTCTTCTCCGTAAAAGGTGTTGGAGCCGTTTGCATATAATCGGGTGGGATCCAGCTGTTTTGCGGTTCTGACCAGATCCTGCATCCGATCTCTGCCTTCACCTCTGGCCTGCAGTTCATTCCCCAGCGTCAGCATCACAAAAGAAGGATGATTGGCATAGGTTTTCAATATGGCTGTAAGCTCCGTACGATAATAGCGGATGCTTTCTTCTGTTGCAAAAGCATCTTTCGGGTTCCAGTTTGACAGTTCCGGCTGCAATAGCATTCCCAGTTCGTCTGCCGCGGTAAAGGCCGCTTCCGGCTCACAGTGGGAATGGAAGCGAACGCAGTTAATGCCATAGCTGCGATATTTTTGCAGGATCTCTTTCCATTCCGAAACGGTCATGGGCGGATGTCCGGTCTCCGGGTATTCCGCACAATTTGCCTCACTTCGTAAGAAGATTGTCCTGCCGTTCAGGGCAAATCTGCCGCTGCCATTATCGCCAAATATGCGGATGCCGAAGCGGGTCCTGCACTCAGCAGTGCTACCGCCTTTATCTTCTGCTGACATACCGTTGTCCAGGGTTACAGCCATCTCATAGAGATTGCCCTCATCTTCGTCCCACAGTTTCACATTCTCCCGCAGAGGCAGATCACGGAACCAGATTTCCATTGTTTTCGGATTCTCCTCTTTATCTGTTCCGGCTTCCGCTAATCCCTCCCCGGAATAGCTGATAATTTCCGTCAATGTCTGTGTGTCTTCTAACTTTCCTGCCGCCAGAGCCTCTGACTGTAATATGATTTTCGCATCTTTATAGACTTTCTTTGCGCCAGGTGCCAGTTCCACACATACATCCAGCACATATCCGCCTGCTTTATTTTTCTCTTCCTTTTTCACCGCTCTCGGATATACCCGGAGGCTGTCTATAAAATTCTGCGGTCTGGTATACATGCTGCATTCGCCAAGTATCCCGTTCCAGTTCGTCTGTGTCTCATCCGTCGCTGCGGAAGAATAACAGATGGCAGCTTTGGGCATTCCCGGATAGCTGTTATCCGAAAGAAACGTAAATTCATGTTCTCCCGGTGCCGCCCCGGTGAGTTCAAAAATATAAGGTGTACTCAGTGTCCCCTGCCGGAACACCGCACACGTTTCTCCATCCACTAGCAGCCGGAGTGCCCGTGCCCGCTCCGCCAGTACGAACAGCCTGTCGGTTCCGTAATCCGGTACCGTTATCTTACGACTGATCCTGGCTTCTCCCTCATAGGTATGCCGCCTGGTAAATCTCGTAGCGATCGGTGCATCTTTGTCTATCTCTCCCGCCGCATTCCCCAGTACCGCATCCGGATGCCACTGATTCGCCCCCACATCTCTATGTCCGATCCCGTTCTCATCCAACGTCCCCGGCAGATCCATCTGTCCCGTGGTTCCGTCCTCCAGTACTACATGCCATTTTCCATTCAACAATATTCTCATATAAGCTCCATCCCACAGACCCTTTTCCATACAGAAAATCCCATAGCAGATCCATAGTAAATTTTCTGATGTTTTCTCCTTGATCACGGAATCATTATATAGCTTAACTTTAGTGTTTTAAATTCACTATCATGAACTATTTTTTATATCTATTGCATTATTCTAAACCTTTTTGATATAATATGCGTGAAGGAGTGAATCAGAAATGACAGATAGAAGAACTTTTTTATATGAAGATTTTGAAATATCCTATGAAGATACAAAAAAAGGTTGGTCCATGCCCTATTCGCATCACCACACCAATTATGAAATCTATATTCTACTCTCCGGGGAGCGTCTGGTTACCATCGGCGACATCACCTACCGGGTAGAAGCCGGCATGGCAAGCCTGTTTGAGAGCAATATCTCTCACCGAAGCGTCGGTGACACGGATTATACTGGGATCTGCATCCATTTTTCAAAAACCTATCTTCAAAAATACTTTTTACCTGCCGTAGTATCTTCCTACCTGACCTGTTTCAAGGCACCGATCATTTTCATTCCCGAGGATTACAGACAAAAGCTCCTCGACTGGAATACAGCTTCTTGCTGCAAATCTCCCACTGCCTACCTGTTATTGGCACAGATTCTTACAGATCTCAACGATTTTCGTCATCAGTATCCGTTAGATAATGAGATTCCTGTCAGTGAGAATAAAGCCTCCGGTTTTCAGCGGATCATCCATTATATTAATGCTAACTACACGACGCTTCAGACCGTCCGGGATATCGCCGAATCCTGTGGAGTCTCCGAAAGCTATGTCCACCGGGCTGTCCGACAGACGGAATCTCTCACCGTAAAAGAATATATTAATAAGCTTCGCCTCCGTCATGCCATACACCAGATGGAACAGGGCGGCAATCCCCTCTCTGTCATCAGCAAGACCTGCGGTTTCCAGAGCGTGTCCTATTTTTACCGGGTTTTCAAAAAATACTACGGCATGACACCTACACAATATTTCTCCAAAAAAGAACCCCATTACTGATATTTCTATCAGTAATGGGGTTCTCATCATATTCTCATATACCCTAATTATTGCTTACACAATACCCTCTCAGATTGTCTGGCCGACTTTCCTTACCTACCCGCAATAGCAGCCTTTGCTACTGTGCCCCTTCAGAGGAAAGTTCTGTTTGGGTTACTGTATAATCATTTTGTTCTGCATTATCGTACCATAACCATATCATATAGATAAATTCATGTTATGAAAAGCAACCTGCTGTTGCCATACTCTATGCCTGTCATCCACCAAAATATTTTCGGCACTTTTCGCTTTTAGTGCCAAAAGTGTATTGACAAAATTATGATTATTTATTACATAATTTCAAATCTTTGTTACACGTTTTCATCTCCGCAATCTTGGAACTGCCCAGCAACGTTCCACACACCACTTACAGTCCCCGACGTCTCGGCTGTGCCAACCCCGACACGACGAAACCGGATTCTCCCGAGATCCTTGCCTTATAGGACCGCAAAAAAGAGGGCGAGATCGCCGAAAACTCTCTGGTGATCTCACCCTCTCTGGATTATCAACCGCTACTTCATCAAGCCTCCTCACAGATTCTTCCCGCATTCCATCAGGTATGCATCCATTCCCAGACACATTGCACCGATGATTCCGGGGTTCTCGCCCAGTGCAGGAGCCACCACATACTGTGACATATCCTTCGGCAGGCTGGTCTCCGGCAGATAACCATTCAGAAACTCCACCGCATTCTGTCTCACCATGTCGAAAACATTCTCCTGGTGCATCACACCGCCCCAGAGAATGATCTTCTCCGGTGAGTAAGTCAGCATGTAATCTGCCACAGCCTGTCCGATGTAGTAACTTTCCAGTTCCCAGACATCCTCTCTTCCGGCCAGTTCAGCTCCCTTTCTGCCATACCTGCCCTGAATCGCAGGACCGGAAGCCAGTCCTTCCAGACAGGCACCGTGATAAGGACAGCAGCCTTCATAGGTATCCTCCGGGTGCTTGCGCAGGAAGATATGTCCGCCCTCGGGATGCATCAGGCCATGCAGCAGTCTACCGTTAATATATGCCCCTACACCTACTCCCGTACCAATGGTGATATAGAGCGCATTCTCACACCCCTTGGCTGCGCCGAAGCGTACCTCGCCAAGCACTGCTCCATTGACATCTGTATCAAAACCTACAGGGACTTTCAGTGCTTCCCGGAACGCTCCCGCAAAATCATAAAATCTCCATGCCAGCTTCGGAGTGCTGGTAATATAGCCGTAGGTTGCCGACTTTTTATTCAGATCCACCGGGCCGAAACAGCCGATCCCCAGTGCCTCGATTCCTTTATCCTGAAAATATGCTATCATTTTCGGCACCGTACTCTCCGGTATCTCCGTAGGGAATACTGCCCTGTCGAAAATATTTCCCTGCTCATCTCCTATGGCACATACCATCTTTGTGCCGCCGGCTTCAATTCCGCCTAATTTCATTCTAACATCCTCCCATTACAACTTTTTACTATGCCTGTTCCCTGTTCAGGATCCGCTTATGGAACACCAGCACAAACAACAGAGTAAAGAGTATCATTGCTGCCGGCATGATCAGAAAGCTCCTGCCATATCCTGTTTTTTCAGCAATGTCTCCGTAAATATAGTTAAATCCAATATCAAACAGGGATGCTACACTGATGATCAATCCGGACATCGTGGACACCTGCGACGGATCATAAAGTCTCCCGATGGCCATAACCAGTGTCGGATAAATGATCGAGCAGAACAGTCCGGCCAGACTCAGCATCCAGAGTGCCCCACTGAAGATCCCTGCCGCATAAAGCACTGCAGAAATCACAGAAAACAAGGCAATGCTCGGGAATACCTTCAGCCGGTCAACCAACGGAGAAAAGACCAGTCTTCCCACCGTCATTCCGCCAAAAAACAACGCCATATAATTGGCAGCCTTTCCCTGCTCCAGTCCCAGCGCATTGGTTCCGTAGATCACAAACCAGTTCAGCATTCCATGTTCTGCAATAAAGTATACACCAAAGATCACCACCATGACAATCCAAAGGTAGTTTCCCTTCATTTTCCTTCCCTGCTGATCCTTTTCTGCCTTCTTCACTTCTCTGCTGTCCGGGATCTGCAGTTTTAAAATGATCAGAAACGCCAGAACGCCGATGGCAAAAAGAACCCCTGTCACAGCTTTCCAGCCGCCAAAATCGTCAGCCAGATTTCCGATCAGACTCTGTCCTCCACTGGTACCGAACCCTTGCATGAAGAACAATACATTGACGATCATGGCCGGTGATGTGGCAAAAATGAACGGTGTGATCAGTGTAATGGACGTATTCAACAGCGTAGAAGCTCCCATTGCCAGGAACATTCCCACCAGCAATGCATAATAGTTATCTGTAAGCAGGAATACCAAAGCATTGCACACATCCATACTGCGAGAAATCCCAAAAAAGCCTTTTTGCGGTCGATCTTATCCATGATTCTGCCTCCGGCCAGCAGGAAACACAGATTTCCCGCATAGCTTACGGCTATGATCGTGGACAGCCCCTTTGCCGTCAATGCAAAATGCGTCTGAAAAATGCCGGAGAAAATACCTCTCAGGCTGTCACTGATTCCCAGGCCGACCATCAGGATTGCAAATCCGATGAGAGCGATCCTTCTATTACTCTTCTCCATTCTGGCTCCCATCTTCCGGCTCTTCTACATCGATCCGTACATTTTCTACATTTCTCAGTGTCACGTCCTCCTCGTAAAAAGGCAGGATTCCTTCTTTCTTCGTGATCTGAATATCATGGAAGGAGACATTCTTCACATAATCCGCATAGATTCCGGAAATCTTTGTGTGGATCTCTCCCCCTCCCTGGCAGGGTCTCTTATCGTAGCCGTTGATCTCCCACTTGGATTTCTTATCCAGTGTCAGCCGAATGCCCTCAAAGGTCACATCTTCAATATAATTGTCTTCACTGCCCAGCAGGAAAATGCCGTTTTCTCCCTCGCAGGTAATATTCTGGAAGCGGATATTGCGGATCTTACCGGCCTTAACTCCGGGTTTGCGATCCAGTGCAGTCAGGCAGACAGCCTCCGCTCTTCCCCACCATTCATAAGAGAATCTTCTGGTCTCCATAATGATGTTGGAAAAGATTACATTTTCCACGTTGCCATTATCTCTGATCTGAATGGAAATTCCACGGTTACTTCTGGAAATACAGCAATTTTCCACCAGAATATTCCGGAAGTCAGACTCTCCCTCCGTGCCGAATTTGATGGCAGCACTGGTGGATACCAGGGTACAATTGGTGACCACGATATTTTCACAGGGACCGTATTTCTTATAATCCCCGGAATTTTTCAATACGATGGCGTCATCTCCACATTCAATGTGACAGTTACTGATCCGGACATTCTGACAGTGATCCGGATCGATGCCATCGGAATTCGCCATCTTCAGATTATTCAGCAGGCGGATACCGTCGATCAGCACATCCTTACAGCCTACCAGATGCACTGTCCAGAAGGCACAGTTCGTCAGGCGGACTTCCTTGATGGTCAGATGCTTTACATCCTCCAATAGCAGGAGCGGAACTCTGGGATAATAGGAACCCTCGATATGATAACCCGAGTCATCTCCGTAAAAGACAGATTCATTGCCATCAATGGTACCCTGTCCGGAGATCGTCACATTTTCCTGTCCCAGCGCATAGATAAAGGCATGGAACGGGCGTCCTGCATATTCACTGTTCAGGAAAGAAGGCAGGCCGGATTCATGGGCTGTGATTTTACCATTGTTGCGCAGCGGGTAATAATCTTCTATGTTGCTGCTGGCTTTCCAGACAGCGCCCGGCTCCAGATGTACCTCCACATTGGATTTCAACAGCACATATCCGGAAGAATATGTCCTGCCGCCGGGGAAGAGGACTACGCCTCCTCCCTGTTCTGCACACGTATCGATTGCTTTCTGAATGACAGGGGCATCATTGGTCTGTCCATCGCCCACTGCACCGTATTCTAATATATTGATCATAATTTTCTCCTTCGTAACCCTCTTACTTTTTTTCATTCACAATACGCAGGGTCTTGATTTCATAAGGCTTCATAGTAAAGCTCCATCCGTCCTGTACACGGGTCATATCCGCATTCTCCACCCCGGAAAAATTCTCCATGCAGTCACAGACTGTTACCTGTGCATCCGGAGCAAGTGGGAAGTTCACATGCACTTTGGTACGCATTCCCCAAGTCTCATAGATACGTACGATGATGCCATTGCCGTCCTCTGCTGCTTTTACAGTATCTGCCATCACATTTTCCTCTGCTATCTGCAGCATTGAGAAGCTGTCTTCATAGATACCCTGTACCTTCTCCCATGCCATCGGGCAGTTCAGATCGTAAGCTTCTCTTACCACACTGCCCTTGCGGAAATCTCCCTGATGAGGGAACAATGCGTAGGTAAATTCATGCTGTCCCTGATCTGCATCGGGATTGGGGAAAATACCTGACTTGATCAATGTCAGTCCCATCACACCCTCATGGACATCATAACCGTATTTGCAGTCATTCATCAGTGCCACACCATAACCGGGCTCGGAAAGATCTGCCCATTTGTGTGCGCATACCTCGAATCTTGCACGATCCCAGGATGTGTTCTTGTGTGTCGGCCGCTTTACATTGCCGAACTGGATCTCATAATCCGCTTCATGTGCCAGAACATCCACAGGGAAGGATACTCTGAGCAGCTGTTGATGTTCCTGCCAGTCCACTCTGGTCTGAAAATCGATCCTTGCGGTGTGCCGGTAGAAACGAATGGTCTGTTCGATCATGGAATCCTGGAACCGTCTGCGCACATGTAATGCCGCCGTCTCCGGTCCGTTCTCCAATACTTTGAATTCTTCCACATCAATGACATCCCAGGATTTCTCCAGATATCCCTCGTCAATATTCCAGGCATCGAATTCTGCCGGCCGATCCTCATATACGGTGAGACGGTTACCCATCCTGCCCTTTTGGATCAGTTCCCGGTCCTCCCTGATATCCACCAGGCTTGTGATCTCAGCATTGGCATCAAATCTTACGGTAAAATAGGGCGTTTTGAAGCTTACCGGTCGTCCGTTTTCCTCCATTACAAGCTCAGTGAAACAGTTGTCCTCTCCGGAGTTCACCGCTCTGCACACAGTAACACCGCTGGGTCCTGCTGTTATTTTCTGCCAACTGCCCTCTGCATTCCGGATCAATGCCGTACGTGCAAAGCTCAAAGGATTCCATACTGCGCAGACCTCCTCATTCTTCTCCGCACGATACCGGAACAGCTTTTCCCGGATGCTCTTCTTCGCTGTTTTCATCATTTCTTCATCCGCAGCAAAAATCTCTTCATACTGTGCGGCGGAATCCTCATACACTTCCTTAATAGAGGAACCGGGCAGAATATCGTGGAACTGGTTCAGCAAAAGCAGTTTCCAACTGTGTTCCAGTTGTTCCTGTGGATAGAGATACTTTTGATCCAGAAGTGATGCCATTGCTGCATACAGCTCGGTTTCGCCGTTTTTGAACTCAGCCTTACGATTATATTTTTTATTCTGTGCCATGGAAGTATAAGTACCACGGTGGAATTCCAGATATAGTTCACCATCCCATACCGCCAGACGCTTTTTGTCCATTTTGTCTTCCAGAATATGAAAGAATTCCTTCACCCCTGTCTGTCTTGCTGCAGGACATTCCACGATGCTGTGCTCCAGCCTTCTGCTCTGCTCCAGCATCTCTTCTGTGGGGCCTCCACCGCCATCACCATAGCCGTAACAGGTCAGCACCTCAGTGCTCACATCCTTATCCTGATACCGCTGCCAGGTACCCATGAGCTGGGAGGCATTCTGCAGACCATTATAAGTGGTGGAATGGTTTCCCACCATCTTCAGGTCACCCGGCTTCTGATAGTTTCTGGTAGAAATCAGATGTGTCAACACTTCCGTTCCGTCAATGCCCTTCCAGAGAAAGGTGTCGTGAGGAAACCGGTTGAACTCATTCCATCCGATTTTCGTGGTCATAAAATAAGGAATCCCGGATTTCTGCAGGATCTGCGGCAGCGCCGCACTGTAACCAAAGACATCCGGCAGCCACAATACTTCATTTTTTTCCGCACCGAGCTCTTGTTCAAAAAATCTGCGGCCATAGATGATATGCCGGATCAGGGATTCTCCGGAGGAAATGTTGCAGTCCGGCTCCAGCCACATGGCTCCTTCCGCTTCCCATCTGCCCTCTTTGATCCGTTCCCTGATTCTGGCAAATACCCCGGGAGCATCTTCCTTCACGAACTCATAGAGCTGTGGCTGACTGGACATAAAACGGTATTCCGGATATCTGTCCATCAGGTTCAGTACCGTCTCAAAGCTGCGAACTGCCTTTTGTCTGGTCTGACGCAGGGGCCATTTCCATGCCACATCAATATGGGTATGGCCGATACTGTGCACCGTCACCGGATTCGGTCTTCTGTCGGCATAATAAGTACCTTCCAGCTCCTGCGCCGCCATTTTCATGCTCTCAAAGCATTCTGCGGATCCGGGTCTGCGCAGATCCAACAGATTTACGCATCTTTCCAGTGCTTTAAAGCCCTCGATCCTGGATAGATTGTCCTCCGGCAGAAGATCCGCAGCTTCATAGACAGCCTGCATGTCATAATAGAGTCCCGCCGCCTCTTCCCGGTAGACTGCCAGCTCCAGGCGGAAGAAATTCGTACCGGTAAACGTGCCTGCATACGCACTGGAATACGCATAAAAAGCCAGTTCGTAAGTCTCTCCTGCTTTGGCATGCTCCGACAGAATGATAAACTGATGGTTCATATCCAGCGTGGCTGCAAATCTGCCGTTCACATAAGCCATGATCTGGGGATTGTCCGTATTCCAGATATCTGTGGCTCCGGTATTCAGCACGGCACGGACTGTATGCCCCTCCATCTGCTCCGGGATCGCCACATCTGCCAGGAAGAAATAATGCTGATCCAGCTCTCCCCAGGTCTCATTGCGGCCGAAATCCCGGAAATCTTTTCCTTCTCTGTGGAATTCCTCCTCAAAATGGTAATCCGCTTTGGCGATCTTCACGGAAATTACCGGTTGTCTGTCACTATATATCATCTGCTCTACGGCTTCGAGAACAGCTTTGATTCGATTTCTAACAGTGTCCATATTACACTCTCCTCTGATTTTTATCTGAAAACAAGAAAAGCGGGGGAGAACCGGAACAGTCTCCCCGCCGAACAGCTTTAGCCCTTGATACCGGTGGATGCAATTCCTTCTACCAGATATTTCTGCATAGTCAGGAAAATAACAAATATAGGAATCAGGGACAAGGTTGCCATTGCAAACATAGCACCCCAGTCAGAACCTGCGGTAGGATCCGAGAACATCTTCAGAGCGTAACTCACCGGATATTTCAGAGGATCGCTTAAGTATAACAGTGCTGCCAGGAAATCATCCCATCTCCACATAAAGGAGAAGATCGCACTGGTTACCAGTGACGGTTTGATCAGAGGAAGGATGATACGGAAGAAGATCGTATAGGTAGAACATCCGTCCATTCTGGCCGCCTCATCCAGATCCATGGGAATCCCCTTGATGAACTGGATATTCAGGAAAATGAAGAATCCCTGACCGAACCACTGGGGAACAATGATAGGAAGGTAAGAACCGACCCAGCCTAATTTATTAAAAATTATGTACTGCGGGATCATTACTACCTGGAACGGAAGCATCATGGACAACAGCATGCAGGCGAACCAGAATCCCTTGAATTTGAAGTTAATTCTTGCGAAGCCGTATCCGATCACAGCAGAGGAAGCCACTGCTCCGATGGTGGATAAACCTGCGATCACAAAAGAGTTTTTGAAGAAGCTTCCGAAATTGTATCCGGCAAATCCCTGCCAGCCTACCTTGTAGTTCTCCAGAGAGAAGTGTCTCGGGATCAATTCCGATGCCGTTCTTATAATCTCATTGGTATCCTTAAAAGAACTAAGTACCATCCATACTAACGGATATATCATCACGCAGGCAAAACAGAAGGTGAAGATATGATAAATCACTCCGATAGCAAATCTTTTTTCTTTATATCCTTTTTTCATACGCTCACCATCAACCTTCTGATTCATAATATACCCACTTGTTCTGGGTCTTGAACAAGATCAGTGTCAAAATTCCTACTACCAGAATCATAAACCATGCAAGTGCACATCCATAGCCAAGTTTGTTATAGGTAAATGCGTTCTGGTACATATATACAGTATAGAAAAGGGTGGTATCCCTTGGTTTTCCCTGTGTAATAATGTAGCTCTGTGTAAATGCCATAAAGCCGTTGATCAACTGGTTGATCAGATTGAAGAAAATCGTGGGGGTCAGCATGGGGAGTGTGATCTTGAAGAACTTATGGACACCGCCAGCTCCATCCATGGTGGCTGCCTCATATAAGCTTACGGGAATCTGCTTTAATCCTGACAGGAAGATCAGCATGGAGGATCCGAACTGCCATACTGCCAAAATGATCAGGGTCCAGATCGCAGTATCGGAACGTCCCAGCCATGCGATATCCAGTCCGAACAGACCGTTGATCACACCGTCACTGGCGAACATTCTTTTCCACAGAATGGCAACCGCCACACTGGAACCGATAATGGAAGGAAGGTAATACACTGCTCTGTAAAAGCCGGACAGCTTGGTGCTCTTCACTAGAAGCATTGCTACGATCAATGCCATGATCAGACGAAGAGGTACGGAAAATACCACGTAATACATGGTGACACCGAATACCTTCCAGAATTTCGGATCATCCGTGAACATGGTAATGTAGTTTTCCAGCCCAATGAATGTCGGGGACTGTAAAATATTGTATCTTGTAAATGAAAATGCAAAAGATAAAAGCATGGGAACCATCATGAATGCCAGAAATCCGATAATGAACGGTCCGACAAACACATATCCGGATACGTTAGGACTATCCAGCCACTGGCCCAATGTTCTTTTTCTCTTTGGGGAAGTCTTTTCTTTGCTCATTTTTCCTCTCCTTCTGCCGTTTCTATAACAAGCGCCCGGTTCCCGCCCGATGCCGGATGGGATCCAGGCGCCCTTTGATTACAATTTGTTATAACGGTCTTACTTCAGAAGTCTTACTTCTCGTCTTACTTTGCCGTCTCGCTCAGAATCTTCTGAGATGTGGTTACGAATTCTTCTGCTGCTCCCGCTGCATCTGTATCTCCATAACGCAGGTTCTCAACAATGGTCTTTGCCTGTGCTTCTATTTCGCCCTTACCAGAGGGATCGGGATCATCAATAGGAGTTGCGATCTTGGATACTTCTGCGATATAGTCAAATACCTTCTGGGAATTCTCATCCACATTAGGTTTGATCGCTTCTGCTACATCACTGTTCACAGGGATACCTCTCTCTGCCATCAGGATATTGTTGCACTCAATACTGTTGGTGAACCAGTCCAGGAATTTTGCAGCTTCCTCTTTATTCTGGGAAGTCTCAGCAATAGAAAAGAACTGGCTGGGCTTTAAGAACATCGGTTGGGTGGTTGCATCGCTGGTAGTAGGATACATGGTGATTCCCAGATCTCTACCGGCTGTGTTGGCAATACTGATATACTGGTTGGAATAAGAAAAGTCATTCCAGGTAGTTCCGTCAATGATAGGCTTGGTCTCTACTACATCCGGGTTCTTCTCTGCCAGAAGATCAGGAGAAATAGCGGATTCTGCCTTGTTGAACTTATCTACATTAGCGAAGTGGGTTTCGCTTGCAGTCTTGGTTCCTGCTGCCAGTTCATCGAACAAATGAGAGCCCTGGGTTCTTGCGATGACCTGCATCATATTGATGCCGCCATCGTAGTAGGTCTTCACACCGGTCTTCTCGTAAATGGTCTGTCCGATATCATACAGTTCTTCGATGGTCAGCTGCTCGGGAAGCTCTACACCGGCCTGTTCTACGATTTCTTTGTCATATACCATCATAGGAGCATTACTGCCAAGGCTTAATGCATAACAGGTTCCATCAATAGATCCACTATCGATAACGCTGTCTGCAATCTTGCTGGTGTCAATGACACCGCTGTCAATGAACTGGCTCAGATCAGCAAGCTGGCCGCTCTGCTGATACTGTTGCAGATAGGAGTAATCCATCTGGATAATATCGGGAAGGTTGCCGCCTGCTGCCATTGCAGAAAGCTTATCCCAGTAGCCGGACCAGTCGGTAAACTCTACCTTGATCTCTACATTGGGGTTCTGTTCCATGTAAAGGTCAACTGCCTTCTTGGTTACATCATTTCTTGTCTGGTTGCCCCACCAGCAAAGGCTCAGGGTTACTTTGTCACCACTGGCAGCCTGTGCTGCGCTGTTATCACCTGTGGCAGCGGAGCCTGTGCCAGATGCATCAGAACTGCCTGCGCTGCTTCCACATGCAGCCAGAGACATGGTCATCAATACAGCCATAAGACCTGCAATCATTCTTTTCTTCATTTGTTATACCTCCCATACAATCTGTCGGGTATGTGTCCTGCACATCCCTCGTTGTTGTTTTGATGAATTTATTTTATGTCCATTTTGCATAATGGTAAAGTTAAATAACGGTTCTGTCGATGCAAAAAAATGGCTTTTTAACCATAATCTTACATTTTTTTCGTCACATTTTCATACTTTTTTCAGTTTTTCCATATTCCATATGGCATTTTGCATAATTTCGTGTTCAAAAAAAGGTTTCTGAGTGTTCAAAAAACGGCTTTTTGTTTTCTTCCCACGGATGAAAATTGAACTTCCCATATTTTTACTATATAATAACCATGATACGGAGGTTTTTCCATGAGCAATTTATCACAGCGTTTTAATAATCTGTCTTTATATAAGAAAATACTACTGATCCTGTCAACGACATTGCTTTTTGTGTTCTTTGCTTTTGTTGTGGGCATTCAGCTTCTTTCCCAGTATTATGCCCGTGAGCTGTATACTTCCAATGCACAGTCTCTGAATTATGTATCTTCCTTCGTCTCTGCAAGAATGGAGACCGTGGAATCCGGTTCTGCCCGGATCCTGTCCGATACCATCATTCAGACGAATCTCACCGATATCATGGATGCTCCCACCAGTATCCGTAATGCCCAGAGAAAGCAGACGATATATCAGGCTCTCTATCCTTATATTTTTGATGACGACTATATCAAATCCATCAGTCTGGTACTTCCTGACGACACACTGATCTGTATGGGAAATACTTCCGATCTGGATGCTTTTCCTCTGGAGGAACTGGCAGAAAATGCAGCAGCCTGCCAGGGGCGTGCCAGCTGGAGTGCACCGGCTTCCCCCGGGAATACCATCGTACTTTACCGGGATATCCGGCAGCTTCGCCATCTGACCCTGGATCATCTGGCTTACCTGTACATAGTGATCGACCTGGACCAGCTGATCAGTGATGCCCTGGAGAATGCCGGATATTCTCTCTCCACGCATTCCCGTTTTATCCTGTTTGCAGGAAATGCGCAGTTTTACCCACAGGAGACTTACCATCCGGAACAGTATTCCAGCCTGCTGCAGTCGCTGAATCATGGCAGCAGCCATTATTCTATTCTTTCCATAGATAAACGAAAGACCTTTGTCATCCAGGGAGATTTTCCACGTACCGGATGGAATTATCTGTATTTTCAGGATTACGATCCGCTCTTTTCTGCGATCCATACCGTTCTGATCCGGATGATCCTGTTCTCCGCCGTGGTCGTGATGATCGCTCTGTTTCTGGCACTGTTGCTTCTGCGCAGGATACTGCACCATCTGGATCTTCTGGTAGAGAAGATCCGCCGCTTCGGACAGGGACTCCCGGATCCGGAGGACACCGCTCACTACGATTACAGTCTCCGTACCGATGAGATCGGGCAGCTGCATGTCAGCTTTGACGAAATGAAATCCAATGTAAAGACTTTGCGGGATAAAAACTATGAAAAGCAGCTGTTGCTCCGTGATACCAATATCAAGATGCTGCAGCAGCAGATCAACCCGCATTTTCTCTACAATACCCTGGATACCATCAACTGGATGGCGCAAAAATACGGTGCCGATGACATCTCCACCATGGTCCGTTCCCTAGGGAATCTGTTCCGCGCTGCTGTCAACAGCAAAGAAGACCTGATCCCTTTAAAAAAGGAACTGGACGTTTTAAAGGATTATATCCGGATCCAGCAGATCCGTTTCGGAGACCGGCTGGACTTCCAGCTGCATGTGCCGGATGACATTTCCCATATTTATGTCCCGACACTTTGTATCCAGCCTCTGGTAGAGAACGCATTAAAATATGCTCTGGAATTCAGTGACGATGTCTGTCATATCACCGTCACCATTTCCGAAAAAGACACCGTCTACCAGATTACCGTAGCAAATACCGGTTCCCATTTCGAGGATGATCTCATCTGGAAGCTGGAACACAGGCAGGTCACTCCCCAGGGTTCCGGTGTGGGACTGGTGAATATCAACTCCCGCCTGAAGCTGCTCTTCGGCGACCGGTTCGGCTTATCTATATACAATGAAGACGGAATGGCCATTGTACTGCTGTCCATTCCCAAAGAAAGAGAGGATTCTTATGCTCAGATTGATGATTGTAGATGATGAACAGATCATACGTGAAGCACTTTCTTCCATGATCGATTATACCTCCCTCGGCTACGAGGTGATTGCTACCGCCAAAAACGGAATGGAAGCCTATGACCGGATCCGTGATGACTATCCCGATGTTGTGATCACGGATATCAAGATGCCTATTTTGAACGGTCTGGAACTGATCGAACGTGCCTCCCGCATCGACTCCCGGATCACTTTTATCCTGTTATCCGGTTACGGTGAATTCGAATATGCCAAGCAGGCCATGAAATACGGGGTCCGCTACTATCTCTTAAAACCCACGGACAAGCAGGAGCTGATCAACTGTCTGGATACGATCCCGTGAAGAAAAAAAGCAAAAAGAGGTACAGCAGAAGGCGGAGCAGGCCCTTCTGCTGAAGGATATGCAGTCGCCATTAGAACAGGGGCTGCTTATGGAAGCATTGGATCAGCCTGATAATTTTCCCCAGGTATTCAAAAAGTATCAGGGACTTCTGTCCTTTCCCGAAAAGGGACTATATGCCTGTATCTGTTCCTTTGTAGAAGAAACCTATCTGAAAAGTTTTCTAAAGGATATCGTGCGGATTCTGCTTTCCTGCGGAGCAGAAAGTGTCTTTCCTGTGATTTATGTAAAAAACAGTGCTCTTTTCGTCCTGTCCTCTCCCACCCTGGCCCATCAGGAAACGATCCGCCAGTCTTTGGAGGAGCTGCATTATCCGCAACAGTGTGTAACCTTTGAAACCTCTTTTCTCCACGGTGACACTTCGGAAGATTTGTTTGCGCAGATCATATCCAAGATATCCCGCTATGAACGGATCCTGCTGATCCGCCCAGAAACCGGAGAAACCAGGGACTTCCATAACAACATGGCCGCTCCCTGGCGGATTTCCAAGCTGCGTGAGGCATTTACCGCTTCCCCGGCCGAAACGGATATTCCATCTCTGCTGGATTCCGTCTTCACTCCTTCCATGACACCGGATGTTGCGAAGAATATCGCCCTGGGACTTTTCCTGAATCCCGATAACTCCGGACAAGAGCCGCCGCTGGATATTGCCTGTGACTTTTTCCGCCGCCTGTATTCCTGTACCCAGACCTCCGAAATCCGGAAGCTGGCGGAGATCGTACTGCTGCAGGAGAAGGACGAGGCTGCCTCCTCTAAGGGCGGTGCCAACATCAGCCTCTTAAAATCTTACGTGGAAGCCCATCTGGATTGTGAGACCCTGTCTTTAAAATGGCTGGCAGAGAACTATCTCTTTGTCAGTGTCGGCTACCTGAGCAAGCAATTTGTAAAGGAGGAAGGCATCCGCTTTTCCGATTACCTGAACAAAAAGCGGATGGAACAAGCCATCCGCCTTATGGTGTACTATCATAATGACAATATCAAAACTATTGCCAGGTCTGTGGGATTCGGCAATAATCCACAGTATTTCAGCCAGGTATTTAAAAAATATACCGGCTATACTCCCACAGAGTATATTGAGAAGGTGGGTGCCTCTGCGCCCTCCTGATGCAGTCTCCCTCATCGTAAGGGAATTACATGCAGTTGTCCAGAAGCTTCATCAAAGCATCATGCGCTATGGTAAATGTCTCAAGACCGCTGAGTACCTTCTTTTCTTTGACAGCAATGCTCCTGCCGTCCTTTTCCAGTGCATGGAAACCCTCAAACTCAAACAGGTGCGGTTCCAGTGACAGGAATCCATCAAATCCGGAGGCTGACAGACGCTTCAGGATCACCGCCACATTTCCGTCACCATAGCCTGCCGGAACTACACTCTGGTCTGACTTCAAGGCATCCTTTACATGGATATAAGCGATGTAGGATTTTAGCATCTCATAGGCTTCCAGCGTATCCTGCCCACACTGTACAAAGTTGGCAAAGTCAAAAATAGCTTTAAAATGATCCCCGTAAAAGGTATCCATGAGTTTTTTGCATTCCGGAGCCATTGCTCCATAGATATCTTTTTCATTTTCATGCAGGAGCAGTGTATCATTCGCAGAGGCATAGTCCACGAATTTACCGATCCTGTCGAAGACTTCGCCCTCATAGGCTGCCGGATCACTCTCCTGCGGAAGATAGAAGCTGAACATCCGGATCGTCGGGCATTCCATCTTATGGCTGATCTCCACTGCCCTCTTGAACTCTTCAAAATGGGGAGTGAAATCATCCGTGATCAGAATTTTACCCAAGGGAGATCCCAGGGCAGAAAGCCGGATTCCATTTTCATCCAGTGTCTTCTTGATCTGCGCCACTTTTTCATCCGTGTGATAGATCAGATTTTCTCCATCCACTCCGCGCATCTCCACATAAGACATTCCCAGTCCTTTCAGACCTGCGATCTGAGCTGTCAGCTCCGGTGCGATTTCATCTGCAAAACCTGTGATTTTTACTGTCATTCTTTTGTCCTCCTTAATATGTTCCTGTCGTATCAAATACAATATCAGTGTCTTCCTTTTTTCTGGAAGTGGCACGTTTTTTGTTCAATTCTCGTAAAAACAATTCTTCATCCAACGGCAGTTCCACGGTGCGGTCCAGCCAGCTGGACAGATGCATGGCATTGGACAGAGTGAGCCCCCGGATTCCCTCCGTTCCCTCTGCCACCAATGGAGTTCCTCTTAAAATATGACCTGCGAATGCTTTCAATACACCAATATGCTGCTCGTTTTGTCCATCCGTCTCAATCTCAATTCTGGAATATTCCGGCTTTTTAAATCCTTCCTTCTCCGTTTTGCAGAAATCGCTCACATTGGTGGACAGTTTATCAAAAAATAGTCTGCCTTCCTCGCACACGATTTTTCCCATCTCGAAGGTCAGCTCCAGCCGGTTGGTTCCTGGAGCATCTGCCGTGGTAGTCACGAAGACACCGGTGGCTCCGTTTTCAAATTCCATATAAGCCGTCACATCATCCTCGACCTCGATATCATGCCATTTTCCTTCGTGGCAGAAGGCTCTCACCTTCACAGGCATGCCGCACAGCCATTGCAGCAGATCCAGCTGGTGCGGACACTGGTTCAACAGCACGCCGCCACCTTCTCCGTCCCAGGTTGCCTTCCAGCCCGCCGCATCATAATAGCTCTGATTACGATACCAGTCGGTGATGATCCAGTTGACACGTCGCAGCTGCCCAAGTTCGCCACTCTGGATCATTTCGTGAAGTTTTCTGTATACACAGTTGGTTCTCTGATTTAACATGATGGCAAAGGATCTGTCAGACCTTTCCGCTGCCTCATTCATCTCCCGTACCTGTTTCGTGTAGACTCCTGCCGGTTTTTCGCTGATCGCATGCAGTCCATGCTCCAATGCATAGATGACGAATTCCGGATGCAGATAATGTGGTGTTGCCACCAGAACGGCATCACAGCTTCCCGAATCGATCATTTTCCTGCCATCATCAAATACCTTGACCGTCTCCGGAAGATTGTTCCTTGCCCAGTCCAGGCGGCTCTGCCGGATATCCGCTACGGCGGTCAGTTCCATATCCGGCACCATCCCTTTCAACACATTGCCTGCATGACCGGTTCCCATACTCCCAATACCAATAATGCCCAGTCTTACCTTTTCCATTTAGACACCTTTCCTTTCATTCTCTGATGTATTTCTTTGATGTTCTTATTGTAACTTCTCTACGATTGTAATAATATGTATATAAAATACTAATTTTATGCAAGATAACGACCTTTGGAGTGCCTATGAAAACCCAAATGACTATTCCCTATTTTACAATTGATGCACCCTATGAACTGGCTTACCGCAACAACGGAACCTCTTCTCCTGCCAGACCGCATACGCACAACGCTCTGGAAATATATCTTACAATGTCCGATCTCCCGGATGTCCTCTTAGACGACACTGTCTCCAGTGTTTCGAAAGGATCTCTGATCATCATTCCGCCTCACCATGTGCATCAGCTGTTCAATCAGAAGCTGACCATCTATGAGCGCTACGTCCTGAATATTAACAGCGACTGGCTGTATACTGTCCTTGGAGCCGGTTCCGGACTCATGCCTTATGCAGATCCGGCTTTCTCTCCTGCGATCCTCCGGCTTTCTCCCACCGGGCTTACCGGGCTCTGCAGTCAGCTGGATCACTATTTGCAGCTGCATCCTCAGCCCTCCCTTTCTGCCTATGCGGATTTTTTCTCTCTGCTAAGTATACTGGATAGCCGGATCCAGCACGGCCTACAGGCATCTTCTACCGGACAGCGTTCTATTTCCCAGTCCCAGAAAAACATCAATGAGGTCATGGCCTTTATCAACCGGCATCTGACAGAGCCACTGACCCTGGAAAGCATTGCTGCAGAATTCTACCTGAACAAGGACTATCTCGGGCGCCTGTTCAAGGAACATACCCATGCCACCATCGGGCATTATATCTCCGTGCAGCGGGCTAACCTCGCCCAGACGATGCTGGCAGAGGGCCGGACCGTCACCGAGGTACAGGAACTTCTCGGCTTCTCCAGCTATGCCTATTTCTTTAAATTTTTCAAAAAAATGACCGGGATCTCTCCCAGTCAATATCGTAAAGATAACACTATGCCTCTGTCGCATTCTCCGTCTCCACATTCCAAAAAAGGAACTGCAGCCTGTGTATAAACACACATTGCAGTTCCTTTTGCTTTTACCTGTCTACTTCACAAGCTATCTTATTATTTAGTCAGCAGCATCATAATGTCATTGCTTCTTGCCACGAACTTGGTCATGGCATCGGCAGACAGAGGTGCGTGCTGAAGCTTTGCCAGATCGTACAGCTGCTCGCAGATCATTTCTGCATTCTCACCATCCTGGTGCTCAGTAATGTACTGTACCAGAGGATGGCTGGCATTCAGAATCAGGGTCTCTCCCTCACCGCCGAAGGCACTCATGTCCATACCGGGCATGGAATACATCTTCATCATATCCTGCATACGTCTGCTCTCTTCGGACAGAGTGATCATGGAAGAGATCTTCTTGTTCTTCAGCTTCTCTACCTTGACAGTGATCTTGTCGTTCTTCAGAGCTTTCTTCATCAGCTTGCTGATGCTCTCCGCCTGCTCTTCCATCTCTTTCTCGGCCTTCTTGGAAGTCTTGGACTTCAGGGCATCGGTCACATCCGCATCAATACGCTGGAACTTGATTCCCTCGTTCTTTTTCTTCCGCAGAAAGGGTGCTCACACAAGTTCCGTTGGCAATGGCGGTCTGTCTGGACTGTTCCTCTCTGTCTTTCCAGAGTACTCTTTCATATTCCGCAGACTCTCTGGCACATTCCCGCAGGATTTCTCCGTCCAATACCCTCCACATATGCTCCGAATCTCTGTACAGATACGGCAATTGCAGTACATTCATCTCCGGTGCCTGTTCTGCGATCTGCGACAAGGAAACTCTTGCAAAAGCGATCCCGCCGTATTTGATCTGTTCCAGTACTTCGCTTTCCGAACCCAGTTTTGCTTCACTCTCCACGATGATGTGGATCCGTCCTCCGGTACGCTCCTGCACCAGTTCTGCAAAACCTCAGCGTTACCCAGCGCCGCATCCGGGTGCCATTGATTCGCTCCGACGTCTCTGTGACCGATGCCGCTCTCGTCCAAAGTTCCCGGCAGATGCATCTGCGCTGCCGTCCCATCCGTCAATATTACCTTCCACGTTCCCACCAGTGAAATCCCCATCGCAATCCCTCTGTTCTTATATAATTTTTTATATTTTTCAGTCATCACGAAATATAGTTAGTTTCATTATAGACTTCACCTCAAATTCAATGCAACGGATTCTCCTTCATGTTCTATGCAAAAAAGAACCACATTACCGATATTTCTATCAGTAATGCGGTTCTTGAATTCTTATCAGTATGCCCACGGTTCAAATACAAAATGCCGCATAAAGCGGAACCACCTTTTTGTTGTCCTCAAACGCAAAGTTTTTCGCGGAAAGTTTGATCGCGTAAGCCGGCTTATAGGTATCCATATAGACCTTTAAGCTTTTGGCTCTGGTATTATCGGCGGATTTCACCTCAATCGGGATCAGCTGACCATCCCGCTGGATAACGAAATCTATTTCAGCCCCACGCTCGGATTCCCAGTAGTAAGTGTTATAACCATTGATGGCAAGCTGTACATTGACATAATTTTCTGTCATGCCACCTTTAAAATCATTCAGTTCCTCCACCATATAGAGAATATCGTTTGCAGCCAAATCCTTCTTGGCGCAAAGCAGCCCCAGATCCGAAACGTAAATCTTAAACGCATCAATATCCCGATAATTTTCCAAAGGCTTCTTGATCTGCTCTACCCTATAGACCTGTGACACAATTCCCGACAGACAGAGCCATTCAATCGCATTTTCAAATTCAGAAGCACGTCCACCCTTTTTGATCAGCTTATATTGAAAGCGGGTATTTTTCTTGGAAAGCTGAACCGTAATATTATCATAGGCAAGTCTGGTTTTCTTAATTTCATTCAGATTATTGTATTTGCTCATATCATTCAGATAACTTGTCAGAATGGTATCCTGCGTATGGCGGATCAGGATATAATCCCCTGTCTGGACAAACTGCATCACACACTCCGGCATACCGCCTACCACAAGATACTGACGGTAAAGCTGCATGGCTGCATCATGGAGTGCGGATGGCATCGGCCGATTCGTTTCAAAACATTTTTTTTTTACATTTTTTAACATTTTTACATTTCTTTACAAGGAATCGCGTTTGCAGTAAAAGCACCCCCGCCACAGGTTTTTATTCCTGTAGCGGGGGTGCTGTAAAATATGGGATTCAACTATCGCAGATCAGTATTCCAATACATAGGTTGCTGTCTCGGTAATCGGGAAGCATACCTGTCCGCCTGCATTCGAAACTGTCTTGACAATGCGGGTTCTGCCGTTGGCATCTACCTTGTAAACCGTCACTTCTCCGTTTTTCACAGGTACTGTGGTATGGAATACAACGTTTGTACCCAATGCCTGTTTGTTGGTAAAGTCGATGGTTCTGGAATGCTCTGTAACAGTATCCTTATGTTCAAAGTTGGTTTCCTTGTAACCGGACAACTTGCTCTTTGCAAGGAAGGTTACTGCATCTGAGTTGCTGATGAATACATGCAGGCCACGCAGAGCTGAGGTGGACACTGCTTTCACTGTTGCTGCAGGAATTGTCTTGTCAAAGCCGCTGGCATCTACATGAAGCAGATCCTGGTTGGCACCGGATACATTCTGCTGCTTGTCTTTTGTCTGGGTAGAGATCACTTTTGTAATGGCATCCCATCCGGTGATCTGCTCTCCTGCGATATTTGTGGTGGTCAGTACCGGTTCAGGAGCTGATGAGCCGGAGTCAGAGGAATCACTGCTGGTGTCTCCGGCGGACGGTGCAGTTGTCGGGGTCACAGGAGCAGGTGCCGGAGTCGGGGTTACCGATGGATTTTCAGAATCATCCGATGTTGTGCCCGGAGTTCTCAAAACATAATAGGTATACTTACTCATCCAGTTTTGTTCCAGACTTTCCGGAACCGGGTTATAGCCTACACCTCCTTTTGCGGTGTTATAAGTAATATAACATACGGTATCAAAATTATAAATTCTTCCTATAATAACAGCATATGCATCATTTGGGTACGGATGTTGCACAAGATATTCATTCGCAAACTTTTTTGCTTCTGACAAGGTAAAGAAAGGCAGGTCAGCACTTTCCAGTTCTTTTATGGTCGTTGCTTTCACCCAGTCTTTACTTCCTTCAGGCCATTTTTTGCACCAGTGCGCATTAATTTCCGTTCTTCCATTATATACGCTTCTTAATGATATGTCCTCCTTATTACTTTGGGGGTCTTCACTCTGAGGATCTTCATACCACCCAGTAAATATATAGCCCTCTTTCGTAGGTATCGGAAGATCTGTAAATACTCCTGCTACCGTTGTTATAGTATCTGTCTTCCACTCACCGCCGTCAAGATTTAATTTAACTTCCTGTGAAGGGAAAAAGTAATGATTAGCTACAGAAATATCTATAGTATCAAGAGTCTTAGAACGAACTTCAATGTCCGCACCATAAAGGCATATATATTTTCCACCCTTTTTTCCTAATATGTAATACTCGTTTTTACTTGACTTAATATAACTATGAGCCCATTCAGCATTAAAAATAAAATTATCATATGTAGTCTGGCTCAAATTGTCCAAAACGGCTACCTTTGTGTCCAAGTCGTCTTTATTGTCCTCCGTCACCTGTATCCAGCCCGAGTTTTCACCCTCTGCTGCTTTCGTGCGCATCTCCGGCACCATACCTGCTATCAATGTAACAACAAGCGCCAGGCTAAGCACCTTTCCTAAAAATTTTGTTTTTCTCATTCTCTTTCCCCTTTCTTCTGTACTTCCGATTTCTATAAATCTGAGTTGTGTTTATTATAACAGCATTTCCAGAAAATAAGCGGCAGATTGCACCAATCGACCCAAAAACGACATCAATCGACCGGGACGGAAATATCGTGCTTTAATTCAGCTTTAATTCAGACGAAATAGTAACAAAAAAGAACCTCATTACTGATATTTCTATCAGTAATGAGGTTCTCATCTTATTCTCATATACCCCAATTTATTGCTTGCGCAATACCCTCTCAGATCTGCGTGTTTACCGCCAAATTACTTATCGGCGATAGCAGCCTGTGCTGCAGCCAGTCTTGCGATAGGTACACGGAAAGGTGAGCAGGATACATAATCCAGACCAATCTTGTGGCAGAACTCTACGGAAGAAGGATCTCCACCGTGCTCACCACAGATACCAACGTGCAGCTTAGGATTTACAGGCTTACCAAGCTTGATAGCCATCTCCATCAGCTTGCCGACACCGGTCTGATCCAGCTTGCGAACGGATCGTTCTCGAAGATCTTGGTGTCATAGTAAGCGTTCAGGAACTTACCTGCATCATCACGGGAGAAGCCGAAGGTCATCTGGGTCAGATCGTTGGTACCGAAGCAGAAGAAATCAGCTTCCTTAGCGATCTCATCAGCAGTCAGAGCTGCTCTCGGGATCTCGATCATGGTACCTACTTCGTACTTCATATCTACACCGGCAGCTGCAATCTCAGCATCAGCTGTCTCGACAACTACCTTCTTAACGAACTTAAGCTCCTTCACTTCACATACCAGAGGGATCATGATCTCAGGCTCTACATTCCAGTCGGGATGTGCCTTCTTAACCTCGATTGCCGCACGGATAACAGCCTTGGTCTGCATCTTGGCAATTTCAGGATAAGTAACAGCCAGACGGCATCCTCTGTGGCCCATCATCGGGTTGAACTCATGCAGAGAAGCGATGATGGTCTTGATCTCCTCAACGCTCTTGCCCTGCGCGTCAGCCAGCTTCTCAATGTCAGCTTCCTCGGTAGGAACGAACTCATGCAGAGGCGGATCCAGGAAACGGATGGTAACAGGGTTGCCCTCCAGAGCCTCATACAGCTGCTTGAAGTCGTTCTGCTGATAAGGCAGAATCTTCTCCAGTGCTGCTTCTCTCTCCTCTACAGTGTCGGAACAGATCATTTCACGGAATGCTGCGATTCTGTCCTCTTCGAAGAACATATGCTCAGTACGGCACAGACCGATTCCTTCAGCGCCCAGCTCACGAGCCTTCTTAGCGTCTGCAGGAGTATCTGCATTGGTACGAACTTTTAACTTACGATATTTGTCAGCCCAAGCCATTACACGGCCGAACTCACCGGCGATGGTAGCATCAACAGTCTTGATCTCGCCATCATAGATGTTACCGGTAGTACCATCGATGGACAGCCAGTCACCTTCATGGAAGGTCTTGCCAGCCAGAGTGAACTGCTTGTTCTCCTCATCCATAGCGATATCGCCACAACCGGATACACAGCAGGTACCCATACCACGAGCAACTACTGCTGCGTGAGAGGTCATACCACCACGAACGGTCAGGATACCCTGGGAAGCCTTCATACCGGTGATATCTTCAGGAGAGGTCTCCAGACGAACCAGAACAACTCTCTCTCCTCTTGCATGCCATTCTTCTGCATCTTCTGCGGTGAATACGATCTTACCACATGCAGCTCCGGGAGAAGCACCAAGACCCTTGCCGATAGGAGTTGCAGCCTTCAGAGCAGCGGTATCGAACTGAGGATGTAACAGAGTATCCAGGTTACGAGGATCGATCATTGCAACTGCCTCTTCCTCGGTTCTCATGCCCTCATCTACCAGATCACAAGCGATCTTCAGAGCTGCCTGAGCGGTTCTCTTACCATTTCTGGTCTGTAACATGTACAGCTTACCATGCTCAACAGTGAACTCCATATCCTGCATATCTCTGTAATGATCTTCCAGAGTCTTACATACTTCCTGGAACTGAGCAAATGCCTCAGGGAATTTGTCAGCCATCTCAGCGATCTTCATAGGTGTACGCACACCTGCTACTACGTCCTCGCCCTGTGCGTTGGTCAGGAACTCACCGAACAGGCCCTTAGCACCGGTAGCCGGATCTCTGGTAAATGCAACACCGGTACCACAGTCATCACCCATGTTACCGAATGCCATAGACTGTACGTTAACAGCAGTACCCCATGAATAAGGGATATCGTTGTCACGACGATAAACGTTTGCACGAGGGTTGTCCCAAGAACGGAATACAGCCTTGATAGCGCCCATCAGCTGTTCCTTGGGATCATCAGGGAAGTCTACACCGATCTTAGCCTTGTACTCAGCCTTGAACTGGCCAGCCAGTTCCTTCAGATCATCAGCAGTAAGCTCAACGTCCTGCTTAACACCCTTCTTCTCTTTCATTGCATCGATCAGCTGCTCGAAGTACTTCTTACCTACTTCCATAACAACGTCGGAATACATCTGGATAAATCTTCTATAGCAGTCCCAAGCCCAACGAGGGTTGCCGGACTTCTCAGCGATTACGTTAACAACGGTCTCATTCAGACCAAGGTTCAGAATGGTATCCATCATACCGGGCATGGATGCTCTCGCGCCGGAACGAACGGATACTAACAGAGGATTCTCGTGGTCGCCGAACTTTTTGCCGGTGATCTCTTCCATCTTAGTAATGTACTCGTTGATCTGACCCTGGATCTCTTCATTGATCTCGCGTCCATCTTCATAATACTGTGTACATGCCTCTGTTGTAATGGTGAAGCCCTGAGGAACCGGCAGACCAATATTGGTCATCTCAGCCAGGTTCGCACCCTTACCACCAAGCAGTTCGCGCATGTTTGCATTACCTTCGGTAAACAAATATACCCATTTCTTCATACTTCTTTGTCTCCCTTTTTATAATATTTTTGACAAAACTTTGTAACCCAAACCATTACCGGAGCATTTCGGCCTCGGTTTTTAGTACTTTGATATTGTAACAATCTACCAATAGAATATCAAGCCGAAATTGATAATTTTTTGACAGACTACCAATTTTCGTGCATAATGTTGAAAATAGCTATTGTGTTTTTGTTTGTTTTGTCTAGTACTTTGGTATTATGTAACCGCTTACATTTGTTCAACTTTCTTTACATGCTTTTTACAGAAGCTTTTTGCATAAAAAAGAATATCGCTTGCGAGATTCTCCGCCTGCGGCGGGTCGATTTTGCGACATATTTCATAACCGCCGCAGTGCGAAGACTCCCACCGGATTTTTCCGGTGGGAGTCTTCGCACTTTTATTCCATATACAATTCTAATCCAGCATGCCGTCTTTGATCACATTGTGGTCACGCAGCAGTTTTTCCACTACAGTGCCCTTCACTACGCGAAGCAGCGGCTTCTTCAGTGCATTTAAAGGTCCGGGCAGTTCAATCTCCAGAGGAGACATGCCATCCATCAGCTTCACGCTGCTGTCCAATAACTCTCTGACATCATATACACTTCCCCATACCTCAGGCACACCTCTGTCTACACCTAACAGTCCGTAGACAGCCTCCATAGCGGTTCTCACGGAATACTCTGTGGTGAACACGGTGTCTCTCGGGGTCTCTGCAAACTGGCCTAAGAAAGCGAAGTTCACACAGCCGTCGGGAATGACATCGGGACGGTCACCCTTGGTTCTGGGCATGAAGAATGCGGTAATATAAGGCATCATGGTAGGTACGCAGACTGCGCTGTGCTCTGCCAGATCCTCGATATCTTCTACGGGCACACCTAAGTGATACAGCCACTCTTCGGTGATCTCTTTACCGGTACAATCCTTCATGGGCTTCTTAATATAATCGCCGGGTACGTCGGTAAACAGACCGTATACCCATACACATACCTGATTTTTGTCCTGTTCCTTGAACTGTCCCTGACGGTTGATTGTCCAGCTCATGAGCCACTTGGAATCCTGGCAGCTTACGATACCGCCGGTTACGACCTTACCGCTTCTGGGGTCACGCTTGCAGATATTGGTGATATAAGGAATGATCTTGTCATCCAGTGTGGTCACGGTAGCGGATTCCCAGTTAGTCTTGGAGACATCAGAACAGAACTTCTCGGGATGTCCGAAGGAAGGATCCTGTTTTGCGATATTTTTCCACAGGCTCCATACGCCGCTGGTGCGAACCTCCGCGTCACCGTTGGGTGCATGGTTCTGGTCACCGTAGATAGTACCCTCGGTACAGCTTCCGTTGGTAACGAATACCAGGTCGTTCTCGGTGAGGACAATGCCCTTCTCTACACCTTTTACCTTGCACTCGATAGCCTTTGCCACCTTTTTGCCGTCATTGATATCAAAAATAACATTTGTCACTTCGGTGTTGAACTGGAAGTCCACACCTGCTGCCTCCAGATACTTCTTCATGGGAAGGATCAGAGACTCGTACTGGTTGTACTTGGTGAACTTCAGGGCACTGAAGTCAGGCAGTCCGGAAATATGATGGATGAATCTCTGGAAGTAAAGCTTCATTTCCAGTGCACTGTGCCAGTTCTCGAAAGCGAACATGGTTCTCCAGTATAACCAGAAGGTGGAGTTAAATACTTCATCATCGAAAACATCTTCGATGGTCTTGTCATACAGATCCTCGTCCTTTGTCATGAACAGCTTCATGATCTCCATGCAGCCCTTCTGGCTTAAGTTGAACTTGCCATCGGTATGGGCATCCTGTCCACAATCCTTCGTTGCACGGCACAGAGAATAGTTGGGATCTTCCTTGTTCAGCCAGTAATACTCATCCAGCACGCTGGCTCCGGGTACTTCCAGAGAGGGAATGCTGCGGAATAGATCCCACAGACATTCAAAATGGTTCTCCATCTCACGTCCGCCACGCATGACATAGCCTCTGGCAGGATCAAAAATACCGTCACAGGCACCGCCTGCGATATCCATTGCCTCTAAGATGTGAATATGGGAACCGGGCATCTGTCCGTCACGTACCAGGAAACACGCTGCTGCTAAAGATGCCAATCCGCTGCCTACGATGTAAGCATTCTTCTCGTCCACTCCTGTAGGCTTCTTAGGTCTTGCGAAGGCTTCGTAGTTACCGTTGGAATAATAAATGCCTTTGCTGTTCTTGTCATATCTCCCAAGCTCAGTGTTACGGTAGTCTTTCTTGGCTGCCTTGACAGCTGCCTTTCTCTCCTCTTTCTTCACCTCTGCCTTATGTCCCTTGGTTACTGCTGCCACTGCGCCTGCACCTACTGCCAGCGCTGCCAGTCCCAGTCCGATATTATTCTTTTTTGCCATAATGATTACCACCTTTCTTTGATGACTCTCAAATGTTTTTCTGTTTACAAATAGTATCCTACTTCTTTTTTATAAGAAAACCAATTTACAAAAGAGGATAAATGATAAAGTTTTTATCATCCTGCCCTTTTTGTAAAGTACTTATACTATTTCAGAATTTCTTTTCCGTGTGCTCAAAATTCTCGATGGAGCGGCTGATGTTTCCGTAAAGAGTGATTGCCAGTTCTTCAACGATCTTATGATAATCGTCCTTCATTCCCCGATCAATCCAGTCTAACATCACACCCACAAAACCGTATTTGTAAAATCCGGCAATGAATTCCTTGTGTTCCTCCGCTACCTGCATGCCGGTGCACTTTTCCTCCACCACGTCCGCAATGAGCTGGTAGGTCAGCTTGTTTAAGTAGCTTTCGATCTTCTGGCGATCCACGCAGCGGTAGATATTCATAATGAAAGGTTTGTTCTCCAGCACTGCCTCGAAAATCTGGCAGAAGCCTTCTTGCCAGTTCTCGTAGGTCTTCTTCCCCTGCAGTGCCTTCGTGCCGTCCTCCACACAGACCCACTCTACCAGATCATAGATGTCCTTGAAATGATAGTAAAAAGCCATGCGGCTGATGCCGCAGTCCTCTGCAAGTTCGTTAATGGTGATCTTATCCAGAGACTTCATGAGAAGTTCTTTTTTCAAAGCTGCTTCCAACGCCAGTTTCGTTGTATTGGTCATAACCTGTCCTCCACTGTTTTATGTATTATTTTCTGTTCTTCCTCGATATAGCTTATGTAATTCTATTATAAGCTCACGCATTCGTACCATCGTACTCTACATCTTACTTCACAGGATATTCATTCGCTAAGGTTGTCGTTCGTCAATCATGTAAACATGTTGACTTCCTTATACTCATTATATTGTACGACAATAGACTCAAAATGGGCAAATTAACTTTTTATAAAAAAACTCTTGCTTTTTGTAAAATTCCATGGTATTATCTTACTTGCGTTTCGGGGTGTGGCTCAGCTTGGTTAGAGCGCCGTCTTAGGGAGGCGGAGGTCGCGAGTTCGAATCCCGCCACTCCGATCCATGTATAGGCGTCAAAATCTTTTTACGAGGTTTTGACGTCTTTTGCTTTTGAAAATTGTAGAAAAAATTTGAAAAATTTAAAAAATGGCTTGCTTTTTATAAAATTCTATGCTATGATAATTTTCGTTCCGGGGTGTGGCTCAGCTTGGTTAGAGCGCCGTCTTAGGGAGGCGGAGGTCGCGAGTTCGAATCCCGCCACTCCGATTCATTGTAAAGTCCTTGATTTTCAAGGACTTTTTTTGTTACATTTCATGTTGTATCATGGTACTTTTCTGATTTTCTCTATGTTTCCTTTTGGTGTTTCCCTATAGCCACATATGCGTATTGAATCTTTCTGCTTGGAAGTCATCGGGGTATACTGTAGAATTTTGGTAGATTACGCCCCACTATCGAAACACTAGCGGGGCTTATCTGAAACATTTTAAAGATTTACGCCCCGCTTTCAGAACGCCAACGGGGCTTATCTGAAACATTTTAAGATTTACGCCCCGCTTTCAGAACGCCAACGGGGCTTATCTGAAACATTTTAAAAATTTACGCCCCACTTTCTAAGTTTCAACGGGGCTTAGCACAAAGAAATTATAAATTAAGCCCTAGTACTCAAGATTTAGCGGGGCTTAACAAACACAATTTCAGCATGCTTATGAGCTCCACTTAATCATCCAGACACTCCTTTCCCATCTACCTCGCTGAAAAATTTTTCTATCAGTCTGTTTACTTCATCCGGTTGGTCAGTATTGGAATTATGACCGGCATTTTTTATCCATTTAAGCGGTAAACCGTCTCTCTGATGCCATTTCTTATTATAGCTTTTTGCTGAACCTGCTTTATCCTTTTCTCCACAGATAAGAAGTGCCGGACAACTGATACGATATGGCAGATCTGCTTTGATTGCCTCAGCAAGCATTCTGTACCCAAAACCGGCGAGCCTTGCATATTCTTCAGGATCTGAATCATAGGACATCATCATCTTCCGCATAAGATTCTGACCATAATCCGTCTCTGCGCACCCTCTTGACCCTGCCCTAAGAAGCACTTTCCATGGATATATCTTATATAATGGCTCTGCTCTTTCAAGAAGCCATATTTCCACTGCGGTCATATAAGACTTTTGAAGAGGTGCAGAATCAATGGAGATAAAGCCTTTTATCTTATCCGGATATAATTCCATATACATTTGAGCCAGATATCCCCCCATAGACTGACCGATAATTATGGGATTATAAATTTCTTCTTTTACTAAGATTTCATAAAGCCATTCTGCCATATCAGACAGACTGTAATTATTCGTAAATGGTCTGGATAATGCATGTGATGGTGCATCCCATACAAACACATTCTGTCTCTTCTCAAAATATTCTGTCTGCTTTTCAAAAAGCCTATGATCTGCCGTAAGTCCCGGTAAAAACACTAACGTAATTTTCTGTTTATCTATTATATTTACAAAATAATGAATGCAGCCACAGGGTGTATTATAACTGTTTTCTGTCATTTCCCGTCCCCTTTCCATAAACCATTTCCCAATGATTTATCCTTCATATGCCACCTTCATTGACCGATTAACAGAAGACCTCATCGGATATCTCATTGACCTGCCTTAGCTTGTTTATAAAGCAGACCGCCTTTAATAAACAATAATAAGAACATTACGGTTATCGCATACGGCTCTCTTGCCATAGCCAAAAACAAAACAGCAATTATACTAAGTCCTACAGACAAAGCGGTAATTATCTTTTTACCTTGTTCAAATTTGAAATAGACCATCAGTATTTTTACAATTCCTATAATCGTTAAACTAACAAACAATGCCCAATAACCACTGAAATGATGCTTAACTGAATGGCATTGGTCATTTCTTTATCCATGTGTTTTCTCCTCTGTTCTATACCTCATTGATTACTGATTTTTAAAATTCCGCAAACCTTTCCCAGCTTGCGGAATCTTCCAAACATATTATAATTTTTCCACGCACCGGATCAGTGCATCCACATTTTCTTCCTTCGTGGCCCAACCGGTACAGAATCGCACGCAGCTGTGTGTGGCATCGATCCGCTGGTCATAGCTGTACTCGAACTGTTCTGAAATCTTCGCCAGGTGTGCATCCGGCACAATGACGAAGATCTGGTTCGTCCGGTTGGGTGCCAGATAGTTGTAACCCTTCGCCGTAAATGCCTCCCGCAGCTTCTCCGCCATGGCAATGGCATGGGCAGAGATCTCCTGATAGAGACCATCTGTGAAAAGCGCATCAAACTGCAGTCCTAGCAATCTCCCCTTGGCAAGCATGCCGCCATTCTGCTTGATAAGATACCGGAAATCCTGTGCAAGCTCCGGATTTTTGATCACTACTGCTTCTCCGAACAATGCGCCGACCTTGGTTCCACCGATGTAAAAGACATCACAAAGCGCCGCAATCTCCGGTAATGTCAGATCGTTGTCCGGCGCTGCCAGTCCGTAGCCCAGTCTTGCGCCATCTAAGAACAGATACAGTCCGTATTTGTGGCAGGTCTCGGAGAGAGCGGTCAGTTCCGCTTTGCTGTAAATGGTTCCCACCTCTGTGGGATTGGAAATATAAACCATTTTCGGCTGTACCATGTGCTCAAAGCTGTCGTTGTGAATATGGGCTTCGTAAGCCTCTGCTACCTGTGCTGCCGTGATCTTACCGTCGGGGCTTTCTAGTCCCAGTACCTTATGTCCGCAGGCTTCCACCGCACCGGTCTCATGGACATTGATATGTCCCGTGACAGCGCAGAGCACGCCCTGGTGCTTGCGAAGTGCTGCATTGATCACTGTGACATTGGTCTGGGTCCCACCTACCAGGAAATGGACTGCCAGGCTGTCATCCCCACAGGCCTTACGGATCTTCTCGCGCGCCTCTTCACAGTATTTATCCTCACTGTAGCCCGGTGTCTGCTCCATATTGGTCTGCACCAGGCGCTCCAGCACCTTCGGATGCGCTCCCTCATTATAGTCACACTGGAATAAAATCTTATCGCTCATTTTTTTATTGACACCGCCGTGACAGTGTATTTCCTCCAACGTTATTTATATTTTAGCTTTTTCAATTTGCTAACTCTTTACATTTTTCGATCGTTTCTATCTTATTTGCTTCTCTGGACTTCCTGTTACTCAAATTCAGTCAGTCCTTCGTCTCCAGAACCCTTACCAGATATTCCCATACTCTCTTCGTGGAAGATATGCTTAAGGTCTCCTCGGTCGTATGAATGTCCTTCATATCCGGTCCCATGGATACACAATCAAGGTCTGTGATCTTGCTGCCTAACAGTCCGCACTCCAGTCCTGCATGGATAGCCTCCACCTTGGGCTCAGTGCCGTACATTTCCGCATACAGCTTCACCATTTTTTCCCGCAGTGGAGAATGCACACGGTATTTCCAGCCGGGATAATCTCCGGTCACCACGTAATCGCCGCCTGTCAGTTCCACCAGTGCAGAAAGCTTTGCGATCAGGTTATCTTTCTCACTTTCCACGCTGCTTCTGACAGAATACTCTGCCCGTAAAACTTCCACATCTGCTTTCAGGATACCCAGATTCAGGGAAGTCTGTACCAGCCCCGGCATATCTGCGCTCATCGCCTGTACGCCGTTTGGAGTCGCCTGCAAAAAGGCTGCCACACGTTTTGTAGCTTCCGGCGCAGCACAGGTGATTGTCTCTGCAGTGTCTGCTAACCTTTTTGCGGTTACCTTTACGTCCGGATCCTTGGTGGCAAGTTCGTCCCCCAGTTCTGCTGCCAAAGCTGCTACCTGCTGCTCTAAGCTTTCCGCATCTTTCTCCTCTACTACGACTACTGCTTTCGTCTGTCTGGGGATGGCATTGTCTGCCAGTCCTCCGTCCGCAGATACCAGTCCTACAGGCATTTTCTCAGACAGCTTCCACAGAAGTCTTCCCAGGATACAATTGGAATTGCCCCTTTCCTTATGTATCTCTCCGCCGGAATGTCCTCCTAAGAGGCCGGAGACTTCCACCTCATAGCGCACGCCCGTAAGCTCCTGTTTTTTCATCGGGAAACGGCAGTTCACTCTGGCACCGCCAGCACAGCTGGTCAGGAAAATGCCTTCGTCCTCGGAATCCAGATTGATCATGCGATGACCCTGTAACATAGACAGGTCAATCTCTCTGGCTCCATCCATACCGACTTCCTCATCCACCGTAATGATGACTTCCAAACGGGGATGCCTGATGTCCTCGGAATCCAATAATGCCAGTGCATAAGCCACAGCAATACCATCATCGCCGCCGAGGCTGGTATTCTCCGCATTGACGCTGTCTCCGTCGATTCCTACCTTCAGTCCTTCCGTCTTCATATCCATGGTGCAATCCGGTGTCTGCACCGCTACCATGTCCATATGTCCCTGCAGGATCACCACCGGTTCATTCTCGTATCCGGGAGTTGCCTCCTTGACCATAATGACATTTTTCATAGCATCCCGTATATAGAAAAGCTTATGTGCTTTCGCAAAGTCCACCAGGAAATCGCTGATCTGATCCACATTGCCGGAGCCGTGAGGGATCTTCGTGATCTCTTCAAAATAGTAAAATACTTTCTTCGGTTCTAAGTTCGATAAAACACCCATTTTCATTTCCTCGTTTCTGCGCTTTTATAGAGAACAAAGTGCACTTTCAGTATAAATATTTGTCATTTTTCTGTCAAGGAAACAATCCGAAGCATTCGCAGAACGCAGTTTGCATGGCTTTGAATAGTTATGCATAATGATATTTTTTTCTCTTGGCGATCAGGAATCCTATTGTCACAAACAGTGCCAGGAACTCTGCCAGTACGATGGACAGCCATACACCGGTAATGCCGATCAGTTTCGGCAGGATCAGCACGATGACGATCTGGAACACGAAGGTACGCAGGAAAGAGATTGCTGCGGATACGGCTCCGTTGTTCAGGGCTGTGAAGAAGGAGGAACCCCACACGTTCATGCCGCGGACCATGAAAGCAATGGCATAGATCCGAAATCCCCAGGTGGTCATCTCCAATAACTCCTGATCGTAGTTTGCGAAGATTTTTACTAACGGTCCGGCCAGAATCTGAGAAGCGGTCAGCAGAATCACACCGCCGGCCGAGATAATGACCAGACTTTTCCGGCAAAGATTTTTCAGTTCCGCATGATTGCCCGCACCGTAATGGAAGCTGACGATAGGAGCAGATCCCAGGGAATATCCCAGATACAAGGTCATGAAAATAATGTCCACGTACATGATGATGCCATAAGCCGCCACACCATTCTCGCCTGCTGCTTCCATCAGCTGGAAGTTATACAGGATGCTAACGATAGAGGTAGAGATATTTGTCACCAGCTCAGAAGATCCGTTGGTCACAGTCTGCCAGATGACTTTTCCATGCCACTTCGCCTTCCCCAGCTGCAGTAAGCTGCCGTTCTCTCTGGAAAAATAGATTACAGGGATGATTCCGCCGACGAGCTGTCCCGCTGCGGTAGCCAGTGCTGCTCCCACCAGTCCCAAAGGAAATGCCACGATCAACACATAGTCTAACACCGCATTGGTCAGTCCTGCGATCACATTTACCTTTAAACTCAAAGTCGGCTTCTCCGCTGCGATAAAAAAGCTCTGGAACAAATACTGCATAACAAATGCCGGGGAGGACAAAAACAAGATTCTGGAATAACGCACGCAGTCCGCTTCCAGTTCTCCGTTTGCTCCCAGTGCCAGTGCGATCTGCGGTGCCAAAACAAAACAGATGAATCCCACCACGATTGACAACGCCAGTGTCACATATACGATCAGCGAAAAAAATTCGTTAGCCAGTTCCTTTTTCCCTTCTCCCAGCGTCATGGAGACCACGGCGCTTCCTCCGGTACCTGCCATGAATCCAAGAGTTCCCACACCCATCAGCACCGGCATCACCAGATTCAGGGCGGCGAAAGGCGTCTTTCCCACATAGTTGGATACAAAAAAGCCATCGACGATACTGTACACCGAAGTACATAACAACATTAAAATGGAAGGTGCCACGAAACGCAGCAGCCGTTTATAACTAAAATGATCAGATAACTGTATTTTCATAATAACCTCATGCCTTACTATTACCCGCATGCCTTCCGGCACTTTCTCAACAGATACTTCTGCGCATTATGCAGGCATCGTTTTCGTGTCATCATCGGAGGTTCCTGCGATCACGCGGGATCCCCTTGTCTTGTCAGTTCCTCTATTTCTTCTCGGAAAAATTCCGTATGTTTTTTCATAGTTTTCAGTAATATTTCTGCCTCCTGCTCTCCTATCGCCGCCAATGCCCGGCGCTCCGCATCCATCAGCGGAACCACGATCCTCTCCACAGTCTCTTTCCCCTTCTCTGTGAGATATATCCTCTTATTCTTGCGGTTGTCTTCCTCCGCCCGCAGAATAAGCAGACCTTCCTCCGTCATATTTTTCAGTGCGGAATTCACTGTCTGGGGCGTGTAGAACCAATAGTCGCAGATCTCCCTCTGGGTAAACGCCTCTTTTTCCCGTTCCCGGATACAATACAGAATCCAGAAAGCCGTCTCCGACAGATTACAGTTTTTTGCATAGACCCGGTACAGGTCATCCATCTCTTTGATCAGCTGATTGTACAATGTGATCTGCGCAAAAGATTTTCTGCTTTCCTCTTCCATATCGCTTTCCTCCTGTAACTACATCGTTGCATCTGTTTGTTTTTATCCGAAATCGGACTAAGCGGCATTATAATCCGAAATCGGATTATTGTCAACCCATAAAAAAATACGCAAAACTGACACTTCTCATTGTGTCCTTGAGCGTATCGTTATATAATAACTTTGGCATCAGTTCCGGGAGGAGTGCGGTTCGCCCGTATCGCCAGTGTCTAGGTTCACCTTATTGAATATCCCGTAGAACACTCGGCGGCTGATGCTATTCTGAAATATTCTGTTTTTCAAAATTACTGTTTTATATTACCCCAACACACTACTATTACTTCTTTCTTTTTATATGTAATATTACGTATTATTTATTGACATACGTAATATTACATATTACAATGGTTTTGAGGTTGAAAAGGAGATACCAAAGATGCCAATGACCTCACAGGAGATGATCAAACTCCTACTAAGAAACGGTTTTACGGTTACCAGCCAAAATGGCTCCCATGTAAAACTGAAGAACACAGACACTCATAAAACCGTTATCGTTCCTTATCATTGCAGAGGCATAAAAAAAGGCCTGGAACAGGCAATACTAAAACAGGCCGGCTTAAAATAACAGCCACAGTAAGGAGAATAAGAATGAAAAAACTTTTTTATCCAGCACTTTTCCATAAAGCGGAAGAAGGAGGATTTTGGATCACCTTCCCAGATTTTCCCGAATGCATGACGCAGGGGGAAAATATGCAGAACGCCTACGAAATGGCATGGGATGCGCTTGGTCTTGCCGTAGTCTCCCGTATAGAGAATAGGGAATCTCTTCCCCCCGCCACAGAGCCCTACGCCATCACCGCAGTTTCCGATACCTTCTGTATAATTGTGCCCTTTGACCTCATAGCATACCAGAAAAAGCATAACTCCAAAGCCATCAAAAAAACTCTTTCCATTCCTGAATGGCTGAATGAAGCTGCTACAGACATGAATGTAAATTTTTCACAGGTATTGCAGGATGCTCTTCTTCAAAAATTGAACCAATAAAACATGTTGCATTCCATGTTGCATTTTGCAAACTATTACGTCAAAATACAAAAAATCAAAATGCGCAAAGACCCATTTCTACAGGTTTTTGCGCATTTTCTATAAATATAAAAGCAGATAACGGGAATCGAACCCGCCTTTCCAGCTTGGGAAGCTAGCGTTCTACCGATGAACCATATCTGCAAAGGAACATAAGATATTATACTCCATGTTCCTTTATTTTGCCAGTCCTAATTTTTACTATTTTTACATTTTTACCATTTTACTTATTTGCTTATCCTTTTTACTTATCCAAGACTCCCAACCACTTCAGAGCGTTCCAAATGCCGTCTTTATCCACGTCCGTGGTGATATAATCTGCTGTTTCCAACACCTGTTTACTGGAATTACCCATAGCAATGCTGGTGTGGGCATACTTTAACATCGGCAGGTCGTTATTGCTGTCTCCGATGGCCACAGTGTCTTCCATGGGGATTTTCAAATAGTCCGTAATGTAACGGATTGCTGTTGCCTTGGAATATCCTTTGGGGACAATCTCGTAAAACCCTTGTTCTCTATCAATAAAATCCAGTATTTCCGACAGGTCACGCTTCATTCCATCCATTCCCGCCGGAGTCTCTGCATAGGCATATAATTTATCATAGTTGCCCGGTGCATTGGCATAGCGATCGTATTTTCGATTCTCAATCTCACGTGCCATATGGCGGAAAGTTTCGGTAAATACTTCTTCTCCTCTGGGAGCATAGTCTTCCCTGCTGCCTTCCAGAACCGCATCCACATGATATTTTTTCATTGCTGTCAGAATTGCCTTAGACTCCTCCATGGAAAATGTCTTGTGCATCAGCTGTTTTCCATGAAATTCAATCTCCGTTCCGCAGCCCAATAACAATCCGTCGAATTCCACCTGTCCGGTAAGATTTTCCCCTACCAGCCGTTTCGTACGCCCGGTGTTGATCATGCAGATATGACCGTTGGCTCTGGCGATGCGGATGGCTTCCTTCGTGCTCTCTGACATCAGTTCACTTCCTCCGCATATTAAGGTTCCGTCAATATCAAAAAATATTATCTTCATCTCAGATTCTTAAGCTCCTCTACCAGATCCAGATCGGATTTCTGTACCTTCAGATTCGTGGACACAGGCTCTTCACCGGGTCTTGTGATCGTGATCTCGATAATGGTTCCTTCCGTGATCGCTCCACCCATAAAAAATCTGCTTACAAACGCTACAAATTTGGGATGATTACTCTCGAAGGTATTCTTCGCATTCATCAGTTTCATCATCATTCCGGGATTTATCATAATGGTCTCCTTCCAAATAGTTGCAAAAAGAAAGGCTGTCCGCACCATCCGAAAACAGTGTGTCCAGCCTTAACAGTTGCTATTATTTACGCGATCTTGGACTTAGCCAGCTCTGCAAGGGTCTTGAAACCTTCTGCATCGTTAACTGCCAGGTCTGCCAGCATCTTTCTGTTCATATCAACGCCTGCAAGCTTCAGACCATACATGAATTTGCTGTAGGATAAACCGTTCATTCTGGCTGCTGCGTTGATACGAGCGATCCACAGCTGTCTGAACTGACGCTTTCTCTCTTTTCTACCTGCATAAGAGCTGGTCAGAGCTCTCATAACAGACTGCTTTGCTACTCTGTACTGCTTGCTTCTTGCGCCTCTGTAGCCCTTTGCAAGCTTTAATACTCTATTGTGTTTCTTCTTGGCATTTAAGCCACCTTTAATTCTTGCCATGTCTTATTTCCTCCTCGCCTGAATTATAAATAAGGTAAAATCTTCTTCATATTCTTAACATTAGTTGCATCCGTAATTGCAGGCTTTCTCAGATTACGTTTTCTCTTGGTAGATTTCTTGGTTAAGATATGGCTCTTGTAAGCTTTAGATCTCTTTAACTTACCGGTTCCTGTTGCTTTAAAGCGCTTAGCTGCTGCTCTGCTTGTCTTCATTTTGGGCATAACGAGTTCCTCCTAAACTTTACTTAATCTATCGTGCCGGATCCCGGCACTTTTTAACTGTACGAATTAACGCTTCTCAGTTAAAAACATGGTCATGCTTCTGCCTTCTACCTTGGGAGCTTTTTCCACTACCGCAATATCGGACAGGCTCTGTGCGATATCATCTAAGATATGCTTGCTGTTGTTCATGTGTGCCATCTCTCTGCCGCGGAATCTCAGGGTGATCTTCACTCTGTCTCCCTTGGTCAGGAACTTCCTGGCTGCACCGATCTTGGTGTTCAGATCGTTAGTATCGATATTGGGGGAAAGTCTGATCTCCTTGATATCGATGACTTTCTGCTTCTTCTTTGCTTCCTTCTCTTTTCTCACCTGCTCGTATTTGTACTTACCGTAATCCACGATCTTACAAACAGGAGGCTTTGCCGTAGGAGCAATCTTTACCAGGTCCAGTCCCGCTTCCTCTGCCATCTTCAGAGCATCTCTGGAAGAAACGATTCCGAGCTGTTCTCCGTCTTCTCCAATCAGTCGTACTTCTTTGTCTCTGATCTGTTCATTAATCATTAAATCGCTAATGGTTGTGTACCTCCATAAGAAAATGTGTTAAACAATAAAAAAAGCAGATAGCATAACTATCCACCTGTTCCCTTCACGGACTGCCCTCATTCAAACAAATTCCAAACGAGTTCTCTGTCTATGAAAAATCTGAACGCTTACCAGCCTGCGCCGTAAGGTGAGAGTGGATACTCTGCTTGTTGTGTCGTGTTCTTCACACGCTTAAATAGAATACCACGAAGTTTTCCTGATGTCAACCCCGTTTCCGATATTTTCTATTTTTTATTTTACCCTAGAATCTATGTACCGGCGGTCTCCCGCCGAATCCGATCACTTGCTCTATTATCCGCAGTTTCGGAACATTTGTCAAGCCGGAATACTGATTTACTTTTCCGTGATTTACTTTTCCGAAAAAGTAGCACAGGCGGTCTCTCTGCAGTCGCTGGCTCCGCAGCCCTTGATATCCACATGATCCGCCACACACTTGTAATTGCTGTTATAAATACATTTTACCGCCTCACAGTCGATACTGATGGTATGGCTTGGATGAGACAGGGAATTACTGAAAGACTCTCTTCCCTCTCTCTTCTGCGCAAAGCTCTCGCAGCAGGTGCCGTCACAATCACAGGCATGCTTACCTCCCACCATGATGTCTCCCTTGCTGCACAGACAATCCTTATTATAGGAACAATTTTCCACAACACATTTTAAATCTGCCATGTCTCCCTCGCCTTCTGCCGCCGTCCCGCGGCTCTTCGTCTTCTTTTTTCTGATTTTTAAAAATTTTAAAAGAGGACACGCGGCAAAAGAGCCGATGCAGTCCCGCCACGCGTCATGGATAGTCTGTGCAGATTTAAAAAAATTATTCATTTGTGGAAACTGCCGGTTTTGAAGTGGTTTCTTTCGAGGCACAGGCAAAAATGCGTGCCCATCTCGTTGCTCGTAAAAACTAATATCGAAATACTGTTTCTTGTCATACCATTCAAAAAATCGCCGTCTCCCTTTTTATTTTTATAAGGAAACGGCGATTTTCATATTTTCCTACTTGATTTTATCCGGCAATCAGCTTACTTGCTCAGCTTCTTGGTTGCGATCTCATCCTTTAACATAGCCAGGAATTCGTCTCTGGATACCGTAGTGGTGTTCTGCTGTCCGTGCAGACGATAGCTTACGGTGCCGTCCTGTGCTTCCTGTTTTCCTAAGATGATCAGGTAAGGGATTTTTTTCACCTGTGCTTCTCTTACACGATAACCCAGCTTCTCTGCTCTCTCATCGATGTCCGCTCTGATGTTATTGTCCAGCAGATAACCGTACAGATCATGGGCATAAGCATTCAGCTCTTCGTCATCGTTCTTGACCGGCAGGATCATAGCCTGTACGGGAGCCAGCCACAGAGGCAGGTTGCCCTTGGTCTCCTCCAGGATATAAGCCATGAATCTGTCCAGAGATCCCAGGATTGCTCTGTGCAGAACCACGGGAGTCTTCTTCTGACCGTCCTTGTCCACATAGGTCAGATTGAATTTTGCAGGCAGGCAGAAATCCAGCTGACAGGTAGACAGGGTGTACTCATTACCTACAGCGGGCTTTACGTTTACATCCAGCTTCGGTCCGTAGAATGCAGCTTCACCGATCTCCTCGGTGTACTCGATGCCCAGATCATTCAGAACCTTACGCAGAGCATTCTCCGCATTGTTCCACATCTCATCATCATCGTGATATTTTACCTTGTCCTCCGGATCTCTCAGAGACAGGACACATCTGTAATCGGTAATACCGAAATCCTTGTAGGTATTGAAGATCAGGTCTACTACCTTGGAGAACTCGGACTCGATCTGCTCCGGTGTTACGAACAGATGGGCATCATTCTGGCAGAAATGTCTGCCTCTTTCGATACCCTTCAGGGTTCCGCTGGCTTCAAAACGGAAGTCATGGGCGATCTCACCGATACGGATAGGCAGATCCTTGTAGGAGTGCTGTGTGTTAGCGTAGATCATCATGTGGTGAGGGCAGTTCATTGGACGCAGTACGAAGGACTCTCCTTCCATTTCCATGGGAGGGAACATGTTCTCCTTGTAGTGATCCCAGTGACCGGAAGTCTTGTACAGATTCACAGTACCGACACAGGGGGTCATAACATGCAGATAGCCCAGTCTTCTCTCTTTATCCTTGATATAATTCTCCAGCTCCTGCCATACGGTGTAACCCTTGGGAAGGAACATGGGAAGTCCGCGGCCTACCAGATCATCAGTCATGAACAGTTCCATTTCCTTGCCGATCTTTCTGTGGTCACGCTCTTTGGCCTCTTCCAGCTCTTTCAGATGTGCTTCCAGTTCCTCTGCGGTAGGGAAGCAGACACCGTAGATACGCTGCATTACGTGGTTGTTGGCATCGCCCTTCCAATATACTCCGGAGTGTTTTACCAGTTTGAAGTTCTTGCACAGCTTGGTGTTGTCTACGTGAGGTCCACGGCACAGATCGGTGAAATCACCCTGATCGTATACAGTGATGTTGCCGTCTTCCAGATTGCTGATCAGATCCAGCTTGTACATATCATCCTTGAACATTTCCATGGCTTCTGCCTTGGAAACTTCTCTTCTGTAGATTTTCTTGCCTTCCTTACAGATCTTCTTCATCTCTTTTTCGATGGCAGCGATCACTTCATCATTGACTACATCGTTGCCGAGATCGATATCATAATAGAATCCTTCCTTTACCACAGGTCCTACCCAGAATTTTGCATGAGGGTACAGATGCTTGACAGCCTGTGCCATAACATGGGCACAGGAATGATTCAGAGTTGTCAGTCTTTCGTCTTCCTTAAAATTAACCATTTTTGTTCTCCTTTTTGTTGTTTTCTAAACTATTCAGCACCTTCATTCGCAAAATCGCATCTGCGATGCTACTCTGAATAGTCGCAAAATAAAAGTCCCTTGCAACGATCTGCAAGGGACGTATCACACGCGGTTCCACCCTGATTGCAATTATCTAAAGATAACTGCCACTCATTTGCTCGTAACGGGAGCTGCCGGGCTGTATTAAAGCCACTCCGAGACGGTCTTCGTCCGCATCCGGCAAAACCGCTCACAGCGCCTGTCTCCGACAGGGCGGTTCTCTCTGGTGCCTTCACTGCTTCCTACTCTTCTCTTCAACGTTTTCTGATCTTAAATAATCATAAATTTCTGTTGCTTTAGGACTTATGTTGATATAATAGACCTTTTCACACGGATTGTAAAGAGGTATTTATATAGCTTTCCACATTTTCTCTGGACATATCCAGTGCCACCGCCAGCTCTCCGTACAACTGGTCCTCTGCGATCCGAAAATATCTGGCATCCACCGCCGTCTCCTTGCGTCCCGCCTCTTCTCTGGCCCGCTTGCGCAGGTAGATGGTCTTGATAATCCGGATCAGATCCTGGCAGTTACAGGCCTTCAGACAATTCTTATATTCCTGCTCCAGCAGTTTGTCATTGGCAATGGTGATCAGCGGGATCTCCGGAATCTGTCGGATCAGACTCTCCGCCTCCTCATGTGCAAGCACTTTCCGCATGGAACCTTCTGCCGTATCCACCGGAATATATACCGTACTGGAAGACAGATACAGAGGTTTTAAAATATAATACTCTCTCTTCTTGTCCACTCCTGCAATATCCAATGTCGTGATCTCTTCCACCACGCAAACGCCCTTACTGCCACATACTACACGTTCGCCCTTCTGAAACACCTTGACCTTCCTTTCCTCTGCCCATTGCAGAAAATTGAAAACACAATTTCCGTTTACTACCAATAGTATACCCATATTTTAACAGAAAAAACGCCGAAATGTCAGTATCTTTCGGCGTTTCTGATTATTTTCGTGAATATTGCTCATAAGAAATTGGTCAGGTGTTGTGCATTATTTCTGATAGGCGATGCGTGGATCTCCGTTTTTCAGGTAAATAATGCCTCTGCGTTCGAAGCTGTTCTTCTCTAATAAGTGCTGCATGGTGTGATTGTCAAAATGGGTATCCGCACGCAGGTAAGGTACTTTCTTCTCACAGAAGGCAACACATTTTGCAAACAGTCCCTTCACTTCCCCGTCTCCTGCCAGGCGATGGATCGTGCCGTAAGGTGTCTCCTCCCTCCAGCTGCCGTCCTCGATATAAGCATAGGTCGGTTCCTCCTCCAGCAGAAGCATGAATACCCCGTGGATGCGTCCGTCCTTTTTATACACATACAGCCGCTGTTTCTCTATATCTGACCGCAGCGTCTCCGGATCCGGATAAGCGCCGTTCCACTGGTTCGGATTCCCGTTTGCCCGCATGTAAGCCTTGGCGATGTCATAGATCTCCAGGATTCTGGGCAGATCTGCCTCTTTTGCCGTTACGATCTCCTCCATCCCGTCGCCATCTTTCCTCTCTTCCACTGCCTCCGGTACCGTTTTCCCCAGAATGTCCCTCACGGCGGTCTCCATCCGCTCTGCCAGCTGTCTGTGGCCCTTCGCTGTCAGGTGCACATGATCCGCCTTCGTCAGTTCACAGCCTCCTGCATCTAAGAAATCCGCCCGTTCAGCCACTGCCAGGAAAGCATATTCTCTTGCCAGTGCTCTCGTTGTCTCCACGCTTTTTTCATTAAAATCAGGATAAATCACACCCTCTTCGATGGGAACCGGTGCCACGATCAGGATCTTCGGTCCATTCTTTCCCCAACAGGGAACCGATTTCGCCTCTTCCAAGAGGATATGCATGCCCTTTGCAATCTTCCGCGCATCCGTATTGAATTTCACCTTGGAATCATTGGTACCTAACATCAGGATCAGCAGGTCTAACGGCTCGTGGCTGTTCAACAGGACATGCAATACCGGCAGCAGATTCACGGAATCCATGTCCGGATCATCATACACACAGGTTCTGCCGCTTAAGCCTTCCTCAATGACCAGATACTCCGCTCCCAATGCCTTCTGTAACAGGCAGGTCCAACGTTCCTCTTCATTATATCTGCTGCCGTGGTCGGCACTCTCCGACGGATCGGTGCAAAGCCCGTGGGTATTGGAATCTCCGATGCACAAAATATGTTTTTTCACTGTTTAACTCTCCGTTTTCTATTTCAGTCTGTAACCATCCAGGATCAATACGTCAGGCTTCAATATTAGGGAAAAATACAATAACATCATCCCCCTGGCATTCCACATACATGCCCTCCAGTTCCAGGTTCACATCATCCACATTGTGATCGTCGAAATATTTGGTCAGGTTCATGATCGTCTCCATATAGGAATTATCTCCCTTTACCAGGATCCCCAGACCTTTTTCCGGCTCCTGCTCATAGAACTCCAGACCTTCGGTTTCATTGACATATTCACGTATTGCTTCTGCTATGGTCATTTGATTTTTTCTCCTTCTACTGTTCCTTTGTTCATATTTGCTGCTTCTCTTTATTGTATCATAAGCTCACGAATTCGTGCTATCGCACTCTACATCCTGCTTCGCAGGATATTCGTTCGCTAATGAGCCCAGAAAAACAAATGTCTGCTTGCAGCCACTTGTTTTTCCTTGAGGCTCATTATATCATGATTCGCACCTTCGGTACTTGACGTTGCTTCGCAACTATCATGATCAAATTCGCCGTTCGCCAATCATGCAAGCATGTTGGCTCTCTTGCGCTCATTATATCATAAAAGGCGAACCCTGGCACCGCCAAAGTCCGCCCTTCATCATTTTCTTCTCTTATTCTTCATTCATCTTAGCCAGCTTGGCTGCCTGGTCGGCTGCGATGCAGGCATCGATGATCTCTTCGATATCTCCGTTCATGATCTTGTCTAACTTGTACAGGGTCAGACCAATACGATGGTCGGTGACACGACCCTGCGGGAAGTTGTAGGTACGGATCTTCTCAGAACGGTCTCCGGTACCGATCTGGCTACGGCGCATCTCTGCTTCCGCATCGTGTCTCTGCTGCTGCTCGATGTCATACAGCTTGGACTTTAACAGTGCGAATGCCTTAGCCTTGTTCTGGATCTGAGACTTCTCAGTCTGACTGTATACCACGATTCCGGAAGGATAGTGGGTCAGACGTACTGCGGAGTCGGTGGTGTTGACACACTGACCACCGTTACCGGATGCTCTCATGACATCAATACGGATATCCTTGTCCTCGATGACGATATCAATATCATCGTCCACCTCCGGCATAACTGCCACACTGATGGTGGAGGTATGGATACGTCCGCCGCTCTCGGTCTCCGGCACACGCTGTACACGATGTACGCCGCTCTCATACTTCATCTTGGAGTAAGCACCCTGTCCGCTGATGGTAAACTGTACTTCCTTCATACCGCCGATACCAATCTCATCCACGTTGATCAGCTCTACCTTCCAACGCTGCTTCTCGGCATAATGCACATACATACGATAGATCTCCGCTGCAAACAGTGCAGCCTCATCGCCGCCGGCACCGGCACGGATCTCCACGATTACATTCTTGTCATCATTAGGATCCTTGGGCAGTAACAGGATCTTCAGTTCCTGCACCAGCTCTTCCACGCGCTTCTTGCTGTCGTTTAACGTCTCCTTGATCATCTCGCGCATTTCTTCGTCTTTTTCCTCTTCCAGCATGGAAAGAGAATCTTCAATATCCTGCTTGCACTTTTTGTACTCTGTATACGCATCCACGATAGGTGTCAGATCACTCTGCTCCTTCATCAGCTTGCGGAAACGTTCCTGGTTATTCGTGACCGTGGGTTCATGCAGTTCGCCCATGATCTCTTCAAAACGAATCAATAAATCTTCTAACTTGTCAAACATAACTAATTCCTCTCAATATAAGTTGTAACAGTTCAGCCATGAACATATTGGAGAGCAAAAATCATGCTTGCATGATTTTGTGAACGAATATGTTCATGAACTAAGCGCCAGGTTTATGAGCAAAGATAGTCACGAAGTGACGGAAAGCGTGTCAGCGCGACTTTGCGAATGGTGCGGGCTGAACTGTTACATACGTTCCAAAAACTACCCGGTCCAGACCGGCATAATCCTGCACCACTTGTACCTCGCGGTACCCTTCGGTGCGCATCAGTTCCGATACAGCCTGTCCCTGGTCATATCCGATCTCAAAAAAGAGCATTCCACTGCTCACCAGATGTTTTCCTGCTTCTTCGATGATACGGCGGTAAAAATGTAAACCATCCTCCGTACCGTCCAGTGCCATCCTGGGTTCATGATCCCGTACCTCCGGCATCAGCTTCTCCACTTCCGCACTGGCGATATAAGGCGGATTCGACACGATGATCTCGAATTTTCCCTCCACCTTGTCAAACAGGTCACTCTGTAAAAAATGAACCCGATCTGCGTTCACCGCATCCAAAAGCGTCTCCGCATTTTGCTCTGCCACTTCCAGCGCATCTGCAGACAAATCCACACCCAGTCCTTCACAGGCATTGCTGTAATGCAGAAGGCTTAACAGAATACATCCGGATCCCGTACACATGTCAAGCACCCGCATTCCGTCATGGAGTTCCTTCAATACTTCCTCCACCAGAATCTCCGTATCCTGTCTCGGGATCAGTACGTGCTCATTGACAGCAAAGGTCAGTCCCATAAAGTCCTGCTCCCCGGTCAGCTGCTGCAGCGGAATGTGCTCCGCCCGCTGTCCGATCCAGCCAAGATATTTCTCTTCCGCTTCCGGTGTCACCGACTGTTCCCCGTGCACCAGCAGATCATTACGATTCGTACCGCATACCGCTTCCAGCAGAAGTCTCGCATCCAGTGTGGCTTCTTCGATTCCCGCTGTCTGTAAAGCCAGACAGCCCTTTTCATAGCATTCCCGATAGGTCATCTTAATCCTCTGGTTCTGCGGATGCATCGTCCTTCATCCAGCCCTCATCCACTTCGTAACCGAAGGTATCCTGTAAATATTTCTTCCAGTCGAACACAGCTTCTACGGAAGCGATGGCTACCTCTGCCATGCTCTCATCGGGTTCCCTGGTGGTCATACGTTGGATCCACATACCGGGAGCAGACAGGATCTTAATAAACACATTATCCGTGCGTCCGGCCAGACGGATGATCTCGTAGGAAATTCCGGCCACAACCGGCATCAGCAGAATACGAAGGATCACTTTCTCCGCCACATTATCCACCTGGATAAAGAAGAACAGCACAATACTTACCAGCATAACAAAGAAAATGAAGCTGGTACCGCAACGTTTGTGCAGTCTGGAGCTGCGCATCACATTGTGCACCGTAAGGGGTCTGCCCTTCTCGATACAGTTGATGCATTTGTGCTCCGCCCCATGATACTGGTACAGCCTGCGGATATCCTTCATGGCGCTGATGCCCCATACATACAGCAAAAACAGAGCAATACGGATCACACCCTCAATAATCGCCATCAGGGAGCGGTTGCGGATAAAGCTCTCAAACAGAGAGGAAATGAAATACGGCAATACGATAAAGATGCCTACTGCCAACATAATAGAGATCACCGTCACAATACCGGACAGCAGCTTTTCTCCGTTGCCACCGCTCATCTTGTCCATTGCCTTATCGAATTTCGTTTCTTTGCCTTCCTCTTCTTCATAGAAGGAAGCGGAATAATTCAATGCTCTGGTTCCCAGGATCAGGGAATCCAGGAAATTAAAGATACCACGGATAAAGGGAAGCTCCTTGAACTTACTTCCGTGAGCCAGACCCTGATAGGTCTCCACTTCCACTTCAATCTCGCCGTCCGGCTTGCGGACCGCTACCGCATACTTCTCTTTATTTTTCATCATAACGCCTTCCAGCACGGCCTGTCCGCCGATACCGGAATAACGACTCTTTCTTCTAGCCATAAAACCTCATCCTTATAAATGCAGTATTAAATAGGAACATAGTTTCCTATACGACAAGAAAAGGTTGAGATAAGAATACCTCAACCTTTCGCTTGCAATCTTATTTAACACCGTATTTCTTATTGAACTTATCAATACGGCCATCGGTTCTTGCAGACTTCTGCTGGCCAGTGTAGAATGAATGACACTTGGAGCAAACTTCTACGTGAAGCTCGGGCTTGGTGGAGCCGGTTACAAATGTGTTACCACAGTTGCAGGTTACAGTTGCCTGGTAGTAAGCGGGATGGATTCCTTCTTTCATTTCTTTCACCTCTCTATAAAAATGTCGTGTATAAGTTCTTGTTCTCATCCTCACTGCTTATGGAACCACAAACAGCGGTATTATTGTACCATAAGAGTTTACACGACGCAAGACCTATTTTTACATATTTCTCCTCTGATATTGCACTGTAATGACATAAACTGTTTTTTCAGTCTCATCAATCTTATAAATTGCCATATAATTATCGACCAGAAGCTGTTTATACCCCTTTCCGGCATACTTTCCCTCTAATCTATCCTGATGTGAACCGGGAAAAGTCTCCAGTTTTTTTATCGCTCTCCAAATTCTGTCTGTTTGTGCTTTTGCATTTTCCGGAACCTGTTTTTCTATGGCGATATACCTGTAGATTTCTTCCATATCACGATATGCTCTCGGATACAACTTTATATGGTATTTAACCATAATATTTTTTGTCTAGCCGTTCCATTGCGACATCCATATCCATCGTATCCGCACCCGCAGCAACTTCCTCTTCCGCCTCACAGATGGCCTGGTCGATTTTATGAATTCGTGCAAAATGCTCATAAAGTTCTGCGCTCATCACTACCAGATCGCTGTAGCCATTCTTAGTAATAAAAATCGGTTCCTGCTTTGTATGTGCTAATTCGGATATTTCACTTGTTTTTCTCAAATCTCTGATTGGCATGATCAATGGCATAATAGCACCTCCTTTATGCCATAATTGTAGCACAATTATGGCACATCGTAAAGGTATATATTCTGCCATCATTTCCAATTTTTGTCAATTTTCTATCTCTTGCCTAGATAAACCGGTTCTTCTTCACCATATTCACAAATTCCACATTATTGCGGGTATGGGAGAACATATCAAGGATGCGGTCGGTAGCTTCGTCGGGCTTTAAGCCATTCAGGGCCTTACGCATGATATTGATGGCTTCCAGTTCTTCCGGTGTCAGCAACAGATCCTCTCTTCTGGTGCCGGATTTTGCCAGATCGATAGCCGGGAAAATACGTTTCTCGGACAGCTTTCTGTCCAGAACCATTTCCATATTACCGGTTCCCTTGAATTCCTCGTATACCACATCATCCATCTTGCTTCCGGTCTCTACCAGTGCGGTGGCCAGAATGGTCAGGCTTCCTCCCTCACGCATATTACGGGCTGCACCGAAGAATCTCTTGGGCATGTGGAGTGCGGCGGGATCGAGACCACCGGACAGAGTACGTCCGCTGGGGGGAACCACCAGGTTGTACGCTCTGGTCAGACGGGTGATACTGTCAAGCAGGATCACGACATCCTTCTTATGTTCTACGAGACGCTTTGCACGCTCGATCACCATCTCTGATACTCTCTTGTGGTGCTCGGGAAGCTCATCGAAGGTGGAATAGATCACTTCCACATTGTCTCCGTGGATTGCTTCCTTAATATCGGTAACTTCCTCGGGACGCTCATCGATCAGCAGGATCAGCATGTGCATCTTGGGGTTACCGTTCAAAATAGACTTTGCCACTTCCTTCAACAGTGTGGTCTTACCAGCCTTGGGCGGGGATACGATCATACCACGCTGTCCCTTACCGACAGGGCTTACCAGATCCATGACTCTCATAGCCACGCTGCAGCCGGGAGTCTCCATCTTGATGCGCTCATCCGGGAAGATCGGCGTCATATCCTCGAATGCCATTCTCTTGGCTGACTCTTCCACTGTATAACCGTTGATGCTCTTGACGAACAGCAGTGCACTGAACTTCTCCTGCTTTGGGTCTTGATTCTCTTGTTGCCCTTCAGGATATCACCGGTCTTCAGTCCGAAACGGCGGATCTGGCTGGGAGCCACATACACATCGTTCTCACCGGGCATATAATTCTCGCAACGGATAAATCCGTAACCATCCGGCATAACCTCTAAGATACCGCTGGCTTCGATACCGCTGTCCAGTTCCTTGGGATACTGGCTCTCATCGTATGCCACGTTATTCGGATTGAAGGTACGCTCTCTGGTGTAAGCTTCACTTCTTACGCCGACCATCTCTGTACCGGTTTCGGAACGGTCAGTGCGTTCTGCACGATCCGTACGCTCGGTACGGTCTGTCCGATAGTTTCTGTCATTTCTATCCTGTCTATCATATCTGTCCTGTCTGTAATTCCTCTCCTGTCTGACAGGGCGTTCTGTTCTCTCCGGCTTCTCTGCCTCTTCGCTCTTAGCAGCCTCCTGTTTCTCTTCCGCTGCCTTAGCTTCTTCCTCTTTTTTCAGGCGCTCATCTTCTGCAAGCATAGCTTCTACCAGATCTGCCTTTTTCATTGTGGAAGTTCCCTTCAGGCCACGTACTTTTGCCAGCTCCTTTAACTGAACTAATGCAAGTGATTCATATTTTTCTCTCATATACCCTCCTATGGAAATAAGATTTACTATATAGCTGTTAACTAAGGGGAATTACATCCGATTTACATTCGACATGTCAGTTGAATAAAAAGATATTAAAACTGCATCTGAAGCCATTATAATACATTTCTTTCCAAATAGGAAGTCCCAAAATAAAAATTTTATTTTTTGTAAAAGTGGTGCTAAATCCTTGCGAAGATATCGATTCTATTATATCATTATGAATAGCGTCCGGATTTCGTATCCGGCAAATCATCCATGATTATATGAAGTAATGACCAAACAAAAAATAAGAGAGGTATTGTCATGACAACCAATGAAAAAGCGTTACTGATGCATGAAAAATGGAACGGTAAACTGGAGACCGTGTCCAAGACTCCCGTCAAGACCCGTGAGGATCTGGCTATTGCTTATACTCCCGGTGTTGCGGAGCCCTGCAAAGTAATCGCCCAGGACAAGGAAGCTGCTTACAAATACACCATGAAGGCCAACACCGTAGCCGTTGTCTCCGACGGAAGCGCGGTTCTTGGTCTTGGCAACATCGGTCCCTACGCAGCCATGCCCGTTATGGAAGGCAAGGCAGTCCTCTTCAAAGAATTCGGTAATGTAAATGCTGTCCCCATCTGTCTGGACACCCAGGATACCGAAGAGATCATCAAGGCTGTGACCTATCTGGCTCCCGGCTTCGGCGGCATCAATCTGGAAGACATCAGTGCTCCCCGTTGTTTCGAAATTGAGGAACGTCTGAAGGAGATTCTGGACATCCCCGTATTCCATGATGACCAGCACGGTACTGCCATCGTCGTTCTGGCCGGTGTCATCAACGCCCTGAAGGTAGTCGGTAGAAAAAGGAAGACTGCCGCGTAGTGGTAAACGGTGCCGGAAGCGCCGGGGTGGCTATCACCAAACTGCTTCTGACCTACGGTTTCCCCAATATCATCATGTGTGACAAGGTAGGTATTGTCTCCAAAGATACCGAAGGCCTGAACTGGATGCAGAAAAAGATGACCGAAGTGACTAACTTAAACAACGAGACCGGCTCTCTGGCCGATGCTCTGAAAGGTGCCGATATCTTCATCGGTGTTTCCGCTTCCGAACATCGTCACTCCCAAGATGGTAGCTTCCATGAACCGCGATTCCATCCTGTTTGCCATGGCGAATCCCATTCCCGAGATCATGCCGGATGTAGCCAAGGCTGCCGGTGCCCGTGTCGTAGGAACCGGACGCAGTGATTTTCCCAATCAGGTGAACAATGTGGTCGCTTTCCCCGGTATCTTCAAGGGTGCTCTGGAAGGTCGTGCTACCCAGATCACCGAAGAGATGAAACTGGCCGCTGCCGAAGCCATTGCCGGTCTGGTACCCGCAGACAAGCTCTCCGATGACAATATCATGCCGGAAGCATTTGATCCCCAGGTAGCCGAAGTTGTGGCAAACGCTGTAAAGAGCCACATCCGCTAATGTGTTCGGACAGCATTGTGAGAGACTGGCACGGCAAGCCCTACTACTCTCTGGATTCCTATTGCAAAAATACGTTTCACCATAAATGCTATAAAATAGCCCTGAATGCCCGGATGTCCTGTCCCAATCGGGACGGAACTCTGGACACTCGGGGCTGTATCTTCTGTAGCTCCGGCGGCAGCGGTGACTTTGCTGTGGACATTGCCGGGAAGACTATGGAGGAACAGATTGCGGAAGGCATGGCAAAATTCGGTGATAAAGTGACCGGTCATGACCTGATCGCCTATTTTCAGGCATACACCAACACTTATGCACCTCTCCCCTATCTGGAAGAGGTGTATCGTTCTGCCCTGAGCCATCCCAAAGTCTGCGGCATCTCCATTGCCACCAGGCCGGATTGTCTGGGGCCGGAAGTACTGGCTCTGCTTGCAAAATTAAAAGGTGAATATCCGGACAAATTCCTCTGGATCGAACTGGGATTACAGACAATCCACGAAGAGACTGCCCACTATATCCGCAGAGGCTATCCCCTGTCCTGCTTTGAGAAAGCCTGTACCAATCTGAAGACACTCAAAATCCCTTTTATCGTCCATACGATTCTGGGACTCCCCGGAGAGACCGACCGACAGGTACTGGAAACCATGAAATACTTAAACCATATTGCTCCCTTTGGCATCAAGCTCCAGTTACTGCATATTTTAAAAAATACCGATCTGGCAGAGGATTATGAAAAGGGAATATTTGAGGCACTGACTCCGGAACATTATCTGGATCTGTTGGTCTCCTGCCTCGCCCACCTGTCTCCGGATATCGTGATCCACCGGGTCACCGGTGATGGGCCAAAAGATCTGCTGATCGCTCCGAAATGGAGTCTGGACAAACGAAAGGTACTGAACTCACTGCACCACCGTATGAAAGAACAGGGCATCCGTCAGGGTGACCTTTATGAAGCAATAAATAAAGATAAACATTAGAAAGGCTGTTATCCCATTATGTTACAAGATCCGCTTACTTTATATAAACTTATCGTTCTCTACATGCTGAACCGTGTGACTTTCCCTCTCACGGCCGCACAGGTCAGCGATTTTATCCTTGGAAAGGAATACACGAACTTCCTGACCCTGCAGCAGGTCATCAATGAACTGACGGATGCCGGAATGATCGCCACCCAGTCGATCCGCAACCGGACCCACCTGTCCATCACTGCCGAGGGCAAGGAAACTCTGAATTTCTTCGAGAACCGCATCGGTGATACCATCAAGCAGGAAATTGACAGCTATTTTCAGGAAAACGAGTTCACCCTGCGCAACGAAGTCTCTGTGTTGGGGGATTATTATAAATCCACCTCCGGTGAATACGAGGCTCACCTGGTAGCAAAAGACCGTGGTATCAATCTGGTGGACATCACATTATCCGTTCCCGTGGAAGAAACTGCGGCTGCTATCTGCGACAACTGGCAGAAAAAAAATCAGGAAATATACAAATACCTGATTACGGAGTTGTTCTAATCCCGCAATCAGGTACCTGATTTTATGATTCTTTGTTTTCAGAAGAAGCCTCTGCGGCTTCTTTTTTGATTCTCGCCATATGCTCTCTGATCTTCACCTCATAACCGTTACCCGAGGGCTGATAGAACTCCCTGCCGCTTAATTCATAGGGCAGATACTGCTGTTCCACATAGTCATTCGGGTAATCATGTGCATATTTATATCCTGTTCCGTGTCCCAATTTTGCTGCTCCTTTATAATGTGCATCCTGCAAGTGTGCGGGGATCGGCAGATCTCCTGTGGCCTGTACTTCCTGCATCGCCTGAAATACCGCTTCGCAGCTACGATTGCTCTTGGGTGCTGTAGCAATATAAGTCACTGCCTGCGCCAGAATGATCTGCGCCTCCGGCATGCCTACCCGCTCCACCGCCAGAGAAGCATTCACTGCCATCACCAGTGCCTGGGGATCCGCATTGCCCACATCCTCCGATGCACAGATCATAATACGTCTTGCAATAAAAGTAACGCTTTCGCCAGCATTTAACATCCTTGCCAGATAATATACTGCCGCATCCGGATCTGACCCCCGCATACTCTTGATAAATGCAGAAATCGTATCGTAGTGGTTGTCACCGTTTTTATCGTATCTCGCCGCTCTCTTCTGGATACACTGCTGTGCCACGTCGAGCGTAATATGGATCTTGCCATCCGGTCCCGGTTCTGTGGTCATGATGCCCAGTTCAATAGCATTCAGTGCATGTCTGGCATCGCCGCCGGAGATATCTGCCAGAAAATCCAGTGCATCCTCGTCTATGGTGCCGTTGTAGGCTCCCATTCCCCGGTCTGTATCGTAGACTGCTTTTTTCAAAAGTTCTTTGATGGCTTCCCTCGGAATCGGCTTCAATTCAAAGATCACCGAGCGGGAGATCAGAGCGCCGTTGACTTCAAAATAGGGATTCTCTGTGGTAGCTCCTATGAGAATGATCGTACCGTCCTCCACATACGGGAGCAGATAATCCTGTTGTCCCTTATTGAAACGGTGGATCTCGTCAATGAACAGAATTGTACGCTTCCTGTACATTCCCTGCAGTTCCTTCGCCTTTGCCACCACTTCTTCCATATCCTTTTTGCCCGCCACTGTGGCATTAATCTGTTGAAATTCAGCACTGGTAGTATTGGCAATGACTTTCGCCAGCGTCGTTTTGCCGGTACCGGGCGGTCCATAGAAAATGATGGAGCTGATCTTGTCCGCCTTGATGGCACGATACAGAAGCTTGTCCTTGCCGATAATATGCTCCTGTCCCACGACCTCATCCAAGGTTCTGGGACGCATTCTGGCCGCCAGTGGAGCTTCCTTTTCCATATTGGTGCTTCTCATGTATTCAAACAAATCCATAATATTACATCCTCTGTTTCTATTGCAAAGATACCAAAAGACTGAAGCACATTCTAAGATATGCTCCAGTCAATTATAACAAAGTTTATCGCAGCTTGCAATTTTGCATCCAGATCTTCACACGCCGCTTCAATGCATTTGCTTCCAGCGGAGCCAGCAAAAGATCCTGGATTACTTCCGTCTCCAACGCACATTTCATCTGTACAAGATTCCCCTCCTTGCAGATGGCGATCATGGGAAGCGCATGTTCTCTCTGTAATTCTCCAAGTTCCTGCCAGCGTGCCTGTCCTCCGTCCTCTTCTTCTGATACATCCACGAACAGTCCCAGAATGTCTTCGCCGGTCTTCTCTCCCATGTTCTCTCTGATCTCTTCCACCGAGATTACTTTCTTCAGATGAACAAACTCCGGCAGTGCAAACTCCAGCATGCTGGTAACATTACGGGAGGATGACCACACAAAAGCCTGTAATTTCTGATCAGGGGTCTGATTTTCCTCACCGAACACGCTGTAGCGTCCTTTTCCCGACTTCTTGGATACATACAATGCCTGATCTGCTTTTGCCGCAAGATCATAGTAGCAATGATCCTCTGGATCGGAAAATGCTATTCCCACACTGATGGATATATTTTCCGGTATGGATAAGCTCTCTTTATATTTTACGAGGTTGACCAGATTCTCTGCCTTGATCAGTGCGATCTCTTTGGACGGAATGTCTCCCATCAATACTGCGAACTCATCTCCACCCATACGTCCCACATAATCTGTGCTGCGGAACTGTGAAGAAATGACTCCTGCAATGACGCTGATCACATGGTCTCCCATAGTATGACCGTATACATCATTTACGGATTTGAAATTATCGATATCTATCACCATAAGAGCATGCAGGCCATTCTCATGCTCTGTCAGAGTCTTCGTGATCAGCTTCTCTACTGTCATCTTGTTGAACAGACTGGTCATCTCGTCGATCTGCGACTTTGTCTTCCAGGCCTTCTGCTCATCTCTGCTATTCTGCAACCTGCGTTTTACCCCCAGTGTATTGTTGATGCGGGTAAGCGCTATCCGGGTATCTACCGGTTTGATAATGAATTCATCCGCCCCCAGTGCAAATGCTTCCGACTGGGAAGACACCGATTCCGTATTCGTCAGAACGATAACCGGCGTGTCCTTGAAGCCCTCCATATTCTGTCTGCGGCGTAGTACTTCAAAGCCGTCGATCCCCGGCATGACCAGATCCAGCAGCACCAGATCAATGGCATCGCTTTCCTTCTCCATGATCGTAAGACATTCTTCACCGGAAACAGCCTCTGCGAAGTTAAAATGCTCCCCGAGAGACTGTCTGATCACTACTCTTTGAAATTTTGAATCATCAACGATTAATAATGTTTCTTTCTTTTGTAAACTGCTCATGGCTGTCGGATCCTGCTTTCCGTATCACGTCGTTTAAAACGCGATACAGTTATAGTATATCCAACAGCCATGTGCTCGTCAATTTAAAAATATATCTACTTTTTACACAATCTTTATGTGGTTTTTCCCTTTAAAGTTGAATTTTACTACGTCTGCGGAGAAGTCCGCCGAATGTCACCAGACCTGCAGCTACAAGCAGCAGTATCTCGGGCATCCATCCCATCACACCTTCACCGGTCTTAGGCACGCTGTCCAGCTCCGGCTGTGCAGCTGCGGTGTTTGCAGCTACCGTAAATGTGGTGCTGGCGGAATCATCGATCCACATGATGTCTACGGTATGCTCACCTTCTGACAGGGACGCCAGATAGGAAGGCTTCAGGGTCACGATAGTGGAGCCTGATTTTGCCTCGTAGTGGGCACTGGGGATCCAGTTGCCGTCTACACGGACACCCGCGAATTTAGCAAAATCACCATCGCCGCGGATGGTCAGACCTTCGGTGGTGCTGCCGTTCCAGGTGCTCCTGGTGCCTTCTATGATCTTGTAGGGATTTTCCGGACTGTCATCGGTACCACTGTCAGAAGCTGATGTATCTGTATTATCTGTAGTATTTGTAATCTCTCCCGTTGTAAAGGTATATTTCAATGTCAGATACCGTCCCTCAGCTAAGTCAATTGACGTATACTCCACTTGTGGATTTGTGACAATCCAGATGCTGTCATGATTGAATTTATAGCCACGTTCTGCAACCAAGGTCAGAATTGCATAATACGTTGTGTTCGGTTCAGCATTGCCGATTGCCGCCTCATTCTCATTTCCCTCTTTCAACCACAAAATACTGTTCTTCGTAACATCAGTAATTCCTTCCGTATTAATCTGCCATTTTTTAGGTAAGGGCTGTCCGGCTACCGGTGGGGTGACTACCATGTCCAGACTGGAGATTGTCCGATCAACTGTGCCAACATTAAACGACATTATATCTGTTTCCCTATGTTCATCCCCTTGTGGATCATCATATACTGCTTTTGCATACACCTTATATCCCGCCACTTCGGCACAGTTTTCTGTTTTATAGCTAATCTTCACTGTTGCAGTTCTGTTATCTTCACTATAATTTATGATTTTTGCATCAAAAATGTCATCTGCACGATAACCCACTCCATCATAGAAATTAAATGAAACATTTACTTTAGAAAAATCATAATATGAATTTATTTTTAAATCATACAAAAAATAAGATTTCTCATCATTTGAAACCAACTGTGCCGGTTCCGACAAGCTAGAATGAAATTCCAGATTGACTGCTTCACCTGTCATAACTATTTTACCTGTTCCATTATTTGGAAGCAGATAATAATAACGTTGTCGAACGCTGTCATAGGTTGCACTTGCTTCTCTTTCATTAACACCATCCGTAGAATATACAACTTTCGGTGCTTTCAAAAACCAATATTTTTTTTCATTATAACTGTCATCTCCCGGGTATATAGAAAAACAATCATACATTTTACTATCTATCATAGTACTTAGCATTATATGACAGTTTTTTAATCCGGTTCTATCAACTGTCCAGTTTCCCGTATAATCGTCCGCCTTCGCTTCCATCCCCTGCCAGCCCCACAGCAGCATTCCTGCCATTGCCAGCAGTCCGATTCTCTGTAATATCTTTTTCATCTGTTTTCTCCAATCCGTATTCTCGTAATACCTGGTTTACAGTCCCAACAGTTGTTTCTTCTTGGCTTCGAATTCCTCTGCCGTGATAACGCCTGCATCCAGCAGTGCCTTATACTTAGGCAGTGCCACGGTGGGATCCTCTGTCTGTACCGGTGCGGCCTGCGGTGCACTCTGCGTACTCTGGGTTGCGGCGTGGGGATCGATTACCTTTTCCTGTGCCTGCGGATCGATGATCTGCATCAGATTCTGTGCCAGTGCATGCAGTCCTTCTGTCTTCTGGGTATAATCATCCAGATAGTCGATGGTGCTGGGCTGATTGGAATCGAACTTCGGTGCTCCTGTCTCTTTGTAGAAACTCTTCCAGTAAGGATGATCCAGTGTGATCTCCACAGCGAATTTCTCTACCGGATTCGGAATATTAAAGTCCGGCTCGGTCATACGGTCTCTGTAATCCGGATCATCTCTTCTGAAGTTATCGTCTCTTCTGCTGTCCTCCATGTTACGACGCATTTCTTCCATCATCTCATACTGATGCCGCAGCATTCTGTATTCGTCGATTCTGGGTTTTAACTCATCTAAACGCTCCTTAATATTGCTCTTGTAGCTCCGGAAGTTCCCCTTTTCTCCTTCGTACAATACCTCGCCGTCCTCCAGAATACGGAAGGACTTAATGTCGGAGGGCTCCAATGCAAATGCCGTGTCAACAACTCCCAGCCGCAGCAGCTGATGATCCATATCCAGCAGCAGACTGCCCTTGAAAAAGCCGAAGTCATAACGGTAAGTCTCCGTGAAACTGTCACGCAGAGGCTTATTGGCATCATAACAGTTGATATATTCCCGAAATTCATCCAGCGTCATGGAATTCAGTACGCCGTCCGGCAGATCGATCTTGGCTGCACACTCCTTACAGAGATTCTGCCCTTCCACTGCGGATGCCAGCAGTCTCGGTGTCGGATTTCCGCAGATTGGACATAACTTTTTGTTGTTTGTAAATAATCCCATCGTTTTACCCTCCTTAAGAATGTATGTGGATTACATGATCTCAATTAACTTTTTCCGGTGAAACCCGCAGATTCCCGCTGCTATACGATCCGGTATTCTGTGAAGCATACTATTGTAGTTTTCCACGGAATCGTTATAAATCAGTCCACTGGTCTCCACCATATGTTCATAGCTTTTTGCTGCTTTCCAGTACTTCTGATAAGTCTCCTGTGCCTGCAAAAGCGGCATGCCTTCCAAGATCTCTGCAATTTTTTTCTGTACTCTCAATAATTCTCTCTGTTGTTCTGCCACCCATTCCGGCAGTCCGGCCTCTCCGGCAGTCTGTGCACTCTCCAGCGAATGTTTCATTCTCCGGAAAGTCTCCGCATCCATGGTCTGTCCGAGAAACTCCGCCAATCCTTCCAGTGCCTCCCGCTCTGCGGAGAGCTGTACCAGAGTCTGGTACATGGCATTCCGGATATTTTCTTCCTGTGTCTCCAGCTTACGCCGCACCGACAATAGCCAGACACCAAAAAGGGAGGCAAGCAGCAACACGATAATCACAATTTCCATCGTTAACTCTCCCTCCCCTTTTCGTCTTTTTAAGATCTTTTCAAACTATCTTACTGCACAAAGTAAAGTCCGTCATAACCATTCATATCAGACATAGCGATCAGTGTTACAGTATCTCCCACCTCAGACAAAAATCCGGCATAGGTAACCTCTGTTCCACCAAAATCAAGTGTCATCTTGATAGCTGTGTTGTCATCGGAATACTCATAAGTACCTTCTGCATTTCCGCCGCCCTGTACCATGGTAACTGCACCGTCTTCACCAAATACAAGCTGTAAGGTACCGCCATAAGTCTCCAGTGTTGCGTTCAGATCCTCTTCCTCCATCTCAACACCATCGATCATACCGCCGGCAAAGTTCCATTCTGTACCACTCAGATCCGGGATTTCCATAACTGCCACCTGTAACAGGGGACCGCCCTCTGCTTCCGTTCCTGCCTCTGCAGTGGTCTCTGCCGGAGCTTCTGCCACTTCCTGGGTCTGTACTTCCTGGGTCTGTACTTCCTGGGTCACTTCTTCGTTGGTGTTCTCCACAATTACCTCTTCCTCACCACAGGCTGCCAGTGACAATGCCAGTACCAGTCCCATTGCGCATGCAAAATATTTTTTCTTCATAATAGTTTCCTCCTTCTTACAACAGTTCTCTGTTGTCTGAAGATATTGTACCTTATTTTTTCCATTTATGACCGTTTTTGACACCAATCGACCCAAATATGACATGAAACGACCGGAGAAAAAATTCTCCGGTCGTTTTATGCTAAAAATGTCTGGTTTTTACGAAAGAAATAGGAAAAAAATTTGTCTTTCAGTTCCGAATATTTTCCATGCGGAATCGGGATCTGGGTACCGTCCGACAGGATCACTGCTTTGTTAGATATGCTCTTTACATAATCCATATTGATCATATATGATCTGTGGCAACGGACAAAGCATTCATAATCCTTCAACTGTTCGCACAAATCGTCCAGTTTACCAACGCTGTCCAGTACTTCTCCGTCCTCTTTGTGAAGCAGCAGATTCCTCCCCGTTACCTCGCAGTACTTCAGTTTGTCCAGTTCCAGCCTTGTGATTCCCGTCTTACATCGCAGGATCAGACTGTTCTTTTCATTCTTGCGGCACTCCCTGAGTACCGAATCCATCAATCGGTAGAAGCTCTCCTGCCAGATAGGCTTCAACTGATAAAAATAGGCCCCCACTTCATAGGAATCCACAGCGTATTCCGAAGAGGATGTCAGATAAATGATCTTCACCGAAGTATCATACTTACGGATCTCTCTGGCGGCACTGATTCCATCCTGTCCCGGCATCAGAACATCCAGAAATATAATATCCAGCCGGGTCCCCCGCTCTACTTCCGACAGCAATTCCAGCGGACTGTGAAATGCTGCATAAGTAATATCCTGATTCCGTTCTACCCGATATCTGTCCATCAGAACGCTTAATTCCTTAAGTACTGACAGATCGTCATCACAAAAAGCTACTTTTATCATGATTCTTCCTTTGCCGCACAAACCGATGCAGCTCATTCGTTTTATCGTATGTGTCTTGACATGTTTTTCTACGCTTATTACAATAATTATATCCGTACATCGATGTACGATGCAAGGATAATTTTGAGAAAGGCATATTTTTGATGTCATCAAACGAAGAAAACGGAAAAAGTGAAAAAAGACTGATGTCCATCGGAGAAGTCTCCAAAGCGATCGGCATCACCAGAAGAATCATATTGAACTACGAAGCCAAAGGTCTCCTGCTTCCGGATAAAAAAGAAGGAACTGCCGGGAATCGCTATTATACCCCGGATTCCATCTCCCTGATCCGCTCCATCCGGGTACTGCAGAATTTAGGGCTGTCCCTGGATGAGATCTCCTCCTATTATAATGGATCCACGGATCTGGAACCATTGATCGAACGTCTGGAAGCCTTACGAGACGACCTGACGCAGAGTATCGAGAAGTTAAAGCAACGTACTGCGTCCCCGGCTGCTTCCGTGATACAGTTTCTTACCCTCCCCGCCCAGACGGTGTACTGCCGCAAGGGGGCTTTTAACGGAGTGGAAGAACGCAAAGAATTCCTGCGGGAGGTCTTCATGGAAGCCATTCATCTGTACGGCTCCGACAGCAGTAAGCGGATGTTTTTCATTGAGTACAATCTGGAACATCCGGAAGAATTCACCTGTTGTATCTCCGTACCTCCTGCCAGCAAGGGAGAACATGTGGTGCATCTGCCGGAGCAGAAAGCTCTCGGCATCTTCTATCACGGCTGTTACGAATCACTCCCGGATGCCCGTAGAGAACTGTCTGCCTACGCAGCTGCGCAGAATCTGTCTCTGTCAGGCACGGTACGGCATACTTATCTGGAAGGTCCTCCCCAGCATAAGGATCCGGCGAATTTTATCACTCAGGTGGCTCTTGTTTTACAATGATTCAGTCAAACAGGATTTCCTCCACCGTTACGAACTGAAAGCCTCTTTTCTGCAGAATATCCACTACTTCCAGTGCTGCGGTGACAGAAGTCTCATAATAATCATGCATCAGAATAATATCGCCGTCCCCCGCCTTCTCCACCACTTTGGACGCAATACAGTCTGCATTGTGGGAACACCAGTCCAGAGGATCGATATTCCACAGAACCGGGAACATATTCAGTTCTTTCTCAAAGCTTTTGTCCCAACTGCCGTAAGGCGGCCGGACAAAGCTTATTTTCTCCCCTGTGATTTCTTCGAGAATTTCATTGGTCTGCACCAGCTCCTCCCGAAAGCTCTCCCGGTTGCGGGAAGTGAGCTGTATGTGACTATAGGTATGGTTCCCGATCAGATGTCCTTCGTCCTGTTCTCTCCGGATAATGTCCGGGTAATTCTCCGCATTCTCTCCCGTCACGAAAAAAGTAGCTACCACTCCCCGCTCCTTCAATCCATCCAGAAGCTGTTCCGTATACTTCGGATGCGGCCCGTCGTCAAAGGTCAGCGCGATCTTTTTCGGTTCTCCTGATGTCCCGCACACGCCGGTGTCTGTTTCTATATAGGTTCCATATGACTTCTGCTCTGCGTATCGTTCCGTTCCCACTGACAGACACAAGATTCCCAGAAGCATGTCAAAGATCAGAATTCCCGCCAGTACTTTTTTCATTTCAAGCCGTCCGTTTCACGCTTTCACAGAAAATATATGCATTCTCAAAAGTGACCATTCCTGCTGCCGCAATAAAACATGCTTGCAAAAAAGGAGACCCGAGACTCTCATCTCCCGGATCTCCTCTGTATGTTACTTTTTTATTTATACTCAGATCTTGAATACGGAAATCTCGTTCTTAAGTCCTTCCATATTCTCATCCAGTACACTTGCAGTAGTGCTCAGTTTCTCCACATGGTTCAGAAGCTTATTGGCCACATCGTTGACGGTCTCGGCACTGCCTGCGGTCTCCTCAATGATATCGGAGATATTCTTCACGGCTGCCACAGCAGCGCTACGCTCACCGTCTGCCTTCTCCGTGCTTACCACGATATCTTTCAGCCCCTCGATCAGCTGGCCCATACGCTCCTGCATCTCGCGGAATACTGCGATCACTTCTTCCACAGCTTTGGTCTGGAGTTCTACCATTGCTTTCGCCTGGCTTGCACTCTCCACGCTGTTCTGGGTCTGGGCTGTAATGTTGGCCACATTGTTGCGGATCTCGCCGGCTGCCTTTGCAGAATCATCTGCCAGCTTACGGATCTCTTCTGCTACTACAGCGAAGCCTCGTCCAGCCTCTCCCGCTCTTGCTGCCTCGATAGAAGCATTCAATGACAGCAGGTTGGTCTGCTCTGTGATCTCTGTGATCGTAGCTACGAAACTGTTGATGATCTCAGATTCCTTGCGAAGAGATTCGATACTCTCACTCACTTTCACAGTCATCTGTGTTGTCTCGCCAGCACGATCACCCAGTACCTGTACGATCTCCATTCCCTTGTTGATCATGCCTTCCGTCTCGCCTACCAGCTTCTCCACACGTTCTACCACATGGCTGACTTCCTGGATCTCATTGGAGAGGATATCGGTCTTCTCCACGCACTCCTGTGCATGTCTGGACTGTTCTTCCATACCTTCGTTGATCTCACCGATGGCACGGGTAATATCCTGTGAATACTCATGAATCAGTTCAGAAGCCTGTCCCACGTTCTGTGCAGACACTTCCAGCTCTCCGGTAGCATTGCTTACCTGATTGACCAGCTTCTTCGTATTCGTGATCATGTTGGTAGCCGAGCCTGCCAGATCCTGGAACTCATCATGTCCCTTGGCAGATACGGTAACCGTCAGATCACCCTTCGCCACATCACCGAACTTTCTGGAAATGCGTCTCATGTTATTCTCAATACCTGCAGTGATAAAGATACCTACGATCACTACGATCACACATGCCAGGATCACCAGACCGATGGTCATGTTGCGGATCTCGGTAGCCTGACTGGTCACTACTCTCATAGGTACCAGTGCACAGGTGGTAAAGCCGATATCTGCACTGTGGCTGTAAATGAAAAGATACTTCTCACCCTGGAAATCTACCTCCGCAGTACCTGCATCCGCTACTGCCTCATCCATGACAGCTGTATAATACTCCTGTCCGGAGAATACATTTCCCTCTTCCGGAAGGACACTTTCTTTTCCTTCTTCTACATTCTCAACAACCAGTTCTCTGCCTCCGGGAGTTACAAATCCGATGATACTGCCGTCTCCGATATCGATCTCTTCCATGAAATCCGTAATAGCAGAAGGCTTGATATCGATGACAACGCAGGCATTGTTCGACTGGCTCATCATTTCGAAGGCCATAATATAATCTTTTTCGGTCTCCGTTACCTTTTCATCCAGTACAGGATGACTGTCGATCCACTGCGGGATACTTCTTCTGCCTTCCCCGCTTGCCACGTCTTCCTTGTACTCATCCAGGAAACCGTCCACACCGGATGAAAGCTTAGTGGACAGAAGGTTTACTCCCTTCTTGGGAATAATGTGCATGTGGCTGATGAACGGGTTGGAGGTCTGCACCGACAGAAGGTTGGACTTCGTAGATGTCAGGAAATTCAACTTATCCACGGGATTATCTTCGAACATTCCCAGGAAATATTTCCGCAGATCATCATCGTAAGCATATTTCAGCCCCTCTGAGCGGATAAAATCACAGCTCATATTCAGATTTTCCGTGGCCATACGCATCGTCTGTAATGTGGAATCGGTGAATTTCTCGCTTAATCCTTCTGCGGATTTCTGGTATGCTGACACACCGATGATCACCATAAACACAATAGGCACCAGGAAACATACAACGATCTTGTTGCGGATGCTGAGCAGTTTCGAGCTCTTTCCACTCTTTTTCTGCTTCGGAGCCTTTTGCTTCTTCTCCGCAGATGCCTTCTTTCCCTTCACTGCCTTTTCAGGCTTCGGCTTCTTTTCGGAAGTCGTCTCTTTTTTCCCCGTAAAAAGAGATTTCTTTGGTTTTTCAACATTCGTACTCATTTAATACCCTCCGGTACTTGTTATAGATATTTAAAATTATAGCATAATAATTACCAGAATGGAACAACATTTTCTGCCATTTGTTATGCTTTTTGTATATTTTTAGTTAAAATTTATCTTCGTCAGAAAGGTCTCAGGGAACTTCTCTTCCTCCGCCAGATTTAGGATACGTATCTGCAATTCCTGCCGTTTTCGAAGGTCATCCCCACCATCTGGCAATGTTCCTTCCGCCGTTTGCTTTCCACCTGCTGTAAGGATCCGACTGCCCACCATGGCTGCACCGCTCAGTGCCGTATTGCCGCCGGTCACCGTGCAATCTGCCAGTTCTTCCGGAAGCAGCCCGATAGCCACAGCCGCCTTCGGATCCAGATAATAACCGAATCCTCCCGCCAGCACCACTTTCGAAATGTCCGAAAATCTTATGCCATAGCTGTCCGCCAGAATCTCAATGCCTGCGGCAATGGCTCCTTTTGCCAGCTGCACTGCACGCACGGACTCCTTCGTCACCAGCACATCGCCGATACGGACTCCTTTCGTAAAATAAGGTTCCTTCAAAAGACCCTGTCCGTCCATCAGCCCCTCTTCCAGAAGTTTTTGTAACAGTCTCACCATATCCGCGCCCCAGATGCCCCGGTTGGCTCCGCCTTCGAAAGCAGGGCCAGCCGCCGTGGCACAGGCATGTAATCTGTGCCGGTTTCCCAGTGCCATCTCCCCGTTGGTTCCAAGATCGATGAGCAGGGTGGAGGCCTCCTGTTCGAGCATTCCACTGGCCAATATTCCGGCAGTAATATCGCCGCCTACAAAGGCTGACAATCCCGGTATGATATGACAGGCCACTCCTGCAATTTCTGTCTCCACTGCGCCGCTATGACTGACTGTAAAAGGTGCTTTGCCCAGTTCCTCCGGATTCCAGCCCATGAACAGATAGGTCATGGTGGTATTTGCCGCAACGACCATCTGCAGAGTCTCCTGCGGCTGCAGCTTTTTGGAAAAACGCTGCACTCCTTTTTCCATGAGGTCACGGACTTTTTTCTGCATATCTGCCGCTTTTCCCGGATCCTTCGCTGCCTCTATCCGTGAGAGCACATCGGCACCATAGCTGACCTGGGGATTCACACTGGGAAAGCTGTCCACCACTTTACCGGTCATGTCATACAACTGCATGGCAATGGTAGTGGTACCAATATCCACAGTCATCAGCCGTTTACCGTCCGGATTTTGTAATGTTAACGGAGGAAGTTCCAGCTTTTCCGTCACCACCTGCATCCCCCGGATCACTCCTGGACATCTACCACAACCGGTACAGATCAGGCATCTGGTTCCCTTTTTTCCTGTGGGATTGGTACTGCTCGTATTATACAAACTGATTCCTCTCTTCATCGTAATGATAGTCAATGGCTGCCAGTTTATCTGTGATCTCCTGTTCCTTCACATCCAGATCATCGCAGAGCTGTTTCAGGCTTCCGTAGAAATCACGGAGTTTTAAATTTATAAAGCTTAATAACATTACGGGATCCTGTGGTATCATAACGTTTTCCTCTCTTTTCCTGTTTTTGACAGAGTTATATTGTAAACGAAAGGAGCAAAAATGACAAGTATCATCATCTTTGCTCCTGTTTTATTTTACAGATTATTGATTTTTCGATCCTTTTTCGCACTTGGCGGCCAATTGATCATTCTCCTCGGTAATGACAATGGTATCGCCTTCTTCTACCTGATCTGCCAGAATCATCTTGGCTGCCAGGGTCTCCACGTACTTCTGGATATAACGCTTCAAAGGCCGTGCACCGTAGACCGGATCATAAGCATTGTCCACGATATACTGCATAGCTTCCTCCGACAGACGGATGGTCAGCTGCTTATCCTCCAGACGTCTGTTCAGATCGGCAATGATCAGATGAATGATGCCGCCGATATTGTCCTTGGTCAGAGGCTTGAACAGGATCGTCTCATCCAGACGGTTCAGAAATTCCGGACGGAAATGAGCCCGCAGGTCGTTCATGACTGCCGCCTCTGCCTCCGGCTTGATGGTGCCGTCTTCGTTGATACCGTCCAGCAGATAGCTTGCGCCGATGTTGGAGGTCATGATCAGTATGGTATTCTTAAAGTCTACGGTACGACCCTGAGAATCCGTGATACGGCCGTCATCCAGTACCTGTAACAGTACATTGAATACATCGGGATGTGCCTTCTCGATCTCATCGAACAGTACCACGCTGTAAGGTTTTCTCCGGACAGCTTCGGTCAGCTGACCACCTTCCTCATATCCTACATATCCGGGAGGCGCTCCGATCAGACGAGAGACAGAATACTTCTCCATGTACTCACTCATATCGATACGTACCATATTATTCTCATCGTCGAACAGTGCTGCCGCCAGACTCTTGGCCAGCTCCGTCTTACCGACACCGGTAGGTCCCAAGAACAGGAAGGAGCCGATGGGCTTGCTGGGATCCTTGATCCCGGCTTTGGAACGGATGATGGCTTCGGTGACTTTGGTCACACCCTCGTCCTGACCCACCACACGTTTGTGCAGTTCTTCGTCCAGATGGAGGGTCTTGTTACGCTCACTCTCGGTCAGTTTGGCTACCGGAATGCCGGTCCAGCGGGAAATGATCCTTGCGATCTCTTCCTCCGATACTTTTTCATGTACCAGAGACAGATCGGATTCTCCTACCTTATCCTCTTCCTGTGCCAGCTGCTTCTCCAGTGCGGGCAGTTCGCTGTATTTTAATCTGCCGGCCTTTTCATAGTCTCCTTCCCGCTCTGCGATCTGGATCTCATTATTCATGCGGTCTCTCTCTTCCCGCAGTTTGGAAAGTTTATCCACGGATGCCTTCTCGTTATCCCACTGTGCCTTTTTAGTGTTGAACTGATCCTTTAACTCTGCCAGTTCCTTCTGCAGATCTGCCAGACGTTCCTTACTGATCCGGTCATCCTCTTTTTTCAGAGCGGTCTCCTCGATCTCCAGCTGTGTCACCTTACGCTGCAGTTCATCCAGCTCCGTAGGCATACTGTCCATCTCGGTCTTGATCAGGGCGCAGGCCTCATCCACCAGGTCAATGGCCTTATCCGGCAGAAATCTGTCGGTGATATAACGGTTGGAAAGCACGGCTGCACTTACCAGTGCGTTATCCATGATCTTGACACCGTGATATACTTCGTAACGATCCTTCAGTCCACGCAGGATAGAGATCGTATCCTCCACGGTGGGTTCTTCTACCATAACCGGCTGGAAACGACGTTCCAGAGCGGCATCTTTTTCAATATACTGTCTGTATTCATCCAGTGTGGTGGCACCGATACAGTGCAGTTCACCACGGGCCAGCATGGGCTTCAACATATTGCCCGCATCCAATGCGCCGTCGGTCTTGCCGGCACCGACAATGGTATGCAGTTCATCGATGAACAGAATGATCTGTCCGTCACTGTTCTTCACATCATCCAGTACGGCCTTCAGACGTTCCTCGAATTCACCTCTGTATTTGGCACCGGCTACCAGTGCGCCCATATCAAGTGCGAAGATCTTCTTATCCTTCAATCCCTGAGGGACATCGCCCTTGACGATACGCTGTGCCAGACCCTCCACCACGGCGGTCTTACCGACACCGGGTTCACCGATCAGCACGGGGTTATTCTTTGTCTTACGGGACAGGATACGTACCACATTACGGATCTCGCTGTCACGTCCGATGACGGGATCCAGCTTCTGGTTCCTTGCTTTCTCCACCAAATCCTGCCCGTATTTTTCCAATGTATCATAGGTTGCTTCCGGGTTGTCACTGGTGACTCTCTGGTTGCCTCTTACGGTAGACAATGCCTGCAGGAAACGTTCTCTGGTGATGCCGTATTCCTTCCAGATCTCGGCGATCTCCTTGTTGGGATTCTTGATCATGGCAAGGAACAGATGCTCTACGGAGACATATTCGTCACCCATCTGTTTTGCTTCGTCCGATGCGCTGACCAGTACCTTGTTCAGATACTGACCGACATAAGGCTGACCGCCCTGCACCTTTACTCTCTTCTCCAAAGCCTGTTTTGCACGGTTTACAAAATGATCCTTCTGGATCTCCATCTTTTCCACAAGCTTTAAGATCAGACTGTCATCCAGCGTCAGCAGACTGTACAGCAGATGTTCCTGTTCGATCTCCTGATTGCCATATTCCATGGCGAGCTTTTCACAGCCATTGACTGCTTCTATGGATTTCTGTGTAAATTTATCAATATTCATAATCGTTCGCCTCCTCACATAAGGTTATGCAATTTGCAACTATTCAGAGCCATTAAATATTGCCTGAGCTTTGTTGATTGCTTGCATTCATAAAAAGCTTTGGCAATATTTATTTGGCGAGGTAGCCTCAATGAGCAAAAAGGAAACTGTGTAACAGCGTTTTGCGAATGAGGCTCTGAATAGTTGCTTTATTTATTTTCTTACTTGCGAACAGATTCACAGGCTTTCTGTCTCATCTGTTCTATATTTAATATAACACATAGTCAGAGAAAATCAATTAAGAAATTATAAACTTTATATGGAATCTTTCGAAAATTATTTTCCATTCACGCGGAAGATTAATGCCGTTAGGAGAAAAATCACTCTCCAGATACTCATTTTTCACAATTTAAGTATCTATGCCTGAAATTTTTCTGTATAGACCCATACGCCACATATATTCCTGAAATATTGCATTGAAAAGTACCTGCGGATCACTTTTTTCTCTATAGACCCAAAATAGCGCCGTCCGGTGTCGTGTTTGCAAAAACACGGCATCTTGGCAGCGCCATTTCTCTTTTTCCGTTATTGTAACCTACAGTAACACTTTATTTTTCGGTAACGCCCTTTACTTCATATCCTGCGTCAACTACAGCCTTGGTCAGTACTTCGTCTGCCACATCAGAAGCCAGTTCCACAGTAGCATTCTTCTGCTCCAGGCTCATGGTTACGGTCTTTACGCCCTCTACGGCCTCCAGTGCCTTCTGTACGGTCCCGGTGCAGTGGTTGCACATCATTCCTTCGATACTGATTACTTTTGTCATTGTGTTTGTCCTCTCTTTCTCTTCTTTGCTATTTTGCTCTGCGGGGGCTTCCAGTATGCACTGTTCTCCCTCCACAGCTGCCTGCGTTGTCTCCTGTTCCGTCCGGGCTGCTTCCGGCGTTCCTGTTTTCAGCGGAGTAAATCCGCTCTTAAAGCCTCTCAGCCGCAGGGCATTTCCCACGACAAAGATACTGCTTAAACTCATGGCTGCCGCGCCGAACATGGGATTCAGACGGATTCCAAAAGACGGGTACAACACACCGGCTGCCAGAGGGATGCCGATGCAGTTGTAGAAGAAAGCCCAGAACAGATTCTCCTTGATGTTGCGGATCACGGAACGGCTCAGTTTCATGGCCGTCACGGCATCCCGCAGATCATTTTTCATCAGAATAATATCTGCGCTCTCCATGGCTACATCCGTGCCTGCACCAATAGCCATGCCTACATCTGCGGCTGCCAGTGCGGGGGCATCGTTGATGCCGTCACCGATCATGGCTACCTTATGGCCCTGACGTTTCAGCTCGCTGACCTTTTTCTCCTTATCCTGTGGCAGTACTTCTGCCACGACCTCAGAGATACCCAGCTTCTGTCGTACAGCTTCTGCAGTACGGTGGTTGTCTCCGGTCAGCATGATGACTTTGACACCCATTTTCTCCCAGACACGAATAGCTTCATAAGAAGTGGCCTTAACAGTATCCGCCACGCCGATAACTCCTAAGAATCTTCCTTCCTGTGCCACAAGGAGCGGTGTCATGCCTTCGTCCGCCATCCGGTTCAGACCTTCTGTGGCTTCCTCCGGCAGAGTGATATGATTCTCCTGCAGAAAGGCAAGGTTACCTACATAGAATTTTGTACCGGCAGGAATTATCACGCTACTGGCACCCGATACTGTATTTCTCGCCATCTGGTTCTGTTCCGTTGTCTTGCCAGAGCCATCTGTGGTGTCGTTCTGTTTTCCGGCATAAAATACCGCCGTAGGGCCGTCATTTTTTACTGATTCTACCGCACGGAATTCTGCTGCCAGTGTACCTTCCACGCCACGGCCGAAGGTTGCCTTGAAATCCACGATCTCGGGAATTGCCAGACCGAACTGCTCTGCCCATTCCACTACAGCTTCCGCCAGCGGATGCTCACTTTTTTTCTCAAGAGCTGCTGCGATCTGCATCATGGCATCCATCGGGAAGTCGCTCTGATAACCGCCTGCTTCTTCTACCTTTAACTTACCGCTGGTGATGGTTCCGGTCTTGTCCAGTACCACAGTGTCAATCTCTTTGGCCTGCTGCAGGGCCTCACCCGTCTTGATCAGGATACCATTGCTGGCACCTACGCCGGTTCCCACCATGATAGCCACGGGTGTTGCCAGTCCCAACGCACAGGGGCAGGAAATTACCAATACGGCAATGGCTGTGGAAATGGCAAACTCCGCGGTAGCACCGCTTATCAGCCACACGATCAGGGTGATCAGGGAAATGGTCATGACCGTCGGCACGAATACACCGGCCACCTTATCTGCCAGCTGTGCAATGGGAGCCTTGCTGGCACTGGCCTCTTCCACCAGACGGATGATCTGTGCCAGTGTTGTGTCATCGCCAACACGATCCGCACGACATTTTAAGAAGCCCGCCTTGTTCACGGTAGCGGAGACCACATGGTCACCTGCCTGTTTCTCCACCGGAACACTTTCACCAGTGATGGCCGCTTCATCCACACTGGAGTTGCCTTCTAACACGATACCGTCCACCGGTACCAGACTTCCGGGCTTTACCAGAAAAATATCGCCTTTCTGCAGGCTCTCCGTGGGCACTTCCTTTTCCTGTCCGTCCTCGGTCACAAGAATTGCCACCTTGGGAGCCAGATTCATCAGCTTGGTGATGGCTTCACTGGTCTTTCCCTTGGAACGGCTCTCCAGATATTTTCCAACGGTGATCAGAGTCAGGATCGTACCGGAGGATTCAAAATACAGATCGTGGGCATAATGCTCTACCACTGCCATGTCACCGTAGCCTAAGCCATAGCTGATCCGGTACATGGCGAAAATGCCGTACACCAGTGCCGCGCCGGATCCCAGAGCGATCAGGCTGTCCATGTTCGGACTGCGGTGCGCCAATGTTTTGAATCCTACAGAGAAAAACTTCCGGTTCACATACAGAATCGGCAATAACAGTAAAAACTGCGTCAATGCAAAATTCATGGCATTGGCATTGCCGTGCATCGTGTTTACGATAAATGCCGGAACCGGAATTCCGAACCATTCTTTCAGCATATGGTGCATAGACACATACATTAACGGGATCAGGAATCCAATGGAGATTCCCAGACGCCATTTCATGGCTCTTGCGTCTGCATCCAGCTTCTGCTGCAGCTCCTGTTTGCCATCGGCTGTGGACTTTCCTGTACTTCCCGCATTCCCGGAAGTGCTCTGTCCGCCTGCACCTGCCACACTGCCTTCGGTCATTACCGAAGCACCGTAGCCTGCTTTCACCACAGCATCGATAATTTCCGCCGAAGTGATCTTCGTCTCGTCATAGGTCACATCCATAGTCTCCGTCAGCAGATTTACGGATGCTTTTTCCACATTTTCCAGCTTGTTTACTGCCTTTTCCACATGGGAAGAACATGCGGAACAGGACATTCCTGTAACATGATATCTTTCCTTCATAATACCCTTGCCTTTCCATGACCTGCAAAGTCTCCGGTGCTTTCAATGCACCGCAGCAGCACAAATTTACAGGTTTATCTGCGACCATTCCGCCGCTTATTTCAATTTCTTCACAAGTTCCACTGCCTCATCTACTATAGCAGTATTCCCCTTCCGGATCTCTTCCACCACACAGGTCTCCATATGTTCCTTCAGGATTGCATAGCCAAAGGCCTGTAAAGCACTCTCCACGGCAGCTACCTGTGTGAGAATATCACCGCAGTAACGGTTCTCTTCCAGCATCCGGCTGATACCGTTTAACTGTCCGCTCATACGGCTTAAACGGTTCTGTAATTGTTTTCTTTCTTTTTCAGAGCGGGGTGTTGCTTTCTGATGACAATGACAACATTCCATGCCTTTTTCTTCCATTTTTTCTTCCTTTTGTTCTGCCATAATTTTCCCCTTCCTGAGCCTCCGGCACCGGAATCCGAATTTTCCAGAATCTTCCCGGTTCTACACATATGCTGTTTCCGGCCTGCATATCAGTGCACGCAACATGCTGCCGGATCTTTCGTTGCAGCCATACGCAAAATACCCCGCAGGGGTATCTTGCCTTTTTCTACAAGATATACCCCCACAGGGTATTTGTCAAGAGGTACTTTCTAATTCCTGCCAGTTCACCTCTGACCAAAACAGATCCTTACGATCTGCATCTTCATGATTCTGTCGCCGGTTCTGGCGAGGAAGCGGAATAATCCGCTGACGGAAGGGTCTCGAAGATCATTATAGCCCAGCATATAGCCACGGCTTGTGACCTGCAATCTGCTGTCCCACGGGAAATCTCACTTTTCGCATCCGAAACCGCAAAATACGCACCCACATCCTGAATTTTAGCGCTCCTGAGCCATGTCTTTGCTATCATCTTAACCGCTGTCCGGTTCGCCGCGTCAAATACCAGCACACCACCGGGAAAACTGTCAGCCATTGCCTGTACCAGCGTCCTGACTTGCTCCGTCAGAAAATAATAGAATACTCCGGAGGCAAAAAATATCGCCCCTTCGGACGCGTCGATTTTGGTAAACCATTCCGTATCATTCAAATTGCAGGAAATATTTTCCTCACGGTCTCCGGCGGGCAGTAATTGATTGCGTACGGCGATAACATCCGGAAAATCCAGATTGTAAATTTTACAGCTGCCATTGTCACAGGCTCTTCCCGTACTGTCAAGTCCACAACCCAAATTGACCACCACCGCATCAGGATGGTCTGCCAGATAATTTTGTACCTCCCACGCAAGGTCATTCTGCCGCATGGCAACCTCCAGCGAACCGAAACGCTGCATCAGGCCGTGGGATTTTTTCTCCACCTGTGAAAAATCATAGTCGATCTGGTCGATCAGGTGTACCGCCATCTCGTCCCGATATAGGTTCGGATACAACTCCGAGCATAGCTTTCGGGAATAAAGGGGGATGATCAGTGTCTCCTGTACGGTGTTCTTCTCAATCTTGTATTTCATGGACATCTCTCACTTTCTTGCATTTTTACCATTTCTTTTTTGTGTTAGTTTCGCCTAACCACTACATGGAGTCATGCGGTTAGTTCGTGCTAACTTATGTATCTTAGAAAAGCCGCATTGCTGCGGCCTTTCGGCTGACTGTTTTGTGTTTTCGTTTATATTATACTGAACTTATTTCTGTTTTGCAAGGTAGATTTCCACCAATAGATATTTCTTGTCTTCTTCCCAGTTATAGTAGAACTGAATCAGTCCGATGCGGCTCCTGGTGCCGGTCTTCTCATTCAACGCAGAAAACATGCCGCTAGAGCAGCGCACGGGAGACAAATAAGGCTGTCGGCGATCACCGGCACCGACAAGAAAAATCCCACTGCCTTGAACGCAGTGGGATTCCCGGTTTTGCTTTTCCATAATAGAAAACTGCTAATGAAAGCATGGTCTCTCCTTAAACAGACTGGAAACCGCCTTCCAGATCCTCAATGATATCATCAATATTCTCCGTACCGATAGACAGACGAATCGTATTGCTGTAGATTCCCTGCTCATTCAGCTCTTCCTCAGACAGCTGTGCATGGGTGGTGGAAGCCGGATGGATGACCAGAGACTTCACATCTGCCACGTTTGCCAAAAGCGAGAACAGCTCCAGATTATCACAGAACTTTTTCGCTGTCTCCTTGCCGCCCTTGATCTCGAAGGTGAAGATGGAACCGCCTCCGTTCGGGAAATATTTTTTATACAACTCCTGCTGCTCCGGATCGGTGGATACGGAAGGATGATGCACACGCTCTACCTGAGGATGATTGTTCAGATACTGTACCACCTTCAGTGCATTTTCCACATGACGCTCCACGCGCAGAGACAGTGTCTCCAGTCCCTGTAAGAAAATAAAAGCATGGACAGGGGAAATGCAGCCGCCCATATCACGCAGGAGCATTGCACGGATAGCGGTCACAAAAGCCGCGCCCGGTGCTGCCTTGGTGAAAGTCACACCATGATAGCTGGGATTCGGAGTGCACAGATGAGGGAACTTGCCGCTGCCCTCCCAGTCAAATTTACCATTTTCCACGATCACACCGCCTAAGCTGGTGCCGTGTCCGCCGATGAATTTCGTAGCGGAATGTACTACGATATCTGCACCGTACTCAAAAGGACGTACCAGATAAGGAGTAGCAAAAGTATTGTCCACCACCAGAGGCACCTTGTGTGCATGGGCGATCTGTGCCAGACGTTCGATGTCTACCACATCCGAGTTGGGATTGCCCAGAGTCTCGATGTAGAGAGCCTTGGTGTTCTCCTGAAAGCTTGCTTCGATCCTGTCATAATCGGAAGGAGCCACGAAAGTAGTGGTCACACCGTAGTCCACCAGGGTATGCGCCAACAGATTGTAGGTTCCACCGTAAATATTATTTGCAGAAACAATGTGATCTCCCTGTTTTGCCAGGTTCTGGATCGTGTAGCAGATGGCTGCCGCTCCGCTGGCTACTGCCAGAGCTGCGGTACCGCCCTCTAATGCCGCAATACGCTGCTCAAAGACACCCTGGGTAGGGTTGCCGAGACGACCGTAGATCTCACCGGGATCTTCCAGTCCGAAACGGGCTGCTGCATGGTCGCAGTTGCGGAATACATAAGAAGATGTCTGATAAATGGGAACGGCTCTCGCACCGGTCACGGGATCGGGCTGCTCCTGTCCCACATGTAACTGTAATGTCTCGAATTTTAAATTACGCTCTGCATAGGGCTTTTTGCTCATGTTCTGCCTCATTTCTGCACTTATCTGTGTGCTGTGTGTTAGTCATATAGTAGCTTATCTATTCCTAGGAATCTACTATAAAAACATGCTAAAACACAATCAAAAATATGTCAATGTAAAACTTTAGTGCAGCAGATATTTTTTACTTCACCAGCCGGTCCTTATACTTCAGCCATTTTCCCGTACGTATCCTGTTAGTGAACAAAAATGCCCGTACGACCCAGTCCATGGTCATAGCGATCCAGACGCCGATGACGCCAAGTCCCAGACCCTGTCCCAGGATATATGCCATGCCCACACGGCAGAGCCACATGGAAGCGATCGCCACGATCATGGTAAATCTCACATCTCCCGCAGCGCGAAGTGCATTGGACTGTGCAAAGGACAACGGATGCACCAGCATACAACATACACAGCTGTAACATAACAGAAAAACAGTTATTTTCATTGTCTCCGGACTCAAATGATAGATTCCGCAGATCGGCCTTGCAAAAATAATCATGGGAATTCCCAACAGGATCATACAGGCATATGCTACTTTCATCATTTTTTTCAGATAATATAATGCCTGCTCTGTTTCTCCTGCGCCGATGCACTGTCCGATCACAGTGATCATTGCTACACCGATGGCGTTGGCAGGGATCTGCTGAAAGCTGGCAATACTGCCTGTTACGGCATTTGCCGTCGTAGCAGCCATTCCAAAACCGGCGATCAGACTGGTGGTCAGAAGCTTACCGATCTGGAAGATACTGTTTTCCAGTCCGTTGGGAACACCAATATACAGAATCTTTCCCAAGATTTTCGTATCGACCCTCCAGTGATTGCTCACTATGATCTTGTCACTTTTTCCAAGCAGCACTATGATCATCACAGCCGACAATATTCTGGAAAACAGCGTGGACAACGCAGCACCGGCAGCACCGATCCCTGCACCATAGATCAGGATCGCATTTCCGGCAATATTTACCAGATTTGCCACCAATGACACTTTCATGGACACCTTGGAATCTCCCACCGCACGGAACAGAGCCGCACCACCGTTATAAATTCCCAGAAAAGGAAAGGACACCGCCACAATATAAAAATAAATTCTTGCGGCATTCATGACATCCGCCTCCACATTTCCGTAAAGCAGTGCCAGCAATCCCTTGTTCCAGATCAGTGCTATCGTCATAAACAGAAGGGCCACACCCCCAACCGCTATAAACAGCTGATTGGAGGCCCGGCCTACCATTTCCTTATCTCCGTGTCCCATATATTGCGCCGCCACTACGGCACCGCCGCTGGCCATGGCCGTGAACAGACCGATCAGCAATACGCAGATACTATCCACCAGAGAGATTCCGGATACCACAGCTTCTCCACAACTGGCCGCCATCACCGTGTCCGCCATTCCCATTGCGATTGCCAAAAACTGCTCTATGATCAGCGGCCACAATAATTTTTTCAGTGCATCCTGTGAAAATAACATTTTTTTCTCTTCCGTCATATCTTACATCGTTCCTTTATCATCACATTAACAACTGCCAAAATATCACATTGTCATTGCATTGTAAATAGAAATGTAATTTTATGATTCAGTAACTATTCAGCACCCCATTCGCAAAACCGCCTCTACGAGGCTTTCCTGAATAACATGCTTGCATGTTATTTGCTCATAGTGGTTACTTCGCCCTATAAATAGTTACAGCTCCTGATATACGAAATAGTCCGCAGCGACCAGGCCGCCTTCCATACCCTGCTCATTGATGGCAAACAGTCCGTCCTTGACACCAACCCAGCGGCCCGGAGTTGCTTCCACCATCTGTCCCACAGGCTGTAAATTTTCTTCTGCGGTTCCTACATAAAATGTACGGTAAATCTCCTTCTCCACCTTCATCTGGATATAAATGACATCACTGTTCCATTCGCCCAGACCGGTGCGCACTTCATCGTCCTTCGTCCAGTTGCCGGTGCGCTGCTGTAAGCTCATCTTTCCGTTTATTTTCTGCACCGCAAGTGCTGTATAACATCCGCCCAGCGATACCAGTCCTGCCACATCGCCGTCCTTCATCTGTTCCAGATGCAGACAGGTGGTAATGGAGAATTCCGGTGCCGGCCATTTCTGCAATAACAGGTTACTGATATCGCACAGCTGCGTCTTCGGGTCTGCGGCCTGGGCATGAAGAATGAGCTGGCCGTTTTCCAGATCATACCATTCCTTTTTATAATTGGCATTCCACTGCCACTGTAATCCCAAATTTTCCCCTTCGAAGAAATCACTGTCCTCCGGTGCATCGATTGGGTACGTCGCTCCTACTTCCGGCTTTTTATAGCGCAGTACCGGTTCGCCGCAGCCGTCCACCTCATTCACACCGATCACCGGCCAGTCATTCTCCCAGTGCATAGGCTGCAAATGAACGATACGTCCTGCATTGCCCACATCCTGGAAATGCAGGAACCAGTCCTGTCCGTCCGGGGTATCCACCCAGGCACCCTGGTGAGGTCCATTGACAGGAGAATTTCCCTGATGCAGGACGATTTTCTCTTCCCAGGGACCGTAAATATTTTTCGACCGCAGTACGGTCTGCCAGCCGGGCTTCACGCCCCCTGCCGGAGCGAAGATATAGTAATAGCCGTTTCTCTTGTACAGCTTCGGTCCCTCGATGGTGGGCTGGGTCGCATGGCCATCATAGATGAACTGACCGTCATCCAGCACTCCGGAGCAGTCCGGTTCGATGGGAGACATATACAGCATGCTCTTGAAACCGATACGGCTTCTGGCGAAAGCTGTCACCATGTATGCTTTGCCGTCCTCATCCCAGAAAGGACAGGGATCGATCCAGCCCACGACCTTACGCACATAAGCCGGCTCGCTCCACTTGCCGAAAGGATCCGTGGTCTTGCACATCATGATGCCCTCGTCCGGCATGGGGATAAATACGTAATAAGTTCCCTCATGATAACGGATGGCCGGTGCCCAGGTACCACAGCCGTGTACCGGCTTGTCATAATAGTCAAAGGGAAGCTTGTCAATGATGTAATTGATGACCTTCCAGTTCACCAGATCCTTCGAATGCAGCAGAGGCACTGCAGGGGTGTTACAGAAGCTGGAAGCGATCATAAAATAATCCTCTCCCACACGAATGGCATCCGGGTCCGAATAATCGGTATACAGGATCGGGTTGATATAGGTGCCGTCGCCCTGATCAGCGATCCACATTTTATGTATCTTGGTCTTGTCCATAATTTCTCCATTCCGCAGCCTTTGCCGCCTTTTATTTACGAATGCAGGTGTTCAACACTCATTTGATAATAGTTACCTGTTTCTGAACAATTTCAGTATAACAGATGTTCCCTTGTATCGCGTGCCATTTTCCCATTAGTTTGTGTCAAATCTTGCATTTAGCGACTATAAATGTCATAATAGTGACAAAAGTTGCAGGAGGGAATCCCATTGAGTTTCTTTTACCAGAACCGTCAGGAACAGCTTTATTTATATTTATCCAAAAACAACCCCTATGCCGTCCATCTTCACAGACAGTTGGAGTTGATCTATGTATTGAGCGGTTCCACCACCGTCACCGTGGAACAGCAAGATTTTTTACTTACCCCCGGTCAGGGTGTTCTGGTTTTTCCGAACCAGATGCATGGCCTGAAGCATGTGGAACCCGGTCAGAATCTGCTCTGTATCTTCGAGCCGGATTTCTGCCACTCTTTCCGCCATTTTTTCCAGAACAAAAAGCCTGCCCGCAATGACTTTACCGTCTCCTCCCTGTCAGAGCACAGCCGTATTGCCCTGCAGGGACTTAAAACACTGGCCGCTGCCATGGAAAAGGATCGTCCCACACCTTCCGATGTACAAGTCTATGCGGAAGGGTATCTCACACTCCTGCTGGCAGACCTGCTGCCATCGTTGCCTCTGCAAGTGCGTAAAAACACAGATGACCTGGAATTGGAGCAAAGACTGCTTCTCTATCTGGATGCCCACTATACCGAAGAATTGTCCCTGGAAAGTCTCTCGAAAGAATTCGGTGTCAGCCGCTTTGTCCTGTCCCGGATCTTCACTGAGAAACTCCACACCACTTTCCTGATTCCTGATTACGTGAACTCCCGAAGGCCTGGACTATGCCAGAGATCTTCTATTGTCCACGGAGCTCTCCGTGACGCAGATTGCGCTGGATGTGGGATTCGGAAGCTCCCGCACCTTTTTCCGGGCCTTTCATTCCGCTTATCACACCACTCCCGGAGCTTACCGCAGGCAGAAAGAATCTTCCTGATCCCTTCCCTTACGCTGTATCCACAGAAGTTCCTCTCCCGCCCGGATATAATCTTTCCAGGTACCGACGATCTGTCCCCGCTCCGGGATCTGGCACATTTCCACCGTCACCGCCGTATCCACGCCTTCCCTTGCCAGGCCCTCCTGATCAAATTCCATCAGCAGTTTTCCTTTGCGCACGATCTCGTTTTGCAGGACATTGCAATGATAATAGGCGCTGTGCAGTTCTTCCCTGTCTCTGCAGATATTCAACAGCAGTTCCAGTCCGCTGTCCGTGCGGAATCGGATCCGGTTTCCCATGGGATAGAGTTTCAATACCTTTCCTGCCGTGGGCGCATAGACCTTTCCATCCTCTGGCACGATGCTGATACAGCCAGTTCCGGCATCAGCGGTCTCTTCCGCGGTCTCTTCCATGCGCTTACGGATCTCTCCGTTCACCGGGCTGCCTATAGTGACACCTTCCCTCACCAGTTGCCTGGCTGCTGTATTTTTTCTCTCTTCCCTGTCTTCCCCTGTCTCTTCTGTTTCTTCCATTTTCCACCGGATACTCCTGCCAGACCAGAAGCCGACCAACAGTCCCAGTACTCCCGTTGCCACGATGTCATACATCTGCATGTTTCTACCTTCCTTTTTCCATGATAAGGTTCCCGCTCCTTATTCTGTCTCATTTTCGGGAAAACATGCCATTTTTTCATTCATAACTTCCAAAAGAAGTGCCGCCACGATTCCTGCCGCCATGCAGAACAGATTCCGGGATGCGGTCTCCGGAGATGTGGCAAAACTGTTCCATGGAACCGTCATCACTGTAGCTGCACTGATGATCCCGAAGATCCCGTGGAACATCCCCGCATACTGTTTTTCAAGCAGGCGGTTTACCAGCCTGGCCAGACACACAAAAGTCACCACGCAACCGGTCATTCCGGGAATCAACACCTCCGGTCGAAGATGAGCGATCCCCTCTACGAACGGTGTATACAGCCCTAAGGGCATCAGTAGTGTAGAAAAACTCATGCCCGGAGCGATCACCGACAGAGCAAGGGCAAATCCACAGAACAGATACGCTCCGAGTCCCGGCTCCACTGCAGTCTTGGAAGTCTGCAACGAAAACAGCAAAAAAATCATTGCCGCAAACGTCACTCCGGAGACGATCCTGTTTCCTCCGGTCCTGCCCTGCTCTCCCGCTTCCCGCCACAGGGACGGCAGCATTCCGCCGATCAGCCCCACAAATACACAGACCGATTGCTCCGGATAGGTCTCCAACACATAAGAAAGCAGATTCGCCACACCTAAAAATCCCGCCGCAGAACCGATCATATACGGGAGCAATCGCGGCAGATGCGTCTTCCACTTACGCAGAGGATCCGCCAGCAGTTCCATAATGGGCCGGTAGACGCCGAACACCACGCTCAATACCCCGCCGGAGATCCCCGGCAGCACCGCTCCCAGACCGATCAGTGCCCCCTGCAAAACCTTCCCTAAAAACTTAAGATCCATTGTCTTTCTCCACATCCTGTTGCTCTTAAAATCATATGCTTTTTCCATAAGAAAATAGGTCTAAAAATCAAAGATAATTATTGACATTTCGATCAGGGCAATGGTATACTCTAACCGTATTCTAAATGAAAGTCATTGATCTCACATATTTTTGTAAGACATTGCTACTTTTTCACGGATGCTTTACAAAAATATGTGATTTTTTTGTCCTACGTTTTAGAATCATCAAAAGGATCAGGCAAAGCCTGAATTATTAAAGGAGGTACCAATAATGAATAACGGTACAGTTAAGTGGTTCAATGCTCAGAAGGGTTATGGTTTCATCACCAACGATGCTAACGGCGAGGAAGTATTCGTACACTTTTCCGCAATCAACGCTGATGGTTTCAAGTCTCTGGAAGAGGGCCAGAAGGTAACTTTCGATACCGAGTGCGATCCTCAGAACAGCAGCAAGATCCGTGCTACCAACGTTACTGTTGTAGCTTAATAGCAAGACAGACCAAAAGGATCAGTCCCACGGGACTGATCCTTTTTTGTGTATACGATGAGCCAAGTACAGATTTGTGCTTGCACAAGAATCTGTATTTGGCGAATGTACATCATCGAGCTTTTAAGCGAGATGGTGTACAAAGTATACAAATCGAGTAGGAGCCAGCCTACTCGATTAGCTATTCAAAATTCATCCACCGCTCTGCAGAAATCTCCGGTTTCGTCACAAGACATTCCGGATCCGGTGCCAGCACATGCCGTACCACCCGGAACACTTTCTGCGCATCACACAGCAGACACTTCGCATCTCCGAACATCACCTCTTCCACTGCTCCACAATCCAGAAACGCCTGGTTCAATTTCACAAAATCTTCCGAGATATGGGGTTGGTCAGGATTATAGTGTTTTCTCATATATACTTCCTTTTCTCTTCCGTCCGGCAGGATCGTTGTCAATAACATGGGCTCCGCCGCCAGACGATTCGGAACATTCAGCACCTCTTCCACACTGTGGATGTAAGTATTGCGTTCATGTCCAACGCCAACCAGCAGAATCTTACCACCGCAGTCTTTCAGCCGGTCGTAGGCTCCTCCCGGGGTACATGGAGTGTTACGTTCTTCCTCTCCTGCCAGATATTCGGCAGCATTTTTTCCGTACCCCGCTAAAGAATGGGTGGGATGCAGGGAGCGCACCACACCCTCTCTCTGCCGGAACAGATTGGTCAGCAGTCCCACGCAGGATGGGGTATTACGATAGTCATACACCGGGTGCTGTGCATTCACATTGGCCCAGGTATGGGTCGGCAATAGCAGAAGGCCTTCCGCAAAATATTCCATCCAGGCATCCAGCACGATATCCGCACCGCCCTCCACTTCTCCGATGGCCTTCATGGAAGAATGGATCAGGATCGTCTCTTTTCCCGTAAGTCCCACATTCCGTAACTGCTGTTTCAATTCTTCTTTGGTATACATATTTTTTCCTCGCATATCGCATATAGTAAAAGGCCGGTTTCCTGGGGAGCATGGAACCGACCTTTTTTATGCTGTTTTCTCTACTTTCCCGCTTCCGGGACAAAACTGTCGAAGATGAAAATATCGAAATGTTTTCTCGCTTCGTCCAGTTCCTTCTGGCTCTTGATGGTCCATGCGGCTGCAGTATTATGGTACAAACCTCTGCAAAGCTTCCGGGACAGGATTTCAGGATAATGATGATTGTATGCCACAAAATCCGGCTTGGTCACGAAGTTCAGCAGCAGATTCTGCAATACAAAATATAATATCCCGACATACTCTCCTTCTTTCAGAAAAGCATCGGACAACTGGCCTCGCACCAGATCCGGATGTTTCTTCCGATACCACCACACACCCAGAGGGTTGAAGGACTCCATGCAGTACATTCCCTTGTAGGCCCGCAGCATTTTATCTGCAAGGGGACACAAAGACAGGTCGGTGCGCTCGATCTTGAACTCCACGATCAAAGGCACTTTTCCGTCTACCATCTTCAATACATCCTCAAACTTCGGAATCTTCTCCACAGAATTGCACAGGTGAAACTGCTGCAATTCCTCGTAGGTATAATCACTGATCTTGCCTTCGCCGCCGCAGACTCTTTTTAATGTAAAATCATGGAACACCACGGGGATCTTGTCCTTCGTCAGCTGAATGTCCAGTTCAATACCGAAGCCCGCATCCGCAGCCTTACGGAATGCCGCCATGGAGTTCTCCGGTGCTTCCGTTGCATTATCGTGCAGGCCTCTGTGGGCGTAGAGCCATTCTTTAAAAGGGGCCGTATCGGGCTTATGGATCATCCGGGGCATGATCATAAGGAAGTAAAGAATCGCCAGCACTACAATGACGATCAGTATGATTGCTAAAACTTTCATTCTCAATTCAACCTTCTATCTTATGTTTTGATTCACATACATCTTTTCTGCGCCCTCTTAGTCTCCGCGAAAAGCTGCTGCATCTTACTTTAATCCACTGCCCCGCAATTTTCAAGTAGCTATTTCTAAAGATTTTCTAACGATTTATTGTCTATTTTATTAATCGTCCACGTCAAAGTTCTCCAGAATGCTCTCCTTCTTCTGGGGCTTCACATCGCCGTGACGTACCTGGGTCATAGTAAGGAATGCCATCAGGGAGAAGAAAAGGGCATAGGGAAACAGGGTGTTATAGGACACATTTTCCAATAGGAATCCAGATAGTACCGGAGTCAGGATCTGCGCTGCCATGGAGAACGTATAATAGGTTCCGGTGAATTTCCCCACATCGCTGCCACTGCTCATGGCCACGATCATCGGATAGGAATTCACATTGATGGCTGCCCATGCCACACCGATCAGGGCAAATGCCACATTGACGATGGGGTGATATTCTCTGGCAAAAATTGCGCCACCATAGCAGGCTGCCATCAGCAGAACACCGCCCATGATAGTCTTCTTACGACCGATCTTCGCAGAGATGTTTCCAATGGGAATATAGCTCAGAATAGCAGCTACCGTCGCTACCATCAGACAGTTGGCGAAGCTTCCGCCCTCCATCTTCCATACTACCTTCGTATAGCGGGAAAAAGCTGTGGTCACGGCATTATACGCGGTGAACCATAAGAAGATAGATGCAAGCATGAAGTACATACTGCGCTTCACTTCCTTGGGCATACCCTTGGTGCCTTCCGTCTTTCCTGTCTGTTTTTTCCCGTCGAAAGATTTTACCTCTCCGGTATCTCCCACTGCCTCGATCTCACCAGCAGCTTCCACTCCCTCGGCCATTGCTTTTTCTTCTATTGTTCCTGCATTTGCCGCCTCTGCCTTCTCGACTTCTTCCCGCAGCTTATTTTCCCGGATGGTGATCACAAGAATTCCCACAGCAATCGCCATGACTGCTGCAATACTTGCAAATAAAGGCAGATAATCCGGTGTTTCACCTTTGCCCACCAGAACTTTGATCATGATCAGAGCATAGACGCCGCCCACAGCTCCCATGAGGTTGATCACCGCATTGGCACGGCTGCGCAGATGGTTCGGTGTCACATCCGGCATCAATGCCACCGCCGGGGAACGATACAGTCCCATGGACACCAGGGTGAAAAACAGCACCGCCAGGAAGATCACCTGGTTACTGAAGGACTCTCCTGTGTTCCATCTTGCTTTTTCCGCATTGTCGATCATCGGCAGTAACATCATGAAGATCACTGCCAGGATCGTACCTGCCACGATAAAGGGCATTCTTCTGCCAAGCTTCGTATGTACCTTATCAGACAGCGCACCAAACACCGGCAGCAGAAAGATCGCCAACACATTGTCCAATGCCATGACCGCTCCCGTCATGGTCTCGCCCAGATGATAGGTATTCTGCAGGATCAGGGGGATGATGTTGTCATACATCTGCCAGAAGGAACAGATGCTAAGAAAAGCCAGTCCGATCAGAAACGTTCTTTTGTAATTTAATTTTGTCTCCATAAGAAAACCTCCCAAGTTGATAGTTTTATTTTATCAGAGGGGGATGCCATGCGCAATCTCAGGGAGTAAAATCGAGGTAAATTTTCTTTCCGGAACTGCTTTTGCATTGGGCGCCTGTTTCGAAGCATCAGCCACCACGAAGTGACGGAAGTCGTTCCAGCGTGGCACACTGGCTGGTCCACCGCCCGAGAAAACGCTGAAATATCACACTTTCTCCTTGAAATATGTGGGCTTTTATGTATAATGGAAGAAGTGACTTTGTAACGCATATAAATAAGAAGAGGTTTTTAGAATGATCAGTGCAAACAACGTAACTTACCGTGTGGGTAAGAAAGCATTATTCGAAGATGTCAACATCAAGTTTACCGAAGGCAACTGTTACGGACTCATCGGAGCCAACGGTGCCGGTAAATCCACCTTTTTGAAGATCCTGTCCGGTCAGCTGGACACTACCAAAGGTGATATCGTCATCACCCCCGGTCAGCGTCTCTCCGTGTTGGAACAGGATCATTTCAAATACGATGACAACGTGGTTATGGATACCGTTATCATGGGTAACGAACGTCTCTTCCAGATCATGAAGGAAAAGGATGCCATCTATGCCAAGGAAGATTTCAGTGACGAGGACGGTATCCGTGCCAGCGAACTGGAAGCGGAATTCGCCGAGATGGACGGTTGGGAAGCAGAGTCCAATGCTGCCATGCTGTTAAACGGTCTTGGCATCGGCACCGAGTTCCACTACTCTCTCATGAAGGATCTGGACGGCAGCCTGAAGGTGAAGGTCCTGTTGGCCAAGGCACTGTTCGGTAACCCCGACATTCTGCTGCTCGATGAGCCGACCAACCATCTGGATCTGGATGCGATCGCATGGTTGGAAGATTTCCTGATTGATTTCGAGAATACCGTTATCGTAGTATCCCATGACCGTTACTTCCTGAACAAGGTATGTACCCAGATCGCCGACATCGACTACGGCAAGATCCAGCTGTATGCCGGTAACTACGACTTCTGGTACGAGTCCAGCCAGCTGCTGATCAAGCAGATGAAGGAAGCCAACAAGAAAAAGGAAGAAAAGATCAAGGAACTGCAGGAGTTTATCTCCCGTTTCTCCGCAAATGCTTCCAAGTCCAAGCAGGCTACTTCCAGAAAACGTGCACTGGAAAAAATTGAGCTGGATGATATTAAGCCTTCCAGCAGAAAATATCCTTATATTGATTTCCGTCCCGAGCGTGAGATCGGTAACGAGGTACTGGCTGTGGAGCATCTGTCCAAGACCATCAACGGTGAAAAGGTGCTGGATGACATTTCCTTCACTCTGGGCCGTGAAGACAAGGTGGCTTTCGTAGGTAGCTGCGAGCTGGCGAAGACTACTCTGTTCCAGATCCTGGCCGGGGAAATGGAGCCGGACGAGGGAACCTACAAGTGGGGTGTTACCACTTCCCAGTCCTACTTTCCGAAGGACAATACCGCAGAGTTCGACAACGATATGACCATCGCCGACTGGCTGACCGGTTACTCTCCCGTGAAGGATGCCACTTATGTACGTGGTTTCCTGGGACGTATGCTGTTCGCCGGTGAAGACGGTGTGAAGAAGGTTCGTATTCTCTCCGGTGGTGAGAAGGTGCGCTGCCTGCTGTCCAAGATGATGATCAGCGGTGCCAACTGCCTGATCCTGGATGAGCCCACGAACCATCTGGACATGGAGTCCATCACCGCACTGAACAACGGTCTGATCAAGTTCCCCGGTGTGGCACTGTTCTCCTGCCATGACCACCAGTTCGTACAGACCACCGCCAACCGTATCATCGAGATCCTGCCAAACGGCAGCCTGGTAGACAAGATCACTACCTACGATGAGTATCTGGCAAGCGATGAAATGGCAAGAAAGCGTACCGTATTCACTGCACAGACCGAGGACGACGAGAACTAAGACAAATAAAATGGATGCCGGTAATGCCGACATCCATTTTTTGAAAGGAGCTTTACTATTATGGTAGATTTACACGTACACTCCACCTGCTCCGATGGCACTTTCACCCCGGAGGAATTAGTCGATTACGCGATGGAAAAGGGACTGCGTGCCTTCGCCCTCACAGATCATGATACCGTAAACGGATTGGACCGGGCGATCCGGTATGCGGAAGGGCTGCGACAGACACAGGAAGCATCCCCGGCTGACGCTCCCGCGCCTCAGGTGCCGGAAGTCATCCCCGGTATAGAACTTTCCACAGAATACCAGGGAAAAGATATCCACATGGTGGGACTTTTCATTGATTACCACCAGCCGGATTTTGCTCATTACCTGGAGGATTTCATCCATTCCCGGGAGAACCGCAACAAGAAAATGTGCGCACTCCTTCGAGAACATGGCATTGATATCACCTATGAAGCGCTTCTGGCAGAATTCCCCGGTGCAGTTATCACCAGGGCGCATTTTGCAAGGTATCTGCTCTCCCACGGCTATATCCAGAGCATGAAGGAAGCATTTGACCGCTATGTGGGCGACCACTGTCCCTGTTTCGTTCCGAGAGAAAAAGTGACCCCCGCTCAGGCGGTAGAGCTGATCCTCGGTGCCGGCGGCGTTCCCGTGCTGGCGCACCCGATCCTCTACCATATGAGCGACGAGCGATTGGATAACCTCGTGGCAGAATTAAAGAGCATCGGCCTCGTGGGTATCGAAGCCATCTACAGCACCTACAACACTGCTGAAGAACGCCAGATCCGGGGGCTTGCCTCCAAATACGACCTGAAGATCAGCGGCGGCTCCGACTTCCACGGTGCCAATAAGCCCAAGATCGACCTCGGCACCGGCTGGGGCAAGCTGTATGTGCCGGATGAAGTGCTGGAAAATCTGCGCCCGGGCCGGAAATAACTAGAAAGTTACGAAAGCATAGCCGCGCATAGGCATAGTGAAGACAGCGATGGGCGCTTGCGCACAATTCGCTGTCTTTACTTATGCCGAGATGCGGCGAACGCCGCGATATGAAATAAGATTGGCAGCGTTCTTTGCTGACAATCTTATGAATAGCGTGGCTCATTGCGGATGGTAGTTTCAAATCCACGAACGTCCACAGCAAACGGAACATCCTTCCACGGTGGGCATCGCGGCATTTATTATAGCCTACGTTACGAAATGCCCTGTAATCTACGTTTTTTCTCTGTTGAGCCCCGGAAGTTTGTGACAAGCGGGGCGTAATCCATGTTTTTTCTCTGTTGAGCCCCGGAAGTTTGTGACAAGCGGGGCGTAATCCATGTTTTTTCTCTGTTGAGCCCCGGAAGTTTGCGACAAGCGGGGCGTAATCCATGTTTTTTCTCTGTTGAGCCCCGGAAGTTTGCGACAAGCGGGGCGTAATCCGTGTTTTTTCTCTGCTGAGCCCCGAAAGTTTCCGACAAGCGGGGCGAAATCTACATTTTTCTTCTACTATGTCCCGAAGATAAAACCCTCCGCAATGAGCCACGCTATTCATAAGATTGTCAGCATAAAACGCTGCCAATCTTATTTCATATCGCGGCGTTCGCCGCATCTCGGCATAAGTAAAGACAGCAAATCATGCGCGAGCGCCCATCGCTGTCTTCACTATGCCTATGCGCGGCTCATTGCTCGCGTAACTTTCCATTTAGTTACCGCACTCTACGCTGATGCGGTTGAAGATCGCCATGATCTCCTCGGTGTTGATGGTCTTCTTCTCTTCTCCGGCTTTGTCGAGGATGGCTTTTCCTTCGTGCATCATGATCAGGCGGTTACCATATTCCACGGCATAGCGCAGATTGTGGGTGACCATAATAGTGGTCACTTTCTTCTCCTTTACGACCTGATCGGTGAGCTCCATGATGATCTCCGCAGTCTTGGGATCCAGCGCAGCGGTATGCTCATCCAGAATGAGGAAATCAATCGGTGTCATGGTAGCCATGAGCAGCGCCAGTGCCTGTCTCTGTCCTCCGGAGAGGGAGCCGACCTGCACACCCATCTTATCTTCCAGTCCCAAATTTAAGGGACGTAACATCTCGCGATACTCTTCCAGCTTTGCTTTATTCACACCACGTCCCAGGTTATAAGGCTTACCCTTATTCTCCGCAATGGACATGTTCTCTAAAATCGTCATGCCGGGGCAGGTTCCCTTGGAAGGATCCTGATAGACTCTGCCGATCCGACGCTGACGAATATAATCCTTCTGTCTCGTAATATCTTCTCCGTGGATCAGGATCTTGCCGCTGTCCACCGCAATGCTTCCACAGATGATGTTCAGCATGGAAGTCTTACCGGAACCGTTGCTTCCTACAACGGATACGAATTCTCCGTCCTTTACCGTAAGGTTGAAATCCCTGAACAGGCACAGCTCGTTGACCGAACCGGGATTGTAATTCTTGTTGATATTGATAAGTTCTAGCATGCTTTCACCTTCTTTCTGTCCATGCTGACCACCAGAATGATCAGGAACAGGACTGCTGTGATCAGCTTGATGGCATTAGGGCTGATACCTGCGAACATGGCTACTGCCACACATGCCTTATACAGAATGGATCCCACCACAACACTGCTGGTCACACGGAAAAATGTTACCTTCTTGAACAGGCTGGTGCCGATGATAACGCTGGCCAGACCGATGACTACTGCACCGGTTCCGATGGAAATCTCAAAACTTCTCTGCTGCTGTGCATAGATACAACCGCTTAAGGATACCAGACCATTGGCAATGGACAGCCCCACAATCTTCACCAATCCTTTATCCACACCGAGGCTGGTAACGATAGTATCATTGTCACCTACGGCACGCAGCAGGAATCCGGACTTGGTACTCATGTACCAGTCTAAAAGGTATTTTGCCACCATGGTGATCAGGAAAATAATGATCACATTTTTGAAATTCGACAAAAAAGAGGGGGTAATGCTGTTCACAAAGCTGTTGTTGAAAATATTTTCCTTATCAAAAATAGCTACATAGCCGGAGCCTGCCACCCACAGATTGATGGTATACAGACCGGTCATCATAATGATACCGGAAAGCAGGTCTCTTACTTTCAACTTCACATGGATCAATCCGGTACAGATTCCCACCAGTGCTCCGCCTAAGAATGCAATGGGAAGGGTGAGGATTGCCGGGACACCGAAACCGTTGATCAGACGCACAGTGATGGCAGCCCCAAAGGGGAAGCTGCCATCGACCGTAAGATCCGGGAAATCCAGTATTTTATAGGTAATGTAGACACCCAGTGCCAGGATGCCGTAGATCATTCCTTGTTCCAGTACGCTTAATAATAACGCCATATTTTTCTCCATTCTTAAAATCCTGTATATCCGGATTACTCTATTATTTTCTGCCTGTCGGCAGCTATTTCCTGATTACTGTACTACGATCTCATCAAAGGACTGGTAAGCATCGGTCTTGTAATTCTCGGGAAGTTCCAGGTTGATCTTCTCTGCTGCTGCAAAGTTCACATACAGGCTGGGCTCGGAGATTACTTCGAAATTCAGTTCGGAAGCTTCTGCCTCTCCCTTCAGGACTCTTGCTGCCATCTTACCGGTCTGCTTGCCGAGTTCGATGTATTCCAGACCCATGGATGCCACGCAGCCAGCCTTAACCTGCTCTACTTCGGAACCAAATACAGGGATGCCTGCCTTGTTAGCCTCATCCAATACCGTCTGCAGTGCGCTTACTACGGTGTTGTCGGTCAGGTTGGTAATGCAGTCTACCTTGGATGCGATATCCGCTGCTGCCAGAGCTACCTCAGACATTGCGGTAACACCGCTGTCCACGATCTCGAATCCGTAGTTGCCTGCCAGAGCCTTGTACTCTGCGATGGTACTGATGGAGTTTGCTTCGCTGGTGGTGTAGATGATACCGATGGTCTTCGCTTCAGGAAGTACCTCACGGATCATTTTCAACTGTGCATCTACTGCCAGTGCATCGGAAGTACCGGTGATGTTGCCTACGGGAGTACCATCCTCATTGGCCAGACCTGCTTCCACAGGATCAGATACTGCAGTGTAGATCACGGGAATATCTGTATTCATTGTAGCATTGTATGCTGCCATAGCGCAAGGAGTTGCGATAGCACAGATCATATCTACTTTCTTACTTACGAAGTTGCTGGCGGTCATGGCGGAAGTTCCGTTGTCTGCCTGTGCATTGACATATTCGATCGTCAGGTTCTCACCCTCTACAATACCTTCCTCTGCCAGCCCCTGAATAAATCCTTCACGACAGTTGTCCAGGGAACCATGTACGGCGTACTGCATGATACCAATGGTGTAATTGTCCTTGCCTGCGGTGCTGCCACATCCGGTGAGGGCACCCATTGCCATAACTGCGGTTAATACTGCTGCCAAAATTCTCTTCTTCATAATCTTATTCCTCGCTTTCTGTACGTCCTGCGTACCATGATATGCAGCGCATACCATAAAATAGTTTGCTCATAAGATTACTGAACCTTTCACTGTCATGAAAGCCAGATGCTTTCGCATCTGTACCCACATTCGTATTTGCATACAAGCGTCATGTGGATTGAAAGACTTTCATAACAAAAAACCGCCTCAAATGTATATTGCTATACACTTGAGACGGTAATAAGCTCTTGCTCATCATCGTGGTGCCACTCAATTTGACAATTCCTGCGAATTGTGTCCACTCTCTCTGGATACTATCATATCCATCGGCTTGATAACGGGTCCGAATCCCGCTGACGCCTAAAACTGATCTGTTCTCGGGCCAGCCTCGGAAGTCCATTCGGCGAAAGTTCCTTTACCGTGATCCCACCATCCACGGCTCTCTGTAAAATTCCCTAAGGCTTACTACTCTTCCTCACAGGTTTGGTAAACTTATGAATGTTGTTTATGTGTCTTAGAATAATCTCTATTTTCTATTTTGTCAATACTATTTTTAGAAAATTTACAAATCTTATCCGTACTGTCACATACTTACATTCGTAAACCCAACGAATCCAACGAACAACTGTTACTCTGTCTCTGGCAGAGTGATCACCACCTTGAACAGGTCGCCGTCCGTGACAATCTGCATATCACCATTCTGCAGTTCCGTCAGGCTCTTGGCTATGGATAATCCCAGACCGTTGCCCTCCATGTGGCGGGATTTGTCTCCTCTGGTGAACCGCTCTTCCAGTTCTTCCGGTGACATCTCCAGCGGGAAGGCTGACATATTCCGGAAAATGATTCTCACATCCTGACCGTCATGCTCCACGTTCAGGTAGACGCGGCTGCCTGCCTGGGCATATTTGTAAATATTATTCAGCAGATTGTCAAACACTCTCCACAGATGCCTGCCGTCCGCCATGACCTTTACGGTCTCCTCCGGCTGTTTTACGATAGTTTCCAGCTTCTTGTCAGAGAATCGCTGCTCGTATTCCCCCGCCGCCTGTGACAACAGTACCGATACATCGCAGACTTCCGGGTGTACTTCCAGATTGCCTGTGGTGGCTTTGGAAGCCTCCAGCAGATCGTCCAACAGTTTTTTCAACTTCTTGGACTGGCGTAACAACACTTCCGCATACTCCGAGATCCGCTGTTTCTTTTCAGAATCCGGATCCGTCAGGCTGTTCCCTGTGACTGCGTCGTTCTCTTCCACTTCTTTTCCGATGAGATCCGCATAATTGATAATGGAAGTCAGTGGTGTCTTAATGTCATGGGAGACATTGGTAATGAGCTCCGTCTTTAAATGTTCGCTTTTCATCCTCTGTTCCACGGCTGCTGAAATACCCTCGCCGATGCGGTTCAGGTTCTCGCCGTGTTCCTTAAAGGACAGTCCCATATGAGAAGTATCCAGCTTATAATTCAGATTGCCTTCCGCCAGTGCTTCACTGCCCTCCTGCAGTTCTTTGCACATCAATGCGACAAAAGTAATCGCACCGCACAGAATAAATTTCTCTATGGCCCAGAAAAAGAGTAATACATCTGTATTATTATAAAACAGCATTAAACCGAAAAACTCTACCACGCAGACTGCAAGGCACAAAAGTGCTGTTCTCCATACCATAGGAATCCCACGGATCAATTTCACAATACCGCGGAAAACTCTCTTGCAGAATCTTCCGAAGAACCGGAACACTCTATACAGGATCGTATTCTGCCACCATTTTCCCATTTTCAGGCGGATGGCCAGCTCCATGAAGTACAGGGTGCACCATATCACCTCTGCCGCAAACAGTACCATCAGCACGATCAGATTGATCATACTTGGGTTCATACCGATCCATCCAAAAGCCAGGTACAGACCGGTAAAAGCTCCAACGGCAACGACCACTGTATACACATCCAGGTGGATCTCATGGATTGCACTGGGAGTAATACCCTCCCTGCCATTCTTATGTCCGGCACTGCACAACAGGAAAATAAAGCATAAGAATGCCAGTACCGTTCCCGCACAGCATACCACGGGGATCACATTTCGGTTATCATAAAGCTGCTCTGCCTGATGATAGATCAGGGCATATTCATCTTCCTTCGGCAGGCTGGGATTCGCTGTCAGGGTAACCACAATACGCTTGTTACGCTCTGCTAATGCTTCCTCTGCAGCCTCTTCCTGCAGCCGTTCTGTCTCACTTAAGGCATCCTCGATCATCCATTTTGCATATTGTTCCGCCCGTTCAACCGGCACATAAATCTCTCCACCTAAGGATACGCTGTCCCCCAGATCCAGATATTTCTCCAGATTGCCGGAGGAAAGGGCTTCCTGCTCCGCTGCCGTTATGCTTTCCACATCAGACCCGGTATTGACAGATGGTTCAAGCTCCATGATATCAGAGCTTCCATAACTTTCATAACTATCAGAGACAGAGGAAGTTTCTGTGTTGATATAGGTGTTATCATTCCTATGCTGCACCTGAGACTCCAGCCGGTAAGTCAGATCATTTGTCTTGTCTACATAATCCTCGTTCTTCCATTCTCCCAGAAATTCATCCGTATCCAGATCGTAGCTCTCCACCTTTACCCAGATGTTCCGCTGCCTGCAATAAGCTTCCATGGTCTGCAAGCTCTCATTCTCATACCAGTCGCGTATCCGATACAGATCCTGATTGACCTGCCGGTACAACAGCTGATCATGGATAAACATCATTTTGCCGGAGGAATACGCTCCACTGTCTGCAAGCATGCAGGTACCATAGAGTCCAAGCACCCCCGCAATTGCGGCAGCGATCATCAGGACAAATGCCATGATCTTTGCCAGTGTGCTGCCCAACAGGCTGTTTCCCTGTGCCGGTGCATTCTTTTTTCTCGGCTTTTTCTCTTTTTTTCCGTTCCCTTTTATTCTCTGACAATGCTGGTTCTACCGTCGTACTCACTGTTTCTTCCACCGGATTTGCCACTCTGTCCTGTTCTGTGCTCCTGCTGTTTTCTTCCATGTTATCCATATTCCTGTCTCCTTATTTCCCCAAGCTGCTCCGCTCTCCTGCCTGCTCTTATCCCTGCTTCTCACATTTGTATCCCTGTCCCCAGACTACTTTTAAGTATCTGGGTTCTGCCGGATTGATTTCCAACTTTTCCCGTAAATGCCGGATATGTACCGCCACGGTATTCTCGCTGCCCAGAGGCAGGTCGTTCCAGATTCTGGTATAGATCTCCTTCGGGGAAAATACCTGTCCCGGATTCTGGATCAGAAGCTTTAAGATCTCGTACTCCGTGGGCGTCAGCGCCACCGGCTCGCCGTCCAGCATCACGCTTTTCTCCTTGTCATCCAGTTCGATACCACCGACTCTTATCACATCCGGCCGGACAGTACCTCCACCCAGCTGCATATAGCGACGCAGTTGGGATTTGACTCTGGCGGATACTTCGATGGGATTAAACGGCTTCGTGATATAGTCATCCGCTCCTACCGTAAGTCCCAGTACCTTGTCGGAATCCTCACCCTTGGCTGTCAGCAGGATCACCGGGACATTACTCTTCTCCCGGATCCTGATCATCGCCTGTATGCCGTCCAGCTTCGGCATCATAATATCCATCAGTACCAGATGCACCTCATTCGTCTCTACCATATGTACGGCTTCCTCGCCGTCAAAAGCCTCCAGAAAATGATAATTGGTGTCATTTAAGTATATCTTTAACGCGTTTACGATATCCTTCTCATCATCACAGATCAATATATTGTACATACTCTCCCTCATTTCTGTGCCGGTGGCTGCAGCCCGGACACTTCCTGCGCAAGGAGCTTTCCCTTACGCTGCCAGAACATCTGCTTTGTCCACAGATGTCCCGCTGATGAATTTATTGTAGCAGATAACAGATTAATAAAAAACAGGAAAAACCTTTAAAACTTTATTAAGATGACTTTACATAAAACACCCTCTGCCATTCCCAGAAGAGCAAAGGCAAAGGGTGTGGACAACACATGTTGAAAAGTGAACAGTGAGCAGATCAAATAGCCGGTGAGGCCGAGGAAAACTGCAAGTGCCCGGGGATCCCTGGTTGCGGAGATTCGAAGGTTCCGGAATGCGGTGAGGAAGATTCCACCGTAGGCAATGACTCCCAGAATTCCCTGCTGTACCAGGAGGGTCAGCCATTCGTTGTGGGCATTGGAATAGATATTGTTGTCCAGAAGTCCCCGGTTGATCCAGTCCATGGCGTCACTGCCCCATTGATAGAGCGCATAATAGAAGCTGTCAGGGCCCATACCGAATATCTGAAACAGGAGTCCCTCTTTTCCGTAAGTAAGAATCGTGACCTTCCACAGTGCCAGTCGGCCGTTGGCAACTTCCGACACTTTATCACTGCCGGGCAGATATCCCGCCACCAGCAGACAGCCAAGAAGCAGTGCCGCCAGCGTCACCGCAACCGCAAGCCCCACAACGGTCCGAAAAACCCGGCCGCTCTCCAGCCGGTCACTTCTCTCCTGTCTCTCCCGCGCAGCTGCAAAATCAGATATACCGCCACTTCCACAACAAACACCACATACCAGGCCGGGGTAAAAAAGAGTCTTTTTTCGGCATCCCCTGCCAGCACCAGGCCGGTCAGATGTAACAGCAAAAACATCCTGACCATAAATACCGAAAGCGGCAAAAGCATCAGAATCTCCAATGCCCTCAGCAGCCGGCTTCTCTGCCGTAGAGAAACAAGGAACAACAGTAGGCTTAATCCACAGGCTGCCATTATAGCCGTGGTACTATTGGAGGTAATGGCCGATGCAAAAAAAAGAAAGCTTCCAAGCATCCCCAACACTCTGCCCTGTCGTTTTCCCATATAAGCAGCTGACAGAGAGATTCCGGCCGTCACACTCAGATACCCGGCATACCAGTTGTTGTTGCCGATGGTGGACAACAGCTGCGTCCGGTTCCATTCTCCGTTTTCCATTCCGCGGAAAGTTCCCAGCACATCGATGTCCAGACGGTTCAACAGTCCGATCAGTGTCACGATTCCCGCTGTGATCCCGGCGATCCACCAGATACTTCTACTGCCGTCATAATACCGGGATACCGCAAAATAGATCCCCACCAGCAATCCCTGGGTCACCAGACCCCCCATATACCAGCCGGGATACCCTAAAAGGACATCCTCCCTGCAGGGACTGATTCCATAAGAAAAGATTGCAGACACCAGATACAACAGCATAAACACATCCGTTTTCTTCCACGTCCGTTTCGTTGTCCGTTCTCCCCGGATTCTCTGCCACAGCACAGCCAAAGCACCACAAAAGCCCCACAGCACCAGCGTAGTATTCCGGAAAAACAAATATTTTGCATTTCCGATCATCACCAGACTTGTTCTGCATATACAGCGGTAAACCGGCAAAAAGAATCACCAGATACCCATAAACCAAAGCATACTCACGGTCTCTTTTGTATTTTGTTCCTGTTTCTTCATAACTTACATTATCCTTCAGACTGAAAAACAAGGCACCCCTCATTGACTGAAGAGTGCCTTATATTTCCCGGTTATTTCATTTCCTTACGGTTACTTATTTGCCGTAACGCATCTGCAGGTACAGAGGACCATACCATTCGATAGCATTGTCTTCTGCCTTACCGGCAGGGATGGTTACCGTATACTCGTTGCCTTCGAAGGTGTACTCCAACTCCAGAGCTACCGTCTGCTTCTTGTACAGAGCCTGCATGATATCGTTGGGCAGAGCATTGATGTTCTTGTCTCTGCTGATCTTAACGGTAGCACCGTCCTTGGCATTAGCGATCTCGCCTGCCACATTGTCACGATATCTTCCAAATGCGTTGTCAGTACCTTCTGCTGTTGCAGTATTATTAGCTTCTGCAATAGCAAAAGTAGAGAAGTGATTTACAGTAAAGGTCAAAGTGTTTGCGGAAGCATTGTAAATAGGCTTGATTTCTTCCAGTCCACCATTTACAAAGTGGAAAATCACTGCCTTATTACCATCTACACCCGCAGGAGTCTCAATGGTAACTGCTACGGGAATAGGCAGAGATTCAACTGAATAAGTACCAGCCTTCAGGCTGATTTCTACATATACGGGAGTAGAAGTTACTGCGTATGTAGAAGAAGTAATCTCAGGTGTAGCCGCCGGTGCTTCTACACTCAGTGTTGTGTCAGGAGCAACAAATGCTGCACCAACAATGCCTACAGCCTTTACAGCGCCGGAGTTAGCAAGAGTAGTATCCTTAATTCCCTTTGCCTTTTTGTATGCTGCTTCGATGGCTGCAACATCACTAACAGTATCCTGTCCTGCATTCATTGCTTCCTTCAGATCCTGAGAACCGATCTTTATCAAAGCAACTGCCGCATTATCTGCAGATGCCGCATCAGTAATCTTGGATGCATCAATAGCATCTACCGCATTCTTTACCTCTTCTACCGGTTTGGTGCTCGGTGCAGGGGTCGGTGTAACCACCGTATTATTCTCACTTGCTACAGATACGGTAGACAGTGCACTGCTGCCGAAAGGAACTGCAAATACTGCAAATGCAATGGCTGCGGCAATGATTAATTTCTTTTTCATTATCTCATTCCTCCTAAGTATAATGTTATGGATTTTATTTTTACCGCTATTTAGTTTACCCCCCCCCCGTTATATTGTCAACCCTATTTCTTCCTTTTTTTCATTTTTTTCTCATTTTCCATGTGCAAAAAAAGCATGCCCTTCCGCCCCCCTAAAAACGGGCATCACAGACATGCTTTTTTCTGCTTTTTATTCATTTTTCTTATTGGAGTGCTCTTTCAGTTCTTCCAGAGCTTCCTTGAATTTCTCAGAGCTCATGGTAGGGTTGGAACGAATCATGTCACGCTGGAAGAAATCTCTTAAGCTGCTGACATTCTCTCTGTCTGCCACGCTTCTGGTGTACTTCTGCCGCAACTCGGCGACCTCGTTCTTCACGCTCTCCAAATACTGATTGGGAGATTTCTGTGCGGAAGTGCGGAAGCTCTCCAGCTTGCCCTCAATGTTGGACTTCAGGTCCTCCACTCTGGTGGTAATACTTGCAGTAAAGTCTTCCTTCTTCTGTGCCAGGCTATCACTGAAGCCTTCCCTGCGGTTCTCCAGATCTTCACTGGTCACAGCAATAATGACATCCAGCCGTTTCTGGATCCGCAGCATATCTTCTTTTGCCTTCTCCATCTTCTCCAGTACATCCCGCAGATCCAGGGCTGCCTTGAAGGATAATGCGAAATCCGCACCGATCAGCGCCGTCAGCACCAGTGTCACAGGAGTGAGGATGCTGTCCGGAATGGACAATACCAGATGTTCAATGGGCTTATGGATAAACTCCGTCATCAGGATCGTCAGACCACCCCATGCCAGCGAGGCCCCCAGGCAGATATGTCCCTGGAAATTGAATTTATTCTTGGAATAGTCCCAATATCTGACTTTAAATAACGCCTCCATAGTCACGCCTGTGACATACTCCAGCACCGTAGCCCCGATACATCCGGCAATATAGACTAACACCAGATTGTCCTGAAACGGCATGGACACCACCAGCATCATGATGGCTCCACTTCCATACAGCGGCAGAAACGGTCCGCGGCAGAAACCACGGTTGACCAGCTTCCTGCTTTTCAGGGATACATAGGTGGATTCAAAACACCAGCCGAAAAAGCAATAAAAATAAAAGAAAAATAGCCATTGGATCGCAGTATAATGATACACTGTTTAACCTCCTTCACGTCTTCGTTTTTTCCTTACGAGCAAGGCAACTGTCATCTCATGACCGAACCGCTACGGATATACCTCAGCCTCTATGGCAAGCTTCCCCTTCCTCGTGGCATGGGGTTCTCCACTTATGCGGAATTTACCGTAGCCTCTGGCATTTACCACATCCCCCGCCTCCAGGGGCTTGGAATTATTTTCACACAGCCTGCCGTTCACATATACCTTTCCCGCCCGGAACAACTCCAGGCAGTCGCTTCTGGATTTATTATATACCTTGGAAATGACAGCATCAACACGTGGACTTGCCACCTGAATGACCTGACGCACCGGTTCTTCCTGCGGTACTTCTGCCGCCGCATCCACCACCTCACACTTCACATGGGTATGACGGATCTGTTCCAGATTGTCACAGATGAATTCCGCGATGGTATCCAGACAGAACAAAAATGCTTCGCCCTCCCCCGGCAGAATATCACCGATGGTGCTCCGTTCAATGCCAAGGTTCATCAGCGCCCCCAGATAATCCCTGTGGGACAGCTTGTCTGCAAATTTTGCCGACAGAGGCCGGATCCGGATACAGCAGATGGGAAAAGGCTGTTCATAGCCCAGCTCCGCCTCACTGCCGAAGCGAAGGAGCTTCCGCTCTGCCTCTTCCCTGCCGCCGTATAAGGTGATCCCTGCGAACTTCACTTCCCGTTCCACCTGCCACAGGGCATCCTGCTCCGCCAGTCCTAAGAATCCGGTAAATGTGTACTGGTTCTGGTTGTAGGATTTGTCTGCCAGTTCACGGATCCGGTTTTTTCAGCTGTTGTATTTCTTTTTCATTTTCCACGGACATTCCCGTACATCCTTCCTGCTGTTCTCACTTTGCTTTTGCAAATATTACACTGTACACATTATCCCAGTGCCACATCCAACATCATCATCAACGCAAAACCAATCGCAAAGGCAATGGTTCCCAGGTTGGAATGCTCTCCCTCACTGGCTTCCGGAATCAGTTCCTCCACGACCACATAGATCATGGCTCCGGCTGCAAAAGCCAGCATATAGGGTAAAATAGGTGTCACAATGCTTGCCAGTGCAATGGCCAGGATTGCTCCCACCGGTTCCACTGCTCCCGACAATACGCCTAAGGCAAAGGACTTTCCTCTCTTATTTCCTTCACTCCGAAGAGGCAGGGAAATAATGGCTCCCTCCGGGAAATTCTGAATGGCGATACCGATGGCCAGCGTCAGGGCTCCCGCCATCGTAACAGTTCCGTCCCCGTTTAACACTCCGGCGAAAATAGCACCACACGCCGCACCTTCGGGAAAATTGTGAATGGTCACCGCCAGCATCAGCATGGCTGTGCGGTTCAGACTGCTCTTATGGCCTTCCGGTGCATCGCTTCCCACATGCAGATGGGGTACCATGCTATCGATGAACAACAAAAAAAACAATACCGATCAGGAATCCGATCACTGCGGGAAGAAATGCAAGCTTCCCCATCTCTTCGCACATATCCATGGCCGGTATCAGCAAAAAGACCACACCGAAGCTGCCACCATGACACCGGCAGCGAATCCGGTAAATATTCTCTGAATATTGCCGCCAATCTGTTTTTTCAGGAAAAACACGCAGGCTGCCCCTGCAGTCGTTCCCAGAAACGGAATCAGAAGACCGGCTACAATGCTTAAATTCATGAAACACTCTCCTTTCTTTCATTATTCTATGTAACTCGCAGCAAGATGGTATCTTGTCTGCCTTTTCAAATCATTTTTACTAAAATCCCGCCAGATCGTTGCCCAGGACGGCATACATCAGGAAATTCACACCACACACCAGATGGTAGCAGAATACCGCGATCTCGCCCACGACGAAGATCACCTTCCAGCTCTTCCACCACTCCCTGATATTCCGCACCATGACGATCAACGTCATCAGGAAGACAAAGAACATGCCGTGCATATAGCCCCAGGAAAAGTTGGCATGCATCATGCGGAATCCTTTTTCATAGAAGATCAGGAACATTACTGTACCCATAAGATAATTCAGCCATGCAAACCAGTAATATCTGTTGGACTTTATATTTTTAAAATCAAATACCAGATTCAGGAAAAGTACGCCGATGGGCAATGCCATTCCCATGATAATACTTAAAGGAATGCTTTTGGAATAATTGCTCCATACTTTGGCAAAGCCGATGGCGATGCCTGTCTCCTCTCCCATGGCATTCGTCCCGGTGAAAATTCCGGAAAACTGGTACAGCAGGGCAATTCCCGTGGGGATCATGGTCACACACAGACAGAAGGCATTGCGAAAACTTTTTCCTCTGCTTACGATCAGCTGGATCAGGAGGATCAGACCGATCAGAGGCACCACTACCATCGTATAGCTTGGTTTGGTCATGGTGGTCAGCAGAAGGCTGACTGCGAAGAGAACGCAGTTCTTCCACTGAAAATCCTTCTCATATTCTGACAGCACCTTCACCGTCTCAAAAAAGCAGATAATCGCAAAAGGTCTGGTGGCCAGATAAGTGGCATTCCAGAAAGGATTCGGCGTATAAATCCCCATACAGCGATACGCATAATCAAAGCCGAAAAAAGCTGTATTCTTGGGAGAATACAGGTTAGAAAGCAAAAATAGCGAAAAGACAAGCAGGGTCACAAGAATGTCCGTCATAGCCTGTCTTCCCTGAGTTAAGTCATCATAATGACTTACTTTCCGGATCTCCCGGTTCATATAATATTTTGTGATCACCACCGCTGCCAGATTGAACAGCGCGGTGGTGATGGCCATGGCCGCTTTCGCTCCGATCAGCCAGGCGGAAAGTCTGGCTGTCCAGAACAGGATCGGATAGGGAAACTCATAATTTCCCGCAATACCTGCCACCTTATTCACATAGTCCGGCATATCCGACTGAAAGCCCGGCACCTGATAGCACTCCATCCAAAACAGATATAACATAACCCCGGTATACAAAAACAGCAGGAAAAGAAATGTCACTTTTCCTGCCATTGTCTCCCGCAGGCCGCTCTTTATGGGATTCTTTTTCATAGAGCCGATCCTTTCTAGTTGAAACTGATCACGGGATCTTTGGGAGCCTTTGCCTTCTCCACACGGATGGCATGGAGTACAGGGCCCTCTCCCTTATAGTCTGCGAAGTATTCTCTGGCAACCTTCGCTGTCACTTTAACCCATTCCTTCTGCTTCAGGTCTTTCGTGCCTGCAAACTCACAGGCATAGCCCAGAAATGCCATATCTTCCGCACAGCAGGTCATTGCCATGCGTCCCGGTACGAAATAGCCATCGGGATATTCCTCGGGCTTCAGTACCATGGCCAGAAACTGGATATTTTTGCCTTCATAGCGCTCCAGATGATCCATGGAATCCAGATACCAGATGCCATAGCCCTGGTTGTCCAGTACGATAGGATCCTGATTCAGATCGTAGGGCAGATCCTCCTCGAAGATCTCATCGATCTCACCGTTGGAATCCTCGAAGATCACATCTGCGGAAGGATTCACCGCTTTGATGTTGCGCTTGTATACATTCAGATCCTTGATACCGTCGCAACGGTTGAAAATGATCATCTCGGACTTACGGATCATCTCTGCCAGCAGAGACTTCATATTTGTGTAGTACATAGGGAAGGTGGAGCCGTCAATGGTCGTGATCTGCTGCTCTACTTTCCAGTACCAGGGAAGCGTCATGTTCTTACAATTCCACATACCGTTATACTCGATGATGATACGGGCGGGCTTGTACTGCTTCTCCAGCTCGATCAGATGATTCGGAGTAAACTCCTCTTCCTCTTCGATCAATACGACATCCGTACGACTCTTTTTTAATAAAGCGGGATCGTATTCATTCTCGCCCTCTTCACAGAGGATGAGCAGTGTCTTTCCTTTGATCTGGAAATACGGCTGTCCCAGTGTAAATGTGATAAATTCTGTCTTACCGCTCTCCAGAAAACCATTTATGATATAGACTGGTTTCGTCATAATTCATACCTTTCTCTTTCTTATCCTGCTGCCTGTAAAATCCGTTCCGGCAATTTATTTACGGAACAGTTCTGCCAGCTTGTCCTCGTCCAGTTTGGAACCGATGACACAGATCTTACCGGTAACTTCCGGCTTACCGCTTCTGATGTCATGCTCTTCGGGAACATAATCATAATATACCCAGGTTCCGTCGGGAGCGGGTACCATACCCTTGGCACGCAGGATTGCACCGTACTCTCCGCTGTCCAGAGCAGTAAGGATCTTCTCGATGTCCTCTGCGCTGTAGGTGTTGGGTGTCTCGATACCCCAACTGGTGAATACTTCGTCTGCGTGATGGTGATGATGGTGGTGGTCATGATCATGATCGTGGCAGCCGCAGGTGCAGTTCTCGTCATGCTCATGATGATGCTCATGGTCATGGTCTTCATCATGGTCATGATGATGGTGATGCTCATGCTCGTCTTCATCATCGTCGTCATCGTGGTGATGTCCACAGCAGCACTCATGGTCGTGGTCATCCTCGTCATGGTCGTGATGGTGATGATGCTCGTGGTCACAGCACTCATCCTCATCGTGATCGTCATGGATATGCTCCAGCATTTCCTTCATCATATCTTCCAGCTTGTCAGCGCCTTCGATGGTCTTCAGTACTTCCCTGCCATCCAGCTGATCAAGAGGAGTGGTGATAATGGTAGCCTTGTCGTTATGCTCACGAATCATCTCCACGCAGGCATTCAGCTTTGCCTGATCCACTTTGTCGGTTCTGCTTAAGATAATGGTTCCGGCGTACTCGATCTGGTTGCTGAAGAATTCGCCGAAGTTCTTCATATACATCTTGCACTTGGATGCATCTACTACTGCTACCGCACTGTTGATCTCCACATCCAGATCTCCTGCCACGTTCTCCACAGCCTTCAGGACATCGGACAGCTTGCCGACACCGGAGGGCTCGATCAGAATACGCTCGGGAGCATAAGTGCTGATAACTTCCTTCAGGGAAGTACCGAAATCACCTACCAGAGAGCAGCAGATACAGCCGGAGTTCATCTCTTTGATCTCGATACCGGCCTCTTTTAAGAAACCGCCGTCGATACCGATCTCACCAAACTCATTCTCGATCAGAACGGTCTTGCTGCCGTCCAGAGCTTCTTTTAACAGCTTCTTGATCAGGGTGGTCTTACCGGCACCCAGGAATCCGGATACTACATCTATTTTCGTCATTGTTTTTTCCTCCAATCTGAGTCTAAGACCCATCCTTTTTATTTTCTATCATATTTACAGTATTGTCAATAAAACGATTATTAAATTTTTATCAACTAAGCCATAATGTTCGTCAGACACTGTGCGGATGCTCGCATACGCAGCTGTGCTACGGTCTCTCCGTCTCGATCATGCTGTAAGGCACCACGGCCACTTTTCCCTCTTCATCACCGCCACACAGGATTCCTACGAACACACCGTCCTCCGTAAAGGCTCCGCCTCCTGACATTCCGGGAGCGATCAGTCCCTGCAGCAGAAGCATATACTGGTCAAAATCCTCCACATAGATCCAGGGATCCACCACGAAAGCATAGACCGGCAGCCCACTCTCCCCTCCGTACATCCATACATCGTCATATTCCTTCAGTGCATCGAATACTTCCCGATCCGTCTGCACCGGCAGACAGACCTTCCATGCTTCCTCTGACAGTTCCGCCTTGTCCACCCACAGGAAAGCCAGATCGCAGCTGTCCACTGTCTCCACGCCGGTGGCAGCCACCTGTGTTCCGTCCGGAAATGTCACCCGGGCCTCTCCGGTATCGTCCGCCAGTACGTGCCCTGCCGTTGCGATCAGAATCCTGTTTTCCTCTTCATCATAGATCACACCGCTGCCCTGCCGCTCTCCCGTCTGAATTCCCACCAGGGATTTCATTACCTTAAAATCATTCTCCGTCAGTTTCTGCTCTGTCTGCACCGGCAGTTCCACAAATTCCATTCCTGCGTCAGTCTGTCCCATGCCACTGTTTTCTTCCGAAACCTTCTGGCCTGCGGTCTCCGTGGAGACATTTTCCTCACTCCCACCGTTTTCCCCGCAGCCGGCGAAAAGTAACAGGCAGCTCAGTATCACAGTGATCCCTTTTATCCGCATTCTCTCTTTTTTCTCCATGACTTCTCCATAGTTTTTGTCATTCCTTTCGCTTCGCTCAAGGCACAAACAAGTTATGAAAAATGTTGTGCCCCTCCACTCTTTGATTTATAATTCTTTCAAGGAATAGCAATACACTACAGAGCACGGAAGGAGAAGTGGCGAATTTATTTCGACCCCGTATAGTTTATGTGCCGTCATCCTTACAAGCACAAACAAGTGGGACATTGAGCCCGGACTCTTATCATTGGTAATAAACCATGTTTATTCAGTCGCAGGATGACAGTCAATGTTGCTATTTCCTTTTTATTAAGGTGGTGATACTTAATGATGAAGTTAAAATACTCCATCTGCTGTGGACTTGATGTCCACAAAAATGTTATCGTTGCAACCATCGTAACTACCAATAAGGACGGCATATCCGAATATCTGCAAAAATCTTTTTCAACCATCAACTCAGATATTCAAAGGTTTCACAACTGGCTTATCGAGAATAATTGCTATCATGTTTGTATGGAATCCACCGGAAAGTATTGGATTCCTATTTTTAATTATCTCGAAAATGACATTGATGTCTGCCTTACACATCCGAAGTATGTCAAAGCCATTAAAGGCAAGAAAACGGACAAAAAGGATTCTAAATGGATTGCCGACCTCTACAAATTTGATCTTGTCAGATGTTCCTTTATTCCTCCAAAAGATTTTCGTCAGCTTAGGGAACTTTCCAGATACCGTTTCAAAGCTGGTCTGCATGAAGTCTTCCGAGAAGAATCGCATCCAGAACTGTATGACCATTTCCAATGTCGGCATTGCCAGTGTTCTTTCTGATCCTTTTGGCAAGACAGCAACTGAAATCATCTCTTATCTATTGGAGCATACTGCCGATTCCATGGATGAAAAAGCTGTCCGCAAACTCATAAAGAAAGGGGCTAAATCCAAGTCTGATGAAATCATCGAAGCCATCAAAGGCTACACTATTGAAACAGATCAGGCTAAAAAACTAGAGCTTGCCCGGGGGCATCTGGAATATCTCGATGATATGATTACCCAGACCGAAGTGGAACTCTATGTCCGCATGATGCAAAACATCTGTGTTCCTGGTGCGGACTTTCTCCTGCCAACAATGAATCCGCTGGTAAGAAAAAGTCTGTCCGCATTGCCAAAGCAGGCGATTACCTGAAACCAATGATGGTTCAATGTGCCCTTGCTGCAATTAAGAGCAAAAAGCAGCCTTATTTTGCAATCAAATATGGTCGAATCAAAAAGCGACGTGGACACAAAAAGGCAATCATTGCCATTGCAAGAATGATGATGGTCTGTATTTACCACATGGTTTCAGAAAAGAAGCCCTTTACCCCTACTGACTATGAGGAATTGATGGACCCTCAGAATCATGTAGAGAGTGTCGTCTTGAATGAGAACAATGTGTTTGCTTACCTTGAAAGCCTTGGTTACGACAGCTCTAAGTTAGTGAAACGCAACGATAACTAACATTTTTTCTGCTTTCTATACTTGTAAAAACAGGGTTTTATGAACCCTTATATAAGTGCGCCCAAAAATCTACTTTATTTTTCACTCTTTCTCCGTGAAACATGCTCTGCATTGCAGTCGCTTATAACAGAAAACGGACCGCATCCGCAGTCCGCATTTTTCTCAAAAGGTGTAAGCAAAAAATAAGCCGAGTTCTGTATATGACGATCATCTATCTAGTACGACTGTCACCAGCCGCATCAAGCGACCTACCTGAAAGCAGACCGGGCCGGTCTATAGCTCTCTGTTTGGTCTTGCTTCGGATGGGGTTTACATGTGCTCCGTCTGTTACCAGCCGGGCGGTAGTCTCTTACACTGCCCTTCCACCCTTACCGGCCAAAAGCCGGCGGTATATCTCTGTTGCACTAGCCTTGGAGTCACCTCCACCAGACGTTATCTGGCATCCTGCCCTGTGAAGCCCGGACTTTCCTCACCTGCATAAAGCAGCCGCGATCATCTATCTTACTTACACCTGTTCGATTATATCTTTTTCTTCCGGAAAAAGCAATATTTTTCTGCCAGACGTATAATTTCCCCATATCCCAGCGCTGCCAGCGGGAACATCATCATGTAATAGGCATACATATACCTGGCCTTTGCTTCCCAGAAAATACTGAACAAAAAGCCCCCGATCACAGCCACTGCCAACAGATGCTGTGTGATCTCACTGTCTTTTCGGACACAGAAGATAAAGTAAAACAGACACCCCAGATAGATAATGAACTGTAAACGATCTGCCATCCTCACCACACTGTCAAACAGATCTCCACTCAGCCGGTCTTCCAGTGCCGCCAGTTTCTCATGGTACACATCCCCGTGGTTAAAGTTGAAATACAGTGACTGATAGGTCGGGACATTCCACTGGGACAGAAGTTTTCCCTGATAAAAACCTCTCAGATACCCCCGCTGTGCTTTCATGGCCTGCATGCGCTCCTGCATCATCTCCCGGTAGATCTGATCGCTCTGCTCTGTATTACAGTCCGTTGCATAATATTGTGCCCAGCAATCGCTGTAATACCAACCGTACCGGCCACCGATCTCTTCCATTCCCAGATACAGGTAAGCCGATGTGGGCAATCCCCGGGAATGCTCCATTCCAGATCTCATCTCATACATTTTATAGATTCCCTGATAGCACAAGAGTGGCAGTGCCAACGCCAGCACCAGTGAAATCAACAGGCGTCTGTCCCATTTTGAGAATATCCGTACCGCGCCGACCATGCAATATGCCACCACCAGGACCAGTGTGTTCTTACGCAGCAGAGTTCCCAGTGTAAGAGCTGTCACAATGCCCACCAGTGATCCCGTTTTTCCATATTTGATATATCGGACCAGCATCCATGCGGAAAACAGGGAACAGAATACCCAAGGAATCTCTCCGTAGACCCAGCTGGTATAAAAGACAGATGCCATACAGCTGCCCGCAAGCAGTGTCCCCATGGTCACCACCGCAAGTCTGCCGGAAACTTCCTTCAGAATGCCGTAAATGCAATAGATACCCGCCACATTCAGAAGTACGAACACTATCTGGATCACATGATAATCCGCCTCTCCAAGAATCCGGAACAGCATCTCTTCCATGGCCGCCGGTCCCAACTGATGAGCATACAGACCGCAATAATGATCCGGAGCCAGCGTCCCATAGTCACCCTGTATAAAATCTATGGCCGCACCAATAACCGATGCCTGATCTGCACTCGGCACTCTGTCTGCCGCCAGAACCCAGCACAATCCTGCGATTCCCTGCCAAAGCATGCCGAGCGTTACGGCAATTCTTTTACACCAGATGGTGATTTTGTCACCGGCCTTTTTTTCCACTGCCGTCAGAACTGCATACAATAGCAATATCAGCGCTGCTGCCGCCAGATTCCGTATTACGGAATCCGGAATCTCCACCAGATCTTCATGACCTGCCACCGGAAGCATATACTGCAGGGTACGCATGGCATACCATACAAGGAACAGAAGGATCAGGCTGCCCATGATCCGGATCACCCAGTTTGCTGTCTGCTTTACTATCGATTTTATCTTTGGTAAACGACTCTCCACAGGTATTCTCCTTTTCTTACTGTAGAGTAAACTATTCAGCACCATGCATGTAAACTATTCAGCACCTCATTCGCAAAATCGCCTCTCCGAGGCTTCCTTTTTGCTCATGTGGTTACTTCGTCGCATCAATTCTGCCGCACAGTCTTACGAATGCAAGCATTCGACGCCTGTCAGCAGAATTGCGCTACTCTGAATAGTTTACACATTGAAGCAGCTTCCACCCACAAATTCCCTGCACAGAGAATTATTGGGAAGGCTTTCACTGGTCACACCCAGGAAATACTCCAGGAACTTAAGCAGTCTCTTGGCTTCGTAATATTCCGGTTCTCCCTTATCGATCTGGAACAATAACGGCTCTGCGAACTGCTTTAACACTGCCAGTTCATAGATCAGGACGGAATTAAACATGGCATCCGCATCCTCCTGGAACGGGAAAATATTCTGTTCCTCACCCCGTCGTACAGAAGCCCACATATCGATGGTGCGTCTCGCATCCGCACCTCTGGTCCTCGCATCTCTGACCATACGGCGGAGAAGTCTTCCGTCCGTAGTCGGGATCCGGTTATGCTCATCAATATTGATATTGGTCAATGCACTGATATAGATCTTGTATTTACTCTCCTCGGGAAGTGCATAAGATGTCTTCTCATTCAGACCGTGGATACCTTCGATCACCAGAATATCATCCGGTCCCAGTTGTTTGAAATTGCCCTTATATTCCCGCTTTCCGGTCTTGAAGTTAAAGGAAGGCAGCTCCACACGTTCACCGGCTAACAATCTGCACATGTCGTCATTGAACTGCTTTACATCAATCGCTTCCAGACATTCGAAATTGTAATCACCGTTCTCATCCCTTGGCGTGAATTCTCTGTTCACGAAATAGTCATCCAGTGCAATGGGATGCGGTGTTTTCCCCAGGGTCTTCAACTGAATGGATAATCTGTGGGAAAAACTGGTCTTGCCGGAAGAAGAGGGTCCGGCGATCATGACAAATTTCACGCCGCCCCTGTCTACGATGCTCTTGGCAATCTCGCCGATCTTACGCTCCTGCTGCGCTTCCTGTACCAGAATCAGTTCACTCAGCGACCCACGGCAGATCTGATCATTCAGATCACCTACGGTCTCAATACCGATCTCCTTTCCCCATTCCTCAGATTCTTTCAACGTCCGGAATAACAGCTTTCTCTCTTGAAACGGCTTAACATGTGTAGGATCTTTTTTATCCGGCAGCAGCAGCATAAATCCATCCTCATACGCTATGACATCGAACCACTTTACATAGCCGGCATTGGGCAGCATGTAGCCGTAATAATAATCGTAATAACCGTCCATTTCATAAATATTTACGAAAGAGCCTCTGCGGTAACGGAACAGCTTTTCCTTATCCTTCATCCCCTCTTTCCGAAACAGTTCCATGGCATTATCCAGGGAATAGGATCTCTTCAGAAAAGGTGTCTTTGCCTCCACCAGCTCCCGCATCTGGTTACGGATCTTTGCAGCATTTTCTTCCGTCGCATTGATCTTCTCTTTTGGAGAGATGTAGGAGCCGTTGCCGATGGCAAATTCCACACGACAGCTCTGGGCCGCCTCTCTGCCGTAGACATCAAATACCGCTTTCAAAAACAGCATTGTGGCAGAACGCACATAAGTCTTGTTGCCCACATCATCCTTCAAGGTAAAAAAGGTAACCTCGCAATCCCTTGTCAGTTTCTTGAACAATTCTCTGATCTTGCCGTCTCTGGCTGCCAGTGCGATCAGATTCTCATACTCCTGCTGATAATCGTTGGCCACATCCTCGTAAGTGGCTCCCTGAGGATATTGTCTCTCTTCCCCGTTTATCTTCACTGTGATCATTTTTCTCACCCTGTCCTTCTGTAATCTGCTTTTACAGGTCTTATTGCCTAAATACAATCCGCTTCCTTGCCATTATCATACCAATCCAGTGCACGGGTAATCAGGGTGATCTCGTCTGCGATCTCCTGTCTGCGGCATATGGTTCTGGGATTGTCCGCATCTGCCTTTTGCTCCATGCGTCCCACGATCTGCTTTCGCTCGGTCAGCATCCATTCCAGATACTCCCGAAGTATCCGGTCTCTGCGGGATAAAAGCAGCGGGCCGAACTTTTCCGCCAGTCCGGGATCCAGACCTTCCGTCTTCCAGGAGTCCCCGACCTTCTGCCGTACCGCATCGTCCGTCATCGCACCCAGCCAGCGCACCTTCATCATAAAATAATATTTTCCTTCTTCGTAGATGATATTCTCATCCAGCAGAAGATATCCCTCATCCATCAGGAATGTCCGAAAATGCGGGATCTCCGACTGTGGCTGCAGGATCAGCTCTGCAAATCCCTGTGCCTGTTCTCTTCCTTCGGTAAGAATCTTCTCCATGAGAGGTCCGCCCATGCCGGCACAGATCATCCCGTTCGCCTCTCCGGTCTTCAGGCCGTGCAGACCGTCGGAAAGTCTGGTCTCTATCCTGTCCTGCAGACCATATTCCCGGATATGCTCTCTGGCACGCTCCAGGGGCCCTGACCGCACATCCATGGCGATCACCCGTGGGGAGAGCCCCTTCTGCACGAGATAGACCGATACAAAACCATGGTCACACCCCACATCTGTTATCACAGTGCCGGGAGTGACCATGTCTGTTAAAGCCTGCATTCGATTGGATAATATAACTTCCGCCATTAATCCAGATAATCCTTCAGCTTGCGGCTGCGGCTGGGATGACGCAGTTTGCGCAATGCCTTTGCTTCGATCTGACGGATACGTTCACGGGTAACGTTGAATTCCTTACCTACTTCCTCCAGAGTACGGGCCCGTCCGTCATCCAGACCGAAACGGAGTCTCAGTACTTTCTGTTCTCTCTCTGTCAGAGTACCCAGCACTTCCACCAGCTGTTCCTTCAGCAGGGTAAATGCTGCAGCATCGGAAGGAACCGGTACATTATCATCCTGAATGAAGTCGCCTAAATGGCTGTCTTCCTCTTCACCGATAGGAGTCTCCAGGGATACGGGCTCCTGGCTGATCTTTAAAATCTCACGCACTCTGTCTACCGGCATGTTCATCTCTTCCGCGATCTCTTCGGGGGTCGGTTCTCTTCCCAGCTCCTGCAGCAGCTGTCTGCTCACGCGGATCAGTTTGTTAATGGTCTCTACCATATGCACCGGGATACGGATGGTTCTCGCCTGATCGGCGATCGCTCTGGTGATGGCCTGACGGATCCACCAGGTCGCATAGGTGGAGAACTTATATCCTTTACGATAATCGAATTTCTCTACAGCTTTGATCAGACCCAGGTTACCTTCCTGGATCAGGTCTAAGAACAGCATTCCACGGCCTACATATCTCTTGGCAATACTGACTACCAGACGTAAGTTGGCCTCTGCCAGACGCTTTTTCGCTTCCTGGTCGCCCTCTTCCATTCTCTGGGCCAGTTCGATCTCTTCCTCAGCACTTAACAGGGGCACCTTGCCGATCTCCTTTAAGTACATACGGACAGGATCCTCAATGCTGACGCCTTCTGGTACGGACAGGTCGATGTTCTCCACATCCACTTCGTCCTCATCGGTCAGAATGATCTCTTCGTCATCCACATCATCGTCATCGGTAATACGCAGCACATCTACGTTGTTCTGGTCCAGATACTCCAGAACCTTCTCCATCTGTTCCTCTTCCAGAGGCATGTCCGCAAAGAAGTCACTGATTTCCTGATACTCCAGCACATTCTTTTTTCTTTTTCGCCATATTCAGGAGCTCTTTTATCTTCTCCGCAAATTTTGCCTGTGTGTTTTCATCCATTTTCGTGGTTCCATCCTTTCATTGCCATTATTTATAGCCATATTTCGTATTTTTTATAACTGTCCCGAGCCGCAAACCCTATTATTCCAGAGAAATGCGGGCTCTTTGTAATTCTTCCAGTGCTTTTTTGCCTTCCACCGCTTTTTTGACCGCGTTGACATCTGTACCCAGCTGCGCCATATAGTACTGGTAGCTGTTGCGTTTGACTGACACCAGTATGTCATGGAAAGCTCTTTCTCTCTCCTGCTTCGTGGACAATTCGGGAAGCGTTGTATGGAACAGCTCCGCTGCCTGCCGCTGCTCCTCTTCATCCTCAAACATGCTGATGATCCCCGCCGGCTGAAACTGTCCGTTGTCCAGCTCTGCAAACATCTTCTCCGCCACCTTGCGATACAATTCCTCCGTGAAATCCTCCAGAGAAATGTACTTACGTACAATCGTATACAGAGAAGGATCATCTCCGATCCAGGTGATCAGCAGTCTCTGGGACTTCCGTCCGCTCTCCGAAGGATCGCTCTTATTCTGTACTCCGCTGCGGGGACGGGGAATCGGTCTGGCGATTCCCGTCTGGGAAGCATATCCTATGACCATTTTGCGCAGATCATCGGGACGGATCATATATTTTTCGGCAATGGCCTGCAAATAATTCTCCCGCTCCAGATCTTCCGAAAATTCGCACAGTTTCTGTGCGATCTCCCGGTGGAACTTCGTCCGCTGTTCCGGATCACTCTGATCGTATTGTTCACTCAGGATACGGATCTCGAAGTAGAAACTGTTCTCCGCCTGATTGATTCTCTCCTGAAAAGCCTCTTTCCCCAGATTCTTGATAAATTCATCCGGGTCCTTATAAGGACGCATATTGATGACTTTACCGGTAAGCCCGGCCTCCCTGAGAATACCGATGCCCCGGAGTGCCGCCTTGGTTCCGGCACCGTCGCTGTCGTAGGCCAGCAGGATGTTTTCCGCATAACGGTGTAAAAGGTTAGCCTGTTCCACCGTAAATGCCGTTCCCAGGGATGCCACCGCCTGGGTAAATCCCGCCTGATGCATGGCTATGACATCCATGTAGCCCTCGCACAGGATAATATTGCCCGTCCGGGCAGTCCTTGCGAAATTCAGTCCATAAAGATTCCTTCTCTTATCGAAGATCATGGTCTCCGGTGAATTCAGGTATTTCGGTTCCCCGTCTCCCATGACTCTGCCGCCGAAGCCGATGACCCGGTGGTTGATATCCTGTATGGGGAACATGACACGATTCCAGAACTGGCTTCGCAGTCCCCGCTGTTCAGAAAACATTGCCAGTCCGGAGTCTTTGATCTCTTCGTCCGTAAAGCCCTTTTTCCGCAGGTACTGTACCACCTGCTCGCCGTTTTTCCCGGCATAACCCAGTCCGAAATGATGCATGGTCTCATCGGTCAGCTTCCGCCCCGTCAGATACCGCATTCCCACTTCGCCACGGGGATCCCGCAGCATATAATAAAAATATTTTGCCGCTTCCTTATTGACTTCCAGCAGCCGCATACGTTTGCCGGCTTTTTTCTTCTGTTCCGGTGTCTCCTCCACTTCGGGAAGCTTTACCCCGGCGCGGTCCGCCAGGATCTTAATGGCCTCCGGGAAGGTATCGTTTTCATATTTCATAAGAAACGTATATACATTTCCGCTGGCATGGCATCCGAAGCAATAATACATCTGTTTGTTCGAAGACACCGAAAAGGAAGGTGTTTTTTCGTTATGAAAAGGACAGCAGCCCCAATAGTTGCTTCCCTTTTTTTTCAATGAGACATAGCCCGATATCACATCCACGATGTCATTTCTGGCTCTGACTTCTTCTACCAGTTCTTCGGGATAATACACGTTTTTTTAACTCCTATTTTATCTTGTACCTATCTCTGCCAGGATTTCGGTATGTAAATATCCTCGTATACCGCTATGGCAAACCGATCCGTCATCGCTCCCACATAGTCGCAGACGACCTTCTCTCTCGGTTCTCCCACGGAAAGAAGATTGAGATATTCTTCCGGCAGATCATCCAGATGCTTCAGGAAATGCTGGTACAATGTCTCCATCAGCATCTCTGCTTTCCCCTCTTCGCTCTTCGCTACCGGGTTCTTGTAAACTCTCTCAAACATGAACTGTCGTATCTTCGTCATGGCTTCCGCCACCGGCTCCGACATCAGGATGTCTCCCTTGTCCATGCTGTTGGTCACGATGTCATGAATGAAATGATCCAGTCTCTCGGTGGGGCTGCTGCCGATCACCTCACAGATGTCCTTCGGCACATCCGCTTCCGTGAGGATTCCTCCGCGGATGGCGTCATCCATATCGTGATGAATATAGGCAATTTTATCGGAAAGTCTGACGATCTTGCCCTCCAGGGTGTGGGGCTTTCCAATGGTCTGGTGGTTTCTTATACCGTCTCGCACCTCGTAGGTCAGATTCAGCCCCTTGCCATCCTTCTCCAGAATGTCCACGGTGCGGACGCTCTGTTCGGCATGTTCGAAGCCAAAAGGGCATACTCTGTTCAGCGCACGCTCTCCGGCATGTCCGAAAGGCGTGTGTCCCAGATCGTGTCCCAGCGCAATGGCTTCCACCAGATCCTCGTTCAGCTTTAATGCCTTGGCTATGGTTCTGGCCGTCTGGGATACCTCCAGCGTATGTGTCAGTCTGGTACGGTAATGGTCACCCTCAGGTGTCAGAAATACCTGGGTCTTATCCTTTAGCCTTCGAAAGGCCTTGCAATGGATAATACGGTCTCTGTCTCTCTGAAACACCGGCCGGATATCACATTGTTCTTCCGGTCGCAGACGTCCTTTGGAGTTCACACTCAAGGATGCGTACGGACTTAAATAATCCTTTTCCCACTGTTCCAAGTTTTCTCTGATCGTCATAGTTCCTCCTGCCCCTACTTCTAATATTCTGTGCCTGTCTTAAAAATCCTTTTCTTTCTTTTGAAAAAAATAGTCATTTTTTCTGATTTAAATTATCTGCACACAGAATAGATGAATTCCGCATTCTTATCCATGGCCTCACTGGCCTTTTTGAAGGGTGACATCTGAAAAACATGCCACATTCCGGGGAATCGGTCGATATGGGCAGCGACCCCGGCTTTGATCAGATTTTTATATAGCCGCAGAGAATCGTCCAACAGGATTTCATTCTCTCCCACCTGAATATAGACGGGCGGGAAACCATGAAAGTTTCCAAACAGCGGAGAAATATAAGGATCCGTCAGATCTCTGTCCGGGGCATAGGCCCTGGTCATACGGTCGATGTACTCTTTATCCAGTACCGGATCCAGTTCCGCCTTGGTCTGGAAAGTCTTGCCCTCGCCGGTAAGATCCGTCCAGGGAGACATCAGCACGATTCCTCTGGGAAACAGGCGCTCCTGCTCTTTTAATTTCAACACCAGTGAAAGCGCCAGATTACCTCCGGCCGAATCTCCGGTAATGATCACATCTCTTGCTCCGTAGCCCAAAAGCATCAGATAGTTCCAGGCTTTCATGGCATCCTCCGCAGCTGCCGGATACGGATGCTCCGGTGCCAGTCTGTAATCAAAGCACAGCACATCCATGGAAGTACCCGCCGCCAGCTTTGATGTCAGGGTTCTGGCATAGATACTGCTGCCGGTGGAATATCCGCCTCCGTGGCAATGCAGGATCACATACTTTTTCATATGAGCCCGGTTCACGCTGACCCACTCCGCATCCATGCCATCGATGTCCACGGGACGGTACTGGATCTCTTTACTGTTGCCGAGCAGCTCGCCAATGTGATCCTGGGATTGTCTGTGCTTCTCCAGATCCGGATTCTCCACAAGACCATGGGCCCTGCGGATGAGCTGCATCAGATTCTGGTTGTTCTTCTCACTGTTTTTTCCTACCAGTGCCATAAGTTCCTCCTGTTCACCTAGTTTTCTCGTAACTATTCAGCGCCTCATTCGCAAAATCGCATCTCCGATGCTTTCCTGAACAACAAGTTCACTTGTTGTTTGTTCATCTGAGGCTGCTTCGCCAAAGAAATATTGTCCAGTCGTCTTACGAATGCGAGCATTCGACGAGGCTTTGCCAATATTTCATGGCTCTGAATAGTGATCAAAAGTGCAATCTTCTGCGCACTGCATTGCGCAGTCTCCTCCGGGATAAAAGGGTGGCGATGGTGATATCGACGATCACGCAGATCGTCAGCACGATAGCCGACCATCCCAGTGCGATCTCCTGTTTCAGGAACCGGTCGATCAGAAGTTCCAGTCCCACGCACAAAACAGCGATTCCCGAGATCAGGTACAGGGCTCCTGTCAGGAAGGACATGGGGAGCTTGCGGATACAGAACGTCACCGTTTCCACCACTGCCGTCACCAGCAATACGATCGGCAGTCCCAGTCCATAGAACCAGCTGTTATGTCCCGTCAGATAAGTCAGCAGATATAGATACACGATCACTGCCACTCCATCCAGCAGGATCGACAGATAAATGGGCTGTCTCGTATAAATAACCACAGGGATCATAATAACCCACAATACCAGGACTACGCCGATCACCGCCAGAGACCACAGACTGCTGCGGAACACAAAAGCGTTTAACAGCCCACAGGTCACCGCCGTAGCCAGTACAATAACCGTCAACAGTACTCCCAGATCTTTTCTTTTTACCACTTCCACCTGTCCCTTTTCCTTTGGAAAAGGGGATGGCTGCTTCTCCGGTTCCGGTGCCTTGGGATTATACACCGGTGTGTCGCACAGAGGGCACTTCTTCGCCGAAGCATCCAGTTCCACACCACAGTTCACACAATATGACATAAGCATTTCCTTTCTAACCGGAGTATCTACCGGTTACTCTCGATCTTCACATGAATACCGTCCTGTACCAGCTTGCGGAAAAACAGTCGTTCCACATCCGTTTCCGCAATACTGCTGGCAAAATTGATGGTCAGAATATCTTCAAAGCTGGCAATGGCACAGTTGGTTCTCGTAGAGAACGGCTGTCCCATATAGATATCAAAACGTTCGATATAGGGCTTCATGGTCTCCGGCACTTTCAAAGCTCCCATGTTGGTCAGTCCCGCCGAAGAGTTTTTGTCCTGAATCTTCGTATAGAACTGGCGGACCACCAGATCCTTGATAAACAGCGGTACCACACGGATAAACGGGTTCCTCTGGGTCTCTGCGTTGGTGGTGATATCGCCCCGCAACAGCTTTTCATTCAGATAATACCGCATGTAATTGTGCACCTGGGTCACGATCTCTTCAAAAGTGTATTCTCCCAGTCTTGGGTCGATCCCCGGATAGATCATGGTGATAAAATTCCGCAGAGTCTTCGATGGGAAAAAGCGCCGCAGATTCACCGGCATGGCAATCTTTACCGGACGTAATTTTAAATGCCACTCACTCTCCTGCTTCTGCATCAGTGCATAGAGCAGAACTGCATTGAGATATTCCGTAATGGTGGCATTATAGCTTTTTGCCACCTTCATGACCTCTGTCACCGACATAATACCGTCTATGATGTTCAGGGTATAAAAGGGCTCCTTGGTTCCCCGGACACGGTAAGTCTTCTCCCCCGGTCTGGGCGGGCACACCTTGGCATTGGCATATTTCATGTAGGCATCTTCCAGTTCTACCGGATCCGGTGTCTCTAAAATATCCAGCACAAAACCGCCGTTCTCGATCTCCGTATGCCCCTTCAGGCGCAGATAAGTGGCCGTCAGAGTCTGCAATACGCACATGCCTCCGGTACCGTCTCCCAGACTGTGATGGGCCTCCAGGGCGATCCGGTTCCGGTAATAATAGATTCTTACCAGATACCGGTTATTGGCCTTGAAATACATGGGCTGACAGGGATTTTTCACGTCCTCCTGCACAAATGGGCCGGGGCGGTCATTGGGCTCCAGGTATCTCCAGAAGACACCCTTGCGGATAGCCGCCTTATACGTCGGAAAACGAGGCATTGTCAGATTCACCGCCCGCTGCAGCATCTCGGGATTGATCTCCTCCTTTAAAAGAACGGACAAACGATAAACGGAAGAAAAATCTCTTCTCTGTAAGGTCGGGTATACGATGGCCGACAGATCCAGTTTGTACCAGTCCTTGTGTACTTTCGATGTCCTGTCTGTCTTCGTTTTGTCTCTTCTATTAATTGTAATTGCCACGGTTTTCGCCCCTTTCCCGGTTTTGTATTATATTTTTCAGGAACGACAAAGGCGGCAACCTTTCGGTCACCGCCATGTGATGCAGAAAGAGGGACTTGAACCCTCATGGTATCACTACCACACGGACCTGAACCGTGCGCGTCTGCCAATTCCGCCATTTCTGCGAACAAATGTATATTACAGTATTTAATTAAAAATGTCAACACCTTTTTCAAATTACCTTAAGTTACTTGAAAAAGTGATGCAGAAAGAGGGACTTGAACCCTCATGGTATCACTACCACACGGACCTGAACCGTGCGCGTCTGCCAATTCCGCCATTTCTGCGAACAAATGTATATTACAACAACCGGCTCCAAATGTCAACACTATTTTTCGAATTATTTAAACTGTATGCAAAATAATTACGATTTCTGCGTTCTTCGGCCTTGTAACTATTCAGACCCCATTCGCAAAATCGCCTCTACGAGGCTTCCTTTTTGCTCATGAGGTTACTTCGCCATGTAAAACTGCTTATCTGCCTGAATGCAAGCATTCGCAGAACACAGTTTTGCATGGCTCTGAATAGTTACCAATTATTTTACATTTACATGTAGGAGCTGAACAGGTTACCTGCATTATAAAGGCCGGTATATCCTGCGCTTCCGGTGTACAGACTGCTTCTGGTGGAAGCATGGTCTGCTGCAAAATTGATCATGGAACTCTGTGCAGATACACGATAACCATAGGAACCGTTCCCCTGGAACAGGTTCTTCACAGTATTCATATCCGCTTTCATAAAGGTATCCTTGTCCAGAGACAGAGTGCCGTCATTTTTCATAGTGATGCCGATCTTCGCCAGCTGCTTACTGTTGGCAATGGTGGTATTCCCCAGCGATTCCGTGCGGTTGTTCACTGTGGTATCGCTCACATCATCCACAGCAGCCATCACGCTGTTGTAATTCTTCACAAAGCTGTTCACCGCATTGTAGATGGCACTGGTATCATAGCCCTTGGTCGTGGTCTCTATACCATTCTCATCCTTGGTGGTGATATCCTTTTGTGCGAACAGATCATTTTTACCGGTAGCCAGTAATGTATCTGCGGATTCCTTCAAAGCATCAGTGGCGGTCTCTACCTTGGCCAGTGCTTTCTTCGCGGTCTCCTTCGTGGTGTCTTTCTTCGTTATGTCGGAAGCTGCGGTTTTGGATGCGTTGTTCTCCTTGCCGTAATAAGCCTTCATCAGCTTGGCATAGCTGCCGTTCTTAATACTTGCATAATCTGCCAGCCAGTTGCCGCTTAGCGCATTGGATGCAGAGGAACTCAGTCCGGAAAACAGAAATGAATAATTGGTCTTTGCCTGAATATTAATACTCATCACAGTCACCTCCGTGTCAACTGTTTTGAATCGGCCTTTCAGCCATTAGTCCTTTTATATCAGTTACAGTATACTACTTATTTCGGATTTTTCCAAGGTTTGTTAACTGTTTTTTAAAAAAATCCCATTAATTGAGTATTTTTTCCAGCATGGTCACCCGGTTGAAGGGAAAGGAGAAATAATAGCCGTCCGCAAAATCCTCCGTCATGACGATCACTTCATTTGCCAGCTGCACACCGGCCTGCTCTCCCTCTTCTCTGGTCATGTCCGCCCGGTATCTTGCCAGTACTTCGTCCGTCACGTCGATGCCTGCCATCTCGTTCTTCATAAAGGTGGCATTTTTAAGACTCACGAACGGCATGATCCCGCAGAGAATCCTTGCTCCGGTCTCCTCTTTGATCCGACGCACTCTGTCGGCACTCTCCTGTGTGGAAATGGGCTGTGTCAGAAAAAAGGTAGCTCCCGCCGCCATTTTCTTCTTCACTCTGCCGATCTCCACCTCAAGATTACGCCTGCCCTGATTGATGGCTCCGCCGTAGCTGGCCGGAGCCTGCGTGAACTGCTCCTCGTTCATATCCGCCAGAATCTGCATCAGTCCCACAGAATCAAAGTTGAACACACTCTTCACCGTGGTCCGCACCATGGAAGGAATGGGGTCTCCCGTGATCACCAGGAAATTCTGAATACCATTGATATAGGCTCCCAGCAGCTGGGAACGCATGGCAATGGCATTTTTATCCCGGCAACAGATATGGGGCATGACACACATACCGGTCTCTCTTGCCACCTTCTCCGCCATGAGAATGGAATCTGCTCTGGTACGTCCCGAAGGAGAATCCGGGAAAGTCAGCACATCCACTCCGCTCTTCTGTAGCAGATGTGCCGCATCCATCAGTTTTTCGTCATCGATTCCCATGGGAGGTGCCAGTTCCACGGCGATCAGCTTTCGGTTCCTGCCCTCCGCCTCTTTGGTATGATAAAAAGAACGGTCTTCCTTCGGTGCCTGCTGTTTCTCCGGTTCTGTGTCTTTTTTTGCCTGTGGGTACTGGGTCAGATCCAGCTTTCCGGCAAGCTCCGCGATATATTCCGGTGTCGTACCGCAGCAGCCGCCTGCCATATCCACTCCAAGGGCAGTCATCTGCTGCATTCTGTCCACAAAATAGTCTTTGTTATCCCCGGTGAAGAGCATACGGCCGGTGACCATCTGAGGATACCCAGCATTGGGAAGGGCTGTGAGAAGTTTTCCTTCCGGTTTTTCCAGTATCTGCAGGATCCGGTGCATATGGGACGGACCCACACCGCAGTTAAAGCCCACGGCATCGATCTCCTTTGCCTCACCCGCTTTCTGTAAAAGCTTTCTGGCACTTAATCCTGCATTGCTGTAGCCGAACTGGTTTACAGAGAATTGTACCGTAATAAATGCCTGTTCCCCGATCATTTTGATCGCAGGCAGGAGCTCTTCCATCTCGGAAAAAGTTTCAAAGACAAAAAAGTCCGCTCCCTCTTCCAGAAAAATACGGCAGATCTCTTTGTATTCGCGGCATAAAGTATCCTTCTGTGCCAGCGCATCCCCGGGAATCTGTCCGATATCTCCGGCAATATAGACTTCTTTTGTCTCACCGGTGCGTTCTCTCCACGCAGCCACCGCTTCCCTCGCCAGGCGTACGCCGCTTCGCAGAGTCTCCTCGATCTGTTCTTTGGACCTATCCATGCAGAAGCTGTTGGCTGCGAAGGTGTTGGTACGCAGAATCTGTGCTCCTGCCTCGAGGTACTCCGTATGAATCTCCCTCACCCGTTCCGGGGCTTCCAGATTCGCCAGCTCCGGCAGCTGTTTCGTGTCATATTTTCCTCCGTAATAGGTCCCGAAGGCTCCGTCAAAGAGGATCTTTTTCTGTTGGATCCTTTCACGGATCTGCTCTTTGGTATGTTTTGTATTGCCCATTATTGTTTCCTTTGTCCTGTTGATTTCATCCATTTTTCTTTTAAAAACGAGCAGGTCTGCTCTCGCAAGCCTGCTCGTTTCTTAGCATACCATATTATTTTTCGGAAAAACAGTAGCAAATTTAATGATTACATTAACTTGCGGAACAATGCGGTCAGATCCTCGATGCTTGCATCCTTAGGGTTGCCGGGTGCGCAGGCATCTGCATGAGCGGATTCTGCCAGGAAAGGAAGATCCTCTTCCTTCAGTGCTTCCAGCTTGGAAGGAATTCCTACATCCTCGGACAGCTTACGAACTGCGTCAACTGCAGCCTTACGGTAGGCGGCCTGATCCATCTGATCTACACCTTCCACACCCATAGCACGGGCAATCTCACGATACTTTTCACCGGTGCAGTCAGCATTGTATTCCATAACGATAGGAAGCATCATTGCACAGGCAACACCATGAGGGGTATCATAGACAGCACCCAGGGTATGTGCCATGGAGTGGGCGATACCAAGACCAACGTTGGAGAAGCCCATACCGGCAATGTACTGACCCAGAGCCATGCCTTCACGACCTTCCTTAGTGTTGGCTACCGCACCGCGCAGGGACTTGGAAATGATCTCGATGGCTTTCAGATGGAACATATCGGTCATCTCCCAGGCTGCCTTGGTGGTGTAACCTTCGATTGCATGGGTCAGTGCATCCATACCGGTGGAAGCAGTCAGACCCTTAGGCATAGAAGACATCATCTCGGGATCTACCACAGCGATAATAGGCATATCATGAGGATCTACGCATACGAACTTACGCTTGCGCTCTACATCAGTGATAACGTAGTTGATGGTAACCTCTGCTGCGGTACCTGCTGTGGTGGGCACTGCGATGATGGGTACGCAGGGCTTCTTGGTAGGTGCTACGCCTTCCAGGCTGCGTACATCTTCGAATTCAGGGTTGGCAATGATGATACCGATGGCTTTGGAGGTATCCATGGAAGAACCACCACCGATGGCGATGATATAATCTGCACCGGATGCCTTGAAAGCAGCCACACCGTTTTTCACATTGTCAATAGTAGGATTAGCCTTAATATCGGAATAAACTTCATAAGCAAGACCTTCCTTGTCAAGCAGTCCGGTTACTTTTCCGGTCACACCGAACTTGATCAGGTCGGGATCGGAACATACGAATGCCTTCTGAAAAGCATGAGCCTTTGCTTCATTTACGATTTCTTCGATTGCTCCGGCACCATGATAAGAGGTCTGGTTGAGCATAATTCTGTTTGCCATGATACATAATCTCCTTTCGAATTGAGAACAAATCTTAATGATAATTTTATTTTAACTACAATCTGGGCATAAAAAAAGTGACAGTTTGGCTTGACTGTCACTGTTTTTACAGAAAGTTCACAATGTGTACATTTTTTTTTTAGTAATTTTTCACAAATAGCTTTGGTGATTTTTTCACTAACGCAATACGCCCAACTGTTGAAACAATTCTGTCACCGGCATAGGAAGTGCACTGACCAAAAGCGCCGCCATCTGCTCCGGCGTTCTCTCCTTCGGAGCGAAGATCCATTCCACGGTCATATCAATAGAACCTCTGCAATAGAGCCGCAGCGGGAATAAAATATTCTCTTCGGGCTGTCTACCGGTCTTACGCCCAATCAGCTGCGTGTAGAAATCCAGGATCAGTTCGTAATCATGTTCCCTCAGAGAATTATGATCATCCGAGCGGAACGCTCCGGCGAAAAAAACTCTCTCCTTCTGAATGAATTCAAACTTTCTGGTCAGTCCTTCGTATACGGTAAGTCCGTCTCCCATCTGTGCAAAAGATTCCAGTAAGAGCTTGTCGAAATACCAGTTGATCAGGTCATATTTGTCCTGAAAATTCCGGTAAAAGGTCTGCCTCGTCACGCCGCAGGTCTGCACGATCTGCGTCACTGTCATGGCATCGGTGCCGGACGAAGCCATACACTTTTTCGCCGCTTCCGCCAGACGGTATTTAGTTTTATCCGCTGAAGTTTCCTTCGTACTCATGCTGTCACACCTCTACGGTACTACCGGTTTCGGCGGGCATAACCTTCCGTCATATCCACGAAATCCCGCTCCTGCATATTCTGTGTGGATGCTCCGTTATTGTGTCCCTGGCAGGCACATAATCCTACGGCATTGACAACACATAATACTGTTGCCAGAAATACTCTCTTCATATTATTTTCCTCCTGTCTGTTGTATGATCTGATTACATTTCCGGTAATTCTGCTTCCAGTAAAGCCGCTGCATCTCTGACGCAGTCGATGCATTCTCTCTTTACAATGCCATCGTTGATACCTTTTAATTCCTTACAGATCACGGTTCCGTTCTGCTCCTTGAAGCTCTGAATTATCCTTCTGGACCCTTGCATGGTCTTCTGCGGATTTTTATTGATCAGTCCCAGTACATTGACCGCCCCGATGACAGCTCCGCAGGTAGCTTCCATGCTGCCGCCGATTCCTACCGCAAATCCCTGAGTAAGATTCCTAGCCGTTTCTTCATCAATTCCCGCCAGATCACAATACGTGCACGCTACTGCCTGCGCACAGTTGTAACCACACATTTTTTCTCTCTGCTGCCTGTTCCACTCTTGATTCCATAATTGTTGTTCCTTTTCGTTTGTATTTTACAGGGATGTTTATCATATATATCTTTTTATTTATTATAACAGAAACCGACTGCTTGGTAAAAGAAAAAGCAAAAAGAAGTTGCCTTTATTTTCTATCCATGCTATTCTGATACTGTAATTATTTCTTTTTATAATTCTGAATAGTATTCGATATAGGAATCCTTATTTTTCCCCACGTTTATTATTGTAATGCCTATACTTGTATTCTATCATTGTGCATATTATACTTGTAATCAACAAGGGAGGATTCTTATGAAAAACAAACCGCAGACCAAGCCACAAACGAAGAAGGAGAACGAGCATATGCAATCTGTAACAGCATCACGTCCTTGTACTATCACCGATTCCATTACCCAATCATGCCAGGAAGTCCGAAAAATGAGAGATGGCAAAATACCGGAGAAGTCCCTGGACCAACTTTTCTCAGACATTGAACAATGGTGCAAAGAAGGTGGTGAATAAATGTATACCGTTATTCCCACTGCAAGATTTGAAAAAGACATCAAATATTACATAAAGAAGAAAAGATATTTCCATATCGGTGAAGATATCCGGCAGATAACTAACGAACTTCAGCAAGGGCACCTTGTTGGAACGGAAATTCCCGGATTAAAAATTTCGAATCACGGACATATTTTTAAGGTTCGCAGCATTAATACTGATACACATTCTGGGCAATCCAATGGATATCGCATTTTATATTATGCTATTAGCGAGGAGTTAAAAATCTATCTGCTTACTATTTATTCTAAAAAGGATGATAATAACATTCCTTCTGACAATGAAATTATTTCTTTAGTTAACACTTACTGTGTATAAACTCTTTATTATTCCAAACTGTTTTAAGTGTATAAAAAATTCCTACAAATTTTAAAATCATGTTGACATTGCCGTGGGAAGATGTTATTATTATTCTTGCGTGATGCGAGATAGTAATTATTTTGTGTCGCTATGCGGAAGTGTCGGAATTGGCAGACGAGCAAGACTAAGGATCTTGTGGTAGCAATACCGTGTGGGTTCAAGTCCCATCTTCCGCATTATTTTTTACTTTAAAAAGCTCAGGGATAGGGTGTTCCTGAGCTTTTTTCATTTGTAAAAATAATGATATTAGGGTGAGACTCTTTCAAGCTGCCTTCTCTCTGTGAATAATCTACCAAGGATCTGTGTCGGCTCTTCAGCATTTTCAGTTAAGTTCAATCTTCTGACCAATACTTCATTGAAATAGGTTCTATTACAACTGCAATTATATTATTATTTTGATCTACTCTAAATCTAAATGCATAAAAGTAGTCTTTGGTTGAATCAATTTTTAAGAAATAATTATATGCTCCGGAGTCCTTTAACCCATCATGTGAGAATACATCTTTAATATCTGCGGAACGCTGCTTTGTATCTCCATATAATTCAATTACTTTGTCTATACTGTCTCCAAGTTTGATGCCTCTTACTGTACTTTCTATTACATTACCATCATCTGTAAATTCACCTGATACTATCATGTTTGCATTATCGGCAAGCATGTATGCAGCCTCATCATTTCCTGCCTCTACATATTCATTATATGTATCATATCCCAAAAAACTAAATGCAAGGTCTTTTTCTGAAAGTGGCTCTGCTTCTTCTATGTTGGTTACTTCTGTGGTCTTTTCTGCCTCTGTTGATTCGTCTTTCGCTTCTGCTTCACTTGTGTTATTTTCTACTACCTCAGTGCTTTCTATTGTCTCCATGGTTGTTTCTGTAGTTTCTACTTGTGCAGATTCAACGGCATTGGGGATGGATTCTGTTGTCGCTGTAGCTTCCTGTTTTCCGCAGGAAACAAAAGATAAAATACATATTGTCATCAGCGCTAAAATAATTTTTCTTTTCATAGTCTATTCCTCGCTTTGTTAAAATCAATATTCTTTTGTAATCTCTCCCTCAATCCCATACATTATCTTAAATGTCTCAAGGTCTTCCGCCCGGCGGATCAGCATGACTTCTTCAAATTTTCCCGTGTGGATATCCTTGAATCCCGCCACCTGTTCACCGTTGCAGATGCTGGCTTTGATGACAGGTTTTTGATTGCTTCTGTCGTAAGTCTTCTTTTCGGTTCTCTTTGGAAAAAGTCTCATTTCTCTTCCTCCAGTGCTGCTTTTACCATCCGTTCAAAGGATTGTGCAAATCTTTCGTCATCCTCTTCTGTCCGCTTCTTCGGACCTTTTAAATGATTTTTATGAGAAGCTCTTCTTGCCTTTTTATTCAGATGTCGTTCCATGAGCATCTGGTCGATGTTCTCATCCGTGTACCATTTACCGGACTGGTGGATGGCGTAGGCACTCTTGCCCAGCGTCATGGCTGCCACGCCATAGTCCTGAGTTACCACGATGTCTCCCCTGCGGCAGAGACTGATCAGCTTATAATCCACAGCATCCGCCCCGGCTCCCACGACCACCACCTCGCTGTAACCGGAAGTCAGTATATGATTGGTATCGCACAGAAGTGTCACCGAAATCTGATATTTCTTTGCAATCTTTTCCACTATGTCCACCACCGGACAGGCATCTGCATCCACATAAATCTGCATAAGTAAGTTCTCCATCACCTTTTTCTGTAATTGAAATTATAGTAACTTTATCAGACGTTTACAAGTGTATATTTAGCCATAAAAAAACCGACCTCCTATCGTTAGATTTTAGGTCTAACGATAGGAGGTCGGTTCAGAATAAGGCTATTTTTCAATCCATATCAAAAATTATCCATTTTGAACAATTCACTTCTTGTTTTTATTCAGTTTCGTTTTCTTCCTCTAATAGCTTTAATAATGCAGAAGGTTCACACACCTTAACAGAAGATTTCATATAATCTTTTACATTTCTGGTTACTATACAATCCATTTCTGAACGAATTGCTGTTTCCACCATAATAGCATCTTCATAATCACCAATTTCAGAAGATATTGCTTTCCGGCAATCTAAAGAAGTGGTATCCAACAAATGAAATAAAGTAAAAAGCTTGCTCAAAATCTTTCGTGTTTCTACGTCGTTATGTGTTAAACGGTGTGTCAGATAATAGATATCTGTAACTGACTTTGCTGTAATATAACCCTCAAATTGCTTATTTGCAGAATATATAAAGAGTTTTTGCGCTACTTCTGAAAATGGAGCACGAGACTGTAATGCATCGATGATAACACAAGTATCAACTAAAACTCTCATATCGTATTCAACCTTTCTTCCCGTGCTTCTTCCAGAGTCATATCATTTGAAAGAACGCCAAACAATGATTTAGCAACATCTACTCTATCCTGATATGGATTAGACAATTTTGCAACAACTTTTCCGTTACGAGTAATATAAATATCCTCTGTTTCTGCAAGCATAAGATATTTGCCAAGATTAATTTTTAATTCAGTTGCAGTAATGGACATATCATCATCACCTTTCTTGAAGAATAACTATTTATCGTCTCATAAAGAGAATCTCTCTTTTCAATTATATTATACACAAATCGAACGATTTTATCAATAAAATCGTTCGAAAATCGACTATTGAATGCTGGTCGGAGCGCTACTCCGCCAGATACATCTTCAGGCTTCCTTCCACCGCATCCATGGCTTCCTCCACACTCGCCTGCCCGTTTAGGTATGCCTGTAAGCTCTCGGTCAGGGAAGTCTCGATCTGAGTGTCTTCCTTAAGGCACAGGGTGGCTGCCTTGCACAGCTCCATCAGCTGTTTTGCGGTCTCCTCAGAATAGGATTTGATAACAAATTCCGCGCTGGTGCCATCAATATCATAGGTGGTATAGGCTTCCGCCATGCTGCGGTCTGCTGCAGCCTGCGTCTCCAACGCTTTTGCATTGACAGGAAATCCCTCATAGGTATCCACGCTCTGCAATTCTTCGGACAGAGCAAACCGCAGGAAATCCTTTGCGATCTCCACGTGTTCACTCCGGCTGTTGATTCCAATGACCATCTTCGGATAAAATGCATTTTCCACGGATACCACATTGGCATTTAACAGTTCTGCCACAGCATAGGGTGTCATTGCCTGATTAAAGCCGTCAGTCTCCTGAAGTACCAGCTTCACATCAGATCCCAGATCCCAGATATTCGCTGCACGGCCTTCTTTTCTGGAAGGCAGGATACCGCAGTTATCCGCAATCTTCTTCAAATCTTCCAGCCAGGGACGTAAAGAATCACGATTCACCTGACGGTTCTGTAAAATATCATCGACGATCAGGGGATAGAACTCTTCCACCAGTTCGCCGCAGGTACGGTCTCCCATATAACTCTCCGTCTTTCCGGATACCGCCTTTGCAATAGCATCCATGCTGCTCATTTCCTCCGGCTGCACATCCCTGCCGACAGCTAACAATAATCCGAATTGCAGCGGCACCGCATACCGTCTTCCATCCGCCTCTTCATAGGCTGTTGTGATGTTGGAAAGCAGGGTTCCGTCCTCTTCCATGGGCTGCAATATCTCTTGCAGATTAAACAGCAAGCCCTTAGAGGCATATGTGTCCAGTTTCAGATGATCCATCACCATGAGATCCGGTCCGCTGCCGGAGGTCAGGGAGGTGTTCAGGTCCTGATAGATCTGCTGATAATCCGCATTTCCGCTGTATTTATCAGTCATAGAGATTGCCGCATCCACATGAATCAGTATCTCCGGATGCTGCTTATGATACTGCACCGCAGCCTGCTGTAAAAAGAAGCTCTCCTCTACGGTATACAGTGTCAGTTCTTCGGTCACCTCTGTCACCGCATCGGGATCGTAGCGGTAAATCATTATTTTATCCCCGCTCTCGCTTCCAAACCACGCGTATACACTGCCGTCCGACAGCGCCACAATATCCCTGCACCACTGATCCGACAGAGAAAAACCGGTATCGATTCCCTGAAGCAGCTTCTGCCAGTTGGTATCGCCTGCGTCGCAGCGGAAGAATCCGTCTGCATCCGCCGCATAGACTGTGCCGTCTCCCAGCACACTGAAATAAGCAGAGCTGTAACTGTCCTGGGAAAAAGGAAGCACTTCCTTCTTTTTTGCCCCATTGCTTCCGTCCAGCTGCATCTGCAACAGACCGTTCACGTTCCCCTGTTCATCCGCCTGTGCCAGATACAACGTATCTCCCACAGCACTGACCCACTTATTATCCGACAGACTGCCACTGTCTGTCAGGCTGTCGCTCTCCTGGCTGCTCACCAGGCTTCCGTCCTGTGCCAATACAACATCCAGGGAAAAATAAGACAGTCCCACTAACAATTCATCCTCTGTCAGTGTCACATACTGCGGCGTATCATAGAACCGATAGCCATCCATATCCATAGGTTCCAGCCACTTCTGTGGTGTAATATCCAACGCACTGCCGTCCGCTTCCTTCCACAGATGTGCGGAAGAGCTCTCCTCATCCCGGTAACAGTTGCCGTACAGGTACTGATTCCCCTCCGCATCCTGCAACAGTGTAAAACTGTCACTGCTCTCCAGACCCTTTCCCTCGGGAAGCGCCTTCAGCCAGTCCTTCGTCACTTTCGTCAGAGTATCCCCTTCGCCCAGCATCCATTCCTCTAAAGAGACCTGACCTTCTGCGCCTCCTGCCACAAGAAAATGTAATTCATCACCTGAACGGAAGATCTGGCTGATATTTTTGTCCTTCCATTCCTCCGGAAGTGAGAGTTCCGTCTCTACATATCGTCCTTTCTGCACTTCATCAGGTGACGCTGCGATCTGCTGATCGTTCTTATTCCCACACCCGGTGAACAGTCCCATGACGATCGCCATACAGGTTGCCAGTGCGATTCCTTTTTGCATGTTATTGTTGTTAAAGTAGTTTCTGTTTCGCATCTTAATATCCAGTCCCTTCCCGTAATCTGTAAATTTGCCATTCCACAGCTTTTTCTTACAGGAAAAGTATAGTGGTTTCTTTTTTAAGATAACAGTAGGCATGGTTTAAGATGCCATTAGCACCTCTTTAAGATTTGCTTAATTTGCTCACACAAAAACGGAACCGGCACAAACGCCGATTCCGTCTTCTCCGGAAACCCTTTTAGGAATTCAATATCTTCATAAATTCTTCTCCGGTAATGGTCTCTTTTTCATATAAATACTGGGACAGTTCATCCAGTTTAGCACGATTTTCCAACAGGATCTGTCCTGCCTTCTCATGCTGTTTTTTCACCAGCTCCACCACTTCTCTGTCGATGGCAGTCTGGGTCTCCATGGAGCAGGTCAGGGAGGAATCTCCACCCAGATACTGGTTCGTCACGGTCTCCATGGCTACCATGTCAAAATCTTTGCTCATACCGTAGCGGGTGATCATACCTCTGGCAAGCTTGGTAGCCTGTTCGATATCATTGGAAGCTCCGGTGGTCACAGATCCGAAGGCGATCTCTTCCGCGGCACGTCCGCCGGTCAATGTAGCGATCTTGTTCTCCATCTCTTCCTTGCTCATCAGATAATGATTGCCTTCCTCTTCCACCTGCATGGTATAACCCAGTGCACCGGAGGTACGGGGCACAATAGTGATCTTCTGTACCGGTGCGGAATTGGTCTGCTTCGCTGCCACCAGTGCGTGTCCGATCTCATGGTATGCAACGATCCGCTTTTCCTTATCTGTAAGGATGGCATTCTTTTTCTGATAACCGGCAATGACTACTTCAATACTCTCTTCTAAGTCTGCCTGGGTTGCGAACTTACGTCCATCTCTGACTGCCCGAAGAGCTGCCTCATTGACGATATTGGCAAGCTCTGCGCCGGAGGCTCCGGAAGCCATACGGGCGATTTTATTGAAATCTACATTATCTGCGACTTTGATCTTACGGGCATGCACTTTCAGGATTTCTTCTCTTCCTTTCAGGTCGGGAAGCTCTACCGGCACACGTCTGTCAAAACGTCCGGGACGTAACAGTGCAGGATCCAGACTCTCCGGACGGTTGGTGGCCGCCAGGATGATAACACCGTTGTTGCCTTCGAATCCATCCATCTCGGTCAACAGCTGGTTCAATGTCTGTTCTCTCTCATCGTTTCCGCCCACCTGTCCGTCACGCTTTTTACCGATGGCATCAATCTCATCGATAAATACGATACAGGGAGCCTTTTCCTTCGCCTGTTTGAACAGATCTCTGACCTTGGAGGCACCCATACCTACGAACATCTCCACGAATTCCGAACCTGACATGGAGAAAAAGGGAACATTGGCTTCTCCGGCTACTGCCTTGGCTAACATCGTCTTACCGGTTCCGGGAGGGCCTACTAAGAGGATACCCTTCGGCATGGAAGCACCGATCTCTTTGTATTTGTCGGGGTCATGCAGGTATTCCACGATCTCTGTCAGATTTTCTTTCGCCTCGTCCTCTCCTGCCACATCGGTGAACTTGATACCGTTGGAAGACTTCACATAGACCTTCGCATTGCTCTTGCCCATGCCTCCCATGCCGAACATCATGGAGTCGCCGCCGGCCTTTTTCGCCATCTGACGGTACATCAATTGTCCGAAGCCAATAATGATGATCAAAGGCAGCAGCCAGCTGATCAGGAAGCTTAAAATCGGCGATGCTTCCTCCACGATCTCACTGGAGAATTTTGCCCCGCTGTCATACAGTCTCTGCGTTCTGTCCGGATCATCCATCAGACCGGTCTTGTAGATGGTCTTGTCATCTTTTGCCGTGAATACAATCTGATTGTCCTGGACCTGTACCTCATCGATCTGTTTATCATAAGTCATCTGCATAAAAGTGTTGTAATCCACTTCCTTCACTGCCCTCTGTACGATCTGAGGTACCAGAAGACTGTTGATCAGGATAATCACGATCAATGCAATCATATAATAGAATATGAACGGTTTTTTGTTTGGTTGTTTGACTTCCTGCATACATTTTCCCTTTCTCATTCCTGTATTATTGTCCAAATCTGTTGTAATAAATCAATCATAGCCACTTTTCATCAGACAATCAATGGATATTCTCTTACCTTATTCTAAAAAAAAGATAAACTTATGCGGTGAAAAGACTACGTTTTTCAAAATCTGTTTCTTTCCATTTTCAGGCAAAAGAGAGACAATCAAAATAGATTTTTACTTGCCAAAAGGTTCAAAAAGGAGGAAACGTCTGTGTCGGATACTACCAAAAAGAGATTAAAATTCGCAGGAAAGCTTCTGTTTGTCTGTCTGTTATTAGGTATCCTGTATTACAGCTTCCGGGATTCCATGGGAGATATGCTGACGGAGCTTGCCAATGTCTCCCCGCAAGTGGTCATGTCCCTGTTCCTGACCGTGATCCTCTACCATATCTTTGAAGGGCACATCACCTGGCTGATCGTGCATAAAACGCACCCGGAATATCCCCGCCTGAAGGGATTCTGTAATGCTTTCTACTGCTCTTTCTATAAGACAGCCACTCTGGGCAGCGGTTCCGGCATCGCAGGAATCTATTACCTGAACAAAGCCGGTATCCCGGTTCCCAATGCCACCGGCATGTACTTTTTCCAATATATTGTCCACAAGGTCTCTATGGCAGTCTATAGTCTGCTATTGTTTTTGGCAACCTATGGATTTATTCATGCTTCATTTGCCGATTATCAATGTTATATCCTGCTGGGATTTGCAGGAGTCTGTGTGATTGCAGGAGTTCTGTTAGCTGTCGCTACCGTACCCTGGATGCAGACTGCCTGTAATCTGCTGGCCAACCGGTTCCGTGCAAAGCATCCCTCTTGGGAGGAAAAACTCACCGGTGCCGGGCATAAGCTTGCCCTGCTACAGGCGGAAAGCCGGTCTCTGTTACAGGATCCAATATTGCTGCTTCACCTGTTCCTGTGTAATGTATTAAAGTTCACTACCTGGTATATCATCCCCTGGATCGTGTTCTGCAATTCTCTTGGGGGAGAATACGGCGATCTGCCTTTTTCTTTCCTGCAATGTTTTGCTCTGACCTCTCTCAGCCAGTCGCTGGCGGGTGTCATCCCCACCCCGGCGGGGATCGGATCCGTAGAGGCTGTCTTTACATTGCTGTTCCGGCGTCTCCTGCCGGAGGCCAAAGCCCTGTCTGCCGTGCTTCTCTACCGTTTCGCCACCATGCTGTTACCTTGTGCGATCGGTGCGTTCTTTGTACTGGGGGAGAGGATTATTTCTCTGCACAGGAAAAAGAGAACGGCGGACTAATATGCTTTCCTAAAATCTCCACACAAAACAAGCCACTACACAGTATTCTGTGTCGTGGCTCTTATTATGTTGCGTTATTATAAAAACAAATGCTAAGTATTACTTTCTCTGTAAGAAATCAGGAATCTTCAGAGATTTCTCTTCTACAGAGCTTCTGATATCTGTAGGCTTATGAATACCGGGCACCGGCTGTATGGGTCTCGGAGCCTGTCCTCCCTGTCCCTGGGGTGTCGTCGGAGCGGTAGGCTGCAGATTCATTCCCTTCAGAGAATTCGGTGTCATATGGGACGCAGGCTGTCTGAATGCAGCGCCTCCGCCCAGACGATTCTGTACACCGTTGTTGGCCTTGTCTTCCAGACCGGTAGCAATAACCGTAATGGTGCAACTGTCGGACTTGGACTCATCATACATGGCACCGAAGATAATATTTACATCGTCTCCTGCCAGCTCCTGAACATAGCTTGCCGCATCGGAAGCATCTGCCAGGGTAATGTCACCGGAAATATTGATGATAACATGGGTAGCACCGGAAATCGTAGTCTCTAACAGAGGGCTCTCCACTGCCATCTTGACAGCTTCCATAGCCTTGTCATCGCCCTTGCCTTCACCGATACCGATGTGAGCAATACCCTTGTCCTTCATAACCGTCTGTACATCTGCGAAATCCAGATTGATAACTGCGGGAACATTGATCAGGTCAGTGATTCCCTGTACTGCCTGCTGCAGTACTTCATCCGCCTTCTTCAGTGCTTCCGGCATGGTGGTACGTCTGTCCACGATCTCCAGAAGCTTATCATTGGGGATTACGATCAGGGTATCCACGTGTTCCTTGATACGCTCGATACCGTTTAATGCATTGACCATACGGGCTTTTGCTTCAAAACGGAAAGGCTTCGTTACCACACCAACGGTTAAGATGCCCATATCCTTTGCAAGCTTGGCCACTACCGGAGCAGCTCCGGTTCCGGTACCTCCGCCCATACCACAGGTGACGAATACCATGTCTGCACCCTTCAGAGCTGCGGAAATCTCTTCTGCACTCTCCTCGGCTGCTTTCTCACCGATCTCAGGCTTGGCTCCCGCACCAAGACCCTTGGTCAGCTTCTCACCGATCTGTAACAGTTTCGGAGCTTTGCAGAGCTGCAATGCCTGCTTATCGGTATTCACCCCGATAAAATCCACTCCGTCAATCTTCTCATCTATCATTCTATTTACAGCGTTGTTACCCGCGCCACCTACACCGACTACGATGATCTTGGCAGCTACATCCGCGTCATTCGTCTTAATCTCCAGCAAGGTTAGTTCCTCCTTTTAACCCTTTTCAACTTCACATAGACTATCATATAATCATTTTACAAATTTAGCAACCTATTTTTTCAAAATGTTTCACAAATGTTTCACGCGTCCGGTTTGAATGTAAATTTACCCTTTCCTTCCTCGTAGTTTTCCATTTGCAGGGTTCCGCTTTTACCCTGTAACTTCTCCAGGAAGTCCGGCAACAACTGCAGCTTGTCCTCTATATGGCTGTTGTCACTGCCCATGGACACCTTGATCTGTCCGAAGTAGATCGTAATGTCACCGGAAGAATGCAGATAGATCTTGTCCGCAGCCAGTGAATATTTGTTCAAAAGCTTTGTCAGATCCATGATCCTGGAAAACACCTGCGGATCCTCCACCGGCAGTTGCTCTCCCAGCACCACATGGTTGAAGGAAAGCCCCGTGATCTGCGGTATTCCCTGGGTGCGGATCCCGGAACTTTCCACCACATAGCCGTCTTTATCAAAATACATATAAGTATCCAGATATTTCACATATCCCGCCAGTGCTTTTTCATATACAGTGATCTTGATCGTGTCGGGTGCCAGAATCGATACATTCATCACATCCACAAAGGGAATGTCCTGAATCCCTCTGTCCCGGTATTTCAGAGACAGATACAGGGAATTATCTCCCAAAGGTCCCGACATCACGATCTCCATGATCTCGTCCTCGGTATAATGCACATTGCCCTCCACATACACGGTACGTACCGTATACACGGAGTGCAATGCCACCGCACCACCGCCCAGTGCCAGCAGCAGGATGCCTATGATCACTATTCTTCTGATAATTTTGCTTCGGTCTCTATACACTGATGATCCGTGCTCCTAATTCTCTCAAGTCTCTGCAGATATTTTCATATCCGCGTTCTATAAAGTGCTGTCCTGTCACGAAACTCTCGCCTTCTGCCGCAAGCCCCGCCAGAACCAGTGCCGCACCGCCGCGAAGTTCACAGGCTTCCATCCGGCTTCCCCGTAAATGCTCCACTCCGGTGATCACGGCATGTCTTCCGTCCTTCAGAACAATCTCTGCTCCCATGCCCTTTAGCGGTTCCGCAATACGAAAACGATTCTCGAAAATATTCTCTTCAATGCAGCTGCATCCTTCCGCTCTCGTCAGCACCGCCATTGCCACCGACTGCAGATCCGTGGGGAACTCCGGGTATGGCCCAGTCCGCAAATGTGGTATGGCCTGCGGCCTTTTGGAACACTGTACGAACAGGCCTTCCTCCGAGGCAATACACTGTGCACCCATTTTTTCCGCCACAAAGGTCACCACTTCCATCTGCTCCCAGGGAGCCTCTGTCAAAAGTGTACTGCCTCCGCAGCCGATACAGGCGAACAGATACGTCCCGGCTACGATCCGGTCTGCCGGAACCGTGAACTGTGTACCATGAAGCGGTCTGTCACCATGAACCAATAATTCCGTTTCTCCGATTCCTTCGATCTGTGCACCACATGCCGTCAGAAATTCGCACAATGCCGTCACTTCCGGTTCTCTGGCGGCCCCCAGTATCCTGGTGTCTCCGTCCGCCTTCACCGCAGCCAGCAAAATATTCTCCGTAGCTCCCACACTGGGAAACTCCAGTGTGATCTCTGCCCCGTGCATTTTCCCATCCTTCACCTGTGCAGACAGAAGCCCTTCTTCCTCCCGGAATTCGACGCCCATCTGCTGTAGTGCCCTGATGTGCAGATCGATCGGCCGTTCTCCGATGATGCACCCACCCGGATGCTCCATGGTCACATAACCACATCTTCCCAGCAATGCTCCCAACAGGCACAGAGATGAACGCATTCCGGTGATAGCTTCCCCCTGCATCCGTCTGGCCTCCGCTCTCTCGCAGGGAAGTTCTTCATTTTCTCCCGGCTGTACCCGGATCCCTTTTTCCTGCCAGTGCACCAGACATCCCAGTTCCCGAAGCAGATGCACGAAACAGTGTACATCTGCAATACGTGGGCAGTTCTGAATATAGGATACTTCATTGGTAAGAAGCGTTGCCGCCAGGATCGGAAGTACCGCATTCTTTGATCCCTGTATGCGTACCTTCCCCTGCAACGGAATGCCTCCCTGCATGCGGATTCCTTTCATACAGCACCATCCCCGTTTTTATGATAATCTTATCTTATGTAGGAAAGCACTGTTTCGTACCATGTCTTCTGAATATGTATTTTTCTACAGCTCTTTTAACTGGATCCTGCGCGCCACACTCAATACCAGTCCGATCTCCGACAGCAAAAACAATGCCGAAGAACCTCCGTAACTGATAAACGGCAGGGAAATTCCGGTGTTGGGAATGGAGTTGGTAACTACGGCAATGTTTAAGATCGCCTGGATTGCGATATGTCCCATAACGCCCACCACCAGCATGGCGCCGAACAGGTCCGGTGCATTATTGGCAATGACCATCATCCGCCACAACAGCATAATGAACATGAGAATAATGGCAACCGCTCCGAACAATCCCAGTTCCTCGCAGATAATGGAGAAGATCATGTCGTTCTGTGCCTCGGGCAGGAAGCTTAACTTCTGCATACTCTGCCCCAGTCCCTTGCCCCAGATGCCACCGCTTCCGATGGCATACAGTGCCTGCAGGGTCTGGAAGCCTTTATCCTGTGCCTGACTTTCCGGGTTCAGCCACGCCTGGATTCTTGCCAGACGGAACTTGCCACCGATCTTATCTCCCAACTGTACGACTGCGACTACCAAAAGTCCAGCCGCCGCCAGTACGCTGCCTCCCATGATGATGAATTTCTTGTAATCCGGGCTTGCCACGAATACCATCAGCACCGCAATACCCATAATAATAATGGCGGAACTCAAATTATCCGTAATGAGGTACACCGATGCTGCGATCGGCAGGGGTGCCGCCATCATGGTAAAGAAGCCTTTCATGGCACGGACGCTTTTTCCCATCTTGCATACCAGACTTGCCAGGAACAGGATCATACACAATTTCGCTACTTCCGCAGGCTGCAGGTTGAAGCCCGTATGTGGGATACCGATCCATCTGGTAGCGCCGTGGGAAGTGATACCCAGGGGGGTCTTTACCAGGAAGATCAGGATCATGGACACCACATATCCCAGGGTGGCAAACCGTTCCCAGAAGGTATACGGGATATTGGCAATGACCATCATGAAGACCAGACCAATGATATTGGCGATCAGCTGTTTCTTCATATAATAGGCGGCATCTCCATAGGAATCATAAGCCTCATAGGAGCTGGCCGAATAGATCATGATCAGTCCGAATCCCAGTAAAAACAGCACAATAAAAAGCAGGCTGTAGTCAAAAAAGTATTCGGATTGTTGTTTCTTTTTACGTCTTCTTCTCCGCGTTTCCGCCATGCCTGCTTTTACTCCTTACTTCTGTTATGATTTCTTATTCCGCCAGTCCGTGTACATATTCCTTGAAAAGCTGTCCTCTGACTTCATAGTTCGGGAACATGCCCCAGCTTGCACAGGCCGGAGACAACAATACAGCGTCTCCCGGCTGGGCCAGTTCGGTACATAGCTTCAGGCATTCCTCATAAGTGTCCGCAAAACGGATCTTATCAAAGCCATGCTTTCTGGCACACTCGGCAATCTTCTCTCTGGTCTGGCCGATGAGGACAAGGCACTTTACCTTGCCATCAAAGCTGTCGATCCACTCATCGTACTCGCTCTGCTTGTCATAGCCTCCGCCGATCAGCACGGTAGGCTTGCTCATGGCTTTGATGCCCTGGATCGCCGCATCGGGATTGGTTCCCTTGGAATCGTTGTAATAGTCCACACCGCCCTTGGTAGCCACGAATTCGATCCGGTGCTCCACCGCATGGAAACCGCGGATCACAGTAAGGATCGTCTCCATGGGCACCTGCATACCTTCTGCAATGGCTATGGCTGCCATGACATTTTCCACATTGCACAGGCCTACCAGATTCATATCCTTGTGAATATCCATCAGTTCGGTCTCTTCGCCGTTCACACTCTTGATAATCTTGTCTCCCCGCAGGAAGTAACCGTTTTCCAGCTCGTGATGGGAGGAGAACAGTACCGGAGTCGCAGGACATCTTCCTGCGAAATCTCTGGTATAATCATTGTCATAATTCAATACACAGATATCATTTTTTGTCTGGTGGGAAGCCACTGCTTCCTTGGCTGCCACATAGGCCTCCATGGTATGATGTCTGTTCAGGTGATCCGGTGTGATGTTCAGGATCGCAGATACCACCGGATGGAATGTATGTATGGTCTCCAGCTGGAAAGAACTGATCTCTCCCACGGTGACACTATCCTTTGACGTCTTCGTTACTTCCAGTGTATAAGGGTTGCCAATATTACCCACTACAAAGGTCTTCTCCGCACCGAAATGAGCTTTCATGATCTCACCGGTCAATGTGGTGGTGGTAGTCTTGCCGTTAGTGCCGGTAATGGCGATCACTCTGCCCTGTTCCGCAAGGAATCCCAGTTCGATCTCTCCCAGGATCTGTACCCCGCGGTCCCTCATACGGTTTACCAGAGGAATATCCGTAGGTACTCCGGGGCTTAAAACGGCTGCCTGAATGCTCAGTTCTACCTCCTCCGGCAGTTCTCCGGCGATACAGACCGCCTTGCTTTCCCCGGGAAGCTTCGCCTCCAGATCTTCCTTTGTCAATTTATCACTGCTGTCATACAGAACCACGTCTGCATGGTATTTTTCCAATAAAGCCACTGCGCCGATCCCGCTGATGCCGGAGCCGATGACCAGACATTTTTGTCCTTCTAACATTTTCCTTACCATACCTTTCTGTAAAAGTCCATTAGTTCATTATAACGCATTCCCTACAAATGGGGAAGAGATTTTTACAGGAGACTTACGCAAAGAAGCCCTCCAACATATATATGTCGGAGAGCTCCGGTTCATTCCAGTTTCTGTATACAATAATCTTCGGTTCTACGCTTCTACGATCAGATATCTGCCGTCTCCGATATCGAATACTTCATCTGCCTCCAGAATCTCATCATCCACAGCGCCGTCCACATCCATGCCGGCCTCATCAAAATACTCAATGACATCCTCCACGGAATCTACCACGACTGCCATGCACTCTTCCAGAAAATCTTCTGCCTCATCCAGTGTCTCTGCTACAGCTTCCGGAAAAAGCTGGAGCTGTTTGTCCAGAAAGCATTCCAGTACCGCATCATCATACTCTCGCATGCTATTACCTCCAAATTCTTACAAAAATGTCTTATTTATTTTCATAATAATATGGATATAAGATTACGTCAATTAGCAATTCGATATAGATGTAAATTGAGAGTTAGTAAAGAAATGCTATCAAATCCCCGTAGCCCTTGGCAGGGTATAAGAAACGCGGCACTGCTTATTCTTATACCCAGCCGGGGCTACTGGTTTTTTTGAAAGCTTTCCAAAACGCAGAACTCCCGGCGTATGCGGTGCCATGTCGAAGATGTTTGTCGGAGGATGTTGATATTTTCTAGAAAAGTGCTGAAAGGCAGGGGGAAAGCGGACACGATGTCCGCGTCAGCCGATTGTCGACATGGATGTCGACTGTAGGCGGCCCCGTCATGACGAGAACCACTCATCACTTTTCGTAGAAAATTCACATCCGGAGACCTTACATCGAGACATGTGTATCGCATGCTCCGGGAGTTTGTCTGGTCTAAGGCTCCCTCCGCTACGAGCCATGCCTATTCATAAGATTGTCAGCAAAGAACGCTGTCAATCTTATTTCATAGACGGCTGTCGCCGTATAAAAATAGAGTGAACCAGCCTCGCTTGTGCGCAAGCGCCCATCGAGGTGTTCCACTCTATTTTTGCATGGCTCGTAGCTATGCTAACTTTCAATTATTCGCAATACTTCAACAATTCCAACGGGTGGGCGATAATGGCATCGGCGTGGCCTTCTTCCAGTTCCTTGCGGTTGCGGAAGCCCCAGAGGACTCCTACAGTGAAAGCACCTGCCGCCTTGCCGGTCTTCATATCTGTGGCGGTGTCTCCCATGTAGAGTACTTCGTCTGCGGTGAGACCGAACTTGTCTAAGATGCGGAAGACTCCGGCGGGATCGGGCTTGATGGGCACGCCGTCCACCTGTCCCTGCACCACATCAAAATAGCCCTTGCCAAACAGGCTCTCGATGACATCCACGGTGGCATGGTGGGGCTTATTGGATAATACGGCGATCTTCATGCTGCGTTTCTTCAACTCTTCCAGCAGCTTGGGGATTCCTTCATAAGGCTTCACCTGATACATACAGTTCGCCTGGAAGATCTCCTTGTATCTGGCATAGGCTGCTTCAAAATGGGTGAGTTCCGTATCGCCACCCTTGATCAGTGCCCGCTTTACCAGATTGGCGGCACCGTCTCCCACAAAATATTTATAATCCTGTACCGAGAAAGGTCCATAGCCGAATTCCGCCATGGTCTTATCTCCGCTGTATTTCATGCTCATAATAGAATCGGATAAGGTTCCGTCCAGGTCAAAAATTGCTGCTTTCTTCATTCTGTTCTCCTACACTAATCTCAATCCATGCAGTTCCTGATAGACTCTTCCCACGGGAAGCCCTACCACATTATTGTAATCTCCCTCGATACCGCGGATATATCTGGCGCAGAATCCCTGAATACCATAGGCTCCCGCCTTGTCCATCGGATCCCCGGTAGCCACATATTCCCGGATCTGTGCATCGGTCATAGGATAAAAATGCACTGTGGTCTTCTCATGGAAAGTCAGCGTCTTCCTCTCACCGTTTTCCTCATAGAGGATCGTCACGCCTGTGTATACCTCATGTCCTCTGCCCTGCAGCATAGTAAGCATGGCTGCCGCAGCTTCCGTATCCGCAGGCTTACCCAGAATCTTACCGTCGCAGGCGACCACGGTATCGGCTCCCAGCACAAGGGTGTCCGTCATCGTAGTTTCTCCACTTTTCTGTTCCGGATCACAGACACCACTTACCGCAAGCTTCTCCCACACCGCTTCCGCCTTCTGCGCTGACAGTTCTTCCACCACTTTCGCCGGCTCTGTGGAGTTGATCTTCTCCTCGGTCTCGCTGACCACCACTTCAAAATCCAGTCCGATCTGTGTCAGAAGCTCCCGCCTCCTGGGGGAGGCAGATGCCAGTATGATCTTCTTATTCATGATGTGTCTCCGGGATAAAAGTTCTGCTTTCGATGGCAGACTCTCCCGCAGCCTCCTTTGCTTTTTGAATGGCCTCCAGGCAGAAAGCATCCTGAGAGTTAAACAGCTGCTTTCCTCTCTTGTCCTGCTTCTCATAGCTGCCATCCGGCTGTAAAATTGAAGCCTTCACATTATCCTTCAGTTGACTGTTCAGGATATGTAGCAATTCCTCCTTCAGCTCCGGGCGATCTACCGGGAAGAGGATCTCCACACGACGCTCCAGATTACGGGGCATCCAGTCGGCACTTCCACAGTAGATCTCATAATGATCATCATTTGCAAAATAGAAAATACGGCTATGCTCCAGGAAATTGCCGACGATGGAGCGGACACTGATATTCTCGCTGACACCGGGGATTCCCACCTTCAGGCAGCAGATACCTCTGACGATCAGTTCGATCTTCACGCCCGCCGCACTTGCTTCATACAGGGCACGGATAATATCCTTGTCGCAGAGGGAGTTCATCTTCGCAATGATATGAGCATTCTTTCCCTCCAGCGCATAATTTTTCTCACGCTCGATCAGGTGCAGGAACTTATCCTTCAGCCATAACGGTGCCAATGCCAGCTTGTTCCAGAACAGTGGCTCAGAATAACCGGACAGCATGTTGAATACTGCCGTGGCATCCTCGCCGATGCGCTCCGCGCAGGTCAGCATACCCACATCCGTGTACAGCTTCGCCGTAGCATCGTTATAGTTACCGGTACCCAGATGGACATATCTGCGGATGCCATCCTCTTCTCTGCGGACCACCAATGTGATCTTGGAATGAGTCTTTAATCCCACCAGTCCGTAGATAACATGACAGCCTGCCTTTTCCAGCATTCTCGCCCAGACGATATTATTTTCCTCATCGAAACGGGCTTTCAGTTCCACCAGTACTGTGACCTGCTTGCCGTTCTCGGCGGCCTGAGCCAATGCCGCAATAATGGGAGAATTGCCGCTGACACGATACAAGGTCTGTTTGATAGCCAGTACTTCCGGATCTCTCGCCGCCTGACGGATGAAATCCACCACCGGCGTAAAGCTCTGGAACGGATGATGTAAGAGGATATCTCCCTTACGGATCTCCTCGAAAATATTGCAGCCTGCGGGAAGCTCCGGTGACTGCTGGGGCTCATACTTGGGAGTCTTTAAATGGTCAAAGCCCTCCAGCCCGTAGATCTTCATCAATACAGTCAGATCCAACGGTCCGTCGATTTCATAAATATTCTCGGGCTCGATGTTCAATTCCTTCTTAATGATCTTCAGCAGCCGCTTATCCATGCCGCTTTCCACTTCCAGGCGGATGGCTTCGCCCCACTGACGCTTCTTTAACTGCTTTTCGATCTCCTTTAACAGGTCTGCCGCCTCATCCTCATCAATGCTCAGATCCGCATTTCGCATGATACGGAAAGGATGGGCACAGACAATATCATAATTCAGGAACAGCTTATCCATGTTCCGCTCAATGATCTCTTCTAACAGAATGATCTTGCAGGCCTTGCCCTTAGACGGGATCCGTACCACACGGCTCAGGACACTGGGCACCTGCACGGTGGCGAATTCCAGTTCCTCGTCACTGTTTTTCTTCCGCACCATAGCTCCGATGTTCAGAGATTTGTTGCGAATCAGAGGGAACGGTCTGGAAGAGTCCACGGCCATGGGGGTCAGCACAGGATACACATTTTCCTGAAAATACTGATCCACATACGTTGCTTCCTCCGCCGTCAGCTGCTCATGCTCTCTGACAATATGCAGCCCGTTTTTCTCCAGAAGCGGGAGCAGAGAACGGTTATAGGTGGAATATTGCAGATCCACCAGTTCATGGATCGCCACATGCAGCGCTTTTAACTGCTCCGTGGGAGTCATGCCCGCAATGTCTTTTTTGGTATAACCCGCATTTTCCATATCCTTTAAAGATGCCACGCGGATCATGAAAAATTCATCCAGGTTCGATGCTGTGATGCTTAAAAATTTCAACCGTTCGAACAGTGGGATGCTCTTGTCTCTGGCCTCGTTCAACACTCTATAGTCGAACAGTACCCAGCTCAGTTCCCGGTTGGTATAATATTTCGGATCTTTAAAATCGATTTCCATTTTGCCCTGCTACCTCCCTTAAAATTTCTTTTTCTGCCGGATCACCGGGGTAATGCTGTATACTTCCTTGAAAAATTCCGTGTTGGTCTGGAAGAATCCCTTTTCCAGCGTAATATCTTCCTGGGTGTCCACCTTCAGAATCAGTTCATTCTCCTGTAAAACGGCCTTGACACCTTTCATTTTCTGTTTGTGGCTGCGGTCAAGGCTGTTGGCCAGACGTAAGATGGCAGTCAGTTTGGCAACCGTTAAGTAGCTCGCCTTATCCAGTCCCATAGGGCGCTCCTGTGCCTGCCCATAATAGACGAAATCGCTGTGGTTAAACCTTACCACGTTGGCCACGATCTCCCGCTCCATATGGGACAATCCGATCATTTCCGTTGCCATGATGATGTCATAGGAAGCCTCGCCGACATTGAGCAGGCTGATATATTTTCCACAGTCGTGCAAAATAGCGGCCAGCCGCAGATACAGGCGTTCTCTCTGCCCCATGCCATGCACTTTTTTCATACTGTCAAAAATCGTGGTAGTGATATGTTCCAGGGTATCCGCTCTCTTACTGCTGCCATTGTAGCGCTTGCTGATATTCAGTGCGCAGGCGATAATATCCTCCGCAAAATCATGCTCGCCACGGAACATTTTGTTCTGCTCCGCATACTCATAGGCGATGCCGTCGCAGAGTGTTACGCCCGGTGCCCAGACCAGTTCCGCGCCCATGAGTTCTGCAATTCGTCTGGTCAGAATGGCACTGATGTACACCAGAGGCACTTTCTCCTCCGCAATATCCATCCGCTTCGCCAGCTCCGTGGTGCCTTTGGTACGAAGGGCTTCCATCAGCTGGGAAAATGCCTTGCGATCCACTACGGCATTGACTTCTCCCCGCTCGTGAGCCTTGCGCACCGCCCAGGGAGACAGGTAATCGTCCACGATGATGATATTTTTGATCTCGCGGTCCTTGAGATACAGCTTCTTGTAATCATCCAGCTGTGCCGTAGCCAGTTCGTCCACCAGACGCTCCATCTGAGTGCTGCCTGCGTTCAGATGATTCAGCAGTTCCTGCAGCCGCAGTACCCCCAGCCGCAGGTTCTGCGTGGAGACCAGTGTATCCTTGTCGAACAGGGAAATCTGGATACTACCCCCGCCGATGTCCAGGATCGCCGTCTTTTCTTCAATGATTCTGCGGAAAGTCTCTCCCTTGGAGGCAATGGACTTGTAATCCAGGAAACGCTGTTCGGAGTTGCTTAAGGTCTCCACCCAGATGCCGGTACGCTGTTCAATCTGATCCTGTAGGATCAGGGTATTTTCCGTCTCCCGGATGGCACTGGTACCGTAGGCTTTGTAAGCTGTCACCTTGTAGGATTCCATGATCTGTGCAAATTCTTTCAAAGTATGACACAGGTCATCTATTTTCTCATTGCTAATCTTCCCGTGGGCATAGGTGTCCGAGCCCAGGTCGATCCGCTGGCGGATACAGTCGATCTCCCGCATGGTATTTTTCCCGGAGAAATCAAATATTTTCATGGTGAGTTCAAAGCTGCCCACATCAATGGCTGCGAAGGTTTTTACACTCATAAGGTTCCTCACTTTCCTAACAGGTAATCAATGAACTGCTGGGCACTTCTTCCGGACAGTCCGCCGTGGGACAGTTCCCATTTGTTGGCTTCCAGTAAAAGTTCCTCTTCCGGCATCTCCACATGATAGCGCTCCGCTAGAGTCTTCACGATATTCTGGAATTCCTTTTGTTGGGAGCACCGAAATAAATGGTCACGCCGAAACGGTATACCAGCGACAGCTTCTCCTGTACGGTATCGCTGGTGTGCATATCCTCTCTGGTCTCCTCCTTGTCACTGTAGTTCTCGCGGATGAGATGGCGACGGTTGGAAGTAGCATAGATCAGGACGTTCTCCGGCTTTTTCTCCAGACCACCCTCGATGACAGCCTTTAAGTATTTGTATTCGATCTCGAACTCTTCGAAGCTCAGGTCATCCATATAAATGATAAATTTGTAATTGCGGTTCTTAATCTGGCTGATGACCGTGTTCAGATCCTGGAACTGATGCTTGTAGACCTCGATAATACGCAGACCCCTGTCATAATATTCATTGGCAATGGCTTTGATGCTGGAAGATTTACCGGTTCCCGCATCACCGAACAGCAGGCAGTTGTTGGCCTTTTTACCGTTTACAAAAGCCTCGGTATTGTCTACCAGTTTTTTCTTGGGAAGCTCGTAACCTACCAGATCATCCAGTTTCACATGGGCAATGTTCAAAATCGGAACGATATGTACACCCTCCTCGTCATGGGTAATGCGGAAGGACTTGTGCAGGCCGAATTTGCCGACACCGTATTCCTTATAGAACTGGGTCAGTGTAGCCTTCATCTCCTCGGCCGTTCCGTCTGCGCAGAACTTTTCCGCCAGTTCACAGATGCGGGCACAAATTCTCTTATTGTACACCTTGCTCTCCTGCATGCTGCTGGCATAATTTTCAATGATGGAAAATTCCGGCACATGAAGCTGCTCCATCATGGGTGCAAAATCAAAGTCATAGAATTCCTTGAAAATGCGGATGTCATGCAGTGCCGCATCGTTGATGGAACCGACGATCTCTCCGCGGATCTCGCAGCCACAGCTGTAGCTGTTCTCGTTATTCACCAGGAGATTGGCCAGATAGCAGTGCCACAGATTCCCGTGGAAACCGTAATTGCCTGCCAGATCGATCAAATCATGAATGCACTCGTAAAACAGTGCCGCCATATCTTCCATGTTGTAATATTCGTCATCGTAATGGGACATGAGGAACGCCATGTCATACAGCAGTTCTCCGTCCTCGAAATCACGGTATACGATCAGTTCTTTTTCTCTCATATGTCTAACCTTCTTGTTTTATATGTTTTAACTATTCAGAGCCAATGGGCGAAGTAACCACATGAGCAAATAACATGCAGGCATGTTATTTAAGTAAGCCTCGCAGAGGCGGTTTTGCGAATGGGTTTCTGAATAGTTGTTATGCTTAATAATTGCCCAGTATCTTCATGCTGCGGGCTTCTTCTCTGAGTCCCCGCAGTGCGTTTTTCACCGCGCTGTCCGCAAGATTGCCTTCGAAATCAATAAAGAAGCGGTACTCCCAGTTCCTCTCGGGGATCGGGCGGCTCTCGATCTTGGTCATGTTCAGATTGTTGTAGATAAAATGGGACAGAATGTGGTACAGGGATCCGCTCTCATGGGGGATTTCCAGACACAGGCTGATCTTGTTGGCATTTTTGCGGAAGATCTTCTGGTTCGTCACAATGATGAAACGGGTGGAGTTGCTGTCGGAATCGTTGATCCCTTTTTCCAGAATCTCCAGTCCGTAGGTCTGGCCCGCATATTCACTGGCGATGGCCGCCTGGGTCTGATCCTTGTCCTTTGCCACCTTCAGTGCTGCGAAAGCGTTGTTCTGCATGCTGATCTGCTGCCAGTCATGCTCGGAGAGGTATCTGGTGCTCTGCATCAGGGACTGGGGATGGGAATAGACTCTTTTGATCTCTTCCATCTTCGTGCCGGGCAGTGCCAGCAGGCAGTGTTCGATGGGGATCACCTGCTCTCCCACGATGTAGTTTTCGAATTCCACCAGCAGATCGTAGATTTCATTGACAATGCCCGCCGTGGAATTTTCAATGGGAAGTACGGCAAAATCCGCACTGCCTTCATCAATGGCACTCATGGCATCCCGGAAGGATTCCACATGGAATGCATTGACATTCTCGCCAAAAAATTTCCGCATGGCTGCCTGGGAATAGGAACCTTCCGCACCCTGATAGACCACTCTGGCACACTCGGTCTCCAGTTCATCCACACCGATGAAGGGGAGTCTGCCTTCACTGCCATGGGCTGCCAGCAGCTGGTACTGGAGCTTTCTGCTCATGGACATGATCTGTTCAAACAGTTCCTCCACGCCGTGGCTGTTGAAATCATTATGGGTCAGCGCCTTGACTCCGGCGATCTTCTCCTGCTCTCTCTGTTTGTCAAATACTTTTTTGCCGGTCTCTATTTTATATTCCGCCACCTGTCTGCTGACATCCATGCGCTTCTCATAGAGATCCACGATCTGCCGGTCAATGGTGTCGATCTGTTGTCTCAACTGTGATAAATCCATGCTGTTCTCCTTAACTTAACTGATATCCACGAATTGCTCCGCTGCAAAGCAGCTCCCGCAATTCTCAAACATTCGGAATCCGCTGACTCCAAATGTAACTATTCAGAACCACATTCGCAAAACCGCCTCTGCGAGGCTTTTCTGAATAACATGCTTGCATGTTATTTTGCTCATAGTGGTTACTTCGCCCTTTGGCTCTGAATAGTTACATTTTATCTCACTTTTCCCTTGTTAGCAAGCAAGAACCAAGGTATAATATTAGATATTACAAAAACTTTACATTTCATTTTACATAAAGAAGGATTGCTTATGAAAGATAAAAAAGCCTTATTGATTCTGATTCCTTTTCTTCTGTTCGTGATCATCATCGGTGCATTTGCCATCGTGGGAGACCGGATCCCTGACAATCCCCCGGAGACCGTGGGGAACACCGCCGGAAATCTGAACAATTCCGGCTACTTCTGCGAGTATGATGGAAAAGTGTATTTTGCCAATGTCTATGACAGCGACACCCTGTACTCCATGGACCCTTCCGAACAGGACATCAAAAAACTGGGGAATGCCTCCGTACAAAATATCCTGGCTGGCGGTAAATTCCTCTACTATTATCAGACCGGAGCTTCCGGGGATGCCGGGATCGGTGCTCTGCGAACTGTGCGTTCCTTCAACCGCTGTAAGCTAAACGGCAGCGACGTCACAGGACTTACCAGAGATCCCATTTCCACCGCCCAGCTGGTGGGAAGCAACCTTTATATTATGACCGTGGATGATAATGGGCCATTATTTTACCGTATGAAGATCGATAAATCCGATAAGACAGAGCTGGCCAACTTCGAGATCAATCCCGCCAGCGCCGTAAACGGCACCATTTATTACAACGGTACACAGGACAACCATTATCTCTATGCCATGAATACCGCAACGGACGGAGTTTCCACCGTATGGGACGGCAATCTGTGGTATCCCATCGTACAGGGAGATTATGTCTACTATATGGATGTGGAAAATGATTACCGCCTGTGTCGTTACTCCCTGTCCCGGAATGAGATCGAAGTCCTGACCAACGAACGGATCGACTGCTTCAATGTGGGTTACGGTTATGTGTACTATCAGGTGAACGGCGAAGAAGCCTGCCTGAAATGCATGCGGGATGACGGAAGCGACTCCTGGGTCATTGCCGAAGGCAATTATACTGCCATCAATATGACATCCCAGTATGTCTATTTCCAGATGTTCGGAGATGACTCTTCCTGGTATCACTCTCCATTAGGCAGTCAGAGCTACAGCGGATTTGACGCAGCCAGACAGGCCGCGCTGGATGCTATGAAAAAATAATGTAACGATTCAGAGCCATGAAATATCAGCGGATGTTCGTCGAATGCTTGCATTTGTAAGAGCATCCGCTCATATTTCTTTGGCGAAGCAGCTTGTATGAGCAAAAAAAAGCATCGAAGATGCGATTTTGCGAATACTGCTCTGAATAGTTACAGAATACTAACATAGCAAGAGCCGCAGACATTCCGCCTGCGGCTCTTATTTTTCGTTCCCGTTGCAAATTGATTTTAACCTTCCTCGATATGGTTCAGGCCCTGATTCAGAATCGTGATGATATGGTCATCCGCCAGTGCATAAAAGATCGTCTTGCCGTCTCTGCGATTCTTCACAAGATCCATCTGCTTCAATACCCGTAACTGATGGGAAATGGCAGACTGTGACATACCAAGCAGAGTGGCTATGTCATACACACACATTTCGGAGCACAGCAGCACCGACAAGATCTTCAGTCTTGTAGCATCTCCAAATACTTTAAAAAATTCTGCCAGATCCTGTAACTCCTCCTCCGGCGGCATCTTCTCATCGATCTGCCGGATGGTTTCCGGATCTGCGGAAAGATAACTGTTCTTCTCTTCCATTTTATTTCTCCATTATTTACTCTGTGATCCCTCTCTCAACAGAGGTTTTCTGCACTGACTGTTATCTACGGTTAACTATATTTACTATACACTATTTCTGCGAATTCGACAAATGAAAATATTGCCGCATGCCCTCTGTCATGGTGATCGTTCCCTCATGGTCGATGAACAATCCTTCCGCATCATACTTTTCCAGAAGTTTTTGGCCTTCCTCCTGTCCCAGTACAAAGCAGGCCGTAGACAGGGCATCACTTAAGAATCCGTCCTTCGTCACGATGGTGACCCCCGCCACATCACTGTGGGCCGGTGATCCGGTCCGTGGATCCAGTATGTGATGATATCTGACACCATCCACTTCCACATAGCGTTCATAATCTCCCGATGTGGATACACAGTGCCCTCCGTCCAGTGTCAGCACGCCCACACTTTCCGAAGGATCCAGCGGATCTGTCACTGCGATCTGCCAGGCTCCGCCCTCCGGCTTGCTTCCGTAAGTCAGGATGCTGCCGCCCACGGAAATCACGGCACCACTTACCTCCGGATGCGCTTCCAGTATCTTAAGGATCTCATCCAGCGCCACACCTTTTCCCACAGCTCCCAGATCCAACTGCATTTCTGCGGGAATACTCACCGAATCCCCGTCCGCATGTTGTTCCAACTGAATTTTCTGCCAGCCTGTGGTGGCAAGAGCCTCCGCGATCTCTTCCTGCCTCGGCAGTTCATAATCCCCGGAATCTCCGGCAGCCGCCCAGGTATCAATGTCCCACAGACGGCTGAGCCGGCCGATACTGACATCAAAGGCCCCGGCACTCTCCTCTGAGATCTGCCGGCATCTTCCCAGCCACTCAGACATCGCAGGAGATACGGAGGTCTGCCCTTCTCCAGCGCCTGCATTGATCCGCGCCACTTCCGCACTTTCCAGTCTCCAGGAAAGTTCTTTTTGTTCCAGATCGTTTAGTCTTTGTAAAAGAACATCTGTTATTTTCTCATTTATTTCACTATTTGTTGTGGTTGCGGAATTTCCGGTAACATAAACGGTCTGGGAGATCACGGTTCCCATGGCGGTATCTATGCTTTTTTCGCATTCCGTTTTCTGCCCGCATCCCGCCAGAAAAAACACCGGGAGCATTGCCAGTAACGTTGCCCGCCGCAACGCCCGGGGCGTTTTCAAATACTTCTTCATTTTTTTCATTCCTTTTGCTATACTGTTCTCATCAGAAAGGAGTTCCTTATTCCTATGAATCTTTCCATGAATGATCGAAAAAAAGCAGTTCTCCTTACCACCGCTCTGCTTGTAATAGCTGTCCTTTGCGTAGTGCGGATCTATGTAGTCTCGCACAGTTCCGTAGAAAACGGTCAGGCTCTCTATGCCGATCTCTATCAGAACGGCGAATTATTGCAGACCATCCGTCTGGATACGGTGACCGCCGAATATACCTTTGAGGTCTCCGGGAATGCCGGTGCCACGAATACCGTCTGTGTCCGTCCGGGCAGCATTGCCATCGTCTCTGCGTCCTGTCCGGATCAGATCTGCGTGCATCAGGGATTTATCAGCACCTCCCTGCTCCCCATCACCTGTCTGCCCAATCGGCTGGTGATCCGGGTCAGAGAAGAGGTTTCCGTTCCGGATGACACTGCACCGGTTCCGGACGGCGTGACCTATTGACAGAATACCATTTTTGCCTGCACAGCGTACCAAAATGCACGGTACCAAACCACCGGACCATTTACGAATTACGAAAACACGGAGATTTTTATGAAACCACCTGTAACTACCAGAAAACTGACGACGCTTTCTCTGCTGGCGGCCATTGCACTGGCGCTGTATGCCGTGGAAAGTGCTCTGCCCCCCATTGTCCCGATCCCGGGCATCAAGCTGGGGCTTTCCAATATAATAACGCTTGTTGTTCTATGGAAATATTCCGCAAAAGACGCCTTTTTCGTGCTTCTGGTGCGGATCCTTTTAGCGACCATGTTCTTCGGGCAGGCCATGAGTCTCCTGTACAGCCTGTCCGGCGGTATACTCTGCCTGTTTGCCATGTTGCTTGTGAAGCTGCTGTTGCATGGGAATTACCTGTTCCTCGCAAGCATGACAGGTGCTGTTTTTCACAATCTGGGGCAGATTGGAGTGGCGTTTCTGCTGACTTTCGTTCCCGCCGTGCTTGTCTATCTGCCGTTTTTGCTTCTCAGCGGTCTGGTGACCGGTTTGTTCATTGGTCTCTGTGCCCGCTTTACGCTTCGCTTCCTTCCGTGAGATCCACGGGAAGCTCCGCCAGTATCTGTGCTACGGTCTTGTGAGTAATGGGATGACGGAAATTCGGTGCCAGCTCACTTAATGGCTTCAGTACAAAATAACGGTTCTCCATATCTACATGCGGGATCACCAGATCCTCGGAGCTGTAGATCAAGTCATCATAGAAAATAATATCCAGATCCAGTGTCCGGGGGCCCCAGTGGATCTTCCGTTCCCGTCCTTCCGATGCCTCGATCTTATGCAGTTCCCGCAACAGTTCTTCCGGTGTCAGCAATGTCCGGATCTCAAACATTCCGTTTACAAAATTCTCCTGTTCCACACCGCCGTAAGGCAATGTCTCCAGCAGTCCCGATACTTTCGTGACCTGTATGTCCTTATGCTTCTCCAGCTGGCCCAGTGCCTTCGCTATATGCCCTCTGCTGTCTCCCATATTGGAACCTACGGCAATATAGGCCTCATGCCATTCCCTGTGGATTGCCACAGACACGCTGCCAAAGGGCAGTGGAATCGGCGCTTCAGGTTTACGGATCTCCAGATCCAGTCCCTGTACCAGCGGGAAATGCTGCAATACCTCATAGGCAGTCCACTCCACCACCGTTTCGATCAGCTGAAAGGTATGCTGCTGCATAAACTCCGTAATAAACTGGCAGACCTCTCCGTAATTGGTGGAAAGGCGCAGATCATCCGCCATTCCCGCCGGGCGGGTGTTTGTATACAGGGTGGCATTCACGTAAAAATGCTGTCCTTTTTCATTTTCTTCCGGATATACGCCGTGATGCGCATATACTTCCAGTTCTTCGATACGGATCTGATCTTTCCGATTCTCATTTCTCATTTGCTGACTCCGCCTTTCCCGATACCTTTTCAGAGCTTTTTATTTTCCACTGTTTAAAATAGCTTCACACATTTTAATGGTGCGGACATTTTCTTTCACATCATGCACCCGGACAAACATACATCCCTTCTGGACGCCGAACATGGTAGTCACCAGCGTTCCCTCCACTCTCTCCGTCACCGGCAGATCCAGTGTCAGCCCGATGACCGACTTGCGGCTGCATCCCAACAGCAGGGGATAGCCGAACATATTCAGTTCTTCCAGACAGTTGATGATCTCCAGATTGTTCTCGTAGGTCTTGCCGAACCCCACGCCGGGATCCAGAATGATCTTCTCATCCGCAATGCCTGCCGCTTCCGCCAGATGGATCGTGTCTGCCAGATCTGCCGCCACATCCTGCATGAAATCCTGATAGTCCGCCTCTTTGCGGTTGTGCATCAGACAGCAGGGCAGGCCGCTCTTTGCAATGACTTCCGCCATGTGTCTGTCGTATTTCAATCCCCAGATATCGTTGATGAGATCCGCTCCCGCGCGGATCCCCGCCTCTGCCACACCGCTTTTGTAGGTGTCCAGGGAAATGGGAATGTCAAAATTTGCCTTCACCGCCTCGATCATGGGTACGACTCTGGCAATCTCCTCCTCGTCAGATAGCAGGGTATAACCACCCGGACGCGTGGACTCTCCGCCGATGTCCACAATATCCATCCCCTCAGCGATCATTTCTTCCACATGCTTCAATGCCCGGTCTCTGTCATTCCACTTTCCTCCGTCGGAAAAAGAATCCGGGGTCACATTCAGGATCCCCATTACATAAGTATGTCCTTTGGTCTGAAACTCTCTGTTGCCAATCTTCATTTGTTTTCTCCCTCATGTTTGTATTATTTTTTGTCCGGATATGTTCCCCTACCGGGTACAGCTTTGCGAATTTCTCGGTTCAGCCTGTTGCACTCAGTACCTGATCGTCAGGTTCTTCTTGCCGTCTTTCCAGTTGCAATCCTTCTCCGCATCGCAGGCGAAGCAGGCACGGCTTGCCTTGTCCGCCCGGTAAAGAACGCCGTTTAGGTTCTTCTCTTTCGCGGCCTCGAGATCTCTGTGCCGTGAGATTGCAGTTACAATAACATCCGTTTCTTTATCGTCAAATCCACAGTCCTTAAGGATCTCCGGTGCGATCCGGGCACTGGCCTGCTCATGAGGTGTGCCGTTCTCGTACTGTTCATGCTTCCCGCAATCATGGAGCAATGCCGCCGCATAGATCCACTCCCGGTCCAGTTCCAGTCCTTCCTCCAGAGCTATGATCGTCCCGATCCGGGCCACATCCAGAAAATGTACCATACCATGACGGCAGAAGCGTCTGTCTGCTTCTGCCGCATTGTTCTTTCCTAAATGGTATAAAAATAAATCATGATTTAATATTTTATCAATTCTGTCCACAGGAGTTCCCCCATTTCGATCCGGTCTTTCCGCAGCTTCCTCCGGTCTTCATAATTTCTATCGGTTCACCAGCTGTAAGAATCTGTCCTGCAATTCCTTATTCTCCGCAAAGACTCCCCTTGTCACCATGGTAACGGTCTGGCTGCCGGGCTTTTTGATCCCGCGCATGGTCATGCACATATGCTCTGCTTCCAACATTACCATAACTCCCTGGGGTACCAGATATTTCATGATATCATCGGCGATTTGCGCCGTCATCCGCTCCTGGATCTGTAATCTTCTGGCATATACCTCCACAGTCCTGGCAAGCTTACTCAGACCCACAACCTTGCCATCTGGGATATACGCAACATGAGCTTTGCCATAAAAAGGCATCAGATGATGCTCGCACATAGAATAGAAGGTAATATCCTTCTCCAGTACCATCTCGTTATTGTCTACGGAGAAGACCTTCGACAGATGCTCTCCCGCATCCTGATTCATACCGCCGCAGATCTCTTCATACATCCTGCCGATCCGCTCCGGTGTCTCCTTCAGTCCTTCTCTATCGGTATCTTCCCCGATTCCTTCCAGTAAAAGCTTTATTGCTTCCTGTACTTTCTTCTGATCTACCATTTTCACCGCTTCGCTTTCCGTTTATTCCCTGCTGTCTGTCTCTTCTCCATGAGCTTCAGGATTCTTCCCAGATAAGAGAGAGAGCCGAAGCACAATATCACATCATCCCGTCCTGCCAGCAGGTGACTAAGCTCCACTGCCTCTTCCAGGCTGTCCACCGCCGTCACATTGGGGTGTACCTTTGCCACCTCCGTTGCCAGATCATAGGCATGCATGGCTCTGGGATTGTCCGGAGGTGTCACCGTGAGAATCTGATCCGCATACTTCTCCGTCAGCGCGATCACGCGGTCCACTTCCTTGTCCTTTAACATTCCCATTATATAGCTAATTCTTTTGTTTGTAAAATAGAATTCTATGGAATCCGCAAGTTTTGCGGCTGCATCCTCGTTATGCGCGCCGTCCACTATAAATAACGGGTGTTCTTCCAGTATTTGCAGCCTTCCGTTCCAGACAGTCTCCTTCAGGCCTTTCCGAATGGCAGTCTCTTTGATCTCATAACCGCATTTTCCCAGAGCCTGCACCGCTTCTACCGCCAGCACAGCATTTGCTACCTGGAATTTCCCCGCAAGGGTGATCTCCAGCTTTTTATAATTTCCATAATCGAAGGTCTGCTTTTTCAGTCCGTATTTCACATGCTTTGCATTTGCCACATCTGCGATGGTCAGCATGCAGCCAAGCTCTGCCGCTGTCTGCTCCACAACCTTTTGTGCCGCTTCCTTTTGCCGCATGGAGACCACCTGACATCCCGGCTTACAGATTCCTGTCTTGTGTGCTGCGATCTCCTCCAGACTGTTCCCTAAGAATTTCATATGATCCATACCGATGGAAGCCAGTACCGCCACCTGCGTTGTGGTGATCAGATTTGTAGCATCCTCCCTGCCGCCCATACCGGTCTCCAGTACGACGATATCACACTGTTTTTCCCGGAAATACCAAAAAGCCAGCGCCGTCTCAATTTCAAAGGGCGTCGGATGATGGAAGCCGTCACTTACCATAGCATCACAATGCTTTTTTATGATCTCCAGTCCTTCACACAGATCCTTATGCGTGATCTTCTGCTTTCCGATCTGGATTTTTTCACAATATTCAATAATAACAGGTGATATATATTTTCCCACACGGTATCCGGCAGCCTGTAAGATATTGGAAATATAGGCAAGTGTGGAACCTTTTCCGTTGGTTCCCGCAATATGTACGAATTTCAGGTCGTTCTGCGGATCTCCCAGCCTTCTGCACAGCTCTCTGATGCTGTCCAGCCCCGGAACAATGCCGTAGGTTCCCACTTTTTCCATATATTCCATTGCTTCCTGATAGTTCATAGCAATCTCTCCCGTATCATACACTGAAAATTTCATATACTATGTCCATGAAAATGACAAAATCCATCGCAAACTCTTTTAAAACCTTCGGCAGGAGCTTTCTCCTGTGCGGGCTGTGCGGCTGGTGCATGGAGATCCTGTTCACAGCGCTGCACTCCCTTCGGCGCAGGGATCTGCGTCTTACCGGTAATACTTCCCTGTGGATGTTCCCTATCTACGGCTCCGCCTGCCTGCTTGCACCCTTCAAACGGCTTTTTGAGCACCTGAATATCAGTCGTCCCGGGCGCGGGCTGTTCTATATGGCTATGATCTTCACCGTGGAATATCTCAGTGGGCGCCTATTGTGGAAGCATGATCTCTGCCCCTGGGATTACGGTAAAAGCCGTTTCCACATCCACCGGATCATCCGGCTGGACTATGCTCCCTGGTGGTTCCTGGCAGGACTGTTTTTTGAAAAGATCCTGCCCTGAGCCGTTTTACTGCATTACTGCATTGCTTCTGCCAGCATCCGTTCCTCATGACCCTTTTTGTCCCTCACCATCTTCTTCATGAGGAAATGATAAGCGATCCAGAGGAAAATACCTGCGGTCAGCCAGGCTGAGGCATTGGCAAAGCACACACCCACATAACTCATCAGATGCGCTGCCGCAAAAGCCACGATACCACGGCTCAACAATTCCACCACACCGCCCATCATGGGCATGAAGCCGAAGCCACAGCCCTGCAGCGCATTTCGGAAGATAAATATCATTCCCAGCGGAATGAAGAACATGCCGCAGATCGTAATATACGTTCTGGCATATCCACATACCATCTCAACCTGTTCGGAGATGAACAGCGGTACAATATAAGGAAGTGCTATATATACCAGTCCGTAGACAAGCACCGCATAGACACCGGACATGATATTGGCAACTTTCACACCATTCCGGATCCGGTTCAGATCATTGATGCCGCGGTTCTGCGCACAGTAAGTTGCCATAGTCACACCCATTGCAGCAAAGGGCTGTGTCACCAGCTGTTCCACCTTGCAGGACACTGAATAAGATGCCACCACGGTAGAACCCAGCAGATTCAGTGCTGCCTGTACCAGAATAGTACCGATAGCTGTAATGGAAAACTGCAGTGCCATGGGAATTCCCACGGTCAGCTGATTTTTCACACACTGACTTTCCAGTCTGCAATGCTCCGGACGGATATGCAGTGTAGGTACTCTCTTAATAATATAAATCAGACACAGTACACCGGATAATCCCTGAGAAATGATGGTAGCATAAGCTGCACCGCCCACTCCCATATGACCGTAAACGATCAGTACATAATCCAAGACAATATTCGTCACCGAAGCGATCACCAGCAATACTAACGGCACCACACTGTTGCCGATGGCACGCAGGATACTGGACAACAGGTTATACAATACATTGCAGGCAATTCCCGCACAGATGATCATAATGTATTCCTTCGTCATATCAAAAATATCTTCCGGAGTATTCATCACCCGAAGCAGCCTGTCCATGCTGGCCATACTGACTGCCGTCATCACGATTGTCACGATCACCGACAGGATGGCTGCGCTTCCGATACTTTTGCGCATACCCTCCCGGTCCCCGGCTCCGAAGCGTTGTGCCGTCAGCACAGTAAATCCGGTGGTCAGTCCCTGGGTAAATCCCAGGATCAGGAAGCTTACCGACCCGGTGGCTCCTACTGCCGCCAATGCATCCACACCTATGAACCGACCCACGATAATGGTATCCACCATGCTGTATAGCTGTTGGAAAATATTACCTATGATAATAGGAATGATAAATTTTGTAATCAGCTTAGAAGGGCTGCCCTTCGTCATATCAAGTTCCATAAATCTCTTCTCCCGAAAAAACAGGACCCCGGAAGGCCCCATATCTTATACTACATTTACTATATGATGCCGGGGCAAAAGCCCTGGCTTTGATGCCTGTAAATTGTTTCGTATTTTTGCTCATACGATTACTGTAAGTCGTCAATATCCTCAACCTCTCCGGAACCGATATCCAGCATGTTCACGGTTCTGCGCTTCAATCTGGCTTCTTCCGACTCCTTCAAAATAAACTCCTTGATCGCTTTGGAGTTGCGGATATGCTCGATCAACAGTTTGGGATGCGTAGTGTCACCGGTATAACAGACAATGGTACCAAGTCCTGCCATTCTCTCCCAGATACTTGCCGTATGCTCCACATCCTGTACCTTGTACATATAGCAGTCATTCTCTACCTTGGTGAACACACCCGTATCCACAGTGATCATATCCTCTTTGATCACATACTTGGTAAAAGTAAAAGGTAATCCTAAAAATAACCAGCGCTTCTTTTCCACAAATTCTATAGACATAGTGCCCTCCTTATATTGCTTGATCCGGTGTCCCACAGCTGTCTATAACGTACAGCGGAACCGGCTTTTTACACGATCTGCTTCATCGGTATAATTCTCTTTGCCTCATTATATGATATCCATTCCAGGAATGCAAAACCTTTCTGTCATAGCCATACAAATTTTCTATATTTTTTCACTTTTTCCTGCTTGATTCTCCCCTTCAGAAATGCTATTATATTACAAATGCAAAAATACAGGAGGATAAACACATGACCGCAAAAGAATGTATTACAGGCCGCAGAAGTATCCGTCAGTATACGGATCAGCCGGTATCTCATGAGCTTCTGGCTCAGATCGTAGAGACAGCTTCTTATGCTCCCAGCTGGAAGCATACACAAATCGTTCGTTATATCGCTGTGGAAGGCGAAAAGAAAGCAAAACTGGCAGCATGTACTTCCTCCTTCCCGGGTAATGGCAAGATCATGGAGAACGCTCCCATGGTCGTTGCAGTGACCGTGATCAAGGGCAGAAGCGGTTTCGAGAGAGACGGCTCCTTCACTACCGCCAGAGGCGATGCATGGCAGATGTTCGATGCCGGTGTTGCCAGCGAAGCATTTTGCCTGGCTGCTTACGATCAGGGTCTTGGCACCGTGATCATAGGTATTTTCGATCAGCAGGAAGCTGCTGATCTCCTTGAAATTCCTGAAAATCAGGATCTGATCGCACTGATTCCCATCGGTTATTCCGCAGAAGCACCCGTTGCTCCCAAACGGAAACCCGTAACGGATCTGTTATCTTATCAACAGTAATTTTAAAGTCGAAGAGTTTTCCTCTTCGACTTTTTTCTGGTCAGGGTATGAGCTGTCCGCTTCCTGCGGACCCTGTTTCTACCCGCATCATAAGAAAAGCGCTGTATTCTTATGATGTCGCATACACAAGTGAGTACGGATTCTCCTATTCCGTATGGTTACTGTGTCGAAAATAGCAGCGCAGAAATGAGGAAATGAAAAAATGAGACACTTGATGAACCCACTTGACTTCTCTGTTGAGGAACTGGACAAGCTGTTCGCTCTGGCAGACGACATTGAGAAGGATCCCGCCAAATACGCCCACAAATGCGACAGCAAGATCCTCGCCACCTGCTTCTACGAGCCCAGCACCCGCACACGCTTAAGCTTTGAATCCGCCATGACACGCCTGGGCGGCAGAGTCATCGGCTTCTCCGATGCGGCTTCCTCTTCTGCTTCTAAGGGAGAAAGTGTATCCGATACCATCCGCATCATCTCCTGCTATGCGGACATCTGTGCTATGCGCCATCCCAAGGAAGGCGCTCCCATGGTAGCCGCAGAGAAATCCCTGATCCCCGTGATCAATGCCGGTGACGGCGGCCATCAGCATCCCACCCAGACCCTGACCGACCTGCAGACCATCCGCAGCCTCCACGGCGATCTGAATAATTTTACCATCGGTCTGTGCGGTGACCTGAAATTCGGCCGTACCGTACACTCCCTGATCAACGCACTGGTGCGCTACGAAGGCATCAAATTCATCTTCATCTCTCCTGAAGAGCTGAAGATTCCTGACTATGTCACCGACATGCTCCGTGAAAAAGGCATTCCTTTCCAGGAAGTCATCCGTCTCGAAGATGTGATGCCGGAGCTGGATCTCTTATACATGACCCGTGTGCAGAAGGAACGTTTCTTCAACGAAGAGGATTACGTCCGCCTGAAAGATTTCTATGTACTGACCAAGGAAAAGATGGAACTGGCAAAACCCGATATGCTGGTACTGCATCCCCTTCCCAGAGTCAATGAGATCGCCGTGGAGATCGATGACGATCCCAGAGCCGCTTACTTCAAACAGGCACAGTTCGGTGTCTATGTCCGCATGGCACTGATCCTGACTTTGCTGGGTCTGGCATAATTTTCCGGCATCTGACCGCAAAATTATCTTATGAATTCGTATATTAAAGTTAACATACGCAGCACTCTGTGCCTGCAGAATGGAGATTACTATGTTAAATGTAGGAAAAATCGAAGAGGGCTTCGTCCTCGATCATATCAAAGCCGGAAAAAGTCTCTCGATCTATGAGCACCTTCAGCTGGATAAGTTAGACTGCACCGTTGCTATCATCAAAAACGCCCGCAGCGGAAAAATGGGCAAAAAAGACATTCTGAAAGTAGAATGTGATATCGATATGCTGGATCTGGATGTACTGGCATTCATCGACCACAACATCACCGTCAACGTCATCAAAAACGGTGAGATCGTAGAGAAGAAAGAACTGGTACTTCCCAAACAGATCAAGAACGTCATCAAATGCCGCAACCCCAGATGCATCACTTCCATCGAGCAGGGACTGCCCCACGTATTTGTCCTCTCCGATGAGAAAAAAGAGATCTACCGCTGCAAATATTGCGAAGAGAAATACAGCGAAAGCTAAGAACCTTATACAACAAATGCCCTATCAGCAGCCGCTGGTGGGGCATATTTACAATACTTATTCCGCATCATCCTCTGTTTTCTTTTCACTATCTTCCTGCTTCTGCATATACATTATTTCTAACCTTACCTGAATTGGCAGTAATAGCAGAAAACCAATTAATCCATATAAAATTCCATTTAATGCAATTGAAATGGAAATACTTAATCCTGTAAAAAGAAGTGTTCCTTCCCCCATAGGTTGAATTGCCATAAAGCTGATACAGCTTTCGAGGAATCCCATTCCCAAAAATGTGATTTTCGCAAGCTTTATCGCTGATTTTGCCTGAAACAATTGTTTTATTGATACTGATTTCTTTTTTCCAAAAATAATCCGAAAGGAATCAAAAAAGGGTAGTCCCAAATTTGTCCCCAGCAAAAATAAAGCAGTAACTAAAAACATACTCAATAATGTAGGCATATCCACAAAAAGCATATTCATACTGATTCCCATATTGGTAATAACAGAATATAAAACAACGAATAAAAAAATTATCACAGTTATCCCAAAAGCCAATAATGAACTTCGGCTTTTCTTTTTGCTATTTTCTGTTTCCTGTAAAAGATTCATCATATTGACTTCAGCTTTTTCAGTGTAACCGTTTTCCAACAAATGTTCACCTGACAGGAACTCATTAATACTAATTTGCAGAATGTGGCATAACGGAACAATCAATGCCAGTTCCGGCATTCCTTTGCCACATTCCCATTTGGATATTGTTTTGTTACTGACACCAATCGCATCCGCCAATTGTTGTTGCGTCATTCCCTGCTCTTTTCTTAATGTAGAAATGAATACCCCAATCTTTTCCTGGTCCATTGCTGTTCCTCCCGTAAAACTATAAAAATACGATTTTCATGACTGTATTATACAATTTTATCGCTATGAGGACAACTTTTCCTTCGTAGACCCCAGTCTATCTATCGTAGATTTTCATTGTATATAACTTCTTTCTGCGTATTTCAACAATCTTATCTACACATTATCTGCGACATAAAATGTGGGAGCTGGCATATTTTCCCACTCTGTTAACGTAATATTTCCTTTTGCAATTTCCGCTGCTTCCAATAATCCTTGCATGGTTTCATCAAAAAAATTACTCATGTCTCATCCTCCTTTTTGAGCCGATTAAACTATACCACATGGACACATTATAGCATTCTGAAAGCATTTTTTGTCTTTCCATGAAAAAGTGGTCACCCTCATCCAAAGGACAACCACTTATTCTTTCTCATATCATTTACATTTCCACAACGCCATAGGATGATTCCGTAGTCGCTCAATAATCTCAGTATTCTCAAAGAGTAACTCCGGTTTATATTCCTTTGCCATAAACCTTTCCATATAATCCATTTCTACTTCTGTTGGTTTCATAAGCGATGCTATGTACTCCTTCGCCTGTTGTTTTTTCCCTTCAAGATTGAACTTATCTCTCACAGCCAAAACGGGGAACAAATCAGATTTTATTTTTGAGAAGGCAATGCTATCTATAGCAGATGTATCAAAGTCTTTGTTCACTTTATTTGCTGAAATCGTTGCGTAGAAAATGATACATTTCCTAAACATATTCTCCGCATCCGAAAACAATTTCATATTAGCCATATTACAAAAGTCATACAAATCCCTTGCAGCAGCTCTGCTTATCAGAGCATTGGTTTTTGCCGCAAAAATCTCCATAACTGCAACCGTTCTGACCTTTATCGGCTCTCCGAAAGCGTCCGTCACAACTAATCTGTCTTCTGAGGAAAACACGTGCGTTCTCAAAGAATAATTAATCTCAATTTTGATCATATCCCTGTTGCCGGCGGCATTCACGTAGTTATAATGGAATGCGTCCAGACTGTGGCTAAATCTTGAAGCTTCGGAAAGAGAATATCCTTGCTCTGACATATATTTCTTCAGAATTTCAGTCAATCGCTCTCTTTCGTCTATTGTCTCTTCTCTGGTCAGATTCGGAACAAAATCTAGATCTATATCAACGGACAATCTTGGAAGATTAAAAACTGTTAGATTTATTGCCGTTCCCCCTTTAAGCATCAGGTGTTCGTACATATATTCGTGCGTATTCAGAAATTCAAGAATTGTTCTCAAGCGAAGAACCTTCTCAAATGTATCGCGGTTAAAACCATATTCATGGGCTTTTACATCAAGCTCTCTTCTATTATATTGTGGCATTTTCTATCTCTCCGTTCTTCATTTGTTTAATATTCTTTGGGTATACCAGTTTCCATTCACCTGAATATCCGGGTTCACTTATACCGTTTGTCAGATATCTCTTTGAATTTCCGCTCCTGTCTTTACATATCTTTATAAAAGCATCGCTTATGCCTAGCTCCGTCTGATATTCGCTAAGAATAAAACCCGTCTTCTGATATAAAAAGGCACTGTCATATCCAGCCAGATAAGCTAACATTTTAGTCTCATCAATACTGTTCACAGATACTACACATGAAATTACCTCTTCCAGTCCGGCGATGAGATTAAGATCCTTTATAGAATCTGCTATCGTTCGCTCCTTATCTGTAACCCTCACGCCACCACTAAACTCCGGACAAACGATACCTTCTTTTATCGGCTCTCTGATATAATGATATGTGTATCCATCAAATTCAAAATCATGGAAACGTGTCTCAGAACCGACATAAACCTCATAATAAACCTGATCGACAATTCCATAATACTCAAAGGCAGTATGGTGGGATACATAAGAAGATGGTGTGATAGCACTGGCAATCTGAAATTTGTTCGCTACCGGTCCTCCATTTTCCCCGCTGACACACGTGTATAATTTGTTTCTAATTTTTACTACCATATTCTTCTTCAAAAGCTTTTCCAATGCCGCTCGTGCTGTCCGTTCACTTGAATATAGGGCATTTACTTCTTTCATGGAAAAAACCGGGTATTGCAGCAATTCATAATACAGATTCATATTCTCACTCCACGTAGTTAATATTTTGTATGTTTTTACTATTTTTTATGTCATATTTATACACATTATTAACATATCAATGTAAAGTATCTTTGTCAAGTTTAATATGTGTATCTTTTTACTATATTATAGAGTAATATTGTACTCATACTAAACTTATGATATTATTACCGTCAGGCTCACCCGGTTGGTATGTCTCTCAGTAAAATTATACCTTTTTGTTTCCCCTGTTTTTAATAAAAACAATCGTCTAATAAATTTAGTTTCTGCCGGTAATTACGCAGGAATCTCTGCAAAATTGACAACCGATATCAGCCTACGCTGACAATAGAATTTTTATAAGAAATGTTTATGCAAGAAGTATATCCTATATCTTCTGTTTTGGCAAGAAAAAACTCACCCGCATGTTACCACACAGGTGAGTTCGTATTGATCCTTATTAACTATTCATCACCCCATTCGCAAAATCGCATCTACGATGCTTTCCTGAATAACATGCTTACATGTTATTTGCTCATGGTGGTTACTTCGCCATGTTAATATCACCAAATATTCTTATGAATGCAAGCATTCAACGAATATTAGGTAATATTATCTGGCTCTGAATAGTTACATTATCTCTGTACACGTCCGGAAGCATCGCCGCCACCAGGGTCTCAACTTCTTTTCTGGATACCAGGTTGAAGTCGCCGGGGATGGTGTGCTTCAGAGCAGATGCAGCTACGCCGTACTCAAGAGCATCCTTGAAGTTCTTGCCATCCAGCATACCGCAGATCACACCGCCTGCGAAGGAGTCACCGCCGCCTACACGGTCAACGATGGGATGGATGCTGTACTCTTTGGAGTGATAGAACTCCTTGGTATCTCTGGAGTAGATGCAAGCAGACCAGCCGTTATCGGAAGCGGAATGGCTTACACGCAGAGAGGATACGCAGTACTCGAAGTTGAACTTGTCAACCATCTGCTCGAAGATGGACTTGTAACCAGCCAGCTCCAGCTCACCGCTGGTAACATCGGTATCGCCGGGCTTGAAACCAAGTACCAGCTCAGCATCTTCTTCGTTACCGATACATACATCAACGTACTTCATCAGGTTGGTCATAACCTTCTGAGCCTTCTCGGAGCTCCACAGCTTCTTACGGAAGTTCAGGTCTACGGATACCTTTACGCCGTGCTTCTTAGCAGCGATCAGAGCCTTCTCGGTCAGCTCTGCAGCAGCGTCGGATACAGCGGGGGTAATACCGGTGAAGTGGAACCAGTCAGCACCTTCGAAGATCTCATCAAAGTTGAAATCAGCCTCGGTTGCGGTAGAGATAGAAGAATGTGCTCTATCGTATACAACCTTGGAAGGTCTCATGGAAGAACCGCTCTCCAGGTAGTAGATACCCAGTCTCTCACCGCATCTTGCGATGTGCTTGGTCTCTACGTTGTACTTTCTCAGAGCTGCGACTGCGCACTCACCGATCTCGTTGTCAGGAACTGCAGTAACGAACTCAGCGTCATGACCGTAGTTAGCCAGAGATACTGCTACGTTAGCTTCACCGCCGCCGTAGTTTACATCGAACTCGTCTGCCTGGATAAATTTCTCGTTGTTGGGGGTGGACAGTCTCAGCATGATCTCACCCATGGTAATTACTTTTGCCATTTTGGTATATTCCTTTCTCAAATTAAAAATTATCTATAATCTCCGGTTGTTCTAAATCCTATTCATTCCACCGTGTAATTGCTATATTACAACGGAAGCGCGTCTGCAACTGAAATATGCAGTTGCTGCAACCGTACGGCTTAAAATTTGCTTATGATTTATTTCTGTACCAGATGAATAGCGAAGCCGCCGATCTCCTCTTTCAGGTAGATAGCCTTCAGGTTGCCCTTGGCATCTCTCTTAGCGGACTCCTCGTTGAACTCAACGCCCAGAACGGTGCTCAGGTAGTTGACAGCTCTCTCGATGTAGTTGGTCTTAACAGCGATGTGACCGTTCTTGCCCAGGTAAGGAGTCTTCATAACTTCCAGAGCAGAGCCTGCGAATACGGAGCTGTTGCCAACCTTAGCGGGCATACCAAAGATAAATGCGAAACGGTTTGCAGCCTTAACAGCCTCTTCCTCGTTCTCTGCATTGACACCAACATGAGCCAGTTCGAAGCCCAGCATGGTCTGTACAGCTTCTCTGGTCAGCTGCTCGATCTTGTCCCACTCACCGGCGTTGATCAGGTCGCCGGGAACCATCCAGGAACCACCGCATGCGATGATCTTGGGGAAGTCAAGGTAAGAAGTCAGGTTCTTAGCGTTTACACCGCCGGTAGGCATGAACTTCATATTTACATAAGGAGCTGCCATAGCCTTGATCTTAGCCAGACCGCCAGACTGCTCAGCGGGGAAGAACTTAACTACATCCAGGCCAAGCTCGATAGCCTGCTCGATGTCGCTGGGGCTGGAAGTACCGGGAGTGATAGGAATGTTCTTCTCTACACAATACTTAACGGTTCTGGGATTTAAGCCGGGGCTTACGATGAACTTAGCGCCTGCTGCTACTGCTGCGTCAACCTGCTCTGCGTTCAGAACGGTACCTGCACCAACACACATGCTGGGGAAGTTGTCGGTCATGATCTTGATAGCTTCTGCTGCTGCGCTGGTACGGAAGGTAACCTCTGCACAGGGAAGTCCGCCTGCGCAAAGTGCCTTTGCCAGAGGAAGTGCATCTGCTGCGTTGTCAATTTTTACAACCGGTACGATACCGATTTTGCTGATTTGCTCTAATACTGCGTTCATAAATAACACCTTTCTGTCTTATAGACTAATAGTTATGTGAAAAATCTTCGCAGGAGATCCTGTCGAAAATATTTCTGCAAAATGAAACCAATACTTTTATGCCAGTACTTCCTTCACTGCCTCAGCGATCTTGTCGCACTTGCAGTTTGCAAAGAAATACTCCTTAAACCTGGCACCGGATAAAGCACCCTTTACCAGTTCACGATCCAGATTCTTCAGGATGGTAACCATATCGGTATGAGTTACTTCTTTTACCTGATCCAGGATCTTCTTGTTGCGCTGCTCGGGAACAACTCTCTCAGGGGGATATCCACCGCCGCCGGGAGCACAGAACAGCTTTTCAAAAGTATACTGTAAGTTCAGTTCACCGCCCCAGCCGAAGTTCTCAGCAAAAGGAAGTGCTACACAGTTACCGTCGTTTACCTGAGAGAACAGGTAAGCATCCAGAGGGGACTCAATGTGTCCACACAGAACCTTGGGGAAGGAATTGCATGCAAGCATGGCACCTTCGCCGGTTCCGCATCCGGTGATAACGAAATCCGCTGCCCCGGAGTTCAAAAGAACTGCTGCCAGAATACCGTTCTGTACGTAGGTCAGGGAATTGGGATCCTCTGCGCCGCACATACCGTAGTTGAATACTTCATGACCCATGGGCTCTACTACTTTTTTAAGAGTAGCACAGATCATTTCATTCTTGGCAGCCTGACTGTTTTCATTGATCAAAGCTATCTTCATGAGATACTCCTTTTCCAAACGCCACAACAGTCAGCCGCTGAAATTCTTCTGCGACTGACCTGATGTGAAGTGTTTATTCTATTTTTGATATCCTGCGTAAATGCACAAGCTCCATAGCTACTCACTCGCAAATTCGTGCTTCGCACTCTGCATCCGGCTCGTAAACTCACCGGATATTTACTCGTGAGCTGTGCAAGGAAAACAAATGTCCGCTACGCGGCCGCTTGTTTTCCTTTTGCACAAGCTCTACTGGGGCTGCTTGCCGATGTAAGCAAGGATACCGCCATCTACATACAGGATGTGTCCGTTGACTGCATTGGATGCCTCAGAAGCAAGGAATACAGCGGGGCCGGTCAGCTCTTCTGGCTTTAACCATCTGTTAGCAGGGGTCTTAGCGCAGATGAACTGGTCGAAAGGATGTCTGCTGCCATCGGGCTGGATCTCACGAAGAGGTGCAGTCTGAGGAGTCTCGATGTAACCGGGTCCAAGGCCGTTACACTGAATGTTGTACTGGCCGTACTCGGAGCAGATGTTCTTGGTCAGCATCTTTAAGCCGCCCTTAGCTGCTGCATATGCAGATACAGTCTCACGACCCAGCTCGGACATCATGGAACAGATGTTGATGATCTTACCATGACCCTTCTTGATCATTGCAGGGATCACTGCTTTCGATACGATGAAAGGTGCATTCAGGTCTACGTCGATTACCTGACGGAACTGATCTGCGGTCATCTCGGTCATAGGGATTCTCTTGATGATGCCTGCGTTGTTCACCAGGATATCGATGGTGCCTACTTCCTTCTCGATCTGAGCTACCATAGCATTAACTGCTTCTTCGTTGGTAACGTCGCATACATAGCCGTGAGCCTTGATACCTTTCTCAGCGTATGCTGCGATTCCCTTGTCTACCAGCTCCTGCTTGATATCGTTGAAGCAGATGGTAGCACCGCACTCAGCGTATGCGGAAGCGATAGCGAAACCAATACCGTAAGATGCGCCGGTAACCAGTGCAACCTTACCTTCCAGTGAGAAATTAGTGAATTCAGACATTGTTTTTTCTCCTTTTCTTTATAAAAACTGTTATTTTAGTTACATGTTCCAAAGGATCTTATTTCAGATCTCTGTTGTCAACGCCGTCCATATCATCGAAGTCCTGATTCTCTCCGACCATACCCCAGATAAAGGTATATGCTCTGGAACCGCATCCGGAATGGATGGACCAGCTGGGGGAGATGACTGCCTCTTCGTTACGCATTACGATGTGGCGGGTCTCATCGGGCTCACCCATATAGTGCATAACAAAGGCATCCTCAGGCATATCGAAATACAGATATACTTCCATACGTCTGTCATGTGTATGACAAGGCATGGTGTTCCATACACTGCCGGGCTCTAACTTCGTCATACCCATCTCCAGCTGACAGCTCTCTACCTGTCCGGGAAGGATATACTTGCAGATTACTCTGTGGTTGGCATCCTCCAGAGTACCCAGTTCTACTTTATTCTCATCCTTTACAATGACCACGCCCTCTTCGGGAGTACCTTCCGGCTTGATCAGCACGGTCGGATAAGTCTTATGTGCGGGAGCGGAATTCAGATAAAATTTAGCGGGCTGTTTCTCATCTTCACTTGCGAAAATGATCTCCTTGGAGCCCATTCCTATGTACATAGCTTCCTTGTAACCTACCTTGTACACTTTGCCATCAACGGTAATCATACCTGCTCCGCCGATATTGATCACACCCAGTTCTCTTCTCTGACAGAAATACTCTGCACGGAGTTCATCTCCGGCGGTCAGAGTGATAGGGCTTACAGGAACTGCTGCTCCTGTAATGATTCTGTCGATGTGGCTGTACACCAGCTTGATCTCGCCGGGTACGAACAGATTCTGGATCAGAAACTCTTCTCTCAGACGCTCTGTGGTGTAATGCTTCACATCTCTTGGTGATACTGCTGTTCTAAGTTCCACCTTACGCCTCTCTTTCCTCAACGGGCGGCCTGCGTGCCGCTATTGAATGTTACCTTTTTATGAAAGCACTTACATTATAACATATCATTGTAACCATTTCCAACACATTTTTACTATTTTTTATAAAAATTTTGGAAGGCTGTAACTGCTTTTCTCTTTTGTATGAGTTAAGTATACTAGAAAAGATTCTCAAAGTCTTTTCATATTTTAATCTAAACATTGCAAATTTTGAACTTTTGGTGTTTAATAAAAGAAAAAGCGAAAAGGATGAAAGAAATGGAAGAACTTACCTCCTGTAAAACAGCCATAGATAACTGTAAAACCTCCGGGACTTTTGCCATTGCCCACTTATATAAAGAAGAAAAAGCCATGGACATGCACATCCATGACTGCTACGAGATCTACTATTCCATCTGCGGCGGCAAACAGTTTCTGATCGACAACTGCTTCTACACCATCGCCCCAGGCGATCTCTTTATCATCAACCAGTACGAAAGTCACAAGCTGACCCAGATCGACAACTCCGTCCACGAACGTATCGTTCTGTCGGTGGCGCCGGATTTCATGAAGCTGATCTCCACCAAAGAGACGGATCTGAGCTTTTGCTTCACCCACCGCAGTGCCCCCTTTTCCCATAAGCTTTCGCTCAACAAGGAACAGCAGAAACGTTTCCTCTATTATATCAACAAAATCACTTCCGCGGAGGGCTTTGCCCATGACATCACGGAATACGCCGCTTTCATGGAGCTGATGGTCATGCTCAACACGCTGTTCATCCGCAGTGCAGAGCAGACGGCGGCCGGGGAAACCGTAACAGTTCCCGCCGAATACAAGGACAGTAGCTACCGCTACAACCATCAGGTGGACGATATTCTGGCTTACATCAACCAGAACATCTCCCAGCCTATTACAGTGGAACAGCTGGCCGGACAGTTCTACTTAAGCGAATCCTATATCTGTCGGATTTTCAAATCCGCCACAGGCACCACCATTAATAAATACATCACCGCCCGCCGCATCAGTATCGCCAAGGCGGTTCTGAACGAAAACGGCAATGTTATGGAAGCCTTCGAACGCAGCGGTTTCACGGACTACAGCAATTTCTTCAAAGCCTTCACCAAAGCCGTGGGTGTTTCCCCGAAAAAATACGCAAGCCTGAGTGTCAGCTAAACTGCTGACGCTCAGGCTCTTCTTTTTACATTTCTTAATCATTCGGTCTCTGGTAGAACCGGCCCGCCAGATTCTCCGTACGGATCATGTTGACAAAGGCCTGCGGGTCCGTCTCCCGCACCGTATTCACAACTTTGCTCACCTCGTCTCGTCCCACCACGGAATACAGCACGTCACATTCCTGTTTGGAATAACAGCCCTCACCCTTGATCAGGGTGGCATCGTGATGGGTGATCTCCGCAATAGCTTCGTAGACATCCTCCGGCCGTTTCGTCACGATGATCAGTGTCTGCTTCTGGTAGCGCTTGTACAGCACATGGAGTACCTGCGTGGAGGTATACTGAAAAATAATGGAATACAGCGCCTTGTCCCAGCCAAACAGTGCTCCGGCGATTCCAAGGATCACCACATTTCCCGCAAAAATATAATTCCAGGAATCAATGCTGTACTTTTCCGACAGGAAGATCGCGATAAAATCCGTACCGCCGCTGGTGGCATTGGCGAACAGACACAGGCTGATGGCCAGTGCATTGATCAGTCCACCGAAGATAGCAATCAGCAGAATATCCTCCGTTACCGGCCAGGCGGGCACCATATCCGTCAAAATACCGCTCACCACGATCATCAGACAGGAATAACCGGTGAACTTTTTTCCGATGAATTTGAAGCTGATGACCACCGGAACCGCATTTAAGATAAAGTTGATCACCGAAAAAGGAGGCTCCCAGTGCCACAACAGCACGCTGATCTCCTGGATCAGTCGGGTCAGACCGTTGAATCCACCGGGGATCAATCCCCCGGCCCGGACAAAGCTTTTCAAATTGACTGCCATGATAAAGGATCCCGCCAGGATCAGGCAGGTACGCCGCAAGGTATCACAAATACTCTTCTTCGTCATAATTCGCTCCTTCTTACATCCTTCCTGCCTCTTCCTTCACAGAACCTTCCTCTGTGTGCGTTTTTTCCGCATTCCCGTCTTCCATCGTTTCGTCTGCTGCCTTTTGCAAAGGCTCATTCTCCGCACAGTCTTTCCTTTTCCTGTCACACCTCTGACACAACACGCATCCCAACAGGATCAGTACACTTCCCGCACTCACTAAAATACCGATATTCCGTCCTTCCGGTACATAGTGCATCTGTATCGTATGTTCTCCCGCTTCCAGATCAAATGCCATGAGCGCATTGCCAAACTGCTCAGGCTCTGCATTTTCTCCGTCGATCTGCACCGTCCAGCCCTCCTCATAAGGCACGGACAGGATCAGTCTGCCGGCTTCTTTCAGACTTAAGGTTCCGGAAATATGGGTGCTGTCCATCGCTACATTTTCAAGATGTTCTTTTGACAATATCTCCACTGCCTGTGCCAGCACTTCTTCATTCAGTACATAAGCTTCCGCCGATACCTTCGGGGTATCGTCCGTGTCATCCCCATTGGTCAGCGTCACGCGCTCTCCCTCCAACAGATATCCCAGATACAGAATGGATCCGTCCTTCAGATCACTGTAATCCTGCGTCTCCAGCGTTCCCCCAAGCACCTGAACCTTTTTCGTCCCTGTGGCATTGATCCTCGCGTAATAGTAGCCTGCCCGGTCCGCCGTAATACATACATTATCTCCGCTAGTCTCACTGGTCGCCCGGTCCAGTAAGGGCTCTGCGATTCCCAGATCCTCGGTCAGCTGATTCTGCACTCTCACACCGGTGCCGATCTCGTCCGTAACATTCCAACCCATCGGTGCCACATAGCCAAAAGGCAGCGTATATTTACAATGATATAAATAAACATCTCCGCTGTTATTCACGATCTCATACAGACCGTTTTCGTATTTATCCGATTCGCCGAACATATAATCCACATTCAGGAGTGCCGACACGAAAGCTGTCGCTCCGTCAAATCCGTAATAAACCTTGCTGTGACGCATACCCAGCATTTTATACAGGTCCATGACGTTGGAATTCATGGTGGAGGAAAATACGGAAGCCGTAGGGTATCCCGTAAGAGTACCGTCATTTTTCGTCTTGCGGGTAAACTTCTCGATACGGAAGAAGTCATCCCCCTCCTGTTCCTGCGTAAGGGCGTACAACGCCTTATAATCCTCCTGGTCTCCCAGATAAGCGCTTCGTCCGGTAGTGCCCAGACTCGTATTAAATGTATTGATGCTCAGCTCCGCCACTATGCACGCCAGCACCAGAATCCCCAGCACCTGCCTCGTCAGTTCGTCTTTTCTCGTCCGGTACAGATACAGAAGCACACCATAGATCGTAACAAATACCAGGGTCAACACTTCAATGCCGGTGTCAAAATCTTCACTCTCCACGAATTTTTCACAGGCAAGTAAAAATATCACCGCCGCCAGATACCCATAGATGATCTGCCTGGGAGAAGTGCCCTCCACATTTCGGAAAGCATCATAGCACATGACAAGGATCAGAAAAATATATAGAAAAGACTGTCTCGCCGGCAGGGAATCCGGATAATTCAGACCGTGCCATAAAAAGTCCAGGACATTGGTTCCGAAGCTGAGCAGCAAAAATCCCGCCAGTGCCAGATTGCAGAACCGTTTTCTCACCGATATTTTTTCATTCAGTGCATACATGGGCACCAGTAAAAATACTGCCACACCACAGTAAATGTTCGGCCAGTGTTCCAGTCCCCTCTCCGTGGTCACGCACAGGCAATGTCTCGCCAGCATATCAAACACGGAAAAATAGGACTCCAGCGTACCGGGGAAATCCGAATTGCCAAAATCCGTCCGTAGAATAGCACAGACCTCCGGAATCAACAATGCCGCTGCCAGACCTCCGGCCAAGCAGGGAGGCAAATGCAAATCTTCCGATCCTGCCGAATACGATCCGTGCTTTCCTGCTCTGCCCTTCCGTCATGGTATAGTATTCCGTGATCAACAACATTCCAAAATACAGCACCAGAAAGATACAGATCATAATGGAGATGTAATAATTGGTCAGAATACAGAGTCCCAGAGTCACGGTATACATGACCCATTTGCCTTCTCTGACCAGCCGCTCTGCTCCTAACAGGATCAAGGGTAGCAGGATCAGGCAGTCCAGCCACATCACATTCCAGTTGTAGGCCGCCAGATAGCCGGACAGAGCATACGCAGTGGAAAACAAAAGAGCCGCCGGATCCTCCTTGCCGAACACTTTCCGCAGATAGATGCTGAAGGTAAGCCCCATAAGGCCGATCCGCAGGATCACCAGATAACTCATGAATTCCATGATCAGGCCTTCCGGCAGCAAAAATACCAGCCAGTTAAAAGGACTTGCCAGATAATAGACATACAGTGCCAGGAAATTCGATCCGATCCCTACATTGTAGGAATAGAACAGTCCCTCTCCCGCTTTGATCTTGTGTACAAATTCACTTAAAAAAGGCATATACTGATGGTACATGTCGGAGAACAGAAAACTCCGGTCACCAAAAGGATATATGCCCCGTATGATAAAAAGAACCAGCATAATAAATGCAGGCACAAAGAACGCAAGCACAGAGATCCCTCTCTGCATCCTGCGCTCCTCACTACTTGTTGCTGTCGTTTTATTGCCGTTCATATTATTTTTCTCCCACGATCTCTTTTCTTACCTTCCGTAATCAAACAGCAGATAATACTCCAGCCTCCGGTAATCGTTCAATGCTTCCCCACATTCCTTCACCGTCGTAAGAGTGCCGTCCGCCTCTCTCACACCTGCTGCGCTGATCACCGGGTATTCCTTCCGAAGCCCGGTCAGACTGCTCTGCAGGGCAGGCAGCGGCAGATCACAGTTCTCCAGCACATCCATGGCCAGATAATTGGCACTGGTCTCTCCGTCCATCTGCTCCTCAATGTCAAAGTTGCTCCAGATCACATAAGGTACTTTATATTTTAACAGATTTTCCTCATCTGTTAAAGTCTCCGGATTCACTTTATTATTTCTTAAGATCGGATTGCTCACATAGGTCGTAGGCTGATGATCCCCGAAGAATACAATCATGGTATCCTCTTCCGCCTGAGAGAAGTAATCGATCAGACCCTGCAGGGCGGAATCCGTCTGTTTTACCAGGGACAGATACATGGACAATGCTTTGGAGTCAATACCATCCACGGTAATATCCGGGGTAAAGTTATGGAATTCCTCTTCGTAACCACTGTGATTCTGCATAGTTACGTTAAAGGCAAACAGAGGCTCTCCCGCTTCCTTGTTCTCATACAGTTCGATGATCTTGGCAAAGCTGCTCTCATCGGAGATATAGTTACGGATCCGTTTCGGATTCCTGAAATCGTCCTGTGACAGGAACTCATCAAATCCAAGCAGCGGATAGACTCTGTCTCTGTCCCAGCCGCTGGCATAATAAGGATGGATCGCCACAGTATGATAATCCAGTTCCTTCAGGTAGGAAGCCAGAGAAGGCATCTCCTTCTGCACATACTGCTGGTAAGCCACGCTGCCCTGCGGTAAAAATCCTATAGTGCTGCCGGTAAGGAATTCAAACTCCGTATTGGCAGTATTCCCGCCTAGCACGGAAACATTCAGGTAACCGGTTCTGGTATTCTCTGCCCCCTGTTGTAAGCTGTGAATAAAGGGCATATAGTCTTCGTTGGTGGTAAACTCTCCCCGGACTGCCAGATCCGAAAATGCCTCATCCATGATCACAATGATATTCGGACGCTTCACGCTCTCCGGGTCTTCCACAGCTGCTGCAAGCCCAGCGGAATCCTTCCCGGCCTGCTCATAATTGCTGCCGGTGCCATCTGCAGAATAATCTGCGGGTTTCTCCACATCCAGATATTCCATTTCCATCAGAAATGCCACGATATTGCCATCTCTCTTATTCATGACGGTAGGGGTAAACAGCTTGTCGTATAATCCAAAGCTCTGCACAAAGCTCTCGCTCTGTATCATGCCGGTATAACCATAGATCATGACAATGCTTAACAGGATCAGCGCCGCTCTCTTTGCCACTCTTCCCGGTGCCTTCATATGAAAACGGCTCTCGATCAACAACAAAATCAGGAATCCCACAATGACCAGTATCGTACTGGTGGACAATTCATAGCTGAAATTGCCCGCCACACTGGCTGCTGTACTGATGGAATAAATATCCCAGGGCATGATGGGTGCGGAACGGAAATTCAGCACATAATAATTCGCCAGTCCTGCCACCATGAAAAAGGCCGTCTGCAACATCAGAGCCGCCCGGACATATTTCACGATTCCGAATAACAGAAGTGCGGTCAGTACATAGAACGCCATGTTCAACAGCTGGGTTTTGAAATGCATTGTCGTAAAAAGGATTATGGGTATACATTTCAAACAGATAAAATGTCACCAGCGGACATACTGCCAGCGCGATACAGGAAGGAAGCTTCTCCCTGGTAATTCCTATTTTTCGAACGGAATGACGCAAAAAGCCTGTAATGGCAGCTGCGACACTTCGTATTGATTTTTTCTGTAAATAATCCATCGCTTAACTCTCCTTACGATTCTGAAGAGATTTTATCGCAATGACAGAAAAATAACAATTTCCGAATTGCACACATTTACTAACATTACAGGCTTAATTTTGTTACTTTTTACTTATATTTTACGTATTACTACTTGACTTCGTATTTTCCGGCTTCCTTCAGGCGCAGCATTGCTCTCGCCATGGATGCCTGGGATACATGATACTCCTGGATGCTCTGCTTCTGACGCAGCTGTTCCTTCGCACGCTCCAGGGCAGCCTCCGCACGGACCCTGTCGATATCCTCCGGCCGTTCTGCCGTATCCACCAGCATGATCACACGGTTATGAGAAATATAGACAAACCCCACACCTACTACAACCTTGGTCCAGTCGTCATCCTCTTTTTCCTTAAACCGTACCTCGCCTTCCTTCGTGGCAATGACCATATCCTCATGATGGGACATGATGGCCTGCTCGCCGTCCAGAGCCGGTACGATAATGATGCCGCATTTTCCGTCGAAAAATACTTTATCACTGGCAATGACCTTCAAGCTGAAGGTGTTCATACGCACACCGCCTTTCCTTACTGTGCCATGAGCTTCTTGGCCTTCTCCACTGCCTCGTCAATGGTTCCTACATTGAAGAATGCAGCCTCGGGATACTCATCCATCTCTCCGTCGATGATCGCACGGAATCCACGGATGGTCTCCTTCACAGGCACATACTTACCGGGTACACCGGTGAAGTTCTCTGCCACATGGAAGGGCTGGGACAGGAAACGCTGAATCTTACGGGCACGATATACGGTGACCTTATCCTCATCGGACAGCTCTTCCATACCCAGAATGGCGATGATGTCCTGCAGTTCCTTGTACTTCTGCAGCATTGCCTGTACCTGGCGGGCGGTCTCGTAATGCTCCTTACCTACCACATCCTCTTCCAAAATACGGGAGGTGGATTCCAAAGGATCCACAGCTGGGTAAATACCCTGCTCCACGATCTTACGGGACAGAACGGTGGTGGCATCCAGATGAGCGAATGTAGTTGCGGGTGCAGGGTCTGTCAGGTCATCCGCAGGCACATAGACAGCCTGTACGGAAGTAACACTACCCTTATTCGTAGAAGCAATTCGCTCCTGCAATTCACCGACTTCGGTAGCCAGAGTGGGCTGATATCCTACTGCGGAAGGCATACGGCCTAACAATGCGGATACCTCACTACCTGCCTGTACGAAACGGAAAATGTTATCAATGAACAGCAGCACGTTCTGGTGCTCTTCATCACGGAAGTACTCTGCCATGGTCAGTCCGGTCTCGGCTACACGCATACGTGCTCCGGGGGGCTCGTTCATCTGACCGAAAACTAGCGCAGTCTTCTCCAGAACTCCAGACTCCTTCATCTCACTCCACAGATCGTTACCCTCACGGGAACGCTCTCCGACACCAGTGAAAATAGAATATCCACCGTGCTCGGTAGCAATATTACGAATCAGCTCCTGAATCAGCACGGTCTTACCTACACCGGCACCGCCGAACAGACCGATCTTACCACCTTTGCATAGGGAGCCAGCAGATCGATAACCTTGATACCGGTCTCCAGCATCTCTACTACAGGACTCTGCTCTTCGAAGGAAGGTGGATCTCTGTGGATGACCCAATGCTCCTCTCCTTCCAGGGATTCTCCACCGTCGATGGTCTCTCCCAATACGTTGAACAATCTACCCAGTGTCTTATTACCTACCGGCACCTGAATTCCTTTTCCGGTAGCAATGACATCCATATCCTTGCAAAGTCCTTCACTGGCACCCAGCATGATGCAGCGAACGGTATTGTTGCCAATATGCTGTGCCACTTCCATGACCAGACGCTTGCCTTCACTGTATACTTCCAGGGCATCCTTGATAAAGGGAAGATCATTGTTCTCGAACTCTACGTCTACAACAGGTCCCATGACCTGGACGATCTTACCATGATTTTTTTCCTTTACGTTACTCAATTGTTCAGGACCTCCTTTCTTGCCTTTTTCTTCTTTTTCTGAGCCTTGGCACCGGCAATGACCTCAGTGATCTCCTGTGTGATCATAGCCTGACGTACCCGGTTGTACTGAATGGACAGATCATGGATCATGGCGGAAGCATTCTTATTTGCTGCCTCCATGGCCATCATCCTGGCGTTCTGTTCACTGCAGAACGATTCTACCAGTGCACCGTATACATATCCCATGACAAAATCCGGAACAATGTTATCAAGCACTGCCTTCGGGGACGGGGTCATGACAAGCGGATCCTGATACATACTCAGATCCTGTCCGTCTTTGGTAATAAACCGTTCTTTTACGATAGGTAGCAGACGTAGCATCTGCGGTTCCGTCGTCACGCTGTTTACCATATTGGTATAAATAATATATACCTCATCCAGCTGCTCTTCTTCGAACTGCTCCAGGATCGTCTCTGTGATGATCCTGGCACGATGCAGGGTCGGGTTCTGTGCTGTATAATGGAACTGCTCAGCCACCTTGATTCCTCTGTGTCCGAAATACTGACGTCCCAGCTCACCCACGACAAACAGCTTGTAGCTTCCTGTCTGTCCGGCTTTCTGCATCTGTTCTTCTGCCATTTTCAGTACATTATGGTTATAGGCTCCGGCCAGTCCCTTATCCGCGGTGACTACTACCAGTCCCGTAGTCTTCTCCCCGGCCGGTTTGTCCTTCCGTTCATCGAAATATTTATTATCGATCTCCGGTAAATGACGGACAATTCTGCTGACCATCGTCTGCAGAGTATAGAAGTAAGGCTCTGTCTCTTCCAGATTCTTCTTAGCTTTCCGAAGCTTTGTGGAAGAGATCATATACATGGCATTGGTGATCTTCATGGTATCCTGAATGCTTTTCATACGACTTTGTATTTCTCTCGTATTTGCCATGTTAACCTCCTGTTATTTGTAACTATTCAGAGCCAATGGGCGAAGTAACCACATAAGCAAAAGTAAAGCCCTGAAAGAGCGGTTTTGCGAATGGGTTTCTGAATAGTTACATTATTTCTGTAAAAATTCCTTTTTAAATTCTGTTGCAGCATCACAGATCTGCTTGTTCAGTTCGTCATCCAGAGCCTTGGTGGTCTCTAACTGACGAACGATGTCGCTGTGCTGTTCCTTCATGTAGTCTAAGTACTTCATCTGGAAATCCTTTACCTGATTTACAGGCACATCCAGCATCACTCTGCCGTTGGCTGCACACAGGGTCATAACCTGCTCTGCCATGCTCAAAGGTCTGCACAGAGGCTGCTTCAACAGTTCCATCAGTACATGTCCGTGCTGTAACTGTTCCTTTGTGGCGTTATCCAGATCAGATGCGAACTGGGTGAACACTTCCATCTCGCGGAACTGTGCCAGGTCGATACGGATACTTCCGGCTGCTTTCTTCATTGCCTTGGTCTGTGCAGCACCGCCGACACGGGATACGGACAGACCGACATTGACTGCAGGTCTCATGCCGGAGAAAAACAGATCACTCTCCAGGAAGATCTGACCATCGGTAATGGAGATAACGTTGGTCGGAATGTAGGCGGATACATCGCCTGCCTGGGTCTCAATGATCGGCAGTGCGGTGATGGAGCCGCCGCCCTTATCGGCACTCAGTCTTGCGGAACGCTCCAGCAGTCTGGAATGCAGATAGAATACATCTCCGGGATATGCCTCACGTCCGGGAGAACGTTCCAGCAGCAGGGACAGTGCACGATAAGCTACCGCATGCTTGGACAGATCATCGTATACGATGAGGACATCCTTGCCCTGATACATAAAGTACTCAGCCAGTGCGGTACCGGAATAAGGTGCAATGTACTGCAGAGGTGCAGGATCGCTGGCGGTTGCAGATACGATAATGGTGTAATCCATGGCATCGTTCTTTTTCAGGGTTCCTACCAGTTTTGCAATGGTGGATGCCTTCTGGCCGATAGCCACATAGATACATACCACATCCTTGCCCTTCTGGTTCAAAATTGCATCGATGGCAATGGAAGTCTTACCGGTCTGACGGTCACCGATGATCAGCTCACGCTGTCCACGACCGATGGGGAACATGGAATCGATAGCCAGAATACCAGTCTCCATAGGCACGCCTACGGACTGTCTGTCCACGATGGAAGGTGCCGGCTGCTCGATGGGACGATAGCCTTCTTCCTTAATAGGACCTGCACCGTCAATGGGTGCTCCCAGAGCATCCACGATTCTGCCTTTGAATCCGTCACCTACAGGAATACCGGCTCTCTTACCGGTACGAACGACTCTGGTGCCTTCGCGGATCTCGGTATCATGACCGAACAGGATACATCCGATCTCATCTCTGCGGACATCCTGTACCATACCTTTGACACCGGAATCAAAGATAACGATCTCGCCGTACTCTGCATGGTCGATACCATTGACGTTGGCGATACCGTCACCTACCCAGCTGACAGAACCGATCTCATTTTCCTGTGCCTGTAAGTTGAAATCCTCGATCTCACCTTTCAGAATGGAAATGATGCCCTGCTCACTGGCGGTCTTTCCTACCTGGGAAAGCTTGTCTGCGAACTGCTTCATACGTCCATTGGTACTCCAGTCATAGACCTCGTTACCGGCACGGATGATGAAACCGCCGCCAAGGGAAGGATCTTCTTTGGTCTCAAAGACCATATCCTCTCTGTTGTATTTCTTCTGGATAAAATTACGGATATTCTGCAGTTGCTCATCGGTGGGCGCTGTCACATAGGACAGGGTTACAACGAACTCTTCCTTTCTCTCGGGAGAGACTTCTCTGTATGCGGTGCAGATATCATCCCACAGATAGACGTCTCCGTTGTCACACAGGACTTTCAGAAAATCTCTGATCTGTAAGGGGAATACTTTTTCTATTACATTGTGCTTGGCAGACAGCGACACAGCAGGGGATTCGAAATCCAGCTTCACCTGCGGTACGGCTTTGAAGATATCGCCTGTCTGACCTACAATGTCTCCGGGGATATTCAGTTCACGCAATCTTTTTGCGTATTCTAAAGCTGTACTAATCAATCTTTTCACCTGTCTTTGCTATAAATTGGTTGTAAAGTTCTCTGTCTGAATCTGCGTTCTGCTTGGCAGCTACCAGTTTTGCAGTAGCTTCCACTACCAGGCCGGCGATCTGTTCCTGTGCCTGCTCGATGCGCTTCTGCTCTTCCAGTGTGGCATTCTTACTGGCATTGTCCATGATCTTTTTCGCTTCTGTCTGGGCATCTGCCACGATGCGGTCATATTCGTTGCTGGCCTTGCCTCTTGCCTCGTTCAGAATGCTTTCTTTTTCTGCCTGAACACCGCTTAAGGATGCCTCGTACTGGCCTTTCAGTTCATTGGCACTGTCCTGTGCAGCTTTTGCATCTGCATATTGCTTATCGATCTCTGCCTGTCTTGCATCCAGGATCTTGTGGATGGGCTTGATCAGGAAGATCTTCACAATGGCAAAGATGATCAACAGATTCAGGATGGTCCATACAATATTAATATCTAATCTCAGCATGTGCTTTCATCCTTTCTTACGTTTCGCTTTCTAATTTCCTTATAACTATCCGAAACTTCCATTCGCAAAACGCTCTTTCAGAGCTTTCTTTTTGCTCATGGAGTTTTAGTCGTCGTAAATCGTCACAAAACAGCTTACAAATGCAGGCATTTGACGCTTGTCTGTGACGTTTCCGGCTTCGGATAGTTATGCCATGAACAGAATGATCAGGATACCGATAACGAATCCGTAAATAGCGGTTGCCTCTGCCAGCGCACCACCTAACAGTAAGATCTTGGTGATCTTGCTCTCTGCTTCCGGCTGTCTTGCGACTGCCTCTGCTGCTTTACTTGTTGCGATACCGATACCGATACCTGCTCCGATACATGCCAGTGCTGCAATACCTGCTCCAATAGCTATCATAATTCTTTTCCTCCGTTTTTGTGTGAATTAGTGTTTCATAACTATTCATAATCGCATTCGCAAAATAGCTCTGAATAGTTATCCAGTTACTCAATGGCTTCCTTAATGTACATGGATGTCAGGAATACAAATACATATGCCTGAATCAATCCATCAAAAATATCAAAGTAAAAGCTGAAAGGTACCGGCAATGCTACCGGAACCAGAAGCTTCAACAGCTCCATGATAACGAATGCTCCCAAAACGTTACCAAACAATCGCATACACAGGGACAGGGGCTTGATGAACACCTCCAGGATATTGATAGGTGTTACGATCGCGATGGGTTCGGTAAAGCTCTTGATCCATCCGCCCACACCTTTTTTGCGGATACCTGCGGCTTCCACCAGAACGATACTCATCAGGGCCAGTGCCGCCGTTACGTTCAGATCCTTGGTAGGGGCTTCATACCGAACAATCCAATGATATTGGATATACCCAGATACAACAGTACGCTAACCAGATACGGTACATACCGTTTCAGACTGTAGACAAAGCTCCTTCCTGTGAGGGAGCTTTTCTTGTGTCATGACTGCAAAAATTATGTACTTACAAGCATATAAGAAGTAGTGAAAATGCCGTATTTACGGGACTTTTCACTACTTTTTTGGTATAATGAAAGTATCAAAATAAAGGCGGTGTTTCCTATGATGACACAGAATGCAGATAAGAAAAGAGAACAGATTCAGATGTTCTGCATGGATGACCTTGTTCCGCAGGATCATCTGCTGCGCCTGATTGACCAGGCAATCGACTGGAGTTTTATCTATGATCTTGTGATCGATAAATACAGTGCAGACAATGGCCGCCCCAGCATGGATCCGGTCATGCTCATTAAAATTCCATTCATCCAGTATCTGTACGGCATCCGAAGCATGCGCCAGACAGTAAAAGAAATCGAAGTCAATGTCGCATACCGATGGTTCCTCGGTCTGGAAATGATGGACAAGGTTCCCCATTTCTCTACGTTTGGAAAGAATTATACCAGACGCTTTAAGGATACTGATCTTTTTGAACAGATCTTTTCCCGTATCCTGCAGGAATGCTATAAATACAGACTGATTGATCCTTCCGAGGTCTTCGTGGATGCCACCCATGTAAAAGCACGGGCAACAGCAAAAAGATGCGGAAACGGATTGCAGATGAGGAAGCACTGTTCTTCGAAGAGCAGTTAAAGAAGGAAATCAATGAAGACCGGGAAGCGCATGGGAAAACCCCTCTGAAAGAAAAAGAAGGAAGATCCCAAAGATCCCCCCTCCTGTGGTGGCAGCTCTGATGGAAAAGAAGAAAAAAACGGTCAAGGAAAGTACAACGGATCCGGAAAGCGGATGGTTCCGAAAGGGTGAACATAAAAATGTTTTTGCGTATTCCGTGCAGACAGCCTGTGACAAAAACGGATGGATTCTGGGTTATAGTGTAAATCCCGGCAACCAGCATGACAGCCGGACATTTAAATCCCTGTATGATAAGATAAAAGACATTGGCATTCAGACACTGGTAGCCGATGCAGGATACAAAACACCAGCGATAGCAAAGTTACTTCTGGATGATGGTATCACACCGCTTCTGCCGTATAAACGCCCCATGACCAAAGATGGTTTTTTCAAAAAAACCGAGTATGTGTATGATGAATATTTTGACTGCTATGTATGCCCGAACGATCAGGTGCTGGCTTATCATACGACGAACCGTTCCGGATACCGGGAATACAAGAGCTGCGGAATCGTCTGTGAAGGATGTCCATATCTGAAGCAGTGCACAGAAAGCAGGGATCATGTGAAGGTAGTGACCCGGCATATCTGGGAGCCGTACATGGAAAAGTGTGAGGATATCCGGCATACGATTGGGATGAAGGAAGTGTATGCGCAACGGAAAGAGACCGTAGAGCGCCTCTTCGGAACAGCAAAAGAAAACCACGGATTACGCTATACACAGATGATAGGAAAAGCCCGGATGGAAATGAAAGTCGGGCTTACGTTTGCCTGCATGAATCTGAAAAAACTGGCAAAGATGATAGCCAGGAAGGGAAAAAGGGGAACCCAAAAGTGTTTATTATTGATCAAGTACACACTTTTTGAACCCAAAACAAGAAAAACGCTTCTGGAGTGCTGACCAAAAGCGTTTTGTCTACAGTCTGATACGGTACATACCGTTTGCCTTCTTCTCCGATCATTCCCGTAACAATGCCTTCCAGCTTTGTCACGATCGTCTCTGCCACCAGCTGTCGTCTGCTGACATTGTGTACTTTGAGGTTGCTTGTAAGGATAATCGACAAGATCAGAATGACTGCCATGACCACCCAGGTGATAACGACCGATTCCGCAATGTCCAGTTGTACTCCACCGATCAGGGGTAGACCTGCCGGAAGCTTAATAGAAAAAGCCGTGTCACAATTCAGTTCCTTGAGCAGTTCTGATGCCAATTCCTCCATAATACCACTTCCTTTCCGTGAACATCCTTGAAAGAGCTTTCACTCCCTCACGGTCGTTGCTATTTTACTCCTATTTATTGAAAAACGTAAGATACATTTTTGCTAATTTGTTCCATGCAAAAATGAAAAGTTATGGCATATATTAACTATAAAAAATGAGGTATCAGAAAATCATATGACAAAATTAGTCATTTTGGGACGCAAATCCCAGACGGGCAATTATGAGACGTTTTTTTCGAAACTTCCCGCCAGAACCGTAACCACACTGGTCCCTGGGGAAGTCACCTCCTGTGATGCCCTGATTCTGCCGGGCGGCGGAGATATCACTCCGGCTTTCTTCGGAGAAAAAAACAAAGGTTCCCGTACTGTTGACACCGAACTGGACATCCTGCAATTTCAGGCCCTTGACACAGCCATTGCCGCCAGGATCCCCGTGATCGGGATCTGCAAGGGCATGCAGGTCATCAATGTTGCCTTCGGTGGCACTATTTTGCAGGATATGTCGGGAGATTCCCTGCACAGTATCCCTTCCGGTGATGCATTCCATACGTCCATTATGACGGAAGATTCCCGTCTTTTCAAGTATTTTCCTGTCAAAATGCACGTCAACAGCGCCCACCATCAGAGGATCGACCGCTTAGGTCAGCATCTGAAGATCATTCAGCGCTGCCCCGATGACGGCTGCCCCGAAGCCTTGGAGCATGACGAGCTGCCGATCCTTGGGCTGCAGTGGCATCCGGAGCGTCTTCCGGAACAGGCCGGTGAGCCTCTGCTTTCTCTTCTTTCTTCTTATTTCTGAATCTGCGCCCGGGCTTTTTCGCCGGGGCCAGCTCCTCTCTGACCTTGACTTTGGCGATTTCGAACAGGGAGCGGATGATTCCCCGCAGCATCTCCGCGGTCTGGTCGTCCACTTCCTTCAGTGCAGTAACCACCGCATTCATACTCTTTTTCCAGTCAGCGGTAAACGTGATCAGATCATCCGCCTGGGATGCGGAGATGACCTGATAGAGTGTTTCCACGAAGGTGCGGACCTGTTCTTCATTTAAGGACAGTATCCATTCGTTCAGTGCTTCATTTATGATCTTCTGGCTCTCATAAATGTCACCCACATCCACGAAATGGTCCTCCTCCACCAACCAGGAAAAAGGATCGTGCTGCAAAAGCCCATGGCTGTTGCTCTCCACCACGCGGTAATGAATATCCCGCTCGAAAATCATACCGATCATGGAAGAATGTGGCAACAGCTTCACCACCTTGCCTTCGATGGCATTATAGTGACACTCCTTCAGCACTTCCGGCCGGAATCCAGGCCCATCCAGACTGTAGATCTTCTGGATCCGTTTCTGCACAAAAGGGGCGCATTTCATGCCACTGTAGACTGCCAGATTGCCGCCCTTGGAATGCCCTCCGATATAAAAGGGCTGGTGCAACCATCCGGTGACCATATTTACATATTTTACACTGTACTCCTGCCCCGGCACCGGTGACAGAAATGCCATGTTGAAATCTTCCTTCCAGCCTATGATAGTCTCATCCGTCCCCCGGAATGCCAGAAACAGGGTTCCGTCATCCAGAATAAAAGTGATGGCGGAGAACTGGGTCTCCCATTCCTTTTCCACCAGATTGATATAGCAGTTCAGCTTCATATCCCGGAAACGTCTGCCGCTTAACATTCCTTCGAACAGCGCCCGGTTCTCCTTCTCAAAACGGACATCCCCGAACAGTTTGTCCACGTCCGGACGCTCTGCAATCTCCCGCAGGGTCACGGAAGGGCCATTGTGCCGCACATCGCTGACCATCCCGTCGAATTTCAGATAAGAGAGCTGGCACAATGCCAGACTGTCCACATCATTCAGAGGTTTTTCCCGAAAAGAAATGTCTCCGTATTTTTGCAAATATTCTATTACCGTTCCTGCCATATGCCGCTCCTTTCCGCGAGGAACTTTCCTTGCGTATTTCGCCGGATTGTGTTACGTTCTATATAATTATATGGTAACTATTCAGAGCCATGCAAATCATGTCAACATGTACGTCGAATGCCTGCATTCGTAAGAACATTTGATATGATTTATATGGCGAAGTAACCACAATGAGCAGAGAACAGGCCGGCCTGTTCTCCAAGGAAGCCTCATAGAGGCGATTTTGCGAATGTAGGTCTGAATCGTTACATTATTAGGTAGAAATCATAAAGAAGGTGATCCGTCATGTCCACAAAGAATTCCAACTTTTTTTCCAGAGATTGTATGGTACAGGCTCTGATCCAGCTGCTGAAGACCAAATCCCTATCCAATATTACAATTACCGAGCTGACCGAGCGTGCCGGTGTCTCCCGCATGACCTATTATCGCAATTACCATTCTCTGGATGAGATCTTCAGCAGTTATCTGAAGGATCTGGTAGAATCCTACCGTCAGGATGTTGCGACATGGCCGGACAAGGGCAATTACAATGACTCCCGCAATATGCTGCATTGTTATGAATATTTCAATCATTACAAAGAATTCATTGCCTGTCTGGTGCAGACCGGTCTGGGGCACCTGCTGTTACAGGCACTGGACAGCTACATTCTGGATACCTATTATACCGAAGACAAGGGGCAGGATTTTTATTACACGCTCCGAGCCTTCTCCGGTTCCCTCTACAATATTTATGTCACCTGGATTCTGGAAGATTCCAAAGAATCCGCTGAAGAGATCGTATCCATTATCTGCAAGATCTATTCGTAGGTTCCCCGATCTGTTCTCCATAGTAATTCAGCAAAGGACTGCGCAAAATACGCAGTCCTTTATTATTTGATAATTTATCTCTGATTCAAAGGAACATATTCCAGTTCCTGCATTACGCTCTTGTAAGCGGGACGAATGATCTTATCCATATTGATCAGCTCTTCGATACGATGTGCACTCCATCCTACGATTCTGGCAATGGCGAAGATCGGGGTATACAGTTCCAGAGGAATCTCCAACATGCTGTATACGAAACCGCTGTAGAAATCAACGTTGGCGCTGACACCCTTGTAGATCCGGGATTTCTGGGAAATGACCTCCGGTGCGATCCGCTCGATCATGGAATACAGGGCGAAATCCTTGTCTCTGCCCTTGGCTACCGCCAGTTTTTCCACGAAGCTCTTGAATACCTGGGCTCTGGGGTCAGACAGGGAGTAGACTGCATGCCCCATACCATAGATCAGTCCCTTGCCGTCGAAGGCTTCTTTGCTCAGAATCTTGTTCAGATATGCCCTTACCGCATCCTCATCTGTCCAGTCGGACACATGTGCTTCGATATCCCGCATCATCTCTACGACTTTGATATTGGCACCACCATGTTTGGGTCCCTTCAGGGAGGAAAGTGCTGCCGCAATGACAGAATAAGTATCGGATCCGGAAGAAGTCACGACTCTGGTGGTAAAGGTGGAGTTGTTACCACCGCCATGCTCCATATGCAGCACCAGTGCGGTGTCCAGTACCCTCGCCTCCAGTTCGGTGTATTGTTTGTCCGGGCGAAGCATCATCAGCAGATTCTCTGCGGTGGAAAGTTTCTTCTGGGGACGGTGTATGTACATACTCTCATCGTTGGAATAGTGATTATATGCATGGTAGCCGTAGACTGCCAGCATGGGGAACACAGCAATCAGTCCCAGGCACTGTCTTAATACATTTTCAATGGAAGTGTCGCTGCAGTTTTTATCATAGGAAGCCAGTGTCAGAACGCTCCTGGTCAGTGAATTCATAATATCACTGCTGGGGGCTTTCATAATGACGTCTCTGGTGAAGTTGGTCGGCAGAGTTCTGCTGGACGCAAGAATGTCGTTAAAATGTTTCAGTTCCTCACGGTTCGGCAGCTTACCGAACAGAAGTAAATAAGCCACTTCCTCGAATCCGAAATGATCACCCCGGAAGCCGTTGACCAGCTCGATGCAGTCATAGCCGCGATACCACAGCTTACCTTCACAGGGAACTTTTTTGCCGTCTTCCATTTTGAAGGATTCGATCCGTGAAATATTGGTAAGACCTGCGACTACGCCGTTACCGTTCTTATCACGCAGTCCCCTCTGTACGCCGTATTCGTCGAACATCTGGGGTTCCAATCTATCTGCCGCTCTGCACAATCCGGCATGTTCCAACATATACTCTTCGTTTTTCTTCATCCAAATACCTTCCTTTCCCTCACATTTTTATATACTTATTTATCATAACTTTTTGGAAGGGGCGATGTCAATTAACAAAATATAAAATATTGAGTGATATTTATAGGGCGAAGGAATATTATCCCAGAATCCTCTTTGTATTTTCTTTTATTTTCTCCGACAGATCTGCGTATTTTATCAGTTCTTCCTCGGTAAATCCCACAAATCTCGCCTCATCATAATCCCGCTGTGCCAGTGCCAGTTCCTTCATGACCGCTTCCGCAGTGGGAAGGATTGTCACTGTGACCTTGGTTTTACGGTCTTTGCGCCTTGTCTCCGGCTTTTCCGATTTTCCCTGTACTTCTCCGGCTGCCTTGCTTTTTCTGGAAGGCTTGGGTTCCTTCACTTCCTCTATTTTCAAGAATCCCTTCATGGTCAGGCGTTGCAAGCCGCTGGTCAGGTTCGTGCGGGAGATTCCGACGAAATCCGCCAGTTCCCGTCTGCTGTCCCACTCGTGCTTTTCACACAGGCACAGAAGCAGCCGCACATCCGCTACCTTCAGATCTCCTTTTAATGCCACCGGCTCCAGATAATGTTCCAGAAGCTTCCGCTTACGGTAAGCATCCCCCGCCGGTCCCTCGGCCTGCAGGATCTCGGTGTTGACAAAGACTCTCTCGTCTCCCAGCTTCTTGGATCCGGGCAGGATGGAAGGCGGCACGGTTCCGTCTCCTGCCGCATCAATGAAGAAACGATATACCTGCAAACGGTTCTTCTCGTAGTCCTCTTCTTCCAGCACATGCTTGTAGAAGTTATTGTAATACTCAAAGACATTCAACTTCATCTTTACCGTCTTGGAGATGCTGATTCCCTGACTGGCAAGGGAGCCTTTGCGCTTCACATAATAATAGATTGGGGCATGCAGGGCATAGAATACTTTCGCGTAACGGATATATTCCAGATTGAACAGAAAATCCTCACACCAGTTGATATTCGTATCCATTCGCAGACTGTGCTCCTCCACCAGATCCCTGCGGTACAGTTTGTTCCACAACACACCATAGTAAAAGTCTGCCGGATTCTCCATCATATGTGCCGCGAACTCCTCCTGGGTGAGCACACCCTCCTCTTCAATGTCTCCCTTGGGGGACAGACGCTCTCCCACCACGCGGTAAAAGTCTGAAATGACCATATCGCAGCCATACTCTTCCGCCGCCCGCACGAACAGTCTTGTGGCATCCGGCGTGATCCAGTCGTCGCTGTCTAAGAATTGCAGATATTTTCCCCGTGCACGATCCAATGCCAGATTTCTGCTGTCGGAGACTCCGGTATTTTCCTTCTGGATCACAATGACTCTTGTGTCCTTATTGCCGTATTCCTCGCAGATGTCACCGGAGGAATCCGTACTGCCGTCGTTTACCAGAAACACTTCAAAGTCCGTGTATTCCTGATTCAAAATGCTGTCGACACAGCGTCGTAAATATTGCTCCGCATTGTATACCGGAACAATGATGCTTACCATGGGACGCATAAGCTCATCCTTTCTGAAATTACTTCATAACAATAAGTTCGTACGCCCTGCTGCCGATACCGATCTTCTCCGCATGTTCCAGACAGGTCTTGTACTCCGCATTTGGAGTGGTATTTTCAAAATGATCATGGTGATCACAAAAGCCCTCTTTTGCCATGGCATCCGTCAGCTGGCTGTTCGGCAGCGGTGTCTGCTTCAGGCAGGCATCCACACAGGCCTGATCCAGCGCCAGAGGATCGAAGGAGGCGAACATACCGATATTGGGCAGGATGGGTACATCATTCTCCCGGTGGCAGTCACAGTTCGGAGACACATCCACCACCAGAGAAATATGGAAATTGGGTCTGCCGTCCACGACCGCCTTCGCATACTCTGCCATACGGCAGTTGAAATCCTTTGTTGCCGCATCACAACCGCTATGGATTGCGTCGAAGTTACAGGCACCGATACAGCGTCCACAGCCCAGGCATTTGTTATGATCAATATGCATCTTATGGGTAGTCTCGTCGTATACCAGTCCCTCATTGGCACATTCTCTCATGCATCGTTTGCAGCCACGGCACAAATTCTCATTGATCTCCGGTTTGCCCTGAGCGTGCTGTTCCATTTTACCGGCTCTGGATCCGCAGCCCATACCGATATTTTTGATAGCACCGCCGAAGCCCGCCGTTTCATGCCCCTTGAAATGATTCAGGGAAATAAACACATCCGCATCCATAATGGCCCGGCCGATCTTAGCATTTTTCACATATTCGCCGCCCTCTACCGGCACCTCGATATCATCCGTTCCCTTCAGACCATCACCAATGATCACAGGACACCCAACCGTCAACGGTGTGAAACCATTCTCCCAGGCACAGTACATATGCTCGATGGCATTCTTACGGCTGCCGGGATACAGGGTATTACAGTCCGTCAGGAAAGGAATTCCGCCCAGCTCCTTTACCACATCCGCTACCGCCTTGGCATAATTGGGACGTAAATATCCCAGATTGCCCAGCTCACCGAAGTGCATCTTGATGGCAACAAACTTGTGATCCATATCCATATCCTGAATCCCCGCCGCCTTCATCAGGCGCTTTAACTTACTGGGAAGTCCCTCTCCCAGACGGGTTCTGAAATCTGTAAAATATACCTTTGATTTTTCCATAACTTTATCCTCCGTACCTAAAAAGATATTACGATTATAACACATCTTTTTTGTTTTTGAGAATTTTTCTGCAAAAAGGACGAACCCAACTCTCGCCAGCCGGTTTCGTCCTTTTAACGTATTTCATCCGAAATACTTCCCTATTTCTTTGTACACCGTACATCGATGTACGATGCAAGTGTTTTTTTATTTTTCTTCCACAATTTTTGAAGATACCTCCAAATATCCTGCTATTTAAAACGATTTTTGTACTGCGCAGCCTTTTCCACAAATTGCTCTGCGAACTCGGGGCAGGAAGGATAATAGAGGTGGGGGAAACCATACCAGTGGTTCTCACCGACATGGATGCAGGGATATTTTTTTCCGATGGTTGGTTTAGTTGCGGTACAGTCTACGCCGTTATCTTCACTGTCATAGTAGTGAAATTCATGTGCCCGGATGCGGCTGCCCCGGGGCAGAAAATATTCACTGTTCTCTTCCAGTTCGATATATCCGAAGCGCACCAGGCTTCCGGTATCGAAGCATTTTTCAGGCAGCACTCCTGCCATAAGGCAGGAATGTCCTTCTCCGTCTGTCAGGGACGTATGCAGGTATAAAAAGCCTCCGCACTCCGCTACGGTGGGGAGGCCACCTATGACTGCTGCCCGGATGGCCTTGCGCATGGCATTGTTCTCACTCAGCTGTCCGGCATATAATTCCGGATAGCCGCCGCCCAACAACATCCCATGGATATTTTCCGGCAACGCCTTGTCATGCAATGGAGAAAAATACACCAGTTCCGCTCCGGTCTGTTCCAGCAGGCGCAGATTCTCTTCATAATAAAAGCAAAAGGCTTCATCCCGGGCTACAGCGATCCTCGGGCACTTTACCCTATCGTTTTCCACAGAATCCGGATCTTGCTCTTCTGCCGTTTCTTCACTGCGTTCCTTCTTTTTGGTTTGGGAGGTTCTCTCTATTCTCTCAGCTCCCAGTGGTTCCGCCTCTTCTGCAATCTGCAACAGCTTCGAAATGTCTACGCTCTCCCTTAGTTTTGCCGCCGTGACCCGGATCTTTCCCTGCAGATCTTCCAGTTCTCCCGGCAGGCACAGGCCAAGATGTCTGCTGGCGATCTGTAAGTCCTTATTTTCCGGGAAATATCCCAGCACCGCAATACCAAGTTCCTCTTCCACCAGTGGCTTCAGAATCTCATAGTAAACTGCTGACATACGGTTGAAGATCACTCCCCGGATCAGATGTTCTTTATCATAAGCCAGAAATCCGGTGATCAGAGGAAGCACCGATTTTCCCATGCCTTTTGCATCCACCACCAGTATGATGGGGGTCTGCGTCACCTTTGCCAGATGATAGGATGAGCCTTCCTCTCTTATTCCGCCCAGCCCGTCATAGAGTCCCATAACACCTTCCATGACCACAAGCTCGTCTTCCCTGCGATCTCTCAGAAACAGTCTTCTCGTGCCGTCCTCTCCGGTGAAAAAAGTGTCCAGATTTCTGGCAGGAATCCCCAGCACCTGTCTGTGGAACATGGGATCGATATAATCCGGGCCGCATTTACAGGAAGAGATATCCTCTCCGTTTTCCTTAAAAATCTGCAATAATCCACACGTGATCATAGTCTTGCCGCTGCCGCTTTTCGGGGCGGCGATCATGATGCGTCGTATCTTTTTTTCCTGTGCTCCGATCATCTCTGCACTTCTCCATTTTCCCTGTTTCCGTTTTCTTCTTCGGTCAGCAACGCTTTCTTCACTTTGTCCATAGAGCCTGTTTCTCCCTCCCTGAACGTAAATGAGCAGATCCACACCGGATTCTCCGCCCGCGGCAGATGATAGTTTCCCAGCTTCTTCACCCGGTTTACCTGCATCTGCAGGATTTCCTCGTCCTCCACAGGAAACGCTTCCAATACTTCCTGAAGTTCCGCAATCGTCTCCATGCTGATGGCATTGATCGCAATGCGCATATGAGGATTTTTCCGATACAAGGTCTGTAAAATATCCATTAATCTTCCACCGCTGCCGCCGATAAAAGCATGGGTGGGCACAGGCAGTTCTTCCAGTCCCTCCGGTGCCAGTGCTTCGATGATCTCCATATTGTCCATGTGGAAATGCTCTCGGTTCTTCCGAAGCAGTTCCACCGCCTCCGGTTTTCTCTCAACGGCATAGACATGCACCGTTTCCGACAATCCGGCGATTTCCACCGCCACGGATCCGGTGCCGCTGCCGATATCATAGACTACGGCTCCATCTGTCAGGTGCAGCTTGCAAATACTGACTTCCCGGACTTCTTCCTTGGTCATAGGAGTTCTGCGAAGTTTTCCCTCCGTCCCGGAAGCATCCCGTAGGAAACAGGTGTCCGCTCTGCCGTGGGTCAGGAGTTCCGGCTGTGGATGAGGATTGCGGATCAGGCAGGTATACAGACCCTCTTCGGTGACCTCCACACACTGCTCTGGCATCAGGATCCGTATATTTTCTTCCGGATAGGACAATTGATATCCCACGATCACTTCACAATCTGTCAGTCCCGTCTCCGTAAGCATCCGTCCGATCTTACGGATATCCTCACTTCCCGAGGTCAACAGGAAAGTCTTCTCATGACTCACCACAGTTGTCGGAAGATGGTTCAGTTTCTTGCCGTGCATGCTTAAAATGGCGGCATCCTCATAGCTTTCTCCCACCCGGGCCGCCAGAGAAACCACCGATGAAATTCCCGGCAGGATCCTCACACTGCCTCTCAGTTGTCCTGCTGCAATCGCTTCCTGTAATTCCACATACAATTTTCTGCATCCGCTGTAGAATCCGGTATCTCCGGAAAACAGAACCGCTACCCGAAGTGTCTCCTGCTGTGCCAGTTCCTCGCTTTCCTGTAATTTTTCCAGATAGGGCAGGATCTGGGCAGCCATATAGTAGGGCTTTTTTTCTATTCTGGCAGAATAGTCTGCAATCATGCGCTCCGCCCCCAGCAGGATATCCGCAGTTTCGATTGTCTGCTGCACTTCTTTTGTCATGCAGTCTCTGCTGCCCATACCGATCCCGGCAAGGCAGATTTCCAGACTTCCCTGCTGCGAAATCTTACAATCACAGAGTTGTCCCAGTTTTCCACAGATTCCTGCAAACGAATACGAGTCTGTCCCCGGAATATTCCCGGCAGCATCCGCTGTCTTCTGCGCAGGCTCAATCACATACACCGGGATTCCCAGCATTTTCGCTGCTTCCAGCTTCTCCTGGCAGCCTCCGGCCCGGCCGCTGTTTTTCGTGACCATATGACGGATGTCGTACTGCTTTAGGATGGCAGCGTTCATCTCTGTGGAAAAAGGCCCCTGCAATGCCAGGATCTGCCGGCCTTTGATTCCCTGCTCCATGCACAGTTCCAGACTCTCTCTTCCCGGAAGGATCCGCACATGCAGGCGGTCTTTCAATCTGCCGGAAGCGCAATACACCGCCAGTTCCTTGCTTCCCGTGGTCAGCAGAATATTGCCCTCTGTATTCTCCAAAGCTTTCGCACAATCTGCATTGTTTTCAAAATATTGGACATTTGTAACAATGCCATCTGCTTCTGTAATCCCGTCGATTTTCCGTTCCAGACGCAGGTAAATGGGAAAATGTGCATCTTTTTCCAAAGATTTCAGTGTATCCACAGCTCCCCGCAGATTCTCCGTAACGACCCTGGCGTAAGGGTGGGTGGCATCCACTACAATCTCATAGCCTTCGTCATGCAGAAACTTCTGCATCTGCTCCCGGTCCATTCTGCCGCAGTGAAGGTTTACAATGGGCTGCCCGGCTGTCTGCATCGCTTTTGTGCTTTCCGTCTGTTCCCGCATTACGATTTCACCGTATTCCGTTGCCACGCATACCGTATGTGCGATTCCGGCATCCGCCAGAATCTCCGACAATCTCCGTCCTTCTGTGGTTCCAGCAAATATTACAAGCTTTTTTCACTCTGCCTTTTCTCCCTTTTCTGCCTGGTAGCCTCTTCTGGTGATCATCTTGTCCCCCAGGATCTCCGTCTCCGAATTGCCAATAAATACAGTGGTGAACATATTGACTTCCCGGTCCCTTAATTCCCGCAGCGTACAGGTCACCACCTGGGTACCTTCTCTTCCAATATTTTCCACATAGCCACAGGGACGCTTCCCTTCTATGGTTTCCAGTAAAATATCACAGGCTCTCTGCAGATAATCTTTTCGTCTATGGCTGGAAGGATTGTAGATGGCCATGGCAAAATCTCCCACTGCTGCCGCCCGCAGTCTCTTTTCAATCTTCTCCCATGGAGTCATCAGATCGCTCAGGCTGATAACGCAGAAATCATGATTTAAAGGTGCTCCCAGTACCGCCGCACCGCTGCTGGCCGCCGTGATGCCGGGAATCACAAGCAGTTCCGTCTCCGGGTGCTTTGCCCCCAGCTCGTACATCAGGGATGCCAGACCGTAGATGCCTGCATCGCCGCTACAGATCAGTGCCACCTGATTTCCTGCTTCCGCCTCCCGGAAGCATAGCTCACAGCGCTCCGTCTCCTGCCGCATGGAAGTGGTCAGCAGCCTTTTCCCTGCAAAACGTTCTCCCAATAATTTGACATATACGGTATAACCCACAATCACATCTGCCTGCTCCAGCGCAGCGATGGCTTCTCCGGTCATCATTTCTTCCCTGCCGGGACCCATTCCTATGATATAGATTCTGTTACTCATCTGATTTTCCTCTTTCCATCATTTGCAAGCCCTCCGGATCCTCTCATGCTTCCATCACTTGTAGGTATTGTCCCAAGGATGCCTGGCTACATGAAAAAATCTTTGTTTTTTCTGACTGTCCTTCCGATTGGTCTTTACGATTACATCGATACTTTCCATGCTTTCTCGGCAATTGCCACGGTCATGCCATCCTGTGCCTGCTTAGCTCTGCAGATTCTTCCATCTGCCCCCGCCGCCTTCATGGCGGCACGTTCACACACATTGTCCACACCCACCTGAGACTTTACAAAATCGGAGCCATGAAATGTTCCGTACACCGTCTGTAATTTCTGTGCCGGATAGGTCTGAAACGGGATTCTGTACTTTTCGCTGAATTCCAGCAGACACCGTTCCTCTTTCTTTACATCAATGGAAGCCAGTGCTGCGACCTGTTCTATGGCAATGTCCTGTTCTTCCAGTATTTTTCTTAAAAAGGCTTCCAGCTTCACACTGTCCGTTCCTTTTTTACAACCCGCACCCAGAATATATTTCTTCGGCTTCAACAACAGTTCTGCTGCCTCTTTTCGAAATATTTCTTCCGTGTTGTCCGCTATTAGGACATCCACCTTTTCCACCGGAGGATATGCACACAGCCTGATCTCTAACGGAATAGTCTCGTCCACTGCCAGATGCCCTGTCTGTACGGACATGGTAATTTTCTCGCCTGCCAGTATTTTTGCCGACACCCGGGCAATCCCCTCCCGGTTGTGGATCCACAGATCATTTCTTTTGGCAAACAAATCCACCGCAAAGCTGCCATGCAGGTCTGTGGCTGTCGTGATCACAGGGACGGCTCCCAGTTCTTCGGCCAGACGGACCGCCAGTTCATTGGCTCCTCCCACATGCCCGGACAACAGCGGGATCACATACTGCCCCTGTTCATCCATGACCAGTACCGGGCTGTCATGCAGCTTGTCCGTGATCCAGGGGGCAATAGCCCGGACCGCAATACCGCAGGCACCGACGAACACCAGCGCATGATGGGCAGCCATCTGCTCACCGGCCCAGACTGACACACTCTCCTGTACCGCTATTGTATTCCCGGTATTATCTGTCGGTACGTTACTGTCTTTGTTCGGAATCACCCCGAATATCTGCGTTGTAACGTCCCCACTGTTTTCCGCTGTCTGCACTGTCTTTTTTCGGGAGCATTTGCTATATAGAATAATCGTCTCGTCTCCACTGCACATGCTCTTCAGAATCCGTTCCGCCATCTTCTGTCCTGTTTTCGTAAAGCTGATCACACTAATCTTCACGCTGCTCCTCCCGGTTTTCCTCTGTCTGCCGGACACTGCTTTTTGCCTGACGGAATTCTGTGGAAAAATCCGCCGCATACAGCCTCGACTTCTGATAATTTCCATGGGTGATAACATCCCCCACCAGTACCAGCGCTGTCTTAATGATGCCGTGTTCTTCCGCTACCTGTGCCAGTGTCTCCACCGTACAGATATAAGCCTCTTCCTCCGGCCAGGTTGCCTTGTAGATCAGGGCTGCGGGGGTGTTCTCCGCATAACCGCCCGCCATCAGTCTACGGCTCAGTTCCCTCAGCATCCCCGTGCTTAAATAGATCGCCATGGAAGCCTGATGGGCTGCCAGACTTTCGATGCTCTCCTTCTGCGGCACTCCGGTCCGTCCTTCCATACGGGTGATGATCAGGGTCTGGGAGACACCGGGCAGGGTATATTCCAGATTTAACGATGCCGCTGCGCCGAAGCAGGCACTGACTCCCGGACAGCTCTCATAAGGGATATGTAATGCATCCAGTGCATCCATCTGCTCCCGCACCGCACCATAGATGCTTGGTTCTCCGGTGTGCAGACGCACCAGCATCTTCCCCTGTTCCTGTGCCTCCTGCATAATCTGCAGCACTTCCTCCAGGGTCAGTTTTGCGCTGTTATGGATTTCACAGTCTGTTTTGGCATATTGTAACAGCTCCGGGTTCACCAGTGATCCCGCATAGATGATGACATCCGCCTGTTGCAGCATGTGCATGCCCCGCACTGTGATCAGATCTGCTGCCCCGCTTCCTGCGCCAACAAAGTAAACCATTCCTCCGCCTCCTTACTTTTCGCCAATGCTCCGAAATCATTGGCATACATGATACATTCGATCGCAAGCTTTCCCTGCGCCCGCTTCTCCAGATAAAATAAAATACGCTCCATGGCATAATCCATGACTTCCTGTCTCCTGCCGCACTCGTCCAGAATCCGCACAGCTTCCTCTGTGGTGACACAGGACAGGAGTCTGGCAGCATCCACTGCCGCTACACCGCATTTTACAGCAAAAGCGGTCAACAGTTCCATCCTGCAGTCGCCCTCCCGGGAATGGGTATTCATAATACCTCCCGCCACTTTGATGAGCTTCCCGATATGTCCCGCAAGAAGCAGACGCCTAAATCCCTCTTCCACCGCCATATCGATCGTCAGACCGATAAAATTACTGCATTTTACACTTTTATCCAGATCATAGTGATAGGTATTTTTCAGAAAATCCAGTCCGTAATTGCCCGGAGAGATCACCACATCTTCTCTCCCCAGTGCCCGCTGTTGCCGCAGTTCCACGCGGATCGTATCCAGAATAGCCTGTGTGCTCATAGGCTCCACGACACCGCTGGTACCCAGAATAGAAATACCGCCCACGATGCCAAGCCTTGGATTAAATGTCTTCTCTGCCAACTTTTCACCTTCCGGCACAGAGATCTCCACCGACAGGATTCCACGATAATCCAGCACCTGGCACACCTGTAATACTTCCCGTTCGATCATTTCTCTGGGGACGTGATTGATAGCTGCATTTCCCACGGGCTGATCCAGTCCCGGCTTCGTCACCCGGCCGACACCGATGCCGCCGTCGATCACGACCTGTGCCTGTTCAGGTGCATGTCCGGTTCCATTCTTCCTACCGGGTTCTTCTCTGGCTTTCCTATCCGTTATTTCCGCAAAAGAAACCTTCGCACAGATCAGCGCCCCTGTGGTAATATCGGGGTCATCCCCGCCATCCTTTTCCACGGCACAGCTGACCTCCTGCTCCTTGCGGCAGATGTTGCGGATCTGGGCTGTGTAAGGGATACCTTTGGGTGTCTCTATGGTGATTTCTGTTTTCTCCCTTCCGGTCAGCAGCATATAGGCGGCCGCCTTGGCCGCTGCCGCTGCGCAGCTTCCTGTGGTAAATCCGTACCGCATGTCTTCTACCTCACTGTTACTATATCATGATCCGTCGTGTCAATCGCCGGGCGTAACGTTTTCCTGTTCTTTTCGCAATTCATACAACAAAGCATTGCAGATGGCCGCTGCCACGTTGCTGCCACCTTTTCTTCCACGGTTGATGATATAGGGCACATCCGTCTCCATAATCAGCTCCTTGGCAGCTTCCACATTCACGAAACCCACAGGGACCCCGATAACGAATGCCGGGCGCCAGTCCCTTTCCTGCATCAGCTCATAGATCTGTATCAACGCTGTAGGCGCATTTCCAACAGCGAAGATCACTGGTTTTTCCAGCTTCGAAGCCAACTCCATGCTGATAGCCGCCCGGGTGGTCTTCCGTTCCTTCGCCATAGCCGCCACATCCGCATCCGCCATATAGCAGTGGGCTTCCCCGCCAAAAGAAGCCAACACCTTCTTATTGATCCCCGCCAGTGCCATATTGGTATCCGTCACAATATCCGCACCGTTTTTTATCAGGTTTTTAGCGATCTCCACCGCGTTTTCGGAATAGGTCATCGTCTCCGCATAATCAAAATCTGCGCTGGTATGGATCACCCTGCGGGTGACAGGATCCTGCTCCGCAGGCAAAGTGATGCCCCGCTCTGCCAGTTCTGCGGCAATAATTTCAAAGCTTCGCTTCTCGATTTCTTCCGGCAATACATATTCAATGCTCTTTTTTTCCATAAGTTACCTTCCCCCAAAATTCATTTTCCGTCTTCCGGCTGCTCCTATTTACTGCTTTGCAAAGAAAACGAACTCATTCAGCAGTAATCTGCGCAAGTTCCTGTAACAGCACTTCATTCTCTTCATGTTTCTTCACCGCGATCCGATAATAGCCCTCACCCAGTCCCCGGAAATTCTCACAGTTCCGAATCAGGATACCTTTTGCAAGCAGGCTGTCATAGATGGGCTGTGTGGTATACAGCAACAGGAAATCCACTTCTCCGGACACCACCCGGATGCCAAGCTTTTCCAGTCCTTCCCACAAATATTCTCTCTCGTTTTTCACATATTCCACTGTGTCTTGCAGATATTGCTCTGACTGCTCCGCGCAGGCGATGCCCGCTCTCTGGGCAAACACCGACAGGTTCCATTCCGGTAGCTGCCTGCGTATTTTCTCCCGAAGCTCTGCGTTGCTGCATACCAGATAGCCCAGACGCACCCCTGGCATAGCAAAGCTTTTCGTAAAGGCCCGTGCCAGCAGCAGATTTTCATACTGTCCGATCTCCCCAAGCAGAAACTTTGGCTGTTCCCGGCCGGACTCGCAGAACTCTATAAAACATTCATCCACTACTACGGTGATTCCCTGCTGCCTGCAATGCTCCAACAGTTCCTGCAGATATTCTCTGCCCATCAGCTGCCCCGTGGGATTGTTGGGATTCGCTACAAACAGCATGTCTGTATCCGCTGTCAGCTCCTGTAACAGCTCCCGCCCCGGACGGAATCCGGTCTCTTCCGGCAGATATACATATTTTATATGGCTGCCTGCTGCTTCTGCCACATACTCGTATCCGTAAAAGGATGGCACGGGAATCACAATATTCCGGGGCTTAAGTGCATGCACAACCGCCAGAAAAAGTTCTGATGCCCCGTTGCCAAACAGCAGATACTCCTTTGGGATTTCTCTGCCACATTCTCCGGATAACATCCGGCTCACGGCTTCCGTCAGGGCCGCCGCAGTAATATCCGGATATTCTCCCACATGCTGCACTGCTTCATGAATCGCCTGCACCGCCGCATCCGGCATCCCTAAAGGATTGCCGTTTACCGAAAAATCCAGCCGTATCTGTCTGCTGTAAATATCACCGCCATGTATGTTCTGCTGCATTTTCCTTCCTTTCCGGTTCCTGTTACCATAGGACTTTTCATGTCCTCTATCGTCTGCAAATCATCAAAAGCTTTCACGCCCGGCCAAACTCTGCTTTTCACACTGCCACCGCAATCAGGATCCCCAGACACAGAATCTCACAGATCCACGCCGTCCGGTTCATCAATCGGTTCGTTCTGCGGATATCCTCCGGTTCCACTGCCCTTGTTGGATCCCCGATATAGGGCTTTTTCACGACCTTGCCAAAATAACTGGCATCTCCCGCCAGCTGGATTCCCAGCGCTCCTGCGCACACGGATTCCGTCTGGGCGGAATTGGGGCTGGCATGCTTTCTGTTGTCTCTGCGCCAGATATGCCATGCCTGCTTTCCGTTATAGCTTTTCCCGCTGATAAAAGCCGTCCCGACCATCAACAGCGCGCTGATCCTCGCCGGGAGAAAATTCATCACATCATCCAGCTTCGCCGCGGCTCTGCCAAAGTGAAGATACTTCTCATTCTTATATCCTACCATAGAATCCATGGTATTGACTGCCTTATATAAAAATCCCAACACCGGGCCTCCCAGTGCAGTATACAGCATGGGGGCAATCACACCGTCGGACGTATTTTCCGCCACGGTCTCAATGGCCGCCTTTGCCACGCCTTCCTCTGTCAGATGTTCCGTGTCCCTGCCTACGATCATGGATACCGCTTTTCTGGCTTCCTCCAGGCTCCCGGCATTCAATTGTTTCCACACCTTGCTGCTCTCCACCTGAAGACACCTCGCCGCCAGAATCTGGTAGGTCATGACCGCTTCTATGACCACTCCCAGTCCCGGATGCATCGCATAAGCACCGAATAAAATCAGTGCCGACAGCATTCCCGTAAACAGTAAAACGATCACCACCAGAAGTTTTCCCTGTCTGCGCTCCGCCCCCTCTCTCTCGGTCGGATTGCCCTGTGGATTGCCTGCTCGCAGTGTCTTTTCTGTCTTCGCTATCAGCCAGCCGATTCCCCGGATGGGATGGGGCAGAAAATAGGGATCTCCAAAGAGCTGATCCAGTAAAAATCCCGCTCCGAATGCCAGAATATGATATTTCATCAATATGTTTCTCCTTTTGTAAATTCCGACAGTGGGCGAAATTCTTTCCACTCCGGGGTTCCTCCGCCTGCCAGGAATACCAGCCTGCCGCTATAACCCTGTCCGCATTTTACCTGATAATTAAAATATTGCTCTCCCAGAAAATGACTGAGCAGTGCCATGATGGTTCCACCGTGGACGACTGCGGATACGCTTTGTATCCCGGCGTCCTGTGCTCCAATTTCATCGCTTCTTTCCAACTCCGTTTTCTCCGATCCTGTATTGTAATCACCCTGCTCAGATGCAGCACTTCTCTCCAAGATCATTTTCATGTAGTATAACATTTTTTCATATCCGGCAACGTTTCTGCGAATGAATTCCTCTCTGCTCTCGCCTTCCGGAAACGGCAGTGTACCGCCGCTGTCGATCCATCTCTGATATGCCGGATCCCCGGAAAGTTCCTGATAATTGTGTCCTTCGAATGCACCGAAATCCATCTCCGTCCACTCCGGGACAAAAATGGGAGTCTGCCCTGGATACAGGATCTGTGCTGTCTCGAGACACCGCTTCATGGGACCGGAAAACAGAAGGTCAGCAGTCGGATAGTTTCCTCCCGTCACAGCTTTTTTCAGCATTCCTATTCCTTCCGGGCTCAATGCTTCATCCGTTTTTCCAAGATAACGTCCTTCTTTATTGGAAAGAGTCGCTCCGTGCCGGATCAGGGTCAGGCGGATCTCTATTTGATTTTCTGGCCGATTCCGCATACGACTCTCACCACCTCATCTGCCTGCGCCGCCAACCCTTCCAGAATTCTGCCGGTGCATTCTCTGTAAGTTCTCTCCTCCGCTTCCATGGGGACGATGCCGTTGCCGATCTCGTCACAGATCAGAATGCAGTCCGGATATTCCTTATAGAAATTCGCTATCATTGCCTCCGGATCTGTTCCCTGTCGCAACTGCTCCCGGATATATCGGTGCAGATGATTGACGATCACCTGCGGGCCAGCCGTCTGCCGCCCTGTAGGCTGCTCTGTCTGCTTTCCAGGCATTGTTTCAACCGCGCTCTCAGTTGCCCATGTTATTTTACTATCCGATGCCAGCCTCAGTGTTCCATCCAGAACCGGCACTTCCTGCCTGTCTTCACGCTGAGCGTAATGCTGCTCTACATAATGTAATTTTCCCTGAGCAAAGCCGCCAATAATTAATATCATTTCCCTCTCCCATTTCAAATGTGCTTCTGCACCACTCTATCCGGCAATACATTTTACACTGTCAGCATCATATGTTCTGCGATTGCTGCCGCAACCACCACGCATCCTTCGCAAAACGTCACAAAATACCCCGCCGTATCTCCGGTGATGCCGCCGAACTCTTTTTTGCTGCGATAGTAATAATACGCAAAAGTAAGCAGGGCCGCTGCCACCGCGATTCCTCCCGTCACGAAAGATGTCCACATCATAAAGCCAATGCACAGGATTCCCTGTGCGTACAAAGCAGTTTTTACCACTCTTTTATGCGCCTTATCCGCGAACAGATACAGCGTCCCCTCCTGCTTTGCGGAAGGGAAACTCACCACTGCAACACCGCTCAGCACTCTGGACAGGAAGCTTCCGGCTCCCGCCACGACCAGCGTCCGGCATTCCGTAATCTCCGAAAAGCCTCCCAGAAAAATCAGTCCATACAGAGTCAGCATGATCACCGCAAAGGCCCCGATATGAGAATCCTTCAGAATCTCCAGTTTCCGCTCTCTCGGCTGGTAGGAATGCAGGGCATCACAGGTATCTAAAAATCCGTCCACATGAAAGCCCCCGGTGATCAGAATCGGTATCGCCGTTCCCACCACCGTATAGCACAAGGTTCCCACTCCGAACCGGACACAGATCCATTTCCACAGATACCACAGGACACCGATCACCGCTCCCACCCAGGGGAAAAAGCAGAGTGCGTACCGCATATCCTCATCCTTCCACTCAAACTGCGGCATCGGAATCTTGGAATACATGGAAAACGCTATGAAAAAAGATTTGATAATACGCATGCCTGTTTCCTTTCTATGCTGATCGGGTACACCTTGATCCGCTGTGGGATCCCCGCCACGACTTCCACGACCTCGTCTGCCTCTGCGGCCAGCCTCTCGTTTACCCTTCCCAGCGCCTCAATATATTCTATAGTAGCACTGTCATAGGCAATGCCGTCTTCGAATACATTATTGGTCACGATAACCAGCGGATCCGCCTGTTTTCTTAAGACTTCAATGCCTTGCAGAATTTTTGCGATCACTGTCTCACGATCCACAGGCTGCTCCCTGGAAAACATTTCGTTGGCCGCAAGATTCGACATACATTCCAGCAATACTGCCGCCTCCGGCTCCATTTGGGAGGCAGCCTGCTCCAGTTCAGTAGGCTGTTCGATGGTAGTGAAACCTTTTCCCTGCCGCATTCTGTGATGCCTGGCCACTTTGGCCTGCATTTCCTCATCCCAGATCTGCATAGTAGCGATATAATATTTTTTCTTATCACCGGCAGTCCGCAGCAGATAATCTTCCGCATAAGCGGATTTCCCGCTGCCGCTGCCCCCCAGGATCAATATCATCATGTTGCTTCTCCGTTCATCTGGATGTTCAGCCTACGCCATTCGCTCACAAAATCATGCAAGCATGATTTTTGCGCCCGGATATGTTCATGGCTGAACTGTTAACGTCTATATTGTTCTACTTTGATTTCTGAGAAGGTAGCGCTCTGTCCATAAATGCTCATTGCCATATCCAGCAGCGTGAGCATCATAACGGCTCCGGTTCCTTCTCCCAGTGCCATTCCCGCATGGATCACCGGAGACAGCTGCAAAGCATCTGCCAGCTTCACTGCCGCCGGTTCTTTCCCAAGATGGGAAGGGATCAGATATTCCCGCACACCGGGGAACAGCCGCTCCGCCACCAAGGCCGCTGCCATGCTGATCACGCCATCCAGCACGATAGGCACATGCCACAAAGCTCCGCCGATGCACATACCGGTCAGTCCGGCAATATCCAGTCCTCCGACTGTCTGCAATACCGTGAAGGCATCCGCATGCCACAGATCATAGGTTTCCAAGGCGGTGCACACCACCTGTTGCTTCCGAGCCAGTCCCTGATCTGTCAGTCCCGCGCCTCTGCCGGTGACTTCCTCTGCCCCACACTGTAATAGGGCGGCTGTCACTGCACTGCTGGTGGTGGTGTTGCCGATTCCCATTTCCCCGGTGGCAAGGATACCGTATCCTTTTTCCTTACACTCCCGTACCAGTTCAATTCCTATGGCAATGGCACGGACAGTCTCTTCTTCCGTCATAGCCGGTTCTTTTAAGAAATTTCTTGTTCCGGAGCACACTTTGCGGTTCCATACTCCGGGGATGGATTCCTCACTATTTATCCCGATGTCCACGGGAATGGTCTCGGCACCGATGCTCTGTGCCATCCTGCAGACGGAGGATCCTTTCCGTGCCATGGACTTTGCCACCGCCAACGTGACCTCCTGCCCCGTCTGGCTCACGCCTTCCTCCACGATTCCGTTGTCTGCGCAGAAGATCAGCACACCCTTTTTACGAATATCGATCACATCCGTCCCTAAGATGGCTCCGATCTGTGCTGTGATGGTTTCAAAGCTGCCCATGCCGTCCAGCGGCTTTGCCAGAGTGTCCCAATGCTTTTTCACAAGCTTTCTCACCGCTTCGTCCGGCGGCGTGATCCGGATCTGCGCCAATTCCTGTCCGGTGTAGTTATGAAATATTGGCTTCTCTGAGCATTCCATAGATTTCCTCCATACGCAGATATTCCCGCAGGGTATCTGCCAGCTTATCGTATTGTCTTTCTTTAATGATGCGGTAATCCTCCCAGACGCCGTCCTCCAGAGAGATGCCTTTTTCCCCGGCCAGGGTCTGTATCATACGCCCGGCGATCTCCCCCTTGTCGAACAGACCGTGAATATAGGAACCGTAGATTCTGCCGGTGGAGTCACTGACTACATTTTCTGCACCGTTTGCCGGTCTGGCTGCCTTGTCCACGGTACCTGCAACACTGCCATCTTCCCCACAATACACCGTCTGTCCCATATGGATCTCATACCCCGTGAACTCGCATCCCGTAAGTCCGGAGAAAATACCCTCCACTGTTTCCAATCTGCCTGTGGTCTGGCAGCGATGCTTCTCCTTCTGCAGCACAGTCCGTACCGGAAGCAGTTCCATGCCGCGGATCTGTCCGCCTTCCTCTACACTGTCCGGATCCGCGATCTCACAGCCTAACATCTGATAGCCTCCGCAAATCCCGAAAATGGGAACTTTTCCCGCAGCACGTTTTACCGCTGCCTCCAGTCCGTTCTGCCGCATCCATTTCAGATCTCCCATGGTATTTTTACTGCCGGGGAGAAATATCAGATCCGGCTTTCCCAGCTCTCTCACATTTGTCACATACCGGACACTGACCTCCGGCATCTGTTCAAACACATCAAAATCCGTAAAATTTGAAATTCTGGGATAGTGGATCACCGCCAGATCGATCTTCCCCACATGTTTTGCATCAAAACGGTCCGTCAGACTATCCTCATCTTCCAGCGTAAGTTCCATATAAGGTACAGTCCCCAGCACCGGCACCTGTCCCCGTTCTGTTAACATCTGAATGCCGGGATCTAAAATTGTGCTGTCTCCACGGAATTTGTTGATGATCAATCCCTTTACCCGCTCCCGCTCCTCTTCGGTCAGCAGCATCAGGGTTCCCAAAAGCTGTGCGAACACGCCGCCTCTGTCAATGTCTCCCACCAGAAGTACCGGTGCATCCACCATTGCCGCCATTCCCATATTTACGATGTCATTCTGTTTCAGGTTGATCTCCGCCGGACTTCCGGCGCCCTCGATGACAATAATATCCGCATAAGTTTCCAGCTTGCGGAAGGCTGCCTTGATATCCGGGATCAGTTCCGTCTTGTGGGCAAAATATTCTCTGGCGGACAGATTTCCCCGTACCTCCCCGTTCACGATGACCTGGGATCCGGTATGGTTGGTGGGCTTTAATAAAATAGGGTTCATGCACACCAGCGGTTCGATCCCTGCCGCTTCCGCCTGCATGACCTGTGCCCTGCCCATTTCCAGTCCTTCCCCGGTGATATAGGAATTGAGTGCCATATTCTGTGATTTAAAAGGGGCGACCCGGTAACCGTCCTGCCGGAAGATCCGGCATAGGCCCGCCACCAGGAGACTTTTCCCGGCACCGGACATGGTGCCCTGTATCATAATAACTTTTGCCATCGTTTTCTCCATCCCACAGATGCCACCGACATCCCGGGAATTTCGTTTCTCTGTTTTCTAACACCCACGCTGTTGCTCCGGGCTTTCTGACTTTTCTATCCGCTTCCCCAGCTGTTCTGCATACTCTAAAAGCTCTCTCTGATAAGTCTCCAGACTACCGAAATTCTCCCGACAGCAGATAACGCGGTTACACTTTTCCAACTGTTTCTTCGCTGCCTGTATTTTTTCCTGTGCCACCGGCTCAAAAGGATGCTCTGCGATCACCTCCGCCGCCAGAGCCTTCGCCACGGGATAATCCAGGTCATTTTCATACAGGATCCCGGTGACAAAGGGGATTCCCGCTCTCTGCAGACGCCGGTAAATTTTCCGTCCGCTTCCGGCTCCGGCGATCACGAAGACCTGCGGTGTTCCTTCCGGCGCCGCCAGCTCCATATCACTGCTGCCCTCATCATAGCTTCCCATCCGGATGCCATAGAGTTCGGTGATATAGCCGGCTGTCATGACTTCCTCCGGCGTTCCGATCCGGTCCACCGCCCTGCCGTTCACACACAGGATTCTATCGGAGATCTTCTCCGCCAGTTCCAACTCATGCAAGGACAGGATCACCGTAAGTTCTCTCTTCCTGCAAAGTTTTTGCAGGATCGATAAAAATTCCAGTTTATGCCGCACATCCAGGTAGGAAGTCGGCTCGTCCAGGATCAATATCTCCGGCTCCTGACAAATGGCTCTGGCTAACATCACCCGCTGTCTCTGTCCGTCACTGATCCGGTCAAACAAAGAATCCCCAATCTCTGCCACCTGCACCAGTTCCATGGCGTTTTGCACCGCTGCATGATCTTCTGCCCGCAGCACGCCGAAACGCCCTGTGTAGGGGTATCTTCCGGTGGCCACCACATCCTCGCAGGTCATCAATTCCCCCCGCAGACGTTTTGTCATTACCACGGCCATTTTTTTTGACAGTTCTGCCCCGGTGAGCGACTTCATATCTTCTCCGTCCAGCCGCACCGTTCCCGCGATCAGGGACAGCTGTCTCGCAATACTTTTTAAGATCGTGGATTTTCCGGCACCGTTAGGTCCCAGTAACGTCAGGATCTCTCCTTTTCTGAGTGCGATCTCCACTTCTTCGATCAGAGGCTTTCCGTCATAGCCCACGCTTATTTTTTCCGTTGTAATATAATAAGGCTTCTGCGTCTTCATAGGTAAGTTATCCACGCTCCCGTCTGCTTTTGGATACCATGATCCACAATACCACCGGTGCTCCGAAGATTGCCGTCACTGTGCTGATACCAAGCTCTGTGGGTGCCATCCAGGTTCTTGCCAACAGATCACAGAACAGGCAGAACACACTGCCTCCTAAGAAACATGCCGGTATCATGAGTAACGGTTTTGTGGTGCCGAATAATTTCCGGATCAGCTGCGGCACGGCGATCCCCACAAAAAGAGATGGGTCCGGCAAATGCCACGATGCATGCCGAAAGTACGCTGGACAACACCACCAGCAGGATCCGCAATGTCCGGATGTTCACTCCCAGATTCTGTGCATACGTCTCACCCAGCTGGTAGGCTTCCAGCGGCTTTGCTAACAGGATCACCATAAGGAAAGTCACTGCCACCACGATACTCATCACTTTCACATTGTCCCAGGTCATTCCGGAAAAGCTTCCTCTCGACCAGTTGTGGAGATTCACGATATCCGCATCCTCCGCAAAAGTCACCACCAGTTCCGTAATGGCAGAACAGATGTAACCGATCATCACGCCGCTGACCACCAGATGGACATGCTGTCTACCTTTCTTGCCATGAGAAGTACGAATCCCATGGACAACATAGCTCCTAAAAATGCCGCCAGGATCAACAGTCCGGAGCTGACCCGGATCGTATTCCCCAAAGCAAAAATACCATCACCAGTGCCACTACCATTTTCGCTCCGGAAGAAATTCCTAAGACGAAGGGTCCGGCTATGGGGTTGTGGAAAAAGGTCTGAAGCAGATACCCGGCAAGTGCCAGCGCTCCGCCCAGGATCCCCGCCGCCAGTGTCCTGGGAAGACGGATCTCCCACAGAATCCTCGCATTCATGCCTTCTTTGGTTCTTCCCGTAGTCAGTATTTCTGTCAACGGGATCTTCACCGTTCCGATCCCTATATTGCAAAGCAGCAGCACGAGAATGCCTGCCGTCAATAGAACAAACGCTATGAGATATCTGATTTTTCTGCGCTGCTGCATGTTTTTCTCCTTCTTTTCCTATTCGTATTCCAATCGTATTCTAATCTCATTCCAACGCTCTTATGCTTACGCTGTGTTTCTAGGTCTTCCATCTTACTGTAAGAGAAACAGATAACGCAGCTTAGCGGTATCATCGTCCGTCAACACCGTATGCATATCCTGCAATAAATACCCGATTGCCATGGACTGCTGGTACATATCGTTGGTGGTGCAATAGACCTGCCCCTCCTGTACCGCCTTGAAGTCTTTTAGAATATTGCATTTGCCGATCAGTTCATCCACCGTGGTCACGCCACCGTCAATCGAGCTGTTGTAGATCAGGATGTCTGCGTCTTTCGCTCCGGCATAAAAATCTTCGACCTGCATATTCAGCGTGGAGCGTCCGCTTCCGCTGTCTTCCAGATTCTCAAAAATATACCTTCCCCCTGCCAGTTCGATCAGCTTCGGAATATAATCCGTGCTCTGCCGTACCTGGATCAGTCCGTTGGAAGTGACATAGAAAAATGCTATGGTCTTCCCTGTTTTTTCCCCGCTTTCTACCTCTTCCAGAATTTCTGTCTGCTCCGCAAAGGCTTCTTCCGCCTTCGCTTCCTTTCCGGTCAGAGCTCCGAAAAATTTGACCCATTCCACTTTTCCCAAAGGATGATGTTCATAGCTGGAATATTCGATCATCACCGGAATGTCAAAGCTTTCCAGCATTTCCACCACCTCCGGCGAATGCGTGATCATCCGGTTCTCGATCGCCAGATCACACCCTTCAGACACCAGTAATTCATAATCCGGTTTACTGTATTTTCCGGCATAGATCATATCCCCTGCCGCCATGGCATCCTTTGCTGTCTGAATGTACCAGTTCTCCTGCTTCTGTCCGGAGAACCGGATCTGATCCACAGCGTCCAGCGAGGCGAACATGTCCATCGCGCCGGATGCCACCAGATATATATTTTGAAGTGGTTCCTGCAAGATACTGACGTCCTCATCCAGTCCCTGTGGTACCGGCTGTCCCTCCGGCACTAACAGATACCGCTGACTGTCGGGAACAGTTGTCAGCATCTTATAACCATCTTCGTAATAGTCCACTGTAAAATTTTCCGCATATTGCAGCTCCATGCTGCCTGTTTTTACTAATTTTGTCCGTTCTTCCTGCGTGGTCTCTGCTGCCTGGGTAATCTCCGATGTTGCTTCCGCCGATGTATCCATAGAAGCAGAAGAAGGACTGCCGCAGCCACTCAGCCCCAGCAGTCCCATAAGAAGCAGAACATAGATCCATTTTCTTCTATTTCTTCCTGACCTCAAAGTTTTCATGCCTTTCATAGCCTGCAATATTTGAGCCGCAGGCACCAATGTGTATTACTTACCGCTCTCTGCACTCTCAAGTGTCTCAGAGTGGAAAGTTACAGTGTATTCCACCTCATGAGGTGTGCTCATTGCCACGGTATCACCGATCATGGTAAGGGGTGCATCCAGTGCTTCCACCGGCACTTCAAATACGGAATTGCCCTCCGTATTTACCGGCAGATATTTTTCTCCGTTCACCAGCATATAGTCATAGTTCGGGCTGCTCCATTCCAGAGTCGCCGTTGCCGCTCCGTCAGCTACCGTGATCTGTGTGGGGGACTGGATCTGGCTCTGCCGCTTCCTCCCTCCATGGTCAGTTCGATGGTGTAGCTGCCGTCTTCTACAGTACTCAGATCAAAAGGGGCTACGCCACCCTCACTGTCCTCTGTCACCGGATCAGATACTACGACTTTATGGTCATACCATTTTCCCTTGGTACCGATCAGTGCCAGATCGAATTCCTCTCCGATCGCAGGTACGGGAACATCGAAGCCGTAGACTTCTTCCGTCATGCCGTCGCTGTAAGTCACGGTATCCGTGGTGGGCTCCAGCAGTACCGCACCTTCCTTCGCCGCATCTTCTGCCAGACCCGGATAAAGATTCAGGATTTTCTTGGAACCTAAGGAAATGTGGATGGTCATAACGCCATCTTTTACCGTCAGGGTTCCCTTGCCATCGCAGGCTTCACTGACATGAAACATGGAGCTGTCCGTGGAAAATTCAGCAGTGTAGACACCGTCAGGAAGCTGTGCTTCGCTCTGTGCAGTCTCTGTAGCCGCTGCTTCTGTTGTTCCCGCTATAGCTTCTGCGCTTTCTGCCTGCGCTGCGGTGCTTTCCTGTGTGGTAACCGTGCTTTCTGCAGATGTCGCATCCGCTGCCTGACCGGCACCACAGCCCCCAAGCAGCAGACAGGCACTCAGTCCGCCCACGATTATGATTTTATTCATTACTGTCTTTGCTTTCATTACTCATTCTAATCCTTATTTTATTCCTGATTTTAATTCCTATTTTAATTCTTATTTATTTCTCAGCCATTGCTGCCGCGGTATGTGCTACATACAGATCCTGGATAGCCTTGATCCCGCCGAGGCCTGCGATCTGGGTATCCACGCTGTCGAACTTTCCGGAAGCGTTGAACTGGCTTAACCAGGAATCCTCATCCTCGCCTGCCATATCATTGTTGGCATGATCACCTGCTACTACCATCAGGGGACGAAGAACCACTTTGGTGTAACCTGCTTCTGCAACAGCCTTGATGACTTCTTCACAGGCGGTCTCTTCCGGCTCACCTTCTACGGTTCCGATAAATACATTTTCATATCCCAGTTCATTCATCTGTGTCTGCATCTGGCTGTAAGATACCTTTGCAGTGTGGGAGGTTCCATGACCCATGAATACGAATGCCACACCGTCTTCCTTAGCAGCGTCCAAACTGTCATAGCCTGCAGTCTTTACTGCTTCTGCGGTCAGATCTTCTGCAACAGCCTTCTTGTCATCATTTACTACGGCAGCATCAGAGCCTACCTCACCTAACAGGGGCTCAGCAACTTTTACAGATGCAAACTGATCCTTATACGCTTCTACAGCTTCCATCAGCTCGTCATACTCTGCGCCATGCATCAGATGGGTAGGCTGTACTACCAGGTTCTTAACACCGTTTGCCACAGCGCGGTCCAATGCCTGATCCATGTTGTCGATATGCTCATCATCTCTTGCCTGTATATGGTTGATGATGATCTGTGCGGTAAATGCTCTTCTTACAGACCAGTCGGGATTGGCTGCTGCGATCGCATCCTCGATACCCTTGATATCAGCCACACGGCTGTCGTTAAAGGAAGTGCCGAAGCTTACTACCAGAATCTCGTTCTCACCGATCTCATCCTGATTACGGGGATCATCCTTGGAAGCATCTCCGGTATCTCTGCCGAAATAATCGGGATCTGCATTTTCTCCCTCTACCAGTTCCTTCTGTGCGTCGGTCAGTGCATCCCATGCTGCCTTGGCATCTGCGCACTGCTGGTCAGTATTTTCAGTTCTCTCCTGTACATAGATAGCGTCGATCAGGGCTGCTACTTCGTCAGCTGCTGCCTGATCTGCATCTTCGTTGCTCTCGGTAGCTGCGGTGGTTGTCTCTGCTGCCTGTGTGGTCTGTGCCTCAGTGCCTGCCTGTGCAGTGCTTTCTACAGTTGCCTGGGTATTACCGCCCGGTGATGCATACAGCACCCAGTACGGATGCCAGTACTACTGCTACGATTCTTTTTTTCATGTTTCCTCCTCTGACAGATCTTCTGTCTCTTTTGATTTTGGGGCTTGCCCCGGTATTCTTAAATATGTAAGTCAGAAACATGTTTTTCGCAACAAAAACAAAAACCCTTTCCTGTATCAGGTAAAGGGTTTGTACACATAAGAAACGAATGCAAAAAGCTTCTGTCGCTTCTGCATTCCACACGTACAACCAGTTACTCGTGGCTTTGAAACAAATGTTTCTGTACAGCATTCAGGCAGGTCTCCCGGCTTGAAGATCATTGCATCCGCCATCTTCCCGGTCTCCCAGTGATCTATCGGCTTCAGCTCCCTAATTACGGTGACGAGTTCGTGCAGGACTTACACCTGCTTCCCTTTTCACCGGAGCCAGCTACTTACGTGGCTGCTCCGGCACCTGAATACTCCATATTCAATTGTGGCTACTATATCACAGATTTTCTGAAATTGCAATGTCAATCAGTCATCTGTTCCACCGGCTGTCGGAATCAGTATACCTGAAAATTAGAGATTGGCGTCATTCCGGGCATAATTCAGGATCATTTCCTTTAAAAGCAGCAGATCACCTGTATAATCCTTGTTGTCCGTTGCTCCCCAGATAAAACCACCTGCGTAATGGGTACACGCTGCCATCATGGTATGCACCGTCACACGCATGAACTGTTCCTCCGGAATATCCGTGCGGAAGGTCTTGTCCTCTTTTGCCTTCGCATACATCATATGAAGTCTTGTGTCGACGGAATTCAGGGATGCGTGGAAATTCGCCAGTTCCTCCTGCCGCACCGTCTGGTGTGTTATATAATTGTTGAAGTTGTCATTATACTGCAGCAGATCCTTATGGTTCTGATACATGCCGATATAACTGTCCAGCGTAAAAATAAATCTTCCGATGGCCGGAATATCGTGTATCGAAGAGATTGGTCTTGCCTCATCCAGCTTGTCCAGATAAGCCTTCCATTTCGATGCGCAGACCGCAATAGCCAGCTCCGTCTTATTGTTGTAACAGCGGAACAATGTGGCACGTCCCACACCGGCTTCTTTTGCGACCTCATCCATGCTGACCGCTTCGATTTTCTTTTCCACAAAAAGCCGGAACGCTGTATCAATGATCCGCTGGTTGCGCCCTTGCTCTTTATCCATCTGTTTCTCAGATTTTCCCATTTTTCTCTTCCTTTTTCATACATTCTTACTGTTCATTTTATGGTAAAAGGCTGTGACTGTCAACGACTGTAAAAAGCTAATGTAAAAGTGCCTTGCAGATTCCTACGAATTTTCTTGTATTTAAAACGCCAATATCGGCGAAAAAAATACAAAAGCAGGTAATTTTGTATTATAAAAATGCTTTATTTTCGCCAAATACGCAAATAAAAGAAATTCCGTACAAAAATTCCTGATTTCGGAACTTTTTTGTACGGAATCCAATGTTTTTATACTATTTACACCAAACTGACTTCTCTATCAAGGGTTTTATCAAATGCATCTAGGCTCTTTTTTGTTTCTTCCTGAATATGCTTATTTACTGTTTCCATCAGTGCTTTTTGTTGTTCTTCCGAAAGATTAAGCATATAAACTATCCCCCTAATAAACTTAAATTCTATTTATTCTCTTTGACGATAATCCAACGTCCTCTTCTGTTTGTGCCTTCTCTTGCAATTATGTGCATCTCTTGTAACTCTTTCATATCCTTTTGCACTTGCTTTCTAGTCAAATCTAATTCTTTCATAATTTCAACTTGTGTAATAGTTGAGTTTACCTTTATCAGCTTCAAAATTTCCTTTTTTCTTTCAGCTCCTTTTATTGGCTCCTTTTCGGCTCCTTTTTGGCTCCTTTTTGGCTCCTTTTCCTCTTCGCTTGTTTTTATCGTTTGTTTTTTCGCAAATTCAAGCGATAAACGAGTCCTGTCAGGATTATAACTTTCCTCTACAACAGGCATTGGCCAGCCTTCATTCTCCCAAACCTGATAAATATCTGGGATACCACTACCGGCTCTTTCACCAATACCAATCATATTAAACATCTTCATTAGTGTTTTATTTCTAGGATCTGAAATACCACCACGAAGCATCTGCTTTTTACCAGTGCGAATGCTACCAGGATTCTCGATAACCAACTTGTCATCTTCCTTCTTAATCACTACACCGCAAGGCAAGAAATAATCTGTATTAACCAAACAATTAACTAAAGCCTCTCGAACTGCCTTATGAACTGGAGTATCATCCACCCTCGTAATACCTTCAAGCTTAAAAGGCTTCTTAATATCCTTTGCAATTTTGCTATTTACTCTAAAGAAGAAATCAAATACATTACCGCTCCAATCACCGGAGCTAGACTGCAAGCGATCTGTCCAACGTATTGTTGGGTCCAGCATCTCTCTATAATCTAGGAAATACTCTGGAAATTCTCTTACGATATGATATTCTTCACCGAACATAAGCAACCCAGCTGTAGTAGGATGTAATTTACCATCCTCACCAAATCCTGCTGCACCTATTCTCTCTAAATACTCATCATCTGGTAAATTATTAAATACGTGCTCTGGACGATAGCTCTTATGATGATTTCTGAATCCCTTCAAGGACTCTGTATCAATTGCAGAAATATCAAACTGTTCTACAATCTTCATATCCTCTGTCTCATCCGCAGCATCACGGAGCATTCCACATAATACGTAATCATGAATATGAAGAAATCTTACCAGAAGATGCAGAAATTATGTTTCAAACTGTGTCATATGCAGGTTTTAATTTTCAAATACCAGCTATCTGTTTTGGCTCGATGCCAGAATAAAACAAGAAAAGATCCTCATCACCGGAATTAAACCAGTGGTGAGGAGCCTTTTTACTTCTATCAAGCTGCTTTTCTTCCGGTTTGTATTCTGTGACAGGTGCTGCCCAGATTGAAAGAGCCCGACCTATGAGATATTCGCTGCGTTCCTCCATTTCTGCCAGCGTCCACTTGTTCTTCTTGGCAATCCAGGTATTCATGCGGATACCACTATCATCAAAGCCATTCTGC